>Ga0076170_11_pt1 | contig 593361 bp, 603 predicted proteins | sample RifGroD2_FD_67767 | JGI IMG/M metagenome (GOLD analysis project Ga0076170, IMG submission 67767) | Parcubacteria (Nomurabacteria) bacterium GW2011_GWD2_36_14
TGCCGCAGGTGCAGCTGCAAACTTTGATATGGTGGCAGCCTCGACATATTTTAGTGGAGACTTAGTTGTAGGTGGTCAAATTAAAAGTACTTCATCAGGTAATCTTATTTTAGCAACACAAACAGCTGGTAAGGGGGTTGCTATTGGGAACATAACTCCAACTGCTAATCTTCATATCAAAGCCGGTACAGCCACTGCCAATACCGCCCCACTCAAATTCACTTCCGGAACCTTACTGACAACTCCCGAAGCAGGAGCCATAGAGTTCTTAACTGATGCCTACTATGGAACTATCACTACAGGAGGAGCTAGAAAGACTTTTGCATTCTTGGAGAGTCCTGTATTTACAACTAATATCACAACCCCACTAGTACTCGGAGGAACAAGTACCACCCAAGACTTAACCCTTCAAACAACCTCCGGCATCGGAGCCACAGGTGCTGACATGCATTTCCTAGTAGGGAACAATGGGGGGACTGAAGCAATGACGATACTTAATAGTGGCTCCGTCGGAATTGGCACTACTTCTCCCACTTACAAACTCGACGTCAAGGGTACAACTGCCGCACACGGTATCCGCTCCGATATGGGTTTTGATATTTATACTGTTCCTGCTCCTACAGCTCCAACGGGAGTAGTGAGTGCAGGGGGAAGTGTAGATACAGGAAACCACTACTACTGGATAACTTATACAACAGCTGTTGGAGAAACTAATGCAGCCATCTCTTCTGTAATAACTACCACCGCAGGCAACAATACAGTAACTCTTACTATTCCAGCTTCAACTGACCCTCGAGTCACAGGTAGAAAACTTTATAGAACTAAAGCAGGGGGATTATATTATAATGAATATTATTTAGCTACTATTGCAAACAATACAGACGTATCATATATAGATACAGTAGCTGACTCTACTCTTACAGGAAACGCTGCTGTTGTAAACACTAGAGGAAATACTACTTCATATGGAATATCTGTTAATGGGACAAGAGCTTTTCTTGCAGACGCTTATCTTACTGCTATAGGTAGAAATGCAGGAGGGGCTGTAACAAGTTCTGCACAATCCACTTACATTGGTTCTTCTTCTGGTAGGTTAGTAACTACAGGAAATTATAATACTAGTATAGGATATAATACTTTATACACAAATGTAACAGGGTCTGGGAATACTGCCCTTGGGACTTCTAGTTTGAATTTAACAACTAGTAATTATAATACGGGCATTGGTTCAAATACTTTGCAGTCTACTTCAACAGGGACAGGGAATACCGCATTAGGTTATTTTGGACTATTTGGAAATACTACTGGTAGTTACAACGTAGCTCTTGGTTATAGAGCTGCTAGATTTCATGCTGATGGTACAACTGCACTAACAGATGCAGAAAACTCTGTATATATAGGAGGCGACGTAAGAGGTAAAGATAACAGTGACTCTAATAGTATTGTCATCGGATACAATGCTATAGGTATGGGAGCAAACACCGCAGTGTGGGGGAACACTTCAATCCTTAATCATTACTTCTCAGGCAACATTAATGCAACCAATATAATCGGAGGTTCATCTACCACCCAAGACCTCACTCTTCAAACTACCTCCGGTGTCGGAGCCACAGGTGCTGATATGCATTTCTTAGTAGGGAACGCTGGTGGTACTGAAGCAATGACGATACTGAATAGTGGAAATGTGGGAGTGGGAACAACTAATCCTCTTGGAAGACTCCATCTCAATACTGATATAAATAATGTAATGATGTTAGGAGATACTACAAATGCAACTGATAAGTACAGCTATATTTCTTCACAACAGTATGCTTCTACTTCGGAATCAGAGGGGTATCAGTTACTAGGTGCTTACTCTAACTCAACAGATAACTATGTTGGTTTCGGAGGAGGTACCAGTGCAAGAAATATGGCACAGCAACTTCGTTTTTATACAGACCCTAGCCCTACCACCAGAGGTGCGTTAGCTTCAAATATTAGAATGTTTATTAGTGGAGCTGGTTATGTTGGAATTGGAACAATAACACCAAGCTACAAACTTGATGTCAAAGGCACAGCAGCCGTAGACGGTATCCGCTCTGATATGGGATTTGATATTTATTCAGTGCCTTATCCAGCTTCTTTATCAGGTGTAGTCTCTGCAGGAGGAAGTGTTGATACAGGAACACACTACTATTATGTAACTTATACAACAGCGGCAGGAGAAACTAATAGTAGAATCTCATCTGTTATTACCACTACTGCAGGCAACAATACAGTCACTCTTACTATTCCAGTCTCAACTGACCCACGAGTTACAGGTAGAAAACTTTATAGAACAAAAGCAGGAGATGCTTCATATAATGATTTCGCCTTAGCAACTATTGCCAACAATACAGATGTATCATACGTAGACACTGTCGCTGATTCGACATTAGCAGGTGCAGCTCAGGTTTCTTTTGGAAGAAGTAATACAACTTCTAACTTCATCACAGTGCAAGGAGTTAAGTCCATGACTCTTGATAGTAATTTTACAGCCTTTGGAGTCAGTGCAGGAGCGGCTTTAACATACGGAAGTGCTAACTCTTTCTTTGGATATAGAGCAGGATACTCGATAACATCAACAGGAGGTAACACTGCTGTAGGAAATCAAGCCTTAGAAACAGCCACCACAACAACAGGCAATACCGCTATTGGATATTTAGCATTAAGATTGACAACAACAGGAGGATATAACAGTGCTTTAGGTTATCAGGCTCTTTATAATAATACGCAAGGAACTTATAATGTTGGTATGGGAAGAGAAGCTCTTTTTGGGAATACGACAGGAGCTTATAATGTTGGTATGGGTTACCAAGCAGGTAGATATATAGCCGATGGAGCAACAGCCAATACTACTTCGGATTACTCTCTTTATTTAGGATATAATTCCAAAGCTGGAGCCGATAACAATCAGAATGAAATAGTAGTTGGGTACAATGCGATAGGTCAAGGTTCCAATACAGCGAAATGGGGGAATACATCTATTACGGATCACTTCTTTAGTGGAGATGTAGGTATAAGTACATCAGCTGCTCCAACTTACAAACTTCAAGTAGGCAGTAGCTCTGTCTCTGGTATTGTAGCTCGTTTTGAAAACTCGACTGGTACTTGCGACATCAATCCTACCACTTCAACTCTTGCTTGTTCTTCAGATATTAGTTTGAAGAAGAATATTAGAACATTTGATGATGTTGAATTTATTCTCAAAACAATTCCAGATGTACAAAACCAATCTACTCTAGAGAAGATAAATACTCTCACGCCAGTTATGTATAATTGGAATATAGAAAATGAAGGAGACTCCAAACATGTAGGATTCATTGCTCAAGAAATGGAACAATTGTTCCCAGAGTTAGTATCAACAGATCCTGATACAGGACTCAAATCTATTGGTTATGCCAATATTACTCCTTATTTAGTAAAAACAATTCAAGAAATGAACTTGAAATTGATGGATATTAATAATATTGAGAAGACAAATGACTGGAGAGATAGTATAACTCTATGGTTTGCGAATACAAAAAATGGAATTACAGAATTTGTAGGGGGAATAATCAGAGCGAAAGATAAGCTTTGTATTGGAGAGGGTAGCGACGAAGTTTGTATTACAAAAGAAGAATTATTGCAAATTAAAAATAATAATGTAAATAAAGTTAATTCAGAGACTGTTGTAACGCCAGATCCAGCTGTTGCAAACCCAGATCCTACAATTACCCCAGAAACTACAGTAACAACAGAGAATACTTCTACATCAGATAGTAGCACTACTATAGGAGGCACAACAACTACTACACCGTCAGATGTTGTAGCTCCAGATTCAATTACCAGTGAAGTAGTAACTCCTGCTGTAGAAGCACCAGCTGAAAGTACCTCGGTTGTAAGTAGTACGTTATAAGATAAAAATGATACATTCTTTTCATCAGAAAAATAAAACGAAAAACAATAGATTACATTATTTTTTTTATGTAGCGATTTTTTTTGTTGTTGTATTCTTACCTATTTCGTATCTTTACGCGGCCCTTTCTTGCTCGATTACTACTTCAGTGGCTTGTGGTTCTGATACGGTAATACTTCGAATGTCGGGAAGTACGAATGCTCATGCCGAGCTTCCAAGTCAGTCCACGGGGGCTTATGATAGTAACGTTGTTTGTTGTACTGGAGTGACAGGATTAGACAATTCTTGTGCCTCCAGCAACAAGGCAATTATTGCTCGACTCTCAGGAGTGACCAATGCACATGTCGAGAAGAATACTGAAGCCAATGCCAACTACACACAGAATGCTTGTATGTCTAGTGCTTATGCTGGAGATGAAATAACTATTGGATACCAAGCGACAAATTGTACAGGGTACGACACTACACTTTTTTCTATGGAGAAGACCCCAACCAATTCTATGGTTGGAAGTCCCGCTACTTATACCAACAAAGTTTGCGCCAAGGTTTATTCGCAATCAATTTCTTTTAATTTATCTTCATCCTCAGCTGGTTTTGGTAACTTAAATTCTTCTGGTTTACGCTATGCGACTGCTGATGGGGTAGGAAGCTCGACAGAAGCTGAGTCTTATTCTTTGAGTGCCAGTACTAATGCTCCATCGGGTTATGTTCTTATGGTTAAAGGGTCCGCTCCCTCCAAAGGGGCTATTGTTATTGATCCTATAGGTGGTACACCTACAACTCCCACACCAGGCTCGAAAGCTTTTGGTATTAGAGCTGTTGCGACGGGAGGGGCTGGTACTGTTGTTTCTCCTTATAACGGGTCAGGTTTTGCTTATGATGCCAGTGACACTAGCTTTACAACACTAGCTCAAGCTTCATCGGGGGATGGGAATAGTACTTCTTATTCTGTCCGTTCAGTTGCCACTATAGATTCACTTTTAGATCCGGGTATTTATTCTACAAATTTGACATACATTGTTGTTGCCAACTTTTAAGCAAAACAGTGTATAACTTTTTGCTATATATGGTTATATTGTTGTATAATAGACATGTAACATAATTTATCTTTTATTATAACTGTCAATTATTTTTTTATGATTAAGAAACTCACGAGTTCCGTTTTAATTCTCGGGATTATAATAATAAATTTTAGTTTTATAACACCACCCATTGCGATGGCGGCCAGTTTAACCTCTCTATCAGACACCGTATCCAATTTGACAGCCAGCACTGTAGCCAACCACGTTATCAGATTCACTACTCCGACCGGTGTTCCTGCAAGTGGAACGATTATTCTTACTTTCGATAATGGTACCAATACAGGATCTGTTGATTATACAGATGTGGACATTCAAGATGATGGTGTTGATGTTGCTGTTGCAGCAACTCCTGTAACTACAACGTGGGGAGTAGCCAGGACATCATCCACTGTTATTACTCTTACCAATGGTTCTGCTGCTGTTGCAGGCGGAAGTGTCATTACTATAGATATAGGTACCAATGCAACTTATGGAGTTACAGGTACCCATCAGATTACCAACGGTACTGCGGGTACGACAGTTCTTCGTGTTAGTGGAAGTTTCGGAGATACAGGGGCCATGTCTACTGCCATTGTTTCCAATGGTGTTGTTTCTTTGTCAGCTGAAGTTCTAGCTTCTCTTACTTTTACTGTTTCTGATAACACCATTTACTTTGGTAACTTGAAATCATCTGGTAGTTCATGTTGGGCACAAGGTACTGATCCTGGATATGTCACTTGTCCTACTGTCGCTGAGGCTGAGGCCTTCAATATGACCGCTGCCACAAATGCACCAACTGGTTATACTATAAGTGTCCAAGGGCCTACTCTAACCTCAGGTTCCAACACTATTACAGCTCTAGCTTCAGCCACTGCTCCTTCTATTGGTAGTGAACAATTTGGTATACGAGCCAATGCATCAGGTGGAAGTGGAGCCGTAAATGCAACTTATGGCACAGCAGGACAATATGCTTTCACTGCCAATGCTACGACAGCAGTAGCTGTGGCGACAGCCTCAGCTCCTTCGGCTACGACTACATACTCCGTTCGTTATATCGCCAACATTTCTCCCACAACAGAAGCAGGTAGTTATACCGCGGCACATACTTACATTGCAACGGGTAACTTTTGATTATTATTAGTTAATTATTGTTATTATTAATTTTATTTTTTATGATTAAAAAAATTTTGAGTTTTGTGTTAACGGTCGGAATGGTTGTTATAAATTTTGGATTTATAACACCACAGGTGGTTTCTGCTGCTAATTTGACTTCTATGTCAGACGTAGTGTCAAATCTAACAGCAAGTGCAGTTGCCAACCATACCATAACCTTTACAACACCTACAGGTCTTGCTTCTGGGGCAACTCTTATCCTTACCTTTGATAACAGTACCAGTATTGATGCTGCATTAACTTATGCAGACGTTGACTTTAGATATGCTTCCACCGATGTTACTTTGGCGGCGGCTCCATCTGGAGCAACTATGGGAGTAGTTCGTACTTCAGCAACGGTTCTTACATTTACCAATGGAACTACTGTGATTGCTGGAGGTTCAGTAATAGTGATTAAGATAGGTACCAATACAACTATAGGTGGTACTGGAACTCACCAAATAACCAACGGTACTGCTGGCACTACACTCCTTCGTGTTAGTGGCACATTTGGAGATACAGGAGCTATGTCAATGTCAATAATTTCAAATAGTATCGTAGCTGTCTCAGCTGAAGTTCTCTCCAGTCTTTCCTTTACTGTTTCCAGTAATGCTATTTACTTTGGTAACTTAAGAACGGCTGGTGCTTGTTTTGCTCAAAATACAAATCCAGGCTATGTAACTTGTCCGACTACAACAGAAACTGAAGCTTTCAATATGACAGCTGGAACAAATGCTACAGCTGGTTATACTATAAGTGTCCAAGGTGACACTCTGACCTCAGGAGCCAATACTATTACAGCCCTAGCTTCAAACACGGCTTCTTCTCCTGGTAGTGAACAATTTGGATTGAGAGCAACAGCTACAGGTGGAGGAGGTGCAGTTCAGGCTCCATATGCAGCCGCTGGTTATGCTTATACAGGCACAACATCAACTCCAGCCACAGTGGCTACTGCTTCAGCTCCATCCGCTACGACTACATATTCCGTTCGTTATTTAGCCAACATTTCAGCTGTAACAGAAGCAGGAAGTTATTCTACCTCTCATACTTATGTAGCAACAGGTAACTTCTAATTATTATATATTTCTTGGTAATTAAATGAAAATTAAAAAAACAAAATTCAGTTTAATATTTATCGCGGTAATCATCATATCTTTTGTTTATTGCAATAATAGTGCTCAAGCTTTGACTATTTCACCAGCACGTATAGAAGTGAGTGGAGACCCTGGGACAGTTATCAGTAAAGAGATCACTTTATTGAACGATAGTAAGGCAGGAGAAGAAACTTACTATGTTTCTTATTCCAACTTTGAAGCTCAAGGCGAGACAGGAAGTCCTTTATTTGTAGAACCTAAGGGCGATCTTGGTACATGGATGAACGCAGGTCAGTCAGTAACTCTTAGGGCCAATGAATCCAAAAAGATTCTCCTAACTATAACAATACCTCAGGATGCATATTCTGGTGGACACTTTGCTGTTGTTTTCTTTGGCAACAATCCCGACAACGGTGGACAAGTTTCAGTTGGGGCAAAGACGGGAACCCTCGTTCTTTTAACTGTCAACGGTGATGTTTTAGAAGCCGGAGGTCTTTCCTCTTTTAATACCAAGAATCATAAATTGTTTTACAATACCTTACCTGTTTCCTTGGAGTATCGATGGAAGAATGATGGAAACGATCGTGTAAAGCCGGATGGGAAAGTTACTATTAGAAATATATTCTATATTCCAGTAGCTCATATAGACGCGAATGCTGTCTCAGGTAATATCTTGCCTCATAGTACTCGTCTTTTTAATGTTGAATGGTTGAAATATAAATCTCCTAAAGACGAAGTTGTCAGTCGTTCGTTTCTTGGTTCATTTTTTGAGCGCGTAGATTATCAATGGAAGAACTTTGCTGTCGGACCTTATCTTGCGCATCTAGATCTTAATTATGGCAAAGACAATCTTCACAGTAGTAAAACCTTATTATTTTTTGTCTTTCCTTGGCAATTGTTGATTATTATTTTGGTGGTTCTAATTATTGTATTTTATATTGGAAGGAAACTATTGAAATCATACAATCAACGTATTATCGAGAAAGCTCGCTTGGATATCAATACTCCCAAGCAAGCTAATCATGCTTAGAATTCTATTAAAAAATATTCTCATATGTTTTTCATTATTTGTGTTTTTGATTCCACAAGTACTTTTTGCTGATGGGTCAGCAACTGTCACTATCTCAGCTATGGTTGGAGTATCTGCTCCAGTATCTCCAGATGAAGGTGGTGGAAGCGGAAGTGGCGTGGGTGGCGTATTGGTAACCATACCAGATAGCCCAACGGTTATAAATTTTTCTGGTTTTGCGTACCTTTTCTCCAGTGTTTATATTTTAATAGATGGCCAAGCTATCATGGCAACAACCCCCGATAAAACGGCTCATTTTTCAGCATCAATTTCAGGACTACAAGCTGGGACTTACAATTTCTCCATTTATGGAGAGGATGATAATGGGAAGAAATCTTCTGTTTTATCATTTCCGATAATTGTGACCAAGTCTAATATTATCAATATTAGTAACATATTTTTATCTAGAACTCTTGATTTAGATAATAATGAAATTAAAACGGATACTAATCTAGTAGATATCCTTCCCAAGAATGATTCTCTAAAGACAAAACCTCCTCTGGAAGGGAAAACAACGGAAGACCAAGCCCTCGACCCTCTTTTAAATAGAGACACAACTATACCTAACAATGGAGTTAATTATTACGTATCAAGGGTGGATTTCAATAGCGATAATCATATTGATTTAAAGGACTTCTCTGTGCTTGTTAGTTGGTATACGAAACCAAAACCTCCAAGGGGTATTGATCTAAATGATGACGGCAAGATTACCTTAGCAGACTTTAGTATTATGGCATCTCATTGGACTGATTAAATATTTATGAGAAAAATTATAATATTTACAATCTTTTTTATCTTAAATTTATTTATAACAAATAAGATATTTGCTGCCACTTTGACATTAGTTTCTTCAAAGGAATCTCTTGGTGTTGGTGAACAATTTTACATGGATCTCATGTTAGACCCAGAAGGAAAATCATTAAATGCCATAGAGGGAAATATTTCATTCTCGAGCGATTATGTTTCTTTCGTTCGAGCTGAGGAAGGTAAATCCATTGTCAGTCTGTGGGTAGAGAAACCAAAACTAAATAATATTAACGATAATTCTATTAATTTCTCTGGGATTATACCCAATGGATTTAGTGGTGTTATTGATCCATTTAATCCTAAATATAAATTATCAGTCTTAGTACTTCGTTTTGTTTTTGAAGCTAAAAAGCCAGGAATAGCCAACTTTTCTTCCTTGCCTTTTTCTTTATATCTAAACGATGGATTAGGTACCGAGATAAAAGCGCTCCCCGTTAATATGTCACTCAATATTGATAATTTTGTTTTTCATTACACATATGAGAATAAGAATGAAAGCATTCCAACCTTAGAAGCACATGTCGTACGTACTCCAAATATTTTTAACAACAAGTATACTATCATTTTTGATGCTAGAGATAAGGAAGTAGGAATAAAAAGTGTATTTATAAAAGAAGGTAACAGCGAATGGAAAGAAATAGAAAGTCCATATAAACTTGAAGATCAATCTCGTCATAGTGACATCACCTTACAAGCTATCAACTTTTCTGAAGCTAGTATTATTATGAAGATTGATAAAGTACCATATAGTATAAAGTTTTATATTCAAATAATTATTATTATTCTTATTGTTACTATTTCTTCTATTATTTTAATTCGAAAGAGATATCTTAAAGATAAATAAAGTCTTTGTTTATAAGGATAAAATCATCATTTTAGTACTAGCTTTTAAGGTGATTTTTTGCTATAATATACACGTAAGTTATCCATTTTAGTGGATATTTTAAATTTATATTTACATGAAAAAAGAAGAAAAAAAGGTTAAAAAAGAGGGAAGTTATGGAGCAGATCAGATATCGGTTTTGGAGGGTCTAGAGCCTGTCAGACGCCGTCCGGGTATGTATATCGGATCTACTGGCGTAGATGGTCTTCATCATTTGGTATGGGAAATTTTCGACAACTCACGCGACGAAGCGATGGGAGGATTTTGTGACCATATTGAAGTTACAATGCTTCCCGACAATTCTGTCCGAGTCGTGGACAACGGCCGAGGTATTCCAGTAGATATTCATTCCAAGACGAAAGTTTCAGCCTTAGAAACTGTTATGACGACTCTTCATGCCGGAGGCAAATTCGGAGGTGATGATAGTGGCTACAAAGTTTCAGGCGGTCTTCACGGAGTAGGTGCTTCTGTTGTGAACGCACTTTCTATTTACACTAAGGCCGAAGTTCACAAAGATGGAGGCAAATATGTCCAAGAATATTCGAAAGGGTTAAAGAAAGCTTCTGTCAAGAAAGTTGGAAGTACAAAGAATCATGGTACCATTATTGCTTTTCAACCAGATGAAGAAATTTTCAAACAAGTTAAGTTTGACTGGGATACAGTAGTTGCTCATCTACGTCAGCAAGCTTACTTGGTGAAGGGCTTACGTATAGATATTATAGATGCACGAGAGTGGGACCCTATAACAGGAGGCAAGGGTAAGAGTAACGACTACGAGAATGCTTTCTGGTTTAGAGAGTTAGAGCTCGAAGTCCCTTCCACCACTTTTTATTTTGAAGGAGGACTTGTGTCCCTTGTGAAGTTTTACAACAAAGTCGAGAAGCCAATTCACTCGACTGTATTTTATGTCGAGAAAGAAGCTGATGGTGTAGGAGTAGAAGTTGCATTGCAGTATGTAGATAATTTTAGTTCAACCATTATCCCTTTTGCGAACAATATTCACAATCCTGAGGGAGGTACACATGTTACAGGATTCAAGACTGCCTTAACCCGCGTTATCAATACCTATGGCAAGAAGAATAATCTTATCAAAGAAGCCGATGGTGGATTCACTGGGGACGATGTCTTAGAAGGTCTTATGGCTGTTGTATCTGTGAAGCTTCGAGAAATCCAATTCGAAGGTCAGACGAAAGCCAAGCTTGGCTCGACAGAGGCTCAAGGTGCTGTAGCTACAGTCTTTGGTGAAGCTTTTGCATCATTCTTAGAAGAGAACCCAGATGAAGCAAAATCTATGATTAGTAAGTCTTTGCTTGCTTTGCGTGCTCGTAAGGCCGCTAAAGCAGCCAAGGATTCAATATTGAGAAAGGGTGCTCTTGAAGGCATGACTCTTCCGGGCAAGCTAGCCGATTGTCAGGTCAAAGATGCTGAAAGTGGAGAACTCTTCATTGTGGAGGGAGATTCCGCTGGTGGTACAGCCAAGATGGGACGAGATAGAAAGACTCAAGCTATCCTTCCTCTAAGAGGTAAAATTTTAAATGTTGAACGTGCTCGATTGGATAGAATGCTCGGAAGTGAACAGATTAAGAATCTAGTTATAGCTATGGGGACATCCATTGGGGATACTTTTGATTTAGAAAAAATGCGTTATCACAAGATAATCCTTGCAACCGATGCCGACGTGGACGGAGCTCACATTCGTACACTTATACTTACTCTCATGTATCGTTACTTCCGTCCAGTCTTAGATGCTGGGTATGTCTATATTGCTCAGCCACCACTATTCAAGATCAAGATTGGTAAAGAAATTTCATATGCATATACCGATGAAGAACGCGATAAGATTCTCGGCAAAGATGCTCCTTCTTTAGAAGATTTATTAACTGAATCAGCCAACGAAGAGGGAAGTGAAGAAGTTGAAGAAGAAGAGGAAGTCGCCTCGAGGGCGGCAGTCCGAGAAGGCGGGAAGGAAGACGTTAAAAAACAGTCTAGTAAGATTCACATTCAGCGATATAAAGGTCTCGGAGAAATGAATTCCGATGAACTCTGGGAAACGACCATGGACCCTGCTCGTCGAATTCTCAAGCAAGTCTCTGTAGTAGATGCCGAAGATGCCAACAAGGTCTTCGATATGCTCATGGGCTCTGAAGTTCCTCCTCGCAAATCCTTCATCACTTCCCACGCCAAAATGGCCAATCTAGACATATAAAAAGTAGTAGAAAGTTGTAAAGTTGTAAAGTTTATAAAGTAGAAAATATAAATTTTAATTTATAAAATGATTTATAATGAACAGCCAAATAATTTTATCCCAGACATAGAAGTCGTTGGTTGTTTAGTTGAGTGTGATGGCAAGATACTTTTACTTCATCGACATGAGTACAAGTCAGAAGGCGGTAAGTGGGGTATTCCAGCTGGCAAAATAGACAAAGAAGATACAAGCAAAGAATCTGCTTTAACAAGAGAAATATTTGAAGAAACAGGATTAAGAATAAAAGAAGAAGATCTTAATTTTCACAGGACTTTCTTTGTAGAATATCCTAATAAAAAATATTTTTATCATTACCATAAAACAACACTTAGAGGAGAGGCAGAAATTACTATTGAGAAGAATGAACATCAAGACTTTATTTGGGTCACCCCACAAGAAGCCTTAACCATGCCCCTTATTACCCACGAAGACCACTGTTTAAAAGATTATTTTAGAATTAAGTAAAAATTACAATTAAGAAACGGCCGTTTCTTAATTGTAAAATGATAATATTAGGGTTATAATATTATCATGAAATATAAAGGTTATAGAGTAGGTTCAGTTGAAAGAGAATTATTGAAAGTAATTCTTAGTGTTAAAGATAGGGAATTATCTAATAAATACGATGAATCTTTTTCTGATATTTTTAAAACTGCTCGTCAGAAATATCAATATTCTGAGACAGTAAATAGAATGGAGAAAAAAGGTCTAATTCAATTTGTTAATAAATATGGTGAATTAAAGATCACCATAAGCCCAAAAGGGCACAAAATAATAAAAAGTCTTATGTTGTCTGATTATAAGCAGATTAAAAAGCCTGTAAAATGGGACGGTAAATGGAGGATGGTTATGTTTGATATTCCTGAAGATAAGACTAAGTTACGTAATATAATTAGATTTCATTTAAAAAAGATTGGTTTCCTTCAGGTTCAGGGGAGTGTTTGGGTATATCCTTATCCATGCGAAGAAATTGTAACGATTATAAAAACTAACTTCAATTTTGATGATGAAATTATTTATGTAACTATTAATTCATTTGATAAAGATTTAAAATTTAAAAAATTATTCAAATTATAGTATTTTACATTTAAGAAACGGCCGTTCGTTAAATGTAAAATTTTAGATATTAAAAATCCAGAAGTTTTACTTCTGGATTTTTTTTACATCTCATTTAATTTAATGTTCTCTCTTCGATTTCTTTCTGAAGGTTTTCTATAAATACTTCAGTTGTTATATTTTCGAGTTTTTCGGTTCTACCTTCAACTGTTATTACTTTTGCTTCTTTTTCTTTGTCACCTATGACTATTACATAAGGCACTTTGCTCATTTTTGCGTTACGGATTCTTTTACCGAGTGATTCATTTGAGTCATCAAGCTCTACTCGGATATCTGCATCTTTCAATGCTTGGAATACAGAGTCCGCGTATTCCTTTTGATGTTCGGATATTGGCAAGACTATAACTTGAACAGGGGAAAGCCATACTGGGAAATTACCTGCCGTATGTTCTATTAATATAGACATGAATCTTTCTATTGAGCCCATGATGGCAGCGTGAAGCATTACAATTCTTTCCTTTTCTCCTTTTTCATTTGAGCAAGTTAGGTCAAATCTTTCTGGCATATTCATATCAAGCTGAATTGTTGCAACTTGCCATTGTCTTCCAAGTGAATCTTTTGCCATAAAATCAAGCTTAGGTCCATAAAAAGCTGCTTCTCCTACACCATCTAAAGCAACAACATTTTTTTCTTTTATTATTTCTCTAAGAACACTTTCTGCTTGTTTCCATTTTTCATCACCACCCAAATATTTTTCCATATGTTCTGGATCGTGGGTTGACAATCTGACTTCTAGATTAAATCCAAAAGAAGGATAAAAACTATGAATTACATCCCAAATTTTTAAGAATTCTTCTTTAACTTGATTCATTCTACAAAATACATGAGCATCGTCCTGAGCAAAAGAACGTACTCTCGAGAGTCCCGATAGTTCTCCTGATTGTTCATCTCTATAACATGCTGTTGTGTTGGCATATCTTTGTGGAAGCTCACGATAACTCCATGCTTTTCTTGCATAAATTTGTGTGTGGTGAGGGCAATTCATTGGCTTCATTGCAAATTCATGACCTTCACGTGTTGTAATACGGAAAAGTTCATCTTTAAACTTATCCCAGTGTCCACTTGTCTCATATAAATCCTTTTTTGTTATATGTGGAATTTCAACCTTACTGTATCCAAAATTTTTTCTAAGCTCCCAGACATACTCATCAAGGAGATTTCTCATTAAAGTTCCCCTAGGTGTCCAAAGGGGTAGTCCAGATCCAACTAATTCTGAAAAAGTAAATAAATCTAATTCTTTCCCTAATTTTTTATGATCCCTTTTCTTGGCTTCTTCTTGCATTAATATATATGCATCTAGTTCTTCTTTGGTATTGAAGGCTAGGCCGTATATACGAGTCAGCATTTTGTTCTTTTCATCCCCACGCCAGTAGGCTCCAGCTATACGATCAAGTTTCCATGAGCCTTCCTTAATATTTTTCATATTATCAATATGTCCACCACGACAAAGGTCTGCAAAATTTCCTGATTTGTATATTGTGATTTCTTCTCCTTTTTCCACTATGCCATTTATAAGTTCTTCTTTGTATACATTACCTGCGAACATTTTCAAAGCTTCCTCTTTGGATAGAACCTTCTTTTCAAAAGTAGACCATGTTTTTAAGAGTTCTTTCATTTTAGCCTCAACTTTTTCTAAGTCAGTATCAGTAATTTTGCCTTTAATATCTACATCATAGTAGAAACCATTGTCTACGGCTGGGCCAAGAGTAATCTGTGATCCTGGGTAAAGTTCCATGATAGATGCCCCTAGTAAATGAGCCAGAGAGTGGCGCTTGTGTTCTAGTTCGTTTATATTTTCCATACCATACATAATAGCATATTTGCATTTTAAGTAAAAATCAGTATACTATTTATATGGTAATACGAATGCGACATACACGAGCCCATACAGGGAATCGTCGATCACATCACGCTTTAAAAGCAAAGACTTTTGCTGTCTGTACTAATTGCGAACAGCCTAAGGAAACTCACATTGTTTGCAAGAACTGTGGCTTTTATCGTGGCCGTAAGGTAGTAGATGTGGTTAAGAAAATGGAGAAAAAACAAGCTAAGAAAAAGAGTAGTAAGTAGTGAGCAGTAGGTAGTAAGGTCTGTGTATCTTGCTACTTGCTACATTCTACATACTTCGAAATTTATATTATATAAATATGGCAAACAGGCACCTTTCACGTTCAATTGTTCTTCAGACACTCTTCGAGTGGGATTTTGCTGTTGAGAAGGATACCACCCCCGAGGAGATGCTCGAGCGTAATATACAAGAATTTGGCCCAGGTCTTGATGACTCTCACTTTATGGGTGAGATATTTCAGGGTATCATAAAGAAAAAGGTAATTATAGATGAGATTCTTGAGAAGGCTGCTCCTGACTGGCCTATCGACAAGATTTCTATCATAGATAGGAATATTCTTCGCCTAGGTTTATATGAACTTCTTTTTGGTGATAGAGAGCAAGTGCCTCCCAAGGTTGCTATCAATGAAGCTATCGAGCTTGGAAAAAGTTTCGGTGGAGAGAATTCTAGTCGTTTTATAAATGGAGTTCTAGGTGGTGTTTATAAGGAACTCGGCGAACCTGGTAAGGATGATGTAGGTACCAAGAAGAAGCACAAGCACTTTGAAACCGACCCTGCCAAGTTCCCTATAGAGAAGAAGGCCGGCGCTGTGGTATATGCTATTAAGGATGGCCACATTTATTTTGCTTTCGTTCACGATGTCTTTGGATATTGGACTTTATCTAAGTGTGGAGTTAAAGAAAATGAGAGTGAAGAAGATGCAGCAATAAGAGCGATTAAAGTAGAGATGGGAGTAGATATAAAAATCAAAGAACTTCTTGGAAGAAGTGAATATATTGCAACTCATCCTGAGCAAGGCAAGATTCGCAAGCAAGTCTCATTTTTCTTAGGAGAAGGAGAATATAAAGAGTTGGTACTAGAGAAAGAAAATGGTGGGCTCGATGGTACAGAGTGGTTCCCAATGGAAGAAGTTGCCAATTTGAAAATTTACGACAACATGATTCCACTTCTGACAAAGGCTGTAGAAATATTAACAAAAGAATAATTAATTTTATGATTGATTTTTCCCAATTTGAAAAAAAGACAAAAATAGTTTTTAAAGACAAAAAGCTTCTCGAGCAAGCGTTTATTCACCGTTCCTATATCAATGAGAATAGTGGAGGAAAACTTTGCCACAATGAACGTCTAGAATTCCTAGGTGATGCCGTCTTAGAGCTTATCGTAACTGACTATTTATACAATAAATATCCCGATAGGGATGAAGGCGAGCTGACTGCTTATCGCTCTGCTCTTGTAAATGCAATCATCATAGGTGAGATTGCATTATCTCTAGGTATGAATGATTACCTTCTTTTGTCGAAAGGTGAAGCCAAGGACATCGGCAAGGCTCGCAGTTATATACTAGCCAATACTTATGAAGCATACGTAGGAGCCGTATATCTGGATCAAGGATACGATATAGCTCGTGATTTTATTGCAAGTACTTTATTTGGTAAGATCGACGACATTGTTGCACAGAAGCTATGGCGTGATGCCAAGAGTCTTGTTCAAGAGAAAGCCCAAGAATATATCAACGTTACTCCCTCATATAAAGTTATAAATGAAGTTGGTCCTGATCATGACAAGCATTTCACTGTCGGTATTTTCTTTGGAGAGGATAAAATAGCAGAAGGTAAAGGTCACTCCAAGCAAGAAGCTGAGCAATCGTCTGCCAGAGCAGCATTAGAAGCTAAGAATTGGCTTGATTAAAATGACACTAAAGTCTATCGAATTATTTGGTTTTAAATCATTCGGGAAGAAAAGTTCTCTGTCCTTTACGAATCCTATTACTTGCGTCGTCGGTCCCAATGGATCAGGTAAGTCCAACATCGTAGAAGCAATGCGTTTCGTATTAGGAGAGCAGTCTATGAAGTCTCTTCGTGGTAAAGGGGGCGTAGATCTTATATTCAAAGGTTCCAAAATGATTGCCTCTTCCAACAGAGCAGGAGTCAATATAACTTTTGATAATAGTCAGAAGATTTTTTCATTTACGAACAGTGGCATAGGAGTCTCGCTCGATTACGATGAAGTCACCATTGGCCGTGAAGTTTTCGCCGATGGTGCCAACAAATACAGCATCAATGGCACAGAAGTTAGACTCAAGGATGTTATTGACTTGCTTGCATCAGTCAATATTGGTTCATCAGGCCACCACATCATTTCTCAAGGTGAAGCGGATAGAGTCCTCAATGCTTCGAACAAAGACCGCCGAAGTATGATCGAAGATGCTCTAGGATTAAAGATTTATCAATACAGAATAAAAGAATCCGAGAGAAAGCTCGACAAGACCATTATAAACATGAAAGAAGTCACAGCACTTCGTCGCGAGATTGCTCCGCATTTAAATTTTCTAAAGAAGCAAGTTGAGAAAGTAGAGAAGGCCCGTGCCATGCGGGAGGACTTGCGTAGTCTGTACAAGGATTACTTTTCTTCCGAGTATACATATATTAGTAACGAGGGAGCTCGTATATCAAGTAAGCGTCAGGAGCTAGACCAGAAAGCTTTAGTCTTAGATGAGAAGATAAGTGAACTCGAGAAGTTGAAGGAAGGCAACGTTACTGAAAGTGAACTTTCTAAAATTATAAAAGAAAAGGAGTTCACTTTACATGAAGTAAGAAGCAAGAAGGACGAAATATCTCGTTCCTTAGGGCGTATAGAGGGTATTATAGAAGGTATCGAGCATCAGTTTGCAAAGGTTCCCGAAGTCACAGAACGTATTATCAAAGAGTCTGAATGGAAGTCTTTGGTAGAAGAGCTCGAAGTGAAGATTGATGAAGCTATGCGTCTAGAAGATCTTCCTTTGGTTATAGACATCCTTCGCAACATAAAATCCAAGTTAGGAGAGTTCACACATAGTGCCAGGGAAGCTAGCGCCGATATGCCAGCATTAGAAGATAGTGCTGAGTACAAGGAAATGCAAAAAGCCAAAGAAGAGATACTTGCCCAAGTTTCCAAGAGTAGGGAAGAAGAGTTAAGTATTATTAATGAGATAAATGATCTTAAAGAAAAAGAGCGGGAGTCAGAATCTTCCTTACGTGACAATGAACGTGCCCTTTATGATGTGCTTCGCGACAAGAACGAAGTTGTATCTGCTATTCATGGGCTCAGTTTTGAAGAAGAGCGACTTTCAGCTATCAAGAATGCTTTTGAAATGGAGCTCGCAGAAGGTGGAGTCCTTATCGGTAGAGAAGTTGTAGACTTCGCTAGGATAAAGGTAGAAGGGGAGATAATCCGTAGTACCCAAGAAGACATGCGTCGCAAGATAGAACGCATCAAGATCAAGCTCGAAGATTCTGGTAGTGGTAACGCCAGTGATATTATGAAAGAGTACGATGATACGGCCGAGCGGGATGTATTCTTAGGTAGAGAATTAGAAGATTTGAATAAAAGTATAGATTCTCTTCGTGTTTTAATACAAGAATTAAAAGAGACTTTAGATAAAGAATTTAAGGGAGGTGTAGAGAAGATCAACAAGCAATTCCAAGACTTCTTTGCGCTTATGTTCGGAGGTGGTTCTGCGTTTCTGTCTATTACAATGGAACACAAGAAGGTAAGGAAGAGTGATGAGAAAGTTACAGAAGAAGATGAAGGCGACGAAGAAAGTGAAGACGAAGAAGATGGCAATGACTTAGGTTTTGAGCGGGGGATAGAGATCAACGTAACTCTTCCTCAGAAGAAAGTGAAGGACTTGCATATGCTCTCCGGAGGAGAGAGATCACTGACTTCTATTGCACTTCTATTTGCAGTCTCACAAGTGAATCCTCCACCATTCTTGGTTCTCGATGAGACGGACGCAGCGCTAGATGAAGCGAACTCTCGCAAGTATGGAAATATGCTTGAGAACTTGTCCAAGTATTCACAGCTCATAGTGGTAACTCATAATAGAGAGACTATGTCTCGAGCCCAAGTCCTCTACGGAGTGACCATGAGTGCCGAAGGCGCCTCCAAGCTCCTCTCCATCCGTCTCGAAGACGCCACAAGTTACGCAAAATAAACCCTTGAAATAAGGGTTTATTTTTATTGACTTTATCATATTTTCATGATATAATATACGAGAAAATTTGAAATAAATATAATAAAATATAAACCTAAAATTTTAGCTCATGAAAAAATTTTTGTTACTTATCGTCATTTTTGTGCTTGCGGGCATAGCTTATTTTTTTGTTTATCTTGATGTAAACAAAAAAGAAATTAGAAAAGTTCCTCATGATCATTCTGCTGACCTAGCCAACGAGATGGGTCGTAAAAAAACAAACATGGAAAGAGATATCTATGTAGAACTTGATCCTCCCTCTTACAAAATTAGCAATAAGGAGATCGCTAATTTTATTTATGCCGCATGGAAACTTAGTCCTTGGATTAAAAATCCAAATAGAATTTTTTACAACAAGGATTCTATAAAGTGGAATTATATCCTCTTTGGACTCGACACTAAAAATCCTACTTTTAAAGTGGCTTATGGTCACTCAATGTGGGTAACCGCGGAAGAAATTCTGAGATATAATAATTACTCGGGATATTCATCTGTGGCAACAGGAAAAATAGAAAAAAATAAAAAACCCATTTTTTTTAAGCCAAAACCAGACATGATAAGAGATCGTGGGCGAACTGATTCGAGTGGAAAATATAGACCATTTCGAACTAAAGACCAGAAGGATCAAGATTTGATTGTCTTAGCTGAACAACAAAGATTGGCAGATATACAAGCTAAAAACTTGTATGCCGATGAGTATAATAAAAAGGTACTCAAAGTACTGATACCATTGATTTTTTTTGTTCCAATGTTGGCTGCTCTATTTTTTAAATTTCTATTTTTATGGTTTGGTAATAAAAAATAATAAAAAAGAAATTTAGATTTATAAAAAAGATTCAGACCGTTGCGATTTATTGCAACGGTCTTTTCTATTGACTATAATATACTTTCCTGATATAATACAATTATGAAAAATTTTTTAATCATATTTGCAGTTGTTTTTGTTACTTTTTTTTCTAGTAGTATAGCTATGGGGAAAGAACAAGCTTCTACCAGTAGTATCAGTAATAAGTATTGTTTTGATATTTATGTGGATTTGGAGGGTAACCCTATTTTAGTTGAAATTCCTTGTCCTATCGGTAGTAGATGATAGTTTTTAAATTGATTATAAAAAGGCCGTTGCGATTTGCAACGGTCATTTTATTCAACTTTTTCTTTTTGAGTTAAATCCTCTTCTGCAAAGATTCATTCGGGTTGGAATTTCTTATTTAAAGTTATTATTTTACTTTCTGTATTTTTTAAAATTTTATCTTCATATTTTATTTCGAAAAGCATCCCACGCATTGTATTAGTTGAAAAATATTGATCGAAGATAAAGTTACCAAGTGAGTAGACTATAGGCTTGCCTTTATATTCTCCTATATCTTGTATTACGTGAGGATGGTGTCCTATGACTATATCTGCGCCATTGTCTATTATTATTTTCGCTAGACTTTCCTGTCTTCTATTATGTATGGTTTTATATTCATCACCCCAATGTATTGAAACGATAAGTATATCAGACTCTGACTTTGCATTTTTTATTATTTCAGGTAAATGAGGATTTGTTGCTAGTAGAATTCCAGCTTTATCATCTCCTGCTTCCATCCATGCCGGCCCAACATCTGATAATCCTAGGAAACCAAACTTAATACCATTCTTTTCTATTATAGTTGGTGTTTGCACCTCGGTATTATTTATACCGGCACCAGTTTTCAGAATTTCATTATTATAAAGTCTTGCAAGTGTATCTTTAAATGCATTTACATTCCAATCTCCTACGTGATTATTGGCAAAAGACACAATATCAAATCCTGCATTTTTCATTGCAAGAAGTATCTCTGGATCCATACGGAATGAATATTTACTTCCGACATTATTTCCGACGTCTGATACTGGCCCCTCAAGATTTCCAAAAAGGATATCAGCATCCTTAAGCTCCTGTACATTTTCAAAAAGTTTATTATAGTCTCCGTCCCAGTTCTTCTTCACAGAGGCCCCGACTCCTCTAGTAAGCATCATGTCTCCAACGAAAAACAGGGTAGTTTCTTTAGGAATTATTTCGGGTACTTTTTCTTCCGCTGTAGCTATTACTTGTGCTTTTTGTCTGTCGGCTTTAATCTCCGATATTTTATCGCTAATCACAAAACCACACCAGAATCCAATAATCGAGATCGTGAGTATTCCTAGCCCATATGATATTTTCTTAGTCATTTTATTCTATTATATCCTTCGGGTCGACGTAAGTATATCCTTTTGATTCTATATCAATCAGCAGTGCATCTAGGTTCGCTACGGACCAAGGATGCTCGTGGATGAGGATTATAGATCCATTGTGTATATTCCTCATAACGTTCCCCACAAATACATCCTTCTCTATAGTAGACTTTTCCCAGTCGAGAGCTGTCCCTGACCAGTCCATGAATATCATTCCGGCATCTTTCACAAGCTTCCTTACATGAGGATTACTATCTCCATAAGGTGCACGGAAGAATCGAGGCTTACTACCTGTAAGTTTAGTTATCAGATCTGTGTTTTTATTTATTTCTTGTTCAATAATTTTTTCATCTGTTGCCTTTCTAAGGTTAAGATGATCCCAAGTGTGGTTACCGACGGCAAATCCTTCTTTGTAAGTATCTTCTATAATACTCGGATAGTCCTTCGCATGCATACCATTTATAAAGAATATTGCTTTGGCATTGTGCTTATTTAGTATTTCTATCATTTCTTTTGTATGAGAGCTAGGTCCATCGTCTATGGTTAAGAGGATGGCTTTTGTTTTGTTTTTTATATCCTCTGGCACTACAACACTTCTGCTGACAATTTTATATTTTAATTCCGGAGAGAGACTAGGTGACCCAATTTTATTTTCTTCAAGAGCTGTGCTAATTACGTTCTTTACTTCCTCTACATTTTTTACTACAGGTGCCTCTATCTTTCTGAAAGGGAAAGCGTATACGACTATAGTTATCAATACAAAAGCCAGTATTATTATGTATAATTTTTTATTTTTATTAGTTGTTTTCATTTTCTTTTTTATATCAACGTATAATCTATCGTCTTCTTATTCATATCTGCTCCCACAACTTTAAATTTTGCTTTATCACCCAAGGTATATTTCTTGTGAGTCTTCTGACCTCTGATACTCATGAACTTTTTATCGAAAATATAATAATCATCTTTGAGATCTCTCATCCTTATCATACCTTCGCATTTAGTTTCTTTTTCTTCTACGTATAGACCCCATTCTGTCACTCCAGTAATGATACCTTCGTAAGTCTGACCTACTCGCTTAGACATATACTCAACTTGTTTGTATTTGATCGATGAGCGTTCTGCTTCAGCTGCCTCCTTCTCTTGGCTTGAAGCCTCCTCGCTCATGTGTTCATACTCGTACCACTTCTCTTTGGGTATAGCCTTATTAGCTAGGAAGTCTTTTAGTAGTCGGTGCACTATCACATCAGGGTAGCGTCTAATAGGTGAAGTGAAGTGAGTATAGAATTTAAATCCGAGGCCATAGTGGCCAATATTTTTAGTGGAGTAGATAGCCTTGGCCATCGTACGGATTATAGCTGTGTGAACTGTATCGCGGAGAGGGTTATGTTCTAGTTTACCTATTAGTATATTTATTTCTTCCGAGGGAATTATGCCATCCTTAAGCTTCATGTGGTAGCCAAGCCTTTTTAGGAAGGTAGCCAGGTCACCCATTTTATCTTTGTTGGGTAAGTCGTGGATTCTATAAAGGAAGACGCTTTGTTTGCCAATTTTTTTGCCAGACATATACTCAGCTACACGACGATTAGCAAGAAGCATAAATTCTTCCACAAGCTTATTTGTATCTCCTCGTTCTTTTGTATAGACAGATATAGGTACACCATGCTCGTCCAATTTAAATTTAACTTCTTCTTGTTCTAGCATTATTGCTCCTTCGTCGAATCTTTTTTTATTAAGTTTTTTAGCAATCAGATTCAATATATTTAATTCATCGTAGAATTCACCTTTTTTGTTATCTAGAATTTTTTGAGCATTTTCATATGTAAATCTTTTGTCAGAGTGAATAATTGTTTCTCCGAACCACTCACTGTATATTTTGCCATTCATATCAAGCTCAAATACAGCCGAGAAGGTGAGTCGGTCGACATTTGGATTTAGACTACAGAGTCCATTTGAAAGCTCCTCAGGTAGCATAGGTATTGTCCGATCTACAAGGTAGACAGAAGTGCCTCTACTTTGAGCTTCATCATCGAGAGCTGTGTTTAATTTTACATAATGAGTTACATCAGCAATATGAATACCAATTTCAAGATGTCCATTTAGGAGTCTTTCAAGAGAGATGGCGTCATCGAAATCTTTTGCATCGACAGGGTCTATAGTGAATGTTGTCACAGAACGCATATCTCTACGATCTTTTAAATCTTTTTCTGTGATTCCACGTTTAGATATTTCAATTGCCTCTTTTTTTACTACAGAAGGGAAGTCAGCCGAGAATCCTTTCTCCAGAGCAATCGCTTCCATTTCGGCATTATGCTCCATGGGCATTCCTAGGATTTTATTTACTTCTCCTATTGGGGCTTTTTTTGCATCTTTCCATTCTGTAATAATTACGAAAACTTTTTGTCCGATTTTAGCCCCGGCTAGTTTGTTCTCGGGGATTATAATGTCAGCATACATTCTAAGGTCACTAGGTATCAGGAAGTAGGTATCGTTTTCTTTTTCAAGTACCCCGGAATATCCCTTCTTAGAACGACGGAGAATTTCTACCACTTCGCCAGTCTGGGTTAATCCTGATCTTTTAGGATGAAGCAGAACTTTGACGGTATCGCCATGGCAAGCTGTATGTAGGAAGCTATGCTCTATTTCTATAGTGTCGTCTTTACCCTTTATTCGCACTACCCCCATACCTTTATGAGATATAGTGATTATCCCTTCTGCATGCCTATCTATCTTTTGTTTTTGCCTCGAATCCATTTTATGTTGTTTTATCTTGTTTTTCACAATGTCAGTATAGCACAAAAATGACAGTCTTTATTTGTTTATTCAACCTAGATCTTAGAACTTAATGTGATATAATTTTATTATGGAAGAACATAAAAAAATTCTAAAATTACTAGATATTTGGGAAAATGATATTAGTATTAAATCTATAGATGGAGGGATGACAAATAATAATTATTTTGTCAGTGATGGTAATAAAAAATATATTGCCCGTTTTGCTCCCCACAACACAAAAATCCTTGGTCTTAATCGTCAAAAAGAAATACAAAATACAAAAATTGCATCAGAAAACAACATAGGGCCAGATGTAAAAAAATATTACAAAAATTATGACTTACTTATTCTTGAATTTATAGAAGGAAATATTCTTTCTGTGGGTGTAGCACAACAAATTGATACCATTAAAAAAATAGCAGAATTGTTTTTGAAATTGCATTCCCTTGCTGGTTTTAGTGGAAATAGGTTACCTTTGCAAAGAGCAGAGAGCTACTTTAATGAAGTTAAGTCAAGAAATGGGTGGATACCAGATAATCTTGAAGAAAGTTTTATTAAAACAAAAGAAATAATTTCGCAACTGAAACCTTGTGTTTCGTGTTCATGTCATCTTGATGTTATGTTAGAAAATGTGATTGTTTGTAGTGATGGTAATTTAAAATTAATTGATTGGGAGTATTCTGAAAATGCAGACCCTAGATATGATTTGGCAATGTATATTATTAAAGCTAAATTAAACAGAGAACAAGAAGAACATCTCTTTTTGTGTTATGGCATAAACAAAGAAGAAGATAAACAAGATATAAGAAAGATGAAAACCTTAGTTGCACTAGCTGAGGCAACTTATGGTGTTTTGCAGAATGTTATTTCTGACAGAATATCTGTAGGTTATAGGGAATATGCTGAATCTGAACTTAAGGAACTAGAAAGTCTTTTGACTGATGTTTAGTTTTTACCATAATCTCTGTTTGGGGATACTTCCAAGTTCGGAACTAATAAAATACCATACAAATACTTGCTCGTTTTGTGTCTTTATTTGTTATATAAAGATTTGTATTTTATTAACTAATACTCATAGAGTTAAATAGTCTTATTAATCCTTGTTAAATCTTAATAATATATATTATTGAAAAAAGTCTACAAATGAAGTATAATTTGATGGTATTGTTAAATCATATAAATAATATTGTTAAATCATATGGAAGAAAATAATCAAATAAATAAGGTACAAATTCCAACTTTCCCTTTTGAGAGTAAATTGGCTGATTTAATCATTAGTTTAGACCATTTGAGAAGTGGTCAAATACAAGGAACAACGCCAGTAAATATTTTTATGGACTTAAAAAAATTATTTCATTTATTGGAAAGTGTTCAGTCTACAAGAATAGAAGGGAATAGAACAACAATATTAGAAGCTATAGAAAAAAAGATTGAGAATGAAAAAATCAATAATGATGAAGGGTGGAAGGAAATTGAAAATATAGAAAAAGCATTACAGTTTATTGAGACACATGTTGAGAACGGAAAAATTGATAGAATATTTATTTCTGAGTTACACAGAATAGTCGTATTTGATTTAGTCAGAGAAGGAAGCAAAAACCCTGGTAATTTTCGAATTGAACCTGTTAAAATAACCAACTCAAAACATATACCCCCCTCAGGAACTATCGTGGAAAGTTACATGAATGAATTATTAGATTTTATAAACGAAAAACATGGTAATAAATATGATTTAATAAAAGTTGCAGTAGCACATCATAGATTTACATGGATACACCCATTTGATAATGGTAACGGAAGAATGTCTCGTCTTCTTACTTATGCGATGCTTATGAAATATGGTTTTAGAGTACAAAATGCCAAAAGAGTTTTAAACCCTACTGGATTATTCTGTGTAGATAGAAACAAATATTATGATATGCTCCAAGAAGCAGATTTAAATGGTAATAATGGGCTAATTAAATGGTGTGAGTATGTTTTGGGTGGACTTGTTGGAGAAATAGAAAAGATAGATAAACTTACAGATTATGAATATCTTAAAAAAGAAATAATTTATCCTTCCATTACATATGCCAATAAAATGGGAACAATAACAAAGGAGGAGATGTTTATTTTATCCCTTGCTCTAGACAAAGAGGTTCTTGTTGCTGGTGATATAAAAGAAGTATTTCCAGATTATTATTCAGTTAAAGTTTCAAGGATGATAAAAGAGTTAAGAGATAAAAATTACTTAAAGCCATTCCCTAATGAAAATAGCAAAAGTTACGTTATTAATTTTTCAGATAATTTATTATTAAAATATTTAGCAAAAGAACTATACAATAAAGGTTTTATATTAAGTGATACGAAAGAAGATTTTTAATATTTATTATTGTATAATCTCTTTTTGAATATCATATTAAGTTCTGATTCACATTAATACTTGCTCGTTTTGTGTCTTTATGGTAGGATACTTTTACATATGTTAAAGATAAGATTACAAAGAATAGGGCGCAAGAATGATCCAGCTTTTAGAGTACTTTTGACAGATTCTAAGAACTCAGCTAAGAGTGGTAAATTTAAAGAAATCTTGGGTTCATACAATCTAAAGAAAGGCGAAGTTATATTCAAGGCAGACCGCATCAAGCATTGGATAAGTGTTGGAGCTCAGACTTCAGATACAGTTCACAATTTCCTAGTTAGCCAGAAATTAATAGAAGGCAAGAAGAGAAACGTACTTTCGAAAAAGTCTCCAACTAAAGCTAAAAAAGAACTTAAAAAAGCATAATTAAAATCCCCCAAGCCTTGCTTGGGGGATTTTATGTTGCATAAGAAAAGCTCTATATGGTATGATTATAGTCAGCAGGAGTAGTCGGTACACTGCAGAAATTATGAATAATTACTAAATACATTATATGATGGCAGATGATAAAGCATTTCTAGAATATATCGTTAAGGCTCTAGTTGATAATCCAAACGATGTGAAGATTGATCGAACCGTAGACGAAATGGGCGTTCTTATTACAATGACAGTAAATAGTGCTGATATGGGCAAGATTATTGGTCGCCAAGGCAATACAGCCAAGGCTATCCGCACACTATTGCGCGTTATCGGTATGAAGAACAATGCTCGTGTGAACTTGAAGATTAATGAACCAGAAGGAGGTAGAGTTGTGTCTGAACATGCGGAGCATACAGAGGCACCAACAGTTGCTCAAGCTCCTACAATGACAGCTAGCGAAGCTTCTAAGTCAGTTGATGCTGCTCTTGATGATCTTAAGGGTATTTAAGATAAAATAAATAAAACGACCTCATTTGCTTTGTTGCAGGTTCCGGGTGCTCGGTCAATGTAGAATTACTACATATCCCTCGCATCCTCACCTGCGCCTCGCATCTGGGGTCGTTTTCTGTATTTTATTGAATTCGTGGTATATTGATTTTATGCGATTCCATGTAGTAACACTTTTCCCTGAAATGTTTGACTCTTATCTAGGAGGGTCTATTTTAGGGCGGGCAATAAAGGAGAAGAAGATTTCTGTTTCTTTTGTGAACCCTCGTAAATTTGTAACAGGCAAATATAGAAAAGTTTGGCCAGATGGCAATGTATCCCTCCAAGTAGACGAGCGTCCTTATGCCGGAGGTCCAGGGATGGTCATGATGGCAGAGCCGGTTATCAAAGCGGTGGAATCAGTGTTGAAAAAAATTAAGAATTACGAATTAAGAATTAAGAATGGAAAAGTTAAAACTAAACAGCAAACACCAAAAAGCAAGGCATTGATTATAAATTTTATTCCTTCCGCCGAGAAGTTTACGACAGCAGTTGCCAAAAGTATTTCCAAGAAATACACAGACGTTATTTTAATTTGTGGACGTTATGAAGGTATTGATGCTCGAGTTGATAAAATTCTTAAAACTAAGAAGTATTCCATAGGGGACTATGTGCTGACAGGAGGCGAAATTCCCGCTATGGTTTTGATTGATTCTGTCTCCCGACAAATAGACGGAGTCTTAGGTAACTTTGATTCTCGCGAAGAGGAAAGAGTCTCTACCAGCGAGATATATACTCGTCCTGAAGTACTGATTTATAAAAACAAAAAGTATAAAGTTCCCAAGGTTTTATTATCTGGAAATCACAAAGACATAGAAGATTGGAAAAGTTTGACAAAAAGTGTTAAATAGGATAGGATGAAATCCAGATTGAATAGATTGAGTTATGGCAAATCAATCCTCGTTTATTAAGGTTTTAGCATACAAAAGTGTTAAACAATATCATTGCCAGTAATTATAAATAAAAAATCTAAATAAGGTTTGGTCACCTTGTTGTTTTTTGCGTTTTAACTTTATTAATAGATTAAAACGAAGGCATATATTTAAAATTTATGAGTAGGTGTGGGCGCGCCGAAGCGTAACGAAGTGGAGCGGAGAGGGCTAAGCGAATAAATTTTAAATATACGCCGAAGTTGTAATCCAAATTATTCATATGAAAAAAACAGCCGTAGTAAAGAAGTATTTTTCGCGTTACAAGAAACCCCTAGCCCCGTTTCCTAATCTTATTGAAGATCAATTAAATTCTTTTAATTGGTTAGTAGAAAAGGGAATCAAGGAAGTCTTCAAAGAATTCTCACCAATCAACGATTACTCAGACAAGAAGTTTCAGCTCGACTTTACTTCTTTTACTCTCGGAGAACCGAAATTTGATGAAGAGTATTCAAAAGTAAATAAATTAACTTACGAAGGACCACTCAAAGCTCGTGTTCGTCTTTTGAATAAAAGTATTGGAACTTCAAAAGAACAAGAAATTTTCATGGCTGATGTACCCCTCATGACCAAGCATGGTACATTCATCATCAATGGCGTTGAACGTGTTATTGTGGCTCAGCTCACTCGATCCTTCGGAGTATTTTTCACTGAGTCAGAATCAAAAGGTAAACGATATTTTGGAGCTAAAATTATTCCTGCTCGCGGTGTTTGGATTGAAGTTGAATCTGATTCTGATGGAGCTGTCTATGTTCGTATTGACAAGAAACGCAAATTCTCAGTCGCTTCGCTTCTTCGTGTTTTAGGATTAAATACAGATGAAGCAATACTTAAGGCTTTTGGAGATAATGAGGAAATTTTGAAAGTTATAAAAGTTTGTCTTGAAAAAGATCCAGCCAAAACTCTTTCTGAGTCTTATATAGAGATATATAAGCGTCTTCGTGATGGAGATCTCGCTACTCCAGATAATGCTCGCGAATTTATGAGCATTCTTCTTTCAAACGAACGCTATGATATATCTCCTGTTGGACGTTTTCGATTTAATAAGCGTTTTGAGAAAAATATGGACGAAAAGGAAATGGAGCGTCGCACCATATCATCCGATGATGTGGTCACTATTGTCAAGAATATTATTGATTTAAATAATGACATTCATGCAAAAGGAGACGATATCGATCACCTAGGTCAGCGCCGTGTTCGTTATGTTGGAGAAATGTTCCAACAAAAAATCCGTACTGGTATGGCTCAGATAAAGAGAAATGTTCAAGACCGTATGTCGACAATCGATGTAGGGACTACAATGCCTATACAGATAATCAATCAGCGTCCCTTACAAGCACGTATCAAGGAATTCTTCACAGCTAACCAGCTTTCCCAATTCATGAACCAAGAAAATGTTATGGCTGAAGTCGAGCACTTGCGCATTCTCTCAGCCTTAGGTCCAGGGGGATTAACTCGTGAACGTGCAGGTCTTGAAGTTCGTGATGTGCACACTTCTCACTATGGACGTGTCTGTCCTATCCATACTCCAGAAGGTCCAAACATTGGTCTTATATTACACTTATCTACTTATGCGAAGATAAACGAATTTGGTATTATTGAAACTCCATATGTCAAAGTCAAGAACGGCAAGATAACTTCTGAGGTTGTTTACTTAAATGCGCTTGAAGAAGAAAAGTACAATATTGCTCATGCAGGTATCGACTACGATGATAAAGGAAATATATTAGAAGACAAAGTAGAGGCTCGTCTTAAGACAAAGCCAGGTATGATTTCAAAAATGGAAATCGACTTTATCGACGTAGCTACCAACCAAGCTTTCTCTGTTGCTACGAGTATGATTCCATTCCTCGAACACGATAATGCTCACCGTACACTCATGGGAAGTAACATGCAGAAACAGGCTCTTCCTTGTATTATTCCTGAGGTTCCTTTAGTTGCTACAGGTATCGAAGAGTTGGCAAGTCGTGATTCTGGACGTTTGGTAATTTCAGAAGTAACGGGTGTTATATCTTATGTAGATGCCAAGAAAATAATAGTTAAAGATGATAAAGGTAAAGATCATGCTTACCCTTTGATTACTTTCTCACGTACAAACAATTTCTCAATATTCCATCAGCGCCCTTCTGTTTCTATGGGGGATAAGATAAAGAAAGGGGATGTTCTTGCTGATACAAGCACTACAGATCACGGACAGATTGCTATTGGACAGAATGCCCTTATCGCCTTTATGTCGTGGGGTGGAGCAAACTACGAAGATGCTATTATTCTTTCAGAAAGACTAGTTAAAGAAAGTAAGTTTACAAGTATTTATGTTACAGAATTCGTTTGTAATGTTCGTGATACAAAGCTTGGACCTGAAATCACAACTCGTGATATTCCAAACGTTGGAGAAAATAAACTAAAAGATTTAGATGAAGACGGCATCATTGTCGTTGGGGCGGAAGTTGTTGAAAATGATATTCTTGTTGGTAAAATTACTCCAAAAGGGGAGACAGAACTTACTCCCGAAGAAAGACTTCTACGTTCTATCTTCACCGAAAAAGCTCGCGATGTGAAAGATACATCACTACGTCTTGAACATGGCAAGAAAGGTAGAGTTACTGGAGTTAAGATATTCTCACGCGACCAGGGTCACAATCTTGAATCAGGAATTATCAAGAGAATTGTTGTTGAAATTGCACAGATCAGAAACATTTCAGTTGGAGATAAACTTTCAGGACGTCATGGTAACAAAGGTGTTATTTCAGTTATATTACCTGAAGAAGAAATGCCATTCATGGCCGACGGTACACCTGTCGACGTTATTTTGACCCCACTTGGAGTTCCATCTCGTATGAACTTAGGGCAGGTACTCGAAATGCATCTTGGTTATGCCGCTCATACACTTGGATACCAAGCTATAGTTCCTCCTTTCTCTTCAGCCACAGTTACAGAAATCAAGGAAGAACTTGTGAAGGCTGGAATGCCAGAGAGTGGAAGAGTTACTCTATATGATGGACGTACAGGAGATGCTTTCGAGCAAGATGTTGCTATTGGATATATGTATATGTTGAAGCTTCACCACATGGTTGAAGACAAACTTCATATGCGTTCTATCGGTCCTTACTCTCTCATTACACAGCAACCTCTCGGTGGTAAGGCTCAAGGCGGAGGTCAGCGTTTCGGAGAAATGGAGGTCTGGGCTTTGGAAGGACACGGTGCTGCTTACTCCTTGCGAGAAATGCTTACAATCAAGTCTGATGATATTATGGGTCGCTCTCAGACATTCGACGCTATTATCAAGGGTCTACCTATCGGAGAACCAAATATTCCTGCCTCATTCAATGTTCTATTGAACTACCTACGCGGACTTTCTCTTGATGTAGAATTAAAAAAGTCGAACGAATAATTAGTAACCATAATATTAAAATATATGAAAATAATTGATACAACAAATTTCGACTCTATTACTTTGAAACTTGCCTCACCCGAGAGGATCAAGGAGTGGTCTTATGGTGAAGTTACAAAACCAGAAACTATAAATTACAGAACAGGCCGTTCAGAAAGAAGTGGCTTATTCGACGAGAGAATTTTCGGACCAGAGAAGGATTATGAATGTTACTGTGGTAAATACCGAAGAATTCGTTACAAGGATATTATTTGTGAGAAATGTGGAGTGGAAGTTACTCGCTCTATAGTTCGTCGTGATCGTATGGGTCACATTGAGCTTGCAAGTCCTGTCTCACACATCTGGTTCCTACGTGGCGTGCCTTCTCGTATGTCTACTTTGCTCAACATTACAGTCTCAGACCTTGAGAAAGTTATTTACTTTGCTGGATACATTGTTATCAAAGTTTCAGCTGAAGAAAAGGAAACTATTTCCAAGAACCTAGAAAGTGAATTCAAATCCAAGATTAAAAGTGCCAACAACGAAGAAGAGAAGGAGAAGCTAAAGGAGTTGCTCTTAAATACCAAACGTGAAATAGCCGAGATAGTCCCCGGTAAAGTTTTGAATGAAATAGCGTATCATCACTTCGGTCTCAAGTATGGAAGTTGTTTTGAAGCAAGTATTGGAGCTGAAGCTATCTTTACTATTTTCAAGAATCTTGATTTAGAGAAGCTTAAGGCTGAGACTCTAGCCATGATTCCAAAAGCTTCAAGTATCGACAAGGAGAAGCTTGAGAAGAGAATGTCTCTTATCCGTTCAATGCTTCACTCTGGTATTCGTCCTGAATGGATGTTCTTGACAGTCATTCCAGTTATTCCTCCAGCACTTCGCCCTATGGTTGCTCTAGATGGTGGACGTCACGCAACTTCAGATCTAAACGACCTATATCGTCGTGTTATAAATAGAAACAATCGTCTAAAGAAATTAAAGGAAATTGGTGCCCCAGATGTAATCCTCCGAAATGAAAAAAGAATTCTACAAGAAGCAGTAGATGCCCTTATCGACAATTCCATTGCCAAACAAAATGATTCTCAGGCTGTCTCTGCTTCACAGAAGCGTGCACTTAAATCTTTGTCCGACAATCTTAAATCAAAGCAAGGTTTGTTCCGTCAGAATTTGCTTGGTAAGCGTGTAGACTACTCAGGACGTTCTGTTATCGTTGTGGGTCCTGGACTCAAGCTTAATCAATGTGGACTTCCTAAGCATATGGCTCTTGAACTTTTCAAACCATTTGTAATTTCCAAAATTCTTGAGACAGAACTTGCCTTCAATATTCGTGGGGCAAACCGCTTAATAGAAGAAGGTATCCCTGAAGTTTGGGCAATACTTGAAGAAGTGATTCGTGGTAAGTACGTACTCCTAAACCGTGCGCCTACGCTTCACAGACTAGGTATTCAAGCTTTCAACCCTATTCTTATTGAAGGCCATGCTATCCAAGTGCATCCACTCGTTTGTGCTGGATTCAACGCTGACTTCGACGGAGACCAGATGGCTGTCTATGTACCTCTTTCCGATATGGCTCAAATGGAAGCACGTGAATACATGGCTTCCAATAAAAACTTATTAAAGCCTCAAGATGGTTCTCCTATTATCTTACCGAAGATGGATATCGTTCTTGGTTGTTACTGGATGACGAAAACAGTTGATGGAGAAAAGGGTGAAGGCATGTATTTTGCAAGCCCCAACCAAGCTATTACAGCTTTCGATCTTGGTATTATTACTTTCCGTGCGAAAATTAAAGTTCTAGGTACAGATACTGCTAGATACGATAAATTTGAAGGAAAAGTTTTCGAAACAACAGTTGGAAGATTATTCTTCAATAGTATTTTCCCAAATGATTTTCCTTATCTAAATGAAGAAATTACAATTAAGAGAATGTCATTACTAGTTGACGAACTTATTGTTCACTATGGTATTGATGCAACTCCAAAAGTTCTAGATAAAATTAAAGATTTTGGATATCATTATGCGACCTACTCAGGGGTCACTTGGGGTATTGATTCGGTGACTGTTCCTCCAAGCAAAAAAGAAATTGTGGCTAAATTCCACAAAGAAGAAGAAATTGTTCGCGAACAATTTGCAGAAGGTCTCCTTTCTGAAGATGAACAATACCAAAAAGTTATTGAAATATGGGAACACGCTAAAAAAGAAATTGAAAAATTAATTCCAACTATGCTTGATCCTAATGGTTCGACTTATGACCTGATCACTTCCGGAGCTCGAGGAAGTATGGGATCAATGGTGCAGATGTGTGGAATGGTAGGGTTGATTGTAAATACTTCAGGAGCAACTCTCGACTTCCCAATTATTCCATCATATATCGAGGGTCTTTCACCGCTTGAATACTTCATTACGACTCATGGTTCTCGTAAGGGTGCTGCCGACACCGCTTTGAACACAGCCAAGGCTGGTTATCTTACACGTCGTCTAGTAGACGTCGCTCAGGACGTTGTGGTGACTGAGGAAGACTGTGGTACAAAGAATGGCAAGAAGATCGTAGCGATTGGCAATGACTTTGCCAAGTACATTCATGGACGCGTATTGCTTGCAGATATAAAGGGTGCTGACGGAGCTGTCATATTTAAGAAGGGAACTCTCATTATGAAAGAAGATGCAAGACTCTTAGAGAAGATGGGTATAAAGGAAGCTCTAGTTCGTACACCGCTTTCTTGTGAGACGACTCACGGCATCTGTCGTATTTGTTATGGTCTAGATCTAGGGCGTAACATCATGGTAGAGCTTGGACAAGCAGTAGGTATTATCGCCGCTCAAGCTATTGGTGAGCCTGGAACACAGCTTACTCTTCGTACTTTCCACGCTGGAGGAGTTGCGACTGTCGATATTACTACAGGTCTTCCTCGTGTTGAAGAAATTTTTGAAAGACGTATTCCGAAGAATCCAGCAATTATTTCTCAGACAGATGGAGAAGTGCTAGAAATTACAGACAACGGTAAGGAGAAGACTATTAAAGTTCTATCAGATACCAAGGCCGATGGTAAAAAGAATGAAATGGAGTATACAGTTGCCTTCCGTCGTCAGCCGTTAGTCAAAGCAGGTGCTCACATCAAGAAAGGTGAGTTACTTACAGACGGATCTGCCGATATCAATGAAATAGTGAAGTATGGAGGCAAGGAAGTTGCCGAAGAGTACATCGTAGATGAGATAAACAAAGTTTATGATCTGCAGAGTGCTTCTATTTCCAGAAAGCATATTGAGATCATCATTCGCCAAATGTTCTCACGTAAGAAGATTAAAGATGCAGGTGATACTACCTTCTCACCAGGAGAGATAGTTGAAACTATTGAACTTATAGAAGAGAATAACCGTCTAGAAGAAGAGGGTGGAGGCACTCCAGCTACTGCCGGAACTATCGTTCTAGGTATTACTGAAGTTTCTCTTACTACCAAGAGTTGGCTCTCAGCTGCTTCATTCCAAAATACAAACAGAGTCCTTATCAACAATGCCATCCGTGGCGGAGTAGACAATCTACGTGGGCTTAAGGAGAACGTCATCATCGGTAATCTTATCCCAGCAGGTACAGGCTTCGGTGTAAAACGTGCAAGTAAAGCCGAAAAAGAAGAAGTGAATGAAGAAGAAAGTGTTGCTTAATAAATAATGCCAGTCCGAAGCTTCGCTTCGGACTGGCTGGGCTCTAATTTTTACAAGCAAATATGTCATCATCTGTTGAGAAAATCAAAGAAAGGCTTTCCATTGTTGATGTTATTTCTTCGTACATGCAAGTAGAACAGTCTGGTAAGAATTTTAAAGCGAAGTGCCCATTTCACAATGAGAAGACACCTTCCTTTTTCATATCTGCCGACAGGGGGACTTACTATTGTTTTGGTTGCGGAGAGAAGGGCGACATATTCTCTTTTGTTCAGAAGTTTGAAGGTACTGACTTTATGGGAGCGCTCAAGCTCTTGGCGGAACGTGCCGGAGTGACTCTTGAGGCAAGGCCTAAAGATTCTAATGACAAAGAGAAGAAAGAACTTTATTATGAAATTCTAGAAGAAGCTACCAAGTTCTTCGAAAGTAATTTTGATAAAGAGCCAAAAGCTCGTGCATATCTTGTAAGTAGAGGTCTGACAGATAATAGTATTAAAGATTTCAGAATTGGATATGTGAAAGATGAATGGAGATCTCTTTCTGACTATTTAATAGTCAAGGGTTATAAAATACAAGATTTGGAAATTGTTGGCTTAGTGAAGAAGTCTGAGAAAGGCACATATGACAGATTTCGTTCACGCATAATGTTTCCTATAAGTGATTCAAGCGGTAGAGTTATAGCTTTCTCTGGAAGAATTTTTAATAAAGATGATAAGGAAGAGGCCAAGTATTTAAATAGTCCTGATACTCCACTTTTCAATAAATCCAATGTATTATTCGGTATAGATAAGGCCAAGCTAGCCATAAGGAAGAGGGGTTATAGTATCGTAGTTGAAGGGCAGATGGATCTAATACTTTCTCATCAAGCAGACTTTACCAATACTGTGGCTGTGTCAGGCACGGCCTTTACAGACAGCACTGTAGATCAAGAATCCAAGATAAATAATCTAGGACTCATTCGTAGACTCTCTCCCAATATTATTTTTGCTTATGACGGGGACTCTGCTGGTATCAGGGCCGCTAGTCGTTCAGCTATGATAGCCCTATCACTCGATATGCAAGTAAAAATAGCCAAATTGCCAGAGGGCAAGGATCCAGCAGATATTATAAAAGAGAACCCCGATGAATGGAAAGAAATTATTAAGAATTCTACAGATATTATTACTTTCCATGTAGATAGAATTTGCAAGAATACCAACGACATAAGGCAAAGAGGTAAGCTTATCCGAGATGTTATATTTCCATTTTTAGTTATAATTAAGAGCTCTATAGACAAGTCTTCTTATATTTCTATTATCAATTCCAAGACGGGGATTCCTATAGACGCAATCATGGATGATTTCAAGTCTTATGAGAAGAATCATATAGTAGAGAGTAATACAAAATTAGAGAAGAATATGCCAACCGGTAAGGATGAGTTTATTCCAAGGAGAGATAGCTTAGAGAAAAGGTTGTTTGGAATTATTTTCCTTCAAGATAAGAATGATATCGGAGTAGATAAGGAAAAGACCTTTTTATTACTCAAGGAAAAGATTGGAGAAGAAGAATTTAATAAAATATATGAAGCTCATTTGCCATTTGGAGACCTTCTTGCACAAGATATCGAAAGGTTGTATGGTAGTAATATTGAAGATATGAGTCGTCATTTAGATGAGTTGATTCTCAATCTAGAAGGGGAAATACTAGGAGAACGTTTGTATTTATTAAGAGACAAGATTAATCAACAGTCAAGTTCAAATGAAGACTTTGACCCAGGGCCTATACTTAAGGATATTCAAAAGATAGGTGAACGTTTAGAAATAATTAAAAGTAATAGATCACAATAACATTATGGCAAAAAAGATAAAACAGAAAAATAAAAAGATAGTTCCTAAAAAAAAGATCCTAGCTAAAAAAGTCATAAAGAAAGCTCCTACTAAAAAGTCTTCCAAGACAAAGAAAGTTACAAAAAAAGTAGCAAAGAAAACAGCTAAAAAAACTGTTGTCAAAAAAGTCGTCAAGAAAGCCTCCTCTGCTAAAGCTAAGGCGAGCCGAAGTAAAAAGGCTATAAAAAAAGTTTCCAAGGGAAGTAAGCCTAAGGTAAAAGTTATTTCTGCTTCTAAGAAGGAGCAACTAGAAAACAAGCAAAAGGATCATGAAAAGAGGTCTTTAGAAATGATAGAGAAAGGCAAGAAGAGAGGCTTCGTCACTTACGATGAGATTATCAAGGAATTCCCCGATATAGAGACCGATATTCTTTTCTTAGATGAACTTTATGAGCGTTTTGCCGTAGCAGGGATTGATGTACTTGAGGGAGGCAATTTACTTGATACAACGGGTGATGTAGAGAAGCTAGCTCTCAAGTATAGTAAAGATGCCAAGACTTACGACTCTATACAGATGTATTTGAAAGAGATAGGCCAGTATCCTTTGATAGCAGCCAACGAAGAAAGAGAGCTTGCTAAAAGGATAGAGAAAGGGGACATAGAAGCCAAGAATCTACTCGCTCGTGCGAACCTTCGTCTTGTTGTGTCTATTGCCAAGAAGTATGTGGGCAGAAGCTCTGACCTTACCTTGCTTGATTTGATTCAAGAGGGTAATCTTGGACTCTTTAAGGCTGTTGAGAAGTTTGACTGGACAAAGGGCTACAAATTCTCCACTTATGCTACATGGTGGATTCGTCAGTCTATTACTCGTGCACTTGCTGATCAGTCGCGTACTATCCGTATTCCGGTTCACATGGTAGAGACTATTTCGAAGTATAAGCAGGTTGTCAGACGCTTGTCTCAAGATCTTGGACGCGAGCCTTTAGTTGAAGAGATAGCAACCGAAATGAACTTAGAAGTAGAGAAGATTCATATTATAGAACAGATCAATCAAGAGACAGTTTCTTTAGAACAACCAATAGGGGATGATGATGAGAAGTCCACACGTGGTGAGTTCATTCCAGACGACAAGATTCTTCGCCCCGACCAAGATTCTTCCAGAAGAATTCTCTCCGATCAGATAAGAGAAGTACTTGAGACTTTGAGTCCCAAAGAGAGGAAGATCCTTGAACTTCGTTATGGCCTTATGGATGGGGTACAGCACACCCTAGAAGAAGTAGGCCAAGAGTTCGGTGTTACTCGTGAGCGTATTCGTCAGATTGAAGCCAAGGTCCACGAGAAGCTTCGCAACAATGAAAAGATTGCAAGACTAAAAAATTATTTTGATTAATTAAAACAAAACAATCTCCCCTAGGCAAGGCCCAGGGGAGATTGTTTTTGATGTATTAAATTCTTAATTCCTAACTGTCTTATAGATTATCTGTTGCTGTTGTATCTTCTTCTGTCTTCATTAATCCAAATACAAGATCAACATATTTCCAGAAAGCATCATTGCCCTTAAGCTTAGCTACACATTCAGCAGCTCCGGCCTTTGGCAGTGCTCCAGGATGTACTACCCAGTGACGATAAACCCAAGCAATTTCTCCATTTGAGTTAGCCACAAGTTCTTTCATTGTTCCACTGAATCTTTTACAGTAAGGACATTCGAGATCTGAATATTCTACTATGACGATAGGAGCATCTGGGTTACCTATGATATGATCTTCTGCTGTTACAGGTGCTAGGTCTCCCGTATATGGTGTTGTTACTTTGCCAGCCTTAACCTCGTCTATTAATTTTTGAACATCGGCTATTGGGTAGGCTCCACGTATTTCAGCTTTTGATCCATTTTTCCCAACGATGACACTGTATGGAGTTCCTCTTTGATCTGCCGGAATTCCTTTCATAGAATTTTCTGCTACAGTATTTGTCGCTAGTCTCAATGCATTTAGATCTGTATCTTTCATACACTGTGTGAACTTTGCCTTGTTTACTCCTACTTGTTCTGATAAGGTTTTTTCTTTACTTGAACCGCCCAATTTACCCCCTCCATTAGTTATTAAAATTGCTATCATTATAAGTACTCCTGCAACTATAATCGCTGTAGGTGTATTAATTTGTCTCCCTTCGGAAGATTTTTCGGAAGGAATGTTTTTTGTTTCTTCATTTTCCATGTCATGATTATAGCATAAATTTATATAAAACAACTGAAATTTAGACATTGAAAAAGAGGTTGAATTATGATATAATGCTCATTAGTTATGGAGGGGATATATACTATCATTTTCTATGTTTTTTCATTCATTTCTGTATATGTACAGATCTTTTTTTTGGTAACATTTTTAGACAAACGCCGTAATATAGCTTGGAGTCCTAAAAATATAGAACTATCTCATTATCCCACAGTAACTATCGCTGTACCTTGTTACAACGAGCAATCCACAATTCATAAAACCATAGAATCACTTCTTGCCCTTGATTACCCAAAAGATAAATTAACTATATTGATAGTTGATGATGGCAGTAAAGATGACACTTGGAAAATTATTCAAGGTTTTGATAATGGAACTAGCGTTAGGGCTTTTCATAAAGAAAATGGTGGTAAGCACACAGCCGTTAATTTTGCCTTAGAAAAAAGTACAGGAGAATTCTTTGGATGTCTTGATGCAGATTCTTTTGTTCATAATCAGGCTCTGAAGAGAATAATGAGATATTTTGAAAATGATCCAAGAAATATGGCAGTAATTCCTTCTGTTCTTAGTCACAATCCAAAGAACATAATTCAAAATGCTCAAAAGGTTGAATATGACATGGGTGTTTATATTAAAAAAATGTTAGGACTAATTGGAGGTATTCAGGTTACACCAGGACCTCTCTCAACTTTTAGAAAAAAAGTTTTTGATGAATTAGGTCCATATAGAAAAGCTCACAATACTGAAGATCAAGAGATCGCTTTAAGAATGCAGGAACATGGATATAAAATAGATTATTGTCCAGATGCCTATGTTTATACAAATACTCCTGATTCAGTAATGAAGCTTTATAGGCAACGTTTACGCTGGATTTACGGGTTCATAAAGAACCTAGTAGATTACCGTCATTTATTGTTTAGGAAGAAATATGGGACTGTTGCCTTGTTTACACTACCTACGGGTATGGTATCTGTTTTTGGAATTATCTTTGTTTTCTTTACTGTTGTTTATAACGTTATAAATCTAATTTATAATAAAATTGTACAAATTCACGTTATAGGATTTCATAACTTTTTCCAGATAGGTTACAAGTTTGACTGGTTCTTTATTAATACAAAAGCCATGTTGTTTTTATCAATCTTTTTGTATATACTTGTCATTGTATCTGTATTGATAGGGAGAAAAATGTCCACGGGAAAGGCTAATTTTTCTGTTTCAATAATTTATTTTAGTATTATTTATAGCATGATAGCGCCGTTTTGGATGTTGAGAGCAATCTATAACTCAATTTTCTCAAAGGAGTCAAGTTGGACATTTGAGCGTCGCGTCACAAACAATTAATTATGCATCAACACGAACCAAATGATTGGAAGAAATATGTGATAGTTTTGTTTATAACAACAACTATATTTATCACAGGACTATGGCTTTCGAATTATTTTAATAACAAAAAAATAGATCAGCTTAAAAGCATAGAAGATAAAATTTCTTTAGATTTAATGTCCTCTGAAACACAATTTTCTCTCCTTCAAGAATTGTCTTGCAAAGATGTTTCAACAACAGTCTTGTCTTCTGAATTAAATTCTTTAGCTGAAAAAATTTCTTATAGTGAAAGTAATATGGGGAGTACTGACGATAATGTTATTTCTTTGAAAAAATATTACTCTCTACTTGAGATAAAAGATTATTTATTAATGAAGAAGATTACTGAACGTTGTGGTCAGAAATCAATATTTGTCTTATATTTCTACAAAAATGAAAAGTGTGATGATTGTACCAAGCAGGGCTATGTACTAACTTCACTTCGTGAAAAATATCCAAATCTTCGTGTTTATTCATTTGACTATAATTTGGATCTTTCGGCTATCAGAGCCATGACTTCTATTTATAAAGTTCCAGATGATTTACCAGCTGTCGTCATAAATGGTAAGGTATATAGTGGTTTTAAAACGGTGGAAGAGATAGAGAAAACTTTTCCAGAGCTTGAGAGTATCAAGAAGTCAGAGGAAGTGGTTAAGCCTAAAACCTCAACAAAAGCAAAGGTTACTGCTCCTATAACAACTTCAACAGTTGAGACAGTTAAGACGAATTAGTACTGAACCGGCATACGAGGAATCGTCACACATAATTTCTTGCAAACATAATAGGGCCGGCAGACGAGGAATCGTCAGGCATAATTTTCTGGTGAAAATTTGCACGACCCTCATTCAGTAGAATGACTTACGTGTGCCTCCCGCCTTGTCTCACGACACGATTTACTAATCGGTGGTCCGGCTTTCGAATCCTCGTGCCTAATAAAAAAATACCCAAAAGGGTATTTTTTTCTAGAGCCGGCACGAGGATTCGAACCCCGGACATCCACTTTACAAAAGTGGCGCTCTACCAACTGAGCTATGCCGGCTAAACATTTTAATAAAAACAAATTTCTTACTCAACTATACTAGCATATTATAGGATTTTATCAACTTCATTTGTTTCTTCACTGACTGGGGTTTCTACTGGTGTTTCTATTTTGTCTTCATGCTCCTTTTTAATCTTATCCTTAACTTTCTTTATTTTTATTTTTGATTCAATCACGGCTCTTTGTATAAAGGAAATTTTCCTAGAGTCGGTTCCGTTTGTTTCTTTCCTAAAGAAGTTGTGTATTTTAGGAAGTTTATTCTGGAACCAGATTTTTGTTTTTGTAGCAATCAGGTACCATACTTTCACAATAAACAAGACTACAGACTGAATTACATGCTTAGCCAAGAATAGGAATATCTTTTCAAAATATTTAAAGGATAGTTGTGGTTTAAATATTTCTGTATTCTCGTCAATTACCACTCTCTTTGTTCGAAGTTTCCAATCACGAACTAGTAGCATTCCAAATGCGCTAATTATTGCTATGAAGAAAATGATAATAGTTAAAATCATAATTAACCAATAGATTCATGAATGAAGCTTACGAAAGTCGCACCCTTCTCTTTGAGTAGGTTGTCGATAGTTAGGTCAGGATTTTTAATAAATGGTTGATCCATCAAAGTTTGTTCTTTGAAGTATGTAGATATTTTACCATCGAGCATTTTCTTTTTTATCTCTTCGGGTTTGTCTGATTCTGATACTTCTTTTTCGAAGACTTCTATAACCTTCGCTTTATCTTCTTCTGTTATGTCATCTGCTTTTACAAAGGCAGGCTTCATAGCTGCTATGTGCATAGCTATATCTTTTGCAAGTTCTGTTGTTCCTCCTGTAAGTGTTACTATGACAGCTCTTTTACTTCCGTGTACGTAGCTACCTAGAGTAGAACCAGTTATTAGCTCTACCTTTCCAAGTTCAATCTTTTCTCCAACTTTCTGAACCACAGGATTTATGATATCTAGAGATTTTGCTTGTATAGCTTCTACTCCATCCTTCCAAGCTAGTTGTGCCAATTCGTTGGCGAGAGCTATAAAGTCAGCATTTCTAGCCACAAAGTCAGTCTCAGAATGAAGAGTAAGAAGTAAAGCTTTTCCTGTACCTTCAACTACCACAATGATACCATCGTGGGCTGTGCGGTCAGACTTCTTCATAGCGATACTGCTTGATTTCTTTTTAAGGATAATCAAGGCTTTCTCCATATCTCCTTCTGCTTCTTCAAGTGCATTTTTACATTGCATGACAGAGACACCAGTTGCATCTCTTAATTCTTTGACTAATTCTGCGGTTATTTTTATAGACATGATTTTATTATAGATTGGTTGTATGACCTTAACAAATAATTTTTTTTAACTACTTCTTATCTCCAGATACTCCTTTATTGTAAGCATTTTTGATTTGAGTCAAGAAGAAACTGATACTAGATACAGAGGCATCGTTGGCGATAATAGGGAATTCGGATTGCTTTATATTACAGTCTGTATTCATAACGGAAATAACAGGTAGATTCATTTTGTGAGCTTCTGTTACCGCGATGTGTTCTTTCTTAGGGTCAATTACGAACATTGCATCTGGAGTTTTGGTTATACCTGTAAGACCTTGGAAGTTCTTTGTCATGTCATCCATTTCTCGGTCTATTAGTAGTCTTTCTTTCTTAGTATATTTATCAAGGCCACCTTTTTCTTTTTGATCACGTAGGTCTAGAAGTTTGGTAATACGTTTTTTAATTTCAGGGAAGTTTGTAAGAGCACCTCCAACCCAACGCTCAGATACATAAGGCATGTTTAAAGATAAAGCAGTCTCTATTATTTGCTGGCGAGCTTCTGCCTTAGTTCCAACGAAAAGGATAGTCTTACCAGCTTGGGCAAGCTCTGTAACTTTTTCTATTGCTTTATTGAAGAGTTCATTAGTCTTCTCAATATTTATAATATCTACTCCGTTCTTCGTTGCGAAGATATAAGGGGTAGTAGATGGGTGGCGACGACTCTTGGAGTACCCGTAGTGAGTACCATTTGCAAACATTTCTTCTATAACACTATTTTGTGTAGTCATATTGTTTTTTGTCTAAGGCGAACCTATAGACTTTATGGTTAATTAATTATAATACTAACCGTTTTTAAGCATTCCAGCTCGCCCGACCATAGGTCTAGGGCTTATTTACAAAGGTCTTTTAAACAAAAAAGTCCTTCACGGAAAGTACCCACATAATACCAGAAAAAGCATTATTTTGCAAATAGAATTTTCACTAATTCTACTAGACAGGACCTAGTCGATTTTTGGTTTTTTATATTTAAAAGTGCTAATATATTGGAATGGAAGGATTAAATAAAAATACTCCAAAAGAAACAATCTCAGAAAATAACAGTAATCTTAAAAAGAAAGAAAAACAAATTTCAATTATTGAAATTGATGGTATTAAAATTGAGGCTCAAAAAGAATATTTTGAATATCCTGAATATATACAAAAAGAAAGTGGTGTTATTGGATATGATAGAACTATAATTGATGACAAATCATTATTTAATATTATAAACAATATATGTAAAAATAAGGGCATTGATCTTTTAAATGAGGGAGCTTTTGATTTCCATTCTTTGAAAGAAAAGATTATAAATCAATTTTCTACTTTTGTCTTAGACGAAGATCATCGTCTCAATGCAACTCCTGAATTGATTGAAATGTTTGGTGGAATGAAAAAAGAAGTACCTTCTATTTTTAGAAAAGTAGAAGAAATAATGAGAGAGTTACTCAAAGGTTTACTTTTAACATTTTCTAATGGAGAATATCCAAATAAGTGCTTTACTCACCAAATGGGTGCAGATTATAATAGAAATCGACGAGATGAATTTAAACAAGATCTTGTGGAGAATAAATTTTTTGTTCATAAAATTTATGATATTGATTATGTAAAAGAACAAACCGACAAAAAAGGATTTGATCATACACTATTTAATGCTACTGGAGGTCTTGAATCATGGAATACTATAAAATCAGATTTGGTAATTTATGACAATACAGGGGAAGAAGTTGAGGCTGGAATGATTGCTAAGCTTGGTTCCCCTAAATATTTTGAAGGCATAAAAAATGGAAGTTTGTTTGCGTGTACTCCTAAATCAGGCTTTAATGTTGATACTGGAAAATTTTTCTATTCGCATGAAGGTGGGTTAACAGATCCAGTACCATCTTTTGGATTTTCAATGAAAAATAATATTTTTTTTCAAGAATATTTAAATAAATCATTAGATATATACACAAAAGAAATTAAAGGAATAGATTGGAAAGAATTAGAAGGTGGGGGTATTAACTCTATCGTTCAAGAATTAGTTTTGAGTGATTCTACGGTGCAAGAAATAATTTATAAAAAACAAGGAGATAAAGAATATATTAAGGTTGAAAAATATGATGATTCTATTATAAGAGCAGTTAAAAACGTAGTAGAAAAAATAGAAGAAGATCACGGTATAAAATTGAATGATTACTTAATAAGTTCAGATGTTGTGGGGGATATAATTAGTTCCATGAATTCTAGAAGTGATCGTGAGAAACGCCTTCCTGTTTTTATAGGTAAAGATGATATTCCACAACTTTGTTGGGGGCACGCTTCTTTCTGTCATTTTATGAGTTCTAAAGGGTTCAATTTTATTAGATTCAAACATGCAGATCATTTGCCAAATAAAGATAAAACCGACTAGGCAAGACCTAGTCGGTTTTGTTATTTATTATAATTAAGCCATTCAAAAATTTCTTTTGTGAATGATTTTTTGTTTGGAAAATATTTTGGAAAGGTTTCTTTATTTAAAATATTGTTTTGAATTCTTTCTATCCCCAAATAATCAAGATAACTACTATATTGGTAATTGTATAAATATTCTAAGGTTTCTTTTTTATTTTTAACCCCGACTTCTTTCCAATCTTTTTGTATAAGTTTTATTGGATTTAAGTGAATATATGAAAATAAGTATTTTAAATAACGCTCTTCACTTACATGCTCTGATTTAAATTTACCTTCAAAAAGTCCACCAGTATGTTTGTATTTTTTATTATAATACATTACATATGCAGTAGTTAATTTTTGCATAAATTTGCTTATACTGCCATCTTCTATCTGTGTTATAAGAATATGAAAATGATTAGGCATAATACAAAAAGATCCTATTGATACTAACTGCTTGCCCCTTTCAAAATCATATGGGCTTTCTTTTACACCAAGACCAAACATTCTGAAATTATTTTCAGAATTACAAGCAAACATAAGACCCATAAAATGAAAACAATCCTCATTGTCATGAAAGATTTTTTGTTTACTATTACCACGATTAAATACATGATAATACTCATTATTAACTAGGTTTACCTTTCTAATAGACATAATTATATTATATACTTAAAAACCGACTAGGCAAGACCTAGTCGGTTTTTTGTTTTGACCCAAAGTGATTTTTAGGGTAGTATGTGGGTATGAAGCAATCACAACTATTTACTAGAACAAAGAAGGAAAGTCCAGCGGATGAAGTATCTCTAAATGCTGAACTCCTTATAAGAGCAGGTTTTATAAACAAAGAAATGGCAGGGGTATATTCTTATCTACCTCTTGGTCTTCGTGTTTTGAAGAAGATAGAAAGCATTATTAGAGAAGAAATGGACAATATTGGTGGTACAGAGATGAGGACAAGTGTCATTCAAAATAAAGAAGTTTGGGAGAAATCAAACAGATGGGATGATGAAGTGGTAGATAATTGGTTTAAAACAAAATTAAAAAATGGAACAGAGGTTGGGTTATCTTTTACAAACGAAGAAGCTTATTCAAATATTTTGAAACATTACATAAATTCTTATAAAGATTTACCTATATATCCTTATGATTTTAAAAATATCTTTAGAAACGAAGCTCGAAGTAAGTCTGGAATTCTAAGAGGAAGAGAGTTTTATTGGAAAGCGTTATATTCTTTCTCTAAGGATGAGAAGGAACACAATGAATTTTATGAGAAGGCTAAGGAAGCTTATAAGAACATCTTTAAAAGAGCAGGAATAGGTCATCTTACTTATCTTACTTTTGCTTCTGGTGGAAGCTTCTCAAAATTCTCTCATGAATTCCAGACTATAACTTCTGCAGGTGAAGACACTATTTATGTCGATGAAAACAAGGGAATAGCTATCAATAAAGAAGTTTATAATGATGAGGTTCTTGAAAGTCTTGGTGTTAAAAAAGATGATTTAGTTGAAAATAAGGCTGTAGAAGTAGGAAATATATTTTCACTTGGAACAAAATTTTCAGCACCTTTTGATTTGAAATACAAAGATGAAAATGGAGAGGAGAAGCTAGTCATAATGGGTAGTTATGGTATTGGATTGGGTAGACTAATGGGTACTGTAGTAGAAGTCCTATCTGACGACAAGGGTATCATCTGGCCAGAAAGCATTGCTCCTTTTAAGGTTCATTTATTGTTACTTGGTGGAGATGAAAATGTTAAGAATGAAGCAGGGGGTCTTTACAATAAACTCAAAGAAAAAAATATTGAAGTTCTATTTGACGATCGTAGCGATATAAGTGCTGGAGAGAAATTTGCTGATTCTGATCTTATTGGTATCCCTTATAGAATAGTTATTTCAAAACGAAGTCTAGCTGATGGAGGATACGAAGTTAAGAAGCGCACAGAGTCCAGTGGTAAAATAATAAATATTGATGAACTAATTAGTTTACTAGAAACTAAAAACTAGTCACTAGAACCTAATTTATATATGTTTAAAAAATTTTATCAAATGTTTTCTAATGATATCGGTATCGACCTAGGGACTGCCAACACCTTGGTGTATTTGAAGGGGCACGGTATCGTCATCAACGAACCTTCCGTGGTAGTTGTGAATCAGAAGACAGGTCAGATTGTAGCTGTCGGTGCCGAAGCCAAGCAGATGCTTGGACGTACCCCAGGACACGTGCGAGCTATTCGACCGATTATTGATGGAGTTATTTCCGACTTTGAAGTTACAGAAGAAATGCTTTCCTATCTTATAGGCAAGGCAGAAAAGATTTCCAAGAAGTTCATTCGTCCTCGCGTTGTTCTAGGTGTGCCAACTGGTATCACCAACGTAGAGATACGTGCCGTAGAGGACGCCGCTCTCTCAGCTGGTGCCCGCGAAGTTTATATTATCGAAGAGCCAATGTCTGCCGCTATAGGTATACGTCTACCAGTCAAGGAAGCCATGGGTTCGGTCATAGTTGATATCGGTGGAGGTACGACCGATGTGGCTGTCATATCTCTCTCGGGAGTTGTTCGCTCAAAGAATTTGAAAATTGCTGGAGATCTTCTCAATACCAATATTATAAATTACATGAAAGATGAATTTAAGTTACTCATTGGAGAGAGAACTGCTGAAGGTGTGAAGATTGCCATAGGTTCCGCTATTGAAGGTGAACCCATGGAAGCTGAAGTTAGAGGCCGAGACCTAGTCACTGGTCTACCTCGTCAAGTAATAGTTACAGACTCCGATATACGTGAAGCCATTCTACCTTCTATCATTAGCTTAGTAGATGGAGTGAAGGAAGTACTAGAGACTACTCCCCCAGAAATACTCTCCGACATAATGTACAGAGGTCTTGTTCTTTCGGGTGGTGGGGCTCTTATCAGAGGCTTGGATACTTTACTTCAGCAAACCCTTAAGATTCCTATATATATAGCCGAAGATCCTCTCACCGCAGTAGCTCGTGGTACCGGTGTGGTACTTGATGACTTTGAAAATTACCAAGAAGTTTTATTAAACACAGATGATTCATCAGTTCCGAGATAAAAAGCAAATAGCGAAAAAGAGAAAGTTAGTCAAGAATATTATCTTCTTGATAGGCTTTTTATTATTATCAGTTGGAGGAGTTTTTGCTTATACAAGCGGAGCTTTGCACTTTATTGGTAGACCTATCTGGAAAGCTAAGACTGCTGTTGTGGACAACATAGAGAGCAAGGGTTACATTTTCCGTTCAAAGGCTTCCGTATACAAGGACAATGCAAATCTTTTGAATGAAAATGCTCAACTCAAAATTTCCATGATTGATTACAATATTTTGAAAGATGAGAATCTGAAGCTCAAGGAATTATTTGGTCGCACAACTCCCACCAAGGATCTTGTCCTTTCCAGTATTTTAACGAAGCCAAACTTTTCACCTTATGATACGATCATTATCGATATCGGAACCAACTTGGGTGTAGCAGTAGGGGATAAGGTTTACTCTGACGTCGTTACTCCCTTAGGAGAAGTAAGTGCCGTCTACTCTGATACATCCTTAGTAACTCTTTATTCCAATCCAGGCCAAGTCACCGAGGCTATGATGGATGGTACCAATACTAGCGTAGAGTTAGTTGGTCGTGGAGGTGGCAACTTTGAAATGACGATTCCCATAGACTTACCTTATACCAATGGCACCTTCGTTTATCTTCCAAATTTTAAACCGGAGGTAGTAGCTACGATAGAAGAAGTAATATCCTCTCCCAACGACCCAGTGAAGAAGGTTCTCTTGCGATCTCCCGTCAATGTCCAGAGTCTCAAATGGGTTTTCGTCAGTCGAGAATAAAGCCTGTATGAAGAAAGCTATTGATTTTAAAATTGAAAAAAGGTTAGAGGGATTTCTAGGTAGAGCAGGGACTCTGACTACACCGCATGGAGTTATTGAGACTCCGTCTTTTGTCGTTGTAGGTACAAAAGGTACAGTCAAGGCCATGACTCCCGAACAACTCAAGGAGATAGGTGTGCAAGTTACACTTGCCAATACTTATCATCTTTATCTACAACCAGGAAATGAGCTTATACGTGAGGCAGGAGGTTTGCACAAGTTCATGAATTGGCAGGGGCCCATGATGACAGACTCTGGTGGATTCCAAGTATTTTCTCTTGGTGTGGCTTACGGCAAAGAGCTTTCCAAAGTTGTTTCTGTAACTGATCCTAGCTTGCTTATTCCGGAAAGGTCCACGGCAGAAGATGGAGTACCAAGACTTGCAACCATAGGGAACGATGGAGTTTCTTTCCGATCACACTTAGATGGATCGCTTCATTATATAACTCCAGAAAAGTCTATCGAGATTCAGCACAACTTAGGAGCCGATATTATATTTGCTTTTGATGAATGTACTTCTCCGACTGAGACTGCTCGATACCAAGAAGAAGCTCTTTCTCGTACTCACTCTTGGGCCAAGAGGAGTTTGGAGGAGCATAAGAAACGGGAGGAAGCAAAGCAAGAATATGCGAATTCTTCACGCTTTACCCTAAAGGGCTCCGACGCGACTCAGAATTCTCATATTCTTGCTTCACTTCCTCAGGCTCTCTTTGGTATTGTTCAAGGTGGACGTAGTGAAGAACTTAGGAAGAAGTCTGCTAAAGTTATAGGAGAAATGGACTTCGATGGTTTTGGTATTGGTGGTTCTTTTGCAAAAGAGGATATGTCTACTGCTGTAAAGTGGGTCAATGAAGTGCTCCCAGAAGACAAGCCTCGCCATTTACTAGGTATCGGTGAACCGGAAGACTTATTTTCTGGAGTAGAAAACGGAGTAGATCTCTTTGACTGCGTCGGCCCTACTCGCATTGCTCGCAACGGGACAATGTTTACAAAGAACGGCAAGATAAATATTCTCAATGCAAAGTTTGTAAAAGATTTTGGTTCAGTAGATGAAGGGTGCGGTTGTAATACTTGCCAGAATTATACTCGAGCTTATCTTTCACATTTATTCCGTGCCAAGGAAATGCTAGGAGCAACCCTTGCTTCTATTCATAATGTCTACTTCATCACAAATCTTGTAAAGCAAATGCGCAATGCTATACTAAATGATACATTCCATGAATTTAAAAATGAATTTTTAAAAAATTATGCCAAACAAAGTATTTAAATTAAAGAGTGAATATAAACCCGATGGTGATCAGCCCAAGGCTATAAAAGATCTTCTAGAGGGTCTTAAGAAGGGTTTCCGTAAGCAAACACTTCTGGGTGCTACTGGTACAGGCAAGACTTTTACTATAGCCAATGTTATCGAAGAATGGGGGAAGCCGACCTTAGTCATAGCTCACAATAAAACTCTCGCAGCTCAACTTGCTCAAGAATTTAGGGAGTTTTTCCCTGATGCCGCTGTTCACTATTTCGTGTCTTATTATGACTATTATCAGCCAGAAGCTTATATGCCAGTGACTGATACTTATATAGAGAAGGACGCTCAGATAAACAAAGAGATAGACAGGCTTCGTCATGCTACGACGCAGTCTCTACTTACTCGTCCAGACGTCATTATTGTAGCTTCGGTCTCTTGTATTTATGGTCTAGGAAGTCCAGAAGAATATGAGAAGGTAAATTTAAAACTTGAAATTGGTTCTAAAATTAGCCGAACCGATATTATGAGAAAATTACTTGGAGTTCATTTTGAAAGAACGAATTCAGACCTTACTCCAGGAACTTTCCGTTCTATTGGAGATAGAGTAGAAGTCATGCCTATATCGGAGACTTTTATTTATCAGATAGAATTTGCAGGAGGTGCTATTTCTAAAATTTTAAAAGTAGACCCTGTGTCTGCTCATGTTTTGAAAGAAGAGCAAGGAATATTCCTTTTCCCTGCCAAGCATTTTATTACCGAGACAGAGAAAGTAAAAGTGGCGCTTAAGAATATTAAATTAGAATTGACACAGCAATTAAAAAAGTTTGAGAAGGAAGGCAAGCTTCTTGAGGCAGAGAGAATTAAAAGACGAACCAATTATGATTTAGCTATGATAAAGGAAGTTGGCTATTGTAGTGGTATCGAGAATTACAGTAGACAGCTTTCTGGAAAGAAGGAAGGGGAAGCCCCAGATACACTCCTCTCATATTTCAAGAGTGATTTCTTAACTATTATCGATGAGTCTCATGTGACCCTGCCTCAGCTAGGTGGTATGTACGCTGGTGATGCCTCTCGCAAGAAGACTCTTGTAGACTTCGGCTTCCGTCTGCCTTCTGCCAAGGACAATAGGCCTCTTAAATACAATGAATTTGAAGAAAGAATTGGAGATGTCATATACGTATCAGCTACTCCAAGTGAGACAGAAAGGACTACAAGTGCTCAGGTAGTCGAACAGATTATTCGCCCTACAGGGCTTATAGATCCAGAAATATTGGTAAGGCCAGTCTCTGTAATGGGTTCCCTTAGGTCGGACCTAGGGGCAAATAGTAAAGAATTAAAGACCCTAGGTCCGACCTATGGTCCATACCCTGGACAAATAGAAGACTTTGTACAAGAAGCCGATAGAGTTATCAAGAAAGGTTTTCGTGCTATTGCTACGACTCTTACTAAGAAGATGGCAGAGGATCTAACTTTGTTCTTAAAAGAAAAGGGATTCAAAGCAGAGTACTTACATAGTGATATTAAAACCATAGAGAGAATTCAAATACTTTCTTCTTTTAGAAGAGGGGACTTCGACATTCTTATCGGAGTCAATTTGCTTCGCGAAGGATTAGACTTGCCAGAGTTAGCCCTCATAGGAATCTTGGATGCAGACAAAGAAGGCTTCCTTCGCTCAGAAACTTCGCTTATTCAGATTATAGGGCGTGCTGCTCGTAACGTAGAAGGTAGAGTAGTACTATATGCTGATCATATGACCAAGGCGCTAGAGAGTGCCATAGGCGAGACGAACAGACGAAGAGATATACAGATAGCTTACAACAAGAAGCACGGTATCACCCCCAAGACTATTATAAAAAATATTAAAGACATTACAGAAGAGCTCGAGAACAAACACGAGAAGGCTGTGAATGTAGAGCTAGACTTGGATGTAGAATTGTTCAAGAAGACTTTTGTAACTAGCAAGAGCAATAAGGGTAAGGGAGAAAGAGAGTCTATCAAGAATTTGCTTCTTTCAGATGAAGACAGGAATAAAAGTATTTACGAGAAGATAATAAAGATAAAAGAGAAGGAGATGAATAAGGCAGTGAAAGAATTAGACTTCGAAACAGCTGCAATACTTCGAGATGAGATAATTGTTTTGAATGATAAATTTTTAGGCAAATAAAAAGGCTGTCGAGAGTATGAATTCCGACAGCCAGTTTGTGTTGAGGGGAATGGCTTAAACCCTCAACGATATATAAAATTAGAGAAAAAATGAACAAAATTAAGTCGGGGTAGCCAGACTCGAACTGACGACCCCCTGGGCCCAAACCAAGTGCGCTACCAAGCTGCGCTATACCCCGAACTTTAAAGAAACGGGCCCTTACTCGGATTCGAACCGAGGACCCTCAGATTACAGATCTGATGCTCTGGCCAACTGAGCTATAAGGGCAATGATTTAATTTCATTCTTATATTACTTATTTCAAAATCTTTGTCAAGCTTATGGTTTTGTGTTATTATGTGACTAGTTAAATATTGATTCACCCCCACACCCATATTTTTATTGCAGGTAATCCTGCGTTGAAAACTATAAAAATATAGGTGTGGGGGTATACACCCCCTATGACAAATAGGAGGAATGTTTAAGTTTATAAATATATGAAAGAAATGAAGAAGCAACCCCGAATGAATTTTCTAAATATAATTTAATGTTTAACGAGGCTTAATAGTATAAATAATTTTAAAATATATGATAAAAAAAAGTGAAAATTCTGACGGGGCAAGAATAATAATAAAAGGAGCTCGTACTCACAATCTGAAGAATATTAGTGTTGAGATGCCTAGGAATAAAATGATAGTTATTACTGGTATGTCAGGCTCTGGGAAGTCTTCTTTGGCGTTTGATACTATCTTTGCTGAAGGTCAGCGTCGCTATGTGGAGAGTCTTTCGGCTTATGCCCGCCAATTCTTGAATCAAATGCCGAAGCCCGATGTCGATGAGATTACTGGTCTTTCTCCTGCTATTTCTATAGACCAGAAGTCTCGGTCGAACAATCCTCGTTCGACAGTTGCGACCATCACTGAAATATATGACTATCTTCGTGTTCTTTATGCACGTATCGGGCACCCTCATTGTCCAGAATGTGGCAATGAGATCAAGAAGCTTTCAAATGATGAAATACTTCACTTTGCCATAGATAAGATAAAGAATTTTCAAAAGGATAACAAGAAAAAGAAAGTAATGGGTGTCGAATGGAACGAAGCACCTATCTCCATTCTTGCTCCTGTTGTTCGAGGTAGGAAAGGTGAGTATTATCAACTTCTTTATGATTTACTCAATAAAGGATTTGCCGAGGTTCGTCTCGATGGACAGATCAAGAAACTAAGAGAGAGAATCGATATTACGAAGACAAAGAAACACGACATAGAAGTTATCGTAGATACTTTCGCTATTCATGAATTTAAAGACAATGAGAAGGATTCTTACTCAAGATTAGCTGAGAGTGTTGAGAGGGCTCTATTAGAGTCAGACGGACTTGTAATTATTAAAATAGATGAAGATGAATACCTTATGTCTTCCAAGTTCTCTTGTGCTATTGACGGCTTCGCTTTTCCTGAAATAGAGCCTAGGCTCTTCTCTTTCAATTCTCCGTACGGAGCCTGTCCTACTTGTAATGGGCTTGGTACCAAGTATTTTGGTGGCACAGAGCCCTGCGATGATTGTAAGGGCTTGCGATTACGACCTGAAGCACTTCATGTATATTTAGGCCAATCCGCTTCGCAGAAACATAAAAATTCTTCCCGCTTTACCCTAAAGGGCTCCGACGCGGATAAGAATTTTCATGTTTCTGCTTCGCTTAACATTGTAGATGTTACGAAGTTATCAATCGCTGATGTTGCTGACTTTTTTATTGAACTACAGTTGAATGATCAAGAAAAGGAAATTTCGAAGGTTGTCATAAAAGAGATTGAAGCTCGAATACAATTCTTACTGAACGTAGGGCTTGATTATTTATCACTCGATAGAAAAGCCAATACTCTCTCAGGAGGAGAAGCACAGAGGATACGCTTGGCTTCACAGTTAGGTTCACGACTTGTCGGAGCTTTGTATGTACTCGATGAACCGACGATAGGTTTACACCAGAGAGATAATGATAAACTCATCAAGACACTAGAAAATCTTCGTGACCTAGGGAATACTATCATAGTAGTTGAACACGACGAAGATACTATATATGCATCGGATTATATTGTAGATATAGGCCCGAAAGCTGGAGTACATGGAGGGCAAGTTATCGTGTCGGATTATTTACAAGATTTACTAGATGCACCAAAGAACGTTTCTAATTCTAGAACTTTGGCATATCTTAGAAATGAAGTCAGAATAGAAATTCCAGAGAAAAGAAGGAATAGTGATAAGGGTGCTATTAAAATAATTGGAGGTAAAATTTTCAATATTGAAAATTTAAATGCGGAAGTTCCACTAGGAAAGCTTGTAACTATTACTGGAGTATCAGGAAGTGGGAAGAGTTCCTTTGTGTATGAGATTATTCACAAGAATCTTCAGGCCAGATACGAAAGGAAGTTTAGAACAGCAAAGATTTTCAACTGTGCATCTTTCACTGGGACGGAATATGCTTCTCGCGTCGTTCTTATCGATCAGTCTCCGATAGGCCGTACTCCTCGCTCCAACTTGGCTACTTATACAGGCGCCTTTACTCATATCCGTGACATGTTTGCCTTAAGTGAAGAAGCAAGGCTCAAAGGTTGGAAGGCCAATAGATTCTCTTTCAATGTGAAAGGTGGGCGTTGTGAAGCTTGTGAAGGTAATGGCGAGGTAGCGGTAGAGATGCACTTCCTTCCTACTGTGTATGTCACTTGTGACGTATGTAATGGCAAGAGATTCGATAAGGAGACCCTGACTGTGAAGTACAAGAAGAAGAATATTTATGAAGTTCTTCAAATGACAGTTGAAGAAGCGATTGTGTTTTGGGAAGATATTCCGGCTGTTTATGATCGTATGAAGACTCTTATGGAAGTCGGTCTTGGCTATGTGAAACTTGGTCAGTCTGCTACAACTCTCTCAGGAGGAGAAGCACAACGTGTGAAAATTTCTTCAGAACTTTTTAGACCATATGAAGAGAAAACAATATATCTATTAGACGAGCCAACAGTTGGACTTCATTACGATGATGTAGCTAAGTTGCTTGAAGTTTTGAATAGACTTGTAAATAAAGGCAATAGTGTAGTGGTAATAGAGCACAATATGGATATTATAAAGTCTTCAGACCATATCATAGATATTGGTCCTGAAGGAGGGTTAGGTGGTGGCAAGATTGTAGCTAAGGGAACTCCTGAAGAAGTTGCTAATACAATAGGAAGTCATACGGGTAAATATCTTAAAAAAGTTTTGAAGAGGAAATAAAAAAAGAAGCGCGTATTATTGGCGCTTCTTGAGTAAATATACAGAGAATCTAATTTAATAAAGTAACTTCACATTCTCTATACACAACAGTCTTAACAATATATTTACCTTCTTCTTTTGAAGGTTCTATTGATCGTACTGTGTTGGTGACACCAAAACCTACTCCTGAGTCATCAGAAAATTCTTTTATGGAACTTCCTGGTGTGATCGGTTCAGCTAATTTTATATTTCCATGATCACGGAAAATTTCTCTTTTTGGATTGGTGTTGAATACTACTAAATTTATCACTGAACCACGTTTCCCAATTTCTTGAATTTTGTCTGGCATGATTTTCTCCTCCATTTTTTAGTTTAACATTTGTACAATATCTATTTTTAATCTAATATAATCTATATGAATAGTCAACAGGTCAAAAAAATAGGTTTGCCAGATAAATCAGGGGTTTATTTTTTCAAGGTGGGGGATAAGATTCTCTATATAGGCAAGGCCACTTCTTTGCGGGATAGGGTAAAGAGCTATTTTTCTAAGGATATCATCGTTACCAGAGGGTCACATATCTTAGATATGACGGTAAAAGCGGATAGGGTAGAATGGCAGGAAACTGGTAGTGTGCTGGAAGCCTTAATACTTGAGGCGAACTTAATAAAGAAATATAAGCCGAAATACAATACCAAAGAGAAAGACAATAAGAGTTTCAACTATGTCTGCATTACCAAAGATAAATTACCCAAGGTTTTAATTGTTCGTGGTAGAGGAATGGATAAAAAGTTGTATAGCAAAGTTTATGGTCCATTCCCCAATGGTCAGCAATTAAAAGAAGCGATGAAAATCATTCGTAGAATTTTCCCGTATTTTGATAATGATTCGTTAAAGAAAAATAATAGAGAATTTTACAAACAAATAGGATTAGTACCTATAGTTGAATATAAAAACAATATAAAGAATCTTAAATTATTTTTCGAAGGGAAAAAGAAAAGCATAATAATAAATTTGAAGAAGGAAATGCTAGCTTTTGCAAAAAAGAAAGAATTCGAGAAAGCTGGTGAAGTTAAGAATAGAATTTTTGCTTTGAATCATATAAATGATGTTGCTCTTATAAAAGAAGATTTAATTGCTCCACAGAAAAACGCTTCACAGGAATATGCGAATTTTTCGCGCTTTACCCTAAAGGGCTCCGACGCGACTCAAAATTCGCATATTCCTGTTTCGCTTTTTCGTATCGAAGCTTATGATGTGGCTCACATGGGAGGCAAGGATATGGTGGGAGTTATGACTGTCGTTGAGAATGGTGAAGTCAATAAAAGTGAATACAAGAAGTTCATTATCAGAACTCAAAGTGATGCGAATGACACAGGAGCACTCGAGGAAGTACTTTCTCGTAGATTGCGTCATACAGAGTGGGGACTACCTAGTTTGGTTGTTGTCGACGGTAGTACCGCTCAAGTAAATGTGGCCAAGAGAATTCTTGCCAGATATCAGTTTAAGGTACCTATAGTCGGAGTTGTGAAAGATGACAAACATAGACCGAAAGCACTTATAGGGAGTGAAGAAATAATTAAAATATACAAAAAGCAGATCCTACTTGCCAATAGTGAGTCGCATAGGTTTGCAATTACTTTCCATAAACAAAAGAGAAATAAAAGTTTCTTAAATAAGTAATTCTTGATATAATACTTCTATGATAAAAGTTGGGGTTATACGTGGGGGTATAAGTGGTGAGTACGAAGTATCTCTTAAGACGGGAAGTAATGTCCTTTCTCATTTGAGAGGAGATAAGTTAAATCAAACATATAAAGCCATCGACATTCTTATCGACAAGGAAGGTGTTTGGCATATAAATGGCAAGCCTGTATCGACAGCAGATGTATTCCATTCTGTGGATGTTGTTTTCAATGCCCTACATGGTGACTTTGGCGAAGATGGCAAGGTTCAGCAAATGCTAGACCAATGGAAGATTCCTTATACTGGTTCAGGAGCCTTCGCTTCTGCTTTAGGATATAACAAAGTTTTAGCCAAAGAACAATTTAGTAGACTTGGAGTGAAGACCCCAAATCATTTTGTGGTGCCTCGGTATCACGAAGAAGATGGTGATTTTGAAACTTATGCTGTTAATGTTGCAAAGCAAATTCACGACAAGTTAGTACCTCCTTGGATAGTGAAGCCTCTCTCTGGTGGTTCTTCTGTGGGCATGAAGATGTGTAGGACTTATCCAGAATTAATATCTGCTTTTATGGAAGGTGTAAACATGGAGACCGATGTTCTAGTAGAAGAACTTATAGAAGGCAAGGAAGCGACAGTCGGCGTTGTTAATAATTTTCGTAATAAGGCTGTTTATGTGCTTCCTCCTATTGAGATACGAATTCCTACTAGTAAAACATTTTTTGACTATGAAGCCAAGTACACTGGAGTGTCGGAAGAAGTTTGCCCCGGCAATTTCTCCAATAGTGAAAAGGAGGAACTCCTAAGGCTGGCCGAGGTTATTCACACAGGGCTTAATCTGGACCATTATTCACGAAGTGATTTTATCATACATCCGAAGAAGGGTATTTATGCGCTTGAAGTGAATACTTTACCAGGACTTACCGATGAATCATTGGTTCCTAAAATGCTTAATGCAGTGGGGGCAACAGCCCCTGAGTTTATAGACCACATTATTAAACTTGCTTTAAAGAGATAATATACTTGTGTATGAAAATTTCTATTTTAGGTTATGGAACTTTTGGTCAAGCTATTGCAACTCGTTTGATAATAAACGGGCATGAAATTTTAATAAATGAAGTAAAAGGGAGCGACATGATACTTGTCGCAACTCCTTCATACAGGGTGAAAGAGGCTCTCTTAGAGCACAAGGAGTTTATTATAAATCAGAAAATAATAATTTGTTCTAAAGGTTTTAATGAAGATGGGGATCTTATATCAACTGTATTAGGAAAGGAATTCCCTCATAATTCAATTTATTTCTTATACGGTCCAACTTTAGCCGAAGGATTAATAAATGGAGATCTTTCAGCTATGGTTTTAGCTGGTGGATCTAGTAAAGAAGAAGTAAAGAAACAGATTGAATCACAGAATTTAAAAATTGAGCTAAGTGACGATGTAGTTGGAGTTCAGATAGGTGCTGCTATGAAGAATGTAGTAACTATTTTTGTGGGTATTGCCGAAGGAGCATCGTATGGTCAGAATACTCAAGCTTATATTTTTACTAAAGGATTACAAGAAATACAGAAGCTAGGGGTTTCCTTAGGGGCAGAACCCAATACTTTTATAGGGTTAACATGTTCAGGTGATTTATCTTTACGTTCTAGGAATCGTCTACTTGGAATTGAGATTGGCAAAGGTAGAAAGATAGAGAATATTGTTGCTAAGAAAAAATACATGTTAGAAGGATTGGCAACAATTAAAAATCACAAAAACATCAGTAGTAAACTCGGAGTCGAGTTACCATTTGTTGATATTTTGTTTTCTATAATTTTTGAAGGATATTCAGTCGAAGAAGGAATAAGGAGAATTGTATAATTTTTATATTGATTAATTTTTTCTGAATAAATCTATAATAAAGAACGTTACCTTAATACCATTACCAGAAAGGTTGAAGAGTATTGCTACGGTGAAGAGCGATAGTGCCAAGCTGTTACTAAAGAAGGACACAGCTATAGCCATAATCGCCGAACCGACAGGGAAGAGGATATGCATGTTGGCATGTTCGTTTTCTTTTTTAGTGAAAGGAACGTTTTCTATTGTTCCAGACTTTATCACATAGTTACGCATTTTAAATAAAGTTGTACCTATAAGGATAATGTTTAATGCGAAGAATATTATTGCCGTTTCAGAATTAGCATATTGTCCTAAGAAACGAGAAGAGAATGGTACAAGAGCCACAAAGAACAGGAAGATCCCATTTAAGTTAGAGAATTTTGTATCAATATTTTTAGCAAGAACTGATGCTATGAGGTGGTGGCTTCTCCAATAAGTGAAAAGTAAAGAAAAACTAAGTAAATAGCTTAAGAAGAGGGGTGCCATTTCTACAAGTGTATTTAAGAGATGTTGTTCTGTGACTAATCCTGTAAAATTAGGAACACGTAATTCAAACACTAATATTGTCATAACGATAGCAAATATGCCATCGGAAAGCTGGTCTAATCTTGATTGTTTCATATACTTTTATTATACCATATGAATAATTTTATTTAAATATCTCATCTACAAGAGTTAGAACCCCTTTTCTTGTTTTATTCGAGAAGGGGATGATAGGGTGGTCGCCAACCACTTTTTTGATTTCAGCCATTTTCTTATGATAGTCGGATTGCTTTAGTTTATCTGTTTTGTTTGCAACTATTATAAAGTCTTTATGATGATTTCTAAGCTCGTTTAGCATGAGTATATCTTTGTCTGTCATGCCGACACCAGCATCTATAATCATTACAACTTTCTTTTGAGTATAAATAGAATTGAAGAGGTAAGAGTCTATAAGTTCGCCTATCTTCTCGCGTCCTAGTCCCGATGCTCGAGCGAAGCCGTATCCAGGCAAGTCTACCAAGTAGAAGGCATTATTTATCAGGAATATATTTATCTCTTGAGTTCTTCCTGGGAAGGAACTAGTACGGGAAGCCTTACTGTTGGTTATAACATTTATAAGGCTTGATTTACCAACGTTCGAGCGCCCTATAAAGGCTATCTGGGGTATACCATCAGCCAAGATCTCATCATCTCCGACGATACCCTTCATGAATTTTGTAGTTGTTATTAACATATTTATATCTTAGCAGAAAAAGGACTTTGAAGCGAAGGTAAATAAAAAAACGAATAAATCTGATATTAACAAAATTTAATCGTTTTAGTTAAAAGGGAACCCCCTAAATATTATGAAGTATGGTTGGTCATAACATACTTCAGAATTTTCATAAGGCTTTTCGTTTAGCATAACAGTAGGATAATTATCCCACGATTCCAAATAAAATGTTTCTTTTTTCATGGAATAAATATTATTTATCATTTATATACTTTTTTAACACCCAACTTGTTAGTCTGAGCATTAAAATAAAATATATAATAAGAAAAAATAAGGTAAAATATGCCCAAAAATAATTTTGCCCCATAATATATTATTTTTTAATTTTACAAATATAACTGTCAATATAATGATACAGGGGATTAAACATGTATGCAAATAATTTTGTGTATCACAAGTTACTACATGACCGCGAGTACGCTTCTCGACTCTTACAGAGTCAGTACACCTTTTCCATTCGTGAGTACACTCATATGGAAAAGGTTTTCTCGTCCTGTACGGAAAGCATACAAATGCTTTCCTAGGGTCCACCCAAGAAAAAAGGCACGCTTTCGCGTGTCTCTTTTTTCTACGGGTGGACCCTACAGGACTCGAACCTGCCACCTCCTCATTGCAAATGAGGCGCTCTAGCCAGATGAGCTAAGGGCCCTTAAATAATTAATAATTAAGAATTAATAATTAAGATACACATATATTACCTTATTTTATAATTTTTGCAAGACTTTTTATAAAACAACAGAAAAGTATTAGGTACGAGGCGCAGGCGAGGATTGCGACCAAGATGTAGTAATTCTACATTGCGGGAGCAACCGGAGCCTGCAACAAAGTAGATGATATTTTTATGTTGTTTTATTCTAGAACAGTGATATTATCGCCGCTATAGCCGTAACACTCATAAGTATAGTTGCTATCCATCCCAGTGCTTTTGTGATTGGCTTGTTGTGGAATTCTCCCATTATTTTTTTACTACTACTTATTTTCACTATGAATACTAGCATCACAGGAGCGACTATTCCGTTGGCAATAGCAGAGTAGAGTAAGGCCTTGATAGGATCAATACCAATAAAGTTTAGAAGTATCCCTACGATGATAGACACAGCGATAACTCCATAGAAAGCATGAGCAGTTTTCCATTTACGATAAAGTCCTTCCTTCCATCCAAAGCTTTCTGTTATAGCGTAAGCAGTTGAGCCAGCTAGTACTGGTATAGCTAGAAGTCCCGTCCCTATAATTCCAATTGCAAAGAGTAGATATGCTAGAGATCCAGCGAGAGGACGTAGTGCCAAGGCTGCATCCGAGGCAGTATTTATATTTGTGATTCCGTTTATAAAGAGTGTATTGGCACATACAGCAATTATGAAGAACATCACAATATTAGAAAGGAACATCCCAACCCAGATATCTAGTCGCATTTCTTTGACTTCCTTGTGAGTCGTACCTTTACGTGATGCGACTGTCTTCTTGCCATCTCTTATTTCTTCTTCAATTTCTTCAGATGTTTGCCAGAAGAATAAGTAAGGAGAGATTGTTGTTCCCAAGATACCTGTTATCAGAAGAATTTGAGATTTCGAGAAGGTTATGTGTGGTATAAGTCCATCGCGAAGTAAAACTGACCAGTCCATATGGATTATAAGCCCTGTCACAATATATGCGAACACAGCTATGACAAGCCACTTTAGATACTTTGTATAAATTCGATAAGGGACGATTATTTCTAAGAGTAGCCCAGAGATACCAGTGAATATGACTAGAAATACGAACGACATCTTTGGGGCTAGTAGTTGCACTGCCTTGGCCATAGCTCCCAAGTCTGCTCCGATATTTAATGTATTAGCAAAGAAAAGTAAAATAGTACAAATATAAAGAATTTTCTTTGGGAAATTTCTTTTGATATTTGAAGCAAGTCCTCGTCCTGTGACCATGGCTATGCGGGCACACATTTCTTGGATAGTGGAAACGAGTGGATAAACCCATAGAGCTAGCCACACCAAGCTTGTCCCAAATTGAGCCCCAGCTTGAGAATAAGTAGCAATACCAGAAGGATCGTCGTCTGCTGCTCCGGTAATAATTCCAGGGCCAATTTTCTTCATGTATTCCTCACTCTCTTCTAGGATTGTTTCCTTTTTTTCTATTAGAATTACTTCTTCATCTTTTGGTGCTTCTTTTTCATTCTTCATATATTACATAATATACTATTTTAAAAGAATTTGGTACAATATAGTCACTACTCAATATGGCGCTAAACAAACCAAACAAAATCCAGATTATCAAGTATGCTCCACCACCTCCAGATCTACCAACTTTAGGCAGAGTTGATCCCAGTGATGTTGTATTTATCGGTCGTACCAACTACGTAGCTTCTTTAGAAGAAAAGAAGTTTGTTTTTGGCTTCAAGCGAATTGATCGCCGTCGCCATTTGTATATTATAGGGAAGTCTGGTGTCGGTAAGTCCAAGCTCCAAGAGCTAATGATTCGTCAGGACATAGCTTATGGTCATGGTGTTTGTATTATCGATCCACACGGAGAACTTATTGAGGATATTCTGAACTTTGTTCCCGAGGAAAGAATCGAAGATGTCTGTATTATTGATCCAGGCGACATAGACTATCCTTCATCTTTCAATCCACTTTCCAACATCGATCCAACTTTCAAGCATCAACTTACCCAAGGCTTGATTGAAGTTTTGCGTAAGCAGTTCGGTGCTAACTGGACGCCTCGTCTCGAGCACGTTTTTCGCTTTACCGTTCTGGCTTTGCTCGACTATCCTTATGCGACAATGCGTGGCATGATTAGTATGCTGACCGATCGTAATTACCGTCAGAAAGTTGTGGAGTATATCGAAGACGACATGGTCAAACGCTTCTGGGCTATTGAATTCGCCGACTGGTCTGAGAAGTTCGATACAGACGCCATCATTCCTTTGGTCAACAAGTTAGGGCAATTCCTTTCCGATCCAATGCTTCGCAATATTTTCGGACAAAAGGAGAACAAAATAGACCTCGAGCAAATCATGAACGAACAGAAGATTCTCTTAATCAATCTTTCCAAAGGTAAGATTGGAGAGGAGAACTCTTCATTCTTCGGATCAATGTTCCTCACGAAGATCAAGCAGGCTGGTATGGCTCGTGCCAAGCTTGAGCCGAAGGATCGTGCCGACTTTTATGTATACGTCGACGAGTTCCAGAACATTGTGACGGATACTTTCGAGAACATTCTTTCAGAGGCTCGTAAGTATGGGCTGAATCTCATCGTCGCTCACCAGTATGTTGCTCAGCTTCTACCGAAGGTTCAGCAAGCTGTCCTAGGTAACGTTGGATCCATTATTACTTTCCGTGTGGGAGGGGATGATGCTACCAAGTTGAAGCCCGAGTTCGCTCCAATCTTTGATGTGAAGGACATGATCAACTTAGGAGTTGGAGAATTCTATATCAAAATGACTATTGACGGAGAGAGTTACGACCCATTCTCAGGGGAAACGTTGCAAGTATTACCAGCCACTCATCCATCTTATAGACAAAGAATTATAGAAGCATCTCGTCGCAAGTATTCTATCCCAGCTGGCGATGCTCAGCGTCTAATCGCTGAAGAGGAAGCCACTATCATCCGTAGCGCCCAAGAGAAAGCCGCAATTACAGGGAAAAAGGAAGAGAAAGAGGAAACCACCGAAAACGTCAATGACAATAAAAAAGAAGAAGTAAAAAAGGAAGAGAAAGGTGGTGAACCGTTAATTTAATTAAGAATTAAGAATTATGAAAAAGATTTGCGAACATTGCGGTAAAGAATTCATAATAACAGAGACAGAACAATCTCTCAGTGAAAAGATTGGCTTAGAATTATCTACTGTATGTTCAAGGTGTTTACTGAAACAACATTTGTCTTTTTGGATGTTTGGTAAATTTAGAAAAGGGAAGTCTGATTTATCGGGAGAGAGTATGATTACAGTATTACCAGAAAGTCGCTACCCACTTTATTTACTAAAAGAATGGCATAGTGACGCTTGGGATGCTATGGATTATGGTGTGGATTATAATCCAAGTGAATCATTTTTCAAACAATTACAGTCTTTACAAGAGAAAGTTCCTCATCCTCATCAAAATGGCTCAAACAATACAGGGTGTGATTATTGTGATGATGTCTGGAATTCAAAAAATTGTTATTTAGCTCGCTCTATGGAATTTTGTGAAGATTTGCTTTATTCATACAGAAATTTAAAAGTAAAGAATTCTATGGATACAGTTATTTGTTATGCATCAGAAAGATTGTTCTCATCTCTCAATTGTATAAATTGTTATAAGCTTTTTTATTCTAGAAATTCAAAAGATTGCATAGATTCATCTTTTCTTTTTGATTGTCGCAATTGTCAGGATTGTTTTATGTGTTGGAATCTAAGAGGAAAAAGTTATTGTATAGAAAATATTCAATATACGAGAGAAGAATATAAAGAAAAGCTACAATCTTTTAATTTAGGTTCTTATTCTGCTATTGAATCTTTTAAAGAACACTTTGAAGATATTCTTAAAAATGAAGCAATTCACAAGCTGAATTTTAATATTAAGGCATATAATTCTACTGGTGATAATCTTTTGAATGTAAATAATTGTCAAAATTGTAATACAATATCTGATTCAGAAGATGCTGTGAATGCAATAAGAGGAATGAAACACAGTAATACCTTAAATGCCAATGGTTGTTGGTATATAGAACTATCTGGTAATTGTGGCGAGTGCCTTAATTCTTATGGGCTTAAATATTCTACTTGGTCTTCGTCAAGATTTTCAGAATATTTAGATTTATGCACAGAATGTGAATATTGTTTTGGTTGTGTGGGGCTTAAGAAGAAAAAGTATTGCATTTTGAACAAACAATATACCAAAGAAGAATATGAAAAATTAAAAGATGAAATTATAAATAAAATGAAAGAAGATGGAGAATATGGGAAATTCTTGCCATATTCTATGAGTGCTGGGCCATTTAATTTTTCTACTAGCTATTTATACTTTCCAAAGACAACTAAAGAAGAAATTTTAGGGCTGGGTGGTTATTGGCAAGATATAGATGAAAGTAATATAGAGGGAATGCCTACAAGTGAATTACCAGATTCTATAAATGATGTAGATGAAAGTATTTGTACTCAAGCCTTAATATGTCCAGAAACTGGATGGAGGTTCAATATTTCAAACAATGAACTAGAATTTTATAAACAATACAATATTCCACTTCCTCGCAAGCATTTTGATGTAAGAATAAAAGATTTAGTAAAGTATTCCATGGTATTAGATACTTCAACTTATAATTGTTTTTATTGTAAACAAAAAATACAAGCTTTTTATCCCAAAGAATGGGGTTACCAGAATATTGCTTGTGAGAATTGCTATCAGCAGAATTTAAACTAGTTTGTTTACAAATCTGGGGAGAGTGTTACAATTATATTGTAAAGGTCGTGCAGTTAATCGTCTATATATTTTATGGTATTTATATATACAACATGCGAAAATATGGATGAGGCAAAGAAGCTCGGAAGCTTAATTATAGACAAGAAGATCGCAGCTTGTGTGGATTTCTGGTCTATATCATCCTGTTATAACTGGGAGGGGGAGTCAAAGTGCGTAGAGCACGCCATGCTCCTTATTACTACTTTTGAAGCCAAGCTAGATGCTGTGACTCAGATTATTTCTGAGAATCATACCTATAGTGTTCCTCTTATAGCTGGAGTGGATGTCAGACGTATAAATCACCCATACAAAGAATGGATGATGAAGGAGATAGTATAATAATGCCTCAAATTATAAACTCCAAGAAAATATTAATATTTGGCGTTTTCGATGGTGTCCACGATGGGCATCTTTCTTTTATAAATGAAGCCAAAGAGCAAGGAGGTCATCTTATAGCGATTGTCGCACGCGACAGTATGGTAGAAAAGTTGAAAGGCAAGAAGCCTATGAATAATGAAGTAGAAAGGATTAGAAATCTTTTAGAAATTCACGAAGTCGACAGAGTGCTCTTGGGTGACTTAGATATAGGCACATATAATATTCTCAAAGAAGTTGCTCCTGACGTCGTATTCTTAGGTTATGATCAGGAAGCTTTATATGAGAATTTAAATGAATTTATAAAAAGGGGAACTTTGGGCGATATTAAAATATTAAAAGGTAAACCCCACAAACCCGACACCCACCACTCGTCGATTTTGAATAAAAAGTAGAAGACCGGAGACAACAAATGTTGTTCCGGTCTTTTCCTCAATAATAATTAACCTTTTCTCAAAACCACAAATAATTAAACCACCGGAATAAGTGATTCAGCACCAGGATAAGATAAAGCCATAATCATCGATACGTCGTTTACATTGTTAGATGAATTAAAACTTATCTGAAAGAAACCTACATCGCTTGGCAACATTTTTCCGATCATAGTTCCATTTGTAACGGCAACTGATTCTGTAGTAGAAGTAAATGATGTAATTTGCCCAATGTCGGTAGCAGCCATCAAATCACCTTCACTTTTAACCTTTGTAGTATTTGCAACTTCACTTTCAGTAGATTTAGATACACTTGCTAACTTTACATCCTGGCCGGTATCATTCATCATCTTTTGCATCCAAGTAGCAGTCGAATTTGAATTAGAGTTTGTTGTCGAAAGTAGTAGTAATACCGGCTGATCCATCCTGGCATAATTGGTGCTTTCAAAAGTAACAACACTTGTAAAACTAACTGTCCATTCAGGTACTGTAACCGCTTGTTCAATTTTCTGCACTTTTGCTTTTTGATCGAAACCTGCGACACTTGTCGATAATGCAACTACAAAAGCTACAAGCAATAATATCCCACTTAAAAATCTGATCTTTTTCATCGTTTCAATTTTTAATGATTTTAAAATTTGTTTGAATTTTTTTTAGCAATCATTGGTAGATTTTCCAGATCTACATATATATAATCGCTGTTTGTGAAAGAATTGTTTTTAAATCTTAATTTCATAATATTATAATCAAATAATTTTGTATACTTTACGGAAATAAGAATGTGTTGTGTAAAATAAAATGCTTAAAATTTTGCGAAGCAAAATTTCAAGCTCAAGTTTGGTGTTTTGGAATTTGTTACAAAAACCCTTTTATAATTTTATAAATAAATGTATACTATATATACAATATGGAAAAAGAAATTCCACACAATCGTGACGTCACTTACTTCGCCAAGACGAACTTTCGCAATAGTGATAGTATTTTTGGTATCAAGCGCAAAGACCGCCGTCAGCACATGTATATTCTCGGTAAGTCAGGTACAGGTAAGTCCGTCCTCATGTCCAATCTCATCGTTCAGAACATCCAGAATGGCGAAGGAGTGTGCGTTGTTGACCCTCACGGAGAACTTGTCGAGGAAATACTTCACCTTATTCCCGAGCATCGCAAGAAGGATGTTATCTATTTCAACCCTGCCGACACCGAATTCCATATAGGGTTCAACGTCATTCAACTCGATGATCCAAAATACAAGCACTTGGTAGCTTCTGGACTCATGGGTATTTTCACGAAGATTTGGGCCAACGCTTGGAGTTCTCGTATGGAGTACATCCTCAACAATGCTATCTTGGCCTTGCTCGATACTCCTGGCACAACTCTTCTAGGTATTCCTCGTCTTCTTGTCGACAAAGATTATCGTCAAATGATTATTGGTAATTTGAAAGATCCAGTTGTGAAAGCTTTCTGGGTGCACGAGTACGAGCAATGGCGTGAGCAGTTCAGAAATGAAGCCATCGCTCCGATTCAGAACAAGGTAGGACAATTTCTCTCCACTTCAATTATTCGTAATGTTGTCGGGCAGCCAAAGTCGACTATAGATATTTTTAAAATAATGAACGAAGGGAAGATCTTCCTTGTGAATGTTTCCAAGGGGCGTATTGGTGAGGACAACTCAGCCTTGCTTGGAGGTATGATTATTACGAAGATCCAGCTTGCAGCCATGGAGCGCGTGCGTATTCCCGAGGATGAGCGTAAAGACTTCTACTTATACGTCGACGAATTCCAAAATTTTGCTACGGATTCTTTCGCGAACATTCTTTCAGAAGCTCGTAAGTATCGTTTGAATTTGACTGTTGCTCACCAGTATACGGCTCAGCTTGAGAATAAAGATGGCTCAAAGGTTCGTGATGCTGTTTTCGGTAACGTAGGGACGATGATCATTTTCCGCGTAGGTGCCGATGATGCCGACTTCTTGGAGAAAGAATTTGAACCAGAGTTCATGGCTCAAGACTTGGTAAACTTGCCAAACTTCCATATTTATCTAAAACTCATGATTGATGGTATTACTAGTCGTCCTTTCTCTGCTTCGACTCTTCCTCCCCTTAAAGTTGATCCGACTTCAGGTGTTAAAGATGCAATCATAACTTCTTCTCGTAATCTTTATTGTCGTTCACGTCAGGAAGTAGAAGATGAAATATCTAAATGGAGTGGAATGCTTCAAGTAGGTGACGGTGAAGCTAAATACAAAGCCGATTGTTCAAATTGTGGCAAAGTTACCATGGTTCCTTTCGAGCCTCAAGAAGGTAGGCCTGTCTATTGTAAAGAATGTATGTTCAAGATCAAGAGTGGTGAGCTTAAGCCTGAGAGTGGGTTTATAGCTTCTCGTTCTTCTCGTCAAGAGGAGAAAGTTTCAACTGCACCTCTTGCCGCGCTCGGTATTGAATTCGCAGTTACTGATACAAATTTTCGGGTTTCAAAAAATCACGAACAGACAAATCCTAAAATTCCCAACAAGATTGATAGGAATATTAGTACGAATAATCATGTAAACAATAATTATAAAAACAACCACAACAATTCCAGCCAAAATGGTAACAAGAATCATTTCAGTAAGCCCGAGAGAAGTCATTCAGGACCTTCACCACTTTTGAAGGGATTACTACAGAAGATTGGTCTAAGCAATGGCAAGGGAGAGACAATTCCAAAAGTTGAAGCCGTAGAAGTGAAGAAGGAAGTCCCAGCCTCTATGTCTCTTTCAGATCTTAAGAAGGAGGCACCCAAGGAAGCAAGGAAAGAGTTCGTCGCCCCAGTCAAGGAAGCAACAGAGGAGAAGAAAGCATCGTTGAAGGACCTACTTGCTAAAACAGTCAATCATAATTATTCTCACGAAGAGAAAACCTCAAGTGTTGAAGCTGTAGTTCCACAACCAAAGCCAGAAGTTAAGGAAGAAGTATTCATACCAAAAGCTGAAGAAGTCAAAGAAGAAGTTCCTTTACCACCAGTAGCGGTCGCCTCATCGGCGACTCACCGAGAAGGCGAGAAGGAAGAGGAAGTTCCTATTGTACCTCTGCCTCCCAAGAAAGATATTGAAGAAGCAAAAGCCGAAGAAGACACCATCATTGATTCTCGTTCATGGCAGAAACGCCAAGTGAAGAAAGAGGTTCCCGAAGATGTGCTTCGCAAGGTCTTAGAATAAATATTTTTATGAGCATAAAAAGAATTAAACATTCCGTCATTTTTATCATAATATTTTTTGCCTTTTCGCATGCAGTATATGCAAATCTTGAAATTACGGAAGTTATGTATAATCCAGAAGGGACTGACACAAACCGAGAGTGGATTAAATTACATAATAATGGAAGTAATACAATAACAGTTATTTCGGGTAGATCAGATTCTGCTTGGCGTTTTAGTGATGATGTTGAAGGTACAGAGTTACATTTAATAAATGATGAATTAATAATAGATCCAAGTGCAGATGCTATTTTAGCAAGCAACAAGGATATTTTTATATCGGAACATCCTGAATTTAATGGTCCTGTGGCCGATACGTCAATGTCTCTTAATAATGCATCAGGAACGGTTAGGATTTGGGACGGATCTAACCCTAGGAATATAGTTGCTTTTAAAGAATATCCATATATTGATAATCCAATTGTAAATGAAGAAAATACAAATAGTAATATCGATACATCCATAAGTTCAAGTACTTCAGGTGGTAGTTCTTCGAGCTCTAGCACTCCCAAGGAAGTAGAGAAGGTCTACAACATAGCCACGAAGATTATCTCTCCCAAGGTTGTTACTGCCGGAGTTCCTTTTATTATTAACCACAATACAACAGGAACAAAGAAGGAAAAGATTATTTTGGGCAAATTTGTTTGGAACTTTGGGGACGGTATGAGAAAAGAGGGAAGTACTTCAGATCCATTTTCATATACTTATCAGTATCCGGGCGAGTACGTCCTTACACTTTCGTATTCTCTGTCTAGTTTCAATATCAGTCCCGATGCGACAGATAGACTTACCATAAAGGTTATTCCATCTGGTATTATCATCAGTTCAGTTGGCACTCCAGCCGATCCATTCATAGAAATCGAGAATAATTCTAACTACGAAATGTCTCTTCGTGGCTGGGTCGTGAAGGGGAGTCTGCATTCATTTATTCTTCCCGAAGGAATGACAATCTTATCCAATAAGAAGATAAAGTTATCTCCAAAGATTACAGGTTTTGATTTCAATGATTTTAATTCTATTAGCATTATTGATGGAGGGGGTCAGATATTTGCAGTCTATCCCAATAGAGCTCCATCTAGAGTAAAATATTCGGCTAGTCAGAATTCAAATTCACAAGATTCAAATGGCAATATTGTCAAAGGAGAATCAGTGAACAACAACCAGCTAGAAAATGCATCACAAGTTATAAACCTAAATGACCTCGGAGCCAGTGCCGTCTCTTCTGATGGTCTCAGCAGTTTAAGTAAAGGATTCTATGCTTGGCTAGGTCTTGCCTTGGTTATTGTGGTAGGTATAGCCAGCGTCGTTCTCCTCCGTCGCAATGAAGAAATTCCCGACTATGTTGAAGAGACCATAAGTGCCAAAGACATGACGATAATAGAGTAGTTAGACATAAGTCCGACTTGTGGCTAGGACTACTGTTTAGATAATTTTTTCCAATGCCTTTGGAATTTTATTGAAATCTTTTATGAGTGTTTCTCTCATACCACCATTGTAAAGTGCCGCCGCAGGGTGGTAGAGGGGGAGGAAGGATTGCTTCTTACCTAACTCTGGGATGGGTTTAATTAAGAGCTTTCCGTGGAGGTCAGAGATTTTCCCCGTAGGGAAAAATCTCGTCATAGAGTGTCTCCCTAGGAAGACTATCAATTTCGGAGAAATTATTTTAAGTTCACTTATCAGCCATTCATTGCAATCCTCTTTCTCTTGTGGCTCTGGGTCGCGGTTGTCCGGCGGACGATATTTTACAATATTTGTTATGTAGATATCCTCTCTTTTCATTCCTATACCTTCAAGCATTTCGCCAAGGAACTTTCCTGCTGCCCCTATAAATGGTTTACCACCCTCATCCTCTTTTTTACCTGGGGCTTCGCCTATGAAGACTACTTTACTTTCTGCATTTCCATCTCCGAAAACGGCTTGCGTAGCAGTCTTTTTTAGCTCACACTTGCAGTTTTCTTTCCAATATAGGTTTAGTTTATCTAATTTCTCTCTATTCGTTTCCATATTTTTATAGTATAGCATTTTGTTATTTGCTATAATAGAAGTATGAAAAAGAGTCTTGTTTCTGAAGTTTTAGGGTGGTATGGAGTAGTGGCGATTCTCGGAGCCTATGCTCTTTTAAGTTTAAATATATTATCATCTAGTAATCTTATATATCAACTTTTAAACATGTCAGGCGCCTTAGGTATAGTTTACGATTCTTTTAAAGGGAAGGATTATCAGCCTGTTGTTTTGAATATTATCTGGGCAATTATTGCATTGGTCGCTATTATTAATATTATTAAATAATTTATGGATATAAAATACAAAAGTTCAAATTTTGCAACATATCTACAGTATATTGCTGTGCCATTAGTTTTATTTATTTTTGTTTATCAACTGTATGTGTTTATTACAACAGGAAGTGGGACAGAAGGGATGCCAGCTTTCTTTTTACCCTTTTGGTTTTGGGCTACAATTGTAGTTGTTGTAGATTTGTATAAATTGAGATATATAAAAGTTACAGAAAGTAATATTTTAATGAAGTCATTGAAAGGAGAAGAGGTCCTTGAATACAAAGATATAGAATGGATCAATCAGAATATTTTTGGCTCAAATTGGTATATACTTTCAATCAAATATAAGGATATCAATATTGGCAAATCTAAAATAATATTTGTATTTCCTGAAATGTATTCTATCAGAGAGAGGATAACAGTGTTTGGTGAATTAAACATTACGAAGTATATAAGAGAACAAATCATTAAAGTCAATCCTCTGTACAAAGTTGAGGACGAACCTTCTCGTTGGTATCTAGCTAAATGGGTATTCTTGTCATTAATACCATTTGTTTTAATATCCTTTATTTTTTTCAACTAAAAATTTTATGAATCCATTATATAAAAGTTCAAAATATTTTACATATTCTATTTATATATCTTATTTAATATTTATATTTTTTTATATATTTTTTGTTTTTTATTATTTAATAAATGAAAATTTTGCTAAGAATCTTCATTTATTTTTAATTATTGGCTTCCTTCCATTTTTATATGAGTTTCTTTGTTTTTTAATTAAATTAAAATATATTACAGTAAATGAAAATAATATTATAATTCGTTCATTGCATAACAATAAAGAAAAAATACTAGATTATAAAGAAATACAATCAGTCAGCCAATATTTTTTAGATGGATATAATAATGTGATAATTGAGATAAAATATATAAATAATGAAACAAATGAATTAACCACAATAATAGTTTTACCTGAATTAATTACACCAAAAGAAGACAACTATGTTTTAATTAGGTTTAGAGCTAGACCAGAGATGAACATAACTAAATATATTAAAGGAGAAGTTGCTAAAATAAATTCTAATTTTTTAAGTGAAAATATTTATAGTCCATATTTATATGTAGTTAAAAGACTTGTAATATTTTATATTTATTTTATTATTTTTATGTATATATTTTTTAAATTTTAATTATGAAACCATTATATAAAAGTTCAATTATTAATACATGTGCAGATTATTTCATAATTGCTATATTTATTTTTTTAATGCCATATGCAGCATTTCGAAGTATTACACTTTCTGGTCAGACTATAGGAGGTGTCTATTATCTCATTTATCCTATGATGTTAATATTATTTATTCGTCCTCTTTATATGCTTAGGTATATTAAAGTTTATGAAGATTATATTTTGATACAATTTTTTAATAAAAAGAAAATTTTAGATTATTCTGAGATACAGTCAGTTCGTCAGGTTTCTGGTTTTGGGGGTATTGATAGTAGATGGCTTTCAATTAAATATAAAGATAAACAAACAAATAAAATTAAAACTATTTTAGTAGATCCTGAAATATATACAAAGAAAGAAGATCGATCCTCAAGGTCTGGTTTTGGTTATTGGAGAAATGAATTAAATATTACTCAATTTATAAGAGGAAAAGCTATAAAATATAATTCTAATTATTTAAACTAGATTTATGAAAAATCAATGGGAAAATGAGAATAATTCACTGGTAAAAATTTTTGTATTTAAAGGATTTGTTGAAGCGGTTGATTTTGTAAACAAGATCGTTCCATTAGCAGGGAAAGTACAACATCATCCAGATATAGAAATTTTTGCTTATAAAAAGGTCAAAGTGAAGCTAACTACACACGAAAAAGGTAAAGTGACAGCAAAAGACATCTCTCTATCTAAAAAAATTGATAAAATAAAATAACAAAATTCCCACCAGTCAAACTTAAAACTCCCCTAGGCCGTGCCTAGGGGAGTTTTAAGTTGATTACTATTTCAATATTTTTATATCAGCACCAATAGCATTTAATCGGTCTGCTATTTCTTCGTACCCACGATTGATCATGTAGACATTACGAAGAATAGAAGTACCTGTAGCACCAAGCATTCCTATAAGGATTATCATGGCAGGGCGGAGAGCAGGAGGGCAGACGACTTGAGCTGCCTTGAGAGGTGTGCCTCCTTGAATGTAGACCCTGTGTGGATCTGCGAGAGTGACACTAGCTCCAAGACGATTAAGTTCTGTGAAGTATATAGCCCTGTTCTCGTATAGCCAGTCGTGTATCATCGTTTGACCTTTAGCTTTAATCGCGATAGGTACAAAGAAGGGTAGGTTGTCCATGTTTATTCCTGGGTAAGGATTAGCATGTATTTTATCTTCTAGCGCCTTAAGTTTAGAAGGGAAGACGTGTAAGTCTATTAAATTTGTTCTATCATTGTAAGATTTATATTTTTTTATAATTTTATATTTTAATCCCATCCTTTTTAATTTTTCTAATTCAAGAGAAAGGAAGTCTATAGGGCAACGATTAATTATCAGTTCTGAGTCAGTTGCAATAGCTGCTGAAATGAACATCATGGATTCAATAGGATCTTCACTATTTGTATATTCTATATCCATATCTATGTCTTTTACTCCATGAACAACAAGTGTTGAAGTCCCGATACCATCTATTTGTACCCCTAAATTTTCAAGGAAGAAGCAAATCTCTTGGACCATGTAGTTTGCACTCGCAAAACGTATTGTAGTTGTTCCATTTATTTTAGCTACAGCTGTTAGAATATTTTCGCAAGCAGTATCTCCGGCTTCATACATTATAATATTTGCGGGTTTAAGTTTTTTAGTTTCTATTTTATATTCTGAATTAGTTGTCTTTATTTTAGCCCCCAAGTCTTCTAGTGCATATGTGTGCGCTGAAATAGTACGTTTACCAAGCTTGCACCCAGAGGCATGAGGAATAGAGAAAGAGGGAAGAATGTGTATAAGTGGACCGATAAGCATGATGACTGAGCGGGTTATAATAGCAGATTCTACATTAATTTTATCGAGATTAAATTTGGCAGGCGGAGTTATGACGACAGAGTTGTTGTCTATCCATTTTACAGAAACGCCAATACTTTCCAGTATTTCTATGACTCTGTAAACTTCTTCTATGCGAGCTATACCATGAAGTGTTGTTTTGCCCTTGTTTAGGAGTGAAGCACAGAGAAGACCAACTGCTCCATTCTTAGAGAAGTTTGTATTGATACTACCGCTTAATTTTCGTCCGCCTGTAATTTTAAAGTCGATAGATTCATTTATGGAAACAATTTGGTGGTTTAGTACTTCACTTATTTTACCAAGAATTTCAGTACTGAAGTTTTGCTCACCTTTCTCCATACGAGCTACCGCCGACTGAGATGTCTCAAGGGCCTTGGCGAAAGCTTCTTGAGTCATATTCTTCCTTTCTCGTAATTCCTTAATAAAAAGCCCTATTTTTTGTAATTCACTTTGTTTTTTCATATTTGATTAAATTAATAAATAATTGTTAATAATCACTATTTACTATTTTATCTCATATATGATATAATTGCAATACATGAACATACAAGATTATGTGGATATCAAAAGTTATTCAACTCTTAAGGTAGGAGGGCAATTCCGTTATTTTTGTATTGTATCTTCAGTTTATGATCTTACATCGATATGGACCATCGTTCACACCGATGTACGATATAAAGATATTCCTATTTTTATATTAGGAGGTGGCTCAAATATTATCTTTTCTGATGGAGTTCTTGATGTATTTGCTCTTAAGATTGAAATTAAGGGTTTTGAAATTGTTTCAGAAGAACAAAATTATGTAGATATCAAAGTGGGTGCAGGAGAAATTTGGGACGAAATTGTTTCTCGTACCGTTAGTATGGGTTTGTCAGGTTTTGAATCTTTGTCATTAATACCGGGCACAGCAGGGGCCAGTCCTGTACAGAATATAGGTGCCTATGGAGCAGAAGTGAAAGACACAATTCTAGAAGTTGAAGTGTATGAAATAGAAACTGGAAAAGTATTTAATATTTCAAATAAAGATTGTAAGTTTGGATATCGAGATAGTATTTTCAAAGGGGAAGCTAGAGGCAAGTACATAATTACAGGTGTTACTTATAGACTTTCGAAATCCATACCAAGACTGCCTGACTATCCAGGAATCAAAAGTTATTTTATAGACAACAATATAAATATTCCGACATTGGCACAAATACGTGAAGCGATTATAAGTATCCGGCAAAGTAAGCTTCCCAATCCAAATGAAATTCCCAACGTTGGTTCTTTCTTCAAGAATCCTATTGTAGAGAAAGTTGTTGCACATAAAATAAAAGAAGATTATCCAGATGCAAAGTTTTTCTCTGTTGATGATACTCATACGAAAGTACCAGCTGGTTGGCTTATAGAGAATGCAGGACTCAAAGGAAAGTCCTTTGGAAAAGTGTCGATGTATGATAAAAATGCTCTCGTGTTAGTAAACAAAGAAGGCGCTACTTGTGAAGATGTTATAAGAGCTCGTGACGAAATTATAAAAATAGTTAAAGATAAATTTGGAATTGAGCTTGTTCAAGAACCAGAGATTTTATAATTAAAAATTACAATTAAGAAACGGCCGTTTCTTAATTGTAAAATGACTAAATTTTTAAATTTAGTCATTTTAGTTTGTGCCGGAGAGAGGACTTGAACCTCCATCCCTTGCGAGACGCGATTTTGAGTCGCGCGCGTATACCAATTCCGCCACTCCGGCAATTTGAGAAATATACTGCGAATTTCTCTTTATAAATTACCGGAAAGTGGCGGTCCACAGAATGATTACATTCTGGATAAATATAAAGCAGTTTATATTTATCCCACTCCGGCAATGTTAGTATTCTAACAGAAAAATCAGAAAAATCAATTTTGAAAATATTCTTTATTTGGCGTATAGTAGTTGTATGGCAAAAACAAAAGAGAGATCTCTTTCATATCTAGAAATTTCTAAAGACAACTTGATACACAATATCAAGCAGTTTAAAGGTTTGGTGAAAGGGAAGACTAAAATTGCCATAGTGATAAAGGCCAATGCTTACGGTCATGGAGACATGGAGGTAGCCAAGATTGCAAATCCTTACGTGGATTATTTTCAGGTAGATAGCATAGAGGAGGCTGAGAGAGTAAGAAAGGTAAGCAAGAAACCTATTTTAATATTTGGATATACAAATGAAGATGGGGTAAAAAGAGCTATAGAAATAGGGGCTATAATTTCTGCTTTTGACTTGATACATCTTTTGAAAATTAATCATGTTGCAGAAATTTCTAAAAAGAAAACAAAGGTTCATCTTGCTATAGATTCGTATCTAGGCAGAGAGGGTATAATGCCTTCCCAAGTAGAGAATATTATAAAAGAAATAAAAATTCTGAAGAACATTGTTCTCGATGGAGTGTATTCGCATTTTGCAAATATCGAGGACACCATGAATTCTACTCATGCCAATCGACAAATAGATACATATCATAAGTGTGTGGAAATTTTCCGAGAGAATGGATATCCAAATATTAACACTCATATATCTGCAACGTCGGGAATTCTAGTATATGAGAAAGGGGAGAATCTTCACAATATTGTTCGTTTAGGTATTGGGCTATATGGTCTATGGCCAAGCGAGCATTTGGAGTATTTGAATAAAAAGAAAATAAATCTAAAACCAGTTTTGAAGTGGATCACTCACGTCGCCCAAGTGAAAGTTATTCCTGCCAATTATCCTATAGGTTATGGATTGACTTACATTACCAAGAAGGCCACCAAGATAGCCATCATTCCTCAAGGTTACTACGATGGACTTACGCGTTCAATGTCCAACAATGGAGAATTTTTGATAAGAGGCAAAAAAGTGAAGATTATAGGCCGAGTTGCCATGAATATGATTGTAGTAGATGTATCGCATGTTAAAGATGTGCGAGCAGACGATGAGGTAGTTATAATAGGAATACAAGATAAAGCTAAAATCACAGCTGAAGATGTGGCGAAAAGGATGGATACTATAAATTACGAGGTTACAACGAAAATAAGCGCCTTATTGCCAAGAATCATAAGATAGGATGTTCGGCGGGTATATTCAAAATTTACTCGCTTATCCCTCTCCGCTCCACTTCGTTCCGCTACGGCGCGCCCACACCTACTCGTAAATTTCGAATATACCCGCCTTCCATCAGTAGTTGCATTTTTATGAGTTTTATAGTATTGTATGCAATATGTCACAAGATAGACTTTTAAGATTGAAATGTAGTAAGTGCAAGAATGCTAACTACTATACAAGTAAGAATAAAAAATTAGTTACAAAAAAGCTTGAATTAAACAAGTTTTGCAAAACTTGCGGTAAAAACACCAAACACAAAGAAGCAAAAATCACAGGTTAAACTAAAAAATCCCCATCTGGGGATTTTTTAGTTTTTATGCTATATTAGATAAGTTATTACTTTAGGGCCTATAGTTCAGTGGTAGAATTCTCCTCTCCAAAAGGAGCGACCGGGGTTCGAATCCTCGTGGGCCCGCAACATAAATTATATGTTAGATTACAAAATTTTAATAAGTATTATAACTATTATATTGATGTTTGTTGGTTATATTCCTTACATCAAAGATACTATAAACAATAAGACCATTCCACATACCTTTACTTGGCTCATATGGGTATTTACAGTTGGAATTACTTTTGCCCTTCAGGTGAAAGGAGGAGCAGGAATAGGCTCTTTAGTTACCCTAGTTCTTTTTATAGTATGTTTTTATATTTTTATTTTAGGTTTATATAAAAAGAATAAAGATATTACTTGGTTAGATATCATCTTTTTAATTTTTTCATTGATAGCTTTGCTTTTATGGCTGGTAGCTAAACAGCCAGTTTTGTCTATTGTAATTATAGTTATCGTTGATGTTTTAGCCTTTGTTCCTACAATAAGAAAATCATGGAATAATCCACATTCAGAAACATTATCTTTGTTTGAAATAGTTACTATTCGACACGCATTGAGTATTTTTGCCTTACAACAGTATAATATTTTAACATATTTATCTCCGGTAGCTAGTACTCTTGCCAATTTAATATTTGTTATTATTTTAATAGTTAGAAGAAAGAAGTTATTAAAAAAGAAACATTAATTATTTCAAAAACCTTTTTATTTCTTTTAAAGCTTTTGTCTCCTCAGATTTTTTAGTTGGGTTTATCCAAATAGTATTTACATCACGCTTGAACCATGTTTTTTGGCGTTTGGCATAATGCCAGGTTTCAGTATTTATTTTTTCTATCATTTCATCTTTTGAAATTTTGTCTTGTAAATACATAGCCCCGTATCTATACTCAAGACCTAGTGCTTCCATTCTCTTCCACGACAATCCAGCCTTATGAAGATTCTCAATCTCTTCTAGCATTCCTTTCTTAATACGGGCAAGTAGGCGAGCCCTGATTCTTTCTTTTAGTATTTCATCTGGCACAGTAAGTCCAATTTTTAAAACTTCAAACTTACTTTCCCCTAGGTCCGACCTAGGGGAAAGCACTGGGACTCTACCTAGAGCTTTAGCTATTTCTATGGCACGGATTAATCTAACTTTATTGTTTTTATCTATAGTTTGTAATCTTTCAGGATCTAGCTTTTCTAAATACCCAACTAACGCGATCGCGTTGAGTTGGTAAAGTTCTTCGCGAAGTTTTTTATTTGGTGGAACTTCAGGGAAAAATGTGTTGTTTACAACTGTATCTATGTAGAATCCTGTACCACCACAAATTATTGGAGTCTTACCTCTTTTAATTATTTTTTCTATTTCTTTATTTGCAAGTTTCTGGAAATCAGTTACTGAGAAAACTTTAGATGGGGAAGCTACGTCAAGCAAATGGTGGGGTACACCCCTCATTTCTCTTTTTGTTACTTTCCCTGTACCCAAGTCCATACCCTTATATACCTGTCTGGAATCAGCCGAGATTATTTCTCCGTTGGTTTGTCTTGCAATTTCCACAGCGAAGTCACTTTTCCCAGTGGAAGTCTGACCAAGTATTACAATAACCTTATTCATATTTCGCATATTAACACATTTTATGATAATATATGAATATTATGGGATTCAAATCATATATAACAAAAAAGGCTCTTCAAATGAAGGGGATGTCTGCCGACCAAGCAGAGCAAGTCGCAAAACAACTAGACGAAAATCCACAGATTGCCGAGAGTTTAAAGGCTCTTGAAAGTAACAAGGAAGTCAAAGAACTTTTTGAAAAAATTACAAAAGAAATAGAAGAGAAGAAGAAGGCAGGTACAGCCGAGCAATATGCTGCTATCTTAGTTATGAATAAATACAAGGCTGATATTATGAAGCACAGGGAAGCCCTCGCTCCACTCTTAAGTTTAATGCAGAAATAATTTTATATGATTGGTGTATTTTTAGCAGCTATAGGAACTTTTTTTGATGAGTTTGCTATTTCTGCAGGAAGATCAGAAGTTTTTAATAAAAAAGAAAATATTTATACTTTTGGTTTTTTAAATTTCTTTTGGATTTTTATTCTTCTTATTATCATGGCTATTGTAAAAAATAGTTTCCTTTTTGATATTGCCTCAATTCCTTTAATGATAATCTTTATTATTCTTGAGATTCTGCAAGTATATATTTCTCTTCATGCGACAATAGAGGCAGATAGAAGTACTTGTGGTTTTTTAATGATTACAACTATTCCTCTTTTATTAATTATTGATACATTTTTAGGTTACAAATTAGAAATTAATTCATTGATTGGGATATTTATTTTAGTTATAGGACTTATAATTTTACTTTTAAATCATGGAATAAATAAAAAAGGTATTGGGTATGTTATTTTTATGTCTATAAATGCAGCCGTAACTATTTCCATATATAAGTATTGTATTACTCACTATAATTCAGTCGAAAGTCAGTATATAATAACTTTATTTTTTATATTAATTTTTTTGCTAGTAATGTCTTTTTGGAAATATAAAGAAAATCCAATCAAGTACTTGTTTAAAAGAAAATTATTTTTCGAATCTTTTCCAAGGGGTATAAGTGGTGTACTTATAAGTTTTGCTTATCTTTATGCACCTGCTTCAGTAATAACTAGTGTCAAGAGAGGTTTTTCAGTTCTTTGGTCTATAATTTCAGGTAATAAAATTTTTCATGAAAAACATCTTGTTATTAAAATAATTTCTTTTGTTTTAATAATAACAGGTTTAGTATTTATGGTTTTTTAATAATGTAATATAATTAATTTATGAATACAATAAAACATATTAAATTACCGAAGGATAATGGCCCTCATGATTTTGTTGTGGAATGGTGGTATTTTAATGGTCACCTGAAAGATAAATTAGGCAAGGAATACAGCTTCATGAACTGCTTTTTCAAGGTAGATATTACCAAGGTGAATCTTGTACATCTGGCCCCTCATCTTATAGAAGATATTTTCAAGAAGGGGGTCTATGTGCATTTTGCGCACTCTGTTGTCACAGATATTTCGAATAATAAAACTTATAAAGAAATTCAAAACTTATCACTCATAACAGAAGATAGTTTCAAAAAAGATTTACTTTATATAAATTACAAAAACGCTCATATATTAGGTGAAGAATTAAACGGGACTATCGTAGAGATTGCTCCAAATGATTTTCATATTAAGAATAAAAACATAGATTTAATTCTCTGCTCAAACAAGAAGCCACTTTTAGAAGGTGGACATGGCTATGTAGGGACACCAGAGAATGGAAGTTACTACTATTCTTTTACAGATTTATCTGTCACTGGAAGTATCAATATAAATGGAGCTGATGTAGAGGTAGAAGGTAAGGCTTGGATGGATCATCAATGGGCAAATACAACATACAAAGGTAAAAGTGATAGATGGACTTGGTTTTCATTCCAATTAGAAAATGGCACAGAAATAATGTGTGTAGAATATGATAGTCCGACCATAGGGACAGACATTCTCATAGATATAATAGATAAAGATGGAAATCAAAAGCAATACAACAAAGCAAAGATAAAATCTACAGGAAAGTATTGGAGAAGTAAAAGAACAAAGACCAAGTACCCACTTTCTTGGCAAATAGAAATAAAAGAAGCAGATATGATTATAAAGACTAAAGCTTTAGCTAAAGAACAGGAAATGATTTTTGGTCAGATAAATTATTGGGAAGGACCCATGGATGTAATAGTAGAAATAAAAGGTAAAAAAGTAAAAGGTAAAAGCTATATGGAGCTTGTCGGATATCCTTCAGATTATAATTATCTACTTCTTGAAGGAGAAGAAATAGAAAAAGGTATTCTGAAAAGAGTAAAAAAGATTTTTAAGAAATTTTAGACGCCATTTTATTCCTTTATTTTTCACCCAAAATCTGCTAAAGTTTAAGGATGTCACTATCAATCGGAATCGTAGGATTGCCAAATGTCGGGAAATCGACGCTATTTAATGCCCTTACCAAGAAGGGTGTTCCTTGTGAGAACTATCCTTTCTGTACCATAGACCCATCTGTGGGTGTCGTTGCTGTGCCTGATGAAAGGCTTTGGAAATTGTCTGTTTTTTCTAAATCTGCCAAGACTATTCCTGCTGTTATAGAATTTGTTGATATTGCTGGTCTTGTAAAAGGAGCTTCAGAAGGGGAAGGCTTAGGTAATAAATTTTTAGCGAATATTCGCGAGGTAGATGCCATACTTGAGATGGTACGCATTTTCCCTTTGAAGACAGATAAGGGCGACGAGATCTTGCATGTCATGGGCGACATTGATCCGCTTCGTGATATTGAAATAATAAATCTAGAACTTATTTTAGCTGACCTAGAAACAGTAGTGAAAAGGAAGAATAATATCGCCAAGGAAGTAAGAAGAGGTGACAAGGAATTTATACTAGAAGATGAGGCGCTTATAAAACTTATACCAACTCTTGAGGCTGGTAAATTGGCGAACACAATAAATTTTACAGAAAAAGAAATAGAAAAAGTTAAACAACTAGGGCTCTTAACAATGAAGCCTTTTATTTATGGACTCAACAAGAGGGCTGGTGCAGAGAATTTAGACGAATCAAATACTGAAATTTTTAAAGAATTGACTGACTATATAGAAAGTATGGGTTCTAGATACGTTGTTATTGATGCCAAGATTGAACATGAGCTGAAAGACTTTGAAGGAGAAGAAAAGGAGATGTTTAGAAAAGAACTAGGAGGGGACGATGATGGTATAAATAGTCTGATTACAGAAGGGTATAAGCTTCTAGGTCTAGATACTTATTTTACTACTGGAGAGGATGAGACTCGTGCTTGGACTATAAAGAAAGGTAGTACTGCACCCGTCGCAGGCATGGCTATACATACAGATTTTAAAGACAAATTTATTCGTGCGGAAGTAGTATTCTGGAGTGATTTACTTGAATCAGGGAGTTACGGTGAAGCTCGAGCGAAAGGTAAAGTTAGAACAGAAGGGAAGGAATATATAGTTAAAAATGGAGACGTCGTAGAGTTCAAAATTTAATGCAAAATAATTGGCTCAAAGCAGAAAAGGTTTTAAAAGAAGGAGGGATTGCTGTAATTCCTACAGATACTTTGTATGGGTTAGTAGCGAGTGCGTTTGATAAAAAAGCAATAGAAAAGATTTATAGAATAAAAGAGAGAGATAAAAGTAAAGCTTTGATAGTTCTTATTTCTTCTTTAAAAGATTTGGAGAAGTTTGGAATAAAAACAAATAAAGAGCAGGCCAAAATTTTGGAAAAATTTTGGCCTGGAGCAGTCAGTGTTCTGCTGTCATGTAAGAGCAATAAATTTAAGTATATACATAGAGATACGGAAGAAATAGCTTTTAGAATGATAGGGAAGAAACATAAGAATTTATTTAATCTCTTAAAAAAAGTAGGACCTCTGGTGGCTCCAAGTGTAAATAAGGAAAGCGAGAGACCGGCGGAAACTATTAAAGAAGCTAAAGAGTATTTTGGTGATAAGGTAGACTGTTATATAAATAGTGGTAAAAAAGTCAGGGAACCATCCACTCTAATTCGTGTAAAAGAAGGCAAGATTGATGTACTAAGACAAGGTAGAGTTTTTTTGATATAATAGATAATTATGGAAACAACAATGAAAAATTCAAGACTAACACCAAGATTTTTCTTTATATCTTTGGGAGTTATCGTCACTCTTATTACTAGCGTATCTTCGTTTTTAGTTTTGTTATTTGAGTCTTTAAACAAAAATTTCCCTGATGCTCTGAATTCTGTATATCAATATGGGTATAATAGTTACAATTTTGAGACTATTCGTGCCTCACTTGCTACCCTCATTATATTCTTCCCAGTATTTATATTTATTTCATATCTTTGGCTAAGAGAATCAAAGGAAGATATTGGTCAACATAATCGAACTTTACGCAAGTGGATGATATACCTGATTTTATTCTTGGCAAGTCTTCTAATTGTTATAGACATGGTGACTCTTGTTCGTTACTTTGTTTCAGGAGAGATTACAACACGATTCATATACAAAGTTTCAGGTACTCTTGTAATAGCTTTTCTTGTGGATTTCTATTACTCGTTAAAGATGAGAAATGTAAACTTCAATAGTGATAAATCCAAAAAAGGCGGTTTTGTAATAGGAATTATCTCTATTGTATTATTCTTTGGATTGGTTGTATGGAGCTTTGCTGTTATGGGCAGCCCTGCCAAGCAACGTGCATGGAGACTAGACGATAGAAGAGTAAATGACTTACAGAGTATCCAGTACCAAGTTATAAATTACTGGCAACAAAAAGAGAAATTACCAGCCACACTCTCCGAATTAGCTGACCCTATATCAAGCTTTTCTATCCCCGTTGATCCAGAATTTGAGAAAGGGAAAACTTATGAATATATTCTTGGTGCAGATAAAAGTAATCTTTCTTTTGACTTATGTGCCACATTTATGGAAGATATGCCAAAGGGTTGGCAAGAAAATAATTACGGAGGACCAGTCATACCTATGATGGCAGTAGAGCACTTCTTCAAGTATTTATCCTTATCCAGGTGGTGGAGTAAACAATTCCTGGGATCATAAGGTTGGACGCACTTGCTTTACACGTACTATAGACAAGGATTTATACCCAGTATTTAAGAAAGATATTAAATAATAATTATGAAAAATTACGATCATAGAAAAATTGAAAAAAAGTGGCAAGGTACATGGGAGAAAAGCAAAATATATGAAGCCAAGACTGGCGGTAAGGGCAAGCCATTTTATGGACTCATAGAATTCCCATATCCATCAGGAGCTGGTCTTCATGTGGGGCATATTCGTAGTAATACAGCTATGGATATTATCACTCGCAAGCGTCGCATGGAGGGCTATAATGTTCTGTATCCTATTGGATGGGATGCTTTTGGACTTCCTACTGAGAATTACGCTATTAAGATGGGTATAGATCCTGCCAAGGTTACCAAGACTAATACCGATATCTTTAGAAAGCAGTTGAAGTCTGTAGGTTTTGGATTTGATTGGTCTCGAGAGATAGATACTACAGATCCTGCCTATGTGAAATGGACTCAGTGGATATTCTTGCAAATGTATAAGAAAGGTCTTGCTTATAAAGCTCGCACTACTATCAACTGGTGTCAGAGTTGCAAGATAGGTCTCGCAAACGAAGAAGTTGTAGGTGGTGTTTGTGAGCGTTGTGGAGGTCAGGTGGTCAAAAGAGAGAAAGAGCAATGGATGCTTGCTATCACTAAATATGCAGATAGATTAGATAAAGATTTAGACAAAGTAAATTATTTAGATAAAATAAAAATACAGCAGAGGAATTGGATTGGCAAAAGTGAAGGAAGTGAAATTGAATTTCCTGTAAAAAATTCATCTGATAAAATAAAAGTATTTACAACTCGAGCCGATACTATTTTCGGTGCGACTTATGTTGTACTGGCCCCAGATCATGAATTAGTTACAAAATTAAAATCACAAATTTCAAATTGGAGTGATGTTGAGAAATATGTTAAGGAAGTTAAAGACAAGCCAGACATAGAAAGAACTGCCGAAGACAAAGTAAAGACAGGAGTAGAATTAAAGGGAGTAAAAGCTGTAAATCCAGCAAATGGAGAAGAAGTCCCTATATGGATTGCAGACTATGTACTTGCTACCTATGGTACAGGTGCAATCATGGCGGTACCACAGCACGATGAAAGAGATAGAGAATTTGCCACTAAATTTAACTTACCAATAATAGACAAACCACTAGTAGACGCAAAAGAAATTACAGACAAAGTTCATGGTAAAATTGTCACCAAATACAAACTTCGTGATTGGGTTTTCTCAAGACAAAGATACTGGGGTGAGCCAATTCCTATAATACATTGTGATAAATGTGGATATGTTCCAGTACCCGAGAGAGACCTCCCTGTAGTATTACCGAAAGTTAAGTCATATACACCGACCGACAACGGAGAGTCACCTTTGGCCATTATTTCAAAATGGGTCAATACAACTTGTCCTAAATGTAAGGGTAAGGCAAAGCGTGAGACAGACACAATGCCCAACTGGGCAGGTAGTTCTTGGTACTTCTTGCGTTATGTTGATCCTAAAAATAAAAAAGAATTTGCTAGTAAGAAAGCTTTAACTTATTGGATGAAGAATGGAGTGGATTGGTATAATGGAGGCATGGAGCATACTACTCTTCACCTACTTTATTCTCGTTTTTGGCATAAATTCTTGTATGATTTGAAAGTTGTTCCAACTACTGAGCCATACATGAAGAGAACTTCACACGGAATGATACTAGCGAGTGGCGGAGTGAAAATGTCTAAATCAATAGGAAATACAATAGATCCCAAAGAGGAGCTGATACTTTACGTATATATGAAATGTTTATAGGACCATTTGATCAAGCTGTTTCTTGGAATACAGATAGTATTATAGGATCAAGAAGATTTCTTGATAAGATTTGGAGATTAGGAGAGAGGATTGGCTCCTCGAGGCCTTGCCTCGGGCCCATTGGAGGCAAGGCCTCTTCCCGCCAACTTGAGTCTGCTTCATTACAAACGCTTCTTCACAAAACAATTAAAAAGATAGGAGAGGACATAGAGTCTATGAGTTTCAACACAGCCATTTCTTCCATGATGATTCTGGTCAATGAAATGGAGAAGGAGGAATTTGTAAATGAGAAAGATTTTAAAATGTTTCTGCAAATTCTTGCTCCATTTGCTCCACATATTACAGAAGAGATTTGGTCTACTTTAGGAGAAAAGAAAAGTATTCATAAAAGTTCTTGGCCAAAGTGGGACAAGAAAAAGATCGTAGATGATACGGTGAAGATTGCTGTTCAGGTCAATGGCAAAGTCAGGTCTGAGATCATGGTTAGTAGTGATGCCGATGAAGAAGCTGTGAAAAACTTAGCCATACAAGACAAGAATATAATTCCTTGGATAGAAGGCAAGCCAATTCGGCGTGTAATCTATGTAAAGGGACGAATTGTGAACATCGTAGTCTAGCGTTATTTGCTCATATTAAGTATAATGTAATTATTAATAATCTTTATAAAAATTATGGAATCAAAAAGAATTGAATTTTTTAACAAGTTATCGTTCGTCACATTATTAGCAACTATTTTCTTAGTTTTATTTTTCTTCATACCTTATGTACCTGTTACACTTGAGGCTAGCAAGGGGTTCCTACTTTCAGTCGGTACAACTCTTTCTGTCTTCTTCTGGTTGATAGCACGACTAGGTGAAGGCAAGTTTACAGTTCCGAAGGATAGGTTAATTCTTTTTGCAGGGGCGATTCCACTTATATTTTTAATATCATCCTTCTTCTCTTCTTCTCTATATGTATCACTTTTTGGTAGTGGCTTTGAGATGGGAACATTTGGATCCATGTTGATTCTCTTCATAATTTTATTCTTGTCTTCAATGTATTTCCAGACTGAGAAACATCTATGGTACTTCTTCGGGGCTCTTTTCCTAGGAGCATTGATACTTTCAGTATTTGAACTTCTAAATATGTTTATAGGGGTTGAACGCTTCTTGCCAGGATTTATACAAGGAGTATCTTCTGGTAATCTAGTAGGCAGTTGGAACAATTTTGCTCTTCTATTTGGAATGATTATACTGTTATCTCTCTTTACTCTTGAATTTCTTAAGACAAGAGGATTCTTCCTATTCATTCAATACTTCTTACTTGTAGCTGGACTATTCTTTCTAGTTATTATTAACATACCTCTTGTGTGGTTACTCGTCGGAATCTTTTCTATCATTATATTTGTCTATAGTGTTTCTATTCAACATGCAGGCATACACATAATTCATGGCGGAGGCGATAGAAAGCGATTCCCCTTTGCATCTCTGGTTGTTGTATTCTTCTGTCTGTCTTTCCTTATAGGAAGTAATTCTCTTGGTGGTTTAGTATCAAGATACATCAATCTTTCTAATCCCGAAGTTCGTCCTTCTATAGTTACTACTTCAGAAATCGCATGGAAGGCTATTAAGCACAATCCATTCTTTGGTACAGGTCCCAATACTTTCGTTATAGACTGGGCTCTATGGCAACCAAGAGAAATAGCACAGACAATCTTTTGGAATTCAGACTTCAATCAAGGATATAGTACTTTATCTACTTATGCTGCCACTACTGGTATCTTGGGTCTTTTAGCTTGGATTGCTTTCTTTATTGTTTTTGTGATAAGAGGGGTTCAGTCTATGCGTATTGCACTCAAGGACCCACTTTCAAATTACTTTATAATGACAACATTCATGATATCTCTGTATTCATGGGTTTCAATTATAATATACACTCCCAATATTATAATGTTAATGCTGGCTTTCACTTCTAGTGGTATTCTTATAGGCGTATTGGTTTACAGAGAGGTTGTCGGAGTTAAGCAGTTTTCTTTCCTAAATGATCCTCGTAATAGCTTCTTTGCGATTCTTTCGTTATTTGCTCTCATGCTTGTGACCCTATCTGTAACGTACTTATATGTCGAGAAATTCACTTCTATTTTATACTTCTCAAAAGGATTAAATACTAATGGTAGTATAGAGTCCCTCTCTCGCTCCGAAAAGATGATTATTAATGCTATCTCGCTCGACAAGAATGATGTCTACTACCGTACTCTTTCTCAGGTCTATATAGCAGAAATAGGGGCTCTAGTAAACGACGAGAAAGTTTCAAAAGATACTTTGAAGTCAACCTTACAACAGTTGATCAATCTAGCTCAGAATTCTGCGACCCTAGCTGTAAGTCAAAATTCTAAGCAATATCTTAACTACGTTAATCTAGGCAATGTGTATGCATCTCTCGTACCTCTTTCTGTAGAGAATAGTTATGAAAGTGCAATTGCTTCCTATTCTAAGGCACAAACTTTAGCTCCCAACAATCCTTCTATCTTATTAGCTAGAGCTCAATTAGAATTTGCTAAGAAGAACAATGATGAAGCTCGCAAGTTCATACAGCAGGCCCTTGATCTCAAACTCAATTATACAGATGCATTATTCCTTCTTGCTCAGATTGAGACTAGTGAAGGCAATCCAGCAGGGGCTATCAGACAGGCCGAAAGAGCAGCAGATTTAACTCCCAACGATGCTACCATCTTCTTCCGCTTAGGATTGTTGCGTTACAACAACTTACAATACTCTGACTCTGTAGGAGCATTTGAACAAGCAGTCACCATAGACCCCAATTACCTAAATGCTCGTTACTTCCTAGGTCTAGCTTATCAGAAGGTCAATCGTACAGGTGATGCTCTAATTCAATTTAAAATTTTAGCGAAAGTATTACCAGATAATCAAGATGTTAAGAAGGCTATTGATTCATTGTCCAATGTTGGAGCCCCTGTAATATCTGATATCAATACAAGTACTACTACCGATACAAAAGCCACAGTAAAAGGTAAGCCTGCCAAATTACCAGCCACAGCTCAATAATAGTTTCATTTGATGCCTAAAAAGATTCTAACATTCTTCAATAAAGAACTTAATGGGATAAACGAAGCCGCCTTACTACTTGGCGGTTTCGCTTTTCTCTCACAATTGTTAGGGTTACTTCGTGACAGGATGCTAGCTAGTGCCATAGGACCGGGCCCGATCTTAGATATTTACTATGCCGCCTTTAGAGTTCCTGACTTTCTATATATTTCTATTGCTTCTCTGGCTTCTGTGACGGTCCTTCTTCCTTTCTTAATGGACAGAATAAAGGGGGACGATAGTAACAAGAAGGCTCGTATCTTCTTGAACAATGTATTTAGTGCTTACATGCTTTTCATGATGCTTGCCAGTCTTATTGTTGCTATTCTCATGCCTTATATAGCACAGTATATTGCTCCCGGTTTCTCCCCATCACAAATACATTCTCTTGTCATTACTAGTCGTATCATGTTGCTGTCGCCTATATTTATAGGACTCTCGAACTTGATCGGCTCAGTGACTCAGCTCTTCAAGAACTTTTTCATTTTTTCATTGTCACCAATATTTTATAATTTTGGAATATTATTTGGCATTATAGTTTTGTATCCAAAGTTTGGAGTTTACGGTTTAGCCTATGGAGTTATCTTTGGAGCTATTATGCATTTATTTATTCAAGTACCAGTGGTTCTTGGCCATGGATTATTTCCTAAAGTAACTTTCAAGATAAATTGGCAAGAGATTTTGCAAGTTATGAAGTTATCCCTACCTAGAACCTTAGCTTTATCTTGCAATAGTCTTGCCTTTATTGTACTTATAGCTATGGCTTCTACTTTAAAGGAGGGCTCAATATCACTATTTACTTTCTCTTATAATTTACAATCTGTCCCTGTTGGTATCATAGGCATTTCTTATTCTGTCGCCGCCTTTCCAGTTCTCGTCCGCTCTTTTTCTATGAATGAGATGGATAAGTTCATAGAACATATTATCGGAACTGCCAAGCAAATTATATTTTGGACGCTACCTATCATAGCTCTTATCGCTGTTCTTCGTGCTCAGATAGTTCGTGTCATCTTAGGAGCCAATGCTTTCTCATGGGCAGATACGAGATTAACTGCTGCCGCTATTGCTCTCTTCATAGTCTCTCTGGCAACACAAAGCCTAGTTCTTCTTTTTGTCAGAGGATACTATGCCGCTTCGAAGACCAAGAAGCCACTTATCGTCAACGTGTTCTCTTCTTTTATGGTAATTATTTTTGCGTATATTATTTTAGCTGTCTTTAAGAATTTTCCCAATACTCTCAGTATTTTAGAATCAATCCTTCGTGTGAAGAATGTAGCAGGAACCACTATGCTCGCCCTTCCTTTGGCGTATGCACTAGGATCAATATTGAATTTCTTTTTAATTTGGACTTTGTTCAAGGTAGATTTCTTAAAGAAGGGGAATCCCATGCTAGTTAGAACATTCTTTGAAAGTTTACTAGGAGCTATCACAATGGGGGCTACGGCTTATCTCTCTTTGAACTTTTGGAGCAATATATTCAATCTCGACACTTTCATTGGAATCTTTCTGCAAGGATTACTGTCGGGAGTGTTGGGGATAGCCGTTGGTATACTTGTCTTATTCTTAATCAAGAATCAACAATTATTAGATATCACCAAAGCTCTCAGTCACAAATTCTACCGCAGTCGTATCGTCATCCCCGAACAAGGCGACCTCTAAGCCCGCTTTTAATTTAAGGCTTTTTTTGCTAGTATAAGACCATGGATATCAATTCTATAAGAAATTTTTCAATTATTGCCCATATTGATCATGGTAAGAGTACTTTGGCTGACCGTATGTTAGAAGTTACGGGTACGATAGAGAAGAGGAAAATGAAAGACCAAGTCCTAGATTCAATGGATCTTGAGAGAGAGCGTGGTATCACTATCAAGATGCAACCTGTAAGAATGGAACATACTCTAAATGGAGAGAAATATATTTTGAACCTTATTGATACTCCGGGGCATATAGACTTCTCTTATGAAGTATCTCGGGCTCTAAAGGCCGTAGAAGGCTCTATATTGCTCGTAGATGCTACTCAGGGAGTCCAAGCTCAGACTCTTACTACGCTTCAAATGGCTCGCGATTCAGGACTTGTCATCATACCAGTCTTATCGAAGATTGACTCTCCGTTAGCGATGGTAGATGAAGTCAAAATGGAAGTCGCTATCTTGCTCAATATTGATCCAGATTCCATTCTTTTAGTTTCTGGTAAGACAGGTGAGGGTGTGCCAGAGCTTCTCGATGCAATAATAAAAAGAATTCCACCCCCAAAGCATCCCACAGAAATCATAAAGACAGACGGAGCTCGTGCCCTAGTCTTTGACTTCAAGTACGACAATCATCGTGGTGTCATAGTCTATGTGCGAGTAATAGACGGAGAGTTCAAGAAGGGCGAGTCACTTCTCTTTGCTGTTTCTGCTGAGAAATTTATTTGTCTTGAAGTTGGAACTTTTTCTCCAGAAGAAGAACCAAAAGAAAAGATAGGTACAGGAGAAATCGGCTACATTGTGACCGGGATTAAAAAGCCAGGAATCGCTTCAGTAGGAGACACTATTACTTATGCGAAGAAACCAGCTCTTCCACTTTCTGGATATATGAATCCCAAGCCAGTTGTCTGGGCGTCTGTCTATCCAGAGAGTCAGGATGATTTCCCAAATCTAAAGCAAGCTTTGGGTCGCTTGCGTTTATCGGACTCATCTTTCTCGTATGAAGAAGAATCTTCAGGTTCTTTAGGGCGAGGCTTTCGTTGTGGATTCTTGGGGATGCTCCATCTTGAGATTATAGTAGAGAGATTAAATCGAGAGTTTTCACTAGATCTCGTTGTCACAATGCCATCCATTACTTACAAGGTCATTATGCGTAACGGCAAGGAGGAGACTATCTACTCTCCTCATCTCTTTCCAGATGATGGCACAACACAGAAGATATTTGAACCATGGGTCAATGTGAAGATTATTACTCCATCTATCTATACAAGTTTTCTGATGCCATTTTTATATGAACACGAGGCAACGATCAAAGGGACAGATAATTTCGGTGACAGTCGTTCGTCTATTGATCTAGAAATGCCACTTCGAGAACTTATGAGAAACTTTTTTGATGATATGAAAAGTTTAACTTCTGGTTACGCATCCATTTCTTATGAGATAGGTGAGTATAGACCAGCCGATGTTGTACGTATGGATATTATTCTAGCCAACGAAGTGATGCCTGCTTTTTGTCGAGTAGTTTCTAGAAGAAGAGTCGAAGAAGAAGCCAAGTACCAAGTAGAGAAACTGCAGAAGATTATTCCACGACAACAATTTGCTTTCAAGATACAAGCCAAGGCCTTGGGACGTATTATTTCCTCGGAGGCCGTCTCAGCTTTCCGAAAGGACGTGCTGATGCATGGAAGTAAAGTAGTAGGAGGAGGGGACGTTAGTCGTAAGAAGAAGCTCCTTGAGAAGCAAAAGAAAGGCAAGAAGAGAATGCAATCAAGCGCCAAAATAAACATCTCTCACGAGGTGTTCCTAAAGATGATGCGTAGTAGTAATGATAAGTAGTTAATATCCTTAATTAAACAAGATAGGCATATAGAGCATAATCATACTGACAATCATGAGTATAGCTATAACTGCAAAGATTCTTTCTACTCTCTTTTTATTCTTTTGATTGAAAAACATGATACAATAATAGCATTAAAAATGTCCGAATTCAATAGGAAAATTAAAAACAGTTTTTGGCACTCCCCACTAGTACTTTTGGTGCTCTTTTGTATTTTGATATTATTTATATATAATATTGTTGGTTTAATAGAAAAGGAAAGAGAAACATCTAAGAAGAAAGACTTAATTCTATCCAATATTGAAAGTTTACGAGCAAGAGAGAAGTCTTTGTCCTCCGATATTGCCAAGTTAAAGACAGAAGAGGGTATAGAGGAGACAATCAGAGACAAGTATCAAGTAGTGAAAGAAGGGGAGAAAATGGTCGTAATAGTAGATGAAGAAAAGAAGTCGAATATTGCAGAGCCAGAGGCGGGGCAGGTTCATGGATTGTGGGTTTGGATAAAGAAGACTTTTAAGATTAATTAAGAATTAGGAATTAATAATTAAGAATGGAAAATGCGGGTATAATACAGTGGTAGTATGTTTGCTTCCCAAGCAAAAAACGTGGGTCCGATTCCCACTATCCGCACATTGACTTAAATACATTTTTATTGACTTATATGTATTTCATGTCAATATGTTGATTATTTGACGACTGTGATATACTAAATATAGGTAAGAAATTATTAATTAATAAAATAAATTATTTATGAGTAAAGTTACAGTATATAGCACACCTACATGTCACTTTTGTCACATGGCCAAGGACTTCTTTAAAGAGAAAGGAGTGGAATTCGAAGATTTCGATGTATCTACAGATCTTGTAAAAAGGAAAGAAATGTTAGATAAAAGCGGTCAAATGGGAGTTCCTGTTATCGTTATTAGTGATCAAATAATAGTTGGTTTCAATAAACCTAAAATTGTTGAACTTCTAGGGATCAAAGAGTAGTTTTTTGTCTCGCAATAGGGTATTATAAAAGCACCAGAAATGGTGCTTTTATATATTGCCTCTGTAGTTCAATGGATAGAACAGTCCCGTCCTAAGGGATAGATATCAGTTCGATTCTGGTCAGAGGCACTTTTATTTTTCAATTAAATATGATAAAGTAAGACCAATGGAGGAAGAAATGAAAAAGCTTATATCTGAGAATATTGCCTTGAACAAGGAGAATAATGAGATGCTCAAGAAGCTTATTACTTTTCAGAAGTGGAATCAGATATACAAGATTGTATACTGGGCTATAATTATTCTTTCTGCAATAGGGGCACTTTATTTTATAAAGCCAATGTTGGATAATTTGGTCAGTGTTTACACAGGTGGAGTTGGTACCACAAGTGTGGACAGCTTAAATGATTTGAAAAACCTAGGAACCAATAAGGACATACAGGAGATGCTGAATTCGTTGAATAATTAAAGATATTAAAAGATAAATAAAATGCCGAGATAGCTCAGTTGGTAGAGCGCTCCCCTGAAGAGGGATAGGTCCCCAGTTCAAATCTGGGTCTCGGCACAAAATCAAAAAGTGGTAGGCTATAGCCTACCACTTTTTGATTTATATCGATTTAACTTTCAACTTTGTTTCTTTGTTCTTATCTATCTTTGGAAGTCTAATTATTAGTAGTCCATGCTTCTCTATAGCTTCAGCTTCTTCAGGATTCACTTCTTCAGGCAAGGCCATAGTTCTAGAAAATGTTCCCCAGTAGAGTTCTTGAACCACATAGTTCTCTTTATTGATAGATTGATTCTCTTCTCTTTTTCCACGGATAGTTATAGAGTCGCGAGTGATGTTAATATTCAAGTTATCAGGGTGGACTCCAGCTATCATAGTTTGGATTATTATTTCGCTTGGTGTTTGATACAAGTCTATAGTGAGCTCGGCTTCTTGCTCTTCTTCCCAATTCGAATCTTTATTGTCTCCCATACCTTCTATATCTTTACCATTCAAAGTAACTTTCTTTGATGATTCTTCTTGAGGATTAGAAGCTTCTGGCTCTTCATCCTCCATACGAATACTCCCTGTAAGACGCTCTAAAAATGATCTCTTTTTTATCATATATAATTTATGAAAGCACTTTCGTGGCTCCCATACGTTTTAATTTCTCAAATATAAGAATGTTAATAATTGCGACGACCCACAAGAAACCAAAAACTGAAAGGAAATTTTCGCCGCTTCCTTTCATTATAAAAAAATTAAAGATACTATGCAAGGTAATAGCACACGATAAGCCAATTATAAAATAGAAGAATCTATTGCTTTTAATATAGAAAGACAATCCGAGAGCACTTCCTATCATCGAGCTTGCTATGGCATGGAGTAGGGTAGACCCTAAGAATCTCAAGTTGCCAGTGAGTGCTCCTACGATACTACTGCCATTTCCCATTGGTTTTATAAGGTAAAGCACATTCTCAAAAGCCGCGAATCCTAAAGCTGTAGCGATAAAGTACATAGGGAAGTCTATTGGCTTTCTTATAATATTGTTTCCAAAAATTATAAAAGATACTCCAAGTAGTTTAAGAATTTCCTCCATAGATGCCCAGACTATTATTTGGGTGGTGTTGTCTTGGATAAAGGTCATTGAGAATTTCTCCATCCACATTGCCACTAGCACCATAACTCCTCCAAGTATAAAAGTAAGTATTATAAGTCCCACTGGTTCTGGTTCATCTCTATCTTCTTGATACATCCAAAACCAAAGCCACAATATAGCAGGGAGAGCTCCCCCAAGTATTGCGTATAGAATTGTTTTAGGATCTGTTTCCATTTAATATTTTATTCGTCCTTCGTCTACTGACTCGGGACCTACGACCTCTCGGTCTCGGGCCACCTCTCTACCATTAATAATTTCTTATTATCTATTGGCATTATACTCCATATCTCTTCAGTTACGAAAGGCATAAATGGATGAAGAATCTTTAATATTTTAGTTAATGTATCTAGCAGAAACTGTGCTCTCGATTCTTTTTCTTCGTTTGTACCATTTTTAAATATTTCCTTACTTTCTTCAAGTATAACATCTGCAAAACGAGACCAAGTATAGTGGTATATCTTTTCACCAACGATATAGAATTTATATTCATCCATTTCTTTTGTAATTTCTACTATTAAATCATGTCTTTCTTTTATCAATTCTTTATCCTTATCTGAATAGTCATTAAAACTAGAATCTAATTTAATATTCTCTGTACTACTTAATACAAAGCGAGTTATATTCCAAAGTTTATTGGCATAATTCTTATAAGCTCTTATCTTGTCTTCAGACATCTTACTGTCATTACCTGGACCTGTTCCGATAATTAGGGACATACGTACAGCATCTGCTCCGTACTTTTGTGTTAAATCTAGCGGGTCCATAGCATTACCCAAGGACTTACTCATTTTACGTCCTTGTGAGTCTCTTACAATACCATGAAGGTATACTGTCTTAAACGGTACTTCACCAATCAGATATGTACTCATAAGTATCATACGAGCAATCCAGAAGAATAATATATCATACCCAGTTTCAAGCATATTTGTAGGATGATATGTTTTAAAATCGGTAGCGTTTAAATCAGGCCACCCCAAAGTTGAGAAAGTCCAAAGTCCAGAAGAAAACCATGTATCAAGGGTATCTTCATCTTGAATCCATCCATCTTCTTTTGGTGCTTCTACTCCACAATAAATCTCTTCGGACTTGTACCATACAGGAATTCTGTGTCCGTACCATATTTGACGAGAGATACACCAGTCACGTAAATTCTCAATCCAATTATAATAAACTTTTTCAAATCTATCAGGAATTATATTTATTTCTCCACCACGAACAGCTTCAAGCATAAGCTCTTTTAGTGTTTTATTATTTCTGTCAGCAATAGGTTTATTTACATTTATGAACCATTGAAGCTTAGGGAGAGGCTCTATAATTCCACCAGTTCTTTCAGCGGTAGAAATATTTTGTGTGACTTCCTCTTCTTTTTCAAGTAGCCCTTCACTCTTTAACCATTCTGCTATTACAAGTCTTGCCTCTGTCGTTTTTTTATTGAGAATTCTTTCATCACCTACAGTCATTTTTGCAAATTCATTTATGACCTGTTTAGTAGGAAGATTGTGTCTCATTGCTATCTCCGCATCTATTTGACTGTGTGCAGGTGTTACGCCAAGAGCTCCAGTTCCGAATTCTTTTTCTACTGCATCATCTGCTACGACTTTAATTTCAAGCTTAACTCCACAAAAGTCTTCAATTGTGAAAGTTTTACCTATGTACTGTGTATATCTCTCATCTTTAGGGTTTACAGCCACAGCTGTATCTCCCACCTTTGTTTCAGGACGGGTTGTAGATATAGAAATAGGGAAGTCCTTGGAATATTTAAAAGTATAAAACTTTGCTTTCCTTTCTTCGTAGACTATTTCATCGTCAGATATTACCGTCTGACCCTTTGGATCCCAGTTTACAATACGATGACCACGGTATATAAGACCATCACCATACATTTTCTTAAATGCTGTACGGACAGCTAAGTTTCTTTTTTCATCAAGTGTGAAAGCTTCTCGTGACCAGTCGAGAGATGCACCCATCTTCTTTGATTGGTTTATTATTGTGTCGTGACTTTCTTGTGCAAATTTATTTACTCTTTTTAAGAATTCTTCTCTTCCTAGATCAGTTTTTCTTTTTCCTTCTTCTTTTTCTAGTATTTTTTCAACTTTTGATTGAGTAGCGATAGCAGCATGGTCAGTTCCTGGTAGCCAAAGTGTACGCTTGCCTTGCATACGAGCAAAGCGAGTCATGATATCTTCTATTGTTAGTGTGGCCGCGTGTCCCAAGTGTAGAGTTCCCGTAACGTTTGGAGGGGGAAGCACCATAGAGAATGTGGTGGCATCTTTATCTGTCACACCTTTCTCAATACAAACATCAGGATTGAAGAAACCAGACTCTTCCCAGATTTTATAAATACGATCCTCCGTTTCCTTTGGGTCGTATGGCTTAAGTAATTTAGGGTCTATGTTTGGTTCTTGCATATATAAAATATAGCACTTTTTGAATAATTATTCAAAAATAAATATATGCATTTACTTACGTATGTATTGACAATTAATATTTATAATGCTTTTATTTAAGTAAATTTAAAATAATCAAAATGAATGAATTTCAAACCTTCGTTGTTATTTGGTGCATAATCTGTCTGCCTTTACTTATTATATGCATCATAGATTATATTTATATGGCAATTGATTTTATTGCAATTTTGATTGCAATGTCTCTCATTTTTTTCCTTGAAAGAATAAAAATAAAAAGGAAAGATTAATATTTTAATATGCTATTAAAAATTAACCAATTAATTTTTAATAGCATATTTTACTATAAACTCAAATTACCTTCTGCTTTTATTTTATTTATATTTTTTACAAACTTTTTATTTCTTGCTTGATAGTATCCAGCAATAGCGATCATCAGCGCATTGTCTCCAGTCAGAGCCTTGGAAGGGAAGTGAACTTTAATCTTACCGAAGCCTTGCTTCGGTAAAACTTTTATTGAATTTTTCATTTGTTCTTGAAGATAAGTATTGGCAGAGACTCCACCTCCCACTATGAGAGTTTTAATTTTATATTGCTTGATAGCCTTGATAGTTTTGTGTACAAGAGTTTCTACTACTGCATCTTCAAATTCTTTGGCAATCTTTTGCTTTATATTTATGTTTTCCAAAATATTTGGATTTTTCTCCCTTAAGTCTCGTATTAGGTAGAGTACGGCCGTTTTAAGTCCAGAGAAAGAGAAGTCGTAATCCTTAGAGTAAATCATTGGTCTTGGTAGTGTAATTATTAATTCTTCATTCTTAATTATTAATTCTTCTTCTCGAGCTTTTTTAGCAAGAGAAGAAATGGCTGGTCCTCCCGGATAGGGTAGTCCCATCATTCTTGCTACCTTGTCGAAAGCTTCTCCAGACGCATCATCTCTTGTTTTCCCTATTTTTTTATATTTATGCCAGTCTTTCACTAAGATGAGCTCGGTATGTCCTCCAGAAACTAGAAGAGAAAGCATTGGGAATATTTTTTCACTTGTATTTACTTTAAAAGTTTTTCCTTTTTTAGGGAAAATAGAAAAGATGTGTCCCTCCATGTGGTTCACTGGGACTATAGGAATATTGTATTTTAGAGATAGTTCACGTGCAAAGACTATTCCAGTCCAAAGTGCTGGCTCAAGTCCGGGGCCTGTGGTTACAGCTATAACATCCACTTTTTCAATTTTCATTTTTGCATCTTTGAGTGTTTTTTCTAGAACAAGAGGCAAATTCTTTATATGCTCTCTTTTGGCCATAGCAGGGAAAACGCCTCCATATTCTTTATGGATTTCAATTTGTGAATTTACATTATTTGCCAAAATCTTAAAAGTATCACTTTTGCCCAGTCTTTTCACTTCTACTATGGCTATGGCTGTCTCATCACATGAGGTTTCAATGGCTAAAATCTTCATAAGAGCACTATAACACCCCATAGTAAATTTTGGAACACCTTTTGTTTTGTTATTTTTCTTGAAATTTATACCAAAATTACTACGGGGCAGGCAAGGTTTTTTTAGGCTATTGTTTATGGTAGAATGAAAATATGAATAAAAAGCATATTATAACTATTGCAGGTTCACTTGGAAGCGGTAAGTCTTCAACAGCAAAGAAAATAGCAGAAATTCTAGGGTATGAGCATAGATCTACGGGAGACTTTTTTAGATCTATTGCAGAGAAAAGAGGTGTTTCTTTAGTTGATTTAAATAAAATAGCAGAAACGGATTTGTCTGTAGACAAAGAAGTAGATGATAGAAATATAGAAATAGGGAAGATGGAAAATATTGTACTTGACTCACGTTTAGGTTTTCATTTTATTCCAGATTCATTCAAAGTTTTTCTTGATATCAGTCCAGTTATTGCATCAAGAAGAATTTTAGAAGATAAGAAAAATAATCCAAACAGAAGTAAAGAGGCGACAGGTTCTTTTGATACAGAAGAAAAAATTCTAAATTCTATATCAGAAAGATTAAATCTTGAAAAAAATAGATATAAAGAATTATATGGGATAGACGACAATACTTCCCCTATACATTATGATTTAATTGTAAATACTGAAAAAGTTAATCTTGAAGAAGTTTCAAAGAAAGTTATAGAAGAGTACAATAATTGGTTAAATAAAAAATAATACCTGTCCCGTAGTAAATTTTTGATTAACAAAAAATGTTACAATATATAATACTTATAATATGAAGTCGAATAAAATAAAAATTAATATTAAAATTTTACTACTGGGATGAAAATACTCAATGATCTACTAAATGATGTAAAGATTCTCCATACGCATGGCAACATAGATGCAGGGGTTTCTTCTGTGTCACTTGATTCTAGGTCTATTCTACCTCATTCATTGTTTGTTGCCTTAGTCGGGAATGTGACAGATGGTCACAACTTTATAAATGAAGTTATAGAGAAAGGATCCAAGACTATAGTTCACGAGAAAGATATAGAAGATTTTAAAAGTGGCGTTACTTATATCAAAGTTGCAGATACTCATAGTGCCGTAGGATTAATAGCTAGCAACTTTTATGGTAATCCTTCCCAGAAGCTAAAGCTTGTAGGTGTCACCGGTACTAGTGGCAAGACGACCACAGCTACTCTCCTTCATCAGTTATTTCGTAACTTAGGATACAGGGCAGGACTCATAGGTACTGTTGTGAATAGGATAAATGACAAGGAAGAAGAGGCTCATCGTACGACCCCAGATGCTGTCGCCTTGAATGAACTACTTGCTCACATGGTAGACGAAGGCTGTGAATACTGCTTTATGGAAGTCTCTTCACATTCTGTATCAGAAGGACGTATCTCAGGACTTCACTTTGCAGGTGGTATATTTACCAATCTATCACTTGATCATTTGGATTATCATAAGACTTTGGATAATTATGCAGATGCCAAGAAAGGATTCCTCGATATGATTCCTAGGGCAGGTTTCGCTATTGCAAACATAGATGACGAAAGAGGTGAATATATGCTAAGCACAACAAAAGCTCATCCTTATACTTTTGCTCTGAGAAAGCCTGCGGATTTCAATGAAAGATTTGAATCTAAATTAATTGGCGAATTCAATGCTTATAATTTACTAGGAATATATGCTACTGCTGTATTGCTTGGTCAAGACAAGGCTAAATCCGACGAAGTCGGATCGCCCGACTCTTTTGTAAAAGAGTTTAGGGATAAAGTTATAGAAATTATTAAGAATTTAGAAGCTGTTCCTGGAAGATTCCAATATTTTAAATCAGAAAGTGGAGTGACTGGCATAGTGGATTATGCTCACAAGCCCGACGCACTAGAAAATGTTTTGAAAACTATCAATAATATGAAAGGTAATGGGAAGGTTATAACTGTAGTAGGTTGTGGCGGAGATAGAGATAAGAGCAAGCGTCCTATCATGGCTCGCCTTGGTTATGACATGAGCGACATACTTATACTTACATCCGACAATCCTCGTACTGAGAAGCCGGAAGCCATACTGGAAGATATGAGGAAGGGCCTAGATGGACTTTATTTAGAGAATAAGGTTTATATTATTACTGATCGTGGCGATGCTATAGAGAAAGCTTGCACCCTAGCTTCATCGGGCGACTTTATACTTGTGGCAGGTAAGGGTCACGAGAATTATCAAGAAGTGAATGGTATTCAAACCCACTTCGATGACATGGAAGAATTAGAGAAAAATTTTAAATAAAACCAATTACACATATACGCAGGGGCTGATATGTGTAGAAAGAAAAAATGGAACACAAATTAGAAAATAGAACGTGCCAGAATTGTAAAGTGGACTTCACTATCGAGCCCGATGATTTTCTATTCTATGAGAAGATCAAAGTTCCAGCTCCCACTTGGTGTCCGGAGTGTAGAATGATAAGACGATTTTCTCATCAAAATACTTGGAATTTATTCTGGAGGAATTGTGACAAGTGTGGTAAAAAAACTTTATCCATGTATTCTTCTTATGAAAAGATTAAAGTTTATTGTCAGCCTTGTTGGTGGAAAGATGACTGGGATGGCACAGAATATGCTATGGATTATGATAGCTCTCGTCCATTTTTAGAACAAGTAAAAGAAATTATACATAAGACTCCATATGTTTCATTAAATAATCTTTATTTAATGAATAAAAATTGTGACTATGTAAATAGTACTGGTCAGTGTAGAGATTGCTTTATGATTTTTTGGGCTGACTTTTGTGATAATGTATATTATTCAACGTTGTTAAATACTTTAAAATTTAGTTCAGATTGTATTCGCGGATACTTTTCAGAACTTTGTTATGAGTCTGTTGGTTTTAGTCGATGCTATAGGACATTTTTTTCAGAAGAGTGTGATGACTGTATAGATGTTTGGTTCTCTCGAGATTGTTATAACTGTACTAACTGTATAGGCTGTGTAAATCTGCGAGGTGAATCCAACTGTATTTTTAATATTAAATATACAAAGGAAGAATATTTAGAAAAATTAAAAGAATTAAATTTAGACTCATGGAAAAGTTTGAATGAGTTAAAAATTAAATCGAAAGAATTTTGGATTACAAAACCAATTCGAGATTTTCATACACATTCCTTAAGTGTAAATGTATCAGGGGATTATGTGTATGAGTCAAAGAATTCAAAAGAAATGTATATTAGTAATGGAGCCGAAGATTGTAAATACTGTCAACTTATAACCGTTAAGCCAGTCGAAGATTGTTTTGATTATTCAGGTTGGGGAGATAATGCAAGTCAGATTTATGAAGGAATAACAGTTGGAAATAATTCTAGTTCTGTGTATTTTTCTTTTGAATGTTGGCCTGATAGTATGAATTTACAATATTGCTACTGGAATATAAGTGGTAAAAATAATCTTGGCTGTGTAAATTTAAAAAGAAAACAACACTGCATTTTAAATAAAGAATATTCAAAAGAAGAATTTGAAAAATTAAAAACGGAAATAATAGAAGATATGAAAGTGAATCCTTATATAGATAAAACTGGGAAGAAGTTTTATTATGGTGAGTTTTTCCCGCCTGAATTTTCTCTTTTCCCTTACAATAAATCCAATGCCATGCGTTTCTTCCCAAAAACAAAAGAAGAAGCAATATCTTTGGGCTATGAATGGTCAGATGTTCTTAATCCAAACCACACGACTACTATTAAAGCAAGTGATTTACCGGATAGTATACTAGAGACAAATGATAGTATTTTAAATGAAATAATAGGTTGTAGAGACTGCGGACGTGCTTATAAGATAGTAGAAGGTGAATTAAACTTGTTGAGAAAAATGAACTTACCTATTCCTCATGAATGTCCTAAGTGTCGTGAGAATAAGAGATTTGAAAGAATGGACCCGATAAAGTTACACAAGAGGAATTGCATGAAGTGTGGTGTTGGTATAAGCACTCCATATTCCAAAGACCGTCCAGAAATAGTATACTGCGCAAAGTGCTATCAGCAAGAATTTAATTAAAAAACATATGGAGAATAAAATTTGTTTAAAATGTAAAAGTGAGTTTACGGTAGATCAAAATGATCATATTTTTTATGATCGTATAAAAGTTCCTGTTCCTGAGAATTGTCCTGACTGTCGTCAGCAACAAAGGGTCCTCTTTAGAAATTTTAAGACTTTGTATAAACGTCCTTCTAGTAAGTCAGGCAAAATGATTATTTCCATGTATAATCCAGATGTTCCTTTCCCGGTTTGGGATATTTCTGAATGGTGGGCTGATGATTGGAGTGCCTCAGATTATTCCATAAATTTAAATTTGTCTATGCCTTTTGTTACACAATTAAGCGAACTTTCAAATAAAGTGCCTCGTTTTTCTCTAATGAATACAAAGAGTGGTAATTGTGAGTATTCTAATATGGTTATTGAGTCAAAGAATTGTTATTTAATTTTTGGTTGTGTGGAAGATGAGAATTGTGATTATGGGCATATTGTTTGGAATTCAACTGATTGCACAGATAATCTATATTTGAATAAATCTGAACTTTGTTATGAATGTATAGACTGTCTTGGTTCTAATAAATTACTTTATTCACAAGAATGCGAATCTTGTGTTGATTCGATAGGGCTCTACGATTGCCGTGGTTGTACCAATTGTATTGGTTGTGTAGGTCTTCGACAGCAATCATATAATATTTTTAATCAGCCTGTATCCAAAGAAGAATATAAAGAATTTTTAAGTAAACATCCTTTGAGTGATGAAGCTAGTATTATTTATATATTAAGTAAAAGAGAAGAATTAAGAAGAAAGATGCCAGCTCGTGCAGTATTTGGTTCTCATAATGACAATGTATCTGGTGATCATATTCACAATTCACATAATGTTATAGAATCTTTTGATATAAACAATGGTGAGAATAGTAGATATTGTTATACTTCAAGAAAGACGATTGAAACATATGATGTTTCTTTTAATCCAGATATAGAATATAGTTATCAAACATTAGCTTCTATGAGAAGCAATAATTTAATTAGTTGTCATCTTGTCATTGACTCAAACAATGTTTTTTATTCAGATTCATGTTATAACTCCAAAAATTGTTTTGGATGTTTTGGTTTAAGAAATAAGGAATATTGTATTTTGAATAAACAATATACAAAAGAAGAATATGACAAACTTGTTCCAAAAATTATAGAGAATTTAAAAGAAAGTGGTGACTGGGGAAATTTCTTCCCAATTTGGATGAGCCCTTTTAGTTATAATGAATCTATCGCAAATGAATACACTCCTTTAACAAAAGAAGAAGCACTCAGACAAGGCTTTCCTTGGAAAGATAATATTCCTCATACAATAGGTCAAGAGAATTGTGAATACAAGGATTTACCTAAAAATCCAGAAGATTATAACGATGATAATCTTTTAAATAAAATTTTAAAATGCGAATCTTGCGGTTTTAATTATAAATTTATTTCTCGAGAAATTGCATTTTATAAAAGAATGAAGTTATCAATCCCAGCAAAATGTTTTAACTGTAGACATCAAGCCAGAATGAATGCTCGTAACCCTAGAGTTCTAAATGAAGTTACATGTGTCTCTTGTGGTAACATAACAAAAACAACATATCCTAAAGAAAAACATAACCAATACAGAATTTATTGTGAAGATTGTTATAAAAGAAAAATTAATTAATACTAACATTTTGCAAAATGACAAAATAATATATAATTAAAAAATGGGTTTAGAATATAAAAAAATAGAAAAAACAATAAAAGCCTTTGCAAATCACAGAAGAATTCAGATTTTAGAGTTATTAGGGGATAATCATGAAATTTCTGTTGATGGAATATCTAAAAAATTAAATGTTGGATTTTTTACTATATCAGATCACATTAGAAAATTATCAGATGCTGGTCTTATAGAGAAGAAAAATAAGGGTCGGTTTGTAATTAATAGTATTACTAAGAAAGGTAAGTATATTTTGTCATTTTGCAAAATGTTTAAATAATGAAAAACTACAAACAAAATTTTAAAGGGAAGAAGATTACCGTCATGGGGCTGGGGCTTTTGGGAAGGGGAATTGGGTACACTAAATTCTTGGCAGAATGCGGAGCGGATCTGATAGTGACTGATTTGAAGACCAAAGAACAACTTGCTCCAGCCTTAAAAGATCTGGAAAAGTTTTCTGGTCATAAGCGTGGCTTAGGACCGATAAAGTTTGTATTGGGGGAGCATAGACTAGAAGATTTTAAGGGTAGAGACATGATTATTAAGGCTGCAGGGGTGCCAATTGATTCTTTTTATATAAAAGAAGCAAAGAAGAATGGAATTCCTATTGAGATGGATGTATCTTTGTTTGCTAAATGTGCCCCTAATGTGATGATAATAGGGGTGACAGGCACCAGAGGTAAGTCTATGACTACAACGCTTATTTATGAAATTCTAAAAGCCAATGAAAAATTCTTAAAGAAGAATGTGTATATTGGAGGGAATCTTCGTGGAGTAGCGACACTGCCACTGCTTAAGAAAGTTAAGAGTCGCGCTTCAATGGACACTGCGACATGCGAATCAGTAGATTCGAAGCTTGGCAATTTTGCAAAATCAGATATCTTGGTGTGTGAGCTTGATTCTTGGCAATTACAAGGCTTCGGTGAGGCAAAGATTTCTCCTTCTATTTCAGTATTTACAACTTTCATGCCCGATCATATGAATTATTACAAGAATGATATGGATAAATATTTTGGTGATAAAGCGAATATTTTTAAATATCAAAAGAGTGGAGACACTTTAGTAATTCTTCCAGATATGAAGAAGTGGATAAAGAAAGAAGACATAAAAGGTGAGTTGATAGTTACAGACAAGAAAAATGTTGATAGCTGGAAGTTTAGTGTGAAAGGGGATCATCATAGGAACAACTTGGCTTGTGCGGTGAAAGTAGCAGAAGTACTAGGAATACCAGAATCGAAAATAAAAAAAGTTATTTCAAAATTTGAAGGACTAGAAGGACGTCTTCAGCTTTTAAAGACTTACAAAGGCATAAAGATTTACAACGATAACAATGCCACTACTCCCGAAGCCACAATCGCTGGCCTCGAAGCATTATCTAATATTCGGAAGTCGGACTTCCGAATATCTTCCGCTAGGAAAGTCCTAGCGAAGAATAAAATTGTGCTTATTTGTGGTGGGGCAGACAAGGGGCTCAACTTAGATAACTTTGTAAAAGCTATAAATAAATATTGTAAAGCGGTTGTGATGATTCCAGGGACGGGAACGGAGAGATTAATTAATAATTATGAATTAAAAATTAAAAATGAAACAGGTAGAGATTTGAAAGATATAGTGAAGACTGCGTTAGGTCTTGCCTCACGCGGGGATATAATCCTTTTCTCCCCAGCATTTGCATCGTTTGGAATGTTTAATAATGAATATGAGAGGAATGATTTATTTATGAAAATTATTAAAAAATTAAAATAGTATATGGATAACAAAAAACAAATTCTATTTATAAGGGGAGGAGAAAGTTTTGATAATCAAGAAGATTTTTATAAATATATAAGTACAGTTTCTCTTGATCCATATAATAAAACAAAGGAATGGCGAGATTGGATTATATGGGCACTTGAAGATTCTTATGATTTAATTTGTCCACTTATGCCAAATAAGCAAAATGCAGATTATGTTGCATGGAAAATTTGGTTTGAAAGACATTTTCAATTTATTAATAATGAAAAACCTATCTTAATAGGACATTCTTTAGGAGGAGGATTTCTACTTAAATATTTATCAGAAAATAATTTTCCTAAAAAAATTTCACAACTACATTTAGTAGCACCATATGTTGAAAATAATGGTATTTATTTGGAAAAATTAAATACTTTTGAATTTGATGTTAAAAAGATAAATGTAATAAAAGATATATGTGAAGAAATACATTTATGGCATTCAAAAGATGATAATGCAGTACCGTTTTCTCACAGTGAGTTGATAAAAGAAAATATTTCTTCTGTTGAATTTCATGTATTTAAAGACAGGGGACATTTTAGACAGCCTGCTTTTCCTGAGATTTTAGAAGTTATAAACAAAGCAAAATAATGTATGAAAAAAGTTGTCTTTATTTGTTGTGGTAATATGTTTAGAAGTCAGGTTGCTAAAGGACTTTATAATAAAATTCAAAAAGATGGTTCTGTGGCATATAGTTATGGTGTTCATGTTATAAAGCAAGGTCATCAAGGGTTAAAACTTTCTTCTTTTAATGTCTTAAATATATTAATCAATGAATCAAAAAAATACGGATTAAATATTTCAGATGAACACTGTGAACAATTAAAGGAAGAATATTTGAAAGATATAGATAAAATTATAGTTATGGCTGAAAGGGAATTTATACCAGATTGGTTAAAAAATTATGAATATGAATATTGGGATATTCCGAATCCAGAAGTACACGTAAGTGAAGAAGTAGAAGAAATAATTAAGTTAATAAGAGAAAAGGTTTTAAAATTAATTAAATAAAATAATTTATGAAAAAAGAAATTGAAAAAAAGTATACAAAGAAGCAGACAATTAAAATCCTAGAAAGATTAGTAAAATCGTTAAAGAAAGAAAAGTCATTTAGAATGCAGATAAAGGGGAAAAAAGTCTATGTTTCTAAAGAGCCTGAGGTTGAGATAGAATACGAAAACGATAAAAAGGAAGAAAAAATAGAAATAGAAATTAAATGGTAAAATTTGAAATTAAAAATAGAATAGGATTAAAAATAGTTGGAGAAGTTCTAAGACCTGAAAATCCAATTGGTTTATCTTTTGTAATGCATGGATTAAGTGGATATAAAGAAGAATTTCATATAGATTTAATTGCTAACATTTTGTTTGAAAATAATTATATTGTAATAAATTTTGATGCTACAAATTCAAGAGGAGAAAGTGGTGGAAAATATGAAGATGCAACCATGCAAAAACATTATGACGATTTAATTGATGTTATAAACTGGTCTAAGACACAAAATTGGTATCAAGAGCCATTTGTTTTAGCTGGCCATAGTATGGGTGGTTTTGCTGTAACAAAATACGCTGAAGAATTTCCTTTTGAAGTAAAAGCAGTATTTTCGTTTGCTGCACCTTATTCTGGTAAAGATAATCTTGAAACCCATAACAAGTTTAGACCAGAAGAAATTAAAGAATGGAAAGAAACAGGATGGATGTATAAGACTAGTAATTCAAAACCTGGTTTTGAATTGAAACTTCCTTGGTCTCATATGGAGGAAAGATTAAAGCACGATTTAAAACCAATGGCACATAAAATTACCATGCCAATATTATTTGTAGTTGGAGAAGATGATAAAAGTTGTCCACCAAGTGATCAAAAGAAATTTTATGATTTATTGCCCGAAGATACAATAAAAGAGGTTCATGTGATAAAAGGAGCTTCTCATGTATTTCGTACCATCGAACAGCTAGAAAGTTTAAAAATTATATTTAATAATTGGTTAAAAAATTTAAAATAATATGAAAAAAGTTTATTTAATTCACGGTTTTGAAGGGAGCCCAAATGGTGGCTGGAGACCTTATCTAATGGGAGAGCTAGAAAAGCAAGATATTTATTCATTTGCATTATCCATGCCAACTCCAGATAAACCCATTATGTCTGAATGGCTATCAGAGATAAAACATTATGTAGACAGAGATATTAATGACGAAATATATTTACTTGGACATAGTTTAGGTGGTACAGCGATACTACATTATTTAGAACAATTTGGTTCTTCTAATATTAAAGGTGCTATCATTGTGAGTGCACCGTGCACACGCACAGAAGTTAACAAGAAGATATGGAATTTTTTAGAAACTGATTTTGATTGGAGTTTGATAAAAAGTAGATTAAATAAATTTATGATTCTTCATGGAGATAATGATCCACTTGTTCCAATTTCTGATGCGGAGAAAATTTCTAATGAATTGAATGGTGAATTAATAATCATTCCAAACGGTAAGCATTTGAATGGTTCAGCTGGATATACTCAATTACCTGAAGCATTATTAGCAGTGCTTAAAATAATGAAATAATAATACTTGTCCCGTACTAAATTTTCGATTAGTAAAAAGTATAGGAATGTGTAATATTTATAATAAAAGTGTCGAATAAAGTGGTAGATTAATATTAAAATTTTAGTACCGGGATGAAAAAAGTAGAAATTGGAGCTATATATAAGCATTATAAAGGGACCAAGGTGAAAGTCTTGGGTGAAGCTTTGCATAGCGAGACTATGGAGCCAATGGTAGTTTATATGCACCTAGAAGATGGGGCTTCTTGGGTCCGTCCAAAGAAAATGTTTTTGGAAAGTGTTTTATTGAAAGGAAAAAAAATAGAAAGATTCCAAAAAATTAAACAACAAATTTTAATTAAACCTAGTAAATAAATTTATGAAAGATAATATTGATTTAAAAAATACATACAATAAAATAGCTAAAGATTGGCATACTGATCATGAAAAAGATGATTGGTGGTATGAAGGTACAGATAAATTTATTTCTTATCTCAAAGAAGGAAATAGTGTATTAGATATTGGTTGTGCTGGAGGTGTAAAAAGTAAATATTTAATAAATAAGGGTTTAAGAGTAACAGGCATAGATTTTTCAGAAAACTTTATAGATATAGCGAAAAAGGAAGTGTCTAATGGAAATTTTAGAGTAATGGATATAAACAATATAGATAAATTAAATGAAACTTTTGATGGTATATTTATACAGGCTGTTTTATTACATATTCCCAAAAATGAAGTTTTAAATATTCTTAAAAAAGTTGTAAGTAAATTAAATGAAGGTGGTTATTTGTATATAGCAGTTAAAGAGAAAAGAGAGGGAGGATTTGAAGAAGAAATTAAAAAAGAAAATGATTATGGATATGAATATGAGAGATTTTTTAGTTATTTTACTCTAAATGAAATTAAAAATTATTTTAAAAATATAGGGTTAAAAGTAATTTTTGAAAATGAAGAACCACCAAGTAGAGCTACAAGAAAAACTAATTGGATACAAGTAATTGGCAAAAAATAATTATGGACTTAAACTTAAATAAAATTAAAAATGTTCACTTTATAGGCATCGGAGGGATTGGCGTCTCTGCGGTGGCTAGAATGATGCTTCATGAGGAGAAGTTTGTCTCAGGGCAAGATATGCAAGGAGGAGAGATAGTAAATGAGCTTGTGAAGCTTGGTATAGATATAAAGATAGGAAAGACATCATACGACAAGATACCAGAGAATACAGAGCTAGTTGTATATACTGTAGCTATTGAAACATACGAGAAAGAGCTTTTCGATAAATTAAAATCTCAGACAGATTTTGCTATACGTTCATATCCTGAAATGCTTGGAATTATAAGTAGAGATAAGTATACTATCGCTGTGTGTGGTACACATGGCAAGACTACTACTACAGGTATGCTCGCTGAAATATTTAAAGATGCGAACTTGGATCCAACTGTCATAGTTGGAAGTTTGCTTAAAGATAAAGAAGGGAATCGTACTAACTTTATAGGAGGAAACCCTAATCATGAGGGTGGACAAGGAGAGAACGACTACTTTATTGTAGAAGCTTGCGAGTACCGTCGATCATTCTTGAAAATTAATCCAAATATTTTAGTTATTACAAATATAGACGAGGATCACTTGGATTATTACAAAGACATAGAAGATATTAAGAGTGCCTTCCATGAAATGGCCATGAAGGTGCCAAGTGACGGATTTGTAGTATGTAACGTAAATGATGAGAATATAAAAGATGTAATAAAAGATATAAATGCGAAAGTTGTAGATTGGCAAGAATATTTTGATGTTAATTTGAAACTTAAAATTCCAGGACTTCACAACAAAAAGAATGCCTCTGCTTCTATCGCAACTTCTGAAATCTGTGGTATCGAAAAAGAAAATGTAAGAAAGTACGTTGCAGAATTTTCTGGCACATGGCGACGTTTTGAATTCAAAGGGGAGTTACTAAGCGGTGTTCTCATTTACGATGACTATGCTCATCACCCCAAGGAGATCACTTCTACCCTCGAAGGTTTCCGAGAATTGTACCCGAAGGAAGCAGGATGGAAAATTACTGTAATATTTCAGCCACATCTTTTCTCTCGTACTAAGTTACTTCTAAATGACTTTGCTCAAAGCTTCAAAGATGCAGACCAAGTTTTACTTCTTCCTATATATTATGCTCGAGAAGTAGATGATGGCACCATCTCTTCTGAAGTGCTTTCTGGTAAAATAAACCAATATACTAACAACTCCAAAGCTTTTCCGGATTTCGAATCTTTAGAAAAATATTTGGAAGTTGGACTTCCAAATATGGGGGAGAAAGACGTGATAGTGACCATGGGAGCTGGAGAGGCATTTAAGGTAGGAGATTTTATTTTAAAAAGATAAATGTGATACAATGTAAATATGAGGAAGTATTTTGTATTTTTTATATTAATATATCTTGCTATCATTCCGCTTCATTATTCATTTGGAGCTACCACTACTGGCTTTATACCGGGGCAGATTTGGTATTCGAAGGATTCCTTCATAGAAGGTGACACTGTAAGTATTCATACCGCTATCTGGAACAACGGTCCCTCATCTCTTTCTGCGAAAGTAGAATTCTATGACAAGAATGTAATACTTGGCTCAAGAGATATAGTAGTTCCTGCCAATAGTTTGAAAGATGTATCAGTATCATGGAAGGTCACTTCGGGCGACCACTCCATATCTGCGAGAATTGCTTCCTCAAGTATTACGACAAGTGGCAAGAAAGAGAATATTACAATTAGCAACAGTACTACAGAGACCGACAAGAGATTCATACCTGTTGTCCTAAACACAGTAAGTGGTAAGCCTGCCACAAGTGGAGATATAGTGAAGAGTCAGCTCGACAAGGCCACTTCATCACTCGACAGTATAGTACCAGAGTCTATTAGTACTCCTGTATCGGACAATGTCGGAGCCTTTGATAGCTTCCGCGCCGATACTCTTGCCAAGATTACCGAAACCAAGCTTGAAGCCAAGAATAAAATAGCCGAATTAAATAGTGTAGATACTAAAGCTCCAAGCAAAGTAAATGGAAAGGTAGTCTCAACCCCAAAGAGTGTAGGAGTAGTAGATGCCACAGAGAAGCCTATCACATATTTGAAGCTTATTTTCCTTTCAATACTTTCTTTTATATTTGGAAGCAAGCTAGTGTTCTATGCAATCATTGTTTTCCTTATTTTCTTATTAGTTCGGTTTATATATCGCAAAATACGTAACAGGTAAACCCCCACACCCATATTTTTAGTTGTAAACAACAGACATTAGTCTGCAATAAAAATATAGGTGTGGGGGTAAAATATTTGTCAAATCAGTACTTTCTCTAGTATACTAAGACTATATGAAGAGAGTATTTTTTGATATATTACTTTGTTTGGCTGTATTCTTGTTGCCTTGGTGGGCTACCCTGATTCTCTCTATCATAGGGCTATTCCTCTTTACAAAATTTTACGAATTCCTTGTTTTCTCTATCATAATATATTTATTATCAAGCGTACCTACACCCACATTTATAAATAGTTCTTTCTTTGTTTATTTATCCATAATTATTTTTTATTTATTAGTTCAGTATTTGCGTAGTCGCATAATCTTATACAAAAATGAAATTCCGTACAAAACATAAAAGAATAAGAGGGGAGATTGCTCCCGATGAGATCTTCCTCGATTCCAAGAATTTGCCGGAGTTCAACACTCAGCAATTCGAAGGCAGACTCGAGAAGGCTATACCCAAGAAGTCCATCTTTTTCCTTGGGGCTTTCTTTCTCTTTTTGTCATTGGTCTTTATATTTCAACTCGGCAATCTTCAGATCATAAAAGGTGAAGCATACTTCAAGAAAAGTGAAAATAATACCCTCATGAAGCAACCCATCTTCGCAGATCGTGGACTTATATACGATCGCAACGATGTTCTGCTTTCTTGGAATACATGGGAGAGCACTGGCTTGGACAAATTCTCGGCACCTACTAGGTCATATACATCTCTATCAGGATTTGGTCTTCTACTTGGGTACGTAAGTTCTCCTGCGAAAGATTCGAGTGGAAGATATTGGCAAGATTCTTTCATAGGTAAGGATGGAGTAGAGAAGTCGTACAATGCAAATCTTTTAGGCAAGAATGGCGTACGTATTACCGAGACCGATGTAAAGGGTGTAGTTCAGTCAGAGAACATTGTCTCGCCACCTGTGGCCGGAGAGAATATTAAGCTCTCTATAGACAGTAGAATCCAGAAGAAGATGTACGACTCTATATCGTCTATGGCTACTAGTGTATCCTTCTCGGGAGGAGCAGGAGTACTAATGGATATAAAGACAGGAGAGATCATGGCTATAACTAGCTACCCAGAATACAACGGCACTATCTTGTCCAAAGGAGAGGACAGGAAGACTATTAGTGGATACTTCTCCGACAAGAGAAAGGTATTCCTGAATCGTGCTGTATCTGGCCTTTATACTCCGGGATCTATTGTGAAGCCCTTCTTGGGGTATGGAGCTCTTTATGAAGGTGTTATAACTCCCTTAAAGCAAATTTTCTCCAATGGCTCCATCTCAATACCGAATCCATACTTCCCTGAGAAGAAGTCAATATTTAAAGACCACGGATCATTCGGCTACGTCGACATGAGGAAGGCCATTGCTATTTCTTCAGACGTTTACTTCTATGAAATAGGAGGAGGATTTGAAAGTCAGAAGGGCTTAGGTATTGCCAACATCGACAAGTACGTCCAGATGTTTGGCTTGGCAGAGAAGACTGGTATAGATCTAGGTGGAGAGAAGAGCGGTACTATACCAACCCCAGAATGGAAGGCGAAAACTTTCAAAGGAGATGCATGGAGAGTTGGAGATACTTACAACACATCCATCGGTCAGTATGGCTTCCAAGTTACTCCACTTTCTATGGCTAGAGCTGTCGCAGGAATCGCTTCTATGGGGACTATTCCTACTCCACATGTGCGTTTAGCTGACAAGACTTTCGAAGCGAAAGTTACTACTATTCCAGTTGATAAAGACAAAATGAAAGTTATCCACGAAGGTATGCGTATGGCAGTAACAGAAGGTACAGCTACAGCACTCAATATATCGGGAGTAAAGGTAGCAGCAAAGTCTGGTACGGCTCAGGTGGGCTTTGGCAATACCAATACCAACTCATGGATTATTGGATTCTTCCCTTATGATAATCCAAGATATTCTTTTGCTATTCTCATGGAGAGAGGTCCCAAGGCTGCTTCTGGTAACGCAACTCGAGTCATGAGTGAAGTCGTAGACTACATGAGTGTCTATACACCAGAATATTTGAAATAGTTTGAACCAAAAACCTTTACCCCCACACCTATATTTTTATTGTTTTAATATTGTGCTCTAAATTATTACTTAAAATATTTAATAAAAGCATCATTATTTTGATTTATTTAGAAAGATTACTAAAACACAATAATAAAAATATAGGTGTGGGGGTTTACATATTATCGTATAATTGATACAATTCGGCAATTATGGAAGAAACAAGTTATATAACAGAAGAGAAGAAGCAGGCTCTCCTAGATGAGCTCAAACACTTAACAACCGTTAAAAGAAAGGATATTTTAGAATCATTAGAAGCTGCCAAAGCCTTGGGTGATTTATCTGAGAATGCAGAGTACCACCAAGCTCGTGAGGATCAGGGCAAGACTGAGGATCGCATTCATCAGATTGAATACATGCTTCAGTCATCGGTAGTTGTGAAGAAGCACCACAGCACCAAGATAGAGATAGGTACCACTGCTGTTGTGAAGAAGGAAGGAAGCAAGGATACTATCAGCTACAGTATTGTAGGAGCTGAAGAAGCAGACATGATCCACAATAAAATTTCCAACAAGTCACCCCTTGGTGAAGCTCTCTTCGGCAAGAAGAAAGGCGACGTAGTATCTATCAAAACTCCAAAGGGTCTAGTCAAGTACACCCTAGTTGATATACAATAGAGCTATGGCATCTATAGAAGAATTGCGCACTGCGCGTTTATCAAAAATTACTAAACTTAAGGAAGCGGGTATGAATCCGTATCCTGTCTCTGTTCCTCACGATTACTCTATCAAGGAAGTCAAAGATTCCTTTGATAGTTTTTCTACAAGCGAAAAGGTTGTCTCTATAGTAGGGAGAGTACTTGTCGTGCGAGGACAAGGAGCAATACTTTTCATTGTGTTGCAAGATGGCACGGAGAGACTTCAAGCTGTTTTAAAGAAGGATACACTTACAGAGAAAGTTTTCAATTTGTTTGTCGACACTATCGACAATGGAGATTTCGTATCTGTGACTGGAACTTTATTTGTCACTCAGAGAGGGGAGCAAAGTATTTTAATACAAGACTGGCATATGGCCACCAAGGCACTTCTTCCACTTCCCGACAAGTGGCATGGCTTACAAGACGTGGAGGAAACTTATAGAAAGAGGTATTTAGATATATTGATGGACAAGGAAGTGCATGATCGTTTTGTAATTCGTTCTAAAATAATCAAATTTGTTCGAGAATTTTTCGACAAGAAGAACTTCCTAGAAATAGAGACTCCAATACTTCAGAGTGAAGCTGGGGGAGCCATGGCCAAGACTTTCAATACTCACCACAACGACTACGATATGGACATGGTCCTTCGTATATCGCTCGAGCTTGAGCACAAGATGCTGATGGTAGGCGGATATGAGAGAGTCTATGAAATAGGCAAGAATTTCCGCAATGAAGGCTCTGATCCGACTCACTTACAAGAATTCACAATGATAGAGTGGTATGCCGCATACCAGACTCTAGAGACGAACATGACTTGGACAGAAGAACTTATCAAGTCTATTGCCACGGATATTATGGGCAAGACTGTGTTCAAAGTTTACGACAACGATGGGGCTGGCGTAGACGTAGACCTGAGTCTAGAATGGCCACGAATAACTTTCGGAGAATTACTAAAGAAGGATGCGAATATAAATATTGAAACTATTACATTGGAAGAAGCTAGGAAAGAAGCTTTGAAATGGGGAGTGAAAGAGGAAGAAGTAGGTAAGCTTGGCAGAGGTAACTTGCTAGATAAGATTTACAAGAAATCTTCAAGAGGGAAGATTATTAATCCTACATTTGTGACTGATTTCCCCGGAGACTTGAAGCCCTTAGCCCAGCAAAATGAGAATGGTACAGCTAAAGTCGCTCAGCTTATAATTGCCGGAGCAGAAATTACAAATCAATACGCCGAGCTAGTAGATCCTACAATTCAAAGAGAGCTCCTAGTCTCTCAAGCTAAAGCCAAGGAAGGAGGGGACGAAGAAGCCATGAGTGTCAACGAAGGCTTCCTGACAGCCATGGAGCACGGCATGCCTCCTATGACAGGCTTCGGTATGGGTATAGACCGTCTAGTAGCAATATTTACAGAACAGAAGAACCTTCGCGATGTGATCTTCTTCCCGACAATGAGACCGAGAGATGTGAATAATTAGGAATTAATAATTAATAATTAAGAATTTAAACTAAAATTAGCGGAACTCTTTTGATAAAAAGTTCCGCTAATTAAATTGAGTTTTTACTCAATTATTACTCAGGCTTACTTTCAGGATCCCTACGATTAATTGGAATAGCAAATTGCATTCCACTATTTGGAAGAGACGATGAAGATTGCCTTGGTAGATCTTTGATTGAAGCAGGAAGATCTATTTTCTCTTGTTCTTCAAATTTAAACACAAAAGTTAAATGACCTCCATTGTTGTTTTGAAAAGTTACTGTTCTTTGTGGCATAATATATAGGAATTAGAATGTTTCTCTCATATAATACAGTAAAATATACCTTTTGTCCACCTTTTGTTGACTCTAGATTCTATTAATGTTACTATTCATTAAATCACCCAAGCTCTTTCAAAAAAGAGTTTTTTGTTGTGGTATCTACTATTTTCCAAGCTTCTTTGAGGGGAGGTTTAGAAAATAGTAGATATTATAAACTTAAAACCAAAAAATCATGTCTAAAGAAAATTACTTAAATGAATTTAAACTTCAAGGTGATCCAAAAAAATTTTTGGAAAAACGTCGAGAATCTGTTACGCATAATTTAACAGAGATTAAATTACTAATAGATTCAAATATGCAGGAAATTAAAAAAAATAATGGAAAAGTTTTGTATTCTTTTCCATGCAAGGCGCTTGTATTTAATGATGAATCTGATTTAAAAAAATTTGATGATGATATAGAAATAAATTCTGGAATATTTCAAATTAAAAATATAAATATCATCAGTCTTGAAACAACAGAAGATGGAATACAATGTAGACAAAGTTTCGGGGTTTCATTTATAAGAAACTGGCGAGATTTTTCTTCCAAAAATGTAAATGATGACCCCTATCCTTATAAATTTAAAGAAGAAGACATTCCTGCAGTTATTGAAGAGGATAAAATTATGTTTTCTAATGATAAAAAATGTATCCATGGAAACAATCATTCTTTTTATTTTGTTTCAATTTTAAAGTATGCAGAGATTATTAATTTTATTAAGGATGCTTTAAATTATTTAAAAAATACCAATCTTAAAAAAGTTGATTGGTCTGCTTTAGACCTCCATTGATTTTAAAAAGAAAAATAATTAAAAGAGCCTGAAATTCAAAAGATTTTAGGCTCTTTTTTGTGGTTATCACCACCCAATACTTATCCACAGTTTTGGGTGGGAGGGGTTGTTTGTTTTGTGGGATGAAGTGGTGTATAATATAACCAAGTGGGATGAAGTGGGCTAAAACAATTTTGTTAAAAATTGTTCGCCCGAACATGTAATCATGTTTTAGGGAAATATTTTTTTATTAAATTTAACCTTATTCCACAACATTATTATGCTTATTGGAGAATACACACATACACTAGACGACAAGAACAGAATGTCACTACCCGTAAAGTTCCGAAAGGAGATGGGTAAAAGTGTTGTTGTTGCTCCTGGACTTGATAATTGTTTATCAATTTTCACCGTTAAAGAATGGGAAAAAGTTTCAAATAAATTATCAGACTCCTCAATGCTTGCATCTGATAATAGAAGTTTCTCGAGATTTATGTTTGGTCAAGCAGTGATTGCTGATGTGGATGCAAATGGCCGAATACTAATCCCGGAAAATTTAAAAATTCGTTCAGGACTTACGAACAAGGTTGTAGTTATTGGAGTTCAGAATCGTGCAGAAATCTGGAATGAGAAAGCTTGGAGCGATTACAAGAAGTTAGTAGAGACACAGGCCGACGCCCTCGCAGATAAATTGGGGCAGATAGGAGTTCTTTAATATGAAGCATATACCTGTATTGAAAGATGAGTCTATAAATGGTCTAGCCATTAAAGAGGGCGATATCATAGTAGACGGCACTCTCGGTGGCGGTGGACATACTTATGAGATGATCAAGCAGTTTGGATCTAGTATCAAGATTATAGGTTTAGATCTAGACCTAGATGCAAAGGCCCGCACACAAGAGCTCATAGGAGGAGCTCTGTCCAACTTCACTTTCGTCAATTCTGGCTTTCAGGATATCGATAAGGTCTTGGCTGATTTGAAGATAGAGAAAGTTGACGGCATCTTGCTCGACTTGGGGATCAGTTCTTTCCAGCTTGAAGTTGCAGGTCGTGGATTCTCTTTCTTGAAAGACGAACCACTCCTTATGACGATGAAGAAGGAACCCACAGACGAAGACCTAACTGCTCGTGAAATAGTCAATACATGGGAAGAGGAAAGTATTGCAGATATTATCTACGGATTCGGCGAAGAGAAGTATTCCAGAAAGATTGCTAAGAAGATAGTTGAAAGTAGAAAGGAAAAGGATATAGCTACCACCTTTGACCTAGTAAAGATTATCGGAGATGCTGTCGGAGGGCATTACAAGGGGCTTCGGATTCATCCAGCTACCAGAACCTTCCAAGCCTTACGTATAGCTACCAACAGCGAGCTTTCCAACTTGGAGCAAGTTATAGAGAAAGGCCTTGATTGCTTGAAGGCAGGAGGGCACATGGCAATCATTACATTCCATAGTTTAGAAGACAGAATTGTAAAGCGAGCATTCGTCGCACTAAAGGAGAAAGGCAAAGCCAATATTTTAAACAAGAAGCCAATAGTACCCACAGAGGAAGAATTGAAGTCAAACCCACGTTCAAGAAGTGCAAAGTTAAGATTATTAGAAAAATTAAAATAACAGAAATATATGAGCAAAACAAAAGCAATAGCAAACGAAATAGTAGAGAATTCCAACACACAAAGAGTCATCCTTCGTATACTTTTGGGTTCTTTGCTGTCGCTTTCTATTGTTTATATTTATATGATAGGCTCTATAACCTTCAACGTTGTTGCACGCAAGTCTCTAGACAGAACTGCTCAAATATTGAACAGCAATATCAGTGACTTAGAATTGACCTACTTAAGTAATATGAATAATATAAATAGAACTCTTGCAACGAATAACGGATTTGTAGATACAAAGTCAAATATTTTCGCGAAGCGTTCTATTACTAGTGTTGCTATGCGCTAATGAACCTCTCTTCGTTCCAGTTTAGAATAAGGATCGTCTCCGTACTTGTTTTCGTATTTGCACTCATCCTAGTTTCTAAACTTTTTTTTGTACAAGTAATCCACAAGAATTTATATACCGAGAAGGCCGATCGGCAGTACGCTACTCCCTCTAGCAATATATTTGATCGAGGTTCCATATTCTTCACAAAGAAGGATGGATCTCTAGTGGCCGCTGGCACTGTCTCCTCTGGGTTCAAGCTTGCTATTAAAGCAAAGGACATCGTAGACGCCGAGAAGACTTACGAAAGTCTTGCTCCATACATGGAGCTTGATCACGATGCTTTCACCGCGAAGGCCAATAAGGTCAATGACCCATACGAGGAAGTTGCCACGCACCTCACCAAGGAGCAAGTAAGTGCAATAGATAGCATGAAGATTCCCGGAGTTTCTATATTCAAAGACAATTGGCGTTTCTATCCGGGGGGCTCTCTAGCTTCGCACACCTTAGGATTCCTTGCCTACAAGGGAGACGATAAGGTTGGTCAGTATGGCATTGAGCGTTATTACAATGATACTTTATCAAAGCCAAAGGATGAAGCATATGTGAACTTCTTTGCTGAAGTCTTCTCAAATATACAAGATCAGGTGAAAGATACGAAGAAGCAAGGCGACGTCGTAACGACCATAGAGCCCAATACACAGCATACTCTAGAGGCAGAGCTTGGTGGTGCCTTTGAAGCTTGGCATGCCGATCAAGCCGGAGGTATTATTATGAATCCACAGACAGGGGAGGTCTACGCCATTGCTGGATTCCCTAACTTTGACTTGAATAAATTTGGCGAAGTCAAGGATCCCAGTGTATACAGGAACATAATGGTAGAAGATGTCTTGGAATTTGGTTCTGTTATCAAGCCTCTGGTCATGTCATCCGCACTCGATACAGGCGCAGTAACTCCGGAGACGACCTACTTCGACAAGGGAATGGTCACAGTGAACAAGAAAGATATTTACAACTTCGACAAGAAGGGTCGTGGCACGACAACAATGCAAACAGTTCTCGATCAGTCACTCAATACAGGAATGGTCTTTGCTGAAAGTAAGCTTGGTCATGCCAACTTCCGCACATACATGAAGTCCTATGGCATAGGCGAGAAGACAGGCATAGACTTACCCAACGAGACTTCAGGTCTTATCAAGAACTTGGAAAGTCCTCGAGACATAGAGTACGCCAATGCATCATTCGGACAGGGTATAGCTCTGACTCCCATAGAGGCCGTGCGAGCATTCTCGATCATTGCCAATGGTGGCAACCTAGTCACTCCTCATCTTGCCAAGCAGATAAGATACGAAGATGGCACTTCTGAAATATTAAAGTATCCTGTCTCATATTCTGGTATAATAAAGAAAGAGACTACTAGCACCATGAGTCGAATGCTTACACATGTATTTGAATCTTATGACGGAGGAGCTCACAAGATGGAGCACTATAGTATCGCTTCCAAGACGGGTACAGCCCAAGTAGCGATGGATAATGGCAAGGGGTACTACACCGATAGACACACTCACTCATTCTTTGGCTACTTCCCAGCTTATGATCCGCAGTTTATCGTCTTTATGTTCTTGAAGAATCCGAAAGAAGTGAAGTACGCATCGCAGACTCTGATTCCTCCATTTATCAATATTACTAAATTCCTTTTGAATTATTATAATGTTCCGCCAGATAGATAATATGAATTACAAAAATATATTTAAAAAGTTAATAGTTGCAATTGTCACTTGGCAAGCCAGACTTGTCTTAAAGAAGTACAAGCCCAAGATTATTGCCATTACTGGCTCAGTAGGCAAGACTTCCACCAAGGACGCCATTTTCACCGTGCTTTCCAAGTTCAAAACTGTTCGCAAGAGTCAGAAGAGTTTCAATAGCGAAATAGGCTTACCACTGACTATCCTCGGATGTCCCAATGGTTGGAGTAATCCTTTCATCTGGATTGAGAATATAGTGCAGAGCTTCTGGCTGATTATATGGAGGGCTCCTTATCCCGAGTATTTAGTATTAGAAGTCGGCGTCGGTAAGCCAGGAGATATGAAGAAGAATGTAACCCCATGGCTAGCTCCCGATATGGTGGTCATTACACGTTTCCCCGATAAGCCTGTGCATGTAGAATTCTTTGATAGTGTTGATAGTATAATAGAAGAGAAGAGTGCCTTAGCCTTCGCCTTGAAGCCAGACGGAGTGCTTATCCTCAATCATGATGACGAGAAGGTTTATAATCTCCACACAAGAGCAAACAGGCGTACCGTCTCTTATGGTATGAATGAAAATGCAACATACAAAGCCACTTATCCTGTGTATATAAATACGGCAGTAGATGGCGTCGAAATTACTCGTGGTATTAGCTTCAAGCTAGAGCACGATGGGCATACCTTTCCTGTAATGCTTCCAAATATTGTCGGGATGAATTTCGTAGGTTCTGCTCTCTCGGCTATTGCTGTCGCATCAGAGGCAGGTTGTGACTTGCTTACATCTATCAATTATATAAGTGAGTACAATACTCCCCCAGGACGTCTGTCTCTTATTGAAGGTATGAACAATTCTATGATTATCGATGATACTTACAATTCTTCTCCGGTAGCCGCTCTCTCTGCGATAGAAGTATTGAAGGAAATGAAAGCCAAGAGGAAGATAGCCGTCCTAGGCGATATGCTAGAGCTAGGCAAGTACACCGAGGAAGAACATCACAACTTGGGGGGAATGGTTGCAGATGTTGCAGACATGATAGTAACTGTAGGTCTTCGATCGAAGTTTATTGCCGAAGGTGCCATAGAGCATGGGTTTAACAAGAAGGAACTCTATAGCTTTGATTCTTCGCGAACAGTCGCTAAATTCCTAGTTGGCGTTGTAGAGAAAGGGGATTTGGTCCTCGTGAAAGGGTCTCAGGGAATACGCTTAGAACGTGCGGTAGAGGCCATAATGGCCCATCCAGAACAGAAGGACAAGCTCTTGTGTAGACAAGAGAAGGAGTGGGTGAATAGATAATTAAGAATTAAGAATTAGAAATGCGTGGTGGGGCAAGCCCCACCACGCATTTCTTGACTTCAGAATAAAAAAATGCAATTATATAAATATGGTTAGTATTAATAAAAATCAAAATTTAAATAAGAGCTTCTGGGGAAGTTTCTATTTCTTTACTTTCAATTTGAAGGTTGATTTTTGTTAATAAAACTACTCCCACTTATTTATTACTAAAAACCAGCTTTCAAAAGAAAGCTGGTTTTTAGTTCCCGCCTCCTCGGCGGGTCGCCGATGAGGCGACTTTGTACCTTATTTGTACATTCAAAAATAAAATAAATAATTTTTTAACTTTTTAAAATTTAGGAGGAATAATTATGTTTATGGAAGCTGCTATTTCAAACTCAAAAGAGTTTAAGTATGTTAGAAATTTTAAATCCAATCGTTATCTATTTAGGATATACAATGCAAATAGGCCAGAGGGTCATTCTGCAAATGGTATCTGTAGGGATGAGGAAGAAGTACCAAATGCAGTACACTGTAATTGTGGGAAATTTCATCCTGTAGTGTTGGATTTAGATTCACATAGGAATGAATATAATTCTCAAAGAACCAAGGTTGATTGGTCTATTGAAGATTCTAAGTTAGTTGATCTTATTAAGAAAGTTAAATTAATGTGGGCCAGCGAAGCAATTTAAATTAAAACACAGCCGTCTTTTTTCAAGACGGCTGTTATTTTTGTTTATAATAATATTTAATTTGTAGTAGAATATAATCATGAAATCTTTTACGGAAAAAGTTTATGAGATTGTAAGGAAAATTCCCAAAGGGAAGGTTTTGACATACAAGGAAGTTGCAAAGAAGGCAGGGAATGAGAAGGCTAGCAGGGCAGTGGGGAATATCTTGCATAAAAACTTTGATCCAAAGATTCCTTGCCATAGAGTGATAAGGTCTGATGGAAAGTTTGGAGGATATAACAGAGGGGGAGAGAAGAAGATGGAAATGCTGAGGGGAGAGGGGGTGAGACTAGACAAAATGGGGAGGTTGGGGTAGAGTGAGGGAAAATTAAAAACCCCTACAATAATGGAGATTTTGAAAAAAGAGATGGTTGAATTTATAATAATTCACCACTCAAACAGAACCTTTGATTGCCCTTTATTCATAAAGTTGCGTCATAAGTTTATCCGTAGGTGGAGTGATACTGGCTATCATTTCATAATAGGCAATAAAGTTATGATAAAAAATGGAAAAGTGTATAAAGCCAGGCCAACTGATTATGTTGGTGCCCATTCTTATGGATATAATAAAAAATCCTTAGGAATATGTCTTATTGGTAATTTTGATTGTTGTACCCCAACTTTCAAACAATACCGTTCTTTAATAAGATTAATAAAATTTTTAAAAGAAGAATATAAAATTTCTTCTGAAAATGTTTTAGGACATAATGAAACTTCGGGTTGTGAAAAAACTTGTCCTGGAAACCTCGTGCCTATGGAAAGAATCCGTAAATTAATATAATACCGAAATTTTAAAAGAAATTCGGTATTATTTTTTTTATGACCCTACAAGAGACCGTGAGTACACTTATCGACGACTACATCGTCAGGTACTTTTCGCTTCTCTGACAGAGACCGGCAGTAGCCTTATCGACCTCGACTAAAACTTTTTCGTCAAAATATTGGTATGCTTCGCGTTCTAAAATAACGTGGTCACAAGTTACTAAATTGAAAACCCTACAGAGAACCGTGAGTACACTTTCGGTCAGGGATATTTTTTATATCGCCATATAAAAAATTCCACGACCCTGACTCGTCTATTTTTTCTGCTGAAAAAATATGACTCCGTCTTTCGCTTCTCTGACGCAAGCAAAGCAGTTTGCTTGCTTAGGGTCACAAATCTTAAAAAAGCCTTATAATATAAGGCTTTTTTAAGATTTGTGACCCTACAGAGAATCGAACTCTGATTTTATCCTTGAGAAGGATACGTCCTAACCGTTAGACGATAGGGCCGAGGTAATTAAGAATGAAGAATTAATAATTAGGAATTAGGAATTAAATACATAGATAATTACTTATACAAAATAGCAGAAAATGAAGGTTTTTACAAGGATTTAAATAAAAACAGGTTGTTTTGATATTAATCAAAACAACCTGTAGTAATAGAAAAAAAGAAAGTTAGAAGATGACAATGGCATTTTCATATCCAATAGGATGTTCTGTAAATGTCATATTTTCAGGATCAATACTGTAACCCTTCGATACTTCAATTTTAATAATTTCTTTTTTTCGATTTAAATAACAATAAAAAATAATCTTTTTCATAAATTAAGATTTTTAAAACAGCCGTATGGCTGTTTGATTAAACGTAAGGTAATTTCTCATAAATCATACCATAAAATCGTTTAAAATCAAAAATGTTGTATTAAAAGGGGATTTGCTGATAAATGATTCGCAAGGATTGTCCTTGTGAATCAAATTTAATTAACCCAACTTTGTAGAATTTATATTTCATAAACTAAAAATGTCTGTCTTATTAATAAGGCAGGCATTTATTTTTTAGAGGGTGGGGGATTTCTTTCAGATCTCTGTTTTTTGATTTTATTATATTTTCTTTTTCTTTTATGCCCTTTAATTTTTTGGGCAAGAATTTCTGTGGCCTTTTGTATTTTTTTTAAAATATTATAGCCTTCTTTTGGATTTTCTTCAAAAGAATGAAATTCTGTTGAGGGTTTTTCCTCTTCTTTTATTTTTTTCATGTTTTACAATTTATTGGTTTAATTTAATGATACAACTTTTCAGATAAAATGATAGTGATAATAAAAACACCTGCCAGTATCTCCCTGGCAGGTGTAGTTTTTAATCTATTCCAAATTCAACGAAGTCATCAGATCCAAAAACTCTGGGATCTTCATTAAAATTCGAATATTCTGAGTTTGAATCTGAATCATTATCTTCAAAATTAATAATCTGATCATCCTCTGATGGAGGACTCGTATCAGACAAATTTTTTTCTGACATGATGTTTTAATTTAAAAAATAGTCGTTTCAGATTCTGACTTTATTTTTACGAGTGAATAATCCTCTTCCAACAAGTCTTCCTCGACTACGATACTACTCCAGTTGTTTTCATTTGGTGGAGTTCTGATTTCTGGCCCTGGATCATTTCTCTTGTTTTTAATAAAAAAAGAAAAAATGTTTTTGAGAATGTTTCTTTTCATAGATTTTAAAATTTTTAAAACAGCCTGTAGTGGCTGTTTGGTGGGACATAAGATAATTTCTCATAAATCCTATCATAAAATCGTTCAAAATCAAAAATGTTGGATTAAAAGGGGATTTACTGATATAATGCTAGATAAATAAGTATAAAATATAGAGGTTGACCCCCACACCCATATTTTTATAGTTGTTCCAACGCAGACTTTGTCTGTAATAAAAATATAGGTGTGGGGGTTGACAAGGCACCTTATATATGATATACTATGTACAAATTGATTAAGATGTTGGTTAGAAAAAATAGGTGATTTTATTAGTCATTTATTTCTTCTAACCAATAATTAATCATTAAAAAATCAGATTTATGACAACGACAAATGGAAAAGTGGGAATTACCCACGGGACTATCTTAGTTATGTCCCTACTGGTTATTGTTACTGGAGGAGCAACAGTTTTATTTGTTACTTGTTTCCATCAAATCTTTTTCGCAACCCCTATTTTTTCTGGGGTTTGGGCATATATTTGGGGATTATTGTCCCTATGTGAAATAATGGCATTTTTTGTTTTTTATGGATTTATTTTTGATTCACTGCAAAAGTATTTTCTTAAAAAATAAAATTGAAAGATATTTAAGAGTCCCGTATGATTTCATGCATACGGGACTTTTTTTATGTTATACTATTACTATGACAAACGAACTAGGAACATTATACGTAGTAGCGACGCCGATAGGGAACATGGAGGATATTACCTTGAGGGCACTTCGGGTACTGAAGGAAGTGGATGTAATACTTTGCGAGGATACTCGCACAACGAAGAATTTACTAAATAAGTATGATATTCACACAAAGACTCTTAGTTACAATGCGCATAGTTCTGACAACAAACATAGCAATATTATCGAGATGCTTCGCGAAGGCAAGAACTTGGCAATGGTTTCCGATGCAGGGACACCCTGCATTTCAGATCCGGGAGTTCTACTTGTAGCTTATGTACGAGAAGAATTTGGTAAGGAAGCGAAAGTAGTTCCTATACCCGGGGCAAGTGCTCTAGTCTCCGCGCTCTCAGCTAGTGGCATATCTTCTGCTGAATTTATATTTATAGGATTCCTACCACACAAGAAGGGTAGAGAGACTCTCTTCAAAGAGATGGCTACGACCAACAGGACCATAGTCTTCTACGAATCCACCCACCGTATACTGAAGACTCTCGCATCCCTAGATACTTTCTGCAAGAATCATAGGGTTATGATTGCACGTGAGATTACCAAGCAATTTGAAGAATTTGTGAAGGGTACACCTGCTGAAGTCCTAGAATATTTCACTGTCAATACTGACAAGCAGAGGGGAGAGTTTGTGGTGATTGTAGACCCGAAATAAATAAGTTATAATAATGGGATGAGAAAAGAACGCACATTGTTTATCATTGGTATATGGGTTGCTGTTTTACCTCAGCTTGGAATTCCTCAAAGTTTCCGAGAGGTATTGTTTATCATTACAGGGGTAGCTATTTTCTATATAGCTTATTTGTATTATCTAGAAGCCAAGGCTCGTTTGAATAAAGATGAGAATAGAATTAAATCATTTGTCGACAATATAGGTAATGAAGAATAGTATCGCATTTAAATTACATGGAAAATAAAAAATCTTTCAAGTTACCTATCATCGTAATACTCGCATTAATTCTATGCGGGTTATTTGTTTATTTTGTATTACCTCTTTTGAAGAATCAGGTAGAGTACAACATAAGCGACTCCCTAGCTTCTTCATCTTCCGAGAAAGTTTTAAATAATAAAGAAGAGGGTAAAGTAGCCGAAGCTATAGTTCCCGTAGATGGTACTTCTGTCGTGAGTCCTATAGTGGTAACGCACGTAGAGACTCCCAAGGAGCTTAAGGCTGTATATATCTCAGCATGGGTAGCAGGGTCTCCCAAGTTCCGAGACAGTATTATAAAAATGATAGACGAGACGGAGCTCAATGCCATAGTTATAGATGTGAAGGATTCTACGGGAAGAGTCAGCTTTGATATGCCCGTTCCTAATATACAGAAAGAGGGAAGTATCGAGAAGCGTATTGCCAACGTTCGTGCTCTGACCGACACACTTCACAAGAAGAATATTTATATTATCGGTCGCGTCTCAGTCTTCCAAGATCCATACATGACCAAGAAGCACCCCGACTGGTCAGTAACAAAGAAGAGCGACGGCACAGTCTGGAAGGATCGCAAGGGTTTGTCATTCCTAGATCCAGCTAAGAAGGAAGTACACGACTACATCGTCTCTATAGCCAAGGGTGCATATGAAGAAGGATTCGACGAGATCAACTTTGACTATATTCGCTATCCTTCAGATGGAAATATGAAGGACATTAACTATCATCTTAAAGAAGGCGAAAGTCGAGGAGACAATATAGAGAAGTTCTTCAAATACCTTTCGACCGAAGTGAAGAAAGAAAAGAATATTCCAATGTCTGCAGACCTTTTTGGGCTTACCACAGAAGCTACCGACGACATGGGTATAGGGCAAGTCTGGGAGAAGGCTCTTCCTTATTTTGATTTCCTTTGTCCCATGGTCTATCCATCGCATTATCCTGCTGGTCACGCTGGCTACAAGAATCCAAGCAACTATCCATATGAAGTTATCAACAGAGCTCTTATAAGTGCCGTGAAGAAGACAGAGAAAGTAGGTGCAGATAAGAGCAAGATTCGTCCTTGGCTTCAAGATTTCGACTTGGGTGCCGTCTATACAAAGGAAATGGTTCAAGCACAAATAAAAGCCGTATATGACAATGGACTTACCTCGTGGATGCTCTGGGATCCGGCGAACAAGTATACTCCTTCGGCTTTGAAGCTTGAAAGTGTACAATAATTTTGTAATAATTAAATAACAACGAGAGATAATAACAACATGAATCTTTTCAAAAACATAAAAACAAATATAAGAATAAATTATAGGAAAGCAGGGTACATTATAGTATCAGCTGTACTTCTAGCAGGAGTCTGGGGCTTTGGGCTTTATATAGGTTACTCGCATCGCCCAGAAATAGACAAAGTGAGTACAGTTATAAACAAGACTCCCACATTTGAGACTACAGCCGACTTTACGGCCTTCTGGAAAGCATGGAATGTTCTCAAGGATAAGTCTATATATAGCGACAAAATAACAGATCAAGATCGCGTCTGGGGTGCAGTACAAGGCCTTGCATCTGCGTCAGGCGACCCATATACCACTTTCTTTAGTCCAGCCGACAATAAGCTGTTTAAAGACGAAATCAAGGGGTCTTTTAGTGGTATAGGGGCTGAAATAGGTATGAAGGACAAGGTTCTGACCATTATTGCTCCTCTGAAGGATACTCCAGCATGGAAAGCCGGAATCAAAAAGGGCGACAAAATTCTCAAGATAGACAAGACTAGTACCAGCGATCTATCTGTCGACAAGGCTATCAGTCTAATGCGAGGCGAGAAGGGTACTCCTGTGACAATTACTATTTTACGAACAGGAGAAAAGGAAACTCGTGAGATATCTATAATACGCGATACAATAGAGATTCCTACAATAGAAACAGAAAGTTTGCCAGACGGAATATTCCTCATAAAGTTCTACAGCTTCTCAGAAAATTCCGACAACCTTTTCGCGCGCGCTCTCGATGAATTTATAAAGTCGGGCCATCATAAACTCATCGTTGATATACGAGGCAACCCAGGAGGCTATCTCGACGTCGCAGTGAATATAGGCTCATGGTTTATAGATGAGGGCAAGATAATAGTTAGCGAAGACTTCGGTGCCAACAAGAAGCCTCAGTATTATCGCAGTCATGGTCCAAGGTTGTTCAATGAGAATTTGCAATTCATAGTACTTGTCGACGGAGGTTCAGCTTCTGCGTCAGAAATACTAGCTGGTGCATTGAAGGAGCACGGTATTGCTACTTTAGTCGGAGAGAAGACTTTCGGTAAGGGTTCAGTCCAAGAACTAATAGATATTACTAAAGATACTTCATTAAAGGTTACAGTAGCCAAGTGGTTAACTCCAAATGGAGTTTCTATTTCAAACGGAGGACTTGAACCAAACATAAAAGTACCATTTACCATTAAGGACTTAGAAGCCAAGCGTGACCCTCAGATGGATAAAGCTGTCGAAATATTAAAAGCCAAACAATAAATCATATGCGAATTATTCTAACAACAGATATACCAAAGGTAGGGAACAGATACGACTTAAAAGAATTCAAGGATGGATACGCCAATGTCCTCATAGCTAGAGGGCTGGCGCTACTTGCAACACCTCAGGCTATTGCAAACTTACAAGCCAAGAAGGCCCAGATAGAGAAGAAGAGGGAAGAAGACATGAAAGTCTTTGATTCTATAATATCAACAATAGACAACAGGAAGGTAGAAATAAAGGTGAAGGCCAATGAGAAGGGTCACTTGTTCAAGTCGGTCTCTCCTCGTGACGTCGCCCAAGCTATCAAGGAAGTGTCCGGAGTAGATATAGATGAAGGATCTATAGTCATGGATCATATTAAAGAAGTCGGCACTCATATCGTAGAAATTAAAAAAGGTAACAAGAAAGGCAAGTGCGAAGTGCTAGTAGTAAAAGCCTAAATCCTACCAGATAGGGGTTGAGCCCCTATCTAGAAAGAATAATATGGAATATCAATCAGAAACTAAAAATTGTCAGAACTGTAAAGTAGACTTCACCATTGAGCCCGATGATTTCCTTTTTTATGAGAAGATCAAAGTCCCTCCTCCAACATTTTGCCCAGAGTGCAGGATGATAAGGAGAATGATGTGGAGGAATTGCCGATCTCTTTTTAAGAGAGAGTGTGGTAATTGTGGAAAATCTTTAATCTCAATGTACTCTCCTGAAAAAACCAAGATAATTTATTGCCTGGATTGTTGGAATAATGACAATAGGGATCCATTTAAAGATGGATTTGATTATGATTTCTCAAAAAACTTTTTTATTCAGTTAAAGGAATTAAGAGAAAAATCTCCTGTTCTTTTTGCTCATCACACTGGGACTTTAGTTAGGTCTGATTTTACCAATTATAGTGCAGACAACAAAGATTGTTATCTTTCATATTCAGTCATTAATTGTGAAAATGTTTTGTATTCTGAAGTAGTAGATGGTTGTAATAATACTCAAGATTGTTATGCTGTTCAGAAAGTTGATGGCTGTTCTTATAATGTTGATTGTGAAGCAAATTACAATACTCATTATGCAGTTAAATCACGCAATTGCATAGATTCTTACTTTGTTTATGATTGTGTAAATTGTAGTCACTGTTGTTTGTCTTCAAATCAGAGAAATAAAAATTACGTATTTAAGAACATTAAGTTATCAAAAGAAGAATACGAAAAAGAATTATTAAATCTTAAATTAAATACCTATACAGGAATTACTGAAGCTGAAAAAATATTTGATACTATTTTCAAAAAAAATTCCATACATAGATTTGCTCAAATATATAATTCACAAAATGCTAGTGGGGATTATATAGGAAACTCAAAAAATATTTATTATTCTTTTGATACTCAAAATTCTGAAGATATTAAGTATTCGGTTAGAACTATTGTGGGAGCTAAAGATTCATATGATAATCAAGGTTTAGCTAGTGGAGAATTAATATATGAGTCAGTTGCTACTAGTTTTGGTTCTTATAAAGATTCTTTTACATATATATGTGTTGGTTCAAAAGAATGTGAATATTCTTTGATGTGTAAGAATTGTTCTAATTGTTTTGCTTGTATAGGTCTTAAAAACAGACAATATTGTATTTTTAACAAACAATATGAAAAAGAAGAATATTTTGAAATGCTAGAAAAAATAAAGAAGCACATGGATGATATGCCATATGTTGACTACATAGGACGGTCCTATGTATATGGTGAATTCTTTCCTTACGATATGACCCCATTTGGGTACAATGAAACCAATGCTCATGACAATTTTCCAGTTAAAAAGGAAGTTGCTATAGAGAAAGGATATCCTTGGATGGATAGAGAAGAGAAGAATTACAATATAACCATTGAGTCTTCTTTGTTACCAGATGATATAAAAGATTGCAATGATTCTATTTTGAATGAAATAATAGCTTGCCCAAATAAGGGCAATCAAGATTATCAATGCACAACAGCTTTTCGTATTATTTCTGAGGAGTTAAGTTTTTGTAGACAGAAGAATCTTCCATTACCTAGATATTGCCCAAATTGTAGGCACTACAAAAGACTCACTTATCGCAACCCTATGAAATTATGGCATAGACAGTGTATGAAGGAAGGCTGTACTAATACTTTTGAGACGAGTTATGCACCAGATAAGCCGGAGATTGTATATTGTGAGAAGTGTTATCAAAAAGAAGTTTATTAAAAATAAAATTCCTCATTGCTGAGGAATTTTATTTTTATATTACGTGTACTACTTTCTTGACTGATGATGTTCTGTTGAAGTTTACCTTTCTTTTTGTACCGAATTTAACCGTGCCAGATTTTAGGGCGAAGAGAGTGTGGTCTTTACCCATACTGACATTGTTGCCTGGAAGGATCTTGGTGCCTCTTTGACGAATAATGATAGATCCTGCTTTGGCTACCTCGCCAGCATAAAGCTTGGTACCGAGATACTTTGGATTTGAGTCTTTTAAGTTTTTAGCCGATCCGCCGGCTTTTCTATGTGCCATATAATAAGTTTATAGTTTTTGAGTTTATGGTTAAGTAGGATAATGGCCTAAAATAACAATATAATCTAGCAAACTACCGAAAAATGATTTATAATTAAACTTGTATGAGTATAAATCATTTTATGGATAAAATCAAGGGCAAAATAGGCATTGACAGTACTACACTCGTATGTCTTTGCGTTATTGTCCTTGTAGGTCTTAGTTCTTTTGGCTTAGGGCGACTTTCCGTTTCCAATTTTTCCAAAGAAGAAGATATTAAATTAGACAACACCACAGACTATATTGTCAAAGGGGAGATAGGGAAGGGTATACAAGCAGAAAATAGTATGAAGAATGTGAATACTTTACCAAAAGAGAGAAGGTATCTCGCTTCAAAAAATGGTAAACTATACTATACCGCTGACTGTAGTGGGGCCAAGAGAATATCTGAGAAGAATGTGGTATGGTTTTCTACGAGTACAGAAGCAGAGAAGTCAGGGTATAGTTTGTCAGCATCATGTAAATAAAAGGAATGAAAATAATCAATCAAATTATAATAGTAGCAATCTTTATAGCACTGGTCTTCGTTATCAAGAATGACTATGGGTCAGTCTATTCGAAAGTACTTTCATATTTACAAAGTCAGACTAGTCTACCTTCCGAATTCAAATCAAGAGTAGGTGATGTCATGAATAATATAAATAGTACTTCTGTTGCTAATAAAAATTCCACAAGTACAAATACTAAAAGTACAGATACCAAAGTGTCATCGCTAATAGAGACCCCCGGAGCACTTGTCGTATCGGAGGATTACCTTACTTATAATCTGAAGAGTATAAAGTTATCCAATAAGGGTGTAATAGATATCACCAACAAGCAAAGGGTAGACAATGGTAATTTACAACCACTAGTCGAGAATTCCAAATTAAACTTTTCAGCTGAAAAAAAGTTACAAGACATGTTCGTGAAGCAATACTTTGAGCACATGTCTCCAGAGGGAGTTTCGGTTGGGGATTTAGGTGCGCAAGTATCGTATGAGTACATTATCATCGGAGAGAACTTAGCCTTGGGCAACTTTAAAGATGACCAAGCCTTAGTCGATGCGTGGATGGCTAGTCCTGGACACAGAGCTAATATTCTAAATAAAAGGTACACAGACATAGGTGTGGCTGTAGGTAAAGGCACTTATGAAGGCAAGAGTGTCTGGATGGCCGTACAGCACTTCGGACTACCTAAGAGTGCTTGTCCATCTATAGATGGAGTGCTAAAAGGCATGATAGAACTTGACCAGAAGAACATAAAGACTATGGAGGGGGATTTAGCTGTAAAAAGGGCTATAATCAGCTCTGGGGCTGTAAGTGGGGGGCAAACGACAAATGAGCAGATAGACAGCTATAATGCACTAGTAGCAGAATATAATAAATTAATTTTAAATATAAAAGAAAAAATAAATATATATAACGGGGAAGTTCGTGATTTCAATAATTGCATTGCATCAGTTAATTAATCAATTAAGCCAAGAATAGAGAAGGGAGTATAGCAAAAGGGCCTTCTAAGGGTCCTTTCTTTATAGGGTTTATTTTATATGTGAACGTCGCACAATATATCTTTTACGACATTAGTATTGAATAGAAGGCTCTCTATTCAATACTAATGTCGTAAAAGATGACGGGATTGTACGTACATTTATTAAAATGTCGTACAATCCCTCTTTGCGACATTAAGTATCAAAAGAATAGGCTGATATGTATTATATCAGCCTATCGTTTCTATTTTTTTTGATGTCTTTTAATGAGAAATATTAAAGATGTCTATGTTGACACTTGTGTTTTCTCCTGCTAATAACCCTAATTGTTCATATTGCCCAATATTTAAAACCTTTTTAGTTTTATTGGGACTACTGTTTTGCTTTCTGAATTTTGAGGATTTTCCCCAACCGTGCTTACTTTTTGGCATAATAAGAAAGTTTAGTGTTGTTAAACAAAAAATTTAATTCACTCGAGAGATCTATGTTAATCTTTATAATAATACTTTCAAATTTTTTTTGCAATACTTACCCTACAAATGTCAAAGCTACACCTTTCTTGCTTGCACGGCCGGTTCGGCCGATTCGGTGGATGTATGTATCATAAGTTTGAGGAATTTCGTAGTTTATGACGTGAGTGACTTCAGGTATGTCTAGCCCTCTAGCTGCAACGTCGGTTGCTACTAGGATGTTGAGCTCGTTGTTCCTAAACTTGGTAAGAGTACGCTGACGGTCATTCTGACGCTTGTCGCCATGTATGCTTCCTGACTTGAATCCCCTTTTTACAAGTTCATTTGAGAGCTTCTCGACAGAGTGCTTCATTTCAGAGAAGATTAAAACTTTCTTAAATTCATTCTCTTTACTCAAGAGATCGCAGAGTGCATCTATCTTGTCTTCGCCACGTGCTAGGCGGATGACGTCTTGTTCGACGTTCTTGGAAGTCTCACGAGTCTTGACCATTACTTTCACTGGATCAGATGCAAAGCGCTCTATAAGCTTCTCTATAGGCTTTGGTAGCGTTGCTGAGAAGAAGAATCCTTGTCTATCATCGGGAGTTTTCTCTAGCAGGAATGTGATATCGTTTATGAATCCCATATCAAGCATCCTATCAGCTTCATCTAGGACCACAGAGCGAGTACTTGAAAGGTTGATTTCTCCGCGTTTAACTAGGTCTAGTAGTCTTCCGGGAGTTCCAATCACGACGTTACATTCACGGCGAAGATTCCTTATCTGGGCTGTTATAGGCATGCCTCCGACGCAGACAACGGAGAATATTCTCATACCTCGTGCGAAGTCGTTGAACTCTACTTCTATCTGTGTAGCAAGCTCACGAGTTGGAGCTATAATGATAGCTGTTTCATTCTTGTCTTTCAATATTTTATTTAAGATTGGTATTAGGAAGGCTGCGGTCTTGCCTGTGCCTGTATCTGCAATGCCTAGGATATCACGTCCCTCTAGTGCATGTGGAATAGACTTGTCTTGAATAGGACTTGGGTAAATGTAGTTCTTATTTGCAATAGCAAGCTTGAGCTTGGTATCTATCTTGAAATCTCCGAAAGTATGAGTCGGAAGATATATTTCTTCTTTCTCTACGACGGTAGACTTACTAATGAATCTTGATACGTCTATCCTCTCATAAGAAGACTTTCTTTTATTTCTTCCGCCACCTCCTCTGTTACCTCCAAATGATGGCCTTCCAGAGCCACTTCTACTTCCACCAGAAGATGGTCTAGTGCTACGGTTACCGAAAGAAGCTCCACCGTGATTACCGCCAGAAGGTCTATTACTACGACTCGAATAATTAGGGGCTCTCGAAGAGCCTCTTGTTTTTGTATTTGTATACATATTTTATTATAATATTTTTTATTAAAAAATATTTATTGCGTGTTCAAAATTAAAATTGAAACACTCATACACACAAAGGAGTCTCTCAATATGTTCTCATAGTATCACCTATCCCCTATCTTGTCAAGAGATTAGGTTCTAGTTTCTAGTAAAAATACAGTAAAAATACGTTGGCATAGCCAACGCATTTTTACTAGAACATATCTACACTATAACCTAATTCTACTACAGAGTTTTAATATCTGTATTTACTCCATTGATATCAGCATCAATACCTGAGTCCAGATTAATAGTATCCATTTCACTTTGAATAGATTCATTAGTATTTACTGCTGGAGCTCCTTGTCTATCACCATTTACTGTCGCTTGATCATCTTGTGGGAGTCCTTCCTTCTTTGAGTCTGTCCACATGATAGCAAGCACTACGATAACAGCGATAACTACAATGACGTACAATATTTTTTTAAGCATATAATTTAATTAATTGTTGTGGTAGTTGTTGTTGTATTTTCGACCGCTTTATTATTTACTTCAGTGCTAGTTTCTGTCTTGTTGGATACTTCAACAGGTGTGGTAGGTTTTGGAAGAGTTAGAAGTGCGTCGACAACTGCCTTATGAGCCAACTTGACCTTATCTCGAAGAGCTTTGATGTCAGCGTTTAGAGATTCCTTCATTGTACTCATACTACCCTTCAATGCTGTCTCTGTTGTAATAGTAGCAGTATAAACTTTAGCTGATTGTATTAAAAGTTGTGCTTTTGCATCAGCTATTGAGGCCTTTGCCTTCACAATAGCGTCAAGTGTAGCTTTCACCTCTACCCCTTTAGCTTGCTCTTCATTGGCACGAGTTTCAATCTTGGCCAAGCCAGCTTCTATCTTGGTGATAGATTCTGTAAGGTTGTTTACAGCTTTTGTATTCAATTCTGCTATTTTGTCATTAATCCTCTTTACAGTTTCCACCTTTTTCTCATCTTTAATTTTCAATAGATCTGTCTTAAGCTTTTCTCTGGATGTTTCCATCTTTGCTTTGACTTCCTCTCTTCTAGCTTCCATTGCTGTCTTGAATTCGTCTCTCTTTGCTTTAATTTCGTTCATCATTTCTTCTCTCTTTTTTTGCAATTCACTTTTTAGTGCTTCCCTATTATCTTTATTTGCATTTATAGCATCTTCCCTTTTTTTGATTAGACCATTCTTTAACGCTTCCCTTTCTTGATTAAGATTCTTTTTCATCAGTTCATTACGAACTGCATTGGGTGTTGGACCTTCACCTGGTTTGATATCTTTTAATAAAGGAGGTTGTCCTGCTTGTAATCCTGCAGATACACTTGCCTCTTCTGCGTATACCGCAGGAGCAAGAACTAAAATTCCAACGAAAACGAGTGATGTGTATTTTATATATTTATTCATGTTTAATTATACTTATTAATAATAAGTATATTATAATATTTATATGAAAGATAAGCTACTAGACTTTTGCACAGTCGCTGTTGTTTGTGACGCTATTTAGAGCTTTGCCTGTCTCTAGGACGGATATGACGTTCTTTACAGCTATTTCTGCCATCATATTGCGAGCTGATTCGCGAGCTGAAGCTATATGAGGAGTGAGAATTACATTATCAAGCTTTGCTAAACCTTTAGCTAGCTTTGGTTCAAACTCAAATACATCCAAGGCAGCACCTCTAATCTGCTTATTCTTGAGTGCTTCCACCAAAGCATTTTCATCTATTACAGGTCCTCGGGCAGTATTCACTAGGAAGGCGGTAGATTTCATCATAGATAGAACTTCTTTGTTGATAAGGTGAGTTGTGCTTGGTAGAAGTGGTACATGTAAGGATATAATATCTGCAGTTTTGATAAGTTCATCGAATTCTTTTCTTATTGCACTTGTTTCCTCTTCTAGCTTTTTATTTTCTACAACATCATGATATATAATATTTGCACCAAATCCATTGTGGAAAATTCTAGCGACTTCACCTCCTATGGCTCCTCCACCTATTAGTCCGATGGTCTTGCCTTTCATATCTGTCCCAACTAAAAGTTCTGGGTTCCACCCTTTATACTTTCCACTTCTCATATATCTATCTCCTTCTACTAATCTGGTAGTAAGAGCAAGCATAAGTGCTATTGTGTGTTCTGCGACAGCTACATCGGAAGTTCCCGGAGTATTTGTAACCTCAATACCCCTCTTTCTTGCCTCCTCTAGATCTATATTATTGTACCCAACAGAAAAGTTTGCGAAAATTTTAGCTGTAGGGCATGCATCATATACTTCTTTGTCTATAGTGTCTGTCAGAAAAGATATAACCCCATCGTAAGGCTCCTTCTTCAATTGTTCAATTATTTCTTTTTTATTTGGAGCAAGTTCACTTGTACCCATGTCGAACTTGATACCTTTTTCTTTTAAGAGTTTTAGACCTGCTTCTGGAATTCTTCTCGTAATATAAATTTGTTTATCCATAATATAATTTGTGTAGCTTTTATTATAAATTAATTAAATAGCAATATCTTTCTTCATTAAATGCTTTTCTGAAGCTAACGCTATTTTCTCCATCATAGCTACTGCTTCTATAGGGTGCTTGCCGGTAGCAGACTCTTCAGAGAGCATTACTCCATTGGCTCCATCTATAATAGCATAAGCCACGTCCGAGACTTCAGCACGTGTAGGGACAGGACTCTCGACCATTCCTAGCATCATCTGTGTTGCTACTATGACCATCTTACCTTTTGCATTACACTTTTCTATTATTTTGTGTTGGATGAAAGGTATTTCTTCAAGTGGGTATTCATTACCCAAGTCTCCACGAGCTACCATAACCCCATCTGTCACTTCTAATATCTCATCAATATTTTCGAATGCCACCTTGCGTTCAATCTTAGCAATTATTCTCTGATTCCCACCTTTTTCTTTTATTAAATTTCTAAGTTCTACAATGTCTTTGTCGCTTCCGACGAAAGAAAGTGCCACATAGTCAACACCTTGTTCTATGCCAAAGTATAAATCATCCTTATCTTTTTCTGTGATAACTTCCCCATTCTCCTTTCCACCAAAATGGTGGCTCGATCCACTCTGCTCTCGTGGTCCCGACAAATCTTGCATGATTTCTACCTTCTTGCCACTTTCCTTGGATGCTTCTCTAATATTCTTTATAACCTTCTTGTGACCCTCGTGATTGTCCCAAGAAAAGTTTAATCGGGCTATATCTAAGTGGTGACTGATAAGCTCTACTATCACATCTTTGCTTTGACTAGAAGGCCCAATAGTTGCTACTATCTTTGTTTTTGATTCCATCATAATAGGCTTATTATACTAGAAATTTGTTTATTTTCAAAGAAATATGTCCAATTTTACCCTAAGTTGGACCTAAGTTGGACTTATGGCGAATAATCCCTCTTGATGCAAATATAGTTACATATTATAATTGTAGTATGGATAATGAAGATGAAATAATAGAAGAATCCAATAGTCCTGATACTCAATGTCCACGATGTGGCTTGCGTACTTATGACGATGTATGCCAGAGTTGTGGCTCTCCCATCATTAGCAAAATTGATGATGAGGAAGAGGATTATGACTGGAGAGAGAAAAAAAGATAAACCGAAATGGTTTATCTTTTTTCTTTTTCTATTTTAATAAGTTAGTAATAAAGTTGAGGGGCATCCCCGTTAGGAATATTACTATATACAAAACTATGAATATTATAGGGATTTTTCTTTCTATTAAAGACAGTGGATAGTACTTATTCCTATCTTTTCCTTTACCAAGTAGTTCCCATTCTGTTTCAAATAAAGAAATTGGTAGCTTAGTTTCAACTTCGTGGATAACTTTGAATTTAGTTCTGTTTAGTTGTCTATAAGAATTTATTATTTGGTACCAGCAGTAACATATAGCAATACCTACAAATGGAGCGAAGAGAAATACAGTAGAGTGCTCATCACCACCCTTAGCTTCTAAGTATCCGAGAGCTGCTATGATGGCCGTGTTTAATCCCAAGAAGAAGTCATTGGATTTACCACTTCTATCGTGAGTATTATTCATGATATGAAGATATATTCTGTATTATTCCAAATAGTGATCAATATATTTAGTATCTGCATCTTCACTTTTAGGAACTCTAGAATACAAAAGGTTGTCTATATTTTTATCCATCCCGTTAGAGATAGGAAGTCATTAGACTTCCGTATCTGATTAATAGTTGTTAATAATATAACCAATACTAATATTTTATAATCCCGTAATGTATTTACAAATATCTCTAACGGGATTAATAATATCCGTATTATATCACTATTGACCTATCTTGTCAAATAAACAGTTTTGCGAGGCGGATATCTTCAAAGGATAAGTTATAGCCTTCTTTTTCGAGGATTTGTTTTATGGGGTTTAGCTTTCCTTCTTCCTCCCCTTTTAATTTTTTATTTGCCTTTTTTACTATATCAATATTTTTCTGTTGGGGTCTTATGTGGGTTATGATAGTTTCTGGGAATTCTTTCATTATTTGCTCTATATGGTGAGTAATGGTACCTGCTGTTAAGTTTCTTTCTTTCGCTATTTCTTTTATATTTTTACCTGACTCTAGCAATCCTTTTGTTATTAATACTGTTGGAATTTTGGTATCATGAATTCTCTCTATTTTATTTCTTTTATTTTTTGTACTTGAATTAATCGTATTTATTGTTCCACCCATTCTGTTTATGAATTCTAATTCAAGCTTTTCTTGTTCACCCTTTTTTAATTTATTGAAAAGAAGTTCGTTCTGATAACTTTCATTCTTAAGTTCAAGATCAAGTTCTAGGATTCTAGGATCTACAAGTAGTGACTCCTTCGTGAACCCTACTAAGCGTATTCCAGAGAGAGTACGCACTCTCGATAGTGCCACGTATCCCATACCATAGGTAAAGGTACTTCGGAGGTCTATCTCGGCATTATCTAGGGACATTCCTTGACTCTTGTGTATCGTTATAGCCCAAGCAAGTCGAAGTGGAAGCTGAGTAATGGAGGCCTTGACTCGCCCGTCTTCTTCTATGGCCCAAAGTTCAGGAGCCATGGTTACAGTCATGCCGTTGTATAACTTCACTATGGGGTAGTTTGTATCAGCTTCAAATCCTGTGACCTTACCTCTTGAGCCATTCACGTAGCCCTTATCGAAATTATTCTTAATACACATGACTTCAGCCCCTACCTTCAGTCGAAGTTCTTCATAGGCCAGACAGCTTTTCTTCAAAATATCTACAATTATTTCATGACCCTTGGAGGTCATATTGTAAACTTGTTCGATACCAGCTATTTTTGCAAGTTCTAGATTGTTTTCATTGTCTACATTTACATTGTGGGTATAGAGCTTGGTTGCTTTAATACCAGAAAGCTCTCTGTCTATGCATTTATCTAAATATTCATAATGTTTCTCTTCTAAATTATTTCCTCGGACATTGTTCAATATTTCAGTTAAGATATCATCTTCTTGGCGGTGTTGTTCTGAGAGATAGCAAATAGCAGGATTAAGTATTTTCCATGCCTCACTTTCATAAACCATACTACTTTTTGTATTTGAGCCAGAAGTCGGACTTGTGGCTATATCTTTCTTTGTCTCGCCGTAGCCTTGTGCGGAGGAGGATTTTTTCTCCACTGGAGGAAGTTGAAAGAAATCTCCAGAGAGAATAACTTGGAGTCCACCGAAAGGCTTACTATTCCTCTTGAATCTCTTACAAACTTTCTCTATCATGTCTAGCTGGAAACCATGAAGCATAGAGATTTCATCTATGATCAGAACTCTTGCCTTCTCAAATCTTTTCCATAAGTATTTCTTCTCTTCGAGTTGTTCTAGCTCGTGTTCCCCTATAAAGCTTCTCACCCCAATTCCAGACCATCCGTGGATAGTCATACCGTTCATATGGGTAGCGGCAATACCAGTAGAAGCAGTCACAGCCACAGCTATATCGTGACTATCTAGGTAAGATATGTACTGATTCAAGAGATAAGTTTTACCAGCTCCAGCGCTACCTGTAAGATAAATATTCACGCCAGTTTTCATTATTGTGAGAGCTTGCTCTTGAGTCATATCGGTTATTATACACTATTTAGTATTTTCTAATTACCGCTTTTACTACGGCAGTAATATTTAAATACATTTTAGGATAAATAGGCTTGAAATCTTTGTTGGCTGGTTCTAGCCAGACTTTATTCTCTTTATCTTTCCTGAAATATTTCATAGTAAACTCACCATCAACATTGGCGATAACTATCTGGCCATCCTTGGCAGTATTTGTTTTCTCAACTAGGACCATGTCACCATCTGCAATATGAGCGTCTATCATAGAGTCACCATCAACTGTCAGCATATAGGAATTATCTTTCTTGGCTATGAGGTAGTCGTCGATATTGATAGTGTCTTTCAATTCTTCTGCATCTGATGGGAAGCCTGCCTTCACGGATCCAAGCATGGGAATGGAGTCAAAGGATGTATCAGCGATAAGACGGCCCAGATAATCTTTACTGACTATTCCTTCCTCAATGAATTTATCTACAAGTCGAGCCACGGCATTCTTGGATTTGAATCCGAACAATTTCATCATCTCAGAGTATGTCGGCATGCGTCTATCTCTATTATAAAATTGGGTTAGCTTAGTTTTGTAATCGTTATACATATAATCTTAGTATATTAGATATTGGAAAATTGTGGAAGTCTGTTTAGTAAGTTAAGAAAATTTCCTAAAAAACCTCTCCTTTTATGCTGGCGAATTTTATGAAGAAGCTGTTTGTGCTCACGGGCTTCTCTGGTGTAGTCTATGCCTTGGATAATCTTTGCATCAATTCTTTTATTGATGTTGTGGATCTCACGCTCTATAATTTTTAAATATTGTTCTCTGGTCATATAAAATATATATAATTACTATTAATCACTCACATATATAGTATATGTGAACGAGCGTTCACAGTCAAGATAAACACCTGTGGATAACCCCCACACCCATATTTTTATTATTTTGCCTTACAAAATATATGGGTTAATACTAAATATAATGAAATATATAGTAATAAATATTATAAATAATCTGTTTGTATTTAGAAACTATAAAAATATAGGTGTGGGGGATAAGTTCCCTAATTAAAGAAATACCCATATTATGGGTATTTCTAACTGCATTATTTAGCTTTAACCTTTTTAGGTTTCTTTACTTCTTTTCTGTGTCCATCTCCTTTTGCCATAAAATTTAAAAAATTTATTAATAATAATTATATTTATATTATAGCACAAATATATTTATTTATTCTCACTTGAATAGTCCAAGCTCTGAGTAACGAGCATACTTCTGTTGCTCAAGTAGTAGTTCCCTATCAAGATGGCAAGTATTAGAGCTAGGATTATTAATCCGTTGGTAATGATACCATAGTGATGATTCTTCATTTTTATAAATACATAAAGTGTTAATGCGGTAGAAATAATTACAAAGATTATAAATAGAATTATGTTGGAAGTATTTCTAGGTGAAGCAAATGCTCTCTCTAAAAAGTTTGGCTGTTGAGTGGGTGTATCTATTGCTACAGGTATCGTTGTAACAATGTCTTCAGATTGTTTTACCGTCTCGGCTCCTAGAACACTTTCAGCATCAACTATGGTTGCAGTATTTTTTACATCTTCTGGTTTGTTAATTGCTACTTTTTCTGGTTCTGGATTCACCGCTACTTTCTTGGCTGGATTGGCATATACTTGTGCAACAAAGACAGTTTCCTTGCCTTCATATGTACCGAAAGCTACTCCTGTACCCATCTCTGTATAGTTTCCTTTCACAATATTTGCCTTATGTGTAGGACTATTCATCCATGCACTTGCAACGTCCTTAGAGTCTGTAAAGTTAATAGCCAAGTTCTCCCCAGCATATTGGTAATCGTAGCCTGCAAGTTCTAGCCAGTACCATGGAGTCTTGCCTTCTGGGCTTGTATGAGCAAAGTAGCCCTTGGTAGCCATGTCTTCAGCTTTCATAGTGGCGGCTTTTACCAAGATAGGATTGGTGGTTAGACTTTGTAATTTCTCTGAATGACGTTCTTCATTTGTAAGGTTTGCTAGTACCGCTGGTAAGACTGCAGCCATGCCACCTGTTCTCTTGATATAAGTAAGAGTTGGTATAAGGAAAGTGAAAATTTCTAGAAATATAATTAGAAAGACGATATTACGAGTATTGTTGCTTCGTAATATATGGGGACGATGATCGTTGCCATTGTGTGGAATGAAGTGATTTTTAATCCAAGATATCATGTGTACATTATAACATAATAAAGTGCCACCTGTAAAGGTGGCACTTTATGTAGTTTATTTGTTTAGTGTTGCTCGTGTTGCAGGACCTACTAGACCATCACCTTTCAAGCTATTTGCAAGTTGGAATTTAATGACAGCTCCTTTAGTTTTAGGTCCAAAGAAACCATCGGCTTCTCCACAATTATATCCTGATGCATTCAATAATTTCTGAAGCTCTATGACCTCATTGCCCTTTGAGCCATTCTTCATTGGTTGTGTGAAGTGGAACTTAGTTGCTCCTAGAACTGATCCTGGAGAAGTAATAATTCTTGTATCTCCAGAAAGATTGGAATTTGTAACAGAGAGAATCTGACCATTGTTCAAGGTTACTTCTGCTACTACCTTAGAAGGAATTAGATTTTTACCATATTCACTTTCTCTGGTATTGGTAAAGTATCCATCTGCCGTATAATTAAACGAGCCTAGAACATCAAATGGTGTTATGAATTCTGAACCTTTTATTTTGCCACTGACAGCTCGGTTCGTCTGGAGTAGAGTTGATCCTGAGTATAGTTTGATAACTATAGATGAAGCATCGTCGAATTTAGCATCTTTGATACTAAATCCTACGTCGTATCCCTTCACGTTCCCTTGATTCCAAACTATAAAGTTTTGTGAAGACAAAGTGGCATTTGTAGCAGAGACTGTTTTAATATTTGCGACAAGACCACCTACGGCTAATACAAAAGTAAACATTAAGATAGAAAAGTTTTTAAAATTTATGTTTTTCATGTTGATAAATATGTAATTAATAAATTAGGTCTTCATAATTATAGCACATATGATTAACCCATACCATATAGTATTACACTAAATACATATTTTGTCAAGCCTTAATAAAGTCATGTATTATTTATTCAAATAATAAAGCCTTTTCTTTTCAGGAAGTCTTTCAATAGCATACCTGAGCATTGTACGTGGCATTTTATGGCTGTTAGTATCAAGGTATTTAGTAAGCTTATCTTCTCCTACCCTCTTCCCAACTTCTCGAAGCATCCATCCACAAGCCTTATGGATAAGATCGTGTTTATCATTCAATAGCATACTTACTATTCTGAAAGTCCACTCACTCTCACCTTTATATATAAATGCAAAGGTAGATATAATAGCGACTCTCCTTTCCCAAAGATTTTTAGACTTTGCTAGTTTTTCTAAAATATTTCTATTCTTATATATTAAATACTCTCCTACTATATATCCTGCCGACAAGTCTACTAGATCCCAATTATTTATATACTTTGTATTTTTCAAATAAAATCTGATGATACTTTTTTTATCTTTTTCTAATTTAGCTTTTTTATATTTATGAACTAAAATTAAAATAGCAATCAATCTCACTTCATGGTATTTATTCTCTAAAAGTTTCGAGAGATCGCTAAATTCCAATTCATTATATTTTTTGGCAATACTTCTAGATACTGGTACTGTAATGCCTAGGAATTTATCTCCTTCCCCGTATTGACCTTGACCTGTCTTAAAGAATCTAACAAGTAGCTGTGCCTTCTCCTCATTCTTATGTGAAAGTATTTCTTTTAAAATTTTGTTATACATACATCAATTATGGAATATAAGGAAGTCGGACTTCCTTATATTATATTCAATATATTTTGATTTTTATGATTTCTTTTTGTTTATTAAGTATTTTCTGTTTTTTAACTTTTCAGGAAGAAGGTCTTTGCTTGTATATTTCTCATAATTCTTGCCGTATCCTATTTCTTTATTTAGCTTAGTAGTAGGGTTTCGGATTTCTAGTGGGATAGGTAGATTCCCATACTTGACTACGTCTTCCTTTGACTTCAGATACGCATCATAAGCTCGCCTGTCCTTTGGCGCCTCTGACAAATAGACGACTCCATGAGCCAAGTTTTCCCCACATTCAGGCATGTCTATAGTAGTAACAGCTTGGAAGACTGCATTTGCCACGACTAGAGCTGTAGGTAGAGCGAGCCCTATATCTTCACTGGCAAAGACGACCATACGACGAGCTATGAACTTGGGATCTTCTCCGGCTTCTAGCATTCTGTTCATATAGTATAGGGCAGCATCGGGCTGTGAGGCTCGCATACTCTTTATAAATGCACTTATAGTATTGTAGTGTTCATCCCCCTTTTTATCATAACGAAGATACTTGGACTGGAGAGTATTTTTAAAATTCTCTATAGTTATTTCTTTATATAAAGATACGGTATTTTCTATCATGGCTAGAGCTTGGCGGGCATCTCCCTTTGCCATAGATACGAGCCAGTCAGTCGCATCTTTCTTCATTTTGTGTCCGGTACTTTTAATAATCTTTCGCATGTCTTCATCTGTCAGTTCTTCAAGTACGAAGACTCGGCAACGTGAAAGAAGCGCAGGAATAACCTCAAAGCTTGGATTCTCTGTCGTAGCCCCGATCAATACAAGCCTTCCACTCTCTACATAAGGCAGGAGGAAATCTTGCTGAGCTTTATTAAAACGATGTATTTCATCTAAGAATAAAATTCGAGGGCCGAGAAGAGCTCCACTTACTTTACCTTCTACAATCTGACGAATGTCATCTTTGCCAGCAGAGACCGCGGAAAGCTCATGATAGTCAGCATTTAAGGCCTTAGCATATATTCTAGCCAGAGTGGTCTTCCCTACTCCCGGTGGTCCCCAAAGTATAAATGAGAAAATATGCCTCTCTTTGATAGCAATAGAAATCGGCCTCCCCTCTCCTACAAGGTGTTCTTGTCCTATGAATTCCTTTAAACTTTTTGGTCGTAATTTTGAAGCCAGTGGTTCCATGAGTAGATTATATATCAATTTGTGATAACAGTGCTACTATTGACTATCTTGTTTAAAAGTATTATAAATATATGGAAATTCACATAAACAGTAACCAAAAAATTACCATTATGGACTCAATTATTTTTATTCTAGTAGTTATTTGTATTTTATTTGTTGTATTTAGTAGTGTTTTAAAAACTGCTAAATTAAAGAAAAAAATATTAGATTTCTTCCTTTCTCTTTTGCCTGAAAAGGTAATTATAAGTGGCGAACTTGTAAGTGTCTTTATAAAAAATGGATTCTATCCATTTTTTGCTTCAGTAGATAACTTAACAATTTCTTTTGATACTTCAAGAGGTGTACCCATTGACTTTTATTATATAAAGATATGGGATCCTCAAAAGGATGAATATCATACAATTGAAGTGGATTTTAATTTGTATGAGTCTATGCAAAAGAGATTAGAAGATTTAGAGTTAAGTCTTTCTATTTTTTGTAAAAAAAATCCATGGAATGGTGAGCTATACATATAATGTTTTTGTTTTTAAAATAAAATGCCTATCTTTGTAAAAAAGGTAGGCATTTAATTTATTTCCTATATTTTTTATTCTTCCACTTATCAGCGATTTTGACACGAGTGAGTGAGCGTTCGAGTTCTGTTTCAAAGTGTTCGAAGTCTACTATCTCTTTGTTCTCTGCAAGCTTTCTCAACTCTTCTGACTTTGCTTTTGCTTTCTCTATGACTTCATCTGAAAGTTCTGATATGTGCTCTGCGAAGTCTGCAAGTATAGCCACTTCACTCTGGCCTTCTTCATTATTCTTTACTTCTACGAATCCTCCAACGACAGCGATAGGTATATGCTCCCCAGAAACAAAAGCTACTATATCACCAGATGAAAGTGGAGCTATAAGAGGTACATGATTTGGCAAGATTGTTATCTCTCCTTCTTTGGTAGGAATTGTAACTTGCTCTACCAATTCTTCGAGAATTAGTTTTTCGGGGGTGACTATTTTAAGTTGTAGTAATTTTGACATATATTTTGTATTTTTCTCCCCCTGCTAAGGGGGAGTGCCCGTAGGGCGAGGGGGTTTGATTAATTAAAATTTTTCTCTTTGAGGCTTGACCTCGGGCTCTCTTGAGGTCAAGCCTCTTCCCGAAAAATTTTATAGTGCTCCCTTCATATAAAATTCATTCTCAGACTTATCATCGTGCTTGCCTTCTAGTATTTCCTTGAATGATCTGATTGTTTCTGCTAGTGGAACATAAGTTCCTGGTGTTCCAGTGAATTGTTCGGCAACGAAGAATGGTTGAGATAGGAACTTCTGAATCTTACGAGCACGAGCCACTAGCGACTTGTCATCATCTGAAAGTTCTTCCATTCCCAAGATTGCAATAATGTCTTGCAAGTCCTTATAACGTTGAAGTACACGCTGAACTTCACGAGCCACTTCATAATGCTCTTTACCTACGATGTGTGGGTCGAGAATTGTAGAAGAAGAGTCTAGTGGATCCACAGCTGGGTAAATACCGATTTCTGTAAGTGAACGATTTAGCACAACAGTAGAGTCAAGGTGAGAGAATGTTGTAGCTGGAGCTGGGTCAGTAAGGTCGTCGGCTGGCACATAGACAGCTTGGACGGAAGTTACTGAACCTTTGTCTGTAGATGTAATTCTTTCTTGTAAGTTTCCCATTTCTGTAGAAAGAGTTGGCTGGTAACCTACAGCTGAAGGAATACGTCCAAGTAGAGCGGAAACCTCGGAGCCGGCTTGTGTAAAGCGGAAGATGTTGTCGATGAAGAATAGCACGTCTTTGTTCTCTTGGTCACGGAAGTGTTCGGCCATTGTAAGACCAGAGAGAGCTACACGTAAACGAGCACCAGGTGGTTCATTCATTTGTCCGAACACCATGGCAACTTTGTCGAGAACTTTCGAGTCTTTCATTTCGTGGTAGAGGTCGTTACCTTCACGCGTACGTTCACCAACTCCGGCGAATACAGAATATCCTCCGTGGTTACTTGCGATATTGTGAATGAGCTCTTGAATCACAACAGTCTTCCCGACTCCTGCTCCTCCAAAGAGACCCACCTTTCCTCCCTTTAGAACAGGACAAATAAGGTCGATAACCTTGATACCAGTTTCTAGAATTTCCACTTTTGTAGCTTGAGAGACGAATTCTGGAGCCTTACGGTGGATAGAAGATCTCTTGTTGTCACTTGCAATAACTTTCCCATCGTCAATAGCATCTCCTAATACATTGAAGATTCTACCAAGAGTTGCAGTTCCAACTGGGACACTGATGGGTGCTCCTGTATCAGTCACTTTCATACCACGAGCAAGTCCGTCCGTCGTATCCATGGCCACAGAGCGCACTACTCCGCCTCCTAGGTGCTGTTCTGTTTCTAGAGTAACTTTGATGTCACCATTCATCACAGTTAAGGCGCTATAGATTTCAGGGATCTCTCCTTCAAATTCTACGTCGACGACTGGCCCGATTATTCTTTTTATTGTACCTGTTTTCATAATTGTTTTAATAATATTTATAATTTGTTAATAATATTGATAATAATTTTGTTAGGCTCCTTTAGGCCTTGCCTCTGGGCTCCTTTTGAGGCAAGGCCTCTTCCCGCCTAGCTCACTGATGCCATTCCCGCACTAATCTCTGATATCTCTTGGGTAATACTTGCCTGGCGAGCCTTGTTGAATACCAATGTCAGATCGTCTATCATTTCTCCTGCAGCTTCCGAGGCATTCTTCATGGCCATCATTCTACTGGACTGTTCCGATGCGCTCGACTCGAGTATCATGTGGTATATCTGCATTCGGACTAATTTCTCTGCAAGTGATTCTATAATTTCGTTCATATCCCCCTCAAAGATGTATGGAATTGGTTGTTTGTTCGTATCTAGCATTTCCATCTTTTTATTTTCACCTAGTCTTTCAATCAATTTCTTTAACTCTAGTTGTTGAATTGGTAGGATTTGTTTTACTCGGGGTTTTTGATTTAGGGCCGACACAAAGTCTGTATAAGCAATATAAACTTTATTGTATTTAGTTGATTTAAATTCATCTATAATCATTTTCGACATAGGTAGAACATCCGAGAGGTTACTATTGTCGGGAAGATCAAGGAATGAAGCAGTGACATTTTGTCCAGTTCTTCGCATTGCATTGTCCCCCTTCTTTCCAATTGAAATAATGTCTACGTTAGATGTGTCAATTTCCCTTAAGGAAAGAATGGACTTTTTAATTATTTGAGAATTATATGCTCCACAAAGGCCACCATTGGAAGTAATCAGAACAAACAATGTTTTATCTACTTTGTTTTTTGTTTCTTTGTGACCGTTAAAGAATGGCTGATCGATATCTCCCATTCTTTCAGATAAGGAAGTCAAAAGTTCCCAAGAATAGTTCGCATAAAGACGAGAAGAAAGAGCCTTGGAGATAGCACGCTTCATCTTCGAAGCTGCTACGAGTTCCATCGCTTTTGTAATCTTCTTTGTGTTCTTCACACTCTTTATTCTTTGTTTTATTTCTTTTGTACCGGCCATATTTATTTATTAAAACTTATTACGAATTCTTCAATTACTTTTTTAAGTTCAGCTTCACCTGCATCTGTCCACATCTTTGTGTCGGTAACTTCTTTGTAGAAAGTCTTTGCATTCTTTCCGGCGTACTCTGCGAGGCCTATTTCAAACTCTTTTATCTTTTCTACTTTCACTTCATCCATATATCCATTAATAAGAGCATAAAGAGTTACGACTTGGTCTACAGTTCCTACTGGTGCGTACTGAGGTTGTTTCAAGACTTCTACAGCTCTCTTTCCACGTTCTAGTTGCTTCTTTGTGCCTTCATCAAGGTCTGAGCCGAATTGAGCGAAAGCTTCAAGTTCACGATATTGAGCAAGCTCAAGCTTGATCTTACCTGCTACTTTCTTCATAGCTTTAATCTGAGCTGTTCCTCCTACACGTGACACGGAAAGTCCAACGTTTACAGCAGGGCGAATACCCTTGTAGAACAAGTCCGTCTCTAGGAATATCTGACCGTCAGTAATAGAAATAACATTTGTTGGAATATAGGCAGATACATCTCCAGCTTGAGTTTCGATAATTGGCAATGCTGTAATAGATCCACCACCGTATTCTTTGTTTCTTCTACAAGCACGTTCAAGTAAACGTGAGTGCAAATAGAAGACGTCCCCTGGGTACGCTTCACGTCCTGGTGGACGACGAAGTAGAAGTGATATCTCACGGTAAGCCACAGCGTGCTTGGATAGGTCATCGTAAATAATCAGAACATCCTTTCCTTGATCCATGAAGTATTCAGCAATAGATACTCCAGTATAAGGTGCAATGTATGCTAGAGATGCAGGCTCGGAAGCTCCAGCTGATACCATAATTGTATAGTCCATAGCGCCACCTTCTTCTAGACGAGTTTGTAATTTACGAAGTTTTGAGTCTTTCTGTCCAATAGATACGTAAACACAAATCATGTTTTGACCCTTCTGGTTTAGGATTGTATCAATAGCGATAGCAGTCTTACCTGTCTGACGGTCACCAATGATAAGCTCACGCTGTCCACGTCCAATAGGAATAAGAGCATCAATAGCCTTGATTCCGGTTTGAACTGGCTGGTCAACTGATAGACGGGTAATAACTCCTGGAGCAACTTTCTCAATAGGATTTCTCTTGTCACTTTTGATAGTGCCTTTCCCATCAATAGGCTCACCCAATGCATTTAGAACTCTTCCTATTTGTGTATCTGATACTGGAACTGAAAGAATCTGTCCTGTAGCCTTTACTTCTTCACCTTCATGAATTTTTGAAAAGTCACCGAGAATAATAATACCCACAGTATCTTCTTCAAGGTTCAAGGCCACACCGCTTGCTCCACTAGCAAATGTCACCATCTCTGATGCTTTCAAGTCTGAGAGTCCAGAGACACGAGCAATACCATCAAATATTTCAACTACGTGTCCTACCTTCTCTGACTTTGTGTCTGACTGGAATTTCTCTATTTGCTTTCTTAAATTTTCTACAATGTGATTTTTGCTCATATTAGTTTGTTATTAAATAAGTTTGTAATTGATGTATTTTATTGGCTAATGTTGTGTCTATGATGTCGTCTCCTATTTCTATCTTTATTCCTCCGAGAAGTTTTGGATTAATGATACTTTCTAGTATTACTTCTTTCGCTTTGTATTTCTTCTTTATGGATTCCTTTACTTCTTGCTCCATCTTTTCGTTCAGTTTTGAGCTAGTGCTGACTTTCGCTTTAACTATTCCCTCTTCTTTGTCGATAATATCTTCTAGTGACTTCAATATTTCTTTCTTCTTACTCATCAGACTTTTGTCTCTCATAAATATGACACTTTTGGACAATACAGAGTCTAGCTCTGCCCCACCTTTATCTAAAGATGATTCATATATTGCACGAGCTAAGTTTTTAATGGATATACTTGCCATAATGATTTAACTAATTTTCTTTATTTCTTCTAAAGCTTTCTTGTCGAAAGATTCATCCTTGTGAGTTTCTAGCAATTTCTCAGTTGCTTTCACTACTAGAGACACTATTTCAGTCTTGGCTTCCTCTATCATTTTATTCTTTTCCGATTCCAAGACTTTTTTGCCATTTACTATCATGTTTTCTACCTCAAGACTTGCACTGGCAAGCATTTCCTTCTTCTTCTCTTCGGCTTCCTTTTTGCCATCTTGGAATATAGTATGAGCTTCTTGTCGAGCTTTTGCTATAACTTCATCGTACTCAGCCTTTGTGCTTTTTAATATTTCAGCATTTTTTACTGCATCATTTAGACCACCTTCTATTCTTTCTGATCTTTCTTTCATTAACTTCTTAAGAGGTTTAAGTGCTAGGTATTGCAATATGAAAAGAACAACTACAAAGTTGATAGCTTGGGCTATTATAATTTTCCAATCTATATGAAATGTCTCGATAAATGAATCCATGGGTATTTTAATTAAAAATTAAGAATTAATAATTGAACAAAAGAAGCTTTGCTCCTTACTCCTAGTCATTTGTGATAGAAACAAACGACCAGATGTAAATAGTAAAAACTATTTAATTGAGAATGCTATAACAAGTGCGTAAATAGCGACCGCTTCAGCAAAGGCTGATGCGATAAGCATTGGCACGAAAACCTTACCAGAAGCCTCAGGATTGCGTCCAATAGCTTCCATGGCCTTAGAACCAATCATTCCGATTGCGATAGCTGGTCCAACGGAACCAAGTCCGATGGCGATAGCTTTTGCAAGTGTTGCGATTTCCATATGTTTTATCTTTATTAACTAATAATGATTGACCTTTAAATTAATGTGCTTCTTTCAGCTCTCCTTTATTACCATGATCCTTAGCCTCGTCATGCTCCTCATGATCGGTACTAGAGATAGTATAGTAAACGAGAGTTAAAATAGCGAAAATAAATGCCTGTATTACTCCTACCATTACTTCTAAAAGTAAAAATGGTGTAGGTAAGAGATAAGCCATAATAGCACCCATAGAAGCTAGAAGTACTTCTCCAGCAAATACGTTACCGAAGAGACGGAACGAGAGCGAAGCTACTTTAGCAAATTCACCCACTAATTCTAGTATTCCTACCGCAAACATGATAGGAGCTGTCATTAGAATCATTGGGTCCTTTTTAATCTTGGTAAATATACTCCCAAGCGCACTTAGATTAACATATTTATTGATAGTTTTCCAGAGACCGATAGAAATAATACCGAAAATATTGGCTCCAATGACGGACATAATAGCTAAGGGTAAGGTTCCATTAATATCAGCTGTTCCTGAGCGTATAAGAGGAATAAACATTTTTCCATGCTCACCCATTTCTACAAGTCCAAATCCACCTAGAGGGAAAATTCCTATCCAGTTATTGAATAGAACGATTATGAATACTGTGAAGACTATGGGGAATGCTTTGTTCGTAATGGCTCGGCTGTTTGTAACTTGGTCGCAGAGAGACTCTGCTCCTTCTATAACTATTTCAAATATATTCTGTATTCCTCTTGGAACTTTTTTAAGTTTAGATTTTATAACAACTGCCAAGGTGATTAAAATGAAGACCACTATCCAACTAGTAAAGAGAGCGTTGGTGACAGTAAAATCTCCTATATGGAAGATTGGTTCTGCAAAAAGTGTTGATTCGTGAGTTATTTCGTTATTTGCACTTAATTCGTTTGTTGGAATTTCTGTAGACATATTATTTATTATTTAAATTTTCTTCTTTTTCTATTTTCTTTTTATAAATTTTCATTTCTTTCCATATTAGATAAATTGTCGAAAGGAAAGCTATACCTATTAAAACTAAAAACAGTAAATTGCCAGTATTATATTTTTGATCTAGATATTTTCCAGCAAATGAAGCTATTACAACGGGGGCAGCAATATATGCTGAGACTTTTACAAAGATAATCACCCCATCTCTCCACCAAGGTATTTTGTTGTTTTTGTTATTTTCCATATTAATAACACCAAGAAAAGGCTAAAAGCCTTGTGCGTGTGCTTGGAATCGGACCAAGGACCTCTGTCTTATCAGGACAGCGTTCTACCACTGAACTACACACGCAATAACACTAACAAAATCTATCCTTAAATATCAAAAGAACAGCCACATTGTATCAAAAAATCCTTTGTTTTGCAAACTAAAATCCCCCACTCTTGCGAGTAAGGGATTTTAGTTCAGGATAATATAATTATCTGCGGAAACCTCCACCATTTTGTGGACGCTCTTCCATAGGACGAGCTTCGTTCACTGTAAGATTTCTTCCTCCGAAATCTTTACCATCAAACATTGAGATTGCTGTAGCTGCATCGGCATCGTTTTCCATTTCTACGAAACCGAAACCTTTTGAGCGACCTGTCATCTTATCCATAATAATGGTTGCTGAAGCGACAGCTCCTGCAGCACTGAAATGAGCACTAAGCTCATCATTTGTTGTTGAGTAAGGTAACCCACCAACATACAACTTTTTTGCCATATATGACAATGTGCTTCTCATAGCGATACTTTCATATCCACTACTTGAAGAAAACTAATTTATAAATGTAATCGCGAAGCTGATTTCATTTACATACCTCAATGTCCAAAAGAATTTAGCACAACGAAGAATGAAACTAATACCAAAACATAAGCTAACTACTGGGCGGAATTATACCAGAGATAGGAAAATATAGCAACACCCCGAGCTAGGCAAGACCTAGCTCAAAGATAGCGAAGTAGGATTGTTAAAATTTTTATCCGTGTCGGAGCCCTTTAGGGTAAAGCGGGAAAAATTTTAATAATCCTACGAAGCGATCTAATCTTCTTCCTCTTCCCCTATTACTCCAGCTGAAAGTGCCTCAATAATTTTAGTTATATTTCCTTCCATGATTCCGGGGATATTGGACCAAGATTGCTTTATACGGTGGTCGGTGACGCGATCTTGAGGAAAGTTGTATGTGCGGATCTTCTCACTTCTGTCATTTGTACCTATTTGAGCTTTTCTATCCCCTGAATATTTTTTAGCATCTTCCTCATCTTTAATCATTTGAAGCTTAGAAGTAAGCATCATCATAGCCTTTTCTCTGTTGCCAAGTTGGGTTCTCTCGGTTGTACAACGTACGTCTTCACCTGTTGGCTTATGTATCAGGCGAACAGCTGTCTCTACTTTGTTCACATTTTGCCCTCCTGCTCCACCAGAGCGTGAATACTCTATCTCTATATCGGCTGGGTTTATGATTATTGTTATCTTCTTTTTCAAAGGAAGCACAGCCACAGATGCAGTAGAAGTATGTATTCTGCCATTCTTCTCTGTGGCGGGGATACGTTGAACTCTATGAACTCCAGTCTCATAGCGTAGAAGTTTGTATACATCTTTACCTTTTACTTCTATAGAAGCTTCTTTGTAGCCCCCAGCACTACTTAAGGATTCATTGAGGATTTTCCAGTTCCAATTTTTCTCTTCAGAGAATCTTTCGTACATATGTGCCAGCTCCCATGCAAAAAGTGAAGCTTCATCCCCTCCTGCTCCAGCTCTAACTTCTAGAATAATTTCATTGGGGAATTCTTCTTCCTCTTTTTCACTTTTCATTATTTCTTCTAGTTGTCTTTCTATTGCCTCCTTTTGAAATTTAATATTCTGGATTTCTTCTTCTGCTAAGTCGCGTAGACTTTCATCAGCTCTCACCATTTCATTTACTTTCTCTTCCTCACTCAAAAGGCGCTCATATTCTAGAGCGAAGTAACTAGTCTTGTGATCTTTCTTAAGTTGTTCTAAGTCTAATTGCATGAAAATATTATAGCACACCACCTCGCCCTTCGGGCACTCCTCCTCCTCCGAAAGGAGGAGAGGAATTCAAAGCCCCCTCCTTGTGGAGGAGGGGGTTGGGGGTGGTGGTTACTTTTTTGTTTTTGTTGCCTTTGCACCTGCAGCTGCACGCTTCTTGAAGCGGTCTACACGTCCTGCTGTGTCGAGAACCTTTTCGTTGCCAGTATAGAAAGGGTGGCATTGACTGCATATTTCAACACTGATTTCGTCCATTGTAGAACCTACAGGAAAAGTTGCCCCGCATGCGCAAGTTACGACTGAAGCACTGTTATATTTTGGGTGTGTATTCTTTTTCATATGTTTTGTGATATTATCATGATTTTGTTAGTTTTGCAATGGGTCGATCATAGTTTTCTGGATATTGGCGGCTTTCTTCATAACGCTGTCTCCATAGAAGCTATTGTTGGGCTTTTTGGTATCACATTTACGTCCTGAATAGTATCTACAAGCAGCATTTCTCTCACTGGTATAACTTTCCCCTTTTGCCCCTAAGTCTGTCAAATATATAGCCGAGGCTATGAATGCGTCCTTTGCATACCAAGGATCTGGGGTCTTTATCCCTAGCAAGTCTGCAATACGATTCTTCAACAGTACCCAAGTAGAAGGTATGAATTGTGCTGGCCCCATAGCTCCACCATATCCTGATCCACCAATTGGACAAGATACAAGAGTTTTATAAGGGTCGCGTCCAACAGATGTAGTTATATCGAAAAATGGTTTTACATCTCGTGTGGGCTTCATAACATTAGCAAAAACTTTTCCACTTTTGGAGCTCACCCCTTGTCCTGTATCCATATTGGTAACATAGCAAGATCCTTGGTCAGTACCTAGGTTACTTTCCTGAGTCAGTATGGCTAGCAAGAAGGCTGGGCGGATTCCTACTTTCTCTTCAGCAACTTTTGCATACTCTAAAGCTTTTCCAAAAGGAATTGCAGAAGCATCACGAAGATTAAAAAGTACAGCTAGGATTTCCGATCGTCGTCTAGCCTTATCGTCAAGCAATTTCTGATATTCCTTCTCTTTGTTTTTACTTATAGACAGAAGCTGTTGTTTATCCTTCTCACTTAGTTCAACTTGCTTCTTTGCATTTTCTAATTGAATTTTTGTATCGACTTCTTGATTCTTTTTTTGCTCGAGGATACTTTTCTCTATTTCTGTTTCAGACTTTACGCCCCTTATCTCATCAACTGACTTACTAATACTTTTCTTCAGAGAAGAGAATGTATCAATGTCGCCATATGCTTCAGAAATAGTACTCTTTGATAGGACCAATGCTAGTACCGACTTATTGTCTATTTCTCTGTCTTTACGAATGAGCTGAGCAAGGGATTCCTTTATGTTATCGATTCTTGTATTTAAAATATTGATGGTTTTACTTTTCTCTACTATTTCTCCTCCCAACTTTTTGATAACCAAGCCCTTAGCTTGGATGTCGAGCTTCGACTTCTTGATCTGAGTCGTAAGTATGGCTATGTCTCGTGAAAGTGAAGTAGACTGACCTTTCTGAGAAGAAAGCTCCTTCTGCTTAGCGGCTATTTCGTTCTCTAGATTGGCAAGCTCCTTCTCTAATCTGGCTCTATCTGCTTGAGCATTTTCAAGCTCTACGCCTGCATATGCGGGCGTCACTTGGTAAACGAAGTTACCAAAGGTTAAGCTAAATATAAAAATTAAAGAAAAAAAGTATAGAATGTATCGATTCATGTCTTCATTATAGCATAAAACACTCTCTAACCGAAGTTGGAGAGTGTTTTATCTTAAGGTTTATATTATTTTGCAGATTCTTCGGGTGCTGATTCCTCTTCTTTCTTGCCCTTCTTCTCTACTTCTATCGCAGATAGATCAACAACTACTTCCTCTTCCTTTTCTTCTTTAGCTGCTGCTACTAGAGCTACAACTTCACTAGCTTCTGTTATAAGGATTACTCCCTTTGGAAGTTTAATGTCTTTTGCGTGGATGAAGTCTTCGAGAGTTGAAATAAATGAGACATCTACTTCTATATCATGAGGAAGATCTTTAGGAAGAGCTTCTATTTCTATCTCATGTAAGACTTTTACAAGAGTACCTAGTCCATCCTTTTCTGCCTTAGCGTGACCCACAAATCTAAGTGGAACTTTGACTTCAACAGCTTTATTCATATCAACAGCAAGGAAGTCTACGTGTATTGGAAATCCTTTTACAGGATCAACTTGCACTTCGTGGATAAGAACGTCAACCTTTGTTACTTTTCCTGCCTTTGCATCTGGCAAATCTTTTTCTGTTGCATCGACGATGTTAAGTACGATTGTACTTGTCTCACCTGCTACTTTTAAAACTTTTATAAAATCGGTACTCAAAACGGAAACTAGTTGGTTTTCCACTTGAGCGCCATAGACAACAGCTGGGACCATACCGTTAAATCGTATAGTTCTAAGCTTGTCCGCCTTACTTCGCTTTGTTGCGGTTAATGTATTCATGGGGGCAATATAACACTAAAACCTCAAATTTGCAAGTTTAAACATTTGACAGAAACACAATTTAACTGTATTCTCAAGAAAAATTGAAATTATGTTTTAAAATATAAACCCTTAAAAATAAACTGCCATGGATGCAAATATCATTTTTGTATTATTAATGTTTTCTATTTTCATTGTTCCCTTTTTGATGATTATTAGAAAAAATAATTTTTTGAAAAGAAATTTAGAGAAAAAAGATCAGGAGATTATTTTTCTTAAAAAAGAGAACATGATTGTAAAAAAGAAAAACAATAAGTTTTTCTTTGAAAAAATAGATCGCAGTCGCGGTTTACGAAAGAGAAAAAAAGTGACTTTCCTTCTTAAAATGGAGCGAATTAACCACTCGCGAAATCAACGGAAGCACAAAAAACTCATCACCTCTCTTCAGGAAAAAATTAAAGATCTGGAAATTACAATTATAAATCATAAAGAAATTTCAGATCACTGGAGGGATAAATGCACGCGACTTCACTAGAGTTTTTTTAATTTAATTAATTTATGTAAAATAATAATACACTTCGCTCACAAAGCAGGTGTATTTTTATTTATATAAAGATAGTTATTATTCCTTTCTTCTCCAGTTTATTTCAAAAGAAATAGAATATTTATTTGGGATTTTCCATTTTGAGAATCTAAAACAAAGAAACTGAAATTTATTTTCATTAATTTTTCCAAAACCAAACCTATTCAAAGTAAGCTCTATATCTATAACCATATATTATTTTATTTAAATATTTTAAAAGTTGGACTAATGCTAAATAAAAAATAACGTCTATTATTTATATTTAAATAATGTGGATTTGATTTTATTGCTTTTTCTTTAATAAATTTAGTTACTTGTAATTCAACAGTATTAAATAATGTATCGCGATAAGTATATTTTACAGAGTTTTCTTTTTCTGGAAATACAAGAATTACTTTTAATTTATTTGTTTTTATATCTAGATACCACAAGACAAGACCATATCCATTTTCGTATCTTAAATTATATACATAAACAATATTTTTATACTCAATTGTTTTTTTATGATTAATTAAAATACAATCTTCACTAACTTCAATATATTTTAATTTTAAGATAGATTCAAATTCTGAGATAAATAGACAAGAAAAACAAATAAAAAGAAAAATAATAAAAATTAAGTTAAAATTACTATGCGACACTATTGCAATAATTAAAAACAAAAAAAATGCTATAGAAAATGGCGTAATAATATAATAAGAATAAGTAAAATATTTTGAACTTTTATACAAAATAGGCATAATTTTCTATAAATTATTAAATAATTTTAGGCGATTATAAACTACTTTTTCCATTGCATCTACTCCACCTTTTAAGAATTTATATGGAGCGACTTCGTTTGGATTTTCTTTTAGGAATTTCTCTAAGGCTTCTTTATAAGCTACACGGATTTCGGTATTTATATGAATTATAGATATTCCTGCTTTTATTGCATTTGTGAAGTCAACATCTGCAATACCTGAGCCTCCGTGAAGAACTAGAGGTGCTCCACAAGCTTCACTTATCTCTTTTATTCTCTCTATGTCTAGTCTTGGATTGCCACCTTTTACCATTCCGTGAATATTACCAACAGAAGGGGCAAGTAGATTTATACCAGTTTGCTCTACGAAGTATTTTGCATCTTCAGGTTTTGTCATGGTCGCTTCACTTACACCTTCTGGAATTGCATCTAGAAGTTTAGAAGACTGACCTATGAATCCTAGCTCGGCTTCTATGAGGATATCTGATTCTGCAGAATCATGTCGCGTAGTGTCCTTTGAAACGCGACTTCTTTTTTCGCTTAATTCTTTTGCATAATCCACACACTTTTTAGTAAGTTCTATATTCTCTTGTAGTGGCAATTTAACCGCATCTATAATTGCAGAGTCATATCCAGCATCCAGTGCTCTCTTTACAGATTCAAAACTATAATGGTGATCTGCATTTAAAAATATTGGATAGTTATCTCTTTCTCGAATCATTTTTACCAATACAGCCACTTCATCTCTACCTATAAATTCTTCCTCGCCTTCAGATACACCTATAATAACTGGAACATTTAATCTTTTCGCTGCATTGTATATACCATGCAAGGCTTCTATGTTTGAAATATTAAAGTGCCCAATTGCTACCCCCTTTTCTCCTGCTTCTTTTATATATTCTCTTAAAGTTTTCATATACAAAATTATACCACAATGTGTTATAATTACGGAATATGGATAAACAAATAGATTTTCTGGCCATAGGTGATATAGTCACGGAGCCATTTATAAAGATTACAGACGCAGAAGCCAATTGTGATCTGCAAGGAGAACATTGCAAGATATGCTTTCGTTTCGGCGAGAAGATTCCCTATGAGTCTGCAGAAGTTTGCTGTGCTGTAGGCAACAGTCCCAACGTAGCAGTGGGTATAAGCAAGCTTGGCATCAAGTCCTCCCTAGTTTCTTATATTGGAGATGATACCATAGGAAAGCAAAATCTTGAGTCCTTAATGAAAGACGGAGTGAATATAGACCACATGAAGATTGTTCCTGGGATGGAGTCCAACTATCACTTTGTCCTTTGGTACGAGACAGAGCGTACTATCTTGGTGAAGCATACGGAATTCCCTTATTTTTTTACAAATGATATACCAGAGGCTAGGTGGGTGTATCTTTCATCTTTAGCTTCAAATTCCCTAGACTATCATAAAGAAATATCTGAATACTTGAAAAAATTTCCAGAGATAAAGCTAGCATTTCAGCCTGGTACTTTCCAAATAAAGCTTGGCACAGAAGTTCTAAAAGAAATATATGAAAGGACAGAAATTCTCTTTTGTAACTTTAATGAAGCCAAGAGAATATTACAAACAGAGGAAGATGATAAGATCAAGCTTATGGAAATGCTTCGAGCTCTTGGACCAAAGAATGTAGTGATGACAGATGGAGTAAGAGGTGCATACTTGGATGATGGAGCAAATGTATGGTTCATGCCTGTCTATAGTACGACTGCTTCTGTAGAGTCCACTGGTGCCGGTGATGCTTTCGCTTCGGCTATGATATCAGCACTCATATTAGATAAGGATATCAAAGAAGCACTGACTTGGGGGCCCATAAATTCAATGTCCGTAGTGTCTTACGTTGGTCCACAAAAGGGACTCCTCTCAAGAGAAAAGTTGGAAGAATATTTAGCAAATGCGGGAGAAGATTATAAAGTAAGTCAAATTAAATAATATGGAAGAATTTAAATTTATACCCAATGTGAATCTAGAAGAAAAAGAAGTTTTAAAAAAAGAATTAGAAATTCTTACTAAAAAATTAGAGTTATTAAAAGATTTCTTAAATGGAGTAAGAGATAATTATAATGAGTATGAGGCTAACTTTCCTGATGACAAAAAATTTTTGGAGGACTCAAAAGCTTTTGGATTAAAAGTTACAAAAGAAATAGAAAGAATTAATATTGAAATTGTAAAAAAGGTAGCGAGTGTTTCTACTAATTACGGTGGGGCTAATTAGATAATATCTTTCTTACAGCTCTAAATATGGCCTCTTGGTCTATTTCGTAATATTTTGCGAGTTCTTCAGGATTACCTGATTGACCGAATTTATCTTTTACCCCTATAAACTCTATTCTCGTAGGGTAATTTTGTGAGAGGCATTCAGCAACAGCTCCCCCCATACCCCCAGAGATTTGGTGGTCTTCCACTGTTACTATCTTTTTGGTTTCTTTTGCTAAGGCTATAATAGCATCACTGTCTAAAGGTTTAATAGTGGATAGATTCATAACTTTTACCTTTATTCCTTCACTCTCTAAATTCTTAGCTACTATTAGTGCGTTGTACACTGAAGGTCCTGTAGCGATTATTCCCAATGAAGCGAGTCCATTTTCCGGCTGGAAGATTATTTGTGCTTTACCTATTTCAAATGGAGTTTCTTCTGTCGTTATTATAGAAGTATCGTTCCGAGCACACCGCAAGTATGTAGGACTTTTTATTTTAGACATAGCTATAGTTGCCTTCTTAGCCTCTATGGCATCACAAGGAGAAATAACTACAATATTAGGAAGTACACGAGTCAGAGCTATATCTTCTAGGCATTGGTGACTTCCTCCATCGGGGCCCACAGAAAGACCTGCATGTGTACCGATAATTTTAACAGGTTCTCCGTTAAAACAAATTGTTGTACGTATTTGCTCCCAGTTACGTCCAGGACTATATATTGCATAAGAGGCAATAAAAGGAATTTTCCCCATAGAAGCCATTCCACTAGCGACAGATGCTAAGTTTTGTTCAGCAATTCCTAATTCTATAAATCTGTCAGGGAATTTGTCCGCAAATAGATTCATTTTAGTAGATTCTACTAAGTCAGCACAAAGTCCTACTATATTTTCATTTTGTGTTCCAGCAATCAGTAATCCTTCGCCAAAGCCAAGGCGGGTGGATTTCTTTTCAACATCAACGTTCCAAACTTTTGTATTCAATTTTAATTTTGGATTTAACATATCTTTTCTAATTCTTTAATTGCCATGTCCCTCTCTTCTTTATTTGGTGCTATTCCATGCCATTTATAATTTCCTTCCCATGCTTTCACTCCCTTACTTGGAATTGTCTTTGCAACTATTACATAAGGTCTTTCTTTGTTATTTTTAGCATTGTAAATTGCGTGATTGATTTGAATGAAATCGTGTCCATTTATCTGCTCACCATTCCATCCAAACTCTTTAAATTTAGAAAGCATATCTCCCATAGGCATAACTATTTCAGTACTACCATCTATTTGAATAAAGTTTCTATCTACTATCACAATTAAATTATTTAATTTTTCTTTACTTGCGAGCATTATTGCTTCCCAGTTCTGTCCCTCGTTTAATTCTCCATCACCAACAATACAATAAATCTTCCTATCTACTCCTTTCTCCATACGGGATGCAATAGCCATACCTACTGCTTGTGAGAGTCCTTCACCAAGTGGACCAGAAGAGGTCTCTATCATGGGTAAGAATTCTCTATGTGGATGTCCTTGTAGTCTACTACCAAATTTGCGGAGTGTATTAAGTTCTTCTACTGGGAAGTATCCTGCATGAGCCATTGTGGCATAAAGTACTGGACAAATATGACCATTGGACAATACTAATCTGTCCCTATCTGGCCAGAATGGGTTCTCGGGCTGATGTCTCAAAGCTTCGAAATATAAATAAGTAAATATATCTGTCATACCAAGAGCGCCGGCTGTGTGTCCAGACCTTGCTTCACAAAGCATATTAATAATACTCTTACGGATATTATTCGCTATTATTTGTAATTCTAAAATTTTATCTTCATTTAAATGTTCCATATTTTATTTGTATTTACTAACCACTAGAAACTAATTACTAGAACCTAATTCACTTAATTCTTTGATTGTTTCTTTGACATCAAAACTTTTCATAAGTACACTCCCTGCTACAAGTCGGCTGGCTCCTGCTTCTACTAGTAGTGGAGCAGTTTCTTCATTCACACCCCCGTCTACACTTACAATCAAATCTGGATATTTTTCTTTTAAACTTTTAATCTGTTCTATGACTCTTTCATCAAATGCTTCACCTTGGAATCCAACATGCTCTATCCCCATACATTGTACAAAATCTATTGAATTTATGTAAGGGAATAATTCTTCTATCTTAGTTGTAGTGTTTATAGCTATGCCTATGTCGAGATTTTCTCTTGTGTAGGGATCTATGGAATCGATAAATTCTTTCAATTCATTCTTGTCTTCTGCTTCTAAGTGAAAGATTATTCGCTTTGCTCCAAGACGTACAAAGAAGTCGAATTGCTTGATAGCATCCTTAACCATCAGATCAAATTCGAAATCCAAATCTTCCCAATACGGCAATCCTTCTTCCTCTTCTAGTATAGGTGCGACACTTTGCGCATCATAAGGACTCATGGGCCAGCTTGTAGATTCTACAAATTTGCCATCGCAGATATCTATCTGGACTATATTAGTTATGTTTACAACGTTGGCAATCTTTTGCCTTAGGTCATTTATATCTTTAGCTAATACTGCTGGTATAACTTCTATCATTGTATTTAAAGGTTTTACCGAAGCAAGGCTTCGGTGGATTTAATTAATTATTAATTTCTTCATTCTTAATTTCTTCTAATCTTCGAACATGACGTTCATCATTTGTAAAAGGAGTATTTATAAATATTATAATAGCATTCTTCGCTTCATCTTCCGTTATAAATCTTGCCCCAAGAGACAGTATGTTGGCATTATTGTGTTCCCTGCCCAACTTCACTATTTCTAGATTGCCTCCATAGAATTCTATGGCTCGGATGCCGTCTACTTTATTTGCAGATATTTGCTCCCCTTCTCCGCTTCCACCGAGAACGATACCAAGCGATTCACTATCTTGGGCGACAGCTTCTGCTACTGGAACTATAAAGTCAGGATAATCATCCTCATTATTTAAACTAAAAGCACCTTTGTCTATAATTTCTATATTAAGACTTTGGATATATGTTTTTAACTTTTCTTTAAGTTCGTATCCAGCGTGATCAGAGCCTATATAAATTTTCATATTTATATTATAATACATTTTATGATAATATTCCATAAATATCACGGTGCTGGGAATGATTTTATTATGATTAATAATCTGGATAAAAGCTTAGTTTTAACACCAGAGCAAATTAAGCATTTTTGTGATAGAAACTTTGGAATAGGTGCTGACGGAGTGATTCTTCTCGAGCCATCCGATAAGGCTGACTGTTTTATGAATTATTATAATTCCGACGGAACTCTAGCTGAAATGTGTGGCAACGGTGCCCGTTGCACTGCCAAATTCTTCCTAGAACAAACTTCTGCGTTAGGCCTTGCCTTACGCAAGATTGAATTAAATATAGAAACTCGTGCTGGTATAAAAAATATAAAAGTAAACGAAGATGATACTTATTCTGTAAATATGGGTGCTCCTATATTTGAAAGTGCAGACTTTCCTGTGGGTACTTTAAATTTAGAGGGTTTTGATTTTAATTGCGTTTCTATGGGCAACCCTCATGCTGTTGCCTTGGTGGAAGACTTAAATAAAATAGATTTGAAAACTATTGGCCCAAAGGTAGAAAACAATGGAAACTTTCCACACAAAATAAATGTGGAATTTGTAGAGAAAATGAGTGAAGACTATTACAAAGTAAAGGTCTGGGAGCGTGGATGTGGAGCCACTCTCGCCTGTGGCACAGGTGCTTGCGCAGTATATTCTATAATAAAAAGTGATTACCCCACAGGCAAGGCCTGTGGGGTAGAAGAAATAACACTTGAATTCCCTGGTGGAAAGCTCTACCTGTCTAACAACGAACAAGGCCACGTAATTCTACGTGGCGAAGCTACTTTTGTGTTTAAGGGAGAAATATAAAGTATATCAAAAGGATATTTGTTTTAATTATTATTTACAAATATTATGCCAATAACATAAATATATGCTCACAATTAGACCAACAATAATTAATATAATAAATATTAATTTAACATAATTTTTCATAATTATTTGTTTATTGTATTCCCTGTTTTAATAACGTGATCTACTAGTGTATATGTATACCCCATTTCGTTGTCATACCAGCCGAGAACTTTCACAAGATTGCCACCAACTACGCGAGTCATTTCTAGGTCTGCGATACAAGGGTGACTTTCTCCTAATATATCTGAAGAGACTAGGTTGTCTGTTGTGACAGTGAAAAGATTGTGCCAACGTGGATCTTCTGAGGCCTTCTTCATGATCTCATTTACTTCTTCTTTGGTAGTATCTCTCTTTGCTATGAAAGTTACATCTACTATTGAGCCTGCTGGTACTGGCACACGGATGGATATACCATCAAATAGTCCCCTGAGAACTGGGAAGGCTTCTGTCACAGCGATAGCTGCTCCTGTAGAACTTGGAATGATGTTTTGAGCGGCTGCACGACCTTCACGAAGATCTTTTTTGCTTGGACCGTCTACGAGTGCTTGAGTGGCTGTATATCCATGGACTGTGTTTAAGATAGCCTTCTCTATTCCCAAAGATTCATGCATTATAGCTATAAGAGGACTAGCTGCATTGGTAGTACAAGAAGCATTGGAGGTAATATCGCAAGTGCCAAACTTATCTTCGTTGACTCCTAGAAGGATTGTTTCGCCGTGAACTGTACTCTCACCGCCCTTGGAAGGTGCAGATATCACTACCTTCTTTGCTCCTTGTTCTAAGTGAAATTTTGCTTTATCAAATGAAGTAAAGAGGCCTGTGGATTCTACTACTACATCAATATCTAAATCTTTCCAAGGAAGTTTAGTTGTATCTTTTTCTGAAATAAATTTAACTTCCTTTCCATCAATAACCAAGTCAGTACCCACAACTTCTACTTTATGTCCCCAATTTCTATAAACAGTATCATGACGAAGTAAATACGAAAGACTTTCAAGAGAACCTAAGTCATTCACAGCTACTATTTCTATATCGTTTCTCTCCCATGCAATTTTCAAAAATGCTCTTCCAATTCTCCCAAAACCATTTATCGCAACTTTTATTTTTTTTGTATTTTCCATATAAATAAATTATATCATAGATAACGAAGCAAGAATATGTGAATTATGAGTCGCGTCGGAGCCCTTTAGGGTAAAGCGTGAATAATTCATATATTCTTGCGAAGTTTTATTTTAATAATTCTTTTAATAATTTCTGAACCATTTGTGGGTTTGCACTCCCCTTACTTTCTTTCATAACTTGACCAACTAGGGACATTATAGCATTTTCTTTGCCCCCTTTATATGTCTCTACGACGGCAGGATTAGCATCTATGACTTTCTGTACTATTTCTTTAAGTGCGCCTTCGTCGTGGTTTTGAATTAAGCCTTTTTCTGTAGCAATCTTTAGAGGAGATTCATCTTTTAATACAATAAAAGCAAGTATATCCTTGGCTCCACGAGAAGAGACCTTATCTTCGCTTACCATATTTATAAGTTCAGCGAAATTTTTAACATGTGGAAGTTGGACTTCCGAATTTATCTTTTTAAGACCTAAATAATCAGATGTTATATAGTTTGATGCAGTTTTGATTAGATCTTTATTTTTTAAAATATTTGCAACTTCTTCAAACCAAGTACCAAGTTTTTCGTCTAGAATATAACTCTCTATGTCTTCGTCTTTAATACCATAATTATTTCTGTATCTATTCCTTCTTGTTTCTGGTAGTTCAGGAAGTTCGCTACGCATCTTCTCTATATCGAAAATTTTATTCAAGAATAACTTTGGCAAGTCTGGATCTGGGAAGTAACGGTAATCGTTCGCATTCTCTTTTGAACGCTGAGAGAAGGTGGATTGCTTGTTCTCATCCCATCCACGAGTCTCTTGGACTATTTCATCACCACGACCTTCTTCTAGTAATTCAGTCATTCTTTTCGTTTCGTATAGGGCTGCACGCTCCATGGCACGGAATGAGTTAATATTCTTCACTTCAACTTTGGTACCGAAAACTTTTGGATCTTCTGATATAGAAATATTTAGCTCAACACGCATTTGTCCCTTTTCCATATTGGCTTCTGATACTCCTAAATATCGCAGTAGTATCTGTAATTCACGTCCGAAGTCTCCTGCTTCTTTTGCAGAGTGTATAACTGGCTCAGTCACAAGCTCCATAAGAGGTACTCCAGCACGATTGAAGTCTACAAGTGAATAATCACCCCTGTCGTGCTTGCTTGTAGCTGTATCTTCTTCTAAGTGTACACGAGTAATATCTACTCCTTTAAGGGAGCCCCCTTTAACTATTGGGTACTTGTATTGTGATATCTGGTACGCTTTCGGTATATCTGGATAGAAGTAATTTTTACGATCAAATTCTGTGAAGTCAGCAATGTTGGCTCCGAGAGCAAGTCCTACCTTTATAACGCTTTCTACTGCCTTCTTGTTTATAACAGGAAGAGTTCCAGGATGGGCCATACAAACTGGGCAAATATTTACATTTGGTTTTATTTCATCTGGATCATTCTTGCACCCACAAAACATTTTAGAATTGGTGTTAAGTTCTGCGTGGATCTCTAGGCCTATGGTAGTATAATATTGTTTAGACATATAAGGAGTATAGCAAAATTTTAGAAAATTAGAATTGGTATACATGTAATCATGTGTTATAATAAGCGTATACCTTATGAATAAGAAAAGAAGATGGACCGAAAAACAATTAGAAGAAGCTGTTACCCTTTCTAAAAGTTACAGAAATGTAATTAAACTTTTAGGGTTAAAACCTACGGGAGGTAATTATGATCAAGTTAAAAAATATATTAAACAGAGTAGATTATCTGCTGATCATTTTACTGGCAAGGTGTGGAATAAAGGATTAAAATTTCCTGATAGAAATTATATAGAATTAAAAGATATCCTAATTAAAGATAGTTCTTATCAGAGTCATAAGTTGAAAAAAAGACTATTCTCTGCTAGAATAAAAGAACCTAAATGTGAGATTTGTAAATGGGCTAAATATTCTATAGACGGAAGACTCCCTTTAGAATTAGACCATATTAATGGGAATAGACATGATAATAGATTAGAAAATCTTAGGGTATTATGTCCAAATTGCCATAGCTTGCAAGTGACACATAGAGGTAAAAATATAAAAGCCCGGGTGGTGTAATTGGTAGCCACGAGAGACTTAAAATTTCTTGCCATTTATGGCGTGTGGGTTCAAGTCCCACCCCGGGCACAATTAAAAAAATGGAAGTCCGACTTCCATTTTTTTATTTCTTTATCATACTTGCTAGTAATTTAGGTAAATATAACCCTGGATTTAAATAAGCACTTAGGGCGGAAATAGGCTGAGTAAAGATCTTGCCACCACAACTCTTACTAGGCACTGTGGCAACTTTGACTCCATCAGAGGCATATACTGCCACATGTAAGTGTGGGCCTGTAGAAGATCCAGTATTTCCCGAATAAGCTACCACATCTCCTGCTGTCACACTCTGTCCTACAGACGCAGATATAGATGACAAGTGGCCGTAGGTACTTGAAAGCCCATTGTTGTACTTTATGAATACCCACTTACCAAAGGAAGCTCCCTTGCAAGCTATGTCTGTATCCCCTGTGCCCATGACTGTACCAGTAGCCATCGACTTCACAGGAGTACCTATAGAAGCTCTGAAGTCTAGTCCATAGTGGAATCTTCCCCATCTAGAACCGTAATGTGAAGTTACTAAAATACTATCAAGTGGCCAAGAAAGTACCCCCGATCCTTCCTTTGGAATAAGTTTCGGATTTAAAATAAATTGAATCTGAGCTTCGTAGTCTTCTATGGCTTTTTCAAAAGCATCTTTCCTCTTTTGAGTTTCAGCAAGAAGCTTCTGATAGTTAGATTCTTTGTTCTTAGTTTCTATCAAGAGAGTATTCTTCTCTTTCTTATTGGCAGTTATTTCTATCTCCTTGGCCGTTAGACTTGCTTTCAAGGTATTCAAATTCTTCTTCTCATCTTCTTTTTTGACTTTAGATATAGTTAGATTCTCTTTTTGCGTAGATACACTATTTATATACTTTTTGATTTCTGTATTTAGACTAATTACATTGTTGTATTCACGACTCAGATCGCTCATGGTACTTTGAGACAATAATTTCTGGAAGACTGTTTGGTCATCTTGTTGATTGAGGTTTTTAATCAAGCTAGCTAGAGATTCCTTAGACTTATCTAGGATACTACTTTTGACATCTATTTCACTATCTAATGTCTTGATGACAAGACTTGCTGTAGTAATCTTCTTCTCTGTCTGCTCTCTTTCCTTTATGAGTTTATTTCTCTTAAGAGTCAAGTCTTTAATAGCGTTCGACAAGGTCTTCTTCTGTAGCCCAGTCTCTGCAATCTGGTTCGAAAGAGCCTGTATCTCCTTATTGAGCTTCTCGATCTGGTTATTTGTATTATTTATCTGAGCCTGAAGCTCTTCTATGCTCTGTGCAGACGAGCGCAAAGAAAAAGCGAAAATAGCTAAAACAACAAAAATTGTACTGAATATAATCTTCCTCATTACTCTTTCTATTATACCAGATTATAAACTTAAGATAGAAATTGCTTTGTTTATACGTGTTATAGTTTCCTTTTTGCCTAAAATATCAGCTAGAATAAATGGATCAGGTGATTTATCGAGTCCAGAGAGAGCAAAACGTATAGGATGAAGCACTTCACCTCTAGAGTCCATATGATTCGCTATATCCATAAGGAGAGCTTTGATCTTCTCGAAAGTAAAGTCCTCCTCTTCTGTCATTTGAAGACTATCTAATGCTTCTTCTAAATTACTTTTAATTTTTTGAGAAGAAACATCTTTATATATTAACTTAGATGCTTCATATGCAGGCTCTTTGTAGAAGAAATCAAGTTCACCACTATCCACCATTGTCTTAATATCGCTAAATTTAGAAATCCGTTCTACTATAAGAGGAATTAATTTTTTAATATGTAATTCTTGTGGAAGCCAAGCAAAAATATTCTTCTCTAGTTCTTCTTCTGGCAATCTTTTGATGTGCTCCTTGTTTATCCAATCAAGCTTTTCTTCGTTAAAACCACCTCCACTTATATGAATTTGTTTAATGTCAAATAGATTTATAAATTCTTCTTTAGTTAAAATTTCCTTTTCTCCACCCGGATTCCATCCTATAAATGCCAAGAAGTTAATCATTGCATCTGGCAAGTATCCCTCATTCCTATATTCTAAGAAATCTTTTGCTCCATCTCTTTTACCCAATTTCTTCTTACCATCGGCTCCCATAATTGGAGGCAGTGTGACAAAAGAGGGTCTTTCTAATTCAAGTGCTTCATAAAGTGCAAGAAACTTTGGAGTTGAAGATATAAATTCATCAGCTCTCATTATATGGGTTACTCCCATTTCAAGGTCATCTATAATATGTGCAAAGTTGTAAGTTGGATAGCCATCACTTTTTATTAAAATAAAATCATCAAGAGCTTCTGGCCCTGCTTTTAACTTTCCTCTAACTTCATCTACCCATTCATAACTTTTAACGTCTGTGATTTTAAATCGAAGAGGTTTAGTACCATCCCACACAGGAGGATTCTCGGGTCTATGGTCACGATATAGAAATGGCCTCTTTTCTTCCTCAGCTTTTTTCCTGAAAGATTCCACCTCTTCTTCTGTGTAAGGATCAGCATAAGCCAAACCTTTCTCAACTAAAATTTTGGCATATTTCTGATATGAAGCTAGTCTCTCAGATTGCTTGTATGGAGCATTGGGCCCACTTATATCTGGACCTTCACTCCAATCTATACCAATCCACTTAAGTGATTCAATAATATGATCTATAGAACCTCCTACCTCTCGAGCCTTGTCGGTATCCTCAATTCTTAATATAAAAGTGCCATTATTTTTCTTAGCATAAGCCCATGCATACAAAGCAGTTCGTATTCCACCAATGTGTAAAAAGCCTGTAGGAGACGGGGCAAAACGAGTAACTACTTTTTGTTGTTTGTTTTCTATCATAAATATACAGTTATTGTTCTTCGTGGCTTAAGGCTATTATAATAGCTTCCTCGGCAATTTTCTCTGCGGCTAGAGGATTTGCAAAGGCTAGAGCTGACTCTTTCATTTTGTCCAATTTTTCTTTACTATTCATCATTTTGTCAATTTCTGAAATCAGTAAATGAGGAGTAAGATTCGCTTCATCTATAACTTCACAAGCACCGGTACGTGCATAATTGTAAGCATTCTTCCTTTGATGGTCACCATTTGACTTCGTAATAGGAATTATAATCGAAGGTATACCCCATGAAGATATCTCAAATATAGCAGAGCCTGCTCTTGAGATAATGATGTTTGCGATGCCTGCCGCTTTCCTTGTGGCTAGATTATTAAGGTAAGGAAGTGCTACATATCGAGCTATGTTTGCATTATTCTCCATTACAAGCTTTGACCGTCCTAGCACATCATCAATATTATTTATTCCTGTCTGGTGAATTATTTGATACTTAGAAAGCAAGTCAGGTAATACTTCTATCATAATGTTGTTAATTATCTCCGCGCCAGATGAACCACCAACAACCAAGATAACTGGGAGCGTTGATTCCAACTTGAAGAATTCATAAGCACCCTCACTATCACCGTGTAAAATGTTTTTCCTTATTGGCTGACCTGTGAGAGCTGTCTTCTCTTTGGGTAGATATTCTATAGCTTCAGGCCAAGAAATGGCTACCTTCTTGGCAAACTTGGCAGTCCATACATTGAGTCTACCAGGGAAAGAGTCTGACTCATGTACAATGACAGGTATGCGTAGCAACTTAGCAGCAAAAACTGCAGGGAAAGCAGCATATCCACCCTTGGAGATAACTACATCAGGGTAAATAAAGAACATACTGAAGAAGCCTATGAACATACCAGAAAGTGTTTTGAAAAAGTCTGAAATATTCTTGAGGGAGAAATACAAACGCATTTTGCCAGCTGGCACTTGGACAAAGTTGATACCATTTTCAGTAAGCATACGCTTGTCGTAGGGCTTATCGGACATATAATAAAGCTTCAGATCCACTATCTTTTGTTTGTCTGTTTGCTCTATTAATTTCTCTGCTATAGCTATAAGCGGGTAAAAGTGCCCACCAGTCCCCCCTCCTGTAAGTAATATTTTCATATTTTGTAATTATAGCGTATTTATGTAATTTTTTCTAGGTTGTCTTCTTTTGGAACTTTGAAATATTGAGGACTATGCCCATTAGACCTATATCTAGGAGGAGTGCGGTACCACCGTGCGACATGAAGACGAGAGGTACACCAGTCAGTGGAAAGACTCCAATGATAGATGCTATGTTCATGAAGGATTGGGCAGTGATGATAGTGATAATTCCAATAACAAAAAGTTTAGAGAATGAGTCTGGGGCATAGTGAGCAATACGATATCCACGCAAAGCGAAAGCCACATACAAGCAGACAATAATAGCAGAACCAATAAATCCGACTTCTTCCCCAACCACTGCAAAGATAGAGTCCCCTTGTGGCTCTGGCAAATAGTTAAACTTCTGAATACTCTGCCCCAAGCCTCTACCAGCTATACCTCCTGATCCTACAGCTATGAGTGACTGCTGAATCTGATAAGAGGAGGTACTTCCATTGGCACTTGGATTTATGAAAGTATTAATTCTACTTCTCAGATAAGGAGTCGTAAGAGCAAGAATTATGAAGGCCATAACAGCAACTAAGAATAATCCTAAAATATATTTCCAAGGAGTACCTGATATAAAAAGCATTACAAGTCCTGTGACTGTAATAAGTATTAGACTCTTGGTGTCCGGTTGTCTAATAAGGACAGCAGAAATAACTCCAAGCAATACGATTAGAGGAAGTAGTGTAAAACGAAAGTCTTGTACTCTGCCTTTGACCCAAGAGAGCCAAGCAGCAAAATAAATAACGAATCCAATTTTCAAGAATTCAACTGGCTGTAATGATACTCCGAAGAATTCTATCCATCTTCTCGATCCTCCGTGAGCCATGCCGAGTCCTGGTACGAAGACCAAGGTTGTAGCTATGATGGAGACAATGAAGAGAGGCAGTGAATACTGTCGCCAGAATTTATATGGAATCTTCAGTCCAAAATAAAATGCGACAAGCCCACCAATGAGTCCAAAGATTAATTGATTGAAAATGACGGCGTAGAACTTGGATTCATTTTTGTTCAATATTCCAAGCGATGCGGAAATAAACATAACCACTCCAATTAAAATAAGTGAGAGAACTATACCAAAAAAAATTCTATCTATTTTATTACTATTAGATGCCATATTGCCCTCTCTATTAACTTATAATCGAAATGATAACTCCGAGAATAGCTGTGATGATACTTACAATCCAGTAACGCATTGTGACTTTGTATTTAGGCCAGCCGAGAGCTTCAAAATGGTGGTGAAGTGGTGCAAAAAGGAAAACCTTCTTGCCATTGCGAAGTTTGCGGGAGCCTATCTGGATGACATTTGAAAGAGATGTAATGAAAAGTGGAAATGCAATTATAGGTAGTAGTAGAACTGTATGCGTTAGGAAAGCAATGACCGAGAGAGTTACAGTGAGCCCTATCATGCCCGTCTCTCCCATATAGAATCTGGCAGGAGGAATGTTGAACCAGAGGAATGCAAGTGTACCACCAGTAATAACAGCACAGAAGGTGGCTAGTTCAACTTGATTATTGAAAAATGCAATAAGTGTATAAGCAGTAAATATAGAAGCTAGAACTCCACCAGAGAGTCCATCTACTCCATCTATAACACTAGATGACCACAAAGATATCATGACAAGAATGAAGAATGGAATAAATAAATATCCAAGATTTACAAATCCATACCAAGGAATATAGATACTAGAATATCCAAGCTTCACATAAAACCACATACCGATGATAATTCCTAGAGACAGTATAATTCCAATCTTGATGTACCTTAGTACCATGGGATCGGTCGTCCACTTTCCCTTTCCAAATATTTGCAGGAAGTCGTCTCCTAGTCCTATCAGTGAGGCCACTATTAAAGTGAAGAATGGCAGAAGCGTCTGACTACGACTGATAAAGTACATCTTGTTTGATAATTCACTTACAAATAAATAATCCAGAAGACTTACGACCGCCAGCGTCAAGATAACTGAAATCCAGATAATCATACCACCAGTTCGAGGAGTAGAAACTTCAGCATTGTGATCGTGGATTTTATTGAAAACATTATTTGAATTTTCAGGTAGGTTGTTGTCTCTGGAAATTCTGCGCCACATTCTGTACTTGTAAAAGTAGTGTGTAGCTATAGGAGTCAGTATTATACCTACAATGAAGCTGATAACAGCCGGCAAGAAAATTTTGATAGCGTTAGTCATTGGTATTTTCGTTTTGATTTATAACACCTGATAAGGAAGCCACTACCTCTCTATAATTTGGAAGTTCTGTAATGGAAGTGACATTCATATAAGAGAGAGTTTCGAATGTAGGACGATAAAGTAATCTTCTACTGTCCTTACTATCTACTACCTTCTCTATGAGTCCACGCACAAGTAAATTGCGAAGTATGAAGCTTGAATTCACTCCACGAATATAGTCGATCTCGCTTCGAGATACGCCATTTTTGTATAGAATGATAGACAGAGTCTCGAGAGTTGCCTTGGAAAGTTCCTTGGTAATTTCTTCTTTGCGGATTGATTCTATCAAGCTTGAAAGCTCGCCTGTAATACCTAGTACGACTCTATCATCCTTGCGTACAAGTACTAGTCCACGACCAGTCAGAGACTGCTCTAGCTTACCCAAGGCTTCATTTATTTCTTCTTCGCTCACATTCAGAAGTTCTGCCAACTTCTTGATAGAGACATCTTCCCCTTTATAGAAAAGCAAACCTTCAATTTTTGATTCTAAATTAATTTCCATAATTTTCTTGTTTATTTATATTAATATCACCATAAGTTGCATTCTGTATTACATCTATCAATCCTTCTCTTACCAATTCTAACATAGCGAGAAAAGAAACGATAACGTGCACCTTGGCCTCCTCAGCATCTCCTGCCCCATGACTTTTAGAAAATTCTCGGAATGAAAGGTTCATGGCTGTCTGTATGCGACTCGTCAGACTATTGATAACTTCATCGATATTTATAATCTTCTTCACTTCAACTTCTGGCAACTTGGCCTCTTTCTTGGGAACTTCTGCGAGGACGTCTGCTATGGACTTGGCAATGTTGGCTACTGTGATAAGTGGATCTGGAGCAAATATTGGCTCACTCCAGATACGATCAGTAGGTGTAAATATAATCTTTGCTCCGAAATTTGCCTTAATATCAATTCCAGCATTTTTGATAATCTGGTAAAGTCGTAGTCTTGCCTCAAGATCTACTATCTTTTCATTTTCATCTTCAGTCAAAGCCAGATTGGGAAGTAAAGACTTAGACTTGATCAATATCAAAGTTGCCGCTATTAGTACAAAGTATGATACATCATTTATGTTTCTACTTTCTTCACTTAAAGACTTCACATAAGCTATGTAGTCGTTGGTCACATCTCCCAGTGATATTTCATTCACAAAAAGCTTCCGAGCCTCTATAAGCGAAAGCAATACATCAAGTGGCCCCTCAAAGGTCCCCGCCCGAACTTTATAGGTAGATGTGATACCTTCCGTCTCCATATTACTTTTTAATTATATTGATACCAAGTTCTTTAAGTTGCTTTTCTGATACAACAGATGGTGATTCCATCATTAAATCTTTGCCTTCTCCTGTTTTAGGGAAAGCAATAACTTCACGAATATTTGGTTCATTTTCAAGAAGCATTATAAGTCTATCGAACCCCCAAGCTATACCACCATGAGGAGGTGTACCTGTTTGGAAAGCATTCAACATATGACCAAAATTCCTATCAATATCTTCATCTTTATGACCAATAATATTTAAGACCTTGCGCAAAGTTTCTGCTTCATGAGCTCTTATACTTCCACCGCCGATTTCATAACCATTCAAGGTTATGTCGTACTGAGTCGTAAGAATATCTCCCAACTTTTCCCCTTCTAAAAGCCACTGTTTGTGATCCTTAATTGGTTCAGAAAATGGATTGTGAGTAAACGTCCATTCTCCTTCTGTGTTTGGATTATCAGACTTATCAGTTCTTTCAAAAAATGGAAAATCTACAACCCAACAAAAAGCAAGCAAATCTGGATCATTTTTATCATTACGTATATCTGGACGATCATTGCCATACTTTTCTATTGCATCTTTATATGAAATTCTAGGAAAAGGAATTTCTTGAATTTTTTTATGTGGATATAAATTGGAGACTAACTCAATTAAAAGTTTCTCATTCACAGCCATTACATCTTCTTTCTTTACAAAACTCATTTCCATATCGAGTTGAGTAAATTCAGGCTGTCTGTCACCTCGAGTATCTTCATCTCTCATACATCTAGCAATTTGGAAATATTTTTCCATTCCTGATGCCATAAGTAATTGCTTGTATTGTTGAGGAGATTGTGGAAGTGCGTAAAATGTACCCTTATAAAGTCTTGAAGGTACAATATAATCTCTGGCTCCTTCTGGAGTAGACTTGGTTAATATTGGAGTCTCTATTTCTATGAAATTTTCTTTATCCAAAAAGTCACGAACAAATTTTGCTATTTTGTGACGGTTACGAATATTCTTTTGCATTCTAGGTCTTCTTAGATCTAAGTAACGATAAGTAAGTCTAGATTCTTCATTAATTTCTTTCCCATCAGAAGTTACATCGAAATTAGGAGTCTTAGCTTTATTTAAGATCTCAATATCTGTTATTTCAAGTTCAATATCACCATTTAGAACTCCTTCTTTTATATTTCTCTCAGGGCGTTTATTCACTATGCCAGTTATAGAAAGTACCCACTCTGTACGCACTTCTTTGACTTGCTCCATGGCTTCTACATGGTTAGGCAAGACTACGCATTGTACCTTTCCAGTCATATCTCTCATGTCCATGAATACCATCTTCCCTTGATCGCGACGTACATCTACCCAGCCAGAAATGGAGACAGTGGAACCGATAAAATCTTTTAAATCTTTAATATAAGTACGTTGCATATGTTTAAATAAGTGATAATTTGATAATAAAATAATTAATGTATATCCCTAGCTATGATGAATTCATACGGCACAGAAATGATGAAAGTGATGGCTACGATAATCCAGTAGAATGGAGTGAATAGATACCAGATGATTATATCCTTCTTCTTTTCTGCAAAGTACCATTTCTGGACTTTTGTATGGACAATATTCACCGGCCAATAAATAATACCGAACGCTATTGTAAATAAAATTCTGATATATTTCATAAATTTACTCCTACATTATTTCTAATAAGTTGCATTTTTGCATTAATATTATTTTTAGCTTTTTCGCCTCCCTCTTTCAAAATACTTTTAACTTCATCTATATTTTTCTCATAATATTCTCTATTTTCACGCATAGGTTTTATAAAAGAAACAATTTCTTCATAAAGCATATCTTTAGATTCTTTGTATCCTAGTCCACCATCTTTATATCTTTTCTTCAAGTTTTCAAGTTCTTCTCCTTTCAAGAAAAGTTTATGAAGAGCGAAGATGTTGCACTCTTCGGGATTCTTAGGTTCAGATGGACTCTTCGAATCTGTTACTATACTCATGACAGCTTTTCTGATTTGCTCGTCTGTACCGAAAAGTGGAATTATGTTGCCATAGCTTTTACTCATCTTCCGACCATCTGTCCCTGGTACGATAGCAACTTCTTTCATTATTACAGGTTCTGGAAGTTTAAAAGTCTCTCCATAAATATTGTTAAACTTTATTGCTGTATCACGAGCATATTCTATGTGTTGCTTTTGATCTGAACCCACAGGTACAACGTCGGCATCTTGTATTAAAATATCGGCAGACATAAGGATAGGATAGTCGAAAAGTCCAACGTTTACTTCTTTGGCTTTCATTCCTGCATCTTTATATGCAGTAGCACGCTCTAGGTATGGCATTGTGGTAATGCAATTAAAGTACCAAGCAAGCTCTGCTACTTCAGGAATATCTGATTGTTTGAAAAGGCATACTTTCTTTGGATCAAGTCCGCAAGCCAGGTAATCCATAGCCACACTTAATATATTGGACGATAAAGTACTCTTGTTTTGTACTGTCGTGATGGCGTGCAGGTCTGCTATAAAGATAGAGGAATCGTACTGATCTTGAAAGTCGACAAACTGCTTGATAGCTCCAAAATAGTTACCAATATGTATAGTTCCTGATGGCTGTATGCCAGATAATAAACGTTTTTTCATATACCCTATATAATATCAAAAATATGAAAGTTTTGCACATATTAGTAACACACTTATCCTGAAAAGTAATTTGGTACTATCAATCCGAACTGATACAATGACAAAATGGCATCAAACAATAAATCAAACATCCGTATCCCTCCACAAAGTATCGATGGAGAAAAGGCCGTCTTGGGTTCTATAATGCTCCGCCCATCTGCAATACATGAAATCAACGATATAGTAAATGAAAGCTCTTTCTACGTCGCCAAGCATGCCAATATTTACAAAATAATGCTGGAGCTTTCTAGTAAAGGCGACCCTATTGACCTCCTAACAGTCTCCCAGAAATTAAAAGAGAAAGGAATGCTAGACTCTGTAGGTGGCAACAGCTACCTGACTGAGCTTAGCAACTCTGTCCCCGCTTCGACCAATATTAAATATTATGCAGACATAGTCTCTCAGAAGCATCTATTGAGGAAAATAGTTGATGCTGGTTCTGATATATCTGAAATGGGATTCAAAGAAGAAGTAGAAAATGTATTTGAAGTTCTAGATCAGGCCGAGAAGAGAATGATGGGTATCAACAACAATATGTCCGGACACGCCTTCGCCTCTTTGAAGGATAGCTTGCCTGAAGCGTGGGAGCGCTTGGAGAAGCTTCATGAGAGTAAGGGGGAGCTTCGTGGAGTACCGACAGGCTTTCATGATCTTGATCAATACCTTTCTGGACTTCAGAAGTCCGACCTTATCATCCTTGCTGCTCGTCCTTCTATGGGTAAAACGACCTTAGCTCTCGACATCGCTCGCCAAGCTGCTATGAATCACGGCACACCTACTGTCATCTTCTCGCTTGAAATGAGTACTCAGCAACTCGTCGACAGAATGCTAGCCGCTCAGTCACGCGTTAATGCTTGGAATCTACGTACTGGTAACCTTACAGCTGAAAGTGAGTTTGCTAAAATCCGCGACTCTCTCGATAGTTTATCGAAGGCTCCTATCTTCGTAGACGACATGGCTGGTAACTCTATTGTTCGTATGCGTTCCGTCTGTCGTCGTATCAGAGCTGAGCATGGTATAGGACTTATCATAGTCGACTACTTACAGCTGATGTCGACTTCAAAGAATTACGACAACATGGTGAACCAAGTTACAGAGATATCTCGTTCGCTCAAATCACTTGCGAAAGAATTTGACGTACCAGTCCTTGCGCTCTCACAGCTTTCTCGTGCTGTGGAGTCTCGTGGAGGACGTCCTCGCCTTTCTGACCTTCGTGATTCAGGATCCATTGAGCAGGATGCCGACATCGTGATGTTCATACATAGAGAAGATAAAGGTAAAGATGAAAGTGAGAAGACAAACATCGCCGAAATACTTATCGAGAAGCACCGTAATGGACCAGTCGGTAAGGTTGACCTTTACTTCGATGAGAAGACAACAACTTTCGTATCTATTGATAAAACGGGTGGACATCAATTTGCTCCATCTGGTAACACAGGTGGTGGAATGGATCAATTTTAGTCCCGTACGAAATTTACGTGATATTAAAATAAATAATAAATATATTAAACAATAATTAATAATAAAATAAAAAGAAAAAATAATTTTTATTTTGTACGGGATGAATCCAATAGAAAAACTTACAGAATATTTTAAGGAATTCCCAGGGATTGGCGAAAGGCAAGCCAAGCGTTTTGTGTATTTTCTGCTTCACAAGAATCCCACTTATGTGAAAGAGCTTGGAGACAAAGTTCTTGACTTGAAGAATACTATTCACCAGTGCCCATCATGCTTCCTATTCTTCCAATCCACGCAAGACCAACTTTGCGACGTATGTAGCAATCCAAAGACTGACAAGTCTTCCCTTCTAATAGTTGAGAAAGATGCAGATTATGAGAATATAAAAAGAAGTAAAAATTATAGTGGTATGTACTTTATACTTGGCGGACTTGTACCAATAGTTACAAAGGATACTCCAACTTTCGTCCGCACGAAGGAATTACTTCGAAATATTGAGAAGCAAGCCAAAGACCACAGTCTCAAAGAAGTTATCCTTGCCCTCTCTCTCAACCCTCAAGGTGAACACACTGACATGTACTTACGCGAAATACTCGACACACTAGAGAAAACTTACAAATTCAAAATAGTCTCCCTCGGCCGTGGCCTTTCCACCGGCACCGAACTCGAATACTCCGACTCCGAAACAATCAAAAATGCATTAAGAAATAGAGCATAAAAAAATCACCGACTTGATGTTTCGGTGATTTTTTAGTTAATAAAAAAGGTTCATTTAATAGAAAATTTTAGCGAGTCTACCAGACTTCTTGGCATCTTCAGTGATCTCTTTTGTAGAAATTTTTAGTTCTGGTGGAATAAGCATTGTATCCAATTCTTCTATTTGCTTTTTTATCTCTTCAATTGAAGAACCAGATATTTTTGATAGCTCCTCCATAAAGACATTTATGTCTCCAATATTCCCAAAAGCACTGATTTCATCTGCATCATCAATAACAGCAATAAGTCTAAGGGATGTAAATTGTTCCCCTTGTCCGCCATATTCACAAACATCAACTTCTTCTTGAAAAATAAGACGCATAAAATCAGAATAGAAATCAATCCTTTCAAAAGTGTGAAATGAAAAATGCTCTTCACCTTCCCATGAATAGAAAGTTAAAAGTTTCGTTCCTTTTTCCAGAGAAAGAATTTCTTTTAGATGTAAAGGATCTTTGTAGTCTAAATACCTTACATCTGTATGATTTTCATAAGGACAACTACACTCATCCCTGTAACCGCCAATACGCCATTCACTACCATCTTTTTCAAATGGCTGATGCCAAACCTTGAAGGGTAAACATCTATAAATTCTAAATTTCTTCATAACTTATAACATTTAGTTTTTGATTAAAAAAACAATTTTTTCTTCCACATTACAACTTATGGATATATTAGTCAAATACAGAACCAGCCCCGAAGCAAAGCTTCGGGGCTGGTGGTTTTTTAACGAGTATTATTTGATTGCGGAGATTTTGACTTCCATGAATGGTTGGCGGTGACCGTTCTTCTTCAAGTATCGGCTTTTTTGGAGGTATTTAACTACTTTGACTGTTTTGTGTTTACCAAGCTTAACGAAGAGGGACTCTACTGTAGCTCCTTTAATATAAGGGCTTCCGATAGTGGTATCTACGCCGTTGTCTACTAGAAGGACTTTATCAAAAGTTATTTTGTCTCCAATTGCGAATTCTCCATCAAGCTTTTCAACCTTTAGGATGTCCCCAACTGCGACTTTGTACTGCTTGCCACCAGTAAGAATAACTGCAAATTCCTTGCTTTCTGCCTTCTTTTCTTTGATTGTTTTTTTAACTGTAGCCATAATATTTATGTGTTATAGAAAGCCTTTAAATACATAGGTTTTCCACAGGACTCATAATACACAAAAATTTTGAAAAAAGCAATAGGGGCTGTATACTAGAAGAATATGATTTCAAAATACAACCATAAAGAGCTCAATTGGATTGATTTGGAATCACCAAGGGAAGAAGAGATCGAGCACGCCTTTGGAGAGTACCCTATACCAAGTATTATAAAAGATAGAATCACCAGCAGTAGACGAGAGGACTTTGTGGATATCAATTACGACTATATTTATATATCAGTTGCGGGCAAGCTAGTCTTCTTTGTAAATGACAACTTTTTCCTTTCTATTCACAACGAACCCATGCAAGCATTCAGCGAATTCTCCAACGAAGTTGAGCTTGATGTGGTAGGGGGAGAAAAGATAAATAGCCACAGATTACTCCTAGCTTACTTAATCAAGAACATTCATTTGAATAATCACAAAGATTTAATATCGAAGGTAAATGAAGTCCAGAATCTAAAAGAAGCCTTAAATAAAAACAAAAGAAAGATTAAAAGGCAAACAATCATTATCATTTCATTAATAATACTACTCATTATATTCATATGGCTTTAAAATTATACAACACACTATCCAGAGAGAAAGAAGAATTCAAGCCAATATCAGGTATGGATGTAGGCTTGTATACTTGCGGGCCTACGGTCTACAACTATGCCCACATAGGCAATATGCGTACTTATGTATTTGAAGATGTGTTGAAGAGAGTGCTAGCTTACAATGACTACAAAGTGAAGCATGTCATGAACATTACCGACGTCGGGCACCTAACTGGTGACCGAGACATGGGCGAAGACAAAATAGAGAAGGAATCCAAAAAGGAGAACAAGTCAGCTTGGCAGATAGCGGAATTCTATACGGAAGGATTCAAAGAAGATTTGCTAAACTTGAATATCATTTTCCCTGACATATTCTGTAAAGCAACAGAGAACATAGATGAGCAAATAGAAATGATAGAAGTATTAGAAAAGAAAGGTTTTACTTATAAAACAAGTGATGGAATATATTTTGATACAGGGAAAGTGAAGGATTATACCAAGCTTTCTCATCAGAAGTTGGAAGACCTAAAAGAAGGCGCACGGGTGGAAGTAAACGACGAGAAGAGGAACGCTACAGATTTCGCTCTTTGGAAATTCTCACCAAAGGATACCAAAAGGCAAATGGAGTGGGAGAGTCCTTGGGGTGTCGGTTTCCCCGGCTGGCACATAGAATGCTCGGCTATGAGTGTGAAGTACTTGGGAGAACATTTCGATATTCATGCAGGAGGAGTAGATCATATAAGTATTCACCATACCAACGAGCTTGCCCAAACAGAAAGTGCTACTGGCAAGGAGCCTTGGGTCAACTACTGGATTCACGGAGAATTTATGAATATCAAGGATGGCGAGAAAATGGCCAAGAGTACTGGCAATTTCCTCACTCTCAAAAGTGAATTCTTAGATAAAGATATTAGTCCTCTTGTGTACCGTTTCGCTACGTTTGGAGTGCACTATAGAAAGCAAATGGAATGGAATAGTGAGATAGTAGTGCAAGCAGAAACAAGTTACAACAATCTTTTAAATAAGGTGAAAGCTTTAGGTAAGGATGTAGGTTTTGTAAATATGGAGTTAAAAGAGAGATTCCTAGATAGTATCAACGATGACTTGAATATGCCGAAGGCTCTAGCTGTCCTCAATGAAGTATTCAAGTACGGCATTTCCAATGCAGACAAACTTGCCACCATCCTCGACTTTGATAAAGTCTTGGGGCTTGGTTTGAGTAATATAAAGGAAGAAGTAATACCAAATGAAGTTAAAAACTTAGCCGAAGAGCGACTCCTCGCCCGCAATCAGAAAGACTGGCAAAAGAGCGACGAGCTAAGAGACCAAATAAAAAAAATGGGCTATGAAGTAAAAGATGTAGAAGGAGGATATGAAATAAGTAAAATGTAGCATGAATAAATTAAAATGCACTAGGTCTTGCCTAGTGCATTTTAATGGTATTGCAATAAAGATATTTATATTTTATAATCAAAATATGGTTAAACAAGCAAATTATACCAATATAGCATGGTGGACAGCTCACATAAGTGGGTAATCTTTTGTTGTATTTATAATTTATTTCTAAAATATTAACAAGAATATACCCACAAAACGTGGGCTTTTTTTATTTGTAACTTATTAAATTATGGAAAAATTTATTTTTAAACAACATTGTACTGAATTCTGGCGCAAATAACATTGTGTTTATTGCTTATAAATTATTATTTTAAACTTAAATTATATGAAAAACAATATTAAATCATTAAAGAATTTACCAGATGAAAGTGGATATTATGGAAAATTTGGCGGAAGTTTCATACCTCCACAGCTAGTAGAGCCTCTTAAGGAAATAGAAAGAGAATATATAAAAGCAAAAAATGATCCTGATTTCCAGAAAGAATATAGAGACTTACTTACAAATTATGTTGGGCGTCCTTCCCCTCTTTACTTTGCTAAAAATTTATCAACAAAGCTTGGTGGAGCAAAAATATATCTTAAGCGAGAAGATCTGAATCACACTGGTGCCCATAAAATAAATCATTGTCTTGGAGAAGTATTACTAGCAAAAAGAATGGGTAAGAATAAAGTTTTAGCAGAAACTGGAGCAGGTCAGCATGGAGTGGCTCTAGCTACCGCTGCTGCCCTACTTGGTCTTGAGTGCGAAATACATATGGGTTCTATTGATATAGAAAAGGAACATCCAAATGTAATCCGTATGAAATTACTAGGTGCTAAAGTTGTAGAAGTTACGTCAGGAGGTAAGTGTCTCAAGGATGCAGTTGATAGCGCTTTTGCAACATTTATAAATGAATACAAGACAACATTCTTTGCTATAGGTTCAGTAGTGGGACCTCATCCATATCCTATGATAGTTAGAGATTTTCAATCTATTGTTGGCAAGGAAGCAAAAGAACAAATATTGAAACAGGAAGATAGATTACCAGATTATGTAATAGGCTGTGTTGGTGGTGGCTCTAATGCTATTGGATTATTTCATGAATTTCTTGATGATGAAGTTAAACTTGTAGGTGTTGAACCAGCAGGTATCGGATCAGGAGTTGGTGAACATGCAGCTACTATTACTTATGGAACAGAGGGAGTCATACATGGTATGAAGACGATTGTATTACAAGATAAAAATGGAGAACCCAACAGTGTTCACTCCATTGCATCTGGATTAGACTATCCAGGAGTTGGCCCTATTCATGCTTATCTGAAAGATATTGGAAGAGTAGAATATACTAGAGCTTCTGATGATGAGACAATTAAGGCATTCTTAGAATTGTCTAAAGTTGAGGGAATTATTCCAGCTTTAGAAAGTGCTCATGCCATAGCTTATGTAATGAATCTAGCTCCAACTCTTAGTAAAGACAAAATTATTATCGTGAATCTTTCAGGTCGTGGAGATAAAGATATTGATTATGTAGCTAAGTTGTTAAAAATTTAATCCCAAAAATCTTCCCCTAGGCAAGGCCTAGGGGAAGATTTTTAATTTATAATTCCTAATTATTTAACCGCTCCAAGTTCCATGAAGAAGGTCGAGCCTTTGCCCATGCCTTCGGACTCAACGTATACACGGCCTCCATGAGCTTCTGAGATCTCCTTGGTGAGGTACAAGCCCAAGCCCGTGCCGGAAGTGTTCATACGAGCACCTTCACCACGAGCAAACTTCTGGAACAGTGTAGCCTTGATCTCTGGAGTCATACCCATACCTGTATCCTTTACGGAGAACAAAACCTTGTCCCCCACTTTTTCGACTTTCACATTTATCTCCCCTGTCTTTGTGTATTTGATGGAGTTATCGACAAAGTTTATAACAACTTGGCGAATCTTGTCCTTGTCACCATTAACCATACAATCCTTCACACCTTCTGACAAGAAGTTCATTTTGAGACCCTTGCCTTCTGCAACAATGGAAAGTTCTTTGGTCACAGACTCTGCAACTTCATTCATATCAAATGGAGCCATATCATACTTCATGCCTCCCTGCTCAATCTTAGACACGTTCAGTAAGTCTTCCACAATTTTAGCCAAGTTCTGACTGGATTCATATATACGAGAGATAGCATCCTTGGCTTCCTTATTCACTTCACCATAGTCTCCATCCACAACCATGGAAGCATAACCCTTTATGGCTGTCAGTGGGCTTCGTAGCTGATGTGAAGCCAGCGACACGAATTCACTCTTCAATTTATCAAGTCCTTTCAACTTTTCATTGGCATTTTCTAGGTCGCTATTTGATTGCTCTAATTTCAATCTTAATACTTCTAATCTTTCACGTTGCCTTATTTCTTTTATAACACTACGTATTAGATTTATACCAAAAACAAGGAACAAAAAGAATACACACCCTCTAAATATAATCATTAATAATGTTTCGGAAAATATAACTTCAACGAGTAGAACAACAGAAAGTATAAATACTAAAACTGCCGTTGCTGCAACTTTTATATTAAATAAATGTCGTTTTAAAATAGCCACAGCTGTAAATATTACAAAAGGAAATGTAAAAAGTGCTCCAAGGGGTATATATCGTGTATTATCAGACATTACAGGTAAAATAAGATTAAATAAAATTATTGATGTAAACATTATTAATACACCTACAACAATTAAATTTATTTGGGAACGTAGTTCATCTTTAGCTAAATTTAATTTTCTTAAAATTACCACAAATCCACTAATAACCAATGAGAGGGCTACAAAAATAAATATAAATATTCCTGAAGCTGGAACAGGATGTGACACAACATCCCCTGGAACTCTGGTAATTGAAGAAAATACATAAGGGGTTAATGTTAAAATAGCTGTAGCAAAAGCAATCGGAATGACCCCAATCTTAAACCATTTAGGAAATATTATGACTTCTTGAGGAAATACAAACATTAATGTAAAAAAAGACAAAGATTGAAGAACTGCAAAAAATATTACAAATCGAATAGTCCACAAAATTAATAAATCATTATTGATATTATAATTTAAATAATTAGTTACACCCCATGCCAATGTAACCATCGAAAAAATAAAAAATATTTTATTCGTTAGACTTTTTCTATTACTAAAATAAACAACAAAACCAAGTAAGCCTGTTCCTGCAACAGAAACACCTACCGTTAATAAATCTAAATTTATGCCTGATTGAAACATTTATTTTTTAATTACACTATTAACTAATAATCTTGGACTATGATGTGGGTCTTTATTATTATAACCTATTCTAAATAAAAATTCTGGATAAAACTCAGTATTTAAGACTTTTTGTAATTCTTTATTCGATTCACTATAAACACTCACTGACCCCCATGGAGAAGTTTTTATGTCTTGAGATATAGCATTAAGAGCTATATTTTGATACATTCTTCCAATTATTAATTTATCTTTCTTAGTATTATTTTTTGAAGTTAATACAATAATTTCTGGAGTATACTTTGTGAATAGAGCAGTATTTTGTTTTTCACTAAACTTATCCATATTAAATAACTTAATGAGATTAGGTACTATTAAGGATAATATACCAGGAATTTGCATACCAAAAGCAGGAATACCAACATAAGATTCGGTAAAATTATTCTTTACATGAGTTGATAATTCCCTTCTAAACAAATAAGAACTCATTAATTGTATAGAAGCATAATTGGCAATCTTACCAATATCAGCAATAGTTTGAGAATCTTGTATAAGTACTACTTTATGATCTGTGGTTGAAAATTTTTGAATTTTTTCTAGAAATTCATCTGGGAGATTTCTCTGTTCATATTTACCACGATTAACAATACGTCTTTTAATTTGGTGTATTAAGTGACTAGAATCTATACTTTTCGAGTGGTCTTGTGTAAATTGTAATATTGCACATAGTTCTATTTGTGGATTTTCTTCATAAACAACACTAACTGTATATCCAAAATAATCAGCCGTAACAACAATATTTTCTACTGTACATCCTATACTCACATATGATAAGTCATCGTTAGGATCACCAACTGGTAGTACTCGTACTTTTGATTTAAAAACATTTATAGATAATTTCTCCACGTCAATTTGGAATTCCCATGGTTGAGAATTATGACTCGAAGGGGCAAGAATACCAAACCTTAAGAAAAAAAGGAGTTTATCGTAATCCGATTTCTGTTCTTCAAAATCAGTGACAGAAACTTTCCAAGCATCGTAGTTGTTTGCCATACAGTAGATATTATAGCATAAAATATAAACACATACGACAAAACATTATTTTACCCATTGTTGCTTTCCGTTACCGCTAAAATATTTATGATGATGGTATGGCCAGCCAATAATTTTAGGATAAACTTTTTTCCCCTCTAGAGAATATAGATAGGCATATTCAGAATTTCTCGAACGTAATTCTTCTACAATATAATCGGCAATTTGTTTTTTTAGCATAGGTGTCATAAAAACATTCTTTTTTAACTCAATATTTATCTCAAGGACTGAATTTAATGATTTATTTTCTTTCTTTAGAATAGTAGCTTTGCCTGTAATAAATTTTGATAATTCTTTTCTATCAAGTGCTGTTCTAATTTCTTCTGAATAAATATTTGCTCCACGAAATACAATAACAAAATCACTTCGCGTAAATAGATAAACTATAGGCAAATTAAATACTTTGTTTGAAATACCAACTTTTTTCGCTTCGGTCAAAATATCTACTCCTACTGTCTTGCATTTTTCTAACAATTCTTTAAATGATATAACCCCACCTAAATCTGAAAAAGCATAGCGAACAAGGGGAACAGATGAACTATAGCTTGTAACAACAACTTCCCCGTTAACTTCTTCAAAATATGTTATATGTGGATAATATTGAGCTACTGTCGGCATAGAAATTGCATTTGGAAATAATACTTCAAATATTTTTTTATTTTTATTTGAAAGAGATCGAATTAGTGCAGTAAGAGCGGTCTCGTGAGCAATAGTACCTTGTTCCACTGTACCATAAATATTTACAATATCAGTATATTTATTTCTAATTCCGGTCTTTTTGATTAAATAGTTACGAAAGTTTTCTGAATACCCTTCCGCTGCTGTTAAAATGCGCATATTATATTCCTCCCAATTGATACCATGCTTTGGTCCATTATCAATAATATCTTTTATGAATGGAGGGTAACCCATAATAACAGTATTATCATAAAATGGCATGAATTTTTTACATGAAGTTAAAAATAATTCCTTATTGGTACCAACTGGGATTATTGTTAATTTGTATCCTTTCTGTGAAAGTTTATTTAAATTTTTATAGGTAAAGACACCACCAATCCAAATACCTAAACCAAAACCTAAAACACATAAGGTGGATTTATTCTTAGATAGACCAAACTGATTTACAAAAAATAACTCTAACGCATATTCATAATACGAATCATGCACCTCAGAACGAGGAAAATAAAAAGATTCTCCAGTAGATCCAGATGTCGCAGAAATTGTTGTTGCTTCATTTAAGGCATTCTTTGGAAAAAGTTGTTCATATGGTAGTTTACGTAAGTAATTATCTCTTCTAATAAGAGGTAAATTTTTAAAATCTTTAATATTATTTATAGGACTTTTTACATTATTCTTAATAAGAAAATGTGCATAAGCTGGTACAGATTGTTTAGTAAAACGAAATATATCAAGAGCATTCTTTTCTCCTTGCAATTCAAGCCTTTGGGAATCAACCAACCTTAAATAATCAATTTCTTTCTTAATATTATCTGTATAGTGAAATGATAGAACCTTTTTCTTCATAAGAATTATAATTACTATTTTTTATTGATAATCTTTTTAGCTAATTTGTCGGCGATTCTTTCGGGAGATATATTTTCCTTATCACTATTTTTAATTATCTCACTCATTATTTTTTGTATCTTCTTAACGTTATTTTTTATTCGAGTGTTGTTGATACTTGAGTTTTTATATTCATCCACAACACTTATAAGTCCACCCGCATTGACTATATAGTCAGGTCCGTAGAATATACCCTTATCATACAATTTATCGGCTATATCTGCACTCTCTAGCTGATTGTTAGCAGAACCAATTATTATTTTACACTTGAAATCTTTAATGCTCTTTTTATTTAAAGTGTAATACAGAGCACATGGCATATAGATATCAACTTTTTGTTTATGAATATTATCAACGTCTATGATCTTTACTTTAGGAAAAAGCTTTTTTATATAAGCTAATCTTTCCTTATTTGTATCTGAAATATAAATACTTTTAGCCTCTTTGTATACAATCTTTAGAAATTCAGAGCCCACCTTACCAACTCCTTGAATAGCAAAGGTTCTGCCTTTCATATTCTTGGTTCCAAATATCTTTTGACAAGTTGTCTCAATAGCAAAGAATAGACCAAGGGCTGTGTACTTTTCTGGATTAGAAAAGTAGCCAACTAGATACTTAGTATCTTTCTTCATTGAATCTAGGTCAGCAACAGTCAAGCCAACATCTGTCCCAGTGATAAACTGCCCCTTAAGATTGTTAAGCAGAGTAGCGTATGACTTAAACAAAGCCTCTCTAGAGAACTTCCCCTTAGGCTTTATTAGAACTGCCTTTGCTCCCCCATAAGGAAGCCCAGCTAAGGCACTTTTATAAGACATTAGTTTGGAAAGCTTCAAGGCGTCCTTTAATGCCTCTTTATCTGAAGGATATTTCAACAATCTTGTTGCTCCAAATGAAGGTAGTGAGCCATTCTTTCGATGAATGGCAATGTATCCATGTAATTTTGTTGCTGAATTATTCAACTGTAATACCAGAAAATGATTGTCAAATTCTGGTATTTGCTTTAAAGTTTTTTTAGTTAACAACTTACTAGATTTAATTTTATTCATACAGAAAGAGTGTAATGTTTAGTTATGTATAACTTTTTATTGTTTTTAAGAATTTCTTTCACTGCGTATGTAACGATAACTCCACCCAAAATTGCTGCACTTCCCAACTGAGACCAAGACACCAATTCTTTGTTAATAACTTTTTTAACTGACTTTATCATATTTGGATCAACCTTATCTACTCCTCCGACAATATCGTTTACAATGAGACCACCAGCTTCTTCACGTGTTAACTTATTCTTCATAATATTATTCCAATACGATATATCTTTATTGAAAATTTTATTATAACCCAAGTCATATCTCTCAATGTGAAGAACTACTCCATCCCCGTTGTCAGTTATCATCAATACAGGAATTTTATATTTTAAAGCTAATCTTCGAACTTCAATTTTAACTGGGAAATCATCAATCTCTTCAACAATACAATTCAGCTTTTTATTCTTTAATAAAAGTTCTAAATTTTTAGCATTTACACCCTTTTTCATTAAAGTAACTTCCGCAAAAGGATTATCTTCATAAATGCGACGAGATGCAATGACGGTTTTATTTAAACCTATTTGATGAACACCTGCCAGAATTCTGTTTAAATTTGTTGTGTCTAAATTATCGAAATCAGCAATAGTTATAGAGTTCGATATGCCCGCTTGGGTGAGCACAAAGGCAATGTTACTACCTACGCTCATGCCGAAGACCCCAATTTTAAAATTTGATAGCTTCTTCTGTTCCTCTTCTGTTATTAAGTCTCTGTTTCTATTGGTTTTAAGGGTTAAATAATCATTTTTTTTAACTGACTTAATCAGAGTATAATTCCAAGGATAATAAATGTGTATGAAATTATTCATATTTTCTTTTACAAAATCCAAGAAAGCTTTATCTTTATATACCTTCTTTTTATCTTCTCCTATGAACTTGTGATTCCTGATAAAAAATAATTCCTTCAACTGGTGCGAAAAAGCATCCACGTATGTTACCTGTGAATTCTTCTTGAGAAGCTCTTTAACTTTTTTATAATCTTTAATTAATATCGGCTTATCTCCCAGGCTATCGCTTGTTTTCATATATAAATAAATTATACCATAAAGAATATTTTGTGTAAAAATATAGCGTATTATGCTTCCTGCATTGTCATGCAGTGAATGGCTCCGCCACCGTAGATAATTTTCGAGCAGTCTATGCCTATTATCTTATGATTCGGAAATACAGACTGGATGATAGCTTGTGCCTTCTCATCATTCTTGTCATTGAAAACTGACATCAATACGACAGAGTTACTTATATAGAAATTCGTATAAGATACTGGAGCCTTTACACCATCGTCATAAGTCATGTGAGGCATAGGTAATTTAACAATTTTAAATTTATTACCATCTTTATCTAGCGCATTTTCTAGTATTTTGAAATTTGTATCAAGTATTGCAAAGTTTGGGTCACTTTCGTCATCTTCATAAGCACAAAGAATTGTATCTTCTGATACAAAGCGAGCTATTTCATCTATGTGTCCGTCTGTGTGGTCGTTTACCAAGCCCTCCTTCATCCAGACAATATTCTCTATTCCTAGATAATCTTTCAAATATTCTTCATACTTTTCTTTGCTCATGTCGCCATTTCTATTGGGATTTAGGAGACATTGTTCTGTCGTCATAAGAGTACCACGGCCATTACTTTCTATTGCTCCACCTTCTAAGACTACCTCAGGTCGAAAGACTTCAGACTTCGATTTATTTATAATACTGTTGAAGACTTCATTGTCCTTCATAAGATCAGCAAAATATGCATCATGACCTTTCCCATACGCAGTATAATTCCACTTCACAAAAGCTTTCTTGCCACTTTCTTTGTTTAATATTATTATCGGAGCGTAGTCTCTAGTCCAAACATCAGCATAATCCTCTTCAAAGAAAATAATGTTCTCCATATCGCATCCTGAATCTTGAAGTATCTTCTCTATTCTATTCTTCTCTTCACTTCTAACTATTAAGCTCACTTGCTCACTTCCTTCTAGCGCTTTGATAATTTCACAATAACTTTTCTCCACTTCGGGAATACTGTCTGGAAAGGTAGTATTGTCATAAGGCCATGCAAGCCAAATAACTGAATGCTTTTCCCATTCTGCTGGCATACTGTAACCTAATTCTTTAGGAGTTTTTTGCATCACTACTTTTTCTTAATATTTTTATCAACTATCAAATTATAAGTATCAGGTCTACGATTGCGCAAGAATCCCCAACTTTCTCCAATATATTCATTCATTGCCAAGTCAAGAGTAGCTACCACTGCTTCATCTTTGCCTTTACTTGCTCTTTTGAGTATTTTACCAAATGCATCTGATACAAATGATTGACCCCAGAATAGAGATTGTCCTTCTGTACCAGTCCTATTTACAGCTATGACAGGCAAACTGTTTGCAATAGCGTGACCACGCATGATGGTCTCCCAAGCATTGTGCCAGTCACCTTCTATTTGCTCCTCACCTTTGATCGTGCCTATAGCGGTAGGATAGAATATCATCTCCGCACCTGATAACTTGGCCATGCGAGCGGCCTCAGGAAACCATTGGTCAAAACATATAAGTACAGCGAAAGTAATATCCTTGTGTTTGAAAAGTTGATAGCCATTGTCCCCTTCAGCAAAATAATCTTTTTCATAAAAAGATGGGTCGTGAGGAATATGCAACTTTCTATAACTTGGTTGCACTTCACCTTTCTCATTCAAGACTACAACAGTATTAAATAATTTACCTGACTTAGATTTCTCATAAATAGGTAGAATTATAGAACAGCCATACTTCTTGGAAATAGATCTGAAGGCTTCTGTAGAAATACCTGGAATAGTCTCTAGAAATGTTTCAACTTTTACTCCCTTTTTGTTTGGGAAGTACGGGGTCTTGTAAAGTTCCTGCAAGCAGATAATCTCTGCGTCCTTCTTGGCCACACTCTCTACCATCTTGAGAGTCTTCTTCAAGTTTAATTCTAAATTATTTGATACACTACTTTGTACCAAACCTACTTTTACTAATTTCTTTTTCATACCAATATTTATTAGGCTAAATACTTCTCGATAAGTTCGTTGGCTTCTATCGGATTGGATTTACATTCTAGAAGTGCAGTAAGCATGAGTGGGGCAACAATAGTAGCATCGGACTCCACGACGAACATTGGAGTATCTTTGGTAAGCTTGTCCCAAGTAATCTTCTCATTTGGAGTGGCACCTGAGTACGAACCATAAGAAGTAGTAGAGTCTGAGATCTGACAGAAGTAGGCCCAAGGCTTTACTTCTTTCTGTAAGTCGTACTTTATTGAAGGAACTACGCAAATAGGAAAGTCTCCTGAGATACCTCCTCCAATCTGAAAGAATCCTACCCCTTCACCTTTCGAAAGTTCCTGATACTGATCGTAGAATGCCACCATATATTCTATACCCGACTTTACTATGTTAGGACTACATTCCTCGCTCTTCACATATGAAGCAAAAATGTTGCCAAAAGTTGAATCTTCGTGTCCTGGGACAACTATAGGAATGTTGTTCTCAGCAGCCGCTAGGAGCCAGCACTCTTCAGCCTTGCCTTCGTGCAATTCTTTGTCAATTCCTTTTATCAAATCATAGAAATACTCATGCCAGAATTTACGAGTGCCATTGGCAGTGTATTCCTTCCAGATAGGTACAATCTTCTTCTCGACAACACGGAAGGCTTCGTCCTCGGGGATACTTGTATCGGTCACACGACGCATACGATCCTGTAGTATCTTGGTATCATCTTCTTTTGTAAAGTAACGATAGTCAGGGAAATCTTTGTAACTATGGTGAGCAACGAGACGGAAAAGTGATTCCTCCAAGTTGGCCCCTGTCACAGACATACCAGATATAAGTCCAGCACGAATAGCTGGAGCTAAGGTAATGCCCATTTGAGCCGAAGACATAGCACCTCCGACAGCCCAGAACATTTTGCCTCCTTTCTCAATATGTCGCCAATAAGCAATAGTGGCATTCTTGGTAGCACGAGAATTGAAGTTCTTATAATTCTTTAAAATAAATTCTAATGTAGGTAAATTTGTATTTTGCATATTTTTAATTCTTAATTATTAATTCTTAATTAAATTATACTACCATCCGAAATTTTTCCCAATATCTTCTGGGGATTCATGCTTACGAGCAACTACTATATGCCCATTTTCAGCTACTATTTTCATAGGGGAAGAAAGCATACAGTGCTGAGCAGCGAGCGAAGTCTGATAAGCTCCAGTATCGTAGACTACTATGTACATAGGCTCTCCATCGCCATTGTTGGAATTGTAATCTGGAAGTGTAACTGACCCATCAACTCCAGTATATATATCGTCGGAGTCACAAGAAGAACCAGCTAGCCATACATCTGTAAGTTCTCCGTCTCTTTTGTTGTTCACAGGAGAAATAGCCCACTTCTGACCTATAGACCAAGTATCAAGCAGATCGTTCATGAAGCTTCCATCGATAACATACCACTTCTTTGCGGGACTCTTTTTATTTGAAATTCTCTTCGTGTCAATAACTTTAAATACTGAAATCTGTGCTGGTGCCACTATGTAGCGACCCCATTCGCAAACCAAGTTTGGATGTGGAAGTTCCCTCTTCTCTGATTCTTTCTTTATAAGTTCAAGAATTTTTTCCATTAATTTATCTACTGGGTAACCTTTCGTCCTCATATAAGGTATTGGCATACCTCCACCAATATCGAGAGTATCAAGGGATGGATTCTTCTCTTTAAGTTTAAAGAAGACATCAAGAGCATACTTTATAGGGCCAAGTACATCAGATAATTTTTCAATTTGTGAACCGATGTGATAGTGAAGAATTTTCAAATTCTTAAATGAACCCATTTCCAGAATTTCTTTTGCAGAAAATCCAAAACGATCTATTGGCTTATTCCAATAAGAGCTTGCTTTGATAGGCATATCTAAACGAATCCCAACATCAAATTTAGAATATTGTAAAAATTTAAGTTCATTGGGCCCTTCAATAAGTGGAAAGATTTTAACACCTTTATGTTGAAGATCATCGATAAGATTTATATAATTGTCAGTCTTAGGTCCTGAGCAAAGAATACGAATGTTTGGATTGAAAGTTTCTTGTTCGAGCATTTTCTTCACAAGCCAAAGTTCGTTATATGAAGAAGTCTCAAGATGTGCACCCTCACCAACGATAGACATCACTATCTCCTTACTCTGGTTCACCTTCATAGGATAATGATAGAAGAATTTACCTTTATAACCCACTTTCTTCGAAAGTGCAGCTGTAAGGTCTAGGAAGTCTTCAAGCCTTTCCTCAATGACAAAAGGCATCAGTATCTCTAATGATGTTCCGAACTTTTCTGCTAAATATTTAACATTGTATATATTGTGGCCTTCCTTTATGATTAAATCTCCTTCTTTATTAAAATCAAAGTATTGAGTGTTGAAATCATTTATACCGAGCTTCCATAACTTTTTGGAAGCAATTGAACGTTTTGTCATTTCATTTTACCAAACCATCTGCACCTCAAAACTTCTCTTGGTACTTAGGCCTGTAATAAACATAATAATAGAATATATCATAACAAAATGAACGAATTTGTAAAGAAAAACCAGATAGGGGTTGAGCCCCTATCTGGTTAGATTCCATCTTCTTTTAGTTTTTCAATAGACTCTTTTGCTTTACGGGAAAGTTTGGATGGCATAGTGACGTGAATACGGATGATGGTATCGCCTTTACCGTGAGTAGTCGGCACACCTTTGCCTTTGACTCGAAGCATCTCGCCGTTGTTTATGCCTTCGGGAATTTTGACTTCCATGTTTTTACCATCCAAAGTTTTTAAATCATAATTCATTCCCAGAAGTGCATCCGTGAGCTTTATGTTCAAATCCATCATCAAGTTCTGCCCTTCACGAGTATACACAGGGTGCGACTTCACATTGAGCTTCACGTACAAATCTCCGGCTTCTCCTCCTTGTATAGCTTCGCCTCTCCCACGTACACGAAGAGTCTCAGCATTATTTATACCAGATGGAATATTTAGACTTATCTCTTCATCTTTCCTTACTACGCCAGTACCCTTACAGTTACTACACTTTTCAGAAGGAACTTTCCCTTTTCCAAAACAAGTCTCGCAAGTTTTCGTAGTTGCAAAGTTGCCAAGTATAGAACGGCGAACCTCTCGTACTTGTCCTTGCCCATCGCAAGTACTACAAGTATTCATTTTAGTACCAACTTTCGCCCCTGTACCAGTACAAATATTACAGACTGATTGTTTATTTATTTTTATATTTTTATCTACACCAAAGATAGCTTCTTCGAAAGACAAATTTACTTCTGTTTGTATGTCTCTGCCTTTCTTAACTTTTTGACTACGCCCCATACCCCCACCAAAAAAGTCTCCAAAGATGTCTCCCAAGTTACCCATATCAAACTCTACTCCACCATTTTGCCCGGTGAAGTCGAATCCTCCGAAGCCTCCCTGCCCTCCGAATCCTCCACCACCAAAACCCTGAGGACCGTCGGCGTTGCCAAATTGATCGAAAGAGGCTCTCTTCTTGTCATCCGAAAGGACTTGATACGCTTCATTTATTTCTTTAAATTTTTTATCATCTCCTTTATTTTTATCTGGATGATGAGCATGAGCCAGCTTATGGAAAGCTTTCTTTATTTCTTCCTTGGAAGCATTTTTATTTACTCCTAATGTTTTGTAATAATCTTTGGGCATAGTTTATATATTAGCATAAAATTAAATGAGAACTATTTTTATCCAGCCTAAATGCGAATTCTCAAATAGTCTCTGAAAAATGCCTTTCGCAGACCGACGGGGCGAGAAGAGCAAAATCTCAGCAGAGATTTATGTGTGCATTTTGAAGAGAGCTATTTGAGAAGAAGCATCGGAATAAAATTATTTCTGTTCTGGATTCTCGTTTACCTCTGCGTCCTTTATTTCAGGACCTTGCTCTTCTGGAGGTTTGGCTTCCTCTTTAGGAGCTTCGTTCGCCTTGCTCATGGCTTCGCCAATTTTCGACATTTCATTTGAAAGTTCTTCTGTTGCTTTCTTTATAGCTTCCATGTCGTTGCCTTCTTTTGCAGTTTTTAACGCAGTTATTTTATTTTCAATTTCTGTTTTTATCTCTGGAGTAATTTTATCGCCGTACTCTTTGACAGACTTCTCTGCTGTGAAGATCATCATTTCAGCTGTATTTTTATGATCAGCTAATTCTTTCTTCTTGGCATCTTCTTCGGCGTGAGCTTCGGCTTCATCACGCATCTTCTTGATATCTGCTTCTGTAAGTCCTGATGAAGCTTCAATACGAATAGACTGTACTTTGCCCGAAGCTTTATCCATAGCTTTTACATTTAAGATTCCATTGGCATCTACATCGAAAGTAACTTCCACTTGAGGAATACCGCGTGGTGAAGGTGGAATACCATCTAAGATGAATCTACCAAGAGACTTGTTGTCGCTTGCCATAGGACGCTCACCTTGAGTGATGTGTATTTCTACACTTGTCTGATTGTCGGCAGCAGTTGAGAATATCTGTGACTTTGATGAAGGTATGGTTGTGTTGCGTTCTACAAGCTTGGTAGCAACCCCTCCAAGAGTTTCAATACCAAGAGATAGCGGAATGACATCAAGGAGAAGTACATCGCGTACGTCGCCTTGTAGGACTCCAGCTTGGACAGCAGCACCGAGAGCTACAACTTCATCTGGGTTAATAGAACGATTTGGTTCCTTGTTAAATAACTTTTTAACTTCTTCGACAATTTTAGGCATTCTTGTCTGTCCTCCAACTAAGATGATTTCATTGATCTCATTCATTTTAAATGGAGAAGCTTCTACTGCTCTTTTTGTAATTTCAATAGAGCGAGTGACGTACTCTTCTGCAAGAGACTCAAGTACTGCACGAGACATCTTCAAAAGTAAATGCTTGGGACCAGAAGCATCTGAAGTGATAAATGGAATATTAATTTCTGAATCTGTTGTTGTTGAAAGTTCATGTTTTGTCTTCTCAGCAGCCTCCTTTAGACGTTGAAGTGCAAGGACATCCTTAGTAACGTCAATACCTGACTCCTTCTTGTATTCATCGGCAATCCACTTCACAATCTTCTGGTCGATATCTTCACCTCCCATGTGCGAGTCGCCGTCTGTAGATTTCACTTCGATAACATCATCACCAACTTCTAGAACTGACACGTCGAACGTTCCTCCTCCAAAGTCGTAAACAACTATCTTCTCATTCTTCTTTGTATTGAATCCATAAGCAAGAGCGGCCGCAGTAGGTTCATTGATAATACGCTTTACATCAAGTCCTGCAATGATTCCGGCATCCTTTGTTGCTTTTCTTTGAGCATCGTTGAAATATGCAGGTACTGTAATGACTGCTTCGGTAATCTTCTCGCCGAGTTTTGCTTCTACATCTGCCTTAATCTTACTTAAAATCATTGCAGAAATTTCTTCTGGGCGTAGCCAACTATCTCCAATCTTTGTTTCTACTCCACCTGTACTTCCTTTCTGAATTTTATAAGGAATAGTCTTCTCATCTTTTTGTATTTCTGGATCATCGTACATGTGACCGATGAATCTCTTAATACCGTAAACAGTATTTTCGGGATTTGTCACTGCCTGACGCTTCGCTAGAAGACCCACCATACGATCACCATTCTTGGTAATTGCTACTACAGAAGGAGTTGTACGTGCACCCTCAATATTCTCAATAATTTTTGGTTGACCACCTTCAATGATAGCTACTGCACTATTTGTTGTACCCAAATCGATACCTATAATTTTACTCATATGTTTTTTATAATTAATTAATAATAATTTTAACGTAGCAGAGATATTAAAATTTTTATCAGCGTCGGAGCCCTTTAGGGTAAAGCTGTGAAAATTTTAATATTTCTGCGAAGTTAATTTATACTTTTAAACACTCTTCTTATTATATACTAACTTTAATTTTTGACAAGTATTTAGCGACCGCTAAATACTTGTTGAATATTATATACACATATGATATACTGTCAATACCATGAAAAAGCGTGATTTTTCAAAGAAAATTATAAAAATCCTATCCGAAAGACCTGCTGTTTCTGTGCCAGAATTGGAGGAGAGGATTGTATTGAATAAAGATAGTCAATACGCTCTAAATCGCTCCATAAAGGGTCTAAAGGACGCAGGATTGATAGAAAGTATATACTCAGGTCAAAACCAATATACAAAGCTCACAAAAGAAGGTAAAAAACGAGCAAATAGTTTAAAACTTGAATGTGAGAATACTCTTATTAGCAACACCTGGGACGGATTTTGGAGAATAATTCTGCTTGATATGCCTGAGGATAGAAAAAGTGAACGGGAAGCACTTCGCTACTTACTCAAGAAAGCAGGCTTCGCCTGCTTAAAGAACTCTGTCTGGATATCTATGTACCCTTTCGAACATCTATTCACAAATATAAAAAAGGATTTAAATTTATCTACTGAACTTATAATTATAGTCACTGACAAAATCGACAAAGAAACAGAAAAAGAATTCTTTAGCTTATGCCAAAAGGTGTGAACCTTAAGGTCTTGCATAAAATAGCTCTCCTCGAAGGGTCCGCATAATTTCTTGCTAGAAATTTGCTCATTGCTCGGTCCGTCGACCTCCGCCGGCCCCTTCTCAGAGACTATTTTATTACAGACCAACCTATTTCTTATATTCGTAAATAGTTACTTTCGCTGGGCGGATGACGCGCTCACCAATTTTGTAACCCACTTGTAAGACTTTCTCTACAGTGTGATCTTTCTTTTCATCATCAGTATTTACAATACTTATAGACTGATGAATACTGGGATCGAAAGGCACTTCTATCTTATCTATCTTTTCAATGCCAGATTTTTCTAAGCCAGAAAGAAGTTGCTGGTAGATAGAAGTGATGCCATCTTGCCAATCTTTGTCTATTTTCTCCCAATGTTCTTTATTTGAAAATGCCATTTCGAAGCTATCAAGAGCCGGAAGCAACTTCTCTACCATTTTTTCTTTAGTTAAAATAGATATATTCGTACGGGCTAGATCAAGCTCTTTCTGCAAGTTCACATAGTCAGCCTTGGCTCTCTGCCAACCAGTCAAATACTCCTCCTTTTCTTGGCGACAAACTTTCAAATCTTCACGAATTTTCTTAGTCACATCTTTAGATGATAAGTCTTCTCCATCTTCTGTAGTTTCTACATAAGTCATTTCTGGTTCACCATGTATACCATTGGCTGTGGCAAAGGGTTCATAATGATCTGTTATAGACTTCTCATCTGGGACGATAAGAGGCACTTCTTTGGAATTATTAACCTGGTCTTCTATAGGAGCACCTTCACTATATATTATTTCTTCATCTTTCATGCTCTTATCTTATACAAAAATACAAACTTTTTCAAGTTTGTATTTTTTAAAAATATCTTTAGTATTTTAACGTTTACTCCATTGTGGGGATTTGCGGGCCTTCTTAAGTCCGAATTTCTTTCTTTCAACAACACGCGGATCACGCTTGAGCATTTTAGCTTTCTTTAGACTAGAACGTAGTTCTGCATCATATAGAACCAATGCACGTGAGATACCATGACGAACTGCTTCGGCTTGAGCATGCGAACCTCCACCCTTGGTAGTTGCTACTACTTCAAACTTCTCTGCTGGTGTTGCAGTTTCAAATGCACCTGTAACTATCTTCTTTAATTCTGGGGTTGCAAAGTATTCTGTAAAATCTTTACCATTTACTTTATAAGTGGTCTTGGTGGCCTTATATAAACGTACCACAGCTACAGCAGTCTTTCTGCGACCTATAGCTCTGAAATATTCTTTACCTTTCTCTTTTGTTGTTATTTTTTTCTCAGCCATAATATATTATTCAGTTATTGTTAAACGTTTCATCATTAATGGTCTTAGTTTGTTTGATGGTAGCATTCCGTAGACTGCAAGTTCATAAAGCCCTATCCAACCCTTCTTCTCTATGATCTTGGCATTGGTCTTCTGCTTGAATCCTCCTGGCTGACCTGAGTAAGTCTCGTGAAGAGTTTCCTTGAGTCTCTTCTCTGTGACTTTCGTCTTGGATGCATTCTTGATATAAACGCGAACATCTGAAACTTTGTTTGCAACGTAGGAAGGATCTGTCTTGCCCATAAGAGCCTTGGCAGCTGCACTTGCTACGCGTCCCAATACTTTCCCAGTCGCATCTATTGTATGTACTTTAGTCATAATATTATATAAATTCAATTACTGCCATCTTGCTTGCATCCCCACCAGCACGAGCTCCTAGCTTCGTGATGCGTGTGTAGCCTCCAGTACGACCCTTGTACTTTGGAGCAATGGTGTCAATTAATTTGGTTGCTTCTGCTGTCAATCCATATAAACGTGCAATTACAAGTCTACGTGAGGCTAGAGTACCAACGTTGGCTTTCGTAATAAGCTTCTCAATCATAGGGCGAAGTTCCTTGGCTTTAGCTTCACTTGTTTCTATACGTTCATGAGCAATAAGTGCCAACATAAGACCTTTCATTAAGGCATGTCTCTGATTCTTATTTCTCCCAAATTTTCTTACATTATTTCCGTGTCTCATATGTTAATTCTTAATTATTAATTCCTAATTCTTAATTACTTTAGTGTTATACCATATTCTCCAAGAACTTTCTTAATCTCTTGAATACCTTTATCTCCGATACCATCGATCTCTAGCAAGTCCTCCTTCTTCTTCCTAGCTATACCTCCGATAGTGCGAATGTTGGCGTCTGTCAATGCATTGAGTGTTCGAGTTGAAAGTGTAAGAGTATCAATACGAGTCTTAAGGATGTCTGTAAATTCGTTGCCTTCACCCTTTTCTTCATTTGATTCTTTGACTGACTTTTGTTCTACTTCTTCAATTGGTAGAGACTTGTTCATAACTGTAAAGCCAATGATTGCCTGAAGCTGTTCTACCATGATAACGATAGCCTTCTCGAGTGCTTCACGTGGAGTAAGAGTACCATCTGTCTCGATAGTCATACGTAGGCGGTTGTGGTTTGTCTTGTCTCCGACACGCATATTCTCAACTTCATAAGCAACACGACGAATAGGTGTGAAAATGGCATCGAGAGATATAGTCCCGACGTCGTTCTTCTCCTTCTGGTGAACTTCCTTTGGTACGAATCCAAGACCCTTCTCTACTGTCATTTCTATAGAAAGATTAGCTTTAGATGTAAGTTCAGCAATATATAAATCTTTATTCAAAACTTCAACTTGACCCCCTGCTTCTATATCAGCTGCCGTAACTAGCTTTGGGCCTTTTACGGAAAGCTTTACAGTCTGAGGTTCATCTGTAAGTAAACGAAAACGAACTTGCTTTAAATGAAGCAAGATTGTAATAACATCCTCTTTTACTCCGTCTAAGACAGAGAATTCATGATCTGCTCCCTCAATCTTGAGAGTTGTAATAGCAGAACCTGATAATGATGAAAGGATTATACGGCGTAGAGAATTCCCTAGGGTGTGTCCATACCCAGGGTAAAGGCCATCTATTTCATAGACACCTTTTGTATCTACTTCTGAAACGATGGATAATTTGGATGGTAATATGATATTTAAATCTGACATATTTTATTTACGAGTAAACTCGCAATAGATTATTTATTAAAATTAACCATACTTTACTAATATTAACGACTATAAAATTCAAGCACTGTGTTTAGATCAAGGAAGCCTTCTATATTCTTTGGCTTACCAGCTATTGTTCCAGTCAAAGTTTCTGCATTCATGGTTACCCAATTTGGAAGTGTATATTCCTTCATCTTCTTGACCATGTCAGCAAAAAGTACGCTCTTCTGACTACCACCACGAACCGCAATGACGTCTCCAACTTTCACACGCAAGGATGGTACTGTCGTCTTCTTGCCGTTGACTGTAATGTGTCCGTGAGAAGTCATTTGACGAGAAAGTCTGCGAGTATGAGCAAGTCCCATTCTGTAAACTACGTTATCAAGTCTTGTTTCAAGTAATTCAAAAAGAGTTTCAGTGGCATGTGCACCCTTGGTAGCAACAGCTTCCTTGATATAGTTTGAAAATTGCTTCTCGCTGATACCATACATAAAACGAACTTTCTGTTTCTCTACGAATTGAAGAGCATATCCAGAAAGCATTTTAGGCTTCTTATTCTTTGAATTTTTGGCATGACGAGCTTCGGAAGCAACGAACTTGGCTGTCTGGCATTTTTCAAATACACCAGCACCCAATCTTCTACCTATTTTGTATTTTTTGACTGTTTTCATAATTAAAAATTTTATACTCTTCTTGGCTTCTTTGGTTTAGGACCGTTGTGAGGAACTGGAGTGACATCTCTGACTTCTGATATTTCTATATCGTAAGCCATAAATGCACGGATAGTAGGCTCTCGTCCACTACCTACTCCCTTAACTTTTACATCAACTTCTTTGATTCCAAGTGCTTTTGCTTTCTCACCGACGATTGAACCGGCTTTTGAAGCTGCAAATGGTGTACCCTTCTTGGCACCCTTAAATCCTAGAGATCCTGCTGAAGTCCAGAATAGTGTGTTGCCTTCTTTGTCAGAAAGAACCACCTTTGTGTTATTGAAAGTAGCTTCTACATGCAAAGTCCCTGCCACAACCTTCTTCTTTGGAATTTTGACTCCACTTTTAGGTGTTGCTAGGACTGTAGCATCCTCTGGTATTACTTTTTCTTCTTCTTTAGTTATAATTTTTACTTTTCCCATATGATTATAGATTATGTTTTACTTTCTTTTCGGCGACCAGATGCCATTGTCTTACGTACGTTACCTCGGATAGTTCTAGAATTTGTCTTTGTTCTCTGTCCGTTGACTGGTAAGCGACGCATATGTCTGACTCCTCTGTATGCCTTAATATCTTTTAATCTTTTAACATTGGATGCGATTTCTCGTTTAAGTGTTCCTTCAATGGACATTGTCTCTATGACCTTACGGATAGCATTCTCTTCCTCGACAGATAGAGCATCTGCTTTCATGTTGGGATCAATGCCAACTTCTTTCAAGATTTTGCGTGCACGAGAAATACCGATTCCAAAGAGAGCAGTAAGTCCGATATCTAAATGTTTATTATTAGGGATTGTTATACCAAGAATTCTCATATATGATTATTGTTTTTGTTTATGTTTAGGATTAGTACAAATAACACGGAGATGACTTTCCCGTTTTACCATCTTACATTTTGCACAAATTTTTTTTACTGCTGATTTGATTTTCATATTTTACTTCATAAAACGAAAGAAAAATAAAGGGCAGAAACCCTATATTTATAACTTTGGTGTTACCGAATTATACTACACTATTTAAATAAAAAAGCAAGCCCCCACACCTATATTTTTATTGCAGATATAATCTGCTGTTTACAACTATTAAAATATAGGTGTGGGGGCAAGCCCTCTTTACCCTCTTTTAATAATTCTACCCTTACCACCATATGGATCAAGCAAAACTTCAACTCTATCGCCTAGCAAGACCTTGATCCTATGCATCCTCATCTTCCCAGACAAATAACTGATGATGATTTTACCACCACCTACATCTACTCGAAAGAGTGTATTGGGGAGGGCTTCCGTCACTATACCCATAACTGTATTGTTGTCGTCTCTTTGATTCATTTCTAATGTGCTTTAATCATAACAAAAATTCTATTCTCCGTCAACCTCCACACCCATATTTTTATAGTTTTCAACGCAGATTTTCAATCTGCAATAAAAATATAGGTGTGGGGGTCAAATTATTTAAGAATTATATTTATATTTTTCTTATCTTCTGGGAGTTTCTTAGACCAAAATGGAATTATCTTCACACTAGCACTAACTATAGCAGGATCAAGCTTGAATATTTCGGCAACATTGTTCTTGTTCTTTGCGACAAGTTCTCCTTTCAAGGCCTCAATATCTGGCTTCCAATTGAGAGGTAGATTACCTGTAAGTTCAAAGTTAAAATTATTAATATCTTTACCTACTATCTGCTCTTTATCTGTGAAGTTGAAAGATAAATCTGAGAGGTTGGGCTGTTTTATTTCTTGTCTTTCTTTGTCTCCTATGTTTGGCAGTAATTTACGAATGATTGAATCCGACAATTCACTTTCTTTGAATATATAAGCACTGAGCGACCCTTTCATTTCAACTTTTGTATCGGGAGTCTTTGAAGAGATGTTGTCGCCTATATCATAAGTAAAGTTCATAGCATCAGGATAAAGTATGTACCCAACTGGTACTTGAGCGGAAAGTTTACGAACAAGCTTCTCTTTAAAGTCGGCTGTCTTAAAGTTTAAACTGGACTTTTCTTTGTCATCCATTAGATACACTAGCCCAGCCATACCTCCTTCTATGGGAGTCTTGGCTTTACCATAAATCTTTTTAAATTTATCTGTTCCCTTGAAAGAATTTATAGTGAATAATTCTTTGTTGCTATTATAAGCCTCCCCAGGAAGAAAGGCCGTGATACCTACTACCACTTGGCCAGGTATGATCTTCTTTGAAGAATCCAACTTATAAGCTGGTATTGAGACTGTTTTATCTGTTTTGTATGATACGCCTTTGTCGTCAGACACAAATGAGCCAGCTGTAATCTTTTGAGCCTTGGTACTACTGTATTCATTGTATAAGGTTATTTGTCCCTTAGCTTTGATTGATACTTCCTTGGCATTCGTAAGTACAATATCCCTATATTCTTTGTCAGAAACAATTACAAGCTCAAATGGAACACTTGTGCTAGGCTTCCCTGCTGTAAATTTCAAATGCTTTAATTCAAAAGTTTGATCCTTGGCTACTACTGTCACATTGGCTCTTAAGAACACAGTGGAGAGTAAATAAAATGATCCAACTAGAAGAGAAAAGATGAATATATCTAATAAAGTTTTATTAAGTAGAGGTCTTTCCCTTGGCATGCGAGGATCTCCACTCATGCGTTTTATAGAAGATGTATTAATATTATTGTTTTTCTTTTTTAGAAAATCATACTTAGAAGAATCGTTCTCAAGGACAAAGTTTGACTTGGGTGTAGGGTTGTGGTTGTCTTCATCTTTGACGACAACATTTGGAATAACAACATCATCCTTCTGTGTCTTTACTATTCTTCTAATACTATTCGCTTTTATATCTTCTAATATTTTTCTATTCATAAATTTCTATTTTCCTCATAACATTTATAGATTCAAGCATTAAGAATGGGTCACAGTTACCATCTTTGACATTGCACATATTCAAGAATTCGTTGCCATCAATAGTTACTAGGGTAAACTTTCTATTGGGAACCATGGACTGAATATACTCTTCACTATTGATAACTTTTACAAACCAATCCTTCACATCTCTATCTATAGTTAGGAACATAACGTTCGGCAGTGTAAGAGTGCGAGGCAATGTATTGATACATTCACGGAAGGAACTACCCCAAGACTTTTCTGCTAGAGAAAGAATGGGTAGGAGCTTCTCCTTTTCTTTGCCTGACAACGTCCCCTTACTATAAAGACTAAAGAGTTCATAGGCATCACGTAATTCAATTTTCAATTCCTTGCAAATATCTCTGAAGAAAGTTTTCCTACCGTAGGGGAAGGATAGCGAGTCCTTGAGTACACCCTTCGCGACGATGCCTACGTCTGTAACCTCTCCACCAATATCTAGAAGAAGATATGAGTCATGATTCATATACCTATCTCTAACTGATATATATGAAGCCACCATAAATGAAGAGAACGATACGGGGGTATGATGATAATTCTTAGAAATAGTTTCTTTTATTTTATCTAGACACATTTTAGGAGAAAGTGATATGACCATGTTCATCTCTATGGATCGAGTCTTCTTGCCTAGAGGGTCGTCGACTAGATAGCCATTGAGAGATACTCCCACGATAGGATGCTCGATAACTTCTGGAGTGCTTTCGACATCCCCATACTTATTCTTATATAGAGCATCGAGAGATGAGATTTCTTTGTCTAGAAGGTCGTCTACTACTTTCTTTGTAAAAGTGAAGGAATGCTCTTTGGCCAACTTGATGAGTCTTGTTTCCGATATGTACCATGGAGATGCTAGGACACAGACTATCTCATCGGGGGCACCAAGCTTGCTTTGGTAAATATTACGAACAGCAAATCCAAGAGCGAGGATCATGTCTTTTAGAAATAGATTGAAGTCAAGTTCTTCTCTCTCTACAATATCAACTCGAGTGGACTTGATGATAGTTGGCAACTTCTTCTGGTCTGATGGTATCTGAACCAACGCCCCACCAACACTCCCAGAGCCAATATCAAAAATGGCAACCAGCTTTTCCTTTTTAGACGAAAATAAAAAATCCATATGTACTTGTATTATACTATAAATAAACAAAAATGCATCAGTTTGCCTAGGCAAACTGATGCATTTAAAAATTATTTATTGTCCTAATTACTCAGAACAAAAATCTTCGGGCCATTTATTGGAGAATCAGGAGATACTTTCACTCCATAAGCCATGCAACCACTATTACTACCACAAACATAAACCCGGGTAATATTAGAGAATGAAACAGGCACAGACAATATATCATTTAAACCATCAGAATTTATAGGATAAAGAAAATATATCCAATTACCATCATCATCCTTTCCAACTACTTCAATGGAACGTGTGTCAGAATTTATTAAATTTCTGTCAATTTTGACATACGCTTTAGTATTTCCAACTGGTAAGATATTAAATTTTAAGGTTATAAGCTCATCTCCATAAAAATTAATTAAATTACTCATAAATTCCTGGTGCATCTCACCATCGTTATAAACGACATTTATCTGCCATTGTCCGTCAGCAATAGGAGGTAATTTAACGGAACCAGAGCCATTATCTCCAAAATAAGCAAATTCCTCTCCGTTGTTAAAATGGAAAAAGAAAGTTAATTGGTTAATATCGTTCTGGTCCTTAAAATAGAAGCCTCGACTAAATGGACAGCCTACATTAATATCTAAATGATATTGTGTAGTATCAACGACACCATTAGCAACCGGAAAAGTTTGGTTCAAGGTCAAGAACTTGGTTCTGTGTGCACCCTGATTTAATTCATAGTACACCAGATGCTTAATCGCATGATCGTCATACACTTCATATGTATTTTTATCAAGCGGAAAAATACGCACCAAAACCGGTTCAGTGTTTGCCGATTTCAAATTATTCTGTTCAGTGATTTTCTGTTGAACTTCTTCTTTTGATATGACTGGCAAACTTGCCAACTGAGAGCGAATAGCTTCAGTATCAATCGGAACAAAATTTTTTTCTTTTTGGCAGGAAGTAAAAACTCCTACAAACAACATGGCAACGAGCAATACAATAAAGTTTTTCATAACTACTGTTTTTTAAATGTAAAAGAATTGGTTAAAAAATAAATAATAAAATTTAAAAATTATAATTATATATATTTTGATTCCTAATATATTCGAAAAATATCCGAATTTATCAGTACTGAAATTTGCTCACATTCTATCATAAATAACACACTTTGTCAATATGTAAAGCCCTCCCTTATAATAACTATAAGGGAGGGCTATTTTGACTAAAATTATATTTTATTCTAATACAGCCTTTATACGGCGAACGCCGGCGGAGCTTGCTTCTTCTTTTTGAATCTTGAAGTATCCAAGTTCACTTGTATTTGAAACGTGAGGTCCTCCACAGAATTCCTTAGATATAGCATTACCATTTTCATCTTCTATAAAGTAGAGCGATACAACTTCAGGATACTTGGCGCCAAATTCCATTTCGGCACCTATCTTCTCTGCTTCTACTAAAGGCATTTCTTTCCTAACTACATTCAATCCTCTTTTTATTTTATCATTCACCCAATCTTCTACTTCTTTCTTTTCCTCATCTGTAAGTTTATGGTCGCACATAAAGTCCATACGAAGTCTCTCTTCGGTAATATTACTTCCTCTCTGCTTTATATCTTTACTTACTATGTTCTGAAGTGCAGCCAAAAGTAAATGATGTGCAGTATGAAGCTTCACTGTCTTATCGCTATGATTTGCAAGTCCCCCCTTGAACATCCCAGCACTAGATGTACGAGAAAGTTCTTGATGCTCTTTTAATTTTTTATCAAAATCAGCTCTGTCTATCTTTATCCCCTTTTCTTTTGCAAGTTCTTCTGTAAGTTCAACAGGAAAACCATATGACTGATAAAGATCAAAAGGGTCTGTACCTCTCTCGAATTCTTTTAAGCCTTGTTCTAACGTCTGACGAAATTTATTTTCTTCTTTTTTTATTTCATCTTTAATTATATTTTTATTTTTTTCTAACTCAGGATAAGCACCTTTATATTTTTCAATTATAATATCCAAGAGAGAATCAATTGAACCAGACTTTAATCCAAGCTTGTCGGAGAATCTAATAGTCCTACGAATAATCCTTCGGAGTACATATCCAGCTCCAGCGTTTGAAGGTGTAGCACCATCTCCTATCATGAATATAGCTGTTCTTATGTGATCTGCAACTATACGTATTTCTCTTCTTGTATCAACCCAACACTGGTCTCCTTCTTTAATATATTCTTCATCTGTTTTATCTCCATATTTTAAATTAGAAAGTTCCTCTATTTTAGAAATAATTGGAGTAAATAAATCTGTATCAAATACGGTCTTAACTTTTTGACACACCATCGTAATTCTCTCGAGTCCCATACCTGTATCTACATTATGTTGTGCAAGTTTACCTATGACTTTACCTTCTTTCTTTTCATATTGCATGAATACATTGTTCCAAACTTCTATTACTCTTCCTTCATCATCTGCCTTCACAAATTCATCATGAGTCATATCGCCTAAAGCACTTTCATTCGGATCATAAAATATTTCAGTATCTGGACCACAAGGACCATTGTCCCCGGCACTCCACCAATTATTCTTTGCAGGCAAGAAATAAATTCTCCCCTCTGGTAAATATTTTTTCCAAATTTCAAATGCTTCTATATCACGAGAAGCATCATCGTTACCCTCAAAAACTGTTACATAAATTCTATTTATATCAAGTCCAAGTCCTTCCTCTTTGTCAGTCAGAAATTCAAAGCTCCATTGGATAGCTTCGGGCTTAAAGTAATCTCCCAGAGACCAATTGCCAAGCATTTCAAAGAAAGTAAGGTGACGATTGTCCCCAACTTCATCTATATCACCAGTACGAACGCATTTTTGAACATCTACTAAACGTGTCCCCATAGGATGCTTTTGCCCCAAAAGATAAGGGACAATGGGTTGCATTCCTGCTGTATTAAAAAGAACCGAGGGATCATTCTCAGGTATCAAAGATGCTGATGGTATTATCTTGTGTTCTCTACTTTCAAAAAATTTCAGGAACTTTTGGCGTATTTCGTTTGAAGTCATATATGTTCATATTATACTAAAAAAGCTCAATAGAAAAGCCCTCCGCCACCCGCCAACATCTACGAAGTTATGGCGGGGCGGAGGGCTTTTAACTTTTATCCTAAATCCTCAATTTGATCTTCTTTGTAATATTTACTCTTTTTAATTCCTTTCTCAATAAACCACAACACAATAAATATAAACAAAGTAAGAATTGTCGCAATTATAGCAATACTGAAAAGTCCTAAACCACAAGCCATACCTATACCAGCCGAGACCCAAAGTCCTGTCGCCGTTGTAAGTCCTACTAGCTTTGAATCTTTATTGAAAATAATTCCTGCACCCAAGAATCCAATTCCCACAACAATCTGGGAAACAATCATGAGAGGATTCATCCCTGCAAACCCAGCATAATAATTAACCATCTCATTTGAAATAACTACAAACAACGCTGAACCCATAGACACAAGAGCATACGTTCGCATGCCTGCAGTCTTATGTGCCCAAACTCTCTCTGTCCCTATAATCATTCCCAATACCAATGCAACAAAAAGACGTAAAATAATATCTAATGTTGCCCCATTTAAAATATTTTCCATCCCAGTACTAAAATTTTAATAATAATTTGTATCTTTTATTTGACCTACCTTTCACATATAATTTTTAAATTAAAATTAATTAATCAAAAATTTAGTACGGGACAAGTATATATTTATATTACCATATTTATTTTAAATTCTTCAAACTATTTATGTCACCTTTATCGTTTGCTTCTGCTTCTGTAATATACCTTTCTTCACCTTCAAGTGTATCATTGACCCAAAGTGAGTAAGGTAAGTTGGTCATAGCTATGTTGCACTTTGCAATCATTGGTATCTTGTATGAATGCTCTGACTCTATATGCTTTATCAATTTGTCACTCAAATCTTTCTGAGTTGAGAACATAATCATGTACTGATCAATCTCTCGGATAACATTCTGCCATGGATATATAGAATTTATAATCCAGTAATCCATAGAAATAGCGAGCTTCTCTCGTATTGACGAATACCCCATAGACCTAGCTTCTTCTATGCCTCCACATATTGTATAAACAAATACAATATCATCCGCCCCCTTATCAACTTTTTGAAATATATTCATGCTTATATTATCCCACAATTGCTCCACCTAGGCAAATATCTCCATCGTAAATTACGACAGACTGCCCCTTGTCCACAAGCACATTCTTATCAAAAGTTATTTCACAGGTCAGACCTGTGACACCTACTTTGCAATCTAGAAGCTCTCCATGGTAACGAATTTGAGCTTTATAAGTCTTATCTTTTTCTGGCATACCAAGAATCCAATTTGCATTACTACATAGGACCGTCCTATGTAGTTTATCCTTCTTTTCCCCTAGGTCAGACCTAGGGGAAACTGTGATGGTATTTTTCTCTATGTCTTTTGAGACAACATAGAGAGGTTTACTGTCATCTTCATTTTTAAAAATTGTAAATCCATGACGCTCTCCAAGAGTGAAGAATATTGCTCCATCATGTTCCCCTATTATATTCCCTTTTTTATCCCCGCCTTCTCGGAGGGCAAGCAACACATCCCCTTTCTTAGTCTTAATATAGTGCTTCAAGAAATCTTTCATATCAAGTGGACCCAAGAAGCAAACTCCCTGACTGTCTTTCTTTGTAGCGACAGGTAATTTGTATTTCTCTGCAAGCTTTCGTACCTCAGTCTTTTGCAAATGCCCTACAGGGAAAAGTGTATGCGCCAAATCATCTTGTGTAAGAGTCCAAAGGAAATAACTTTGATCCTTGGAAGAATCGGGGGATTTACGTAATACTGATAGTCCTTGAGAAGCGACGGATGGGGGTGAGGAAGCGAATACTTGGAGCTTCCGCAAGACCTTTTGAGATTTCTTTGTATCCAAAGAATCCAAAAGGTGTACTGCCCCTGTAAGAGGGGCCGTATCATTAATAGCATAGTGCCCTGTCGCTATATAGTCAGCCCCATGCGCTTTCGCAAATTGCCAAAAGACACCAAACTTCACTTCGCGATTACACATGACATCGGGATTGGGAGTATTACCCTTTTTGTATTCTTCTATCATATAGTCTGCCACACCTTTCTTGTAAGCCTCTTCGGCATCACATTCTAAGAAAGGAATATCTAAGTGTGCACAGACTCGCATGGCATCTCGCCTTTCATCCTTCCACGTGCACTCTATAAATTCTGGTGTCCACGTACGAATAAAGACCCCAACGACATTGTAGCCTTGTTCTTTAAGTAGAGCTGCACTGACAGAGCTATCCACTCCACCAGATACACCCACAAATACAGTTTTATTTATTTTCTTTCCCATCTTGCAAAAATTCCACAAGGGAGTAGCTTTTTACTTGTGCTTTCTTCTATGACTAGTTCACCTCCTTCCACCTTCCCTTTATAGTCTTTCATCATATCTAGTAAATTATTCTCATACACAATACTAGAATATCCTGCAGTATACCCATTTATAAGAATAAATAAAGGATCGGGGGACAATACCTTTCTACACAAATCCATAAGATTCAGAAAGTCTTCTTCTATCTTCCAAAGTTCATCTTTCGGTCCATGTCCAAAAGATGGTGGGTCCATAATTATGGCATCATACTTCCTTTCTCTTTTAATTTCTCTTTTTAAAAATGTTGTTACATCCTCTATGAGCCAGCGTATGGGAGCATCCGAAAGTCCTGAAAGTTCGGCATTCTTGCGTGCCCATTCTACTGCATTTTTAGAAGCATCCACATGAGCAACTTCTGCTCCAGCCTTGGCACAAGCCAAAGTCGCTCCTCCTGTATAGGCAAAAAGATTTAAAACAGAAATGGGTTCGTTCCCATAGGTCCGACCTAGGGACTTTTTATTTTTACTTTCTGCCCCTAGGTCGGACCTATGGGAACTTTTCGCATCATTAATTAATTTTTCCATCCATTCCCAATTTGGTAACTGCTCAGGGAAAAGACCTATATGCTTGAAAGATGTTGGCTTTATAGAAAAGTCTAAACCACCAAAATTAATATCCCAATTGTTTGGTATTCCATTCTTAATAATCCACTTATTCTTTGTACCATTACGAATAAATTTAAGATCTGCCTCATCCCACGTTTTCTCACTCAAAGATTTCTTCCAAAGTGCTTCTGGATCAGGACGCGACATGATATAAGAGCCATAACGTTCAAGCTTCTGCCCTTCTCCTGCATCAAGTAATTCATATTCTTTTTGTCTTGTTGTTTTTAAAATCATTCTTTGTCGTGCCATAGCTTTATGCGTAGGCAGATTATTTGAGATATTTTGCAATATTACTTCTGTGTTCACTGAAGTCTACAGCGTAGTGGACTTGCCCAAAATCATCATGAAGATAAAATAAATAAGGGGAACTTTCTGGATGAATCGCATAGAGTATAGATGAAAGACCTGGGTTACTTATAGGACTTCTAGGTAAGTTACTCTCGTCATATGTTTTCGGAGCTGCATCTACTTGAAGAGGCATCCCAAGCTTAATCCTCTTCCACAATATTCCAGAGATTATAGGAGCATCCTCCTTGCCCTTTGCTTCCTTCTCAAGGATTGAGGCCATGATTATAATATCTGACAAACTTTTACCAGAAGCCTTTATATCCTTATCTATAGAAGCAATCTTTTTATTAAAATTGGAAGTTATGTCATTGAGAATTTCATCGGTAGTTGAAAGCGGATATATGAAGTACGTATCTGGGAAAAGGTAGCCCTCTTTACTTCTCTTGTCACTTAAGAACAAATCTTTACGGAAAGAAGGTATCTTCTCTGCTAGTAACTTGGCCATGTCTGCCTTTGTAATCCCTTCTTTGAAGGTAATCTTAATAGGTTCTACTCCGTGTATGCCACGAGCCAACTGCCAAGCAACACTAAGCACAGACTTACCTTTCTTGAATAGATAGTCGCCACTGGAGATATGCTTATCGCCTGAGAAAATAAAAACAAATACTCTCAACATAGAAGAATATCTTACAACCTTCTCTTTCTCTAGCTTGCTTGAAATCTTTGTCAATGAATCACTGGGAGCCACGTGTATAGTCCTATCTTTGTTTGAAGCTGGAGAAGAGAATAAATAATAAGAAATCAAAATTAGAAAACCAATAACCAGAATAATATTCAATACTAGTCTAGACTTGGATCTATTCTCTTTTACTTCGCCATGACTTGAAGTACTGACGGGCTTTTTTATATCTAAATTATCCATTTATTTGTTTAATTATATTGGTAAGTTTGAAGGTGGCTTTGCAATCTTGGACTCAATACGCTTGAAGCTTGGAGTCTCTGATACCATACCTGGGAAGTGGAAAAGTGTAGCAAGCTCTTCAGTAGAAAGAACAAATGGTTGCGGTCTACCAGCAGGAATAAAAGCAGTTAATACATCAGGCAACTTAATTGTATACTGAAGTGGTGGATGAAAGAATGTTCTCATTCTATACCAGTCGAGCATTCTCTTCTTCTTGGCAGTTAGAGCCAACCCCGTCGGATCTGACCAAGGTGCATCGAACTGTGTAGCATTAATACGGTTAAGTTCATTGATATTGGGCTGGGCATATTGACGGAAAAGGAGACGGACTTCACGGCGAAGATTCTGGAATTGGTCTTCGGTGCAGAGTCTCTTGTCTGAGAGGGCCACAAGACGTATACCACAATCAAAATGAAGCTTCTCCATATTGGCCTCAACCTGCTTGACTAATGGATCAAGGAAGGCAGGAGCACGAACTTCAAAAGTATCTATGCCACCTTCTCCCATTCCTGGACTATATTTTGTATATGACTCAAGTCTCTTGTGTAAGAATTCTTCTGCGGCTTCGTAGAAGTCCACATGCTTTTTCTGTTCATGGCTATGATAAGTCTTGATACTCCAACGGACAACCATCTGCATCCATACTTGCTGACCTCTAGGTATAGAACCTAAGTATTCAATAGTAGGAGTGATGGGGTCAATTTTGAATTCTTCCTTCACACCAGTCTTCATATCATCCCCAAAAGATTTGTACGTTTTAATAGGAAGAAAGTCATTGTGTAATTTATTAAATTCACAACCCCACATATTCCAATTTCCATCCTTTTTGTATTGAGGTACGTGGAAGGCATAGTCGTCAACTTCTACAACTTTGGCTTGTGGATATTGTCCGTATATCTGCGTTTCTACTAGGTTACGCATACGGGTTGGTGTACGAATAAAGAAATGAACCCGACCATCTATAGAAGCAATCTCAAGAGAAAACCAAAACCACGGAGCACCTTGAATGTACTGTTCCCAGAAACCCTTGATACTTTTATGATACAAAGCATTTGTAAATATAAGTTCCATAGCTGCGGGAGACTTGACCACATCCCTTGGTACTTGAATTTCCAGAAGCACCCACTTGATACCCATGATAAAGCGCTCTTGTCTATAATGATGCCAGAGGAAAAGTGCAATATAAGCCAAAGGTATAGGCATAAGGTACCCTATGGCGACTATCAACATCTGTACGAGATTTAAATTGTGTGTATTTAGAAAATCTTGAATCATATTTATCTGTATATTTTACAATTAATTACCAAACTCTAAGTGTTGATGAGTTGAAGAATCCTAGCAATAGAGCAATAAAAAGAATGCCTAAGATTATTATAATAATGTTTACTATTCCACGGTTATACATACTGCTATTATATCATAGATAAATAAAAAATTCTCCCTTATTGGGAGAATTTTTTATTTAGCAAGATGTATAAAGCCCAGATTTGTTTTTCTTAAAATATTTTGTATTTTGTAAGTTGACTAAGATGGTGTTCTTCTTCAAGTATCTCTCTTTCATAACTTGATCTACGATGTCGTCCTTGCTCATAGGACCATTCTTCTTCAAAAGCTCTTTAATAACATCGCGGACAACTCCAGACTTGTAACCCCATTCAGATAGAGCATATATACCACGTCCTACCAATACAAAACGAGGATCCTTAATAAGTTCATTGTGGCAAGTAGCAGTGTGACACTTCTTGTCGAAAGTATTGGCCACAGCCTTGGCGACTTCTCTAAAGTGCATAGGACTTCCGTGCTTCCTCATCATAAGGAAAGCGTAATCCTTAACTCCACGAGCCTTGATAGAAGAAGATGTGGACTTACCCCATTCACCAAGTGGATTCTTGCTCATTGTCTTAGAAATAGAAAGCCATCTTTTAGCAATTTCTTCGTTCCTGTATTGTTCTGCCAAATCTTTAACATCGTCTAAGAACTTTGCCACAAGTTCTGTTTCAGGAATTAGCTGATCATCTGATAGATTTTCAAAAAGATTCTTGAGTGACTTGTGAACTTGGGCAGATACATCAGAATCTACACTCCAACGAGTTTTAAAATGTGCATCTTCTTTGTGCTTAGTAAATTCATCACTAAGAGTAAGATAAAGGTGAATATTGTTCTGAGTAATTTTATCCTTTGAAAGATGATTGAGGAATTCGTGTTCGGAAACTATAGCTCCCATAGTGTGCATAAGCTTCTTCAACTCTTCGAAGACAGCCTTTTCATTCTTGAAAGCTTCTCCTTTACGGATAAGAGCGAGGGCTCCATTCTCTATCTGGCGAACACGTTCACGAGTAATACCGTACTTCTGACCAATGGCTTCGAGAGTCTTCCTCTCGCCTTCGTCAATAAGACCAAAACGGTTCACAATAACCTCATGCGCGCGAGACGGTAGGTTGGAAAGAATTCTTTTTGTAACTTGCTTTGGTTTGAATGAAATAGTATTAGCCATTTTTGATTTTGCAAATCATGTCGCGTAAGTCCTTTTGGCGCGACACATTTTAAATTAATTTGATAATTATTTTATCTTTTTATAATATCATTACTATCTAATAAAGTCAACCTCCACACCTATATTTTTATTGTAGGCCTATAGCCTACGTTGAAAACTATAAAAATATGGGTGTGGGGGTCAAATGTGTGTCTATACTATTCCTTACTGGCTCTAGTCTTAGCCTTTGACCTATCCTGTTCTGTTAAGAATTTCTTGCGTAAACGTACTGTTTTAGGGGTTATTTCTAGGAATTCATCGTCGGCCATAACTTCCAAGGCTCTTTCTATCGACAATTTATAAGGTGGTTTTACATTCACAGCTTCGTCGGTTCCTGATGAACGCATATTGGAAAGTTGCTTACCTTTTGTCGGATTTACGGACATTTCATCCCCCTTTGTAACGTTACCTATAACCATTCCTTCATACACTTCATCTCCGTGTTCTACATAAAGTATTCCTCTTTCCTGTAGTGTCCAGAGTGAGAAGGCGACAACCTTACCAGTAACCATAGAAGTCATAGAACCTACATCACGCTTCTTTATTTCTCCAGCGTAATCTTTGAATCCGATAAATCGAGAAGCTAGAATTCCTTCTCCCTTGGTATCGACAACGAATTGACCTCTGTATCCAAGCAAGCCTCGAGTTGGTATTTCAATAAGCATTCGGACTATACCATCCTTTTCGTGCATACTTGTAATCATGCCACGACGTGCGGTAAGCTTCTCTATGACAGCACCTGAGACATCATTCCTGACATCAATAGTAACCTCTTCGTAAGGTTCGAGCTTCTTTCCATTTTCTTCTTTTATAATTACATGAGGTTGAGAAACTTGTAGTTCATATCCTTCGCGTCGCATATTCTCAAGAAGTATTGCAATATGAAGTTCTCCACGTCCATAGACCAAGTACCCTTCTTGTTGTTCTTCCTGATCTGTACCATCGAAATTAATCTTAAGACCAACGTTTACTTCAAGTTCTTTCTCTAGTCTTTCTCTGATCTGACGACTTGTCACATACTTTCCTTCACGTCCACAGAAAGGAGAATCATTCACTAGAAAATTTAGAGAGATAGTCGGCTCATCTATAGATATAGAAGAAAGTACAGGAGTGCTTGCATCTAGACAAAGTGTCTCACCGATAAATACATCGGGAATTCCTGCCACGATAGCAATATCGCCTGTATTCAATACATCAACTTCTTTACGTGCAGTTCCTTCAAATGTAAACATCTTGGTGATCTTCGCATTGCGAGAAGTTCCATCGGCATTCTTGACTATGATTTGTGATCCAGTCTTGACCGAGCCACCATAAGCGCGAACAATAGCTAGACGCCCCAAGAAGTTATCATACCCAAGATTGAAGACTTGTGCTTGGAAAGGGCCGTCTTCATTAGTAGAAGCTTCCTTTATATCAGATAAAATCAAGTCAAGAAGTGGGGTAAGGTCTTTCGAATCATCTCCAAGCTTGAGAAAGGCTTTCCCTTGTCGTCCGATAGCATAGATAGTTTTGAAATCTATCTGGCTCTCGTTGGCACCAAGTTCTAAGAAAAGCTCCAAGACTTCTTCGTGAACACGATCGGGATTGGCAGCTGGCTTGTCTATCTTGTTGATAACAACTATAGGTTTCAGACCTAATTCAAGTGACTTCTTAAGTACAAATCGTGTCTGAGGCATAGGACCTTCTTGAGCATCAACAAGTAAAAGGACTGAGTCAATAGCACGCAAAACTCGCTCTACTTCGGATCCGAAGTCAGCGTGGCCTGGGGTATCTACGATGTTTATCTTGGTACCTTTATAGTTTACGGAAGTATTCTTGGAATAAATAGTAATACCACGTTCAAGCTCAAGAGCGTTGGAGTCCATAGTAACACCTTCTTCTACCATCCCGCACTGCTTCATAAGCTGGTCTGTAAGAGTTGTCTTGCCGTGGTCGACGTGAGCTATTATGGCTATATTTCTGATTTCTGTTGTTTTCATACTAATTGTTCGTTTTTTTTGAAAAATAAAATCGCCTCTTGGCGAATGTATTTATATAGTATCATACTTTTTTAAATTTGTAAAATAAAAAGCTCTGTAAGAAGATTACAGAGCTTTTGACTAAAAATTTATATTAATTTCACTATATCATGATAGGTTATGAAGACCATTAGAAGCATCAGAATTCCAAAACCAACCATATTCACCACATTTGCAATTTCGGGTTTGATACGAGAACCCTTAATCTTCTCAATCAGCAAGAAGAGTAGACGCCCTCCATCTAAAGCTGGAAATGGTAGGAAGTTTATAACTGCCAAGTTTATAGATATAAGGGCTGTAAATGAAAGTAAATATACAAATCCAAACTTTGCGGCATCGCCTACCACTCCGACTATACCTATAGGACCAGTCACAGCAGACATATCACCAGTACCAGCTAATGCACCTACTATAAGCTTATAGAAGCCAACCGCTGTACCAATAGTCCAGTCAATTGTGAGCTTCAGACCTTCCCATACTGCTTTATGAATAGGAAGCTTGAGTGTGCCGATTATGTCCATGGCAATTCCTATAGACGGAATACCTTCTTTATTATTTATTGGTGTAACAACAAGACTCTTACTTTCAGAACCTCTCATGTATTCAACTGTTACAGACTCATTGCCGTGTTTTTTTATAAAATATTTTACACTTTCTGCAGATGGAGTTTCTGTTCTATCTGTTTCAGTTTTTAGAACAAGTAACTTATCTCTAGTTTCAAGTCCTGCAATTTCTGCTGGGCTACCTTTTACTACACTTGTAACAGTAAGATACTGATTGTTTACAGTTACTCCCTGTGGCGCCATAGCTACAGACGAAGGCAGACCGGACATATAGCCGATAGAAAGTAGAAACCATGCCACAAGGAAGTTCATAACAACTCCCGCTATTAAAACTCCTGCTTGGATATATCGAGGTTTACTTGTAAAGCTTCTTTTCTTATCTTCTTCGCTCACACTTTCGTCTACGCCATTTTCTCCGAAAATTTTCACATATCCTCCAAATGGTAATGCATTGAAATTGTAAGTTGTCTCCCCTACTTTCTTACCAAAAATTTTAGGAGGGAAGCCAAAAGAGAATTCATCTACCCTTATCCCCGATTTCTTGGCCACAATAAAATGCCCAAATTCATGAGAGACAACCAGCACTAATAAAATAACAACAAAAATTATAATTGACATGTGTGTATCATAGCATAAATTGATATTTAGATAAAACAAAACCAGCCCTAAGCATTGCTTAGGGCTGGAAATTAAATTCTATTTTGTAAATTTTGTTCAGTATTTTTTATTATATAACCTTGCTTGGTTAAATTCTGATTATTATAATCAACAATTTTCTTAATATAGTCAGCTGGATATCTTTCATACATTCCAATTACAAGTTCTTTTATCCATTCATGGTGTTTATTGTCATGACTATCAAAATTAAGGTTTTTTGATTTGTCACCAAATAATGTCTCGTTGAGTAGCATTGGGGGACAAAAAGTTTTTTCACTACCTTCATTTTTACCTAGTGGATGATTCTTTAATTCATTATTATTAATAAAATCAAGATTATGGTCCCAATTAAATGTACTTTCTAAAATATCTTGAATTTTCTTTAAAACAGGGTTATCATAACAGGTTTTATAATTATCTTCTCCACCATCTTTTATGAGCCATTTTTTACCAACTCCCCAAAAGGGATACCATATTCCTGCTTCCTTTTTCCCACCAGTCCCCTCACTACTTCTATAAAATGGAATATTTGATCCACCTACTTTGGTAAAAACAATTGGTCTATCATTGTTTACATACGACCAAGATTTATCTTTTATTGTTGAGATTAGACCAATATCTCTCGCTTTTTGTAATTTTTCTTCAAATGGAACTTGATTTAATTCATCTATAATTATTTCAGATGGAACTCCTAAAAATCTAAAGAAATCCCCATCGTCTAGCCCCACAAAAGGCTCTTCGTGATTATTGTATAAATTATGAAGAAATTCTAATCTTTTTTCTGGAGAAAACTTAGGTGATTCTGGTTTACTTATTTTTTCCATATTTTTATTATATAAATATATGATTATTAAAACAACCTCCTATAATAACAACAATCCAGTCATAAGCGTGGCTTATGACTGTGTTGTAAGATATTTTTAATTCATAACTTCCACTTCTTTCTTGGCAAAGATGGATTCGAGATTTTGGTTGGATTCGTCGACACATTTTTGGATGTCGTCTTTGGCACGTTTTTGATCGTCCTCTGGGAGGTCTCCTGTCTTCTCTATCTCGGCTTGTCTTTCCTGACGGACACTTATGCGAGCTTCTTCAAGCTTTTCTTTCAAGATTTTTACAAGCTTGGTACGGTTCTCAGTTGTAAGCATTGGGAATATTGCTCGCACTCCATCACTATCGGATACTACAGAGAGGCCAAGATTAGCGGCACTGATAGCACTCTCAATACCCTTTATCTGACTCTTGTCCCAAGGAGCAATACGTAAAGTCTTCGGATCTTCGATGGAGATACTGGCCACATTCTTGATAGGCATGAACGAACCATAACTTTCTACGTTGATATTATCGAGAATCATAGGAGTTGCTCTTCCTGAGTGCACTCCCCCGTATTCTTTCGAAAGCCATTCTTCTATCTTCTTTAACTCTATTTTAAAATTTGTTGTATTGTATGCCATCCCGTTAGAAGCAGGTCGCGGTCGTTATTTTTATTAAAACAACATACCTGCTATTTATTTAATTATAATTAATCAAAATCCCATTTTTACAGAAACCGTGACCGCGGCTTCTAACGGGATTATACCACAAGTGCTATATGTTCTAAAATCATTTTCACACTTGCTCCCGGAACAGAAAGAAAATCTCGACAATTTTTTAATTCATTTAAGATAAATTTAAGATTTTCATTATCTACATCACCTTTCCATTTCTTATAAATAATTCTTTCAAGTCCATTGATGAGTGATGTGGCCTCATGTCGCAAGCCTCCACTGTTTTCATTGTCTTTAAACTCTTTAATTATTTCTGCTACTTTTTCTATGCGTGTACTCTGTGTAGAATTTATAAACAGAAAGGCAATCTTATCATCTTCACTATTATTATCACCTCCATTAATCCTAACTAAGTGCGTCCTTGATAATATGGTATCTAGAAGTAGAGAGGCATCAGGTACAATGATGAAAAAATGTGAACTAGGAGTCGGCTCCTCGATTATTTTAAGTAAACTTTGCTCCGCTTCACGATTGATAAACTTGGCTCCAATTATGCAAATCTTTTTCCTTCCATCGGTGGGCTTGTTCTGATACCATTCCTTTATATCGTGACTATCTTGTATGGCAAACGAGTCAAAGATAGAAAGCATGACATCCGGACTGTTTCTATTCACTTCTCCTCTTTCTTCTAGAAAGACACGCAACAAATACGCTATGTCATCTATGTTACTTTCTATCACATAGCTATGATATAAATCCTTCGGAAATAAATTATTGAAATCCATACACTTATTGTACCTCAAATGGGAAGAATTCCGAAAGCTCTCCTGAATAATAGAATTCGTATGAAAGCCCACCAAAGGTATAGTCGCGGTTATTGATGGTAATAGTGGAGCCTCCAACTTCGGGATTTTCCTTTGGTATAGATCTTTTAAAACCTATATTAAATAGTGTAGCCAGCACTTCAGGTCTATCATTTATAGAAAACTCAGAATTTTCCCATTGTTGCATTATTTCTTTTAAGTATATTGCTGTGTATAAATACGAATAGTAGTGATTGTGGCTATCTGTAAACCTTGCGAGCCTTTGTGAATCTATATTATTTGTATCACTATAATCTAGTAAATTTACATAATCTTTACCGAGATAAAAAGGGCTATTTACATCTTTTAAGTTTGTCTCTATTTCTTTTGCTGTTTCTATTTTTATACCAGAAATACCATAAGAGAATTGACTATATGTTCCTAATATCTTTAATGGTTCAAAGAATTTCTTGAAAGACTCTCTATTGGAAGTGAAGAACCTAAGTTGTTCAGGCATTATACTTGATACAATAAGCCGACTAGGTACATCTGTTATATCACTTACCTTGAGGATAATTTCTTTATCTTTCAAAACACCTTCTTTGAATGTCGCGAATTCATTTCCTTTCATCCATTCACTATTTATACTACTATAATAATCAGCAACACGTGACTCTTGATTTTTTATTTTATTAAAATAATTATTTCTAGAATCTATACTTCCCTTCACATCTGTCAGGTGTAAACGCATGGCAACGAAAACACCAGAGAAAATAATTCCCAGCCCTGCAAAGCAACACAGAAGAAAAATCAATATTATTCGTAATATCTTATTATTCCTTAAAATTTTCATATTATCTTTTACTTAAAATGGTTTTCTTATAGGTTTCTAAATGGTTCAATGCTTCACCTGTACCTTTAACTACACACAGAAGTGGTTCGTCGGCAACGCGAGCCTTCACTCCAGTTCTCCTATATATAAGGTCTGCTAGATTTCGAAGCTGAGAGGATCCTCCTGTCATAATGATACCATCATCTATGATATCTGCTGAAAGTTCTGGTGGTGTTAAGGAGAGAACTTCTTTGATAGAGGAGATCATCATTCTGAGTTCTTTGTCTATGGCTCGTACTATCTCGTTGGTAGATATCTGTGCGGTACGAGGAAGTCCTTGGATGAAGTCTCTACCTTTTATAGTAATAGTAAGTTCTTCTTCGAGTGGTATAGCAGCACCTATCTTTATCTTGATCGCTTCAGCTGTTCGATCTCCAATAGCTAGATTGAAGGTCTTCTTGATATAATCGGCGATTGCTAGGTCTATCTTGTCGCCTGCACACTTTACAGAAGTCGAAGCGACGATACCTCCTAGGGCAATCACTGCTACGTCGGTCGTACCTCCTCCGATGTCCATGATCATATGACCCTTTGACTCATGTATAGGAATACCTGCACCAATAGCTGCCAAGATAGGTTCCTTCACTACATAGGCATTGGAAGCTCCAGCCTTCACAGCGGCTTCTACGACAGCACGACGCTCAGTAGAGGTAATCCCAGCCGGAACCGAGACCATGACATCGGGCTTAAATAAATTGTATTTACCAAGAGTCTTCGTAATAAAGTAGCGAAGCATTGCTTCGGTCACTCTATAGTCTGCAATAACTCCATCCTTCATAGGTCTATAGACTATGATACTTTCAGGGGTCTTGCCTATCATTTCCTTGGCTTCAATACCAATAGCTAGGATTGTATTGTCCTGCTCAGAAACAGCCACAACAGAAGGCTCATTTAAGACAACGCCCTTCCCTGGTAGATACACTAAAGTGTTTGCTGTGCCTAGATCGATACCTAATTTTTTAGAAAATATAGCCATATAATGTTTATAACTACTTTACTATATCACAAAATATAGGAAAAAATAAATGGGGGAGGAAGTATTAAAATTGAGATTTTGTGCTACCATATAAGTATGTATATAGTAACTGTTATTCCAATACAAAAAGGTTTTCAAGGAGAAAATCTAACTTACTTCTCTCCTGTCGAAATTCTTCTAGGAAGTATAGTCTCCATCCCTCTCCGATCTAAAACGAGAGACGCTATCGTCATAAATGTAGAGAATGTACGTGATTTGAAATTTGATTTGAAAAAAGCAGACTTTCAACTTAAGAAAATAATAAATATCAAAGGTCCTTCCCCTTTTTCTCCAGCCTTCTTCACAGCTTGCGAGAAAATGAAAGACTACACTGTCAGTAATACAGGCACAATCATCAAATCACTTCTACCCGCTTTATTTCTAGAAAATTTGAAAGATTTGAAACGAGCAAAAAAAATAGATGAAGAAGCTAAATCCAACAAAGTTGGATCGCCCGACACTAGAGTAGAAGTGTTTAGGGAAAATATCAAACAAGAGAAATTAATTTTCCAAGCTCTTATTCCTGACCGTATGAGCTGGTATCGAACTCTGATACGAGAAGCTTTCGCAAAGAAGGAGTCAGTGTTCATATGTGTACCAACCCTTTTTGACATAGAACAATTCACAATCGAACTTACAAAGGGTATTAGCCAGTACGTCTTCTCCTTCCATGGAGACTTGAGCAAGAAGACACTTATAAATACATATAACTCTTGCATGGAAGAAACTCATCCAATACTTATCATCGGTACTGGCATGTTCCTATCTATTCCTCGAGAAGATATCCGGACAATTATAATCGAACATGAAAATTCAGATTCATATAAACAATTTTCTCGTCCGTTTCTCGACATCCGCACTTTCGCAGAGATCCTTTCATCTGTAAATAAAGTTAAGTTAATCTTTGGCGATACACTTCTTCGTCCTGATACACTCTATAGACACGATGAAGGAATCCTAGGAGAAGTCGCTTCACCTCTCTTCCGTCTTCCACAAGCTGAGAGGCAAATGGTAGTAGATATGCGAGAGCAAGTCGACGACAAAGGAGTAAAATCTTTCACTGTATTATCCGATACAACAAAGAAAATGATTGCTTATGCTCTAGAGCACCATGAATCCGTCCTTCTCTTCACTGTCCGTAAGGGATTGGCGGGAGTTACTGTATGTCATGATTGTGGATATACTCTTCTCTGTCCTACATGTTCTACTCCTGTCGTACTTTATGGTTCCAAGCAGAGAAATGCTACAAAGATTGTAAACTCCCGTATCTTCATGTGCAATAAATGTGGGTACAAAGATACAACCGAAGTCAGATGTGTAAATTGTCAAAGCTGGAATCTTACCCCTCTGGGTATAGGAACAGATAGAGTATATGAAGAAGTGAAAAGTTTGTACCCCAATGCTAAAATAATCCAAATAGATAAAGAGACTATCACTTCCAACAAGGAAGCTAGAGGGAAAATGGCTGAATTCTATAAAAATCCCGGAAGCATACTCATAGGTACTGAAATGGTCTTCTCTTATATCAATACCGAAGTCACCCACAGCGCTATAGTCTCACTTGATGGGCTTCTATCTATACCAAGCTTCAATATCACACAAAAGATTCTTCATATAATGGAGAAGCTCCACGAGACGACGAAACGCAATCTCATAATTCAAACTCGCATTCCGGAGAATCCAATACTAGAACATATACTAAACGGCAACGTCTTACCTCTTTATCGTGAAGACTTAAAAGAAAGGAAACAATTTGGATACCCACCATTCAAAAGACTTATCAAGATAACCTTTGGAGGTTCTGCCAGTGAGACAGAGAAGGCACGTGCACACATCGATTCATTACTTGGTGGATATGAGCCACAGATATTTAGCGCCTTCATAGGCAAAGTAAAAGGTCAGTACACTACAAACACCGTCATTAAAATAGACCCAAATCTCTGGCCACTACCTATAGACGACAAAAGCATATCAAATACTCACCTTAGAGAAAGTCTACGTAGCCTTCCTCCTGCATTTTCTATAAATGTAGACCCCGAAGATTTACTGTAGATAACTGAGTGTATGATGTTGCGTAGATGATAAATGTGTGATATATTTACGGCATATATGATTACAGTAATTGAAGTAAAAAAGAATACCAACGAGAGCAATATGAATCTCATTCGCAGATTTAGCCGTAAGGTTTCAGAATCTGGAATTATTCAGAAAGTTAAAAGCAAGCGTTACAATGAACGTGCTCCATCTAAAGTAAAAGTAAAGATTGCTACCCTTAAGAAAATTAATCGTAGGAAGAATCTTCTAAAGTTACAAAAGCTTGGAAAGGCTCCATTACCTACAAAGCGGGGACATCGTTAGTTTATGCCTAAGGTAGAATCAACAACAATTATAAATTCCACAAAAGGCAAGCTTCCACGCTTGCCTTTTGTTTATATCAAGAACGCCATCCTAGGTGAAAGATACGAGCTAGGAGTAAACTTTCTATCTTCACAAAAACAAAAGAAACTAAACCAAACATATCGAGGTATTGATAAAACCACAAACATATTATCATTCCCTTTAACTCAAACATCTGGCGACATTACCTTTGATCTAGTAAAAGTTAGGAAGGATGCTCCTCTCTTTAACATGACATATGGAAAATTCCTTCAATATTTATTCATTCATGGGCTATTGCATTTGAAAGGATTGGATCATGGTGGTATAATGGAGAAGCAAGAAAAGAAATTTCTAAAGATGTTTTCGGCTAAACATACGGTCGCCCGAAAAATTAAATAATTTTTTTAGGGAATAATTTAATAATGATTAAAAATAACTTTAACGTTGGTATAGATATAGGTACACATACTATCAAGGTAGTAGTGACCGGCTTCAACAAGGAGACCAACTCCCCTTGTTTACTTGCGACAGGAACTTCTGATACAGCAGGCATGAGACTAGGATACATTACCAATACCGACCTAGTTGCAGAAAGTCTAAAGAAAGCGGTAAAGCAAGCAGAAGCTACCTTGGGATCTAAGATCAAGAAGGCGACGGTATCTATTGGAGGAATAAGTCTAGGTGGAGTCTTCTCTACTGGTTCTGTCATTATATCTCGTGCTGATCAAGAAATAACAGAGTTCGACGTATCTAAGGTTCTAGCAACCAGTGAAGAAAATCTAGAAATAATCAATAAGAAAATTATTCACATTATTCCTGTGGCTTACAAACTAGACGGCAAAGACATACACGGCAGACCTCTAGGAATGCACGGCATAAAGCTCGAAGTAAAGACTTTGTTCATTACATGCTTAAAGCAAAACATCGATGACCTCATAACCGTGCTTGGTCTTGCCAATATAGAAGTGGTAGACGTGATAGCGACACCTGTAGCACTTTCTACAATACTTCTAAACACCAGACAAAAGACAGCAGGATGTGCTCTGGTAGATATAGGTGCTGAAAGTGTATCTATATCTGTCTTTGAGAACAACCTACTGGTTTCTCTGCAAGTGTTCTCTATAGGAAGTATGGATATTACAAAGGATATTGCCCTTGGTTTCAAGATAGGACTCGAAGAAGCCGAAAGTGTAAAACTCGGAAGTGTAATCGGAGGAGACTTCCCTAAGAAAAAAGTAGATGAGATTATAGAAGCAAGACTAGGAGACATATTTGAACTTGTGGAGAATCATTTGAAACGTATCAAGAGAAGCGAACTTCTTCCTGCTGGAGTTGTAATTACTGGTGGAGGTGCAAATATAGTCCGCATAGAAGAAATTGCCAAGAAGCAACTAAACTTGCCAGCCAAAGTAGGGCCAACTGATACAACTATCAATAATAAATTCAAAATTAAAGATTCAACTTGGTATGGAGCATTTGGACTTGCATTAAATTCACCACAAGGGAATAATTCCGCTTCCAATTCTATTGGAGACAATGTAAAACAAGTAAAAGGATTTTTCAAATCTATTTTATCTCAGCTTTTGCCATAATATAATCTATAATTATGAAACGAAATGGATATTGTGTCAAATATTCCCTTTTTATATATTTCTGGTATCATGTATGAAGTAATTTATTATTAACGATACGACAACCTTGATCGTCACTTGTGACGCGACTTGGTTGCTACTATATATTATGCCTAAAATAAACCCAGACATAGAATCATTTGCGAGAATTAAAGTTATCGGTATTGGCGGATCAGGCAAGAATGCCTTAAACCATATGATAGCTTCCAAAGTTAAAGGTGTGGAATTCATAGTAATGAACACCGACGTGCAGGATCTACACAACTCTTTAGCCGAAAAGAAGGTTCATCTTGGTAAAAACTTAACAAAAGGCCTAGGAGCTGGAATGAATCCAGATGTAGGTAAAAGAGCTGCTGAAGAAACAAAAGCAGAAATTCAAGATGTTATAAAGGGTGCTGACATGGTCTTCATAGCTTGTGGTATGGGAGGAGGTACCGGTACAGGTGCTGCCCCTATCGTTGCTCAAGCAGCCAAAGAACAAGGAATACTGACTGTCGCTGTGGTTACCAAGCCATTCTCTTTCGAAGGAAATCAACGTATGAAGTTGGCTGAAGTAGGTCTATCTGAACTTGAAGGTGAAGTAGATGCTATTCTTGTGATTCCAAATGATAGACTTATCGTTATCTCTGGAAAAGATGTGGGATTCAGACAAGCTTTCGCACTTTGTGATGAAGTACTCAAGCAAGCAGTTGAAGGTATCTCAGAACTTATTACTACTCCGGGTATGATCAACGTGGACTTCGCCGACATCAAGGCTGTCATGTCTGATGCAGGATCAGCTCTCATGGGAGTTGGTATCGCCGCTGGAGAAGGACGTGCTGAGAAAGCTGCCCTTCAAGCTATCAACTCTCCTCTTCTTGATCTTTCAATTTCTGGGGCTAAGGGAGTTCTCTTTGCTATTTCAGGTGGAGATGATCTAACTATCCATGAAATCCAAGAAGCAGCCAAGGTTATAACAGAATCTATCGACAAGGAAGCAAAAGTTATCTTTGGAACTATCAGCGATGAAAAGCTTAAGAAGGGCGAAATGAAAGTTACTGTTATCGCTACTGGATTCCCTACTGATATGCCAAAGCGTTCACTATTCCAAATCCACCAAAAGGCTACTGAAGCTACATTGAACTCTTCCAGTAAAGAAGAAGTTATCCAAGCTGTGAATAAAGAAGTGGCCAAAGATTCTTCATCAGATTATTTTAAAAAGTCAGACAAAACTGAAAAAGTAGAAGACGATCTATTTATCGATGATACAGAAGATTGGAGTACAGTACCTGCATTTTTGAGAAGAAATAAGAAATAATTTAAAAAATCCCCATTTGGGGATTTTTTAAATTATGTTAAACTAGCAACATGTACGATTTAATTATATTAGGTGGAGGACCAGCAGGCGGAGGAGCCTCAGTGTACTCTGCTCGCAAACAACTTAAAACTGCCATTATTACAAACGAATGGGGTGGCCAGTCAATAGTATCTGAACTTATATACAACTGGATAGGAACACCAGAGATCTCAGGAGCCGACCTGGCCTCAAATCTAAAGAAGCATACTCTTTACTATAAGGGACCTTATTTAGATATTATAGAAGGCGAGAAAATAGTGTCAGTTACTAAAGATAATAATATATTTACTATCAAATCTGAATCAGGTAAAGAATACACAACTAAAGCTGTCCTTGTAACAACAGGAAGCGGAAGACGTAAATTGGAGGCAGAAAATGCCGACAAGTACGAACACAAAGGTATAACCTACTGTGCTTCTTGTGATGGACCTATGTTTGATGGACAAGATGTGTTAGTAATAGGTGGAGGTAATGCAGCATTTGAATCAGCCGCTCAACTTCTGGCGTATTGCAAGAGTGTAACTCTAATTCACAGACGGGATGTTTTCAGAGCAGATGAAATAACGGTTAAAAAGCTTTTAGAAAATCCTAAATTTAAAGCTATAACAAATGCAGAAATAATTAGAGTCGATGGAGGACAGTTTGTGGAATCTCTAACATATAAGGATAAATTGTCAGGAGAAGAGCATACACTACAATCCAATGGTATCTTTGTAGAGATAGGCCAGACTCCAAATGTAGATTTTGTGAAAGATATAGTTAAGACAGACGAAAGTGGGAAGATCATAGTTGACCCTATGTCCCAAGCCTCATCCCTAGAAGGTATCTGGGCTGCTGGCGACTGTACCAACGGACGCTATCACCAGAACAACATCGCTGTCGGTGACGCAGTTAAAGCCCTCGAAGATATCTATATTTGGATACAGAAGAATAAGTAAATGAATTTAAAAAGCTCCATAAAAAAATTCTCGGACTCACCACACAATAAAATTCTGCTGAATTTTTTGCTCGCACTCGGCTCGACAGCCTGCGTGAGGGTTCGCTCGAGAACATTTTTATTCCGCTTTTTAAATTACCCCATAGGCCTTGCCTGTGGGGTAATTTTATATATTTTCTTTTACGAGAATTTCTTCAAGAATTTCTAATTCTTGTTTAGAATTTGGTTGGAAACCTTCCATTATGTTTGGCATCACAATAGCCTCTACCCTCTTCCCATCTTTTTGAGCTAATTCAACTAAATCGGTAAGGTAATATTCAGTTTGAGTATTTTCATTTTTTAATTTATTTATATTTTCCCAAAGCCAGCTAGCATCAAATGCATAGAAGGAGGGATTGACTTCTTTTATTTGCCTCTCCTCATTTGTAGCATCTTTGTATTCAACAATTTTAAGAACTTGGCCATTTTTATCTCGAATTATTCTACCGAAATTATTAAGCCCAGCTCGCCAATCTTTAAAATCTGGTAAAATTATAGTTCCAATAGCTACGACGGCCTTCTTCTCTTTTACAGTCTGAACTAAACTTTCTATTGTTTCTTTAGAAACTAAAGGCTGGTCAGAATATAAAACTACAACTATTTTATGATCTGAATGAACCTTCTCTTTAGCCGACAAGACGGCATGACCAGTTCCAAGTTGCTCAGTTTGGTGTGCATAAATACGTTTATCGCCAAAAACTTCAAATATTCTTTCCTTCTTATACCCAACTACAATAACCGGATCAATAGGAAGATCAATTAATGATAATGTATCGAGTATCCTTTCTAAGAATGATTTACCTTGGAGCATTGAGAGGGCTTTGGGATCATCGGACTCCATTCTCTTGCCCATCCCTGCTGCTAAAATAATGATTTGTGTATTTTGCATATTTAAATGTGGTCACTTATAATTTTCTGGTGAAAATTTATGCGACCCCGCCTCGGCTCGACAGCCTCCGGCTCGCACAAAGTATTCCCATACTTTGTGCGCGATAGAGGATTCGAACCTCTGACATCGTCAACGTCAATGACGCGCTCTACCAACTGAGCTAACCGCGCAAAATTAAAACCTGAAGGATTGCTTGCGGAGGGTACAGGATTTGAACCTGTGATCCAATTTCTCGGATTCCGCTTTTCGAAAGCGGTGCTTTCAACCTCTCAGCCAACCCTCCAAATGAACTTTTCTGATTATACAGAAAAACCCTCTTATTATCAAGATAATAAATTAATCTATTAAACTCTCCCCTGTCATCTCTTTTGGTTTTTCTATTCCGTACAATTCTAGGATTGTTGGGGTTATATTGGCAAGTGTTCCTTCACCTTTTAACTTTTTAGCTTCATCCGTCAAGATAAACGGCACAAGATCACTAGTATGCGAAGTATGTCGCAAACCAGTGATAGGATCAATGTTCACTTCAGCATTTCCATGATCTGCAGTCACTAAAGCAATACCACCTTTCAACTTTAAAGCTTCTAAAATTCTTCCCAATTCTTTATCAACTTCTTCAACAGCAATTATAATGGCCTCTACCTCGGAGGTATGACCTACCATGTCCGCATTGGCAAAATTCACAAATATGAAATCTGTACCCTTTTCTATTTGTTCTATTGCCTTATCTGCAACTCCTTCTGCTGACATTTTCGGAGCTAGATCATAAGTCAGAACACCTTGAGGACTCGGTACTAGAATTTGCTCTTCTCCTTTATAAGGAACTTCTTCTCCACAGTTTAAGAAATAAGTTGCATGAGCAAATTTCTCAGTCTCGGCAATGTGGGCTTGGGTCATACCATTTTCACTAATTGTTTTACCCAAGGTTTCATTTATCTTTGTTGCTGGAAATGCAACCAAACATTTATACTCCTTTTTGTATTCTGTCATTGTTACAAGGCACACATTTTCACTTTTATATTTTTCCATTATTCTCTCAGTAATCATTCTCATACGATCAGCCCTAAAGTTAAATAGGAAGAAGCCATCGTTCTTGTTTACAGAGTAACTTCCCCCTTCTTTATTCACACAAACGAAAGGCTCTAAATGCTCATCCATTTTACCTTCTTTGTATAAATTCTCCACATACAAATGTGGCTCAATATTACATTCTGTTCCCTTGCCATCAAATATAACTTCCTCGGCCTTAGCCATTCTTTCCCATCTTTGATCCCGATCCATAGCATAAAGACGTCCAGATACAGAAGCTATCTCTCCTACTCCAAGCTTCTCAATAAATTCTTCTAGCTCTTTTATATAGCTAGATCCAGATTGAGGTGGAGTATCTCGTCCATCTGTTATGACATGAATGGCAATCTTTTTTATTCCAGCATTTTTAGCAATTTCTAGGAATCCAAATAAATGCGACATGTGGCTATGTACACCACCTGTAGATAATAGTCCCGCAATATGGAGAGTAGAGTCATGCTTCTTCACATGAGCAAAGAGTTCAACAAAAGCAGAATTATCCTTAAATTCACCAGATGAAATCAATTTGTTAATTCTAACTATATCCTGATATAGAATCCTACCAGCTCCAATCGTCATATGCCCCAGCTCACTATTACCCATTTGTCCGTCAGGTAGCCCAAACTTAAGGCCTGAGGCCTCTAAAAGAGTATGCGGATACTGAGCCCAAATACTGTCAAAATTCGGCTTGTGAGCTGTTGCAATGGCATTATCTTTCGTCTCCTTTCTGTATCCCCAGCCATCTAGTACAATTAAAGCAATTTGTTTTTTTATCATGGTGACCCTACCGGGAATCGAACCCGGATTACCGGCTTGAAAAGCCGATGTCCTAACCGTTAGACGATAAGGCCAAAATAACGAAAATAGTATAGCATTTTATTAAAAATAAAACAAAAAGGAGGCTCTGCTAATTAAAGTAGACCTCCTTAGTTCATGATTTCTTTATAAAATTATTCTTTTGGTTTATAAAAGAAATCTTTTTTGATTTGAGTAACAACACACTTAGATGGGCCGAGTAGCTCTTCACCATGATAATAATTCCCTATCCAAATACCCTCCTCTTCATTCTTAGTAAAAATATAATCAAGTTTTTCACCATAATGTTCTTTTGAAAAACTTAATTCATTATCACCAATTTTGAAATTTGTAAGTGGAACGAATTTGTTGGTAACACAACCCCCTTGTTGTTCTTCATCAATAATTACCAAACCACTAAACATAGAGCAACTGACAATCTCTTTTGAAATGCCCGCAAGATCAACATGGAGTGATTTCCCCAAACTCCACAGATTGCTTCCACTAAGGTTAACACCTTGAATAAGATAAATTCTTTCCATCGCTTTAATATTAATTAATTATTAGAAAATAGTTATTAAGTTCTCTTAATTCCCATAAAGAAACTAAGAGAACCTAATAACGAGGTAGATATTAACAATAATCAACAATTAAGAAATAAAAGAATTTTAATCTAGTATTTCTAATATATAATCACATTTTTGACAATATGTCAATATTATCAAGGGTACATTCAACATTGAAATATAACAATCTCTTGAAATCCCCTTATATACCCCATCTTATTTATTTTCATCTTTTTTTGCTCCAAAAGATGGGAATCTATGTACATCGTAATCCTTTCTTATTTTTCGTAAATGCAATTTAATTGCCTTATTATAAGTGAAACTTTTATCAAGAAGCAATTTTGCACCTTTAACAATTTCTGGAATTTTCTTTTCTATAAGATCATCTGCAACACAAGCCACTCTTTTACCCTCTCTCAAGAGCCTGTCACATTCTTTGGTTCTATCATCAAGAGAGGGATATGAATTACATTTAGGAAGAACAGAATAAAATGGCACATCATTTAGGAAATACAATGGCCAACGACATGTAGCAATTTCTAACCATGGCGCATCAACAAGAAAAGCAAGAAATGCAAAACCAGTATGCGGTGAAAGAAAGATATCGCATTTTTTTATCAATGCTATCTGATTCCATAGACCAATATTGTATGCAGACTCTGCATTTTTAAGATGCTTGATTAAATAGTTTACATCATCCAAAGTAAAATCTTTTGTAAAAGTTCTATGATGATCACTTTTGGTAATACCCATAAAGTAAATTTTAAGATTTGGTATTGCTTGTTCTAATGCCAAACAGATTTTAAGCCACATTTCAATAGAAGGACTTTGTCTTAATCCTTTAGCGCCACCAAGCATGATCGCAATTGTAGGACCACGATGTTTAAATTTCTTTGCAAATGTTTTTGCTTTTGTCGGAATAGAAAGAGTAATTTTTGGATTGTGTACAACAGGTAGAATACTGCTATTCCTAGCAACAAATATTTTTTGTAACACTTCTTGAGTTTTTACTAATTCTACTCGGTCGTTTCCTTTTATTAGTCGACCCGCTCGATTATCACTACTAATATAATCCCAATTTTTCGGAATCTTTTGGAGACATTTTGCCTTTTCGCCGTCCTTGAAAACTTCCTCAGTTGAAATGGAATATGTTTTCTTAATCCATGAGCATGCGTCGGCAAGTTCTGTCGGAGTATTAGCATTGAGCAATAAATACACATCAAGATTTTTGTTTGCAAGCGAATAACCCTTGGCAAGTTTTAATGCTTCAACTGCGTGCCCGACTGGAGGATAATATACCCAGTTAAGTAGTAGTTTTTTCTTCATAAGATAATTATACCAAAACCTGAGTTAAATGTCTTAAATCCCCTTATCCTCCCCACAATCCGATTCCAATTTTATGACCTAAAGATATATTTAAATTTTGGAACATTTGCTATAATAAACTTATGAATAAAAAATTTATTGTAGCAATGATTAAAGTTGTTACTCTTTGTATTATTATATTTGCAGTCAGTGCTTTCTTTATATCTGATGCAAAGATTATTGGATGGGCAGTATTAGCATTAGGATTATTCTGTCTAGTTTCTCTAGAATTTTTCAAAATTCCGATAAAAAATGTATGGCCTGATATAGTCTTTGGTTTAATTGATAATGGTATCTTAGCTATTTTAGCTGTTATTGGTGGTTCTATTGCAGGTGTAGCTGGAGCGATTATTGGAGGAGTTGTTGGTAACGCTATTACAGATGGAATTGCTGGAGTATTTGAAGGAGATATGGCAGAACGATTAAGAGAGAGTAATATATCTGAGTCAAGAACAATGCTTGGCTCGTCTGTAGGTAAAATGGCTGGATGTCTTTTGGGGGCTGGGGTAGTGCTAATAATAGCAAATTTAATTAACCCAACTTTGTAGTATTTATATTAAATTTCCAAAATCCCCTTATATTCCCCACAATTCGATTCCAATTTTAAGCCTTATCCCCAACACAAAAGCACCCTCGAATTTAAAGGCGCTTTTGTTATGTATAATTTCAATATAAACTATTGGGGCTTGTTTGGATTGATCTTATCTATTGTATACTGGCCATTGTTTATATGTATTCTACTTTCTCCTAAAGTATTTAGGATTAAATTTAGAATTCCAAACACTGCAACCATTATAAACATTCCAAAAATTCCCCAGAACATGTGCTTCTTGCTCGTCTTCTTGATCTCCTCATTGTCAGGAGATATCAAATACTGAAAGAGTCCGTACATGAAGTAAATTACAGCTAAAGCAAATAGGAACATTATAAGCGGACCTATAATAACCCTATTGATGCTATTCATAAGCGTAGTGACACTTGCCTCTGCAATTGGAAAGATTGAAATCATAATAATGTATTAACAGTTTCTTCCCATGTTGTTTGCTGTTGTAGGGACACATGGAGCAACTCCAGTCATAGTCTGACTATCAACACCAAATGTTCTCTGTACCAAACCTATAATTCCCCAGAAAGCTACGATAACGAAAAGACCGATAAGACCATTGATAATCTTTGCACGGCCATTCTTCTTAGCTTCTTCGTCTGAAGAACTTATGAAAGTAATAACTCCCCAGATAAAGTACACAACAGCAAGAGTAACCAATGCTGGTACTATATAGTTCAACCATCCTATAACTTGCATAAGAATAGTATCAACTGTTGAAACTTGAGCGGAAGCTAATAATGGAGCAAAACCTGCGAAACCTAATGCGATGAATTTTTTCATATGATTTAACGAAATCATGTCGCGCAACCGTCCTTTTAGCGCGACGCTTATTATTCTAATAATTTTACTAAATCCTACCGACTGTAGGAACTTAAAACGTACTTACAATACTATGTATATTATACCAAATAAGGCACAAAATATACAATATTAATTACCAGGACCTGCCTTAATATCTGAAAAATTAGTCTTACTTCCTGCTGGCAAAAATGTATTTGAGAAAATACTAACTAACGGCCAAATACTAACCATGACAAATAATGCTATGATCCCCCAAAGCATGAAGGTCTTCCCTTCCTTCTTCTTCTCTTCATTGTCTGGATTCAAAAAGAATTTAAGAATTCCATAAATGAAAGCAACAATCGATAGGGCTATCAGTAAGGGAATAACAAAATCAAGCAAAGTACAAGTAAAAAAGTTTATAAGACTTGTTAAACTAGTTATTCCTTGATCACATACAACTTTATCCATATTTATATATTATGTTGTGCTTTTAATATCTTCGACCGTTTTACCAATGGCATTTGCTATGACAAACGCCCCCAATAATAATGCTCCACCAATCACTGTATACAACAAAGTTTTATGAGCAACTGTCAGTTCTTCAGAGTTACCTTGGGCTTTGACGTATAGGAATCCTGCATAAATGATAGCCAAGACAAGAAGTGGCACACCGACTATAAGGACAAGGTTTATAAACCATTCTATGAATTGGGGGAGATTATCGATGCCTTGGATGGGGTTAGTAATACCGTCAATCTGCACTCCACAAGGCTTCTGATCCTTTCCTCCACAGTTTGGATCTGCGCTAACAAACATGAACGGCATCACTAAAGCAAAGGCAATAATAAATACAAAACTATACTTTGATATTACTGAAATGATGCTATACTTTTTTCCTATTATTTTTTTCATTTAATTTATTTAAAAAATTTATTTCGACAATATTAATAATTACTTTTGATTCATAGGGGTCAGGAAGGTGTTGATAGTGGAATCGAGCTTGACGTTACTTACTATCGTACTAATTATAAGCCATGCTGACAATGCTATAACATACCCAACAACAGCATTGAGGAGAATATGCTTCACCTTCTCTACTTGTCCAGACTTACCTCCTGCAGTTAAATACAAGTACCCAGTGTACATAAGTATGAGAGCCATGAGTGGAGTTGCTATAACAAACAAGAGAAACTTGATAGCGTTGTTTATAAGCTTCATAAAGAAGGTAAAGTCACAAGGAACTTTGTATTGACCTGTCACTTTATCTATATCTCCCGTGTTACACTTCGGAACTATGCCATTACTCTTCATATCTGTAATGACAGGGTCTTCGGGAGTATTTGAAGGAGTGGGGGGGACTATTTTACTTAATTCAAAAACATTGAGAGCATTTTTCAAACTTCTCGTTGCATTATCTATATCTGACTGTATATAATTTATATCAGCAGGTGCTCCAGCAACGTGTTTGGCATCTTTAATAGCATCACTTAATCTGGCTTTTGATCCTTGAGCATATTCCCCAGCAGAATACCCTTCGACAGCCTTATCATAAGCATTGTTGGCTTCTGATATCATGCCATTTAGTGCACTGAAATTTAGTGGTACCTTAGGTGTACTAAATCCAATTTCGTATGATAGGTTATCGATCTTAACTTTGGCCTTATAGTTAACCCCAGCATCAAGCCCTGAGAAGGAAGCTTCTCCTCCACCCTTCTCATCGGTAATCAAATCAGCAGTAAGTTGCTTGTGATCTGTGGTATATCCTTTATCTGGAATTATATTAACTTTTGTAACTGTACTTGGAGGAATACCAGAAACTTTTATAGTAACAGAATTGGAGGTTAGATCTGAATAAGTCATTACTACTCCAGCACTATCCACTATATGAGAAAATGAAATAGCAGACAAAAGTACAAATATAAATGCAAATATAAATCCTAGGAATTTTTTATTCATAAATATTCTTTAAAATAAGATCAAGCTGATTGTAAGCCTTACTTATAGAAGACGAGACCGAAAGCTTATTTGATAATGAATTCTCTATTAATTCTTTGAATATAGAATCCGTCTGATCCTTATTTGGATCTAGCCATGAGCGAGAAATGATTGCTGAGTCGAAAAACGTAGACAAATATGGATCTGCTGGCTTGTCTTTCAGTAGAGATCTCGAAGCTGTAGGTAGAGAGGTTCTAATACTTAATTCTTTCAGAAAGGCTGGGTCGGTCATCATAGCAGATACACTTTGTGCTGTGGCAACATTGGCAGACTTCTTACTTACAAATACAGAGTGAATATTGCCATAAGTACGCCTGATATTCATACCTTTTGTCTGAGGTACCTCTGCCACATTGAAGCTTAAGTTGGGATTTACTGATTCTATATTGAACAATTCACTTCCATAACCAATATAGAAGGCAAGTTTACCAGAAGTAAACATATCGAGAGAATTTGGCATTGAACGGTTCCATGAATAAGAAACATTTGATGGGTTTGAAAATTCTAAAAAGAAGTTCACTATTTGCTCCATAGGGTTCGAGCCATCACTTGCAGTGTCCTTGATAGTTGAGCGATAACCTTTATCTACAGGAACGGCAATAGGGTTGTTGCTCTGCAAGAGCAACATAGACAGAATGTCTTTGGTATGGTTTACATTATCATACTGACCAAGGGCAATCATACTTTGAGAGATAGTGCCGTCTTTATTCTTCTTGATAAGCTTGGAGCTTAGATCAAATAATTCATCCCAAGTGGCAGGCGGGTAGACGATGTTTTCATTGGAAAGCATGTCTTTGTTGTAATATAAAACTAGTGGATCCACTAGTAGAGGGTACCCTAGGACCCCATTCTGTGTTAGATAAATACTGGCACCATCTATAAATGTATTATCGAAAGCTTTCTTGGGATAACTAGTGAAAGGAATAGTGGAAGTGAAATTCACATTTCGAAGAACCATGTCTGAAGGAAGTATGAATAAATCTGGACCCTGATCCTTCGCAAAGGCTTCTATAAGGTTCTGCTCATAATTTTCACTTTTCTGTTCAACATATGAGACCGAGAGTTCTGGATTGGATCCATTTATGCTTTTGAATAATTCTCCAACTTCTCTATCTGGAAGTATTCCCCAAATAATTACTTTTCCTGAAATGCCATTGACGCCGCTTGAGCCACCACCGATCTTGAGAATGCCAGAAAATATAAGAACTCCAAAAACAAAGAAGGCTAGAAATATGGCAACTAAAATTGTTTGAAAATTATTCATATTATTCTCGTATGAAAATTATACCATAATGATGTTCATTTGTAGTAATTTTCTCGACAAATTTGAAACCTCTTTTGGTAAATAAGTCAGTCGCTACATTTGGAAGTACTACATGCTCTTCGCTTGGACCCATACCACTAAATGAAGAGGCCCAATCTATAAATAAAACCTTGCCACCATTTTTCAGTATTCTACTTGCTTCATCTATCAGGCCTATTTTGTCCTCCGCTTGAAATAAAACATTGGCAACAATAACCGCATCCATAGAGTGATCGGCAATCTTGGTACCATGAAGCTTCTCAATGTTACCCCAAATACATTCTACATTAGAAACTTTCCATTCTTTAATCTCGCTTTCAAGCTTCTTCACTAAACCTTTCTGGACTTCTACTGCGTAGACGTGCCCTGTATGACCAACGTGCCGACTTGAAGCCAAAGAATACGCTCCCGTACCTGCTCCAAAGTCTGCAACACGCATACCTTCCATTAATCCTAATTGAGCGACATTTTTTTCTGGATTTGAAAACATATATTTATTATACACCAGATAGATAATTTTTAAAACAAATATTTATCCGCCTAAATTTTTTATTTAATAATATTTATATACTAATTTATGTGTTTGTAAAAATTTGGGCGGATTTATTAAATTATTTTATATATTCTTACAAACAAGCAATAGATGCGATGGAGTCCCCTGCGTGAAGCTTCATGATGGTCACTCCTTGAGTCTGACGTCCAGAAGTAGGAATAGACTTCAAGTCGACACGTATAACTTGACCCTTCTGTGAGACTGCTATAATTTCATTCTCTTCTCCTACTATCTTAGCGACGATAAGCTTGCCCGTCTTGGGAGTAACTTTCGCAGTTTTAATTCCTGATCCTCCACGATTCTGAGTTTTGTATTCTTTGATGTTTGTCTTCTTACCTAAACCATTGGCAGACAAAGTAAGTAGAGCCAAGGCTGTCTCTCCCTTTGGAATTCTGTCTACTCCTATTACGAAGTCCCCTTTACCAAGCTTCATGGCACGAACACCACCGGCACTTCTGCCCATCTCACGTACATCACTTTCTTTAAATCGGATGGATTGACCCAAGGTCGTTGCAAGCATAACGTCGTCCCCTTTAGTAATAGCCAAGACCGCCTCAAGTTCGTCTTCCTTGTCTAGCTTGATAGCTATCAAGCCACTTCGGCGTACATCCTTGAAGCTCTCAGCTCCTACTTTCTTAGTAACACCCATCTTGGTAACCATCATCAAGTGTTCTACTGTCTTCTTGGTTTCTTTGTCTATCGGCAGTATGGAAGTCACCTTCTCGTCACCTTCAAGGGCCATGAAGTTCATAATAGACTTGCCTTTGGTAGCACGCTTGCCTTCTGGTATGTCGTACATCTTTATCTGGTAAGCCTTACCTCTATTTGTAAAGAATAGTAAGTCCGAGTGGGTATTGGCAGATACGAACATTGTCACGAAGTCTTCTTCCTTCGTTTCAATATCGACGACTCCTACTCCACCACGTTTCTGAATCTTGTACTCTCCTGGGTCGGTGCGCTTCACATAGCCACCTTTCGTATAAACCAAGACAGACTCTTTCTCAGGAATCAGGTCTTCTTCGTTGATAGCCTTGACTCCACCCTTTATAATGCGAGTACGTCTATCATCTGCATACTTTTCCTTTATGTCCGCTAGTTCTTCTCCAATGACTTTCAACATTTTCTTTGGACTTGCTAGTAATGCTTCAAGCTCTTTGATAAGCTCTTGCTTCTCTTTCAATTCTAATTCAATATTCTTCCTTTCAAGTCCAGCAAGCTTCTGAAGTTTCATTTCGAGAATGGCTGTTGCCTGCAAGTCAGAGAATTTGAATTCTTTCATTAGGTTGATCTTGGCTGTCGCTGTATCTTTCGATCCACGGATTACAGTAATAACTCGATCAATATGATCAAGAGCCTTCTTGAGTCCTAGAAGTATATGTTCGCGGTCTTTAGCTTTCTTCAGATCAAATTCTGTACGACGACGAACTATCACAACTCTGTGATCTATGAATTCAGAAAGCAAACTCTTGAGTGAGAGAGTCTGTGGAGTGCCGTCGACAAGTGCCACAATGTTAAAGTTGAATGATTGCTCTAGTTGTGTATGCTTGTAAATGTAATTTAAAACTTTCTCTGGTATCACTCCAGACTTCAGATCAATAGCGATACGGATATCCTTTGTCGATTCATCACGAAGACCCTTGATACCTTCAAGCTTCTTCTCTTGTATCAGTGCTGCGATTGATTCAATCAGATTTGATTTATTTACACGGTAAGGAATAGAAGTAATAATAATCTGAAATGTTCCAGACTTTTGCTCTACTATCTCAGCTTCACCACGAGTAACTACTCCGCCACGTCCAGTAGAATAAGCATGTAGCAAGTCAGCCTGTCCATAAGCAATACCTCCCATAGGGAAGTCAGGACCTTTGATGAATTGCATGAGGTCTTCTGTTGTGGCGTCTTTGTTGTCTATCAAGTGAAGAGTCGCATCCACCACTTCTCCTAAGTTGTGTGGAGGTATGTTGGTAGCCATACCAACTGCAATACCAAGTGTGCCATTTAGAAGTAAGCTAGGAACAGCTGTAGGGAGGACAGCTGGCTCCTTGCGAGTCTGGTCGTAGTTCGGATGAAAGTCTACTGTTTCTTTTTCTAAATCTAAAAGAAGAAGAGATGAGAGCTTGGACATCTTGGCTTCTGTATAACGCATAGCAGCTGCTCCGTCACCATCAATAGAGCCAAAGTTACCTTGTCCATGAATTAGAGGATATCTATAAGAAAAGTCTTGAGCCATACCTACCATCGAATCATAGACAGCTACATCGCCATGAGGATGATACTTTCCGAGCACATCTCCGACTACCGCCGCAGACTTACGAAAGCGTGCCGACGAAGTGAGCCCCATTTCATTCATAGCATAGAGGATTCTTCGGTGAACTGGCTTAAGCCCATCACGGACATCAGGTAAAGCACGATCAGTAATAACTGACATGGCATAGTCAATGAAAGACTCTTTCATTTCTTTACTTATGTCTACAGAGATTACATTCACGTGTTCTTTTTTTATTTCTTCTTTTTCTACTTTTTCTTTGGGCATATTAGTTAGTATATTCTACTGGTATTAAATCTATTTGCTTTTGATTCTCTTCTACTACTGGCTCTTCCTTCTTAACTTCAGTAGCTTTCGGAGTGTTACCTACACTTGCTCCTATATTCTGGAAAGTGCTGGAAAGTGTATTAGAGAAAAGTTTAAATGGCTTAATGTCTTCATTGGCTTGAACTGCAACTTCTGGATTACCGAATCTAACACCTAAGCCATAAACCCAGATAAGACCCACAATGGACATAGATACAATCATAGCCCCTGCAAATATTTGCTTGCGTTTACCTTCATCTTTTGCTTGTAATTTTTTTATATATTGTCGCATGTAAATTTAAAATTATGATGATAATACTACAATCTCACCTTCGCGACCGACGACGTCTTTCGCTTTAAGAGTGAGTTTATCTATGGCCTCTACTTTATCTTGACCTCCTTCTTTGAGGAATGCTTTCAGTGTCTTATCGTCGTAATCCATAGGTATGATAATCTTGGGCTCTAAAGAAACAGCAAGCTTGTAAGCTTCACTTGGATCAAGTAAATCATGGTTGCCGATAGGAACAAACAATATATCAGGGCTACCTATATCTCCGCGAATTTCTGCGGAAATTTTGTTGTGAGACATACAGCCAAGGAAGCAAATTGATATATTGTCTATAGTAAAAGAATAAATAGTATTGATATATTTTTTCTCTTCTAGTGTTGATTCTGTCATTATTCCTTTTATAAAAATGTCCTTGATCTCATAGTCTCCGGGACCCTTAACTGCAAATGGTACCGTCTCTCCATGTGAGACCATATCAAAGCCATTGTAGTCTGGATGGTTGGTAGTAGAAAGTGCAATATCTGAGCCAAAGCGTGAGCCCTTGGCATCTCCCTTAGAATCTTTGCTGATAGGATTAACCGCCACAACCAAGTCCCCTTGCTGAATTTTGAAAAACTGTTTACCGAAGTATGTGATAATCATATGTGTATTATATCAAATATAAATAAAAAAGAAAGACAAAAAACAGTCCAAAACGTAATATAAACACCATATCCCCTCAAAATCCTCAGATAGGGGCTCAACCCCTATCTGGCAAACTCTCTATAACAACATTCAAATTTTCATCTTCAAGAAGAGATTTCTTTCCTCTTTCTTCTCTCACTATAGAAACTATTTCATCACAATGTTTTTTAAACTTATTTATTCCTCTAAAGATTTCTAAAATTCTTTTCCCTTCTTTTTTAGATATTATATTGAACTTATTATTTTCATACTCAAAATCTCCCGAGAAAACTAAATCACTTTTGTTTTCTGGAATATTATGAATTAAATAATTTTTATTTACATAGCCTATCAATTTATTAAAATAATTATCATTAGCTATCAATTGAGATTTAAATCTACCTTGAAATAAAACTCCAGATCTAGTGTTTTTAATATTAAAATATGAAGTATAACCACCAGATAACTTATGCATAAATTTAGAAATACCATTATCTGAAACTTGTTTTAAAATCAAATGAAAATGGTTGGGATTTAAACAATACCCTACTACTTCCACTAGTGATTCCCCAGATAGGGGCTCAACCCCTATCTGGGGATTTGATTTTAATTTTCGCAAATTTGCTAGACTATTTATTTTATCTTCTCGATTAAATTCTTTTATGCTTTCGATAAAGCGATAAATATCATTTTTATCAGTAAAAATATCTCGTTTATCTACCCCGCGATTATAAATATGATACATCTCTCCTGTTATTAGAGGTTGTCTTCTTATACTCATATTTTTACTATACTATATTTATAATCTTCCAGATAGGGGTTGAGCCCCTATCTAGGAGAATTAGATAACTATTTATTCAACTTTTGAGTATCTGTTTTCTATATAATTATTAAAATCAGGATTATATTTTTTTATCATTTCCATAATTTTTTCTTTATCTTCCTTGCTTTTATTTTTCAATAATAAAATTAATGTATTCTTCATAACATAATCTAGACTTCTGTCTGTATATCCCAATATTAAATCGAGTGCTTTTTCTTCGTTTTCTTCGTTACCTTCGAGTATATACAAGCTTGCCACTAAGTCTGGACGACTATCAGGAAGATTCAAGGCAAATACCAGCGCTTGTTCTATCTCCTTTTTGTTTTGATTTTTTTTATTATCTTCAATAACATCTTCTATAAAATTAGTATGGCTAAAATAAGTTTCTCCTTTTAATCCTTTTCTGGCCATCCACATCATAAATGGATCATCCTTTATATTTTTCTTTTTTTCAGGCGTTATTGCATTTTCAGGTATCGGCTCACCAGATGATATTTTGTTTATATCATTAATTAATTCTGGTGGAGTAGTTTGTGGAGGAATTTCAGGCTTATTAATTTTAAATTCAGGGCCTTTCATACACATATTATATCTTTTATATATAAGTAAAGCAAAATATAAACAGTGTATTCTGTCAAATTCCTTGATTAATATGCACATATATAGTATAGTAGTTAAATTATCAGCCAGATTGGAATATAACCCTTATTACTAAAGGATATTTAGTAAAAGAAATCCAAGCTGTGCCGCAATAGTGCGGTTTTTTTAGTACAAAAATATGAAAAAAGACGAAAATGATGTAGTTTCAAACATCGCAGAACATGCAAAAATTGAACTCTCAAGTATTGGTAAAATGCTTGATAAAGCAGAAATTCCACCACAAGTGGATGCTCTAGTAGAAGGCCCTGTAATATCTATACAGAAGTCTTCAGTCTATATCGACCTAGCCCCTTTTGGGACAGGTATAATATATGGACGTGAATTTATAAATGCAAAAGATATTATCAAAAAGATAAATATTGGAGATGTTGTGAAGGCTAAAGTTGTCGATACGGACAATGAAGATGGTTACATCGAACTTTCTTTGAAGGAGGCCAAGCAAGCTCTTATATGGAGTGAAGCCGACAAAGCTATCAAGTCCAAAGTTGCTCTTGAACTTACAGTCAAGGAAGCAAACAAGGGAGGACTTATACTCGACTGGCAAGGTATCGCAGGATTCCTTCCAGCTTCTCAGCTTAAGAGTGAGCACTACCCTCGCGTAGAAGATTCCGATAAAGATAAAATTTTGAAAGCTTTGAAAATGCTCGTGGGTAAGCGTATCAGTGTAGTCATGATCTCAGCTCTTCCAAAAGAAGGCAAGCTTATCTTCTCTGAGAAAGACAACAATCCAGAAGAAAGAAAAGAAATTATTGGTAAGTATGGAGTAAACGACGAGATAGAGTGTACCGTCGCTGGAATTGTAGACTTCGGAGTCTTCCTAAAGGTAGAAGAAGGTCTAGAAGGTCTAGTGCACATATCTGAGATTGACTGGGGCCTAGTAGAAGATCCACGTTCAATGTTCAAAGTTGGAGACAAGATAAGAGCTAAAATCATAGATATCAAAGATGGTAAAATATCTCTATCTATCAAGGCTCTTAAGGAAAATCCATGGAATGAATTTGAAGGAACACTTAAGAAGGGAGACATCGTTTCTGGAGTCGTTATCAAGTTCAACAAGCATGGCGCTCTAGTATCTATCAAGCAAGGAGTGGCTGGACTTGTCCACAATTCAAGCTTTGGCTCTGAAGAGAAGCTCAAGAAGACTCTTGAACTAGGCAAGACTTACAACTTCCAAGTAACACTATTCGAACCAAAAGATCAGAGAATGACTTTAGTGCACCTAGATAGCGAAAAGAAAGTGGAAGAAAAGTAATTAAAAATTATGAATTAAAAATGCGTTGGCTTTGCCAACGCATTTTTAATTTCTGTATTTAAATTATTAATTATTAATTCCTAATTATATAATGTCATCGCTTTATCTTTCCCTTCGGCAGAAATCATTACGATGATTTCTGCGACTTTTTTGGATAAATTTTTTATAGTTTTCAATTCGTCTTCTTTGAAAGATCCGAGAAGGAATTTAATAACGGCTTCCTCTCCTTTTGGTTTTCGTAATTTACCCGCAGAAGTCACCACAGAAACACCAATACGAATGCGAACGAATTCTTTTGACTTTACTCTCTTGATCACAGATTCAAGCCCATTGTGCCCACCAGAGCTTCTATCGTAAGATATTTTCAAGCTCCCTAGAGGTAAGTCTATATCGTCATAAACAACTACTAAATTCTTTAGCTTCTTTTTATCATCAATGATTCCACAAACTGCATTACCCGAATTGTTCATGAAGGTATTGGGCAAAAGAAATTCTACCTTCTCCTCATCAAGTTCCCCTTTGGAGCGAAGTGATTTTAATTTCATGTCATCCTTCCAATCTGGAAAGTTATTTGCTTTTGCAATTTTCTCTAGAATAATTCTCCCCGTATTGTGACGAGTATTCTCATATTCTTTCCCTGGATTTCCGAGCCCTACTATTAGTACCATGTTTTTATATTACCATAATATAAGTTGTTCGTGAAATAAATTACTTTTAAGATAAAATTACGAAAACAAAATAGTTCTTGAAAAATGCCTCACGCAGGTCGACGGACCGAGTGCGAGCAAAAAATTCAGCAGAATTTTATTGCGTGGATTTTGAAAGAAGCTATTTTGTTGAAGTAATTTTATTCGTAATACTACCACACCACACAAAAACATATTCCGTCAAGATAGTTTGTGTGGTAAAATGACAGACATATGGATAATAAAACAAACGATGGTGTTCCCGTTAATTCAAAATTTAAGAAATTTATAGCTGATGGTTGGGATCTTATCAAGTTCGCAGTTATGGCGTTAGTCATAGTTATCCCTATCCGTCTTTGGATAGCTCAACCTTTCGTAGTCTCAGGCGAGTCTATGCACCCTACTTTCGAAGACGGCCAATACTTGATAGTCGATGAACTATCATATATCACTGGAAATGCAGAAAGAGGAGACGTTGTAATATTTCGTTACCCAAATGACACCAAAAGATTTTTCATAAAAAGAGTAATAGGACTCCCTAATGAAAAGATAATTGTTAAGGATGATAGTGTCACAATTATAAACAAAGAGCATCCCGATGGATTGAAACTTACAGAACCTTACCTCAACGAAAAGATATTCGGACCAACAGGTGAATACACCACGAAAGACAATGAGTACTTCGTCATGGGCGACAATAGAAACAGAAGCTCAGATTCTAGATTCTGGGGAGTACTACCACAGAAGCTAATGATAGGACGTGCTTACCTCCGACTTCTACCACTCAAAGAGATGTCATACTTACCAGGAGAATATAAACAATAATACATATGAGCCAAAATACAAATAAAAAGAACAAAGATCCCTTCCAGTCAATAAAAGGAATGCGAGATATTGCCGATGAGCAGTACTATCACTTTCAAGGCTTCTTTGAGAAAGCTCAAGAAATAGCTGTCTACTACGGATTCAAGCCTATAGAAACTCCTATAGTAGAGCAGGAAGGTGTCTTCACTTCCTCTATCGGAGAAGGCACGGATATTATCGACAAAGAAATGTATACTCTCAAGACTAAGGGTGGGGATCACCTAGCTCTACGTCCTGAACACACTGCAGGTCTTATGCGTAGCTATATAGAGCACGGAATGCAATCTCTTCCTCAACCTCTCCTTTTCTATACATATGGACCAAGCTTCAGACATGATAATCCTCAGAAGGGTCGCTATCGTCAATTCTACCAATTTGACATGGATGCACTTGGAAGCGAAAAGAGTATTCTCGACGCCCTAGTAATAAAGACTACATGGACAATCCTCGAAGAAGCCGGAGCCAAGAACTTGTCTGTCGATATCAATTCCATTGGCGACAAAGAATGCCGAGCAGGCTATATCAAGGAACTTGTATCTTATTACAAGAAGAATCTCAGTTCCCTTCCAGCTATTGATCGTGAGAGACTGAAAACCAACCCACTTCGCATCCTTGATTCTAAAGAAGAGAAGACTATCGAGCTCAACCAGAATGCTCCCGACACTCTCTCTCATCTTTGCCCTGCATGTAAAAAGCACTTCAAAGAAGTTCTAGAATACTTGGAGAAAATGGAAATCCCATACAATATCAACAAGTGTCTAGTTCGTGGGCTTTCGTACTACACAAGGACAGTTGTGGAAATAATGATAGAAGATGAAGAAACTGGTAAGATGATTACTATTGCAGGTGGAGGACGCTACGACTACCTAGGCAAACAGCTAGGCTCCAAGAAAGATGTCCCTGCTGTTGGCATAGCCATAGGAGTTGACCGAGTAGTAGAAGCTCCTTGGTTTTCAAAACTTTGCCCACGTATTATAAAAAAGCCAAAGATATACTTCATTCAACTTGGATTTGATGCAAAACTTAAATCTTTAAATGTTATTGAAATACTACGCAAAGGGAAAGTGCCCATAGCTCAGTCAATTTCTAAAGACAACTTAGGTGCACAGCTAGCAGTAGCCGAGAAGCTTGGTATGCATTATGCTATTATCTTCGGACAGAAAGAAGCTATGGAGAATTCTGTAATCTTCCGAGATATGAGCAACAGATCTCAAGACACTGTGAAGCTTCCAAATCTACTTGAATATATAAAAAATCTTAAATAAAATTATATGGTTGAAATCATTCAAAGTGAAAATCCGGTTTTGCGTAAAATTGCAAAGGAGGTGCCTGTTGCAAATATAACAAAGCCCAAAATACAAAAGATTCTAAATGATATGAAAGTAGCTCTGAATTCTCAGAATGATGGCGTGGCTATTGCTGCTCCACAGATCGGAGTCTCACTTCGAATCTTTGTCGTTTCAGGAAGAATCTTTGACGAAGATTTCATTCGAGGTAAGGGCTCAACAGAAAAGAATTTATATAAAAAGCCTCGCGAGAAAGATCTCGTCTTCATTAATCCAGTATTATCAAAAATCTCCAAGGATAGGAAGCTAATGTCTGAAGGATGTCTGTCTGTACGACCTATCTATGGCAAGGTTCGCCGTGCTACCCGCGCTACAGTCGAAGCTTATGATGAGAATGGTAAGAAGTTCACTAAGAGTGGCAGTGGCCTCCTAGCACATATATTCCAGCATGAGACAGACCACTTGGATGGAATCTTGTTTACCGACAAAGCCAAAGACATGTATGAATCTTTCGACTTAGAAGAACCTAAGGAGAAACAATAATCTAAATGACAACTAAAAATCTAAAATTTGTATTCTTTGGTACGCCGATGGTTGCAAGTAAAACGCTTGAGATTATGAAAGAGAAAGGATACTTGCCGTCGCTTATCGTCACCTCTCCTCCTGCCCCATCTGGACGCGGGCTTCTAATGCACGAAACTCCTGTCGCTCTGTGGGCAAAGGAGAATGGCATAGAGTGTCTTACTCCAGAAAAAATTGATGATGAATTTACTTTGAAACTTTCAACTTTGAACTTTCAACTTTTTGTGGTTGTTGCTTATGGGAAGATACTACCAGAGACTCTGATAAAAGCCCCTCGTCTTGGTACTATCAATATTCACTATTCCCTACTTCCAAAGTACAGAGGCGCTTCCCCTCTAGAAGCAACACTTCTAAATGGAGATGAAGTGACTGGTATTAGTATCCAGCAAATGGAATACAAGCTAGATAGTGGCAAGATAATAATACAAGAAGAATTAGAAATTGGAATAAACGACACCAAGGAAGAACTCCGCGAAGAGCTCATAAACCTTGGAGCAAATTGCTTATGCGATATTCTACCAGAGATAGAGTCAGAAAATATTGTCCCCAAACTACAAGATGAATCACAAGTAACCTTCTGTAAGAAAATTAAGAAAGAAGACGGCGAAATAGATATAAATGGTAACCCAAGAGAGAATTGGAACAAGTATAGGGCTTTCTACGGATGGCCGGGGGTATTCTTCTTTGCTGAAAGGCATGGAAAGAAGTTGAGAATTAAAATAAAATGGGCATCTTATCAGAACAACTCGTTTGTCATCAAACGAGTTGTTCCTGAAGGAAAGAAGGAAATGAGCTACGAAGAATTCCTAAAGTGGAATTAATATTTTGAAGTGAAAGGATTTCTTCTTGAAACTCCTTTGATCATTTTCTTGACACTGATAGCACCTCTTTTGTACAGAGTCTCCTTTTTGTTCTTATTACTTTTAATCTTTCTTACGAGTTCATCTTTCGCATCATCAATAGACTTATACAAGTCACTCTTCTCGGAAGTAGTGAAGAACTTCTCCCCATCTATCGTCACATCAAATTCTGCCTTAAAATAATTCCCCTGCTTGTGATGATTCGTGGTTTTACCAACTTCTACATAAACAATCATTTCCTCTCCACTTGGAGCAAACTTACTGATTGAGTCTATCTTCTTATTCACGTAGTCAGTAACAGTAGTAGTTAGCTCTATATTCGTTCCCTTTATATTTGTAGTCATATGATATAAATTAGATTATTGATAATACTTATATTATACACTATAAAGGTATTAATCAGGAATATTGATACTAAGTATTTTACTAGGGCTTTGGTGCCCACTTATAATACGTACAGACTTCACATTTATCGCATAGATAGAAGCTATTATCTCGCGTACACGGGTATTGGCCAAGTTCCTTTCGGCTGGAACTTTCACAGATATGCTATAAGCATTATCGGACTTCTGGGTTACAATTTCCTTTTTTGCACTAGCTACAACTTTTACTTTGATATACATATTTTATCCAAAAACTAGAATCCCAATTAATCCTATAATTGAGAGATAGATGAGGCAAGGAACGATGACTCCCTTTAGCACCTTTGTCTCAGAATTCTTCAGACCTGTGACAGCTTCTGCCGTTAGGATATCTGCCAAGGCTATCATGTTGCCAGCTGCTGCTCCGACAACTCCCAGAGACAGAATAGCACTAGAATATAAATTCAACTTGAGAGATGCGACGTGGAATAGATTGCCAAACATAATGTTCGACACTGTTACACTTCCTGTCATGAAAGCTCCAAAAGCTCCGACAAACGGAGTAAAGAATGGAAGCCAAGTTGTCGAAAAGGAATTGGTAATAAGAGTAATAGCCGAATATATTCCCGAGCTATTGTTCCCTCCATTTATCATAAGCTGAACCATGGCCAGCATAGAGAATACAACCAAGAATGGGTTGAGTGCCCCACTAAAACCTTTCTTCACTGAACTATAAATTATATTCCACTTTTCTTTCCATATTAGAATCACCAATAATCCCGAAATGATAAAAATAAATCCCGGATTAAACACATTGAAAGTATGATTAAAGCCCAGAGATAAAGGTACGCCTATCTTGCCCAACGTAATCTTCCCCAGTATCAACAAGACGATGAAAATAATATATGGCAAGAATGCTTTAAATGCTGACACGGATGACTCACTGACTCGGTCTTCTATTAAGGACAACTTTTCTTTGGGGACAAGAAAACCTACCTTGATAGAAATTATTATTATGGATAAGCCAACGATCGAACCTATAATAGATGGGAATTCTTGACCCAAGGAAACAGCCAAGAGAGAAGGTATGACGAAGGCTAGTCCTGACCAGACAGCAAATGGTAATGCATCCCAAAATTCTTTCTTTCTATTTACTCTTCCAGATGTTATAACCCAGAGCATAAAGACTGGGACTATGAATCCGACAGTGTTGAGTAATGCGGAGATGAGGGGTACACCTGCTACATTTAAACCCACGAAGCCCATCTTGATAGGAGTGCCCGCTGCTCCGAAAACTCCCGGTATACTATTGCCCAATAGACCTACAACCAAAGCTCTAACAGGTGACAATCCTAACCCTATCAGTATCGGCACAGCGATAGCAGCCGGAGTTCCAAACCCTGCCGTCCCCTCTATAAAGCACTCCAAGAACCAAGCAATGATTATGATCTGAATTCTATAATCTTCTGATATGACTCCTAGGTAGTGTGATATATTCTTGATAATCTTTAAATCTTTTAAAGTTTCCAGAAAGAAAATCGCTCCAAATATTATAATGAAGATATCAATAGCCACGAAGAATCCCTTCCCATAAGATATATAAAGGAATGATGGAAATATCTTCCAATACACGACAGAGAGGATGGTATATATAGCCAATGTTGATACTGATGCAACGAGAACAGACGTCTTCTTCACAAGTAGCAGAAATATGAAAACAATGAATGGAAAGATGGCAAAGATTAGTGGTAAGTGGCTCATAATTATATCTCTTCTATGTCTTCTTTTATTTCTTTTAAATCTCTCTTTATTTCACCTAATGAGACTTCTTCTTTCTTAATTTCTGATTCGGTCTTCTCGTCAATCCTCTTCTCTCTCTTAATTCCTGAAATGATAATACTGTCTCCTACGAAAAAGGAAACGAAAAGTCCAGCGGACATAGAAATGAAAACTCCCAAGAATAGCGAGACGAATCCAGACATTTGCATACTGTCTGCGATCATCCAAACTCCCCTCCAGATAAGTACCACTCCTATACTTCCGATAAATGCGTACAAGACTGGCCAATGACTAAGTCTGTGTCGTATCATTGTCTTAATATGGTGCATGTAAGCAATCAACTTTTTTATTATTTTCATATATTACTAATAATAACATAAATAATTTTAAATACTAAAACAAAAGCGCCACCCGAAGGGTGGCGCTTTTGTTTTAGTAATGCTATTAAACGCGTTCTACGTTTACTGCACTTGTTTTCTTCTCGCCGTTTCTTTCGTTCTCTTCTATTGTAAATGTGACAGTGTCACCTTCACGAAGATCTTCGAATGAAACACCGACAACTTTATCCTTGTGGAAAAAGACGTCACTGGATTGACCTTCTACTGTAATGAATCCAAATGGCTTATCGGTAACGATTTTCTTGATAGTTCCTTTCATGTTATATGAGTTTGATTAAATGAATAATGTACAAAATAGAAATTACTAAATCGACTTATTTCAGATAATAGCTTTTGTGTCCTAATAGTAACACTAATCCATATATCAATCAATGGAGACTACTTAGCTCTCTTGTGAACTGACTTCTTCTTGTCTTTCTTGCTTGCAAGCATTGCACTCTTGACTGCTAGACGTTTAGCTGTCTTGTGAGACCTTGGTGATTTCTTGTGTGGACTAAGTCCTGTTTCTCTTTTTGCCATATATATTGTTTATTACTAATAAGTACCCCTATTATACTTCAAATTACGAATTTTTGCTATACGTATTTTATTGCTATTGCTGTAACTACATTTACTGATACAATATGAGTATGAGAAAAATTTCATTTAAATCAAAAAATATAAAAATTATTGTTTTAATCTTGCTATGCTTTGCTTCCTTTGTAGTCTTTGTGTCTACCTTCAATCAATTATATAGAGAGGGTGACCTAAAAGTTGATTATGATTTCAAAACCAAGCAAAAGCACTTCCCTCGGACTATAGACATAAAGACGGTCAGCGCATGGATGACCTTCGACTATATAAATGTAATTTTCAAAATAGACCCAAACTACTTGAAGGAAACTCTTTCTATCAATGATCCTCGGTATCCCAATATCCGTATAGGTCATTATGTAAAACGTAATCAACTAAACGAAGCAACATTCTTTAGTGGATTAGAACAAGCCATTAGTAATTATAATAACAATAAGTAATATGGACTTCTTAGTTCAGGCTATAATACCCTACGTATTGCTCTATAAATATAGTGCTTTGTTTGTTATTACATTCCTAGCTTCTCTGATCGTACCTATACCCGCAGGGACACTATTGGTCGCTTCTTCTGCCTTCGCCAGCCAAGGATACTTCAACATGACAACCCTTATAATCACAGTTATCATTGCAAACATTATAGGCGACAATTTGTCGTACTGGCTAGCCAGACTTTATGGCAGAGTAATACTTTCGAAAGTAGCATTCTTCCGAAAGATACTAGCTTCCAAGAATTTCATTCTAGTAGAGAGAAGTATCGACCGGCACACTGGCCCATTTATCATAATTAGTCGCTTTGAAGTTATTTCAAATCTCACTGCCAATATTATTTGTGGTATGAGTAAAGTTTCTTATAAAAAGTTCGTAACCTATGAGATTATAGGAACCTTTGCCAATGTGTCCTTCTATGCCACGCTTGGATACTTCTTTGGTGATAGTTGGCAGGCGGTGAACAAGCTAATCGGCGACTTCAGTATTATCTTCTTCCTTCTAATTATTCTAGGAGTATCACTTTTCTGGAAAAAGATAACGGTAAGATTGAGTCGTTAAATAAATCAAACACAATTACTCCCACTCAAATCCCCTTCCAAAGTGTCCCCAAGTGCAAGTATCGCGAAATTTGACTTGGTCTAATTTCAAGTACTCATGTATACCTCTTGGAGTGAGATCGTAGCCAGATATTTCCGACTCTTGCCCATCTATGACAGCTACCGCCATGACGGGCTCTTCTTGCCCTATAGCATAAGCGAGCTTTGTATAGACTTCTTTAGCATTATTCTTCTTCAGTAGTTCTACTGCTATCTTGCGAGCCATATAAGCTCCAGAGCGGTCAACCTTCGTATCATCCTTCCCCGAGAAGGAGCCTCCGCCTATCGTTATTTCTGGACCATAATTATCTACTATTAGCTTTCTTCCCGAGAGGCCTGTGTCTGCGTCAAATCCTCCCAAGGTCCATTCGCCTGCTGGATTTATAAGATATTTATCAGACTCAATAATACTTTTTACAAGTTCTAGTAATTTATCGTTTTTTGTATTTTGAAAGCTAGCGACAACTGTAGTGACCACTCCATCCTTCACTGTTACTTGCGTCTTGCCATCATACGGATAAACTTCAAATATCTTTTGGCACAAATTCCGAGCAAGGTGGTACTCAAGTGGTAGGTATGAGTCCGTCTCACCTGTAGCATATCCTTTCATAATTCCCTGATCGCCAGCTCCACCAGTGTCTACACCTTGGGCTATTTGCGGACTTTGTAAAACAATATTTGAAATAATTTTAAAATCTTTACCAACTATATCTTTCACAACTTGCTCTATGTCTGGGTTTGCTTTTGAAGTTACCTCACCATTTATAGTTACAAGTCCATGCCCACCCATTACTTCTATTGCACAACGACTACTCTTGTCGCCATCTAGATATGCGTCTAATATACTGTCTGCAATAAAATCACATATTTTATCTGGATGCATTGGACTCACAAACTCTGCTGTCTTTATACTCATGCTTGATTCTTGGCCGAACATTTTTAATAAAATGTTTTAGGCTTAAATTAAAAAATTCTCTATTAAGAGAAAAGATATAGATGACTAGTCTTATCTTTCCACCGCGCCTTGCCGTAGCTTTATGCGTAGGCAGGTTTGTTGGCTGGATTTAGCACCTTGCTTTAGTAGGTTGCTGATGGGTCATTGAGCCAGTTGCTCTCGCCATACTCCTGATAATTAACTATTTAGTTGTAGATAGATTATAGCATAATATTAAAAATTATCTATTTCAGGGTCATTTTACTTTTCTCCCCTTTTTTGTTAATATACGGAAGTGAGTTTAAACATTCCGTGGTAGCTCAGCGGTAGAGCGATCGCCTGTTAAGCGATTGGTCGTAGGTTCGATCCCTACCCACGGAGCCAGACAGGACAAAGGGACTCAAAAGAGTCCTTTTGTCGTTTATTAGTAACTGTTTTATTTAGTTCGAAAATCTTTTGAGCATCTATTTTTTCTTGAACTCTCTTAGATAGGACCTCAACAGGTTTCTTTAGTAACGGTATGACTTTTTCGTCTTTTAACATCAAGTTCGAAAAAATATGAGATAAAAGTAATCTTCGTTCTTCAGGACTTCTTTTTTCATATATTTCTCTTGCTCTAAAAGCAAGATCTAATATATTTAACCAAATTTCAAAATATTTTGTTTCTACATTTTTTATTCTTGATATTTGTTCTTGTATCTCTGATTGTTCTTGATTTATTTCTTTTTGTTTTTTCTCCCAACCTTCAGTACTAATTTTTTGATCAAGTCTATCATTGTAGAGTATATCTAGTCGACTCTGTAGTTGAATATAACGAGCATTAAGAGTGTTTAGAGTGTTCTCTTTGTATTCTATCTCTTGAGCATGATTTGTTTTAATTTTGGCTTTTATAGCCTCAGCTTCTTTTTCTGTAATATTCTCAAAAAACTTGAAAACTCCGAAAAGCTGTTCCTCAATTTTCTTCTCTGGAGTATATGGTTTTTGAGTGCAGTCTTTATAATGGTTACAATGATAATACACAATTCCTTTCTTTATCTCCGCTGTAATAGTACAGTTACATTCTCCACATTTCATCATCTTTCTAAATTGGAAACTATGTTTGCTGTAGGTAGGAGCTAGATGACCCCTTCTCACACTCTGGGCTTTATCAAATAGTTCTTTTGTGATTATAGGCTCATGCTTTCCTCCTGAGTGAAGTATACTATTCCATCTCATAGCTCCGTAATAGAATGGTTCATTTAGAAGGTCTTCTATTCTATTTTTGGCTGGTTTATTACCTGCACGAGTTCTAAATCCTTCAGTATAAAGTTTTTGCCTCAATGCTTCCATCGAATAGTTACCACTGGCATACATTTCGAAAGCCTTTTTAATAAATGGAGCTACTTCTTCATCAATTACATGAATTTTGTGCCCTTTATCTCCAATTGTTTTGTACCCAATAGGAGGCTTAGTTGGAAGCCACCCCTGAGCTAATTTTTCCACTTGACCTTTCTTAACTTCCTCAGAAAGATTAGATATAAACTTTTTAGCTAACACAATTTCAATATCCCAACGAAACTTTTCATCAGATTTGGCATTCTTATGAAGAATAAGATTTTGTTTTACGAAGTGTATCTTTCTTTCTAAATCTTCATCTATCCAGTCATTAGCAAATACAGCTTCTTTTAAGTTACGAGTTAAACGATCCACCTTTTCAACTATTAGATTCTTAATGTCATTTTTCTCTATAAATGACATCATTTCTGCGAATACTTTTCTCTGTTTTGCTCCACTAGCACTCTCGGCCACAGCAAATACTTTTACATTTGTAATTCCTTTTCTATTGGCATATTCAGAGAGTAATTTCTCCTGTGAAGGAAGAGAATAACCTGTTTCTTCTTGTTCTTTTGAAGAAACTCGGCAATATAGCACAGAATTATTTATATTAGAGGTTTTCATAATTGTATTTTAACTTATTTTTATAATTTATTATAATCTTTTTATTTAGTCTTATTAGTATGACCTTAAGTCATGTATAAATTTACTGTTAGTCATATGGACCCTGTGACTTTAAGTCACTTGGTTTAGTAGCCCAATCCTTTGAATGCGTAAGATAGTACTGATTACTGACCCATTGTCCTCTACTTTTTGTTTTGGTTATTTTTATAAATCCATATTTTTCTAAGATAGGGAGATGTCTAATAACTGTTCTTGGGTTTATGTGCAATTCTTCTGATATTAGTACCTCTGATGGGAATGCAATTCTAGTCTTGCTGTTTGAGTGTCTTTTTAGGCAAAGATAGATAGAAGTCCCTATGGGTCCTATAAGTTTTGCATATTGGTCTATAAATACATTACCCATCTTAAACCAACCTCCATTTTTTGTTTTTATATATTTCAGCTCATTCATAAATTTATTAAATATTAGAATCTAGAGTTGATTCCCTAGGAGCTGACACTAGGGAATCAACTTTAAGTTCCAATTTTTCTTTTTGTTTATCTTCATAATCAAACTTTGCAAGCAAGTCAAAAAAAGATGAAAGTTCATTCAACTCTTGAATATTTAATTCTTCTTCTGTTGAGCTATCTAATCTCATTGTTAAAATACTGACGACATATTTTTTCAATCGTCTTAGATAAGGTAAAATTCTTTTTCTGAGATAACTCAGAAAGTTTCTCGTGTAGATCAACCACTATACGAATTTGCTTCGTAATTCTTCTTCTTTTTGCGTGACAAATTATCTTTACCATTTAATAATTATCTCATCACTTATTACTGGTGGTAACTTTCTTTTACCTTCACTCTATATTCACGCAATGTAAAAAAATAACCCTATTTAATAAGGTTATTTTTACTTGTGGATAAGTACTACTTAATAATTGAGATGGAAAAAATGTATTTATTAAAACAATAGCCAGAACCAGCAGGAATAATTAAATTATTTTCTTGCTCAAATTTATCTTCAAAAGATTTGTTTATATTTTTAATAGCAGTAGAAACACTTCGTTCTTCTGAATATCCAGCTTCTTCTGTTAGTTTAGACATCGTTTTTGGTGATCCTTTTGACAACAATTTTAATATTTCTAGTTTTTTATCACTAACTTTTATTGAATTTTTTGAGTCTTCCTTAAGAAAAATCAGACCTCGTAAGTCTATACAAACTTTTTGTTTATTATCTTTTTTTGTATACTTTTGTAAAGTAATTGGATTATCTTCTATTTGATTTTTAAGTAATTCAATTTTTTCTTTTGCTATGCTGGGGGCAATTCTTCTAATTAGTAAATCATCACCTATATTCTCTTCAGAAAAATATTGCTGTTTATCTATTAGGATCAGTTTTTCAAGTACTTTCGATAAATTATTTAAGTCTTGCATAGTAACACCATAAGCATTCAATGAATAAAGGGGTATTCTAGTATTAGAAGAAAAACCAGGAAAACCTTTTTGGTAATTTTCAATAAGGTTTACAACTTGTAACATTTTATCACAGTCTTCTTTTGTTAGTTTAGGTGTATTGATAATATATTCTTCCATATTAAAGATAATCTCATTTTTTTAGGTTTTTGTCGACAATTTTTTATTTAATTGAGTCAAAGAAATGCGACCTTTTGCGACCCATTATATTTATCGATATTTTATAAGACTCTTTAATCTAATAATTTCTTATTGGAATTAAATATACTTCCACAAAATATCTTGTAAATAAATGACATTCTGATCATACCCATACTAAAATACCGAGTTTTGCCTAGTCCTAAAATGCCACCTTTTGCCACCCACTCTTCCCGCCTTTTCCCACCCCTTTTCACCTCTAATACATCAGACTTTTTCAGACTTTTTATAAAAGAATCTATTTATTGTATTTGTCGACAAAAAGAGCTATTATAAAAATACAACGCCTAAACCAGAAATGGCATGGCTACATAGGAAACCCACGCAAATAGTAATGGCCTCACAGTCATCACCATTTGCGTGGGTCCATATTCGAAAGAGTATGGGGTGTTCTCGAAAGAGGATATCAGATGGTCTGTGGGGCCTTTACTGTCTTCATAACCATATTATAAATTAAAAACCCACGCAAAATGAAAAAAATACAAATAATTTGTTTAATTGTTTTTTGTTTTCTTTCTTTTAGTATCGCCCGTGCAGAAACTTTGATTATAAAATCAGTGGATAAAAGAATAGAAGATATTGAAAAATCTCGAGAGAAACTTCAAAAAGATATTGAAAATAATTATAAACAAGTTCAAGCTGAATTAAAAAGTTTAAGTGCAAGAATAGACACTAATATAAAAAGTGAATTTTATTGTGTATTACCAACTCAAACTTGCACGGAATCTATCTATCAAGGTATTAGAGGAACTGCCATATCGAGTGGTCTTATTCCAGATGCTGGTCAACTTGCTCAATGCAGAGCTAAGATTGATGAATATAATACAAAATTACAGGAATATAATAAATGTTTTCAAGATTGGCAAAATAAAAAGATTGGAGATTCGGCTCAAAAAGAATACGATTATCAATTGCAAGTATATGAATTAAAATCACAATTAGCCTGTATGGATAAAGAAGGACACTATTCGTCTTTCAATAAAATAACTAAACAATGTGAGTGTGTAGAAGGTTCAACATTCGTCAACGGAAAATGCATAAATCGTATAGATAATCTACTTATGTGCGTAAAAACTTTTGGTCCATTATCTCATTATGATTACGACAAAGCTGGTTGTGTATGTGATGAGGGTAGTAAATTAGATCTCGAAAAAGATCTATGTGTTGCTGAAACAGAAAAAGTAGTACCTCCCCCAGTAAAAGAAAAATCTCCCTATAAGAATAAATTTCAGGAAATTTTACAACAAAAGGAAACTGAACAACCCTTAAAACCCTCTCAAGGGCTTAAAGAAAGTCCCAAGAGCATAATTACTGTTGTAGAGGAGAAAGTACCTTCACAGGCTGAAATTACCCCAAATACTTCGCATGATATACAACCTCCAGCTATTACAGGTCCATCAAATGTAACATTCTGGCAAAAAATTAAAAAAAACTTCTTGAAAATTAAGTTTTGGTAAAAATACTTTTATGAAAATTAACCTATTATTTTGGATATTTATACTAATAGCTTTCATTGGAACATTTTTATATTATCTAGGAGAAACAAGGAAGAATAATATCGGTGAGGTCATTAAGTTTTCTGGAGGAATTATTACATTTGGTATTCTAATATCCTCATTCTTTTTATTAGAATGGAAGGCGTCATTCTTGCTTATTATTGGCGAATTCACAATAATCAGTTTTTTATCAACTTTACTTGTTGAATCTATGACAAAGAGACGTATAAATTAAATATTATGGAAAAATTAAAGGGGCTGATAATTAGTGTATTACAAGAAGAACAAACTAATCATATGAATAAACAAAAAAGAATCAAGGAGTTGGTATTGGCTATCGTTTTAACAATTTTACCAATTTTTATATTTATAATAATGCCTGCATTAGAAGATAAATACTTTGACTTGTTTTCTGGGCGTTTGATGTACCTAAGTCAAGATTATTATTTTTCTTTTTCCCCACTTTTTATCTTTGATTTGCCTTACTTTTTTACCCCAATAATATCAGCTTTGGCAGTATGGTTTTGTCTTAAAATTAGAAAAAGTATAGAAAATAGAAGTTCATTTTTTAACTACCTTAATCTCGTCTTAATTGTTTTGAATAGTGTTTTTTCCTTATATTCCTTATGGTTTTTATTGTTATTTTATAAATAAAAATCTAAAATCGTAGTATTATTTGATAATTTATTATTTTCGTATACAATATACATATGGCAAAAGAAGAAAAGCAGATTATCGAGAATAATTCAAAAAATGGTGTAAATGAAAAGATACCAAATAATGAAGATTCTGCTCAAAATAAGAAAGTCGAAGAAGAAATATCTCCTCTTAAAAAATTATTAAAGAAGAGTGATGTTTTGCTTATGTTATACCCAAAAGACATAAATGGAAATTTTTCAGCCAGCATTGATCCTGAAGATGAAATTTCTATTTATAAACTTTTGAAGGAAAAGAAGGAGAAGAAAAAAGAACTTTTAATTTTATTAGATACAAGTGGTGGTAATGTATATTCGGCGGTTAAAATAATGGATACATTAAGAACCCAATATAATCAAATAAATATTGCAATACCGCAGGAAGCTAAAAGTTCTGGAACTATGATGTGTTGTGGTGCTAATAATTTAATAATGAGTTCTATCTCTGAACTTGGACCATTAGATAAGCCAATGATTCATCCTAATGATGAGACAGCAAGAATCTCTGCTTTAGATATTATTAAATCTATCGATGGCATGTTGGATACTGCACAACAAAGAGAAAAAGATTTTGCCAAAGAGGTAAATAATGATTTTGGAATACCTATTAAACAAAGTTTGCAATTAGCAAGTGAATCAATCTCTAAACTAATATCACCTATGTTGTGTAGAGAAGATGTAAAAATCTATAATCAAGCCCAAAGATTACTTGTTATAGCCCAGAAATACGCCACTGAACTATTAGACGCACATATGTTAAAATATATTGATCGTAAAAAACTTAAAGAGAGAATTATTGATATGACTACTAGGCAGTTGATATGGGCATATCCTGACCATAGTTTTGCTATTAGACGAGATGAATTGAGAGAATGGTTTTTTATTGTAAAAAATTCTGAAGATGTTGATTATTGGGACGAACTTTGGGATAAATTTTATCAAAATATAGGTTATAAAAATAGTAAATTGATTAAATTTTTAGATAATTAAGATATAATTTTATGAACATTGCAATATTAACAAAATTTAATATGGATGAAAAAGATACACTACCCTTAGATAGCGGTAATAACGATGAATTTCCTATGAGTGTTAGCGAAAAATTAGTAAGAAATGAAGTGAGAAAATTGACTGAAAATTCTAAAGAAATAAAAAAACTAAAGGAACAAATTGAGAAAAAGAATAACAAAAATAAGAGTGATTTATAATATTCTAATTTAATAGGTCGATAAGTTTAATATATTTAAGTAATTTTAATAAAAAATATGTCAGGTAAAAATAGGATAATTATAAAAAAATCAACAAATAAACAAAAATATGTTGTATTAAAATCAGCTAATAATAAGACTATAGCAAATACGGAAACATATAAAAGTAATCAGAGTGTAGATAAAGCAGTTAAAGCTCTAAAAAAGATTGTTAAAAATGCTATCATTGTAGATCAGACTAAAAAAGAGAAGTAGAATTATTAAACTAATAGTGATCTTATTTCAGCTAATGCGATATTTGGGAAAGGATATTCTTTGGCCCAATCAATAGTTATAAAATCGTCCGTTAGGGCGAGCCAATGAAAGAGGCAGTTATAAGTTTGATAAGTGTCATAGTGGGAGCCATTATAGGTCTAATGGGTACTTTTTTATCTTCATACTTTCAGAATAAGATTTGGAAGAAAGAAAAACAGATTGAACATTTAAAAGCTAAAAAAGAAAATCTAGAAAATAAATACGAGAAATATATCAAAGAGTTATATCTTTCTATGGAAAAGAATGGCAATTTTGATGCTGAACTGTTTCTAGAGGGTCTATACTCTTTCCCGAAAAATGTCAAAGACTCAATTTATAAACTAACTAAATTAAAAACAGGTAAAGAAAATCTGGAGGAACTTAAGCAAGCTAATTGGTGTATAATCGAAGAAATGAAAAAATCATTAGTTGAAATTGATATCGAAATAAAAAAGAAAATTGATGATTAACTTGTGCAAATCATAATCCGAGAATCTTCGCATGTTAGGAGTAGCAAGGATGGTCCTTGCTACTCTGTTACTATTCTTCTTTATACCTAAATGATTTTTTATATTATGTTATAATATACTCATATGAAATATTTTAAAAAAGCACTGTTTATTTGTTTTATAGTCTCACTTATTTTCTCTTTGTTTTGGACAATCGGAAAGTTTTTTAATTCTGATATGCCTATGCTTGATAGACAAACTTATTCTATAATGTCTGGATTAAAATACCTTACAGCCATTGCTTTATATATAGCTTGGAGAGTTACACCAGACCATAAGTAAGTATTAGTTAGTTGTTGTGAATTATCAAGGATGGTCTTTGATAGTTTCAGCAAGCAAATGAATTTTAAAAAATAAAACTCGACAAAGTCTGAAACAATGCCGAGTTTATTTTGCAAAAATTTTTTTTGTAATTAGATAACTCACGATCGACAATATGACAGTGATAAATATTTGTGCAATTAAATATTTTAAGTTTATATATTCAACTAGTAAATATAAAAATATACTATTTGCACAAAGCAGTACTCCTGACATAATAAAATACCGGAGAATCTGTTTGGGAATTTCTTTTTTGTCTTTATTATCAAAAGTCCAATACTTCTGAAACAAAAAACTGGATGTATAAGATAAGATAGAACCAATTGCCGCAGATATCGGATACCAAATTTCAACGAACTCAGTTAAACAATAAAGCGTTAGATAATATAATCCTACACATATAATTCCACTTATACCAAATTTTGCAATCTTTGGGATTTTTTTAGTTTTCAATATAGCCTCCTTTTTTCTTCATACTAATTGATAATTCCCCAAAAAGCAATTTTTAATCGCGTTTCTCTTTTAAAAAGTTCCAACTTCATTCTAAATTTGAAACCTCAATTTTAACCCTATAATTCAAAACCCCTACCCTTTTATCAAATTCTAACCTATTGACTTTACAAGTTGAAAAATGTAATGTGAAAGAAAAATTGTCTAACTCTAAAATAAAATATGTTATGAAAAGTATTCTTGTAATTACCATTCTAGACAGAAATGAAGATCTAATTGAGCAATTCATGGCCGTAGGCATAGAAACACACATCTCAGTATTTTTCTATAGACCGGAGAATGAAAGAAATCTATTAGATCGTATTAAAAAAAGTCGTCCAGCTATGATAATAATGGACGGCAGGATACATCCATTAACACTGGAAAATATCTACGACAGTATTTTCAATACTCTTGGTGTATATGACATGGATTCTAATATCTATGCCATTAAAAAAGAAGTTCATCTACCAGGAGTAATTAATACAAAAATAGAAAATTTTGTAAAAATATGGGAAGAGTCGCGAAAGTGACTCTTTTTGTTTTTATCTTACCTAAAGAGTAGCAAGGACGATTCTCGTTACTCTTTCTTTCCACCCTAGTATCTATATTTTTCAAAAGGTATACACTTAAGACAAATCTACACAAATTCTAAATTTAATTTAACCTACTAAATTTATTATTATGAAAAATGTAACAATTTGTCTCTCTTGTGCAGATGTGTGCAAGAATGGAGTTTTTGTTAAAAGCGAAAAAGAAATAGCTAAATTATGGTTGCTGACATTTCGTAAACCTAAAGCAGATATAGATATAGTTATCTATGTTTGCCCAGAATGTTACAGATCCTTTCCAAGGGAATATTTGGAAGCGATAAAAATGAAATATTATGAGAAACAGCTAGAACAAACTTCAGGATGAAGTTTGTTCTTTCATTTAATTTAACCAATTTACTTGGGTAAATTTAAAGGGCAACTTTTGTTGCCCTAGGGGTTTATACTTTTTTTAATAATTTTAATGAAATTTTTTCAATTAATTCAATTCTTGGACTAGGATCAAGTTGTGAGACATTAAAGCCTTCGGGTAAATCACCAGAATAAATTTCCTGATAAAATTTAAGAATTTTTTGAGAAACAATAGGATACATTCTAATAATTTCATCGGAGAATTTTTCAATTCCTAAATTGGTGACAATAGGTTTTCTGTCATTTTCTGTATAAGCAAAATATGTCTTTTCCCCATTTAAACCCTTACTAAAAATAATGATTCCTTCACTAGTTTCAGTTGTTCCTATAAATTTAGTTTTTTAAAAAGTGAATATTTGGTTTAATTATAATCTTTTATTTTATAACTAGCAATACAAGAGTTTACGACTCCTCTTTTGATTGCTATACTAATACTATGCAAAAAACAGCTACAAAAATCTTCATTTATTCATCAATCGTTTTCGGAATTATCGGAATACTGGTTGTTGTGACTGGTTCTGGACCAGATGCTCCAGATTCAAATATTAGTAAAATATTGATTAGACTTCTATTTGCAACGGTATTTGTCATCTTGCCTTCATTCGCATTAAGTATTGCTAGCAAATACTTGAACGATAAATCTTAAGCTTCGTGTTTGTTTCCAAAAAGGTTTCTACTTAATCCAAAATCGGAATAAGTGAATTCTACTTTTTTTGCTATAATACAATAATGAAACATATTAACTTAAAAGGTTCTTGGATTATTAAGGCGCCTATTGATCAAGTTTTCAAAATAGTTACGGACTTTGAAAATATACCAAAGAATTTCCCAACTGTTGCAGAGTCATTGGTTATTACCAAGAAAGATGGCAATAAATTGGAAATTGATGCCCAAGTAAAGTCTTTCGGCACAGTGTTCCCCGTCAAAATGAAAACAGAAATTATTCCTGAGAAAGGGTATGTTTCTGATAATGAGAATTCGAAATTGGGTATATCTGGTCATGAAGAATTTATGATGGAAGAGACAGAAGAAGGCACGAGGATTAATTATACCTATGGAGTTGATATTCACAATAGATGGCTAAGAATAATAGCCAGACCACTTCTAAGTTGGTACTCAATGAAATTCTGGGAAAAGGCTTTTATTGATAGATTAAAAAAGATTTGTGAAAACTAGCAGGCTTAGTATAAGCTTGAACCTGTGATACAATTATATTATGAAAAAAATACTAACTTATATATCTATATTTATCGTTATTATAATCGTGATTTTCGTCTTTATTTCAAGGAATAAAAGGTTAAACATAGTTATACAAAATCCTCCAGCAAGAGAAGCTATTGCCATGTGCTATCAATATTCAAAAGAGACTTCGCGTGGTTTCTATGATCAGGCTTGGCTGAAAATGAGTATTTTGGGAGATAAGGTAACCGGTGAATACCGAAACCTTCCAGCCGAGAAAGATAGCAAGGTTGGAAAATTTGCAGGGAATGTTGGACCAATGGATCCTAAGATTAGCGGACGTATTGCAGATGTTTGGTGGGATTCTTTGGCTGAAGGTATGAATGTAAGGGAACAATTAAATATTGAATTTGGTGAAGGATCTGCTGTCGCTTTGTTTGGTGAGATGATAGATAGAGGAGATGGAGTATATGTATATAAAGATGTAACTAAGCTTACTTCTGGATTCCAGATGTCACAAACAGATTGCAGTGCACTAGATGACAAAATTATTGTTGAAAAATATATTCGTGACAATGTTAAAACCATTGTGCCAGAAAAGCCTGTTTTAGGCGGTTCATGGTATATAACTTCTGTAAACATAAATCCTTCTACAAAAACTGGAAAGATGACATATGAAGATGGTCATATACAGGGCAATAAAAGTTTTAGTTATATTAGAAACAATAATGAAGTCAAAATTAACTTAATGGAGAGTATACCACCAGAATCTAAAGCTCCAGTAATTAAAGGACCAGTTGCCTGTACTATGGATGCCAAACAATGCCCCGATGGTTCTTATGTAGGACGCACTGGCCCCAATTGTGAATTCGTCTGCCCACGATAATATGTATTTAAATAATAAAAAGCACCTCGCGAGAGGTGCTTTTTATATATTCAGATTAGTATTAGTGTGCTACTGCCCCATGAGGATCCTTACTGAAAGTTTTACTGACCATACGAGCAATAATGATTATTGCTAAGATTAGAAGGATGAACAAGAACCACTGAAAGACTGAACTTGGCATAAAGCTTCCTGAACCTTTAACTGACAATGCTGTAACTCCGTTGGTATCATAAACTACAGGCTGTGTGTTGTATGCTCCATAAGCATTGGCTAGCATTACACCTTGACTCTTACTATTGGCATCATAGTTCACAAACTGACCTGTGTTGCCTTGTACTCCAGTATTCTTGCCATATGAGGAAGTAACCGCACTTGCTCCAAGGACAGAAGCTCCTTGAGTATTACCGACATTGGATCCAGAATTTACATATTGAACTTGCTGTTGAGGTGAAGCAACATACTGAGTAGTAGTTGTACTAGGTGCTGTTACGTACTTTACAGTAGGAACTTCTACATACTTAACAGTTGGGACTTCTACGTACTTGATTTGAGTCTGAGGCTGTGCTTGTACGTAAGTATAAGGTTGCTGTATGGCATAGTTATTTTGCTGTTGTGGTACTGTATATGAGTATTGCTGTTCTGTGTAATTATAATATTGATTAGAACCACCAACTCCAGTATAACCACGATTATATGTAGGATAAGAATATCCAACATTGTATCCCATAGGGATAGTCTCAAAGTCAGCAGATGCAAAATTGACTCCAAGGACAATAAAAGCAAAAGCTCCGAGTGCTATTAAATTTTTTAATGTTTTATTTTTCATATGAGTATTATATCATATAAGTATGCCTTTTGTCAATACCCCTTCACCTTTAATATACGTTGATAAATATAGGTATTTTGCTATCATATATTTACTGAATATTAAAATTTAGAGAAATTTAGCTATTTTGCCCCTTACAGGGCTGCAATTTATACAAACGGTTTACCTCTTAATAAATCGGGAGTATAATCAAAAACATGACAAAAACTAGAAAAATTAGCAAGAAATCAGTACGTTTAGAGCCACATATATACCCTACTCATTACCATCTACATCTTCATCCAGATCTTTTATCATTTACATTTTCTGGAAATGAAATAATAAAAATAAATACCGATAAAGACATAAAAAACATAACTCTTCATAGTAAAGACTTGGACATAGAGACAGTAAGTATTAAGAGTAATAAAAAAGAACAGTTTGCTTATAAAATTACTTATGATACTAAAAAGGAAACAGCCACATTCTACTTCAAAAATGTAATACCAAAAGGCAAAGGAGAACTATCTATTGTTTTCTCTGGAATCATTAGCGACTCTCTGCGAGGATTTTATAAAAGTAGATACGTAGTCGATGGAGTAGAGAAGCACATAGCAACGACACAATTTGAAACTACAGACGCACGTCGAGCCTTCCCCTGCTTTGACGAACCTGCGCACAAGGCGGTGTTCGAAGTATCACTTGTAATACCTGAAAGTCATACTGCCATATCGAACACATTACCTATAAATATTGCTCCACATAGTACAGGCTACAAAATAGTATCATTTGCTCCCTCGCCTATTATGTCCACATACTTGCTTGCATTTATTATTGGCGAATTTGAATTTATAGAAAGTAAAACAAAAGAAGGTGTCCAAGTCCGTGTATTCACTACTAAAGGCAAGATACACCAAGCTCGTTTCGCACTAGAAGTAGCTATAAAGTCTCTGGAATTCTTCAATAAATATTTTGACATACCGTATCCACTACCCATACTAGACCTTATCGCTATCCCCGACTTCGAATCTGCTGCAATGGAGAACTGGGGAGCAATTACTTTCCGAGAGACTGCACTTCTGGTAAGTGACGAAAACACGTCTCTTGTAAATAGACAGTGGGTTGCTACGGCTATTTCTCACGAAATCGCTCACCAATGGTTTGGGAACTTAGTCACAATGCACTGGTGGACAGACCTTTGGCTCAATGAAGGATTCGCAGCTTATATGGAAAAGTTTTGTGTTGATCACCTTTTCCCACAGTGGAATACATGGCCAATATTCTTCTCAGGTGGTAGATATAAAAATGCAGTTGAAATAGATTCACTAGAGAACTCACACCCAATAGAAGTTGATGTAAACCATCCAGATGAAATTAATGAGACTTTCGATATGGTTTCTTATGAGAAGGGTTGCACCTTGATACGAATGCTTTCAATGTACTTGGGTGAAGATAAATTTAGAGATGGGCTTAGATATTATCTTAAAAAGCATAGTTACAAAAATACACAAACTATAAATTTATGGGAGGCTTTTGAGAAAGTAAGCAAGAAACCTGTAAAGAAAATGATGAGCTCTTGGACAAAGCAAGCCGGCTTCCCTCTTGTCTCTATTTCGAGCCACAAATCGGACTTATGGCTAACCCAAGAAAGATTTTTCTCTAGTAGAGTCACTAGAAGAAAATTTGAGAGAGTAGAAAAGAGTTCCAAGTGGCAGATTCCTCTTTCTTGTGAATTAATAAATAAAGATAAAGTAACAGAAGAAAAACTTCTAATAAATAAAACAAAAACAAAAATCAAAGGCAACGCTTTCGGCCTAATAAATCTAAATGAATCTTCCTTTCTAAAAGTTAATTATGACCATAAAACACTTGAATACTTGAAGACAAAAATTAAAGAAAAGAAAATTGCCCCTATAGATAGATTAGGAATTATCAAAAATTTATTCTCACTAGCAGAAGGAGGGTATATAAAAGCGAGTGAAGTTCTAGAATTTTCTCAAAATTATAAAGATGAGACAGAGTACATGATATGGCTAGAAATAGCTAGTGGGGTAAGAAAAATATATAACGTATTGATAGAAAAAGGAGAAGAAACTTTAAAATATAAAAAGTATGCATTGTCACTATTCTCACCACTTGCGGATAAATTTGGGTTTGAAAAAATGGAAAATGAAAGTCACGGGAATACATTGCTTCGAAGTTTGGCAATATCTCAAGCGGGATTTTATGGAGATAAATATATTATCAAAGAAGCAAAGAAAGTATTCGACAATAGAAATATAAAGCCGATAGATCCAGACCTAAAGACGGCAATCTATGGTGTAGTTATATCTAATGGAGGTTTAAAAGAGTGGAAAACCTTTGAATATTTATATACGAACACAGACAGTGCGGAGGAGCGGGACACTATAGGTAGATCACTAGGGTCTTTCAATAATTATAAAGTGGTAGAGAAAGCCCTGCGGTTCTCAATGTCAAAACATGTTCGAAGCCAAGATACCCCATTTATATTAGCGTCAATTTGGAGAAATAAAGAGGGGCAAGATTTAGCTTGGAATTTTGTCAAAGACAACTGGGAAGTTATACTTAAAAGATACGGTGGAAGTAATTTCCTAACTAAATTCTTACCATTCTTGGGTTATCATACAAAAAAAGAAGATTTGATAGATGCTAAGAAATTCTTTAGTAAAAATGTAGCCCCTGGAGGTGAGAAAACCCTAAAGCAATCCTACGAACAATTAGAGTCCAACATTGCCTGGATTAAAGACGACAAGAAAGATATTCAAAACTGGCTAGATAAGAATTACTAAATATTTTGTAAAAAGTTCACATAAAAACTAAATTACAATTAAGAAACGGCCGTTTCTTAATTGTAATTTTTAATGTATGAAAGTTTTGCGGTGGATGGGGGTAAGGCCTGACTTCTTGATAGCTTCATAGTGGGCTTTAGTACCATAACCTGCGTGATGCTCGAAGCCATACTCGGGATATTCTTTTGCATATTTGGTCATAACTTTATCACGAGTAACCTTCGCCACAATGGATGCGAGTGAAATAACAGGATGAAGTTCGTCCCCTCTTATAATTGTCTCTTGATTAACGTATTGGGCAGGAGCATGAAGCCCACCATCGAGAAAAATCTGAAACGAAGCAGAATCTTCCAAATTTTTATCCGCGTCGGAGCCCTTTAGGGTAAAGCGGGAAAAATTTGGAAGATTCTGTGAAGCGACTTTATAAAGAGACTCATTTAATGCTTTCTGAATGCATTTCGCAATTCCAAATTTATCAATATTTTCAGAAGAAACAAAAGATACAGAGTAGTCGCAAAAGCCTTCGGCTTTTTGCTTCTTCAAATATTCAAACCACTCTTCCCTTTGCTTTTTACTAAGCTTTTTCGAATCTTTTAATTTCGATAATTTTTTTTCTGCATAGGTCTGACCTATGCAAGTTTCAATAAACTTTTCATCTTTTATAAGAAATGCACAGACAGCCACCGGCCCTGCCAAGGGACCTCTACCAACCTCATCTATACCGATTATGTATTTTATGGTGTCTTTATTTGCCATATAGAACAATAATACCTTATTTGCTATACTAAGGAAATGGAAAAAGCGGAATTGAATTCACGATTTATACATCTTCATACCCACTCACATTACTCCCTACTAGACGGACTTTCTAAGATTCCCGACATGATTAAAACAGCCAAGAAGAACGGTATGAACGCTCTAGCTATCACAGACCATGGCAACCTGTATGGAGCCATAGAACTCTATAAAGAGGCTCATAAGGCTGGTATAAAGCCAATAATAGGTGTTGAGGCATATATAGCGGAGAGAGGACGAGCCGACAAGGAACCCGGAGTAGACAACAAGAGATACCACCTAACTCTCCTTGCTCGTAATCTGCAAGGATACAAAAACCTGATGCGACTTGTATCCATAGCCAATATGGAAGGCTACTACTATAAACCTCGCATGGACAAAGAAATCTTGCGTTTGTATAGCGAAGGCATCATATGTCTTTCGGGTTGTATGGGCAGTCAGCTCTCTCAAGCAATCCTCGCTGGTAACGATGAAAAAGCTGAAAATTTAATAAAAGAACACCAAGAAATTTTCGGTAAGGAATATTATTTCTTAGAAGTACACTCTCACCCACACGTTGAAAATGACAAGAAGCTAAGAGATGGAATTGTGGCCTTAGGGAAAAAGTTTGGTATTCCTGTCGTCGCTGGACAAGACTCTCACTACCTGTGTGAAGATGACCACGATGCTCACCATACTCTCCTAGCAGTGAACACTGGAGTGATGGACGGCAAGGAAGGCACAGGGCTCGAATTCTCTGCCGACGACTTTTCCCTTATTGACGAGAAGACAGCTTTAAAATATTTCAAGGATATCCCCGAAGCAGTATCGAACACCAAGATAGTAGCCGACTTGTGCGAAAGCTACGACATAGGACTAGGCAAAGCTTACTTCCCTGATTTCCCTATTCCAGATGGCCTTACTGCCGATGAAGTACTTCGAGAGCTTGCATACAAAGGGTTTGAAAGTAGAAAGCTCGAGAAAACGCCCACCTATATAGATAGATTGGAATACGAACTTAAAATAATTAAACAGAAGGGCTACCCTGCCTACTTCTTGGTTGTTTCTGACTTGCTTCAATTCTCAAGAGACAACGACATTTATACGAACATCAGAGGATCCGTCGCTGGTTCCCTCACAACTTATCTAACAGGTATTACCAAGGTTGATCCTATAGCCTACAAGTTACCATTCGAAAGATTCCTAAACCCAGAGCGTCCATCACTCCCCGATATAGATATGGACTTTGCTGATAATCGCCGCGACGAAGTCATAGCCTATGCAAAAAGAAAATACGGAGAAGACAAGGTCGCACAGATAGGTACATTTGGTACGATGATGGCGAAGGGTTCTGTGCGTGACGTGGCTCGCGCCCTAGGCTATCCATACAATATTGGAGATAGAATCTCAAGTATGATTCCTCTCGGTTCACAGGGTATGCCGATGACTATAGATCATGCAATGAAGATAGTTCCTGAACTTAAGAAAGCTTACAAAGAAGAACCCGATACGAAAAAGATTATAGACTTGGCGAAGAAAATGGAAGGATGCGTGCGACACATTTCCGTTCATGCGGCAGGCGTCGTCATGGCACCTCGACCACTTTATGAATTCACCCCTATACAGTACGACCCTAAGGGTGGGCACATTATTACTCAGTACGATATGTACAGTATAGAAGATGCAGGGCTTCCTAAATTCGACTTCCTAGGAATCCGAAATTTGGCCATCTTGGCTGAAGCTGTAAGATTAGTTAAAATAATTCATAAAATTGATATCAAGATAGATGAGATTGATATAAATGATAAGAAGACTTTTGAAATTCTTTCCCGAGGAGAAACTATGGGGCTTTTCCAATTGAACGGCTCGGGAATGACAAGGTATTTGAAGGAACTACGACCAACTACCATACACGATATCAATGCAATGGTGGCCTTATATCGTCCTGGTCCGATGGAAATGATACCTGAGTATATTAAACGTAAACATAATCCAAAATTAATAACATTCATAGACCCCAGACTTAAGGATATCCTAAGTATGTCTTATGGAATCATTACTTATCAGGACGATGTCTTGATGACAGCTATTGGCTTGGCTGGGTATTCTTGGCTGGAAGCTGATAAGCTTCGTAAGGCCATGGGAAAGAAGATTCCAGAAGTTATGCAAGCAGAAAAAGAAAAGTTACTAGCTGGCTTTATAAAAAATGGCTTGAATGAAAAAAAGGCCCAAGAAATTTGGACCCTCATTGAACCATTCGCTGCCTATGGATTCGGAAAGGCACACGCCGCAAGTTATGGACTCGTAGCATACCAGACTGCCTATATGAAAGCCAACTACCCCGTAGAGTACATGACAGCAATCATGACTTCTGAATCGGGAGATATCGAAAAGGTAGCAGAAATAATCCATGAATGTGAAAAGATGAATATCAAAGTTCTCCCTCCAAATATAAATGAAAGTTACGGAGGCTTCACAGTTATAAAAGGAAGTAATCATGCTACAGATAGAACTATCCGCTTTGGATTCTATAATATTAAAAACTTAGGAGTAGATATAGCTGACTCAATCATTGAAGAACGCAAAAAGAATGGCAAGTTCAAATCCTTGGCTGACTTCTTTGAAAGAATCAATCACAAAAACTTGAACAAAAAGTCAGTAGAGGCCTTGGCCAAGTGTGGAGCTATGGACGACCTTGTCGTACACCGCAACATGATTATGGGTAACTTAGAGAAGCTTCTAGCCTTCAACAAAGAATCCCGTGGGTCTGGCTCTCAGGAATCTCTCTTTGGCTCGATAGGTGGCATAGAGGTGAAGCTATCTCTCGATGACCAGCTCGAAGCAACACTTATGGAGAAGCTAACATGGGAGAAAGACTTGCTGGGTCTATATATTTCAGGACATCCACTAGATAATTACAAAGATAAAATTGAGAAATTTGGAACTCTTATAAAGAAAGTCCAAGAAGAACTGAAGGTCAATACACCTGTAACGATAGCCTCTATCATAGATGATATTCGAATAGTCACAACCAAGAAGAACGACCGCATGGCCTTTATAAAGATTTCAGATTACACAGGAAGTATAGATGCTGTCGTATTCTCTAAGCTCTATGAGACCAATAAGGATATCTTGATCAAAGATACTATCATTGCCCTCCAAGGGAAAGTAACCGAAAGAAATGGTGAGAAGAGTATTATGATTGAGAACTTCAAGAAGATTTAGGGTTAGGTTCTAAAAAATACAAAAGGCTCCGACGTACGTCGGAGCCTTTTGTATTTTTGTTAAATTATTTTATAGGGTCACTAGCATCTATCATTTTCATTATTCTTTCTACCTCTTTAGGATAGTTAGGGATAACTGAGTTGTATTTGCGCAGAATCTGAAGAGTTGTCTTATTTGTATAATGATGAGCTGTACCTTCACTGTTACCACCTAGACTTGCTGAGACCTTTTCGATTGATTCATCGATAGACTTGAAGCCTATCTTACATGAACCCCAACCAAATGGATTATTCTGTGCTTTTGGATTCTTGCACATATTTCTCCCAAATGTAGTCTCACGTCCAGCGATAGCGATGAGTAAACGCCAGTCGATATTATTCTTGTCTGCTTCCTCCACGAATTTGGCCCCATATCCGGCTAGCACTGATCCGCGTGAAGTAAGAAATGTATCTATAGCATCAGCTTTCTTTTTGAAGTCAGCCTTTTCTTGCGTTGTTATCGCAGAATCAGTAACTTCAACCTTATTTGCGATACTTGGGGTCGTGTCTGTAATGCCCTGTATTCCTGAGAGTGGCATAGCCACGGCTAACATAGGAATGGCAACAATCGACTGCAAGTAACGTATAATTTTTTGTTTGCTCATAGTTAACGACGTTCATGCCGTCAGACGCCCCTAAGGGTTCTACTTTGAATCTATCTTTTTACAAAGATTAGGTCTAAAGTAAAAAGCTCCTTATATATAATCGATAATGACGATATACTTGGAACTACCCATATAGTAGCACAAAGGTTTATAAAAGTCAATAGTTATACCATAATTTTTACTACCGTCAAATACAAAATATCCTTATTTTATAAGGATATTTTGTATACTATGCATTGACAACCTTGTATTTACTGTGTCAAAATAAGCCCTAAATACAAGGATTTCTTGCTATTTTTGACAACAATCCCCTTCTGTATCATAAAAACCTTGATTTATAAGGATATTTGCTATTTATCTTTTCCGTGACAGACTTTGTACTTCTTGCCAGAGCCACAAGGGCAGGGGTCGTTGCGACCGATTTTAGGAGAGTCTCTTCTTTCTGGAGTATTTCCTTCGTCACTAGAACTTAAGACTAAGGCTGGTCTTTCTTCTATGACTTGCTCATCAGACCTTTCAGTATCTACATTCATAGTAGAAATAAGAGAGGAAACTTGCTCTTTGAAGACTATCTCCATCTCTTTGAAGAGTCGCAGGCCCTCCTTCTTGTATTCTATAAGTGGCTCTCTCTGACCATAAGCACGCAAATTCACCGAAGAGCGAGTATACTCCATGGTCTCTAGGTGTTCTACCCAAAGGTTGTCGGTAATGTAAAGGATTATCCTTCGAACTGTCTCCATGAATACAGCCTCCCCTACCTTCTCTTGCTTCTCTTTGATAGTCTCCAGTAGCTTCGGATAGTCCACAACTAGCTCATCTAGGAATTCCTGAATCTTTTTATAATCCCCTTCGAGCATTGCACGACGTCTGCCGTAGATAACATTTCTCTGGTGATTCATGACGTTGTCGTATTCAAGAGTATGCTTACGTGAGTCGAAGTGAAAGCCTTCTATCTTGGCTTGAGCACTTTCGATGGCATTCGATATGAATCTATTCTCCACAGGCTGATCCTCTGGTATGCCAAGCTTGCCCATCATACTCTTCAGTCTGTCTGATCCGAAGATGCGCATAAGATCATCTTCAAGTGAGACATAGAATTGTGTGACTCCCGGATCCCCCTGACGGCCTGAACGCCCTCGTAGCTGGTTGTCGATACGGCGAGCTTCGTGACGCTCGGTACCTAAGACGAACAATCCCCCCAAGGATTTCACTTCTTCATAAGCCTCTTGGCTAAATGGTACTCCACCAAGCTTGATATCAACTCCACGCCCAGCCATATTGGTAGCTACAGTCACTGCCCCTAGCTTGCCCGCATTGGCAATAATCTCGCCTTCTCTTTCATGATTCTTGGCATTCAAAATTGTATGTGGAACTCCGGCTTGTGTCAGATATGCAGAGAGGAGTTCGTTCTTCTCTATAGAAACTGTTCCAATTAAAACTGGCTGACCCTTCGCATGCAAATCTTTAACTTTTTGTGCTACTGCCAAGAGCTTACTCTTCTCTGTCTGATAGATGAGATCGTTCAAGTCTTTTCTATTAATCTCTCTATGGGTAGGTACGACGATGACATTGAGACCATAAACTTTGAAAAATTCTTCTCTGGAAGTTTCGGCTGTTCCTGTCATACCTGAAAGCTTTTTATAAAAACGGAAATAATTCTGAAATGTGATAGATGCTACCGCTCTAGTCTCCTTCTCAATTTTCACACCTTCTTTAGCTTCTATGGCTTGGTGGAGTCCTTCGCTCCAGCGACGGCCTGGTTGCATACGGCCAGTAAATGCATCGACAATGATCACTTCACCATCTTTGACGACATAGTCTTTGTTGTTCTCATATAGAGCTCGGGCTTTCACTGCGGTTTCTAAGTGGTGCACGTATTTGATACCCTTCTCGGTATATATGTCCTTCATGCCGAGCAAGTCTTCTGCCTTTGTAATACCTGCGTCAGTGAGTGAAATAGCCCGAAGCTTCTCATCGACGGTATAATCCTCTTCTAATTTAAGGTTCTTGGCTATATCGGCAAAGGTATAATACAAGTCTTCAGAATCCTCGGCAGAAGAAGATATGATAAGTGGGGTTCTAGATTCATCGATAAGGATAGAGTCTACTTCGTCGACAATAGCAAAGTGATGTCCTCTTTGGACGATGTCTCCAATACTGTTGGCTAAGTTGTCTCGAAGGAAGTCGAAACCAAATTCATTGTTCGTACCGTAAGTAATGTCACAAGCATAAGCCTCGCGACGAGAGCAAGGACGAAGGAACTCATACTGAACCTTAAATGAACTCAACTCTCCCTCGTTCTCACTCACTTCATCCTTATGTGTTGGATCATACATGTAAGATTTATTCTCAGAATTTACCACAGCAACACTGACGCCAAGAGTAGCGAAGACCGGTCCCATCCAAACTGCATCACGACGAGAAAGATAATCGTTGACTGTAACAATGTGAACTCCGAGACCTGTAATTGAATTTAAATACGCAGGAAGGGTTGCCATGTTGGTCTTACCTTCACCTGTCCTCATTTCTGCTATGTCGCCATTGTTGAGTGCAATACCTCCGATCATCTGAACATCATACGGACGAATATTGAAAGTGCGGACAGATGCCTCACGAACAAGTGCGAAGGCTTCTGGTAATATGTCCTCTAGGGTATCACCCTTGGATAGTCTGTCTTTAAATTCCTGTGTTTTAGACACAAAAGAAGAATCTGTCAATTCTTTCATTGCAGGTTCTAATTCGTTGATTTTATTGACTATAGACTTCCACTTCTTTACTTGTCTGTCATTTTCGTTTCCTAATATTGATTCAAATATACTCATATATTTTGTATTTTAGCACAAAAAGAAAATCCCCGATAGAGAGGGGATTTTCTTAAAACCAATTGGGGGTAGAATTACTTCTTTCCCTTCTTTGCTTTTTTAGCTACTTTTTTAACTGCCTTTTTAGCTACTTTTTTAACTGCTTTCTTAGCCTTCTTTTTTGCTGCCATATATTTAAAAAATTTATTATTTTTAAAAGATGTGTGACTTCACGACCTTACAAAATTTTATAAAATAATTTTTGTAAAAAAAATTAATCACACTCACACATATATTATCTAACATAAAAGAAATAACCGCAATACTTTTTCGATAAAATGTGTGGATAACTTTTTTTCTTTTTTTAAAAAAATTTATTTTTAAATTTAATTAATTAAAAAAATATAATAAAAAATTAATTAGCCCGTATAGATTTTTTATAATAGTTCTTAAGAAATGCCTTGCGCAGGCTGTCGAGCTGAGCAGAGCAAATTTTCAACAGAAAATTATGTGTGCATTTCGAGAGAAGCTATTAAAAAAATCTAGAACTCTAATATATAGATAGATATGAAAAACACCATGCTTTGGACAAGGTGTTTTTCATATATTTGGTTTGTATCTATAAGCCGGGTTCTGTTCCCTATTGCTAGAGTAATAGATATTTATCTAGGATGTAAATTACTCCACACCTCAAGCGATTCAAATTCTGGCATAAAGCCAGAAAGTACGATCTTGCACACGCGTAAGTATTTTGCCGTTTCACCCGAACACTAATTTTCATTAATGTTCGATTCGTCTCTGTTCGCAACTCTACCCTTACGGGCGACGGGCGTTACCCGCTACGTTTAATCAAGCAAAAGCTTGAATATGTGCCCGGACTTTCCTCACCCTAATAAATTAAGGCGCATCTATCCAATACAAACCTGATTATATTGTATCAGATGTTATAGGGCTTGACAATACCAATTTATTTTGCTATACTGTCCTTAGTGAGATTAAGTTCCAACGTTCAGTACAAATTTATTTTACTGTAACAATTGCATAGCAAAACCCCATCGAGCAATCGGTGGGGTTTTGTATTTTGTACCAAAATGTTATGATATAGAGGTGGCAGTCGTTGTGTGTTTAAGTCAGCGGCTGCACTCACATATGCAATTGTGTTGGAGGTTAGCACCCGCTGACTTTAGCACATAACAGAAAATCATCTCAAGACTTGAGATGATTTTCTGTTATGTATTATTACTTCTTCGTAGATTTCTTTTCAGTAATTTCTGGCTTTGGATCTATGCTTAAGTCACTTTCAGGTTTTGAATTTCCAAAAAGTGCCGACATTAATTCTTTTCCTTCAATGCTTCCTTCCGGAACTTCTACAACAGCAGGCTGGTCTAAACTAGAGTAGAGCATTGTCATTGATATCTTGAGAGCTTCAATATCTTTACTTTCTTTATCTACGATATCTCCACTCACTACTAGCTTGTGAGGAATATGGTCGAATATTCCAATCCAGATTTCTCCGTGAAAATTATTTAAAGATTCTATAATTTTGGCATAGTCGGAATCTGTTACCAAGGATAATTCTTTGCCATTTTCTGTATTCCTTAGATAGATAAGCACCTCTTTCAAGTATGAAGCCACTCCTTCTTTGTCTAAGTCAAAGTTAAAATGATAAGACAAAGATCCATCCACTATTGCTGGTAAATGTTTTTTTGTCATCTTGATAAGGCTAGCTCTACTCGTAATATCGTAGATCTTTTGCTTCTGTTCTGGGGTTAAATTATTCACTATTTTTGAGCCAAATCCAGAGGAAGATATTAGTGGATTGTTGCTTATGTCACCTAGGCTAGACTTTCGAGGGAAAACGATCCACTGATTCTCAAGTGGCTTTAATGAGATACTTCCTAGATTGGGAGCTTTGAGTAACTTCACGTAGAGTGAGCCATTAACAATGCGAGAATCCATGGAAGCTTCCTCGCCATCCAATTTCAAAACGAAAGAAGTATCTGACTTTAAATTATTCTTATCTATAAGATCAAATGAACCTTTCATGGCCAAATCAATAACTTTAAACCCTTGGTCTGTATTAGTCTCCACTCCTACATGTGATGATTCAGCAACAATATGCATATCAATAGTAGAAGCTTTAGAATTCCTTGAGGTGTCTAATGATTCTCCAAGTAATTTCGAAGGGAATATAAAATAGCCAGATCCATACGCAAGAGCTACGCCACTTATGATAAATATTAAGATAATGATTGGCAATAGAAGGCTAGAAACCTTCTTCTTGGACTGAAGAAATATAACCTTGGGTGTTTTGTTTATTACTGGTGCAACTGTAGCTACATTTGGCTTGTTCTCAATAATATTGAAAACATCTATTATATCTCCCGCACTCCAACCTTCTGCTTCTAGCTTAGTAGCAATAGTCTTCCTATCTAGCCCAGAGGCAAGCTCATTTTTCACAAATTGTATAAGTTCTGGTGTTGTCATAAAATTAATTTAATATAATAAATATACTATCTATTATAACATTAAAACAAAAAACATCTCAATAGCTTGAGATGTTTTTTGTTTTGTATTTATATAGTTTGTACCCCCACACCCATATTTTTATAACTGTTTACAGCGAAGATTTTAATCTTCAATAAAAATATAAGTGTGGGGGTGTATCAATAATCCATTTAAGTAAAGCACTCTTTCTTTTGTTCCGTCCTACAGGTCTTTCCCTTGTTGTCAGATTTCTTTTAGGACTTAAAATCAATGTCCATTGTGTAGTCAATTGAGCTACACAATATCGACTCAATAAGATCGTCTCACTTCATAAATGAAGGTAAGAGATCGATTTCAAATTGAATTATTCCACGAACAGCTTCCGCTACCCGTGCCTTGTTACGACTTATTCCCTGTCACCGAGCTTACTGTAGGCCCTCCTTCTGGAGAGATTTCGAGTATTCCCGGCTCCCTTGAATTGACGGGCGGTGAGTACAAGACTTGAGAACGTATTCACCGCGGTATGTCTGACCCGCGATTACTAGTAATTCCAACTTCATGGGGTCGAGTTGCAGCCCCCAATCCGAACTGGCGCAATTTTTATAGGATTCGCTCAGGGTTACCCCGTCGCTGCCCGTTGTAATTGCGATTGTATTATGTGTGTAGCCCAAGGTATCAAGGGACATGCTGACCTGGCGTCATCCTCCCCTTCCTCCCCGACCGAAACGTACAAATAGTTATAAAGTTTTATAAAGTGTAAAGTTATAAAGTGAATGCAAAATGCATTTTACTTTATGAACTTTATGAACTTTTAACTTTCAACTTTTATCCGCTTGGGTCGGGGCAGTCTCGTGTGACACTTATAACACACGACGAGGGTTGCGTTCGTTACCCCACTTAAGGGAACAATTCAAACCACGAACTGACGACGGCCATGCATCACCTGTCAACTAGTCTTGCGAGGGCCCTGGTTTCTCAGGGCTTTCACGTTGATTTCTAACCTTGGTAAGGTTCTTCGTTTATCGTCGAATTAAACCACATAATCCACTACTTGTGCAAGTCCCCGTCTATTCCTTTGAGTTTTAGCCTTGCGGCCGTATTTCCCAGGCGGATCTCTTAACGCGTTAGCTACGTCTCTCAGAGGGTCGATACTCCGAAAGACTAGAGATCATCGTTTAGGGCGTGGACTACTGGGGTATCTAATCCCATTCGCTACCCACGCTTTCGTGCTTGAGTGTCAGATATGTGCCAGTATAGTGCCTTCGCTTTTGGTGTTCCCAATAATATCAACGGATTTCACCCCTACACTATTAGTTCCCTATACCCCTCACACTCTCTAGCTCTGCCGTTTCGTTCGCGGTTCTTAGGTTAAGCCCAAGGATTTGACAAACGACTAACAGTGCCACCTACGCACCCTTTACGCCCAATAATTCCGGATAACGCTCGGGGCTCTCGTATTACCGCTCCTGCTGGCACGAGATTAGGAGCCCCTTATTCATGAGGTACCGTCAATAAACTTCTTCCCTCATAAAAGATCTTTACACTCCGAAGAGCTTCATCAATCACGCGGCGTCGCTCCGTCAGACTTTCGTCCATTGCGGAAGATTCTCGACTGCAGCCACCCGTAGGTGTATGGGCCGTGTCTCAGTCCCATCGGTGGGGGTCAGCCTCTCAGCTCCCCTAAGCGTCATAGCCTTGGTGGTCCTTTACACCGCCAACTAGCTGATACTTCACAGGCCTTTCCCTAAGCGAAAAACTTTACTCCGGAGAGACTATCGTGTATTAGCTCACCTTTCGGTGAGTTGTTCACGACTTAGGGGGAAGTTCCTATGTATTACTACCTCGTTCGCCACTAACTTTAAACGACCTTTGACTTGATGTAATCTCATCATCGGAAAAATAAAGTCCGTTCGACTTGCATGCCTTATCCACGCCGCCAGCGTTCATCCTGAGCTAGGATCAAACTCTACTTTAAAAATAGAACGGAACAAAAGAAAAAATACTTCTTTGTTACGATTAAACTGGATTATTTCATCCTACACGCTGTAGAATATATCTCGCACCTGCGAGAGTACTTGCCCGCACACTTATATTTTTATTGTAAGTATACGGTATTACCCAACAACACAATATTTATAAAAATATAAGTGTGCGGGCTTGCTTGTCTCGCATAAGCTCCTAAGCTATGCGGACAAATTTGTGATACAAACTATATAAATTTCAAAGAAAATAAATCAGCCAGGTATACACCAGACTGTAACGACTATTATATACATATAAGTATATAAGTCAAGCTATTTTGGGCTTATTTTGCGGATATTTCAATATTCCAATAAAAGCCTTATAATACAAGCTCAGTATAGATTATTTATTCTTAATATTTACATGTGTGACCCATGGAGGGAATAATATCGTAGGGACCGGCAGTAGCCTTATCAGTCCTTACAGGACCAGTACACCTTTTCCATTCGCAAGCTCATAAGGAAAAGCTCTTCGCTTCCATCACACAAGACAAGTAGTTGTCTTGTTACGGGGCACAATAAAAAAATCCTTTTCAGGATTTTTTTATTGTGCCCCGTGAGGGAATCGAACCCCCGACCATCTCCTTAAGAGGGAGCTGCTCTACCAGCTGAGCTAACAGGGCATGTTAGTTTTTACACTATATTATTTTCTCAACAATTTTACAAGCCCATCTATCAACTTCTTTACAGAATCATCTTCATACAAAGACAAAGTCATGACTGGGTTGCCTAGCTTCTCAAATTCTTTCTTTATCTTTTCTATTTTCTTTTTGTCTTCTACTGCATCTGTCTTCGTCAAAATTATTATTTCTTTCTTCTCAAGAAGAGCTTTATCATAAGTCCCTAGCTCTTTACGAATTTGTTTGTATACCTTCATAGGGTTTTCGTTCTCAAGCGACACTAGGTGTGCGAGCATGCGAGTCCTCTTTATATGTTTCAAGAATTTAATTCCTAAACCTTTGCCTTCTGAGGCACCTTCTATAAGTCCTGGAATGTCGGCAATAATATGCCCATAGAAGTCTCCAAGATTTGGATCAAGAGTTGTAAATTGATAACTACCGATCTTGGCCCCTGCGTTAGTTATAGCATTCAAGAGTGAAGACTTCCCTGCATTGGGTAGGCCTATAAGCCCCACTTCCGCGAAAAGTTCTAGCTCGATCTTGAAGTTACCCTCTTCCCCCATCTTGCCTTTTGTGGCAGTTGTCGGAGCGGTGTTCGTAGAAGTCTTGAACTGTTCATTACCAAAACCACCAAGACCACCCTTGAGCAAGAGTTCCTTTTGACCTACTTCATCTAGCGATACAGATGCACCACTTTCAACATTGGTAATAATAGAACCTACAGGTAGCTCTATGATTATATCAGCCCCATCCTTACCATGACGACTACCTCCTGCCCCTGGCTCTCCATCGTTACCTCTAAATTCTTTCTTGTGTTTATACTTTGAAAGTATGTGTATATCTTGTACTGCTACCGCAAAGACACTCCCTCCTCTACCTCCATCTCCTCCATTGGGTCCACCTTTATCCACAAACTTCTCGCGACGCCAACGAACAACCCCGTCTCCACCGGTTCCAGCTTTTCCAAAAAATTTTATTTCATCGATAAACATACAATCTAAAGCGGAGGCTCATATATTAAAATTTTACGAGTAGGTGTGGGCGCGCCGTAGCGAGGAACGAGCGGAGAGGGCTAAGCGAGTAAAATTTTAATATATGAGCCGTAGCTATACCTACAACTTACGCTAATAATGCCTTTTCGGCAAGTTTTATAGCACTCTCTTTGGATTTAACGTGTAGTAAGTATCCTGATTTATGGCAAAAAATAATATCATCAACCCCTGTTATTTCTCTTAATTTGGGATCTCCATCAGTAAACCCTCGCCAACTTTCCGGAAATAATTTCCTACTTTCCATTGTATCAGAAGTTGTACTAACAGTTTCTACTTTCCATTCAAGACTATGACCACTTGGACAAATATAGTATATAGGCTCCTCTAATTTAGGTAAGACATCTCTAACTAAAAATCGATGAAATGGCTGACTTAAAATTATAATACGTTTATCAACTGCATTATTATAATCATCCATAATAATTTTCTCTCCTTTAATATTTGACTGAGCAACTTTTATTTCTCTTTCTAATAAAGGAATTATCTTCTGAACTTCTTGTTTAAATATTTTATCTACATCTTTCACCTCTTCATCCCATGTAGGATAAAATGCCTTAGTAATATTATTTATAGTATAAGACTCAACATCTTTATATATGGTAGTCGTCACATCTATGCCATTGTCGATAGCATCAATGGGTTGAACAATCTTCTTGTCTATTTCAAAAGCTACATCAAGACTTCCACATATTTTTTCTCCGTACTCTTTCCAGATTAAACCAAAAGAAGAATAAGGAATTCCATTCTCTCTGTTTCCAGCTCCTCCTTTCTGATGATGATCAAAAAGATTACTCTTAGGATCATACTCTCCTCCAACATCATAAACATAATCCCCTGTTTTCATTATTCTCTGATCACGGGTGCGAATTATTTTAATATTGCCATTGTTTAATATTGAAAGAGTTGCCGTAGCAAAGAGATCATCTGTATGAAATGCTCCATTGTGAGTGACACATATTTTCTTTTTTGTAAAAATAGACATTTTATTCTAATTCATTAAATTCCTTAATACTAAATAATTCAAAAACAAACGCGATAACTTTCTCTAGGACAAAGAATACTATAAAGAATCCCAGAATGATTACAAGCACATGGCGTACATCTCGACTGATAGTCAATGCAGTATACCCGAAAAAGAAGCCCAGCGCCATGATCCCTACTGACCATATAGCCAGTGAATATGATTCAGCCTTTACATATATTTTCAAAGGAATTTGTTTGTACCCAGAAAACAGAAGAGTAAACCATCCAATACCTAAAATAAAAAATCTAGAAATGAAAATTGACCAAAATGGTCGCTCTTTAAATCTTGGCAGAAAGTACGATATTCTACTTTCTATTTTATTCATAAATGGTTTATGTGAATGATGTTTCTGCAAATATGAACCCACCGAGTAACCTATAAACGACTTTGCAACTCCTCCCAGTATCACAGAAGAAAGAGCGATGAATACATCTATAGAACCAAGGTAAGTAAATATGCCAGCAAATATTACAACTATTTCCCCTTCAATAATAACACCCAGAAATAAAATCAAGTAAACTATGATTGCATGAACTTCAATAAAATGTCTTATTGCCGTGATAGAAATATGATCCATATATAACTAAAAATCAAAATGAAATACTTTTTTAAGAACCCAGTTTATTATGGAAACCAGTAATGCTCCGACGAAAGCAGCCATGAAAGTACTGACTGAAAATCCTTTTATAACACTTCCTAAGAACCAAAAGAGTAGACCATTGACTACTAGCGAGAACAGTCCAAGTGTCACAATATTGAGAGGAAGAGTGAGTATGCTAATTATTGGCTTGATGAACATATTGAAAAGAGTGAGACATGCTCCCACGACAAGAGCCGTCCACACCACTGGCGACAAACTAATACCCGATACTATGTATGTAGTGGCTACTACTGAAGCTGAAATTATAATCCAATGTAAAATGATACGCATATTTATTATATTTTTAAATTATACAAATAATCTGTCGACGACTTCTTTGACGAGAGCACCATCTGCCTTACCTTTCAAATCCTTCATGACAGATGCCATGAACATTCCTTTCTTTGTCAGATCTTTGACTTCAAGTTCTGCAATCTTAGCTTTTACAATTTCTTCTATTTCACTTTCTTCCATAAGCTTAGGTAGAAATTCTTCCAATATTTTGAGTTGGTCCTCTTCTACATTTACCAAGTCTATACGTCCACCCTTGGTAAACTGCTCTATGGAATCCTTCCTCTGCTTGGAAGCTCTTGTAATAACCTTGATAGCTTCTTCATCAGTAAGCATGTCTTGAGGGGTTCTGGCTGTAGCTACAAGCTCATTGGTAAAGGCTGTTAGAAGCCCCCGCATAACTTCAAGGCGAACCTTATCCCCTGCTTTCATACTTTCCTTTATATTATTTTTGATTTGTTCGTGTAATGTCATGTCTATATTGTAGCAAATCTGTGATAGAATACCAGTATATGAAGCAAATTATATTTTTTGATACGGAGACAACAGGCAATGAGCCTAAAAAGGATTTTCTTTGCCAGATAGCTTATAAAACTGGTACTGAAACTTTCTGTGAATTATATAAACCTCTAATCCCTATTCCGCCTGAAGCAAGTGCTATAACCCACATAACAAACAAGATGGTAGCAGACAAGGAAGCCTTCAAAGACAGTGCTGGATACAAGAGAATCAAAGAATTATTTGAAGATTCAAATTCTGTCGTCGTAGCTCATAATGCGAAGTTTGATCTTGCAATAATAGACAAAGAAGGTATAAGTCCTACAAATTTTATTTGTACTCTTCGTGTCGCAAGATACTTAGATAAAGAAAATGTTATTCCTCAGTACAAGCTTCAATACTTGCGTTACTACCTAGACATAGAGATAGAAGCCGAGGCACACGATGCTATGGGTGACGTGCTAGTACTTGAAAAACTTTTTGAGAGATTGCTGGCTAAAATAATGAAGGAAGAAAATATTGATGAAGCTAAAGCAATAGAAAGAATGATTGAAATTTCCTCAAGGCCTTCTCTTATGAATTTATTTAACTTTGGTAAACACAATGGCAAAACAGTTGCCGAAGTAGCAGAGGCAGATAGAGGTTATCTAGACTGGATGCTCGCCCAGAAAGAACAAAACCCTGACAATGAAGAAGATTGGATCCATACTCTTAAACACTACTTGGGTAAATTACAATAAAAATATGCTAAAATAAGTACATGCAAACTTTAATTATAATACTTCTAGTAGTCATTATCATCGGCATTGTTGTCGGGGTGATTTTAATCTCCAAAAAGAAGCCTGAAGAGAAAAGTGATAATTCAGTGCAACTCCTTCTGAACCAAATAAACGAACTTTCGAGAACTATCGATAGCAAGCTAGGAGAATCGCAGAAAGAGATTAATCAGACGATGCGTTTTCAATCGTCTGAGACTTCTAGGATTATTGCCGATATTACAGAGAAGATTACTAGGCTCGATGAAACCAACAAGCAAGTTGTATCCTTCGCTGACCAGCTTCAAAACTTGCAAGATATTCTAAAGAATCCCAAGCAACGAGGAATCCTAGGAGAATACTACTTAGAGACGTTGCTCAAGAATATAATGCCCCCTGGAAGCTACCAGATGCAATACCCCTTCCCTGATGGCACGATAGTGGATGCAGTAGTATTTGTGAAGGATAAGATTATTCCAATTGATTCAAAATTCTCTCTAGAGAACTATAATCGTATAAGTGAAACAAATGATAAAACAGAAAAGGATAGGCTTGAGAAAGTTTTCGTAAATGATTTAAAGAATCGTATCACAGAAACTTCCAAGTATATTCAACCCGACAAGGGCACTATGGACTTCGCTTTTATGTTCATACCTCACGAAGCTATCTACTACGACCTACTGATAAATAAAATAGGTGCCATAAATGAAGACACCGAGAACCTTATACAGAGAGCAGCAAGTAAATACAAAGTCATTATCGTTTCCCCTACTTCATTCCTCGCTTATTTGCAAACCGTCCTTCAGGGACTTAAGGCCATGCAGATAGAAGAAAGTGCAAAGGATATAGTGAAGAGAGTTAGCGAGCTTGGTAAGCATCTCCGAAGCTATGAGGACATGCACCAGAAGCTTGGCAATTCTCTTGAAACGACTGTAAACCATTTCAACAAATCAAATCATGAATTTAGAAAAATAGATAAAGATGTTATGCGAATAACCGGTGAAGTCATAAGTATCGAAACACAAACAGTCGAAAGACCTCAAATAGAAGACTAAAATAAAAATCTCTTTGATTCAAATCAAAGAGATTTTTATTTTAGAATTTCTAGTATTGTCCACAGTAAAATCCACTACAGTAGGTGTAGCTCCTAGACCATCCACTGTACGTATATGCAGGATAGTAGCTTCCATAACCACCATTATAATTGTCGTAATAATTATTGTTGTAATTATTATAGCCTTGAGTGTAAGTTGGTGATCCATAACTATAGCTCCTACCATAATCTGGAATAATATGATAATTGTTGTCGTTGCCTCCATAGTAAACATCATCATAAGAATTATAATATCTATTATTATTATAATTATAGTAATTATTGTTAGGACTATTATATCCAAGATTTACAGGTGGATAGTAATATCCAAACCATGCTTCTGACTTTGCTGGTGAAGCCAAAAGACCAAAACTAATAAATAAGATTAAAATTGTGAATATGTAGTAAATGTCCTTCATAATACCCTTATTACATACTTTTTGAATTTATTTGTCAATCTTTTGTTAAAATTGCCTTATTTTACTTATCTAAATCAAGGATTTCATCAATTCGTATTTTCTCTACAAAGTCGGGTACGTGGGAGACTAAGATCATGGCTCCCTTGTAGTCACTCAAAGCTTTTGCTATCACCGGTAAGTGACGAAAGTTGATATGGTTAGTCGGTTCGTCGAGTATCAGGAGCCCTGGACGAGTCAGTACAAGTTTGGCAAAAGCCACAAGACCCTTCTGTCCTTCAGACAAGCTTCCGATCTGTGTGTAAACCATATCACCAGTTATAAGGAAGCTGGCGGCTGTCGCACGGATACTTTCTTCGTGAACCTTACCACTTACTTCCCTCATTGTTTCTGCTAGTGACTCATAGACAGTATCACTAAAATTTAGAGTTGAGAAATCTTGCCGATAATAACCAACTCGAACCTCTGGAGAAATGAAAATTCCCTCCACTTTCCCCTTCACTATAGACTCGAGCAAAGTACTCTTGCCAATACCGTTCGGACCTGAAAGGAGTAAGTGCTTGTTCTTGCGAAGCTTTACATTTACTTTTATATTTTTTATTTTGTGATTCTTATATATAGGAACTGAGCTGAAAGTCACGATGTCACCTACATAATCGTCTTGACTTGGAATTATAAAATTCTTGATAGTCTTATCTTCTTTTCTTACATCTACCTTCTCTTCTTCAAGTTCCTCTGCGAGGTCTCGCATACGCTTAGCTACCGCACGAAGGTTACCTCCTTTCATGGCGAAAGCGTTGGCTTGATCCTTCTTGGCTTGAATCTCTTTTGAAAGAAGTGCATTCTTCCTATTCTCACGCTCCATTCGAGCTGTAATCTGATCTCTTACATCTGTATAGTTACCGACGTATTGCTCTATCTTCTTTGTATATACATCTAGGTAAAGCACAGCGTCAGTAAATGAATTGAGGAAGTGAGCATCATGAGAAATAACAATAACCGTCTTCTTGTATTTCACCAAGAAGTCAGTGAGGTGAGCTATACCTGCTTTATCAAGATTGTTTGTCGGCTCATCGAGAAGTAAAACATCTGGTTCTTGTATTAATGCCGAAGCTAGTAGAAGTCTGGCTTGCTGACCACCCGAAAAAGATCGGATAGTTCTCTCGTGAACCTTCTCGTGGCCTTTCAAATTTACCACTTCAAGTACATCATCTATCCGAGGATCGATATCATAAACTTTATTTGTAAAACATTTCTCGAAAAATTCACGCACAGTCAGGTCAAGCTCATCACGAGGAATAACTTGGCGAGAAAGTGCAATGGTCGTCCTCTGGGCTAGGTGTATAGCTCCTTCTTCTGGCTGTCTTTCACCTGTGATGAGTGAGAAGAGTGTACTCTTGCCTGCACCGTTCTGACCCATGATTGTAACTTTCATATGACGACGCACAGAAAAGTCCACCGCATCTAGTATTGGCTTGTTGTGCCCATATTCAAAAGAAACCTTTTCAAAACGTATTACTACTTCTCCGTGTGCCATATAGATTACTACTCTACCTTATTTTTGCTTAAATAGAAAGGTTAAATACTCCCAGATAGGGGTTGAGCCCCTATCTGGGATCTATATTTATCCTAGTTTCAAACTATTCGTGCGCAAGCTGTGTCGAACTTCTTTGTAATCTGGTACTGCCTTCGCAACTAAATTCCAAAATTCTTGTCCATGATTAAACTCTTTCAAATGACAAAGTTCGTGGACTATTATATAGTCTGCTTGTTTTGGAGTAATTAACACAATCTTATAATTAAAATTCAGATTTCCCTTCTTAGAACAACTTCCCCATCGCGTCTTTTGATTCCTGATTGTTACCCTTCCCCATTTATAATCATAGAATTGGTTAAAATATTCTAACCTCTCTTTTACTAAAGTTTCAGCGTCTTTTTTATATTTTAGATAATTTGGATTTCTCCGTTTTGGTTTTTTAATTTTTCGTTTAACTCTAGAAACATAATAAAGCCTACCATTAATGATTTTAAAGAATCTTGTCATTTATTTTTATTTCTAAAAATTATAACGGTTAAAAATACGGTGGTATCAAAAATGAATAGATACAAAGGATAAAGGAAATCAATGAGAGTAAGGCTTCGAACTGCAAACAAACTAAGGAGTCCAGCCAGCATACAGGCAAACCAAGCGATAGGTAGCTCTGACTTAGGGCTTTTATATGCTTTGACAATAGTGGGGATACCAAAGAATAAGTCGGCCATAACTGCGCAGATAATAGCAAGAAGTGGAATACTTAAAGTCTGCCAAAGTATAATACCTAAAATACCTAACCCGAAAAATACATAGTCATATATAGTCGTAGACCATATACCAACTCTCTTATAAATAGAGTAACCAACTATCAAAAGACAAGATAAAGTATTTGCAAAAATTATAAACACAGACCAGCTCCATCCGTCTGCTAGCATGGCAATACCTCCAACAAAGGTTATGAAGGCCCACCCAAGCCAAGATAGGTTGTGTGGATATATCTTTCTTTTATGAACTTCAAGAAAATAAGGAACAAGCCCTGCAAAAGTAAAAAATGCTGAAAGTATTCCAAATGTCGCCTTGAGTTCCATTTTATTTATCTAACTTCTTATACAATGTTCCTGTGATAACAAGAATCACTATACCAGCTAAGAACATTGTTAATGGTTGCTCTTTTAAGAAAGAAACTTTAAAAATCAACTCCTTTATTCCCTGACTCATAAGAGTAGCTCCCACAATGACAAGCAAGGCGAAGGCTAGTGGGTATCGCTCAAATACTGACTTCCCTCTTTTTCCAAATACTTCATTGGCTTTAGATGTCAGCTCTTCAACTTTTTTTAATGGATCCAATTGTTCTTTGTTCATATAACTAATATTACCACAACACACATTCTCATCAAAATAAAGATTGTTTGTAATAAAAAGTAAGAATATAATTTATATAAACTTCTAACATCTTACAGCTATGACAGGAGAAAAGTTTTTGTATAAAAAATTTTGTTTGCTCGATTGGAAATTACTTCCAATTTTTGCAATAGGTACACTAATTGATTGTTTCGGAATTATATTGTTATTTTTTTAATAGCAATAAAGCTACCAAACTAAAAGAGCTTCTCTGTTTAAAACAGAGAAGCTCTTTTTTTACTACCAATTATTATTTCTTTTTCTTCCCTACTGCTTTTTTAACAACAACCTTTTTAGCTGAAGCTTTGGCTACAACTTTTTTGACTTCAATTTTCTTGGCTACTACTGGAGCAACTTTTAGGGCAGGCTTTGAAGCAAGAACAACTGGTGATGCAACTTTGGGACCTGACATCTTTTCTATTGCATTTATAAGACGATCAAGCTTACTATTCATTTCACTTAATTGTTTGCTCATATCATTCCCTACTACTGCTGGTTTTGCAAATGTAGGAGCTGGTCTATCGTTGAAGTCTCTCTTGGGTCCACGGTCATTGTTAAACTCACGGCGTGGAGCACGATCACCATCATCTCTCTTACTACTAAAACAATCATTGCAATATATTGGTTTGTCTTGTGATGGACGGAAAGGAACCTCGCAACTCTTGTGACATTCGTCGCAAACAGCCTTGTGCATTGTTATAGGACCTCTGTCATCGCGACGGCCACCACCGAAACTTGGACGGCCTCCGCCTCCATTTCCACCTCTAAATCCTCCACCTCTATTACCCCCTCTATCATTAAAATTACCCATAAAATTATTTATATTCACCTAGCTTAACTAGACAAGTTATTACTATTATTTTGTAATAATAGCACTTTTAAGACTAAATAGCAACAAAATAAAAAACTCATTAATATAAATTAATGAGTTTTTTATTTTGTGAATATTATTATTCAGCAGGAGTAGCCTCTTCTGTTGCAGGAACTTCTACTGTTTCTTCTGCTTCCACTTCTACTTCAGGAGTTGTTGTTTCAACTTCTCCTTCTACTGTTGTTTCTTCATCAGCCATATATATATTATAAATTAGTTTATACTAAAACGACTCTAAAAGCATAACACACATAGTATATATCTGCTAATTAAAGTTTGAAGTCTTTTATTAATTCTAGTTTTTGGTTTCGAGTGAGTTTTTTAAGTTCTCCCTCTCTAGCTCGTGACTTACTATACGTCCTGAATCTTTCAAAATATTTCAACTCAACAGGCCTGCGGATTTTAGTATAATGCGCTCCTGATTTCAAATGATTGTGCTTGTGCAATCTCTTCTCTAAATCGTTCGTGGAACCCACATATAGAGTCTTGTCCGCACATTCAAGGATGTAAGTGAAATACATAGATTAATTCTACCACAATTTACATAGTTGAAAAATAACCATTTTTGTTGTATTCTTATATTGTTTTATATTGGGAGATCGTCTAACGGTAGGACAGAGGCCTTTGAAGCCTTTAATTGGGGTTCGATTCCCTATCTCCCAGCTACGAAAAATTCCACCTTCATTGGTGGAATTTTTGCTGGGAGAAGGGCTTTTTAATTTCTTAATCTATCTTAATCTTTTTAATTTTTGCAAAGAGAGGTTGATAGAAGTCGTCTCTTGGGTCAATCTTGAGTTCATCTTTGTCTATCTTATTTACGAAAACAACTCCTGAATCAGTAATAATTCCTAATGGCTGGCACTCATTACCCTCTCCCATAAGAAGAACAGCAGAAGTAGCGAGACTGTCGGCAACATCCGTACGAGAGAATTCTAGAACTCTACCGAACAAATCTTTAGTTCCCATATAAGCGCGCAAGCCCTTAAAGCCAGCATAGCCAAGTGCTATACCCACAATACCTGCCTTTAGTGGTAATATACGGCTATCTGAGACTATAATACCCAGATTCTTCACTTTATAGTGTTTCAACAGTTTACGTCGTATCAATGAAGCAGACTTGAAGCTATCTTTAGGTAAAAGTATCAATTTGCCATTCGCATTGGATTCATCTATACCAGCAGAAGCTAGCACCATCCCATCTTTGATAGTCAGCCATACGTACTGTTTATGAGTCAAGAACTTGGTACGCATTGCAAACTGGCTTTCACTCTTTATTAAAGCTTCTCTTTCCTTTTCATTTTTTACTATTACCACTCTCCCCTCTGACAGAGCAACAATCTTTGAAGTCACAACAAGGATAGAATTTTCCCCTAGCTTCTTTATACTTGAAGTGATGAAATCAATGAGATTCTCACCTTCTTTAAATATTTTGGTTTTGATTGGTATTACTTTCATTTGTAGTTTGAGCACTTCCTTTACCTTTTAAAAGTTTAATACCTAAATATGCTAATGGTGTATATAGGAACCCCATAGCTACCTTGTAGAGCCACCATGTCAAGATTATGATGATAAGTGTATGAGTATCATAAACTCCCAAGAAGGCGATCAGCATAAAGATAACTGTATCTAGAAATTGAGACCAAAGATTCGATAGATTGGATCTAAGCCAAAACATTTTCTCGCCAATCTTTCTCTTGAAAAAGAAAAATGAAAATACGTCTTGATACTCCCCAATAGTAAACGCCACTAAAGAAGCAATAGAAATACGAGCAGAGATACCGAACATAAGATTGTATCCATCTTTAGCCCAGAGACCAGCCTTCGCCCATGGTAAAGCAAGAGAAATAAGCGAATAAAGTATGAAAAGAGCGGTACTTATAATCCCCGCTAGGACAAACATTTTGGCAATTTTCTTGCCATAAACTTCACCTATAATATCGGTCGTAATGAAAACAAGAGGGAAAGCAATGATCCCTACCGAGATATGAGTCCCAAATAAGAAAGGCATAATCTTGAGCCCTAGAGTATTGGCAGCAAATAATGAAGTAAGATAGATACAGAGAACAATTAATAATTTACGCAAATCATAACTTGTAAGAGTATTCATGTTTTCATCTTATCAAAATGCATGGAAAATGCAATCTAGGCAATTTGAATATAATCATAGAAATCAAGTCTGAAATATGTTAGAATAAAAGTTATAAAAAGTTTATATTAAAATTAAGTTATAAATACACTAAATTAAAGAAATGACAACAATTATCGACGGTAGAATGCTTTCTAAGGAAATATTGGCTCAAGTGAAAGAAGGAGTTGGAAATCTATCTTTTCAGCCAGTTTTTTGTGATGTGCTCGTAGGAGACGATCCTGTGTCTTTACAATACGTCAATATGAAGAAGAAAAAGGCCGAGGAGCTAGGTATTCGTTTTCATGAAGCTTTCTTCCCTGCTGATATAAGTACAGAAGACTTGGTAAAGGAAATAAAAAATCTAAATACAATAGAAAATATGTGTGGAGTTATAGTCCAGCTTCCATTGCCAGCTACACTCGACCAAGAGAAAGTTCTCGATGCAGTAGATTCACACCTAGATGTAGATTGCTTGAGCTCTATAACTAGTGACAAGTTCTATAGTGGAGATCTATTCTTGGGATTCCCTACTGCACTCGCCTGTATAGCGCTCCTTGACTCACTTCACCTAGACTTGAAAGATAAAAAGATTGTTGTTATGGGCTTCGGTAAATTAGTGGGCAAGCCAGTTACAGCGCTTCTTAATTTCAGGAACTTAAATGTAGAAGTAATTAGAAGTAAAACAGAAAATAAAGAAGAAATATTGAAAAATGCTGATGTGGTAATCTCAGGAATGGGTAATGGTAAATACATAAAAGGCAATATGATAAAGGAGGGAGCTGTCCTTATAGACGCTGGTTCTTCTGAATCTAATTCGGGAATAATCGGGGATGTTGATTTAGAATCTATAGAAGGTATTGCTGGCTTCGTATCCCCTGTGCCCGGAGGTGTCGGACCTATGACTGTCGCTATGCTTTTGCAAAATGTCTTGAAGGTAGCAAAGAGTTTAGATAAATAAAAAGTCGCAAGATAGCTTCTCTCATCGGGTCCGCATAATTTCTTGCTAGAAATTTGCTCATTACTCGGTCCGTCGACCTCCGCCGGCCCCTCTTCAAGAACTATCTTGCAACTTTTTTATATTTTATATTGCTACTTACTTGCAATTTTACTAGCAAGACCTGTATAAGTAAGTGGAGTAAATTTCTTTAATTCTAACTTAATTTTAGGAGAGACTTTTAAATCGTCAATAAAGTGAGAGAAATCTTCCATAGTAACTTGCTTACCACGAGTGAGCTCTTTCAGAGCTTCGTAAGGTATAGGATAACTCTCACGACGAAGAACTGTCTGTATCGCTTCTGCTATAACCTCTGCATGTGCAAGTAAATCTTCTTTTATTTTATTCTCATTTATAGATATTTTACTCAGACCTTTCTCTAGTGATATGTATGCAAGGTATGAATGTCCGAAGGCTGTGCCGAAAGCACGCTCCACTGTCGAGTCAGACAAGTCTCTCTGTAATCTTGAAATTGGAAGCTTACGAGCAAAGAATTCAAATAAGCTATTGGCTATACCCAAGTTCCCTTCACTATTCTCAAAGTCTATAGGATTCACCTTGTGGGGCATTGTCGAGGAACCGACTTCCCCTTTTTTAGGTATTTGCGTAATCCAGTTATCAGAAATGTATCTCCACATATCTTGATTCAAATCTATCAACATATTGTTAATTCGTTTTAATCTGTCAAAAACTTCTATATATGAATCATGTGATTCAATCTGAGTAGTGACCAAATTGGGTTCTAGTTTTAGAATTCTAGGTTTCTTATAAAGAGTATTAAATTGCTTAATAAAATTTTCTGAAAACTTCATCCAATCAACTTTTGGATAAGTAGCCTTATGAGCATTATAATTCCCAGAAGCACCGTTTAGCTTCGCTAAAATTTTCTGTCCATACAAGTGATCAAGTGCCCTATCAAGTCTTTGCACAAATACCTTCATCTCTTTCCCGAAAGTGGTAGGCGAAGCACTCTGCCCGTGAGTACGAGCAAGCATTGGTAGGTCTTTATACTTTTTAGCAAGAGTATTCAATTCGGAAATTATTTTCTTAATTTCTGGTACCATAACTTCTCCAAGTGAATCAGAAAGAATCAATGCATAGGAAATATTATTGGTATCTTCAGAAGTCAAAGCAAAGTGCACCCACTCAATACTATCTTTCAAGCTTGTCTTCTTAAGCTGTTCTTTTATAAAGTATTCCACAGCTTTCACATCATGATTTGTAATAGCCTCGAAGTCCTTTATCTTCTTATACGAAATATCATCAAACTTTTCATACAAACTCTCAATCTTTTTTATTTCACTTTCTGTAAATTTCCTCAATCCTGTTTTAGTAGAAAGAGACAAAGATATTAAATATCTGCACTCCATCATTACTCGATACTTCATCAAGGCCTGCTCTGAAAAATACGGTGCCAAGACCTTTATTCTCTCGTAATATCTTCCATCTAGTGAAGTTATAGCTTGCATTATATTTTCTCTAAATTTTTAGTAATTCTTTCCATGATAGGAGTATTGAAATCGTGTTCGAAGGGTTTGCCTGTGATCGTCTCGTATATCTCTATATATCGGCGAGAGAGCTCAGCTACAAGCTCTGCTGGAGCATCTGGCAAGACTTCATCCTTATAGGGATCACAATTATCCTTGAACCACAATCGGAGGAATTCTTTATCGAAATATTCTGGCTCTTCACCTTTACTGAAGCGTTCATCGTATGTATTGGCCTTCCAGTATCGAGAAGAGTCCGGAGTATGAATCTCATCGATAAGTGTCAGCTTGCCATTCTCATCTAATCCCATTTCGTATTTGGTATCTACAAGGATTAAACCATGAGACAGAGCTACCTCTTGCCCTCTCTTAAATAATGCTATAGCAACCCTCTCTACTTCATCAGCTAACTCTTGTGAAAGAAACCCTTCAGAAACTATCTCGGCTGGAGTTATAGGTCTGTCGTGCTCATCTGACTTCGTCGTGGGAGTGAATACTGGCTCACTAAGCTTTTGATTCTTCTTCATTCCTTCAGGTAAGACAAAGTTGCCGAAATCTCTTTGCCCATCTTTATAATGAGTCCAAAGTGAAGTCCCTGTGACTCCTGTAATATATCCACGCACGACGCACTCAATAGGAAGTGGAGAACACTTCTTGGCAACTAAGACATTTGGATCTGGAATACTAATCACATGATTCTGAATAATGTCTCTTGTGTTTTCAAACCAAAAACCACTTATCTGGTTAAGCACCTCACCTTTAAATGGTATGTGAGCGATAATGCGATCAAAGGAAGAATGACGATCCGTCGACACTAAAACTATCTTGTCCTCCATAGTATATATGTCTCTGACTTTACCAACCTTCCTCTCTCCAATATTCTTAAAATCTGTTCCCTTAAGTACATCGTGCACATGTTCTTTTATTAGTTCTATTTTCATATTATTTTAAGACGACTTTCTTATTACCATTGATAATTTTCCCCACTTCAAAAAAACTAAACTTCTGATATTTTTTCAAAATTTCAATTATTTTTTCTTTTTCTTCACTAGGAATTATAAGCATCAAACCAATCCCCATGTTGAAGGCTCGATACATTTCTTCATCTTCAATTTTACCAATTTTCTGCATAAGAGAGAATATCGGCAAAATAGGCCATGAATTAAGGGTTATTTCAGCATCTACATCTCTAGGTAGTACTCTTGGAATATTTTCTATAAATCCTCCACCGGTGATGTGTGCAATGCCGTGGATATCAACTCCAGCATCAAGCATTTCTAAAACAGGTTTAGAATAATTTACGTGAACCTTAAGGAGAGATTCCCCTACAGTCTCGCCGAGTTCATCTACTTTTGTATCTACCTTATATTCTCCAATATCAAATAAAACTTTTCTCGCAAGAGAAAAGCCGTTTGTATGTAAACCACTAGAAGCGAAGCCTAGGATGATGTCACCTTCTTTTATTTTCTCTCCGGTGACTATTTTATCTTTTTCTACAACACCTGTTATACACCCAGCGATATCATGCTCACCCTCTCTGTAAGTTCCCGGCATCTCTGCTGTCTCTCCTCCAAGTAGCGATACACCATTCTCCCTACAAGCTTTCGACATACCAGAAACCATCGCTTCCATTACAGCAGGGTCGAGTTTATCATGCGCTACATAATCTAAGAAGGTAAGAGAGCGTGCGCCCATAGCTAGCAAGTCATCGCAACAATGATTCACAATATCTTCTCCGACAGAATCATATTTACCCATCATACGAGCCACAGATAGCTTTGTACCAACTCCATCAATACTTTGTACGAGGACTGGATTCTTGTAACTTTTTAAAACCTCTCCTATATCGTAGAGCCCACCAAAACTTCCAATCCCTGTAAGCACAGCGCTAGTGTGGGTACTCGCAACATCAGCCTTAATACGACGAACCACTTCATTCCCTGCATCAATATTGACCCCCGCATCTTTGTATAAATCAGCCATAAATTATTTATTTAAATATTTTTGATATCCTAGTTCTTGCAACTTCTCACCCTTCGCTTTATTGTCGGCTTCCATCTTTGCTTTATAAGCGAGCATTTTGTTTTCTAAATCTTTATCAGACATGGCAAGCATTTGTACAGCAAGTAGTCCTGCATTCTTACCAGCATTGATACCTACTACTGCCACAGGTACCCCAGGAGGCATATTCACAGCAGAGAGAAGTGAGTCGAGTCCTTCGAGTGCTTTAGCTTTAACAGGGATAGCTATCACTGGTAGTGGACTTAGGGCAGCCAAAACCCCTGCCAAGTGGAAGGATCCACCGGCCCCAGCTATCATAATCTTGTTACCACGCGTTGATGCATTTACAGCATACTTATGTACCAAGTTCGGTGCTCTATGAGCGGAAGCCACCGTCATCTCGTAAGTTACCCCGAACTCTTCCAGCACTTTCGCCACTTCAGACATTACTTCTAAATCTGAATCCGAACCCATAATTATGCCTACTTTTATATCTTTGTTCATAGCTTTATTTTACCATTATTTAATAAAAATTTAAATTAATGTTTAAAATGTCTAAATCCAGTTGTTACCATAGCCATCCCGTACTTGTTGGCTACGTCGATAGAAGCTTGGTCGTTCTTGGATCCTCCTGGGTGTATAACTGCTACGACTCCTACCTCCCCTGCCAATTCTACACAATCTGGGAATGGGAAGAATGCTTCCGAAGAAAGTACTGAGCCCTTGAGTGAGAAGCCGAACTTCTCTGCCTTGTCGATTGCTTGCTTCAAGGAATCGATACGTGAAGTCTGCCCACATCCCATAGAGAGAAGTGTGCCATCTTTCACTAAGGCTACAGAGTTGGACTTCAAATGCTTCGTGGCAATGGAAGCCATGAGTAAGTCTTGCTCTTCTTGGCTAGTGGCTTTACGTTTTGAAACTGTCGTCATGTCCTCTACGCTCTCTACATGCATATCTCTATCTTGAGTGAGTAGACCTGTAAAGCAAGTTCGCATTTGCTTCGTTGGCAATATCGGATTGTTCCATTTTAATATACGAATATTCTTTTTCTCAGTTAGTATCGCCAGTGCCTCTTTTGTAAAGTCTGGAGCGATTATAACTTCTACGAAAAGTTCTTGCTCTTTTATAAGCCCTGCTATGTCTTCTCCTATTTCTCTATTTGAAGCAAGTATCCCTCCGAAAGCTGAGAGAGGATCAGCATTGTATGCGGCCTTGTATGCTTCAAAAAGTTGACCTTCCCCGCGGACTGCCAGACCGCAAGCATTCATATGCTTGATAATAGCAAAAGCTGGATCTGTAAAATCATTGACCGTCATAAGGGCTGCTTCTGTATCGATAAGATTATTGTAAGAAAGTTCTTTACCATGAAGCTGAGTGAAACTTTCTTCCAAGTTGCCAATGAACTCCCCCTTCTGATGTGGATTCTCTCCATAGCGAAGAGGCACACCTTGGAAGTATCCGGCAATAGCTCGATCGTAAGAGTTTGTAACATTGAATGCATCACCAGCAAATTTCTTTCTTTCTTCTATTGTAGTCTCATTCCCCTTCTCTAATATATCTCTTAGATTTTTGTATTGATGCTTTGAAGGAACAACAACGACGTCATTGAAGTTCTTGGCCCCAGCACGAATGAGAGCAATACCTCCGATGTCAATCTTCTCTATTATATCTTCTTCACTTGCACCACTTGCGAGTGTTTCTTCAAATGGATATAAATCAACTATCACTAAGTCTATGTCTTCTATATTGTGCTCTTTCTTTTCTTTCTGATCATTCACATTGTCTCGACGATTGAGTATGCCACCGAAAATCTGAGGTGCTAAGGTCTTGACTCTGCCGTCGAATACTGCAGGGAAGTTCGTAATAGTTTCTACTTCTGTTACAGGAATCCCTAGCTTCTTTATAAAGTCTGCCGTCCCTCCTGTGGAGATAATCTTCACTTCATATTTGGAAAGTAATTTAACAATTTCTTCTAACCCTTCTTTATTGAAAACTGAAACTAATGCTTTCTTTATTTTTTTATTCATACGATTTTAATAAAAGCGGAACAAATTATTTTATAAAAAACTAGTCTGGCTCCTCGTCCTCCCTCATCCGAGGACTTTTTTTAGAATATAATTTGTGTAGCTTGTTGATAATATATCTCTCCTACTACTCAAACTCCGTAGTAGCTGGAGGCTTGGGTGTAACATCAAAGAACACTCTGACTATGTCTTTGTGTTTGGTTAAAGCATTTGTAATTTCATTTACCATCTCTTCGCTAAAATAATAACCCTTGGCTGTCATGAAGTCTACAGTCTGTACCGCACGAACAACAAGCGAATGTCCGTAGACACGTTCATCCCCTTTTACTCCCACAGAATTTACCCCAAGCAAAGCAACGATAAGCTGGGAAATGTCTTTTGCTACATTATATTTCTTGACTATGTCACTGACAGTTTTATCGGCTTGACGCACAAGCTCTATCTTCTCTTTTGATACAGGAGTCCCAACAACTCTTAGGAATAATCCGGGCCCTGGGAAAGGATTCCTTTCGTATACTTCTTTAGGTAAATTCATAACCCTAGCAAGCTCACGAACTTCATATTTAAATAAATTCCTAAATGGATGTAAATCTTCCACTTCCCAAGCGAGCCCTACATTGTGATGAGTCTTGATCATTGCAGACTGCCCAGCCTTCCCACTTTCGATAATATCTGTCGCAAGAGTTCCTTGTACTATGAAGCCTGCCTCATACTTGGCTATCTGTTCTTCGAATATTCTTTTATAAACATCTCTAAACTTGGCTCGCTTATCTTCTCCATCTATTGTCGTACCGACATTTTTTATAAATTCATCTCCGGCTTCAACTACTATCAGATTCTTCACTCCTGCACTCTTTGCATTTATCTTTAGCTCCTCAAGTTCGCCTGCACGAAGCCCGCCAGTATCTATGGCTACACATATAAGTCTCTCCCTCAATATAGGAGCGAGGATGCTTGCCAGAGTCGTAGAATCCACCCCGCCTGAGACTCCGAGTACTACGTTTTGCTTTTTCTCATCTTTTGTTTTCTTATTTATGTCATTTAAAACTTCCTCTTGGATTTCTTTTATCAGATCGGTAGGATTCCAGTCTTTCACACACCCTCCCATATTCAGAAAGTTTTGAAGAATCTTTTTCCCTTCTTTTGTATCTACGACTTCTGGGTGGAATTGAATTCCCATTACACGATTCTCCTTATCTGTCATAGCAGATATTCCACCAGAGGTGGCAATAGAAGTAAAACCATCTGGAAGTTTTGAAACAGTATCACCATGACTTGCCCAAACTTGCGTCTTGCCTGATACATTATTAAAGAGAGGGTGAGTAATATCTAAAGACACTTCAGCTGGCCCATACTCACGATTGGCAAGTGGTCGCTCTACAACCCCACCCTTCTTATGAGCAAGAAGTTGCATACCATAACAAATTCCTAGTATCAAATATTTTGCACCAGTCGTATCAAGGGACTCTGGAATCTCTGGAGCTCCTTCATTGTGCACACTAAAATTACTGCCAGAAAGTATGACGGCTTTGGGATTATTGTTCTCTAGCCACTTATCTACAGACCTAGGTGGAAGTATAATACTACGCACTCCAAGCTCGCGAAGAGTCCTACCAATAACAAGTGTATATTGTGACCCATAATCCACGATAAGAATTTGCATAGAATTCATAGACCCATAATATATTAATTTTGGAAATAAGAAAAGCGGGGAGATTCTTAATCTAAACATGAGATAATATTTGGAGGGAAATAATAAATAAGTATAAATAAAAAAAAGAGCACTCTTATTAGTAAGTACTCTTTTTTATTTCTTCAATACAATAATTGGATTTATTTCCATACAACAACTATTGCATAAGGTGCCTCAGTTGGAGAATATGCCAATGGTAAATCTCCTTCGTCTCTTTTAATAATCTCAGGTCTATATCCTTCTTTTTCAAGGAAATGAAAAACTTCTTGTTCGTGAAGTGGCCAGTCTTCAATTTCAGCCCCACTTCTAGACTCTGAAAGATTTCCACTAAGAATAATTTCAACAACATAGTAATCATGACCACTCTTTGCCCATGACAACAAGGTCTGATCGAAGTTCTTATATTGTTTCTCAATCTTCTTTCTTTCTTTTTCTCTTTCAATTTTTTCTTGCTTCTGTTGTTTTAGTCTTTCGTTTTCAACAATCGCTTGTCTATAATTAGTGACTTCGGTGCGTAATTGATTAAATAAGTCATTTTTCATCTCATTAGGTATTAGATTGTGAATATTTAAAAATTATCTTTTTTCTTTCACAATACATTTTTCAATCTGTAAAGTCAAGGGGTTGTGAATAAAAGAAAAGTTTACTTACGGTTTATTTATATGCTAATATGTGAGTATATTATGACTACAAAAAATAACGATAATTTTAAAGAGGGGCTGACTTATGACGACGTTTTGCTTGTGCCTTTGTATTCGGAAGTATTACCAAGAGATGTAGATATAACTTCTCATCTAACCCGCAATATCAAGCTCAATGTGCCGATTATTTCGGCTGCTATGGATACTGTAACTGAAAGTGTCATGGCAATAGCCATGGCTCAAGAAGGAGGCATTGGCATACTTCACAAGAACATGACTATAGAGAATCAAGCAAAAGAGGTACGTAAGGTGAAGCGTTCTGAGAGTGGAATGATTAGCGACCCTATAACTCTGACAGAAGAAGTACTACTTGAAGAAGCTCTTGAAATAATGAAAAAGAATAAGATTGGTGGTATTCCTATTGTCGATAAAAATATGGAACTTAAAGGAATACTTACAAACCGCGATGTTAGATTCCAGAAAAATTTAAAACTCCCTGTAACAGAAGTTATGACGAAAACAAATCTCATCACTGGTAGCATCGGTACAAATTTAAAAGAAGCTGAGGCAATACTTACAAAATACAAAGTTGAGAAGTTGCCCCTCGTAGATAAAGTGGGCAAGCTCGTTGGCCTTATAACTTACAAAGACATTATGAAAGTAAAGTCTCGCCCAAATTCTTGCCGAGATAGTTTCGGTAGACTCCGCGTCGGTGCGGCTGTCGGAGTCACTGCCGATACACTACAAAGGGTAACAGAACTTGAAGAGAATGGAGTAGATGTTGTAGTTATAGACACTGCTCACGGCCACTCAAAAGGAGTAATCGATATGGTGAAGAAAATCAAGAAAGCATTCCCTAAGCTTGATATCATTGCTGGCAATATAGCAACAGGCGAAGCTGCATTAGACCTTATCAAAGCAGGTGTAGACGGAGTGAAAGTCGGCATAGGCCCCGGATCTATATGTACTACTCGCGTAGTCGCAGGTGTAGGCTATCCACAATTCTCAGCTGTATATGAAGTTGCTAAAGCTATTAAGGGCACTGGTATACCAGTCATTGCAGATGGAGGCATACACTCTACAGGAGATATTCCCAAGGCTATCGCTGCAGGTGCAAGTTCTATAATGGCTGGATCATTCTTCGCAGGAGTAGAGGAATCCCCTAGCGAGACTATAATATTTGAAGGAAGAAAATTTAAAACTTATCGAGGAATGGGTTCCGTAGAAGCTATGGAACAAGGTTCTAAAGATAGATATTTCCAAGATGCAGAAGACGATATTAAGAAGCTTGTACCTGAAGGCATCGTCGGAAGAGTCCCCTTCAAAGGAACACTTTCTGAAGTTATATATCAGTTAGTTGGTGGATTACGAGCTGGAATGGGTTACTGCGGAGCTAAGGATATTAAGTCACTTCAGAAGAAAGCAAAATTTGTAAGAATCACAACATTTGGAATAAAAGAAAGTCATCCACACGATGTTTTTATTACTAAAGAGGCCCCAAATTATAATTTAGGGAATTAATAAATATTTACATATGCAAAAAAATAATAAAGGGTTCATAGATGTATTAGTCGGTCTTCAGTGGGGAGATGAAGGTAAGGGTAAGAACATAGATGAACTTCTTTCAAATGGCGTCTACTCGGCAGTGGCACGCTTTCAAGGTGGAGCAAATGCAGGACATACCATAAAGTCTGGTGACATAACTTTCATTGGACACATTATCCCTTCAGGATGTCTTCGAAAAGATATTGAGTTATACATTGGTAACGAAGTTGTAGTTGATGTGGTGTCCTTGATTAAAGAAATATCTCAGCTTAAAGATTTGGGCTTCGATATTAAGGAGCGTCTTTATATTTCTAATCGTGCGAAGCTTGTCTCTTACTTACATCCATTTATAGACCAAGCAGAAGAAGCTTACCGAAGCAAGGGTGGCAATAAAATAGGCACAACTTCTCGAGGTATCGGGCCTGCATACAGTGACTCTCGTTCTAGGAAAGGACTTCTTGTAGGTGATTTAAATTTTACTGATTTCGAACAGAAGGAAAAGGAGTTAACTGAACTACATATGGACATACTAAATATGTACAAGAATGAATGCGACTTTGATATGGACGAAGACAAGATAAAAGAAGCAAGAGAAAAGTGGCTTCTCACACTAGAAGAACTCAAGAAATTAAATATTTGCGATCTCTCTTTCTTGATACAAAAAAGACTAAGTGAAGGAAAGAATATTTTGGCTGAAGGAGCACAAGCAGTAATGCTGGATATTGACTTTGGTGACTATCCTAATGTGACTAGCTCCAATACTCTGCCTGCCAATGTCTGCCTTGGCTTGGGGGTGCCTCATACTATGATCAGGAATGTGTATGGAGTTATAAAGGCTTATACAACCAAAGTGGGTGGAGGTACTTTCCCTTCTAGAATAAGTGACCTTGCTGTCGAGAAACTTTTCCAAGATGCTGGGCATGAATTCGGAGCAACAACAGGACGTCCTCGCATGTGTGGATGGCTTGATCTATTTGCACTTCGTTATGCAATAGGTCTCTCTGGTGCCAATAAAATTTTCATAAATAAAGCCGACATTTGCCCTGCGGAAAATATTGAAGTAGTAACTGGCTATGAGATTAATGGGAAAATTTTAGAAGAATTCCCTCTTCGCCTAAATGAAGTCACAGGTGTAAAAACAGAGAAGCTAGCAGGTTGGGGAGAAGCAAATTTCGGAATTAATGATAAAGAGAAAGCAACACCTGAGCTTGTGACTTATTTAAATTATATTAAAGATAAACTCTCTGACTTGGATGTAGAAATTATATCCGTAGGTACAGGGCCAGATAGAGAGAATTCTATTAATTGGTAAAAATATAAAAAGTAAAAGGCATCCATCAGGGTGCCTTTTATTTTATAATTTCTGATTTTCCTTCTCTTAAAAACTAGTCTTCGAGAACATGAAAATCTTTTTGGAATTCGTCTTCTTCATCATCCAACTCGTCTACTATAGACTCGTCAAATTCGTCTTCGTTTTTTTGGGGCATAATATATGAATTAAGGATTTATTTTCATCTTACCAAACTACCCACGTATTGCAAGTGCTTTCTTGCCTATATCTTTCCTATAGTACATTCCTTCGAAAGATATCTCTTCTACCGCTTTATACGCACTAGCCAGTGCTTCTTCTAAAGTATCCCCTACAGCAGCCACCCCTAAGACTCGCCCACCATTGGTGATCAAGTTTCCATCATCATCATTTTTCGTACCAGCATGGAAGGCTATTATCCCTTCTTGTTGTTCTGCCTCTTCTATACCCTTAATAACTTTCCCTTTTTCATATTTATCTGGATATCCACCTGAAGCAAGAACTATAGTACAAGCTGACAACTTTTTCCAATTTATTTGTACTTTATCGAGAGTGCCATCTATACATGCGTCCACAATATCTAGTAAGTCAGTATCTAGGAGTCGCATATAAGTTTGAGTTTCTGGGTCACCAAAGCGAGCATTATATTCTAAAATTTTTGGACCACTAGAAGTTAGCATAAGTCCAGGGTAAACTACACCAGAGAAAGTATTACCATCTTCACGCATTCCTTTTAAAGTCGGAGCTATAATTTCATCCTCTATATTTTTCAAAAGCTCACCACTCACAAATGGTAATGGTGCAATAGTTCCCATACCTCCAGTATTTGGGCTGGTATCACCTTCTCCTATACGCTTATGATCCCCAGATGTTGGGAAAACTGAATAATGTAAACCATCAGTGAAAGCATGTGTCGAAATCTCAGGTCCTATAAGAAATTCCTCAATGACTATTTCACTTCCTGCGTCTCCGAAAGTTTTCTTCACTAGAATATTCTCGATTGCTAGATTAGCTTCCTCTAAACTCTCACATATAAATACTCCCTTACCAAGAGCGAGTCCACTTACTTTCACTACAACAGGCAAACTATGATTCTCTAAATACTTCTTTGCAAGTTCATAATCGGTAAAAATTTCAAACTTGGCCGTTGGCAAATTGTGCATAGCCATGAAATTCTTCGAAAATGCTTTCGATGCTTCAAGCTGGGCTGCATTCTTCGAAGGGCCGAAAATTCTTAAACCTTTCTTTTGAAATTCATCCACAATTCCCAAGGCTAGCGGATCATCCGGTATAGCCAGAGTCAGATCTATCTTTTCTTTCTTTACAAATTCTATCAGAGCCTCTATATCTGTGGCTTTGATATCTACATTGGTACCAAGACTTGCCGTCCCTCCATTCCCCGGAGCAAAGTAAAGCTCCTCGCACCTCTCCGACTGGCTGATCTTCCACCCTATCGCATGCTCTCTCCCCCCTCCCCCTATTATTAAAATCTTTTGTTTTTGCATTTTATATCTTTAATTAAAAATAAATTAATTTGTAATTTTCTCCCAGATAGGGGCTCAACCCCTATCTGGAATTATTAATAAACTTCCCCTTGATAACATTTCTCACAGTATACTATTTCTGGTTTATCGATTGACCAAGATGTTTTAATATCTTTCCCACACTTATCACACTTACGGTTGTGAATTTCAATTGGATTTAAAAGCCGAGTGCGAGCACGATCACGACAAAGAAAACATTGGTGCGGTACAGGTAAATTAAACCTCTTATAAAAATTTAGTTCCATTTCAATCAATTTATAATTCTTACCACATGTTTCGCATTTTAAAATTTCTTGTAAGATATCATCCTTAACATCTTTTATATGTTCTGGAATTTCTATCGTTGCATTTTGGTAATCCTTTGGTTCAACATCACGCCAATTTAAACCTTCTTTCTCTGCTTCTTCTTTTTCTAAAGGGAACCATTCCATTGCAGCTGATTCATTGTATGCCCAAGGAGACAGTTCCCCTGGAATCATTTCCCCATAACCATACTTCTTACCAGCTTTGTCTATATAGGGAATTTCCATCATTTGTTTCTTTAATTTTTCTACAATTTTTATATATTCTTCTTTAGTATACTGTTTATTTAAAATGCAATATTCACCTTTTCTAATTCCTACACACCCAAACATATTGTTTGAAGAATGACACCCAAAACAAAATTCTAAATTTGTTCCAACATAATTCCACGCACTGAATTTTACATTATTGATATTTTGACCAACCCAAGTAGATTCATACACAAGCTCCGCCTGTTCACCAAAAAGTGTATAATCATAGCAATCTGCAACAGGCCCAGTCTTTAGAAATTGACAGTAGCGACAATCTTTCGCTTTACGCACCATATAAGAATCATAAACATTCTTTGAATTATAAACATACTCACCAGTGGTATTGTGACTATTTCTATTGTTAAATTGCTTGCGTGGTTGTGTTAATAAAAAGGCCATAGCTGACTTCCGGAATTTCTCTAGATTCTCTGTACTTCCGAAATCATACTTTTTGAAAATTTCTTGAAATTCAGCTTTCTCATATTGTTTATTAAAAATACAATATTTCTTTTTATTAAGATTCACACAACCTACACAGTCTGAACAGCCAACACATGAACGACAAAACCACATATTCATAGAACCGACAACATCCTCGCAAAAAAAAGTTTGATAGCTAGAATGCGTAATAATATTCCCGTAACCCATTTGATCATGACGGGTATAAGAACAATCAATGGAATCTTTAACATCACCAACCAAGTTTAAATATGCACAATTCTCTCCGTCAGTAATTCTAAAACATAAATAACAATCTTTACATTGGCTGGCAGCATTACAATAACTACTTCGAATCATTGATGAATGCTCGGTATAAAGAGAAGGTAGTGGCACATCTTTAATAAGCTCTCCATATTGTTCTAAGAATGGGCGAGACCAATCAATCTCCCCACCATAATCTTTCGGATCCCATTTATCACTCCACCAAATATCCTGACGGTAAATTTTGTGGGGTGAATCTTTGTGATGTGTAGTTATAACTTCTTCGCCAGTAAAATCACACTTTCTTTTGTACAAGATCTGATATCCTTGCCAAGATAGCCTGCGCTTCAAACGACATTCTGGGCACCAAGTAGGTGGAGGAACTTTTATCTTCTCATAGAAAAGAAAATCATCAGGCTCTATAATGAAGTCTTTTTTACAATTCTGACATATTCTATTTTCTGATTGATATTCCATAACATTACTATCTTAATAATTCTGTTACTAATGCCACCATTTGATCTTTATTTTTCGGATTACTTTCAGCAATTAAGAGAGTAAGAGTTGTAAGAGTCGCTGGATTTATATTTCTAAAACCTTTTACTTTCGTTTTTCTTAAAAACCAAATAAATGTAAATGCCCCAGAACGCTTGTTCCCATCTATAAAAGGATGATTCTTGACCATAAAGTACAGCAAGTGTGCTGCTTTTTCTTCGGCAGTTTTATAAAGAGGCTTACCTCCAAAAGTTTGCATTACATTCCCCACTATTCCCTCTATACTTCCATTTTGTCTTTCTGTCGCAAATAATTCCGTCGCTTCTTCTTTACTCATCAATTCATTCTTAAGGTTAAAAATTGCAGAAAGTAATTCTTCTCCAGTTAGTTTAACATTTTTTTTATTTACTCCTTTAATTTGCAATAACTCTTTATCATAAGCATCTAAAGATACCCAAGTACTTGCAAACTCTTTAATCAAATCTAAAACAGCCTTAGGATCAAGGGTAATATGGTCTGGCAATAAATTCTGAATACTTTCAACAGTTTTTAAGAAAGAATCATAATTTTTACCTATTTGCTTACGGTTTATTGTATAGCCTTTAGTCATATGTTCTCGTAGTGTCTTAGTAGCCCATTGTCTAAAAGCTATTGCCACTTTTGAATTTGTTCTATATCCAATAGATAAAATAACATCTAATGAATAAAAAGCTACTGGTTTATCAGAATTTGCAATGTGCATTTTTTGCACATTGCTTTTCTCATTAATTTCTTTATCTTTTAAAAGATTATTGATATGTTTTGTGATTACAGATCTTTCAACATTAAAAACTAGAGCAATTTGCGCCTGTGTAGCCCATATTGTATCACTCTTAACATCCCCACGAAGCTCTAATGCCCCATTTTTAGTTTGATATATAACTATTTTATTATTTTTATCTTCTTTTTTCATATTTACATTTCAATTATACCATAGACACTTATTTAGCAACTTCCAGACATAAGTCCAACTTATGTCCAAATAACTAATACACCTCATTTTGGTAACATCGTTCACAGTATACTATCTCAGGACGTTCTGGGGCATAAGAAGTTTCAAATTCATTGGTACAGCCTTCTTTCATACATTGTCTATGCCAGAGCTTCATAGGGTTTCGTTGAGCTAAGCGTTCATAATGTCTACAGTTAGGACAGAGACGAGGTAAGGGTAGGTTCATACGTCTGTAGAAGGATAATTCTTCGGGGATAATCTTGAAGGCTTCAGTACATTGTTGATTACAAGTACCCTTATGGGAGCATTCTATGACTTTGTTTAAGATATCGTTGTCTTGTATGTCATTTATAGAGTCAGGGATGTCTTCTGTGTGGATATCTATAGTATAGTTACGTTCTTCTTTGTCTTTCCATTTGTATCCTTGTTCTAGGGCTTGTTCTTTGGTTAGAGGATAGTATTCTTGAGCGATGGTTTCGTTGTAGGCAAAGGGAGAGAGTTCAGATGGGAAGAATTCACCGTATTTGTAGACTCTACCTTTAGAGTCTATGTAGGGCTGGTCGGACATGTGCTGGATGATTTTGGGAACCAACTCTTCGTACTCTTCCTTGGTGTATTGGCGGTTGAGGATGCAGTATTGTTTGGAGCGGAGGGAGACGCAGGCGAAGAGATTTTTATTATTTTTAATGCAATAAACAGAATATAAAACATCTAATGAAAATCCAACAAGAACATCAAAAAATAAATTATGCCCACTGACAGAAGTACTCTCATACATCAATTCCCCTTCTGCTGCGCAAGATAAATCCATACTATCCTTTAAGTCACTATCAATATCATTCACAAATTTACAATTTTGAGATTTAAAAATATTAAAGGATTGCTTACAATTATCACAATTCCATATATTATTACCGGTACAATTATTTGTTTGAATATTACTATTTTCTTTATTAATTGAATCTAACTTTAATTGTTTGAATAATTTAGAAACATTTTCTCTTGCCGAAAAACTTCCATTAATATATTCTTTTTTTATTTTTTCATATTCATCCTTTGTATATTGCTTATTTAGAATACAATATTTTTGATTTCTTAAATTCGAGCAAAGAATGCAGGAAAAACAACCTTTACAATTATATAAAAAGTGAGAATCTAAACAATCTTTGCATTTTTCAAGATTACTTGATGTACTTGATTCTTGACTATCAATACACTGATAACATAAATCAAGTTTCTTAGAATAACTATTGTCTTGTGAATCTTTTGAAAAGTGACAAGCATTAGAATAAAACACATTCTCTCCATAACCTAAATCAAAACACATATAGCTGTTCTTGCTATTCCAAGCGTAATTTATATATGGACAATTAAAATTATTGAGAGAATTTAAACTTTGGCGAGGAACTTTTTTTATCAAATCAAAAAGCTGATTAAAAAATGGTCTGGAAAAATCATAATCAACACCATAATCCATAGGATCCCAATTGTCACTCCACCAACAATCAACACAATATACAGGAAATGTATTTTCAGTTGGATATACTGAAATAATACTCTTTTTACATAAATCACAATTGCTTTTATATAAAGATCTCTCGTTTCTCCAAATCATCCTCCTTATTTTTCTACATTCTGAACAAAAAGTTGGTGGAGGGACTTTGATTTTCTCGTAGAATAGAAAGTCATCGGGCTCGATAATGAAGTCTTCCTTACAATTCTGACACCCCAGTACTAAATTTTTATATTCTTTTTCCATATTTTCTATTCACTTCATTAGTATATTTATTTTATCTAAAATCTTATTTAATCGAAAAATTAGTACGGGGCAAGGTTCTTTATTTCTGATTCCATAGTATTATTATACCAATTCTAACCCCTATTATCCATTTGGGTACATTTTAATTGCTAGTTTCTTACATTCTTCGAGAATTCCCTCTTCTTCTGGCAAGACAAGCGGAACTTCACGGTGAAATTCGGATACAGTGCCACTCACAAAATCTTTTAGTAGTTCTATTTGAACTTCGTGTTCTACAAGCAGGACTCGAGCTTGTAAGCTCTCGGCTGTATCGTCAGGTAATATTGGTATTTGTTTTCTTTTTAATACTACACCTTCGTCAAACTTTGCTGTTACTCGGTGTGCCGTCGCCTCAGTCCAGAAATCTCTCTCTACTTTTTGTACAAAGGAAAGTCTAGCTTGATGCACTCGCATACCATACATACCGACTCCTCCGAAGTCTAGGTGTCCGGCTTGCCCGCCTGAATTACTTGTATTTTGGCGGGTGTCGAGTGGCCCTGGATGCTGGTTGATAATCATTCCCTCAAATTCATTGATTACATTCTCGGGAGTCATTACCATCCAGCCATATTGACCAATGAAGTCCACATTTCTCTTTCTGCATTCCTCTATAATTTTCTCTCCAAATTTTTCCCGAGTCTCAAAACTTTTCGGATTTATAACTAAAATATCCTCTTCTTTTATTCCAAGTCTGCTGGCCCTCTCTATGCCTCCCGCATTTTCCTTACTCGCTATGACTAAGGCGGGTATGACACTCGAAAGTACCCCACTATGGCAAGCTTTGATAATAGCTTCCATTGTAGTTCCTCCTCCTGAAATAAGTAATGCAATCCTCATATATAAAAAATTAATTTTTAAACCTCAAGCTATCATACTTTATCTCTTTTTCATGCTCATATATAGGCAATGGATACTCTCCATTGAAAGCAGATAGGCATAGTCGCCCCTTGGGTAATCCTGTAGCTTTTACCATGCCATCGATAGATAAGAAAGTAAGAGAAGTAGCTCCTATGAATTGTCTTGTCTCTTCGATTGTCTTCTGTGATGAAATTAAATTTTCTTGACGAGGTGTATCTATACCGTAAAAGTCTGGGAATTTGACAGGAGCAGAAGCAACTAAAAAGTGAACCTCCTTAGCACCTGAATCAAAGAACATTTTAGCTATATCTCGAGAAGTATTACCGCGAACAATCGAATCATCTATGACTCCTACTCTTTTCCCTGTAACTAAACTTCGAAGAACAGTGAGCTTCATTTTTATCTTCTGTTCGCGATTGGCTTGAGTCGGCTCAATAAATGTCCTATGAATATATCTATTCTTATTTAAAGCCATTTCAAAAGGAACTCCAGATGCATGAGAATAACCAATAGCAGAAGGAATAGCTGTCTCAGGTACTGGAACGATGAGATCGAGTTTAAGTTTAGGATTTTCCTTAAATAACATTTTGCCGAAATTTTTACGGACTTCGTAGACAGATTGTCCAAGTATCTTGCAATCATGACGAGAAAAATAAACGAATTCAAAAATATCAAACTTAGGATCTGCTGTAGCTAATATTGTACTTTTCATACCACTTTTAGAAACAGTCACCAACTCACCAGGGAGAACTTCTCTTAAGAATTTAGCATTAACCGTTCGAAGCCCACAGGTCTCTGAAGCGAAAACTGTCTCTTCCCCATTTGTTCCGACTACTAGAGGTCTTATTCCTCTAGGATCACGGAAGGCAACGAGTTCCTTGGTTGAAAGTGCTACACAAGAAAATGCTCCAGTAAAAAGTGGATACGCCTTCTCTACCGCTTTAGACAGTGACATTCCTTTATCCATATAAAACCCAATAGCCTTCGCCATAAGTTCAGAATCTGAATGTCCCTTCGTCACTATTTTATTATTCTTAAGAAAATCTTCCAATGCTTTAGTATTAGGTAGATTGCCATTGTGAGCAAAAGCAAATTTATCGTTGTGAACAATCGGCTGAGCATGCTTTGTACTAGAACCACGAGAAGTAGAGTAACGGTTGTGTCCAATAGCTGCGAAACCTTCAAGACTTTTAATTATCTTCTCTGTATATACCTGACTTACAAGTCCTGATTTCTTGTATGAAAATATTTTCTTCCCATCGGTAGATGCTATACCTGTCTGCTCTTGACCCCTATGCTGCAACGCAAAGAGTCCAAAGTAAGCATAACGAGCAGCTTCTTTGCCATCCCAAATTCCAAAAACTGCACATTTTTCATTTATCCCATTAGAGATTTTCATAAATATTTTTTTGTAATTTAATAATGTTATAATTCATATATAGTGTTATCTCTAACGGGATTCAATTTTCATTTCTTTATTTATTAAAATAATTTATTGCATTCTTAAATAAAATAAGTCCTGCACCTTCATCTGTTTTTCTTTTTTTATTTTTCTTTGTTTGCCAAAGTGGTGTTTGATGGAAGAATTGCGCACGTTCAGGATGAGGCATCATACCTAAGACTCGCCCCTGATATCCTAATATCCCTGCAATATCATGCATTGCTCCATTTGGATTGGCTTCTAAACTTTGGAATTTGCAAATCTCCCCACTCGTATAAGTGAAAGCTATCTGCTTATTCTTTACCATTTCTTTGTATTCTTTAGAACTTATCAGGTATCTTCCCTCTCCATGAGCAATCGACAAAGAAATATCCTTTATACCAGTGAGCCAAGGACTCTTCCCTATAGATTTCAAATCTACCCAGCGGTCAATATACTGTCCATTCTTGTTGTGAGTGAGAGCTCCCGGCAAAACACCCAGGGAAGTTAATATCTGAAATCCATTACAAATACCAATTGCTAAAGTATCCTGAGACAAGAATTCTTCTAACTCTTTCGATAAATGATTCTTAAATTTATTGGCATAAGCCTTACCACTACCTGTATCATCTCCATAAGAGAACCCTCCAGGGAAAACAAGTATCTGGTACTTAGAGAGCATTTTGGGTTCTGTAATCAAATCATTGATATGCACTATGTCAGCCTTGCCTCCGACAGATTCAAATGCAAACTTTGTTTCCTCTTCGCAGTTGAGTCCGTATCCAGACATTATTAAAATCTTTGGTTTTTTTATAGTATTTTTTTTCATCTCATTTTATTTGAAAACTCATGATAAATTGTAAACAACTTTTTAAGGTTTGTATCGATTACTTTTTTATTGTTCTTATCAAGAATAATAAATTTATCATTCTTTAGTACAGTTCCAAGCTTGGCATATGCAATTCCTTTCACTGCCTTTTCAAATTTAGATATATCTTCCTTTGAAACTGTTACAAGAATTCTACCCTGACTTTCAGAGAAGAGAGCTTCGTCAACTCCAGAGTAATTGCCTGGAAGATTTTTTAAAGAAATATTTACTCCAAGCATTCCACCAATAGATGCTTTAGCTAAAACAATAGCCAAACCACCAGAAGTCAAAGAAGTTGCAGAGCGAATCAACTCTTTCGTAATTGCTTTTTCTAGTGCTTGGTAAATTTTCGTATTCTTTTTGAAATCAACTTTCGGCACGTCGTTACCTATAGCATTTTCATCTCCATTTTTCTTTGAGATCATTTTGTAATATTCGCTTCCCCCCAATTCGTTGAAAGTCTCTCCTAATATATAGATACTGTCTCCAGCATTTTTAAATGAAGGCGAGACTGTTTTATAAATATCAGGCATAACTCCAATCGCAGAAATAAGAAGTGTGGGAGGTATAGAAATCGCCACAGGATTACCAAATTCATCATAACCCTTAAAATCATTAAACATACTATCCTTACCTGAAATAAATGGAGTACCATATCCGACTGCATAATCATAGCAAGCCTTGAGTGCTTCTATAAGCTCATAGAGTTTATTCTGGTCATAAGAAGAACACCAGCAGAAATTATCCAAGATTGCTAAACCAGAAAGTGAAGCCCCTGCACAAATAGCATTACGAATGGCTGTATCTATAGAACAAGCAGCCATATGATAAGTATTAATAAAAGAATAAGTAGGATAAAGCCCGCTTGAAACTACTACTCCCTTCGAAGAAGAAAGTACAGGTCTGAATACTTGCGCTTCTGTATTTATTCGTCCCCTACCATCTAACGGCTTTAATACAGAAGAAGCTTGAACCTCATGATCATACTGATCTGCGATAAAAGAAAATCCAGCAATATTTTTATCTTTAAGTAATTCTTCGAAAACTTTTGTCCTATTCTCTCCTTTTGGAATTTTCGGAGTACTATTATTGTGAACTATAGGAGAACTCTCTAAATGTTTCTTAGGAAGTCCGTCATGCAAAAATTCTAATGAAATATTCATGATTTCTTTTCCATTATAATTCACAATACACTTTCCTGAATTGGTGAAAGTACCCACAACTGAAGCTTCTACTCCACGACTATCCATTAATTTATTGAAAGTACTCCATTTCTCTTTTGGTACAGATAGAGTCATGCGTTCTTGTGATTCTGAAATCCAAATTTGCCAAGGTTGAAGCCCTGGATACTTCAATGACACTTTCTCTAAATCAACAACAACTCCTCCACATTCCTTGGCCATCTCTGCGATAGAGCAAGATATTCCTCCTGCACCATTATCCGTAATGCTCGTATATAAATCCATACTACGTGCTTCTTTGACTATCGCATCACTTAATTTCTTCTGAGTTATAGGGTCACCTATCTGGACTGCAGTCGCAGGACTTGTAGAATCCATCGCGACAGAAGAAAATGTTGCACCGTGGATTCCATCGGCTCCCACTCTTCCACCGACTACCACAACAAGGTCACCATTCTGAGCTTCTTTCTCGTGGGAAAGTTTACCATTTATCTTCCTAGGAATAATTCCAACTGTCCCTACGAAAACTAAAGGCTTACCTCTAAAACTATCATCGTATTTTACAAATCCAGAAACTGTTGGAATACCAGAACAATTTCCCCCGACGTTTACCCCCTTTATGACTCCATCCATTATTCTCTTTGGAGGAAGCATCTTCTGAGTTAAATTCTTGTCTTTATATAATGCTCTCGTATCATACGGATTCCCAAAGCAAAATCCATACATATTTGCAACTGGCTTTGCTCCAAGCCCAAATCCAATAGTATCTCTATTGACTCCAACTATCCCTGTAATTGCCCCACCAAATGGATCTAGGGCCGAAGGACTGTTGTGCGTCTCAACTTTATGTGTAACTAAATAATCTTTATCAAAAACAATTCCACCCGAGTTATCTGAGAAAACTGAAATACAAAAATCGTCTTTTCCTTTTTGGGCTCTTATTTTATTTGTAGCTCCTTTAATATAAGTTTTATACAAGCCGTCATTAATATCATCAATAGGATTGGCGAAAATCGTATGCTTGCAATGTTCAGACCAAGTCTGGGCCAAAGATTCCAGCTCTATGTCTTTGGGATTTCTGCCAAGAGTTTTAAAATAGTCCTTTATAACTTTCATGGATTCTAGATCCAAAGCAAGTGGACCTCTACGTACACCATCATTCCCCAAAATTCCTTCTTTGCCTATTTTAATAAGCTCTTCATCTGCAAGTGAAAGAGGAACTTCTATAAAATCTTTCTGTTTAGTTAGGACAACTTTTGGAATCTTTAATGGTAGATTGTTCTCTTTCTTAATTTCTCCGATATCATATATATAACCTTTCTCAATCAGTGGATTGTGAAGTGAAAGGGAAACTTTCTTGGCATCTTCACTACTAATTGACCCAGAAATTAAAAAAGCTTTTGAAGTGAAGACCTCTAAGCTTGTATCATTTTTTATATGCAATAAATCGACAATAGTTTCCTTGGCTGTGTGGGCAACGTTGTCCGTAACTCCAGGCAAAAAACCAATTTCTATTATTTGAGAGAAGTTTTTCTCTTTTACCCCCAAGTCCAAAGATGTTGGTAATTCGTTGATTAGAAACTTTTCAAAATTCTGATTCGTAAGCGATTCCGCTACTTTTGTAAGTTCACCGCTCGATAGTTCTCCATTGATAATGTAGGTGTCAAGAATCGACAAGTGTGTGATTCTACCCTTTAATCCTAAACCTTGCCACGATTTTAAAAATAGCCTAGTTCGGCTATCTTCTCCTTTGGGCAAAACATACAATCGTGAAATCATGTAAGTATTATATAATACCAAAAATATAAAAACAAATACCCCAATTTCCTAGCCTACCTTACCAATTTTTGTTACAATATACACATGGAAACATCTAAAACTGAGAAATACTTTTTATTTGGCCTTTTGGCCATAGTGCTTGTATTAACATTAGCGATACTTTATCCCTTCTTGGCTATCTTCATCTTGGCTGCTGCTTTTGCTGTGGTTATTAATCCTGTATATTTATGGATTAAAAAAAACATCACAAAGAATAAATCAGGGTTTTCTTCTTTTATAACCATGCTCCTTTTCTTGTTTGTTTTATGTGTACCAATATTCTTCATAGGAAATGTAATCTTCAAGCAAGCACAAAGTGCCTACCAGTTCATAACTTTAAATGGAGATACTAGTGTCTTTATTCAAAAAGTAGATACCTCTATCAACAACTTAATGCCCGATGGATTTACTTTCAATACACATGAAAAAGTTGTAAGTCTTACTTCTTTCCTTTCAAGTAATATTGGGAACTTCTTTACTGCAACTTTCAATACTATCCTAATGGCGCTACTTACAATCTTTACAATGTTCTACTTACTCAAAGATGGAGAAACATGGAGAGCAGGCTTGGTAAAGATTCTGCCTTTATCAGAAAAAAATATTAACGAAGTACTTTCTAGTTTGAAAGATTCTGTAAATAGAATCATCAAGGGTTCCTTCTTCATCGCTATCGTTCAAGGTATTCTATCTTGGGTTGGACTTTGGATTTTCGGAGTTCCTAATCCTGCATTATGGGGAGTCGTCGCAGGGCTTGCCTCTTTTGTCCCTACACTTGGAACCTCTATTGTCTTTGTTCCCTCCATATTGTTTTTACTATTTACTGGCATGCAGATACAAGCCTTGGGATTACTTTTATGGGCAATGGTACTCGTAGGAACCGTAGACAACATCCTCTCTCCTTATATTATATCGAAAAATACAGAAGTGCCTTCTATCTTCATATTATTCTCAATATTGGGTGGTATCTCTCTAATGGGACCTATAGGTATCCTTATAGGACCACTTGTTTTAAGCTTACTTTACAGTCTTGTTGCTATTTATAGAAAAGAAGTAATCCGATAAGGTTGTTATGCTGACATGCCAGCTATATACCCTGTCGTCCAACAAATCTGAAGACTATAACCTCCTGAATTTCTACTAATATTAAGTAGATCTCCTGTAATATATAAATTAGGAATTAGTTTTGAAGACATTGTTTTCATGTTTACTTCTTTAAGTGATACTCCTCCATCTGCTACTACAGATCTCTCATAGCCCATAAGATTTGTAACTTCTATAGGAAGATTCTTTAGAAGTTTTACAAACTTTTTTCTAGATTCTTTACTTATACTATGTACCTTTATACCAAAATCTAAATCTGTATCGATAAGTTCTATAGCTTTAGTCATGCCTTCTGGTACAATTTCTTTCAGAATAGTTCGCCACATTTTATTTTTATTTGCATCGAAAGTTTTAATAACAAATTCTTCTAATTTTCCTTCATTAGTATCAGGAAAAACATCTATATAAGCTCTCACTAAGCCAGACTGAAGTAAGTCAGAAACTTTACGAGAGCTATTCAAAATAAGCGGACCGGAGAGACCAAAATGGGTGAAGAGAATTTTGCCTATTTTTGAAAATTGCTTTTTCCCTTCTAGAAAGAAAGTAATCTTCATAAAAGAAAGAGTTACCCCTGCTAAACTTTTAACCCAGGCATCCCTTACTGCGATAGGAACTATGTTGGGGCTTGGAGTTTTCACTTCATGTCCCAAGTCTTTAAGCCAATTAAATCCGTCACCAGTAGCGCCAGTCTCTGGATGTGAAAGACCACCAGTCGCAAGAATAAAAGATTTCGCAAAATATAATCCATCATTTGTTTCTACAGAATCTACGAGATTATTCTTTATATTTATTTTTATAACTCGGCAATTATTTTTTATTACGACGTGATTTTTGTCTAAATCTTTTTTCAAAAGATTAAAAACGTCCAAAGCCTTCTCTGTAATAGGAAAGACCCTATTACGAGCTTGAACAACCAAAGGAAGACCTCTTGATTCAAAATATTGAAATGTATCCTTCACTCCAAAAATAGAAAAAGGTGAATAGAGGAATGGGGCACCTTCACCATAAACTTTTAGCATTTTGTGAATATCGGGTTCAGCATTTGTAATATTGCAACGTCCGCCACCTGTGATTTTAAACTTTTCTCCCAGGCTTTTGTTCTTATCTAAGATTAGGACAGACTTGGAGCGTGCCCCTGCTACAGCTCCAGCCATCATACCAGAAGCTCCTCCACCAATAACTATAATATCCCAAATTTTACTATTATTTTTCATTTAAAATCTTCACTAGAGCCATCTCTAAAGGTAATTCATTAATAACGGCATTCTTAAGAGATTGATATGCTTCAAGTAAGATAGCCAAAGTAGCTGAAGATATATGTTCTGGTTTGTTTGCTATCAGTTCTGTAATGTACAACATGTCGTGTTCAGATATAACTTTCTCTATTTCAGTTCTTGTCTTAGGTGCATAGCGAAGCATGAGAGCATATCGAAGTTTTGAAAGAATCATTTTTAAGTAAACTTGCATTTCAATGTTTTGATCACTGGCCTTCTTTATAGTTATAAAACCTCTCTCAATATCTTTATGAGCTATTGCATTCAAGAATTCATCTACAAGGACTGCATTTGGAGAGCCAGTAACTTCCTCTATATCAGAAAGACTTATTTGATTACTTCTAGAAAAAGATATAACTTTCTGCAAAGTTCCATAAGCATCACGGAAGGCTCCATCTGCAAGAAGTGCTATAAGTCCTGCGCCACCTTCTTCGAGTGTATAGCCTTCTTTCTTAGCGACATTTGTAACGGCTGATGTTAAAATATTGTCTGTAGGCTTTTTAAATATAAAACTCTGACACCTAGAAACAATTGTCTCAGGAACTTTCTCAAGCTCAGTAGTAGCAAGTATGAAAATAACATGACTTGGAGGCTCTTCAATAGTCTTAAGGAGTGCATTCCAAGCATCCTTGGTAAACATATGAACTTCATCGAGAATATAAATCTTGTACTTAGAATCGAAAGGCATTGTTCCCACACTTTCACGAATACTGCGGACATCATCAATTCCACGATTCGAAGCTGCATCTAGCTCATATATGTCATTAACAGATGAACCAAGCTCGGAAGCTATTATACGAGCAATGGTTGTCTTGCCTGTCCCCCGTGGACCACACAGAAGATATGCATGGGAAACTTTCCCAGCCTTAAGTGCTCCCCCTATAGCCTTCACTATATGATCCTGTCCTATAACCTCATCCCAGTTCTCTGGGCGGTATTTACGATATAGTGCAATATTAGAATCTTTTTTTTCTTGCATAAGTTGATTATAGCAAATTAAAGAGTTTTTAGAAATTCTTTAATTATAGTTTCTACTTCCTTTGAATTACTAGTGTCCATGAGTTTTACACGAAGCTCCTTGGCCCCATCGAAGCCATTCACATAGGCTTTATAATGTTTCTTCATAACGGCAAAGTTTTTAACCTTTCCTAAAAGTTTATCATAGAGCTTTGTGTGTTCAACTAGAACTTTCAATTTTTCTTTTATTGAAATTTCTTGGCTCCTTGAGGCCTTGCCTCTGGCTCCCTTGAGGCAAGGCCTCTCCCTGCCAAAAAACCAAGGGTTACCAAAGACAGCTCTGCCTACCATGATGCCATCGCAGCCAGTTTCTTTAGCTAACCTTATCCCATCTTCTAAACTTTTGACATCTCCATTGCCTATTATTTTTGTTTTCACCCCCATCTTGTTTCTTATTTCTACTACTTCCTTCACGTGCTCCCATCTTGCTGGAACTAGGGACATCTCTTTCCTTGTACGAGCATGCACAGTCAAAGCATCAATATCTTGAGAAAGCAAAAAAGGAATCCATTCACTTATCTGATTTTTATTATAACCAATACGAGTCTTTACAGATATAGACATACTTTTAGCTTTCTTCTTTTTAGAGTCCTTTATACCATCCTTCACCGCTTCTATAATCTCTCCGGCTTTCTTTATATCCTTCATCATTGCTGCTCCTGCACCTTGCTTCTCTATAGAACGGTCAGGGCAACCCATATTTATATCAATACCGTCAAATCCTAAGTCGGCACAAAGTTTAGAAGCCTCACGCATTTTGACGGGATTGGAAGAAAAAAGTTGAACAACTATTGGCCTTTCTTTCTCACTATAAAGCAAATCATATTTCAAAACTTCACGTCCCTTGCTTGATAAACCGTCTGCCGATACAAACTCGGTCCACATCACGTCTGGCTTGCCATACTTGGCAAACATACTTCGAAAAGCCACGTCGGTAACGTCTGCCATTGGCGCTAAACAAAAAAACGGTTTTGGTAATTTATCCCAGAATTTCATAAATTTGAAAATTAAAGTCTTCATAAAATAGCTCTTCTCATCGGGTCCGCATAATTTCTTGCTAGAAATTTGCTCATTGCTCGGGCCGTCGCCCTCCGCCGGCCCCTCTGATAAGACTATTTTATTTCGTCTTTAATTAAACTTATATAGTACCTTATTCTTAAACCTAAGATCTATATATAGAAGAGTATCATACTTTGAATTTATTTCATTTGCAAATTCTTTCTCCTTCATGGCTGTAGAGAAATTATCCAATATTGTTACCCAATCATTATCTTCCTTGAAAAGTATTTTAGGATTTGAATTCCCTTGCGATTTTAAATAAAGAGAATATATGCCATTTGAATCAACAACAAGATAAGATGGATTAAACCCCAAGGATATAACTCCATCCATGAGTCTCACTAATTCATGGAACCTTTCTTTCTCATACATCTGCGTACCCAACGGATTATTAGCATCTCCTTTTATCTTTGTATAATATTTGAAATATACATCTCCTGAGAAGTATGGTGCTTTGTCGAAAATATATCCATCATTATTTACAAAGTAACAATTCTCCCCTATCTCTTCCTTATTTAGAGGAATAGATACTCCGCAATACAAATATGAACCAGTACGCTCTTCTAATTCAACTTTTAAAGTATTGAATCCAGATCTTTTTATTGTAAGTTTTTCTATTCTAGGAAATTCTGTTATAAGACTTTTGTAAATCTTATCATGTGGATATACGAGAAAGTTAGAACGAGAAAAGAGCCATACATACTTACCTGACAATTTCACCCTAACACTAGATTCTATGTCTTTCTCATCTATAATATTATCTCCTATAACTACTATCTTATCTATCACAATCTTTGGATGTGACGAGAAATACGAAAGAGCTCCTACAAGAGATATAAAAAGTATAAAAAATAATATAATTAAACGCAATCGTCGAATTCTACGATTGCGCTTAATCAAAGCTATTCGTGGTGATGTAGGAATATCTTTCATTTATTTTTAAAATTTATGAAATAATATCTTTCCCCATGTATTTCTGTAAGACTTCCGGAACTTTTATCGTGCCATCGGCTTGTTGGAAGTTCTCTACCATTGAAACTAAAATCCTAGGAGTTGGTATAGCTGTGCAATTAAGTGAGTGGGCATAATTCATCTTGCCATTCTCATCCTTATATCTAATATTCATACGACGTGTCTGAAAATCATGAAAGTAAGAGGCAGAAGAAATCTCTCTATACTTTTCTTCCTTTGGAACCCAGAGTTCTACATCATACTTCTTCACTTGACCCATCCCCAAATCCCCTCCACAATTTACGACAGTACGATATGGAATTCCCAATGATTCTATAAATTCTTCAGTATTACGATTTATTTCTTCATGGAAAGCTACACTTTCAGTATGAGAAGCAGTGCATAGAACCACTTGCTCGAGCTTGTAGAATTCATGAACTCTTATCAATCCTTTTACATCCTTTGAGTGACTTCCAGCTTCTCTTCTATAACAAGGAGAAAATCCTAAATATTTTTTAGGTAACTCTTCAATTTTCAAAATTTCATCCGCATGGAAACCCATAAGTGGAACCTCCGCTGTACCTGCCAAGAAATCCCCATCTTGAGTTTTATACAAATCATCTTCACCTTGAGGTAAGTACCCTGTACCAAAGAAAGTTTTCCTATTTACAACAATTGGTGGAATAAAGGGAGTGAAGCCTTTCTCTGAAAAGAAATCCATCGCATAATTCCAAATAGCCATAGACAAACGAACTCCATCTCCTGTAAGGAAGTAACCCCTGAATCCATGAACCTTCACTCCACGTTCAAAGTCAACCATTTTGAGATTGGTCATGAGTTCTATATGATCCTTTGGCTCAAAATTAAAAGATGTTTTCTCTCCCCAAGCTTTTATCTCTTGATTATCAGCATCACTTTCCCCTTCAGGCACTGACATATCAGGAATATTAGGAACTGTAAGCATCAACGATTGCCATTCTGTCATAACGGTTCTTAATTCTTCTTCTTTACCCACTAGCTCTTCTTTTACCATTTTCATTTCTCCTATCATTTGTCCACGAACAGCCATGTCTTTCTCTGTGGCGATAGAATTATTCATTTTATTCTGCTCTCCTCGCAAGAATTCAACACGTGAAAGAATCTCGAGACGCTTTTCATCAATATCAAGAAGCTTATCTATATCTACTTCGATGTGCTTCTTCTTGGCACCCTCTTTAATTATATCTTTATTCTCACGTATGAATTTAATATCTAACATATATATAGTATACCCCAAAGTAAAATTTTTCACAAAATTTACTTTGGGGCACGGTAAAAAATGTTATACTATTTAAATTACTAGTCACAAACAACTAATTACTAGAAACTAATCCCATGGAAGACGTCTACAAATTAAAACCGGAACAATTTCCAAAAGCTTTATTAGAGATACCGGAACCGCCGAAAGTTCTATATATACGAGGGAAACTTCCGAGTGAAGATATGATCTATTTGGCAGTTGTCGGCTCTCGTAAATACACCTCGTATGGTAGAGATATTTGCGAGAAATTAATAAGAGGACTCAAAGGCTACCCTATAGTCATAGTCTCAGGGCTTGCTATCGGCATGGATAGTATTGCACATAGAATAGCACTAGATACTGGGCTCACAACGATTGCATTCCCTGGCTCTGGACTTGATAATACTGTCCTGCATCCAAGAAGTAATATAAAACTTGCCCAAGAAATAGTAGACAAAGGCGGGTGTGTAATATCAGAACTTGAACCGTCATGCCCAGCAGCTTTGTACTCTTTTGTAAGAAGAAATAGATTAATGGCCGGAATGGTTAAAGCTGTACTTATAATAGAAGCAGAAGAAAAGTCAGGTACACTTGTCACTGCTCGTCTTGCTCTCGACTACAACCGCGACGTTCTAGCAGTCCCAGGCTCGGCCTTCTCTTCAAACTCAAATGGGACAAACTGGCTCATCAAACAAGGAGCCACCCCTGTAACCAACAGTGAGGAAATTCTCATCGCCCTAGGATTCAATATTGAAAAGTCCAAGCAAACAGACAAAGAAAAGTACGCCGACTGCGGAAAAAATGAAATGAAAATTATTGAACTCTTGCGTGAGCCAATGGAACGCAACGACCTCATCCGTGAACTCGGCATGAACATCGGCGAAGCTAATGCCCTACTCTCCATAATGGAACTAAAAGATTTGATTAAGGAAGAATTAGGGGAGATTAGAAAAATTTAAATAAACAATTATTTGCAAAAATAATTAGAAGGTGTTACTAATATAGACAATGAAACTATTAATTGTTGAATCACCATCGAAAGCAAAGACAATAGAAAAATATTTGGACGGCGCTTATACCGTACGCGCCTCTGTTGGACATATACGCGACTTACCGAAATCAAATAAAGATGCCATAGATATAGAGGGTGGTTTTATTCCTCGTTATGAAATTTCAAAAGGCAAAGAAAAAGTTGTCCATGATTTGAAAACTCTTTCAGAAAAAGCGGATACCATAATGCTTGCAACCGACCCGGACCGTGAGGGAGAAGCTATCTCTTGGCATTTAAAAGAACTCTTAGATGCTGACAAGAAAATAAAAGCCAAGATAAAGCGTGTAGCCTTTCATGAAATTACAAAAGAGGCAGTAGAAGAAGCTTTGAAAAATCCTCGTGATATAGACCAAAGTCTAGTAAAGGCTCAAGAAGCTCGCAGAGTCCTAGATAGACTTGTAGGATATGACCTATCTGGAATAATCTGGAAGAAAGTCCGATACGGCCTTTCGGCTGGTAGAGTTCAATCTCCTGCACTCCGTATCATAATGGAAAGGGAAAGAGAAATTCGTGCTTTCATACCTGAACAATATTGGACTCTTGAAGGAAACTTTGAAACACACAAAAAAAACAAAATAACTTTGTCTTGTGTAGAAGAACCTCGCGACGAAAAAATTGTAAAAAACATTTTGGAACTTGGCAATAAAGAAAAGTGGTATGTAAAAGATTTGAAAACGAGTGAACAGAAGAGGCAACCTCGTGCTCCTTTTACAACCTCTACCCTTCAACAGACAGCAAGTACTAGACTTGGATTCTCCCCTTCACGAACAATGCAGGTCGCACAGAAACTTTATGAGCAAGGATTTATAACTTACATGCGTACTGATAGTACCAACTTGAGTCTTGTAGCTCAAAACCAAATAATTGCACTCGTAGAAAAAAAATATGGTAAAGAATATGCCGAGAAACATACATATAAAGCAAAATCAAAAAATGCTCAAGAAGCCCACGAAGCAATCCGCCCAACACATATAGAACAATTAAATGCTGGAGCAAATGAAGAGCAACACAAACTTTACCAACTCATATGGGAAAGAGTTGTGTCTTCACAAATGTCTGATGCTAAATTATTAAAAACAAAAATAACAGCCAACTTAAAAGAAAATAAGATTCCTGACTTTACTGCCAATGGTTCACGAGTACTTTTCCCCGGGTGGCTCATATGCGAAACAGGGGCTCGAGGAGAGGATGTAGAACTTCCAGAAGTTACCGTTGGCGAAGAATTAAAGCTTATAGAATTAAATAGTACAGAAAAGGCCACAGAACCACCCAACCGCTATACTGAAGCAGGGCTTGTGAAAGAGCTTGAAGCTCGTGACATAGGAAGACCTTCTACATATGCATCGATAATGAAAACTCTCGAAGATAGAGGCTACGTCAGAAAAGAAGGCAAGACATTGTTCCCCACTGACACTGGGGACGTGGTCTCAAGTTTCCTTGAAGAAAATTTCGGTGAATATATTAGTGATACTTTCACTGCGGATATGGAAGATAAGCTTGACGATATATCAAATGGTAAAAGAGAATATATAAAGACATTGAAAGACTTCTATGCACCATTCCAAAAAGATGTAAAAGAAAAAGAAAAACTCGCCAAGGCTACAAATATGGGAGAAGCTCCAAGTGACATACTTTGTCCTAAGTGTGAAAGTAGGATGATAGTTAAACTTTCCCGTGGAGGTAAATTCTACTCTTGTAGCAAATACCCAGACTGCGATGGTGCTAGAACTATCGAAGGAGAAGTTCTAGATGGACCAAAAGAAACAGGAGAGATTTGCCCAACTTGTGGGGAGAAGAAAGGTAAAAGTGGTGGAGGAAAACTTGTCATAAGAGTCAGACGTGATGGTGGTGGAACTTTCATATCATGTTCTCGTTATCCCAAATGCAAATTTATAAAACAAGACGAAGAAGAAATAAAAAGAAAAATGACAGACATAACTTGCCCAACTTGTAATAAAGGCAAAATGATGGAAAGAAAGGGACGCTTTGGAATATTCTATTCGTGTTCCAATTACCCAGATTGTAAAAATGCTATTAAAGCAAAACCCACAGGAAACATTTGTGAACTCTGTCAGTCACTGATGATGGAAGGTACAAAAACTATTCCGGAAAGATGTAGTAATAAAATGTGTAGAAATCATAACCCGCATAAACTTGGCGATAATATAAAATCTAACAAAAAATAATACACAATATAAAAACTAGCTAAAAAAAGCTAGTTTTTATATAATTATGTCTATGAAACCAAAGGTAGAAGAAATACTTGATTTAGCCCATAAATTAAAGAAGGAAGACGTTGAGCTTATACAAAGAGCTTACGATTTTGCAAAGAAGGCTCACTCGGGGCAACTTCGTAAAAGTGGTGAACCATACTTCAACCACGTTTTTGCAACAGCAAAAAACTTGGCTGAATTAGGAATGAAAGCAAAAACAATATCTGCTGGTTTACTTCATGATGTCATAGAAGACACTTCTATAACAGAAGAAGATATAAAAAAAGAATTTGGGGAAGAAATACTTTCTCTTATTAGTGGCGTCACCAAGCTAGGAACTGTTAGATACAAAGGTATCGAGCGTAAGGTTGAAAACTTGAGAAGATTCTTTGTATCTATGGCAGAAGATTTAAGAGTGCTTACTATCAAACTTGCAGATAGACTTCATAATATAGAAACTCTTGAACATATCCGCCCTGACAAACAAAAACGTATAGCTCTCGAAACTCTTGAAATATACGCTCCCCTAGCAGACAGACTCTCTATGGGTCGCTTGAAGGGTCGTCTTGAAGATGCGGCTTTCAGATATGCATACCCTAAAGAATATGAGGAAGTAAAAAAAATGCTCCTAGAGAGAAAGGATGCAAAGGAAAGATATTTAATTGAAGTAAGAGACAGACTAAATGAAAAAATATTAGAAGCAAAAATTAAAAATACAAAAATAGACTACCGTCAGAAACATTTATATTCTCTTTGGAAAAAACTTCAAAAGTACAATATGGATATCGGTAAGATATATGACATTATCGCAATGCGTGTAATGGTAGATACTGTGTCTGACTGCTATCATGTACTAGGTATTATTCACGGAGAATGGACACCCGTACCTAATCGTATTAAAGACTATATTGCAATGCCAAAAGCAAATGGATACCAAAGTCTTCATACTACAATCTTCACAGGAACCGGCGGAATTGTGGAGATACAGATACGAACCCATGAAATGCATGAACAAGCTGAGAATGGTATAGCAGCACATTTTATATATAAATCTAATGGTGTAGAGAAAAATCCTGATCTTAAAGAATTAGAATGGGTAAACCGTCTTCATGATTTAAACAAAGAACATGAAGATGAGAAACCAAAAGAATTTTTAGAAAAAATTCATATGAATTTCTTTAAAGATAGAGTTTTCATATTTACACCAAAGGGTGACATTATCGACCTACCTGATGGCTCTTCAATTATAGACTTTGCTTATGCCATACACACAGATATAGGAAATCATGCTCAGGGAGCAAGAGTAAATGGGAAAAATTCATCATTGGGAACTGTCCTTAAAACTCATGATATAGTAGAAATACAAGTAAATAAAAATACAAACCCAACATCTAAATGGCTTGACTATGCAAAGACGACTCTCGCTCGTAGAGAAATAAATGCCTATTTAAAACAGCATAGTCTCCTGTCTAAATTCCTATCATTCGGGAAAAACTAAAAATAAACTAAAAACTTACAGGCCTTGCCTGTAAGTTTTTAGTTTATTAGATTGAAAAATTCTTAATATTATAGAGGTCTACATCTTCCTCTGCCTTTTTCACCTCTTCATTAGTACGATCGTCTATTAAATGCATATCATCTTGTGAATCTTCTACTATCAAAACCTCTCCATCAGGTACTGAAACTTCCACCTCCCCTGCTTTATTCTCTGCCTCTTTCTGAGAGATAAATTTCTCAAGCATTAGATTAGGGTTACCACCTTCATTATTTTTTGATTTAATGATATCGAGAATTGTACGAAGATCATCGTTGGTAAAGAAGTCGATAGTGATATACCCTCCATTTTCTTTCCTTTCTATGTGAACTCTCGTACCAAGGGTTTCCTGAAGCTTCCCTTCTATTTCGCTTATTTCTGGGTCTTGAATATACTCCTTCTTTCGAACCTTATCAAAGGCAATTTTGCGAGCAATCTTCTCTGCGTCACGGACAGTGAGCTTCTTCCACATGATTTCTTTGAAAAGCACAGACTGCTCATCGGGCCTATCGGAAAGCATAAGGATAGGACGTGTATGGCCTTCGCTTATTTTACCAGCAGATAGAGCATCAAGCATTTCTTGTGGAAGTGCAAGTAGACGAAGAGTGTTGGAGACGTACTCGCGACTCTTCCCCATTTTTTGACCAATCTGAGTATGATTAAATTTAAACTCTTCTACAAGTCGGAAGAATGCACGAGCACGCTCGACTGCATTCAAATCTTCGCGTTGAAGATTCTCAATAATAGAAAGTTCAAGCTTGGCCATGTTGTCGTCTCCCACACGAATAATAGCTGGGACTTGTGTGAGCCCAGCAAGCTTTGAAGCTCGGAGCCTTCTCTCTCCAGCGATGAGCTCGTACTCTACTACTATACCTTCGTCTTCTTTAACTATCTCAATACGAGAAACTGTAAGCGGTTGCAAAATACCATACTGACGAATCGAATCAGCCAAATCTCTCAACCTTGCTTCGTCAAACTCACGACGAGGCTGAAAAGGGTTCGGCTTAATCTTTTCTATATCTATCCAAAAAATTGAATTACTATAAAGTTGTGACATATCTTGTATTTTAGCATATTTTTTAAATGTTGAAAAATAAATAACAAATTGAAATACATAATTACTTATAGTCAATACAAACAGTTAATAACACAAAGCACTTTGACTTAAAGTAAGTTAAGATGATATAATATATACATGGCAAAAATAGAAAAAAGCCAATATAAAAAGATTAAAAAAATGTATACTGAAGGCAATACAATGTCGGATATAGCAAAATATTTTAAAGTACCTCTTGATGCAATTGTATACGCCATGAGAAAAGCCAAAATCCCCCGTCGATCAATGAGTATGGTTCAAAAAATACGATTCATAAAAAAGCCAGCTTCATTTCAGATTCGTAAAATAAATAATGAAAAATCTAAAAAAATTTTAATTGCGGGACTAATGTTATATTGGGCTGAAGGATATAAAACCTCAAAGAGTAGCGGAGTTGATTTTGCAAACAGTGACTCTGATATGATAATTACTTTTATGAAATTTCTAAGAACTTGCTATAAGCTCGACGAAAAACGTCTGCATGTTTTATTATATTGCTACAATGATCAAAGTATTTCAGAATTAATGCAATTTTGGAGTAAAAAAACCGGAATCCCAAGTGAACAATTTTCAAAACCATACGTTAGAGAAAAAATTAATACAAATTCAAGACAAATGAAGTATGGATTAGTACATATTCGATATAGTGACAAAAAATTAATTTTTGATATACTAAAGCGTATCAATATTTTAAAGAAAGAATTATGCGTCGGTGGTGGAGTGGTCTATCACAGGAGTCTGTAAAACTCCCGCCTTCGGGCTTCGTTGGTTCGAATCCAACCCGGCGCACAAAAGAAAAAAGAGGAGCAACTTGTTGTGCTCCTCCAATAAACTATATACATATATAAGCGCAGTTACTCACCCTACATATATTAAACTTCTTGACTCAGAAGTTGCTCTTAAGAAATAGAAACACCTCACAGATGTGAGTATGAACATCTTTCTAATCAATACAATAAAAGAGTCATTTCTAATGCATTGTGCTTGTTTTTCCCTTTACGAGTATACTTGTTTTTGAGCTATATAGTTCATTCATAGATTACTATAATTTCACCTTTTGTCAAACCAAAAATCGTGAGGCAAGGCCTCACGATTTTTGTTAATCTTCAGGTAATTCTTCTACCTCTTGTATTTTCACTTCTCTTTTCAGTTCTTTCTGGAATGGAGTGTAGTGGGACTCTACTAGAACCTTCTTACCACTCAAAATATATGGGAAGAATTCTCTATCTGCTGGCATCATTTTGTCATAAGGTAAATCAGTGAAATTAAAGAAAGTTGGAGTTATCATAGCTCCGTCTTCTGTCTCTTTGGGTTCTCCCTTCCAATCTTTCACCAAGAAAAAGTGGACCCGTGATACGAACATACTTCCATCACTTTTCTCATTATGAAAGTCCACAATAGCTACTTTCTCTAAATTTTCTATCTTTGCTTTTAATCCAGATTCTTCTTCAAGCTCCCTTATTGCACTTTCTAAGATAGTTTCTCCGTCTTCCACTCCTCCTCCGTAGCCATTCCAGCAACCCATACCTATCTTCCTTGTCTTCATACCAAGAAGAACTTTCCCTTCTTTTACAGGAAGGCAAACCGTGGCAACAAATAAAACCTTTTCTTCTTGCATAAGAGTAATTATATATTTACTAAAACAAAAATACAAATTACTGTCTATAAAATAATACTTATACTTGTGGAGCTCTCCAGAAAATTCTTTCTAGTATAGAATTCCCCTTCTTGGCTTGTACCATATTTGCATATTTTTCACCTTTTCTAATACATTTATTAAGAATAACTTTATCCTCAAATGCTTTAATATTCCCAGTATAGAAAGCTCCTAGAACCTTAGCACCAAAGTATAAGAACACACCTCTTAGCCAAAAAGAAGGAAAAGCAAAGAAAAGAATAGTTTCAGCCCAATTTGGAGTTCCCCCAGATACAAGAAAATAAGTCCTAAGATAAGATAGCTTCCCTACTGGTTGTCCAAACTTATTACGCTCGGTTAAATCTAAGGCTAGAAATCTAATCCTATCTATAAAATTTTTCAATCGTGCTGGAACCGAAAAATTATAAGTCGGAGTTGCTATAACGAGCCCGTCAGAATTTTTAATTTTATTAATAAGATCTCTAAACTTTTCTTCATGCAAAGCAGGGCCAACACTATTCTCATAATTATAGAAATCAATAGGGATGTCTTCTAAGTATATCTTCTCTACTTCAATACCAGCAACTTTATTCATCCCAACAATAAAATTGTCGAGCATTGTATCAGAATTCCTATTACGTGAAGGAGAGGAAGATAAGGCTATTATTTTCATAAATTAATACTTTTATTAAGAATTACTCTTAACTAACTCTACACTTATATCCAAATCAACATTATCAGAAACAACTATTTCACCTTTATCTAAAGTAGCACTCCAGTTCAACCCAAAATCCTTACGATTAATAGTTCCCGAAGCATCAAAACTCATAACACTCTCTTTGTTCATATTCTCTCCAGCCCCATTTAGCTTCACATCTAGACTAACCTCTTTAATTACCCCATGTATATCCAAATCTCCGGTCATAACAAAACTATCCTTCCCATTCTCTATTATTTTTTTTGACATGAAAGATAATATAGGGAATTTAGTAACGTCAAAAAAATCTGGAGACATCAGATGTCCATCTCTATCAGCATTATTGGTACTTATACTATTGGTTTCGGCCTTGAACTTTATTGAGGCTTTAGTAAAGTCACTGTCCTCCATCTCTACACTTCCATCAAATTTATTAAATTGACCTCTAATATTTGAAATCATTAAATGTTTTACTTTAAAACCTATTATTGAATGCATTGTGTCTATATTCCACTTATTCATGTTATTTTATACTTCTATTAATTTATTAATAATATTATTGTAATCTATTTACTTTACTTTGTAAAGTACTTTACTTGTTAAAGCATAAATGTTAATATCTGTCTATAATATGAACAAGAGTAAACATAGTAAATGCCCAATAGCAAAAGTTGCATTATTGTTATCAGATCCTTGGACAATGCTTATAATTCGCGATATTTTAAACAAAAAAATGAGATTTGGAGATCTTGAGAGTTCCTTAGAAAGTATTAGCACAAGAACACTAACTAAAAAAATTAAACAATTAGAATTAGAAGGAATTATTGAGAAAACAGAACACTATTATACAATTACAAAAAAAGGTTCTGGGTTGAATACTATAATAAAATCTATGTCTAAATATGGACAAAAATATTATAAATAAACAATAAATACCTGATTATTTAATCAGGTGTTTATTATTTATTTCACTCCTATTCTTCCCTTTACTCTTACATTTGATACCATTGTCCCCTTCTTCATCTCTACTATAATTTCCTTATTTTTCATTGTGACGTTTACAATATCTCCCTTCTTCACCCCCTTGCCTATTATAAATGTCGCCACAGGATTAAGTATTTTATCTTGTATGAGTCTACCTAGTGGCCTTGCTCCATAGTGAGGGTTGTAGCCTTCCTTTGCCAAGTAAGTGAGCGCATCATTTGAAATTTCAAAACCAATTTCTTTAGCCTTTAATCTATCCACTACCACCTTTATCTTCAAATCTACAATGTGCCTGATAGCTTCAAGGGAAAGAATATCAAAAACAATTGTATCGTCGAGTCTATTTAAGAATTCTGGACGGAAATAATCCTTCAATGATTCTAATACTTTTTCTTTAGTCTGGGTATACTCATCTACTTTTGATTTATTGGTGAAGCCTAAAGTCTCCATCTTCTCGATAAACTGTGAACCAATATTTGAAGTAAGGATTATAATCGTATTCTTAAAGTTCACTATTCTACCCTTGGCATCTGTCAGACGTCCTTCGTCAAGAACTTGCAGAAGCACGTTGAAAACTTCTGGGTGAGCTTTCTCAATCTCGTCAAAAAGAATTACAGAATACGGTCGGTGACGCACAGCTTCTGTAAGGTTGCCTGACTCATCATAACCAACATAGCCCGGTGGTGAGCCGATGAGCTTGGAGACACTATGACGCTCCATGTATTCACTCATATCCACTCTGATCAAGGCCTTGTCATCGTTGAACATGAATTCCGATAAAGCTTTCGTAAGCTCAGTTTTCCCTACACCTGTAGGACCCAAGAAGATAAATGAGCCGATGGGCTTGTTGGGATCTGAAATTCCAGCTCTATTCCTGCGAACAACATTTGCAATTTTCTTAATAGCTTCATCTTGCCCTATTACACGAGCCCGGAGAACATCTTCTATGTTGGCCAACTTTTCTCTTTCTTCCTCAAGCATTTTCGAAAGTGGAATACTTGTCCACATAGAAACGACTTCAGCAATATCTTCGGCGGTAATTTCTTCTTTCAGAATTCTTCGAGACTTTTGTAACTTCTTAAGTTTGGCAAGCTTGGTATCTAACTTCTTCTTCAAGTCTGGAATCTCTCCATAACGTATTTCAGCAACTCGTGCCAAGTCCGCGTGCATTTCGGCATTCTCCCCTTCGAGACGCAAAGTTTCTAATTCTTTTTTAATACCGCGAATCTCTACGACTGTCTCTTTCTCATTTTTCCATTTGAGTTCTAGCTCGTGAGTCTTTTCTTTCAAGTTACCTATTTCTTTGTCTATATCTTTGACACGTGCATGAGCCTTCTTGCTTGATTCAGTTTTACCTGAGTCTCTGCCAATCTCATTTAGCAATGCTTCCTTCTCTATTTCGAAACGCATAATTTTGCGATGAGCATCTTCTAGAACTGGAGGCTTGTTTTCAAGTGCGATACGGAGAGCCGAAGAAGCTTCATCGATAAGATCCACAGCTTTATCGGGAAGATATCTGTTTGTAATATAGCGAGTAGAGAGAGTTACCGCAGAAACTATAGCATCATCTGTAATTCGAACTCCATGGAAAAGTTCATACTTCTCCTTGAGTCCACGAAGAATGGCAATAGTATCGTCCACACTTGGCTCGTCGATAAATATAGGTTGGAACCTTCTTGCAAGTGCAGGATCCTTCTCTATATGCTTCTGGTATTCCTTTAAAGTTGTCGCACCTATAGCACGAAGCTCTCCTCGAGCGAGTGCAGGCTTTAGCATATTGGAAGCATCGAGAGATCCTTCAGAGCTTCCTGCTCCGACAATAGTATGGATCTCATCTATGAAGAGTATAATTTTGCCTTCAGCCTTCTCTATTTCTTTCAAGATACCACGAAGTCTCTCTTCAAATTCTCCTCTGTACTTGGTACCGGCAAGAAGAAGTCCCAAATCTAAGGATACAACTTCTTTGTCTTTCAAACTTTCAGGTACATCATTTTTAGCAATTCTTTGTGCCAAAGCTTCTGCGACTGCCGTCTTACCAGTACCTGCCTCGCCTATAAGTATAGGGTTATTCTTCGTACGACGAGAAAGTATCTGCATCATACGCATGATCTCAGTATCACGCCCTATGACTGGGTCAAGCTTGTCTTGACGAGCAAGCAAAGTAAGATTCCTTGTAAATTTGTTGATGAGTTTGGGTTGCTTGGGAGTGTTTACCTCACTACCCTTCTCTTTCCTAAGCTGGTTTAGAACTTCTAGAACTTGGTCTTTATTGATTTTAAATTTGCCAAGTAACTCTCGTGCCTCACCCGGAGTTTCAAGTAGAGAGAAGAACAAATGCTCAGTTGATACAAAGTCATCCTTCATATCAGTCGCTATCTTGCTAGAGCTTTCGATAACTTGAGCTAAGTCTGGAGTAAGATACAGTTGATATGATGGAGACAAGGTATTCCTATTCTCAGGTGACTCTATCATGTCACTTAAGTTGTCTACTAAGAGAGTCGTATCGATATCCATTTTCTCTAGTATTGATATAACTACTGAATCTTCTTGAATAAGAAGCGATATGAGTAGGTGTAGAGTGTTCACATGATTCTGCCCACGTTCAATAGCCAGCTCGTGAGCCTTTCTAATAACTTCTTTGGCTTTAGTTGTAAAATGATTGAATGGGGGCATAAATTAGGTTCTAGTAACTAGGTTCTAGTGACTAGTAAAGATATTAATAAAAAATTATTGCGTTACTTTTGATTCATCAGTCTTTGCTGATGTTTCAATAATAGCTTTCTTCTCTGAAATTTTTAAAATACTAAATCCGTTCGTAAACTTCTTCAAAACCGTTGCATCAAAGTCTGTCTTATTTAAAATTACTTTATACTTTAAACTATCAGTCAATATAGATGAATCCACAAGCACTAGCCCTACATCTGAAATTATAATACCTTGTCCAAGTTCTTTTGTTGTTGTAGGGGTCTCAGCTGTACCATCTGTAGCAGAAAGTGTGGATTGATTCGTTGCCTCTGTGACAGGAATACTACTGTCTATTGCATAGATAGACACGACAGCATCTCCATCTCCAAGGACAATACTTCCATTTTGTGTATTTGTAGTTGGAGTACTTTCCTTCACTTGCGTTTCTACTGTTGTTACTTTCTCTATAGTTCTTTGAATTACGTTATTTATAGTCTGTGGTATGGCTTTCGGCATCTGATTCATAAGCGAGACAGTCACAATACCCGTAGCAATAGACACTACAAAAGTAATCAGGAGTGTAAGTAAAACCAGCTGTTTTTTGTCTAAATCTTTAATATCCATCTTTCTATTCTATCATATCTACTTATTTTTTCCACTTTTTATATTTATCTAAAATCTTAGTTATAGTAAGGATGAATTTATCTATGTCAGTCTTTTTGGTATCACGTCCGAGGGTGATGCGGAGCGAGCCTTCTTCGCCTTTATAAGTTTCTCCTTTAGCCTTTCTTATTTCTGTTATCACATACGATTCATCATCCTCTCCACTTTTGCACGCCGACTTGGCAGAAACTTCTATCCCCTTGGCATCAAGCTCTATTACCAGAAGCTCGCTTGAAATGTTAGATATTGAAATATTTATATTATTCGGAAGTCTGTTTTTTGTATTACCATTTAAAACTATTTTAAAGTTATCATTGTTTATTTTTAACAATTTACCAATCGTATAGTCGCGAAGTTTAGTGAGTCTCTCTGCTTCTTTCACTTTCATTTTGTTTGCAATTTCAAATGCTAAAGATAATCCTGCAATCGAAGAGACATTTTCAGTTCCAGAACGTAATCCAAATTCTTGCTCTCCTCCACTATAGATAGGAGAAAGCTTTATACCTCTTTTCTTATACAAGACACCTACTCCTTTGGGTCCATAAATTTTCGAACCGTTAAAAGAAAGCATATCTACACCCAGCTTATCTACATTTGAAATATCTAAATAATTAATTGCTTGGGTCGCATCAGTATGAAATAAGGGATAAGAAGCGGGAAAAGGCCTTGCCTCAAGAGAGTCCGAGGCAAGGCCTTGAGGAGCTCCCTTCCCTTTTCTATAATGCCTTATCTCTTTCGCAATTTCTTGGATTGGTTCAATTGTACCGATTTCATTGTTGGCATACATTATTGAAATAAGAGCTGTGTTACTTCTTATAGCCTCTTTTATATCTTTCGGATTAACTATTCCATTTTCATTTACTTTTATATAAGTTACTTCGGCCCTTCCTCTCTCTTCTAATAATTTAAAATTCATTATGACTGCCGGATGTTCTATGGTACTTGTAATAATGTGAGGAATGTGGCCCTTGTTGTTCAATTGATAATTATTTACAACACCTAGGATAACCATGGCAATACTCTCCGTACTACTTCCAGTAAAGATGATTTCATCGCCGTGAGCATTCATACCCCTTGCTATCTTTTCTCTTGCTTCTTCTATAATGGTTCTAGATTTTACTCCACCGCTATGAATAGAAGTAGCATTGGCAAAAAGCTTTTTTTCATAAAAAGACATAAGTCGAAGTACCCTCTTGTCTATAGGAGTGGCAGAAGCATAATCGAGGTAAGTTTTGTGAATATTTTTAGCCATATATTAATTATATCATAGAGTCTAAATTTAGCCCTCCACCCAAAAAAGTTGTAAAAAAAGCCTTATTGGTATATACTCTTTTAAGTTATGTGTCCCGTTTGAAGCTATGGTTTCAACAGAAAACGGGTAAATAAATGTAAACTTATTATTTTAAGCTAACTTGCAAAAATGGTTTATTTTAATAATAAACCATGACTTGCTTCTATTGGGATGACTATTTCTATTCTTATTTATATTCTATCGGGTGTTGTAGTTGTATTGTTGTTATGGATAAGTCTGACAGAGTACAGATTTAAGAAATTTTTCGCTGGAACCAAGGCTCGCAATCTCGAGGAGGTTATGATTCTTTTGGGTGAACAAATGAAGGAACTTAAAGAGAAACAAGAAAAAACAAATGAACATTTAGAGATTGTCGATACCCGCTTGAACAAATCTGTAAGAAATATAGAAACAGTTCGATTTAATCCTTTTGAAGATGCTGGAAGTAACCAAAGCTTCGCTATCTCATTCTTAAATGATGAGGGTAACGGAGTAGTAATGTCTAGCCTCTATGCTCGTGATCGTATGAGTATATTTGCAAAACCGATAGTAGGAGGTAAATCAGAATTTGAATTATCTATCGAAGAAAAAGAAGTTTTAGAAAAATCAAAATAATGAATTCAGATAAAACAAAAACAAATATAAAAGCAAGACCCCCCGTCGTCGTAGTCATGGGGCATGTTGATCATGGTAAGTCTACATTGCTTGACTACATCCGTAAGTCCAATACTGTCGAGGGTGAAGCAGGTGGTATTACTCAGAGTATTAGTGCATATGAAGTATTCCATAAAGATGAAAGTAAAACAGATAGAAAGATTACTTTCCTAGACACACCTGGACATGAAGCTTTCTCTAAAATGCGAGCTCGAGGTGCATTTGCAGCCGACATAGCCATATTGGTTGTCTCTGCGGAAGATTCTGTAAAAGCTCAAACCCTTGAAGCATACAATACTATTATAGAAAGCAAGATTCCTTATATCGTTGCTATCAACAAGATAGACAGACCAAATGCAAATGTAGAAAAAACTAAAATGGACCTTGTAGAGAAAGGTATCTATCTAGAAGGCTTAGGTGGAGACATTCCTTTTGTACCTATTTCTGCCAAAGTAGGAACTGGAGTAGATGAGCTTCTAGATATGATACTTCTAGTTTCCGATATACAAGCCTTCACAGGAGACTCCTCATTAAATGCGTCAGGAATAATCATAGAAGCCAATCGTGAACCAAAACGTGGAATCAGTGCTACGTGCATTATAAAGAATGGGACACTTAAGTCGGGAATGATAGTAGTAGCAGGGACTGCACTTGTCTCTACTCGTATGATGGAAAACTTCTTAGGTAAGCCGATCAAAGAAGCAACTTTCTCCTCCCCCATCTTACTTACAGGTTTTGAGTCAATGCCAGAAGTCGGAAGTACTTTCGAATCATTTGTAAGTAAAAAGGAGGCCGAAAATTATATTGAAATAATGAAAAGTGCTCTACTTGAAAACAAAACGGCAGTCAAGTACAGAGCTCCTACTGGGAAAATAATTCCTATAATAATTAAAACCGATGTTGTAGGATCGATGGATGCAATAGAAAAAGAAATAAGTAAATTAAACAATGAAGAAATTTCTTATAAAATTATTAGTTTTGGGGTTGGAGCTATCAATGAGTCCGATCTTAAAATGGCCAATGCCAACAAAGAGACTATTGTTGTCGGATTCAATACCAAGCTTGATGCTGGTGCACGCGACCTAAATGAAACTCTTAAAATAAATGTAGAGGTGTTCGATATTATATACAAGCTTACAGACTGGTTGAAAATATTAATAGATGAAAGAAGGCCGAGAATAGAAACAGTCGAGGTGACTGGATCTCTGAAGATAATAAGAACTTTTGGGGCGACAAAAGACAAGCAAGTCGTCGGAGGAAAAGTTATCAACGGTAGAATCGTAAATGGTGGCCAAGTCCGTATTATGCGTCGTGACTTTGAAATAGGACACGGAAAGATAGTGGAGCTTCAGCAGAATAAAATAAAAGCCAAGGAAGTCCTTGAGGAAAGTGAGTGTGGAGTACAAGTAGAAACAAAGATTACAATAGCTCCAGGTGATGTCCTCGAAGCCTTCATAATAACCATAAAATAAGATGTCCGAATATCGAACAGAGAAAATAACAAATCATATTAAGGAGCTTGCTGCTACTTTCATAGAAAGAGAAGCGGGTCCTACTTCCCTTATCACTGTCACTCGTGTGCTTCTTTCTCCTGACAATAAAAGAGCCAAGATTATGATCAGCGTCCTTCCTCGCGAGAAAGAGAACGCTGCGTTTGGATTCATCAGGAGGAACTTGGGTGACTTGCGCAAACACGTGAAGAAAGGGCTCAAGATAAACCCTATCCCCTTTCTTGAAGTTGAAATAGATGAAGGTGAAAAGAATCGTCAACGAATTGACGAATTGTTGATTCAAGGTTAAAAATTAGTTGCTAGGTTCTAGTTTCTAGTTTATAGTAGAAAAATAAGTAAGGCCTGGTAGCCAAGTGGTAAGGCAGAGATCTGCAAAATCTCTATGCGGCGGTTCAATTCCGCCCCAGGCCTCAGCAGGGAGTATGCAAACTACTTTGCATACGTGGCGGAATTGAAAGACTTTTCATTATTTGTTTAATAACAAATTGAAAAGTACCCGCGACCGTTGGGCGAAATTCCGCCCCAGGCCTCCCTAAAGTAAATTTAGTAAAATTTACTCGGGCGAACAATTTTTAACAAAATTGTTTTAGCCAAATAAGTAGCAATTTTTATAATTTTTTGCTAGTATGTTTTATATGCCGGGGTGGCGAAATTGGTAGACGCACTGCTCTTAGGAAGCAGCGAGAGTAATCTCATGAAAGTTCAAGTCTTTTCCCCGGCACATATTAAAAAACATTATGAAAATAGTGTTTTTTATATGATGTCGGGGAGTAAGCAAACTTCTTTGCTTACGTAGAAGACTTGCACAGCGGAGTCATATTTTCTTACCAAAGAAAATAGATGAGCTGGTGACCAGACAAAACTTTTTGACGAAAAAGTTTTAGTCGAGGTCAAGAAGCGTACCCGCGGTCTTTTCCCCGGCACCAAGTTTTTTGGATTGCTTCAAAATTTTAAAGGCTATATTTCTTTTCCTAGATAAAGAAGTATTTTTACCTTTATATATAAATTGTAAAACTTTTATACTATCTTCTTTTGCAAAAGTTAATGTATAAACTGATGATTCTTTAGGTAGACAAATTGAACCACCTTTAACTTCAAATAATTCAATACAAGATTTTAATATCCACTCTAGAAATAATTTACTAGCTGAACAAAGCCTTACCTTGTATTGAGGATGCTTACTTTCCTTATGTTTTGAAATTGTAATACTTCCATCTCCATCAATACATCCTCGAAGAAAATCTTTAAAATATTCTTTTGGTATTTTTAATTCATTTATCGTTTTAGATTTTTTGGGAGTAATTCCTATACTTAATAAAAACTCAAAAAAGTTTTTATCTCCAAATTGTAAAACATAATATTTCTTATCTTTTGATCCACCCCGAGCCTTTTTGCCAATAAGGTTGTTGATTCCTAAACATTTCTTACAATTTAACAGCATTTCTTCATCTTTTGAAGTAATATGAATATGCCGTAAATCTGGAGATAGATTACCATCTGTAGCAATTACTCCTATAACATAAGCAAAATCACCATTCCATTTTATTTTCACATTCCCCTTTCGATATGCCATACACCCATTATACTAAAACATATAGCGTCTGCCAATAAAAATATTAATTATATTTCATTTATGAATGCTTCATGCTAAACTACCCTTATGTCCCTCGAAAAGACTGCTCTTAAAACTACATACTTTAGTATTCTAAGTAATGCTCTTCTAGCTATCATCAAATGGACGGCTGGTTACTTTGGCCACTCTTACGCCCTTATCGCTGATGCCATAGAATCCACCACAGACATCTTTTCTTCTGCTTTGGTACTCTTCGGTATCAAATATTCAAGTAAACCTGCCGACAAGAATCACCCATACGGACACGGAAGAATAGAGCCACTCGTCACTTTTCTAGTTGTAGGTTTTCTAATTATTTCTGCAATTATCATAGCTCGCCAAGCCATCATAAATATTGGAACTCCCCACGAATTACCAAAGTTTTATACTTTATTCATCTTGGCTGGAATTATAATATGGAAAGAAGCTTCTTATCGATTAGTCGTCAGGAAAAGTAAGGAAACCAAAAGCTCATCTCTCAAGGCCGACGCTTGGCATCATAGAAGCGACGCTATCACCTCTGTAGCTGCATTTATAGGTATCACTATTGCACTTATCTTAGGCAAAGGCTACGAATCTGCTGATGATTGGGCCGCACTCTTTGCAGCAGGTTTCATCCTGTATAATTGCTATCTTATATTTCGCCCTGCATTAGGAGAAGTTATGGATGAGCATACCCATGATGATGTTGTCATGAAAGTGAGAGAAATATCTAAAATAGTAGAAGGCGTCATAGAGACAGAGAAATGCTTCATTAGAAAGACGGGCATGAAGTACCATGTTGACCTACATATTGTTGTCGATGGAGCGATATCAGTAAAGGAAGGCCACGCAATATCACACGTACTGAAGGATAAAATAAAGGAAGAAATGCCAGAAATTTCCAATATTTTAATTCACATTGAACCTAAAAATTAACTCCAAAATTTGCAAATTTAAGTAAAATATAGTACTATACAAATTATGACGATTATTGCTAATATATTGCCTTATATACAAATAATACTATCTATCATCCTAATCACCGCTATTTTGCTACAGCAATCTGACGCTGGTGTAGGAGGAGTACTTGGAGGAGGAGACGGGGGTGGACTTTACCACACACGCCGTGGCTTTGAAAAGTTCCTTTTCGTTTTGACTATAGTCATTGCTATTCTATTGACTGCTTCAGCACTTATCGCAATATTCGTTAAGTAGTTTTTTCTACGTAATATAACAACTAATAAAATTATACTCTCAAAGAGTGCATTATGCATAAATTTCTTTCATTTATAAAAGAATTTCAAATTCCAAAAAAGCAAAACCTTAGAGATGCACTAGCTTCATTCTCTAGAAAAGAATTTTACATTTTCGCAACTATCGTTGTGGTTGCTCTTGTTGCTATGGTTGTCATGCTAAATGCTATCAACAATAAATTCCTAGTAGACGTACCTATGAATGGTGGATCCGTCACAGAAGGTATTATCGGTATGCCTACCCTCGTCAATCCAGTACTCGCAATTTCTGATGCAGATAAAGACTTGGTATCTCTAGTCTATAGTGGCCTAGTAAGGAGACAGCCTGACGGCACATATATCCCCGACTTGGCAGAATCTTATACAATCTCTCCCGATGGGCTTACATATACTTTCATCCTTAGAAAAGATGCTAAATTCCATGATGGAGTGAAGGTTACAGCCAATGACGTAGTCTACACTATAGACAAGATCAAGGACCCAACAGTGAAAAGTCCTCGCGTCGGATGGAATGTAGTATCAGTGGAGAAGAAAGATGATCGCACCATAGTCTTCACTTTGAACAAAGCCTACATATCTTTCTTAGACAATATGACTCTCGGTATCTTACCAGAGCATATCTGGAAGGAAAAGGAGTCTCAGTTCAATATCTCCCCTTACAATATTAAAGCTATCGGATCAGGACCTTACCAGATCAAGTCTGTCGCAAAGAATAGTGACGGGATTCCACAAAAGTATGTATTGAAAAGTTTTTCAAAATTTACGCTTGGAGTTCCTCATATCAAGACCTTAAATATCGTTTCATTTTCAAATGAAAAAGATTTAGTGGATGCTATCTCAAACGGCTCCATAGACCAAGCAGGTGGTATAAGTCCTAAGAATGCAATAGATATCAACAAAGATTCATACACTATACACACCGCTTCTACCCCTAGAATATTTGGATTATTTTATAACAGTCTAAACAACAAAATATTTGCAGATCCAAATATTGTCAAAGCCTTTGATTATGCATTAAATAGGCAAGAAGTCATCGACAATGTCCTATATGGATATGGGACAATAACCAGCAATCCTATCCCAGACACCATTTTGAAAAATGATACAGTAGTGAGAGAAGATTCTGAATCTATCAAGAAGGCCAACGACCTTCTAGATAAGAGTGGCTGGATTATAGGTGCTGATGGCTTGCGTACAAAAGGAGGTACAACAACTATTACCAAGACAAAGAAGGTTGGCAAGAAGACCGTAACTGAAAAAGTGAAGGTGAATAGCGGTCCAGTAACTACTCTTGAATTCTCTCTGACAACCCTAGATACACCCGAATTCAAGCAAGCCGCTGAAATCATCAAGAAGCAATTGGGTAGAGTAGGTGTAAGAGTCAACACAGAGAAGGTTTACGAAATGGGACCACTAAACAAGATCATTCAGAATCGCGAATATGAGGCTCTCTTCTTCGGACAGAGGATCACCCACGAGTCTGACTTATTCTTGTTCTGGCACTCATCTCAGAATAAAGATCCCGGACTCAATATATCTATGTATAGCAATGCTAAGGTAGATAAAATACTTGAAGATGCCCAGAAGACAATCTTGCTTGATGATAGAATAAATAAATATAAAAGTTTCATTGAAGAATTTAATAAAGATATCCCTGCTCTATTGATATATTCTCCGAAGTATTTATATGCCACAACAATTGAGCTCAATAATATAAATATCAACACATTAATAAACCCATCCGATAGATTTGCATCTATATATACATGGTATGCAGACAAAGATCGTGTGTGGAAAATCTTTACTAAATAAATAATAATATGGAAGAAAAACCAAAAACAAATAGAAATGACGGAAATAAAAAAAGTAATTTCCAATTTAGAAAAACAAATACTATAAGAGTTATACATAAGGCAGGAACTCCTAAGGTAGACTCTATGTTCAAGCCAACAAACCGTCAGCCATTGAAGGGTAATCACGCTCAATCCGACAACAAAAACAAGACCATGAGTCGCGGAAGCTACCAATATGGCACCAACAAAGGTGGTAGACGTCCTCGTATGGCAACCCCAGTACCTCCTAAAGAGAATGCCGTCGTTGTCCGTAAGAACAAGACTACCCTTATCCCCCCACCTGAAGATGGTGTTATCCGTATAATTCCCCTCGGTGGTGTAGAAGAAATAGGCAAGAATATGACCGCTATTGAGATTGGAGATGATATCATTGTCATCGACGCAGGTATGCAATTCAAGACTGAAGATACTCCCGGTATAGACTACATCATCCCCAATACTACCTACCTCGAAGAGCGTAAGGATAAAATACGCGCAATGCTAGTCACCCACGGACACCTAGACCACATAGGGGGCATACCTCTAGTTATGAGCCGTATAGGCAACCCACCTCTGTATTCTAGAAATCTTTCAGTCTTGGTCATGAAGAAACGCCAAGAAGAATTCTCTCACCTCCCTCTACTCAATGCTCACATCATAGAGAAGGATTCTGTGATATATGTAGGTAAGCTTCGCATACGATTCTTTGGTGTGACTCACACCATGCCTGACTCAATGGGCATAGTTATCGAAACACCATATGGAAGTATTGTAACTCCCGGAGACTACAAGCTTGACCAGATAGATGGGAAAGTGTCAGAAGAAGAGGAGAAAGAGTACGCCTTTTTCGACAAAGAAAAAGTTCTTCTACTATTGACCGACTCTACAAATATAGAAAACGAAGGATTCTCTATACCTGAAGTTTGGGTTCATGAAGGTTTGGGTAAATTAATACGACAAGGAACTGGCCGAATTATTATCTCTGCCTTTGCTTCTTCTATTACTCGACTTATGAAGATAGTAGAGATTGCAGAATCACTAGGCAAGAAGGTAATCCTAGATGGTAGATCACTAAAGACCAACATGGAAGTCTGCGAAGCAGCTGGAATCTTCAAGCCCAAGAAAGGCACCATAATACCCATAGAAGATGTAGACAAGTACCCTCCTAATAAAATCCTTATCATGATGACAGGTGCCCAAGGTGAAGAATTCGCAGCTCTCAATCGTGCTGCCAATAAGACTCACAAGAAGTTTACCATCCGCCCCGGAGATACTATCATCCTCTCCTCTTCTATTGTCCCAGGGAATGAAATAGCCGTTCAGCATTTGAAGGACAATCTGACTCGCCACGGTATACGTATTATAAGTTATCGTACAAGTGAAGATACTATCCATGCCACAGGTCACGGCAACCAAGAAGATATAAAATGGCTACACAAGAAGACGCATCCCAAGTTCTTTATCCCTATTCATGGGTGGCACTCAATGCTCGTCAAACACAAGGAAGTGGCTATGTCCTTAGGCATGTCTGAAGAAAACATTATAGTCCCCGACAACGGCTCTATTATAGAAATAGTAGACAATGGTTCTAAGATGATTCTCCGCAAAGAGAAAGCTCCCGCAGGAGCTATGATGGTAGACGGCTTCTCTATAGGCGATGAGCAAGATGTAGTCATCAGAGACAGAGTCATGCTAGCCCAAGATGGAATGTTCGTACTTATAGCTACTATTGACTCCAATACGGGTAAGCTTCGCAAGTCTCCAGACATCATCTCTAGAGGATTTATATATCTAAAAGAGAATCAAGAGCTACTTCACCAAGTCAGACTTATCATCAAGCAAACTATTGAGGAAGGAACAATTGGTATGAATCCTATAAATTTTGATAATATCAAGACAAATCTAGGAGACAATATCTCGAAGTTCCTCTTCCAGAAGACAGCCAAGAGACCACTTGTAATTCCAGTATTATTAAGTATTTAAACAAAATTGTATGTCACCAAAAATAAAAAGAATGTATGCTCTGTCATTTATATTTACTTTACATATATCAATTTCGGCTTATATTAGCTCCATCTTCCTAACAGGAATTATGAAAGAAAGCTTTATAGGAATCCTATACACGATAGCTTCACTCATTACCCTCATCCTTCTGACAAAGAGTTCAAGTATACTGAAGAATTTGGGCAACAAAAAACTAACTCTCATTTTTCTATTGGTGAACATATTATCGCTAGCAGGACTTATAACTAGTAGTAATCCATATATCATAGGATCTTCATTTATATTGTTTACCATAACGAATACTCTGGTATTTTTCTGTATTGATATATTCATAGAGCATTTTGGAGACCCGCTAACTATCGGTAAGACTAGAGGCCTATACCTGACTGTTATAAATATCGCATGGATGCTATCTCCACTTATTGCCGTGACTCTAATCACGAAAGAAGGTGGGTACAAAGCTATCTTTACCCTCGCTTTCTTCATGGCAGTGGCAATGACTATTGGACTACTTTTCTCTATAAAAACTTTCAAGGACAAGGTGTACAAGAAGACCCCCTTCTTGGAAACTTATAAATACCTAAAGACCAATCATCATATGTTGGCTATCACTATCATCAACTTCATCCTGCAATTCTTCTTTGCGTGGATGGTTGTCTATACTCCTATATACCTTTATAATCATATGCATTTCAACTGGACACAAATAGGAGTAATGTTTACCATTATGCTCGCTCCTTTCATTATCTTAGGGTTGCCAGTAGGAACACTTATTGACAAATACCATGTGAGGAAGAGAACACTTCTATACATAGGCTTTGTCATTATAATCACCTCAACATTTTTGATTGCTTTTATAACGACTAGAAGCGTAGCCATCTGGGCATTGGTACTATTTATCACTCGTGTTGGAGCAAGTATCATAGAAACAACTTCAGAAACATACTTCTTCACTCATATAAGAGAAGAAGATGCTTATCTCTTAGGAGTGTTCCGCGATATGAACCCTGTCGCATATATTATCGCTCCAATGATAGCAACTCTTGTATTCCTAGTACTACCATTTAAATTCCTCTTTGTTATATTGAGTATTATATTACTGGCAGGACTTTACTATATACCAAAGCTTAAACACAATCATGACCCCGCACAAACTTTTCAAGAACAAACATTATAATTAATATAGACTATCTTTTTACAAAATATATTAAAAAGTTTAGGCGGACAAGTATGGAATACCCAATACGAATAAATAAATATCTTGCATTAAAAAACTATGCTACCCGAAAAGGTGCCGATGAACTGATCAAAAAAGGTTTCGTATTTATCAATGGCCGGAAGGCTGTGCTGGGGGATCAAGTATACAGAGATGAAGATGTAACAGTAAGTGATAAAGTTCCTAAGAAAGATTATGTATACTACGCTTACAATAAAGCTGTAGGGGTATCGACCAACCCAGATGTGAAAACAAAAGATATATTGAAAGTTACGAAGTTCAAGGAAGCAGTCTTCCCTATCGGCAGACTCGACAAAGATTCGCGTGGACTTATACTTATGACCAACGATGGACGAGTGACGGACAGACTCCTCTCACCTCTTTATGTTCACGAGAAGGAATACGTGGTAAAAGTAGAACCAAATTTCTCAGATAAATTTATAGAACTTATGGGTGGTGGTGTACACTTTGATAAATTCATAAGTCGCAAGTGTAAAGTCTGGAGGAATACAGCTAAGTCTAAGGACACCTTCAATATCGTGCTCACAGAGGGCAAGAAACGCCAAATCAGACGTATGTGTGAAGCTTTGCATCACAAAGTTGTCGACTTAAAGCGTATTCGTATTATGAACATAGAACTAGGAAAACTAAACGAGGGAGAATATAGAGACATAAAGGGAGCGGAGCTAGACACTTTACTAAAATCTTTGAAATTAAGATAAATACATAAAGAGCCCGACCTTCGGTCGGGCTCTTTATGTTAGAATATTAGACTTTACTGTAAGTCAGCAGTTGCTGTCATAAGACTACCTCTTCCAAAGAATCCATCAGATCTAATCTTGTGTTCGGCCTGCCAAGCCTTAACCTTATTGGCCGTTCCTCTTCCAAAGATTCCATCAGCATCTATACCAAGGAAAGCTTGAAGAATTTTGACATCATCCCCTCTTGTACCTTGTCGTAGAGTTCTATTGATCTTTGCTAAATCTTCTGCGTCAACAGTATTGTCACTTCCTGCAGAAACATCTGCACTTTTTGAAGCACCCGTACACTGGTATTTAACTATACAACCACTTGCATCTTTGACTGCTTCTGTCTGATAAGCACCACAAGATACTGGTGCAACATATGTAGGACAAGTATTTGTTGATGAAGAATTAATTGTGAAATAATTATTACTTTCGTCAGAAATACCCTTATAGTCAGAAATTGATATTTTGAATTTTTTACTACCAATAGCAAGTATATCTTTCAATCCATCATACCCTACTATTTTATCAGTAATAAACGTGTAAATTCCAGTATTTAATACAGTATTGGCTACTTTAGAACCATCAGTATTTTTTGTAAAACCTGCAAGAGGAAAAGAAACTCCAGATTGATCAGTCAAATACGCATAAACTCCTGTTCCTGAAATATTACAAGTAGACCACCCAACTGTAATTTGTTGTCCTGTAGTAAATGCTTCTCCTCCATTTGGAGTAGCAACAGTTATAAATGGAGAACTATTTGAAGGACACATTACAGATTCATTAGATTTAATTGTAAATGAACTATCGGAATTATCGCCTGCAACATTTTGACCATCATAAGAGGCTTGTTGTATAATACCAATCTTGTAATATTTACCACTTTGAGGAGTACAATTTTTTATACTATAATCATCATTCTTTATTGTTACTAGTTCATATCCATCATTTGTGGATAATAAACTGCTATTATTTAAATCACAACCCTTTGCTGTATTGCCGTTATCAAACAGACCTGACAAAGAAATTCTTATTTTTTCATTTGCATCAAGATTAGAACTCTTCCACTTTACTTCAATTTTATCTCCAACTTTATAAACCTCCCCACCATTTGGACTCAAGACTGTAATCGAAGGAGTAGTAGTTCCACATGGCAATGTTGTAAATGTTCCATCAGAAGTGTAACCTGTACCAACTGTATTTGATAATGCCCCATAGAAGTAATACTTTGTACCACAAGTTAAACCTGTTACAGAAACATTATAAAAATCTGTTGATATAGTATAATCAGTGCCCTTAACTGGAGTTGAAGGACGAGGAGTTTTACCATAATAAATGTATCCAATAGAAGAATTAGAAACAGGATAACCCATTAATATGACATTTGCTCCTAATACGGCAGAAGTCTGAGTAACTGACGTTGCTAATGGATTTGAGACAACGGGGACAGATGGAGTGGTTGAGGAAGCCCTAATTGAAAATGTATTATCAGATTCATCTTGAGAAACATAACCTGCCGGCCCATTAAATTTTACTAAAATTTTATATCCATTAGATAAATTAGAATTTGACGGGATGGTTAGAGTAATAGAATCATCACCTACAACTTCTGCCCTAAAAGAACCAAAATTATAAGTATCACTATATGCATTTTTTAAAAAAACTGAAACAGTATCACCTACCTGTGAATCATTATTTGTCATTTTATATTTCACTGTAATTTGCTGACCAACAGTATATTGCTCTCCTCCATTTGGAGAAAGAAGTGTAATTGAGGGAGATACTGAGGCTGGAGTTGTAAAGGAAGAAGTGCTTCCACAAAATGGAGAACTTATAGATCCCTGACCAGTAGAAAGAGACGTTGCAGCAACGCAAGCTCTATAAGAATATTTTGTATTTGGCAACAAGGTTTTAATATCAAATTGATAAGTAAAATCTCCACTCATACTAATTGAAGAATTACTTACATTTGCCTTGCTTGAGTTTGGTAAATTAGAATACACTCCATACTCAAACCATACTGTAGCACCATTGTAATTAAAAATTCCACCAATATTTGATTGACCATTGTTTACAAGCTTACCTCTAAATTCTCCTTCATTACTATATGGATAAGTATAAGCATAATTACTATCAACAACTCCCCCCAATGTTGTAAATGTTCCCTCTGGTGAATATCCAGTTCCTGTGGCATTTGTTGCATATCCGCGGAATTTGTATGTTGTATTGGGAGTTAAGCTAGTGGCATATACTAACGTCTGCTGACTAGCTGATTTAACACAAGTAGCACCATTTGTTTTACTTGGAGCAGAAATACTTGCACTGTAGCAAACTCCATTTTCTAATATAGTGAGAGGATACCCATTGCTTGTTACTGTCGCACCTAGCATTGCTCTATTTTCTGTAATACTTTGAGACGTAGGATATGATACAGTTGGAACACTAGAATAAGCACAACTGACTTGCTGAGTTGCTAAGCCTTCACAACTTCCACCATTTAAAGGAGCTGGGTTTGTACAATATCTTACTTGTGTTTGACCATTACTTGTACAACTTCCAGAATTAGTCCAATCTGTCCAACCACCGGGAACAGGAGTTACTGAGGCTGGGGTTGTAAAACTTACTGTATTGCTCCAATTGGTAGCTGTGTCATTTATAGCATAACTAATTGCTAAATATTTTGTATTTGGAGTCAATCCTGTTCTATTTTGTGAGAATGGTCCAGTAGTTTTCCCTGCATCATTTAAGCAATTACTCATAGGACCTTGTGTCTCAAGTCCATAACAAGTACCGCGAGCTATAAGTAAAGCTGGGTAGCCTAAAGATACAACGCTTGAAGATATTGTAACTCCAGTAGATGTAAAATTAGAAACAGTAGTAGTCCCTAAAGTTGGAGGTTGTGGAATATCTGCGACAGAACCCTTCAGGCTTATTTTCAATGAAGCAATCTCCCTCTGTAGATTTTGTATTTTTAGTAAAGTGTCACTCAACACAGATGCATGCACTTGCCCGATCCCTACAGAAAGGAATCCGAAAATGAACAGCCCAACCAGTAACTTTTTCATGTTATTTTATAAAGTCACATTGTTATTATGACTTAAAAATTATGATTATTAATATGAGTATATTATACAATAATAGTTAGTACCCTGCAAACGAAAGCTCCCCTAAGCAAGGCTTGGGGGAGCTATTTAAATATGCTTATTTAGCAATGTAGGGCTAAACCAAATTGGTCGCCCGATTGCCTACTTGGCAATATAGGGTAGTAATCCCATGAATCGAGCACGCTTGATAGCTATGGCTAGCTTGCGTTGATTCTTGGCTGTTACATCTGTCCTCTTGCGAGACTGCATACGAGCACTAGGAGTTATAAAGCGTCGTAGAAGTTCTACGTCTTTATAGTCTATGTGCTTTATGTTATTTGATGAAAAATAATCTTGTTTCATATTAGTGATAAGGGAATAGTGAGAAGCGAATAGCAAACTCATTAGTCCTGTTTTAATTTTTTAATAATAACTGATAATAATTTTTCAACTTCAATGACCAATATTAATGCTCTGTTTACATTAATTTTTGGATACATTTCATTGCATAAAATTAATTGTGTTTCTAATTCAGCAGAAGATCCATATGCAATAATGAGAAATCGTACAAAATCTCTTGTTCCTCTTTTATGTCCCTCTGCAATATTACTCGGAATAGAGATAGCACTTCTTTTCATTTGGGAATTAAGACTGTACATTTCTTCATGAGGTAACTTTTTAGAAATATCATATATTTCTTTTGCTAATTCCATGGCTTTTTGCCAAACTATAAGTTCTTTAAATGAAGTAAGCATAAAAAATAAATTTATTTTCACTATCCTCTTTACTCTTGATTAGTGACAAGTGGATAGTGGTAAGCGAACAGTGAGATTTTTAATTAATTATTCTCCCCCCACTATTCCCTTTACTCTATTCCCTTTTTACTAGAAAGGTATATCCTCTGCATTTATCTGCTCTTCTGGGTACTCTATGGTATCTATCTCCTCTTCTTTTTTAGAAGCAGGTGCTTGTGAAGAAGGTGAAGACGAACCACTTGGCTTGGAACCAAATTGCACAGTATCTGCAATAACTTCTGTACGATACTTCTTAGTATTTGTGGCAGCATCATCCCAGCTTCGAGTCTCCATGCGCCCTTCGACTAGTATCTGACTTCCCTTCTTCATATAAGTAGCTACGTTCTCTGCTGTCTTGCCCCATACTACTATATTGTGATAATCAGTCTTCTCTTGTCTTACTCCATTGGCATCTTTGTAAGTACGATTGGTGGCAATACTGAAAGTACAAACTTTATTTCCTGATGCTATGGCCTTTAATTCTGGATCACGAGTTAAATTCCCTATAAGAATTGCTTTGTTTAAATACATATAATTAGTGTTTAGGGTATAGAGTAAAGCGTATAGTGAATACGAAACTCAATTCCCAAAATTTATTTAGCTAATAAACCCTCACTATTCCCTTTACTCTACTCACTATCCCCTAAAACATTATACCACAAGAGCATCAATTTCCTTGTCTACTTCTTCTACGTTAAGAGGTAAAGATTCCTCTGTTTTTGGAGTAAAACGACGCTTTGAAGCATCTGTTTTACCATATGCACGTTTGGTAGACATAGTACTCTCACGAACAGTCTTAATCATAAGATAACGAACAAGCTTTTCGTTTTTATCTAAGAATTCTTTTATAATCTTGCCATTTGCAGTTGTACACTCAAACTTTACCCAACCGAAATACCCATAAGAAAACTTCTGTTTCTTGTTAGCGATAGAACGAGACATCTCGTATGCTAGTTCTAACATCTTAGGATACTCATCAGAAATGAATACCGCTCCGTGGTCTCCCAAGGAGTCCTTCAATGCTGTGACTTCTCCTCCAAGATTCTCTTCTGGAATACTTGGAATCATTATATAACCTACTTCATAAATAGAAGACTTTGCATCTGTAGTATCTACATCTGCTCCGTTATCTACAACTTCTTTTACTTTTGCCATGTATATTTAGCGTAAATACGCTTAATTTATTACTTTTAATATCATTTCACTATGGACCAGTGTGTACCGGTTATAAGACCGGGACAAATGAAATGTAGAGTCATACTAACAGATATTGGACTAAATGTCCACTCCCACACCTATATTTTTATTGCAGGTATTTAAACCTGCGTTGAAAACTATAAAAATATAGGTGTGGGAGTCCACTTTTTCTATAGGTTGCTTTGCATAGTATTTTAACTCTACTGGATAAAATAGGTCTTTTATCTCCAGTACACTATGCTATTCTTCTGTATTTGATAGAGCAACAGGTGTTTCTGGTGCTACGGTTGGAGACACTTCTACGGCTTCTGGCTCTGGTACTACTACTGGCTCTGGAGCGACAGGCTCGCTTGAAGTGGGAGGAGTAGTGTCCTCTGTAGTAGTATCCTCTACTTCAGTATCAGTAGTAACTGTCGTATCAGGAGTAACCACTGGATCAGGTGTTGGTTCTGGGTCTGGAATTGTTTGAGGTTCTGGGATTTGAGTATGGGTGTTCTTAAATTCTTGAATCATTATTCGAAGTTGATCCTCATTTAAACATTCATTATCACTAGTACAAAATTCTTTCGTTTCTACTCTGTCGCTCTTCATAATTTTCGCAAAAATAATTTCAATTCCATTTGTTGCACTTGCTAACCAACCTTTCAAATTAGATATAAAAGAAGTATTGATATCAATATTTTCTATGCTTGTAATCTTCAAATTCATTTCCTTGATAGCTTCTATGGTATAAGGGATTAGGTTGGTATAGGAGATGGATTTAAGATTTAGCCCTGTAATAGGATCAACTTTCGGATCAGTGAAGACCAAGCTTGGGAAGATTTGCTCCATCTCTTGAGCAATGAAGCCGATGTGCCGAGCATCCGTATCTGACTCAGAATTCCAATTGTAATTTACTGGAGTTAAGTAAGTGAGCTTTTCGAGGGTAGACTTACCATTCATATCGGGAATTGTTTTAAGAATAAATTCTATGTCTTCTAGTGTAGTAATATTCTTCTTTAAGTTTATATCAGAAGAACAGACCAACGCTGTCGTCAGAGGGCTTATATCGCAATACCCCGTCGAACTAGTAAAGCGAGCAACCGTCCCCACCACCGAAGCCCCTCCAACATAGAGTACATTCCCTGTTCCTATCGTAGCCGTATTGCTCCCATTCCCCACCGCATTGTACCCTATCACGATTTCATTCTGATTATTATCTGCACCTGCTTTAGTATCTCTACCGATATATACTCCATAATCGGAAGTAGTGTTGGCGGTTGTGCCGTCGGCAATGTATCTACCTGACCTATAACCTAGTGCAGTATTAGAACTTCCTGTTGTATTTAAGTTGAGAGAGCCATATCCATCAGCAGTATTAGAATCTCCTGTCGTGTTAGAATAAAGGGATTCAATTCCATTTGCCGTATTGTTACTTCCTGTAGTATTGGAATAAAGGGAACGTTCTCCATTTGAGGTATTGTAGTTTCCTGTAGTATTGGAATATAGTGAAGCATATCCATTTGCAGTGTTATAAAATCCTGTGGTATTTGAGTAAAGGGAAGAATGTCCATAAGCAGTGTTGTAATATCCTGTGGTGTTAGTTGTTAGAGAATATGCTCCATTTGCAGTGTTGTAAATTCCTGTGGTATTAGCTAAAAAAGAATTTAACCCATTTGCAGTATTTTGATACCCCGTAGTATTATATCTTCCTGCCCCCACCCCTATAAATGTATTCCCTGAAGCAGTATTTGCTCTCATTTCAATACGAGCTGTACCATCGGAAGATTTAAGATTGACAAGAGGAGTGGAGACAGCAGTGAGTGACTTGATAGAGATGACTATTGTTCCGTCGAAGTCTGTTGTAGGAGTGATGGTAAGTGAAGCAGTAGAAGTTGTAGTTGGACCCCATGCTCCTGTAGCTGTTAGACTTGAAGCACTCTGTCCTCCAAATCCGATTGTGAATGAACCTGCTGTTCTACCTGTAACAGTGTAAGCTATTTGGTATTTGGTAGCATTGACTGCAACTTTATCATGCGAAAGTACAGAGGTGTTACCTACTGTATGAGTCCAGCCTGTAGCAAAGTCCCCTGTCCAGTCTGTAGAAGTCCATCCTGTATCTAGTAGAAATTCTGCTGAGTAAGTAGGCAAATCATTGACTGCTAATCCCTGAATGTCGAGCTTCCCTGTGGGGGTGGTGGTGCCGATGCCGACGTTGCCAAGGTTATTTATCCTTAAATTTGTAGCCCCATTACTATTGAAGTTATAAGTCATGTAGCCATCTGAATCCTGACCGTTAAAAGTAGTGGTGACATCCGTAACTTCAATTTGTTGATAGGTATTATTTTCAAATCCGGGACGAGTTATTCTCATGTTTCCGATAACATCCAATTTTCCTAAGGGACTCGTCGTCCCAATCCCGACATTGCCAGAATAATCAATTCTCATTCTTTCGGTCGATACTGTATTATAATTTCCTGTGCCAAAAGATAATGATACTCGAGGAGACGCTGGGTATCCGCTTGCAGAATCATCATTTATAGCTTTAATAAAACCAACACTATGAGCACCTATTCCTGTTGAATCTGATGTATTAAAATCAATCTGTCCTAATATATCATTATGTATCCAAGAAGAACCACTACGAGAATCTTTAATAGTTAATACTGGGATAGAACCTTCTAAGTGGAAAAGTGATGCTGGATTCGTCGTCCCAATACCGACAGAGCCAGATCCATTTATTCTCATTCTTTCAACTATTCCTGTTCCATTTAGATAGTTACTGAAAGACAAGTAACTTGTCCCTCCGGTTGATTCTCTTATTCCCGCTATTTGGGAACCAACTGTCTCATCAGTAGAACTCGTAAAATGAATTATTTCTCCTGCTCCATCTGTGGCAGAATCAGAATCTAGAATTAAAAGTTTTTGTGGAGTTCCTAACGTGTTTTGAACATGTAATTTTGATCCAGGTGCCGTTGTCCCAATACCGACGGAGCCATTCATGTCTATTCTTACCTTTTCATTATATCCACCAGTTGCATTATTTGTTGAAAAACTTATATAACCACCACTTCCTGTCCAACCTGTGCCATCACTACTATCTAAACCAAAATTAAGACCACCATTGGTGCTTGGTGCTCTATATGATTTATAATGAGAAACACCAATATCTGTAAAATAACTTGCGGAACTACCTTGAATACGTAATACATCAGTATCATCTGAAATATCACCGAAAATATGTAATTTTTGTTGAGGCGTCGTCGTCCCAATCCCTACCTTCCCATCATTGAGTATCGTCATCGCTTCAGTTGCTCCATTGTTCCCTACTAGGAAATGCATATCGGCTCCTGTGGCTCCAACACCGGAGGTGGTTTGAAGAGTTAGGTCTGAAGTAGTAGCAGAACCTCCGAGAATTAGAGGAGTTGTGATGTTGGTTGTAAATACAGGACTCTCTAGGAATGCAAATGTCTTTCTTGCTCCTCCTGTTGTAATTGTTCCATAGTATGCATCAGTTAGAAACTCTACTGCTCCTGCTTCTGGAGTTGTAAGTAATGTCCCTGAAGTGAATTTTAGTGGAGCAGTTCCTGCTGTGGCTGTTCCTGCTTTCAAATGCAAGGCTGCTGTAGGAGATGATGTTCCAATCCCGAGGTTTCCGACAAAGTAATTATTGCCTGCACCGAGAACGTTAAGATTTTGGGCAATGGTTGTGGAAGCGTTGATGGTTAAGGTTTGAAGAGAGGGTGTGGAATTAAACATTCCATAAAGCAAAGCTCCTGCTTTATCACCAGCAGTATTTGCTCGGTCTTGATTGTCAACATAGAAAGAGTTAGAACCAAGTTCATATGCACCTGCAAACATTCCAAACATTACATTACTATTTCCAAATAGATTATATCCTGCTCTATATCCTACAGCTGTGTTATATGAATATGGAGTAGAGCCATTATAGCCAGTTTCTGCACCAATAAGAGTATTTTGTATAAAGACACCGGTACCACTATAACCAGCACCATCCCCAATTGCTGTGTTGTTGCTTCCTGTGGTATTGGTGCAGAGAGCACAATCCCCAATTGCTGTGTTGGAGCTTCCTGTGGTGTTGGAGTAGAGAGACTTACCCCCATTCGCTGTGTTGTAATATCCTGTGGTGTTGGAGTAGAGAGAATTATAACCATTTGCTGTGTTTCTGTATCCTGTTGTGTTGGAGTAGAGAGAATGATATCCTACTGCAGTGTTGGCATCAGCTGCGTTAGTTGAAGTTCCAGAGCCTGAAGTTCCTGCTTGATAACCAAGAAAAGTGTTATATTGAGCTCCTGTCACAATATTGAGTCCTGCATCTTGGCCTACTTTAACATTGAAGTCTGTATTATCTTGAGATAATGGTAAATTATTTATTGCTGATGTTGTAATATTATACGTACCAAGATTTAGATTTGCATTTGCTCCAGTGTATGGGACATACGAACCAAGTGAGCTTGCTGTTGCATAATAACTTCCATGTTGTCCGTCTAGTAAATCGGCGTTTAAGTTTGTAACAAGGCCTGTGTTGGAAGTGGTGAAAGTATTAGCACCTAGAGCTATGTTACCTCCCATAGTAAATCCTGCTACTGTGCCTGTGAAGGTAGGACTAGTAAACATTGTGGCTTTGCTTTCGTTGGTTACATTTCCTAGCCCGACGTCAGTTGCTGTGACAGTACTCCATGCTGGGACTGCGCCGTTGGTACCTGTGCCTGTCATACTTAAGAAGTTCTTGGTTGTTGTTGTATTGGGAGCAAGTAAGGTAGACGTATCTGTATCGGACTGATATGGGAGGGAGCCTAAGAGAGTGGTGGAATTGCCACCTGTCAGATTATTGGCCTTGGTGATAGTTCCGACAACGGAAGCATTGAGGTTTGGAATTGTGACAACACCACTGCCAAAAGTTACAGGCCTGTTGGTAGTAGTATTGATAGACAGTGTCCCGCTTGCATTGGTTCCGTCAATCAGAGGATTAGTACCAGAGAGGTTGATAGTGTTGCCAGTTATAGTTGTGGTCCCTGTAAATGTCGGGCTGTTTAAAGTTCCACTTTCGGTAATATCATTTGAGTTATTGGAAATATTTTTATTAACAGAATCATAAATGCGATCAACTTGAAGAGAATTGAAAGAAGCATTGTTGGAGTTAGACCGCTCTAGATTCTGTAGGCGAACAATAATACTCGGATCAGTCTGGTTTATAAAAATCGTAGTAGGTCGCTCAATGATACGCTCAACAACTTTAGTTGGAGTTAGTATTTGAGTTGGCAATAATTTGGTATTGGCTTCTACTTTGTCTTTCGTTTCTATTTTATTTTTCGCTTCTACTTTTTTATTTATTTTTAATACTTTAGGTTGAGTGGCTACAACAGTAGAAACTTTTGGTTTAGAATCAGATAAATTAATAAATTCTTTTACTTTATTCCCTATTTGATCTATGAATTCTTTGTATTTATCAAAGGTGGGAGATGTTAATTGTCTGAATGAGTAGGGAGTATTTAATTCTTGTGTATTTATCTCTGTGTTTGTCTGCGTATCAGACACAGCAAAAGCATTGGTATAAAAACCGAAAAATAATACCAAATATAACATCAACAATAGTTTAACTAAGTAAATTTTTGATGACCTAAAATTATTCATCTATAACTTATATTATATTAAATATATATAATATAAGCAATCAAAAATAAGGCTAAAGTGTGTATTTGTATGCTTTTAGAATTTAAAAAGTCGCTTGGCATTTAGGACTATCTGCTTGGCTACAATTTCTTCGTCTAATCCTTTTATTTGAGCTATTTTAGCAACTATGTCCTTCACATATGAAGGTTCATTCCTCTGCCCTCTGTGGGGTACTGGAGCCACGTACGGGCTATCTGTATCGGCGAGAATCATATCAAGCGGTGTCTCTCTTATGACCGCTTCATAATCACAAATCTCAGGCTTTGGCTTGTACGTTATAGGACCAGCGAAAGATACAAGTATGCCTATCTCTACGAACCTCTTCATGTCTTCTACACTTCCAGCAAAGAAGTGTGATACTCCCTTATAATATGGAAGTCCGACTTCCATATTATTCGGAAGTCGGACTTCCGAATGTTTTTTAATGAGTTCATAAATATCAAAATAAGCGTTGTGAGTTTTGTTAGTAGAATGATTGCGGACATGAAGCATCAAGGGTAAACCAAGCTCGTTGGCAAGTTCAATTTGAGCAATGAACGCAACTTTCTGTTTCTCTATACTATCTTCGTCCATATGGTAATAATCAAGTCCACACTCACCTACTCCTACTACCTTCCCCCGTTTTGCAAGTTCTCTGTACTTATCTTTATCAAAAATTTCCCCACGAGAAACAAAACCTTGTTCATTCCTTTTCCCGTCTGTAGCTAATGCAGAGTCGGGGCTTCCCAGTTCCTCTTGATCATGATATGAAGCTCCTGTATGTATAGGATGAAGACCAATACAAGCATACACTCCCTCCCCATATTCATTGGTCATTTCTACTGCCTTCTTGGAAGTATCATATTGGGTGCCAATATTTATAACCCAAGTGTCATTTTCCAAAGCACGCGAAACAACCTCATCTCGATCTTCCTCGAATGCTTTGAAGTTCGTATGTGCATGTATGTCGATGTATTTAGGCATAAGATAATTACTAGTTACCAATTACTGATTACTAATTAAAAAGTTACTTTCTTAAAAATAATGGAGTTTCGGGCTTTTTGTTTTGTTTGATTAGTTCCTTTAGCTTTATGTTTGTTTCGGGCATTATAGGATTCAGCATGCGGGCTATCACATACAATTTCAAAATCAAATCTTTTATCATTTCCTTCCCTTTCTCTTCATCAACTTTTACAACTTTAAATGGCTGTGTGTCCTGAATAATCTTATCTAATTCAGCAATCTTTTCCCACACATAATCTGTCGCTTTTTTAATATCAAAAGATTCATAAAATTTAAAGTATTCTGTAAAATCAGAAACTTCGGGAATTTCTGGACACTTCTCCAAATACTTTTCAGACAAAGTCAAAATACGAGAAGCTAGATTCCCCAACCCGTTGGCTAATCCTGAATTGTAAGAATCTTTGAATCTCTCTATAGTGAAAGGACTATCCTCAAAGCTTCCCACTTCACGAAGAAGAAAGTATCGGAGAGCATCAGTACCGTATTCTTTAACTACGTCGCGTGGATCTACCACATTGCCAAGGGTCTTTGACATACGTATTCCTCCATCACCAGTTATAAATCCATTTACAACTATCTGATGTGAATTCTCTACCCCTGCTGCCATCAGCATGGCTTGCCACATAGCACTCTGGAAGCGAGTGTTGTCCTTGCCACAGTATTGAGTAGGAGTTCCGTTGACCCAATACTTTTCAAAATTACCATCAGTCTTTGGCCAGCCAAGAGTTGATATATAGTTTACAAGTGCATCAAACCATACATACATGACTTGTGTGTCGTCCCCAGGTACTGCTATACCCCAAGGCATCTTCTCTTTCAAGCGTGAAATAGAGAAGTCTTGTAACCCACTTTTCACAAAGTTTTTGATTTCATTCAAACGAAAATCCGGAATAACAAAATTTGGATTTTTATCATAAAATTCCAAAAGCTTATCCCCAAATGCGGAATATTTAAAGAAGTAATTTTCTTCATTTATTATTTTCAGATCTATTCCTGGATGCTCTGGACAGTAGCCATTCACAAGCTCACCATCAGTCTTCTCACTTTCACACCCCACACAATACTTGGCTTCATAATTTTTCTTATAAATATAGCCGTTGTCAGAGACTCTCTTCCAGAATTCTTGAGCGGCTTTCTCATGATGCTTGTCTGTTGTACGAATAAAGTGTATATCATCTACCACGCCAAACATTTTCAACTGCTCTTTAAAAACTTCAAATCCTTGATCTACGAACTCTTGGGCTGAAATACCTTGCTCCTTTGCTTTCTCAAATATTTTCAATCCATGCTCGTCAGTACCAGTATTGAAGTAGACATCATAACCCAAGAGTTTCTTGTAGCGTACTATGGTATCAGCCCGCACAAACTCTAAAGCGTGCCCCATGTGAAGCGGAGCATTGACGTAAGGTAATGTAGTTGTGAGATAAAACGGAGTATTTTTCATAAATTAATTATTTCTCGCTTCGATTTTTTTCTTTTCTAAATCATCAAAAAATTCAATCAAACAAACTGCTGTCGGTACAGCTAAAAATACTCCCCAAATACCAGCAAGTTCAGCTCCGATCAAAACAGAGAGGATCACAACTAAAGGAGAAATTCCCGTAGCTTTTTTAACTATTAATGGATAAATCAAATAAGTTTCAAATTGACCAAGAATAAAATAAAAGCAAAGCACAATAGCAGAGATAGTAACACCTCCATCCAAATAAGCAAACAAGACAGCTGGGATAGTTGCCACAATAAGACCAAATGGTACGAGCTCAGCAATAACAACTATCAAAGCTAAAATGAGAGAATATTTAACTCCAATAATAGTGAGTCCTAGATAAGCCAGAACTCCAACAATCATACCCATGAGCAATTGCCCCTGCATCCATAAGCCAATCTTTCTCTCAGTTCTGGCCCATAAACCGATAACGTATTCTTCGTGAATATCGGGGGTGACAATTCGTAAAAAGTTTTCAATTCCTTTATCAGTGATAGATAAATAAAAAGAAATAATCAAGATCAGTAGAAGATTTACAACACCCCCAAAAGCTCCTCCAAAAACATTAAAGAACCCGCCAGATAGACTCATGACTAAACCTTGGATACTTTTTATAACTTCTCCGAGAGATGCATTGTGTGAAATCGTCGAGACAACTGTTTTAGCTCCTGAGATAGTCTCCGTTTGAAATGAATTTAAAATACTACTATCTGGAATGTATTTAGCAAGTTGACCTACAAGATCTGACATTTCCGAGATAAATACCGGAACAAATACAGATAGAAGCGAAACGATAATGGCAATAGAAATAACGTATATCAGGATAACTGCAGCTGTTCGATTCTTGACATATTTGTTCATTTTCCCTACTGCATAAACGACGAAGGAAGCCACAACAATAGAAGTCAAAACTATTAAAATCAGATTTGTTAGTTTAAAAATAGCGTAAAAAACTAAACCAAAAAGGATAACACGCAAAATTGAATCATTTGAAATTGAGATACGTATATTTTTATTGTTTTCTGACATATTGCTATTTTATCACAAAATAGCTCTTTATGCCTAGAATTTAAGAATACCTTCAAATTGAGATTGATCTTTATATGGGCCGATGATTGCTAGATTTAAATTCTTCGTTTTGAAAATAATTTTGGCCATTTTTTGAATATCCTCGGGTGTCACCTTTTTGATTTCTTTTATTTTATCTTCAAGAGTTTTTATTTCTCCTTTCATAAGTTCCTGTCCTCCGTAAAAGTTGGCAATATCGTCTGTCGCTTCGAGAGACATCTTCATGTTTCCTATTATTAGGGACTTCACTTTATCGAGTTCTTTGTCTGTAACTTTTTCTTTTATAAGCAAATTGCATTCTTTAATAATTTCTTTTATTACCTCTTCTGTTCTTGTATTGTTTACTCCGGCTGATATCTGGAAAGCTCCATGATCAAGTGAGGCTTGATTATAAGCTCTGACATAATAAGCCACCCCCATTTCCTCACGAAGTTTAGTGAAGAGCCTTGAACTCATACCCGCACCGAGCACTCCTGCAAGCATAGAGAGTGTGGTGTTCCTCTTGTCAAATAAATCAAAAGTTCTAACTCCTAGCACAAAGTGAGTCTGATCTGTCTCTTTGTATTTTATTAAAATATTTGGTTTATCTTGACTGTCTTTTGTCTTGGGTTTCTTGCCACTTTTATTTACAGGTACATCTTTAAAATATTTTGTAATTTCCTTGTAAACTTCTTCACTGGTGATATTCCCGGAAACTATCACGACAGTATTCTCGGCTACATAGTGAGTCTTCTTGTAATTTACAAAGTTATCCCTTACCATTTTATAAATATTTTCTTTCGTTCCTAGAGTACTCCTACCTGCAGGCTGATCACCATACAAGACTTCTGTAAATAAATCTTGCACGTGGGAAGCTGGCATATCCTCGTACATATTTATCTCTTCGACTATCACACCTTTCTCTTTCTCCATTTCTGTTTCAGGGAAAGTAGAATTCAAATATACATCCGTTACAATATCAAACATTTGCTTGAAGTTCTTAGAATCACCTTTCGCATAGTACCCTGTATATTCACTCCCCGTAAAAGCATTATACTGACACCCTAGAGAGTCCAGCTCGTGAGCTATGACCTGCACAGACGGACGCTTTGTGGTCCCCTTGAAGCACATATGCTCTAGGAAGTGGGAGATGCCGTTTATCTCCTTCTGTTCATAGTCGCTCCCCGTACCCACTAGTACTAGTACCGTGACTGTCGGATTGTCTTTCATTGGTATTGTCACTACCCTCAAACCATTTTTATATACTTTCTTTTTTGCTTTTAACATGAAGCCATTTTAGCACATTTCTTAACTATCAAAAAATCTCCCCCTAGGCAAGGCCTAGGGGAGATTTTTTGAATTATTTAGATTCTAAATCTTCAATTTCTTTCTTGTAGGAGTCTATTTTATTATCAATCATTGATAATGATAATTTAACTTCTTCTGACAATTCACTGTCTATTAAATTGTGTTTCTCTAGTATCCTTTCTTTTGCTTCTTGAGCAATTTTAATTTTTTCATTCAATCCAGAAATTGTCATAATTTCTGGATTTTTTTCTTGAGGAATATTATTTAAATAACCTTCTTCTTTTGTTTTTTCCATATTTTTAAAATTAATATCAAACATAAAATTTAAATAATTTATTAATAATAACCTAATTCATCCTCTCTTTTATATAGTCCACAATATCTTCTTTTTTAATTCTCTCTTGCTGGCCTGTATCACGGTCACGAATAGTTACAGAATCATCGGACAAAGTATCAAAGTCTATAACAATACACCAAGGTGTACCTATCTCATCTTGTCTTCGGTATCGCTTGCCTATGTTACCATTATCGTCCCAGACCACCCAGCCAAATTCTTTCTTTAGTTCTCCATATACACTTTTAGCATAAGTTACAAGCTCTGGTTTATTCTTGAGTAGTGGTGATACACAAGCTTTATAAGGAGCAACAGATGGAGGTAATTTTAGGTAAACTCTCACATTATTTCCTTCGCCACTTGCCCCGTCGGAAGTACTCTTTCCTTCGGGGTCTTCTCTATAACATGAACACAATGTTGCAAGTATAGCTCTGTCTACACTGATAGTAGGCTCAATAACGTGAGGAATAAATTTCTCGCCGGTAGCTTCGTCCATCATCCACATAGATTCACCCGAGAATTCCTGATGCCTCTTCAGATCAAAGTCTCCTCTATGAGAGAGCCCTGTTAGTTCCTTTGTTCCAAAGGGATATTCAAATTCTAAGTCAACAGTCTTGCGACTATAGTGGGCACGAGCAGTCTCAGGATGTTCTAGAGGATGAAGCTTGGCTGTATCAACTCCAATCTTGGAAAGCCATTCCTTTTGTTCTAACAAGAAGTTGTCAAAGTAAGCCTCCCAAGGAGAAGTCGGGTGTATAAAATATTCAAATTCCATTATTTCAAATTCGCGTAGTCTATAAATAAAGTCACGAGGTGTAATCTCATTCCTAAATGCCTTCCCTATCTGCGCGATACCAAAAGGAATTTTGGGCGATAAAGATTGCAAAACATTTTTAAAGTTTACAAACATACTCTGAGCTTCTTCTGGGCGCAAGAAAGTATGGACGGATGTTTCTTCAACTGCACCCATCTTTGTCTCGAGCATAAGATTGAACTTACGAACATCGGAATACTTATTTCCATCTGGACTCTTTAGTTCTAACTCTTTTATTTTCTGATCCATCTCTTCTACTGTAAGCTTCTCAGCATTTACTCCAGCATCTTCGAGAATATGGTCAGCACGATACCTTTTCTTGGTTACTAAATCATCTACCAAAGGATCTATGAATTCACTTGTGTGTCCTGAAGCATCCCAAACTCTTGGGTGCATAAGTATAGGGGTGTCTATAAGATAAATATTTTCTCTATTCTTAACAAAGTATTCAATCCAAGAATCCTCAATGTTCTTTTTCAAAAGAGAACCTAAGGGTCCATAATCGAAAGTTCCAGCCAGTCCTCCATAAATCTCAGACCCCGGATATACAAATCCCCTTCTTTTACAAAGTGATATAATCTTTTCCATTAATTTTTCGTCTTTTTCCATATTTAATTTATAACACGTTCCTGCCCTGATTGAAAGCTTGGGTCGCCAGTCAAGAAAGTGTTAATCGGGCCTCTCTTACTGCTAATACTTGTACCAGTAAATGCATCCGTCCCAGTCAAGAACAAATCCTTCATAAGTTGAGGTACACTTCCGACTTGAGAAAGCGATGGAGTAAGAGCAATAGTGAACGTCGCTTCACGATTCAAGCTTCCTCCTGTATTTGCTTTGACAGATCCAATATTCCAAATGACTTCACGTGTTGATTCATTGTAGGAAATATTCTCACGTGGAGATACAGGAGCCACCCACTTCACATATACAGGTATCGAGGCTCTTGCGACAGCACCACTCACAGCATTGGTAGAGTTCGAAAGAGTCCAAGTTACATTGTACTGTGTTTCTTTCTCAGCCTTGGGAGGTAGAGCTCCACTCTTAAACGTGGCCGAAGAGGCTATCTGGAAGTCAGATAAGACCTTCACAATCTTCTTTGAGAAATTGTTCACATCTGTATAAGTAGAACCGAGTGATGGTTGCTTGCCTTTTATACTTACATCGAAAGTCATCTGTGGGTCTTTCACAACATTCTGTCCTCCAATCAATGACAAGGATTTAAGACTGAAGCTGACTTCCCCCTTCTCTCCCGGCTCAATATCTGACAATGTCCACACAGAATTCTTGTCCCACACGATACGATTATTGAAAGAGTCATAGAATCCTTCTTGTGAATTAATAGATGACCTGTCTACGACGTTACCTCCAATATTTGCAATAATCTCTCCGTCTGTAATCCTGTTGGGTAAATTGTTGGCCCATGCAATTCGTACGTTGATGGTCTCTCCTGCAGAAGTTGTATCGGCGACTAGGATATTGGCTTCAATGAAAGGCTTCACTATAGTCACACTATGTAGGATAGAACTATATACCACATCAACAGTAGATCTATCGGTGGGTCTGGTCGTCCCTGCATACACGTGGAAGACTTGCTGGTCTTGATCTAGTCCTATGATTCTACCTTTTACCACCACCGAGACTGGGTTCGTCAGACTAAGAGCACTCAAGCTCCAAATAGAATTACCGAAAGTTGGAGCAGGCACTGCACTTTCATAAATAAAATTATTGGGGTAAGTTAATTGCATTACAGTATCACCATTAGGTAATGCCGTATTCAAAGTTGCCTTAACTGTAAACATTACTGGTTGATCTGAAGTCACAGTATCTGGAGCTTCTATAGACAGAGTTAGGGGGGATAAGCTTATATTGACTCCATAATTTATTTCCTTTGTGAAGATGGCATTGGAACCTTCGGGGTGATAGTCAAGCTTGATATTTACATTGCGATCTGTCTTCTCATCTCCATACAAAATAACTTTTATATCTTTGGTGATAGTCTCACCCGGCTTGATAGTCCCTATATCTATACGTGGTAATCTGGTCACGTCAGCTACATTGTCGCTAGCTCCGCTAGGGTAAGATATTTGTAGATTTGCAAGTACAAGGTTCGTCTTGTTGCGGTTCACTATTTCTACTTGCAAAGGAAGCTCCTCCCCTCCTTTAGTAAAGGCACTACCGGCAACTTTGATATCTATATTGTCGCTTGAGACAGAAGTCCCTCCTGTATAAAATTTATACGAAGCAACCCCCACTGCTATCACAAAGAAGATGATGGCAAAAATAAAGAACTTTTTAAAAATAGATGTCTTAGGTTTTTTCATTACGTTCATAGAGTTAGTAAATTCTTCATTCTTCCATTCTTGATCTACCTTATGTTCTATCGGGTGAAGTATGCCTTCCTTAGATCTGTGAGTCACAGTATCTCTTGGCTCATAAAGGCGACGCTTAATATCTTCAATTTTATTTTCATTTTCTTGCATGTCTATTATTATATCATAATTAATTTAAAGTTGACTCTCGTTCAGAGCTTTATTGATATGAGAGATTATAGACCTTTTCTCTCGAAGCAAGGTTTCCGTCTGACTCAAGTCTATCTTCCCTCCGAGGTAGTCGGTGAGCATGAGCGAGTCCCCGATATAACCCAGTGCATTCATAATACGAAGCACCAGATGAAGCTCAAGTGCCTCACGAGAAGATGCAGATACATTCATGTCATCGAGCAAGAACAGGACTTGTATAAAGTCATCAAATATCTTCTCATTGGATTCTTCTCCATCGCAAAGTCTTTCAAGAAGTTTACTTATTCGAGCAATCATTAGAAGCGATCTCTTAGAAGAGCGAGCGAAAGGAAAGGTGGAAATATTTGAAGCTGTTGTTATCCGCCATATATCCTTGCCTCTGACGAAGTCAATATGAGAATACGACAAGTCCTGCAGAGAGAATCGAAGTTTTGACTTATGAAGTCTTATGCCTTGCACCATCGCCCGCACCAAGCCCATCTCACGTGTATAAACCGTCAGCATCTTATTCGCCTCACCTTTATTGTGAGAACTTAGTACAAATCCATGTGTGTGATAAATATGATGCATTATATTTCTTCTTCTTTGCCTATTTCTAATTTCCTAAAAAGAATATCATCTTCTTTTAAAATTGTTTCTGGAATTCTCCATGCTGAAGTTGAGAAGTCCTGCAATATCGCATCATGCACTCCGAAGCAAATCCTGGGTCTAATATGCTTTGCGTATTCTATCGCTTCAGATAGTTTCATCCATGGACCTGCTACAGGGAGAGCAAGTATATCCACGTCTACATCTGGGTAACTGAAAGAGTCTCCTGCATAGCAGAGATTATCTATCATGTAGCCAGTATTTTGAACTCTTCCGAAATCTTCATATATCTGTGCATGGATATTACCAAAACCAGAGATAATAATTCCTTCCAATTCATACTTTTCTCCTTCTTCTACTTTTATATATGGTATACCATTTTGATCTAGAATATTTCCGACAGAAGTATTGGTTATCACAACAGCACTTGGATTGTTTTTCAAAACATCCTTCAGAGAATCCACATGCAAATGGTCTTGGTGTTCGTGTGTAATCAGAATCGCATTTATATTGGTTTCTCCAACTTGGAGTATCGAATAAGCCCCAGGATCGGTCATAATTCTGACCCCCTCTTTAGGTTCCACTACGAAACAGCAATGCCCAAGTTTCTTAATCTTCATCTTTCTATTTTACCAAATTTACAACAAATACTAAACCATCAATTTTTATTTCCCTAAATGCTTCAGTAGAAGCATCGGGCGATCCAATTTCATTGGATTTAGCCTCACCAGAATTATCCTTAAATTGTAAGTCTTTTGCACCGACAGCTTTCAGAAGCTCGTTTTTCCATTTGTTTATGAGTTCTTGTCCATCTACAGAAGTTTCAATTTCAAGAGCTATTATATCGTTTGGATTAAGTCCTGCTTTCTTTCTCATATCCTGAATAGCACGGACAAGCTCACGGTAGTTCCCTTCTTGTTTTAACTCTTCTGTAATATTAGTATCTAGTTCAACTTTTAATTCTTCGCCTTTTATAAATTCTATTTTTTTAATATTTAATTCGTCTTTTAAAATTTCAATATACTCATTACCTAATTTATAATCTACTTGAATATTATTTGATTCATTATTTAATAAATATGTAACTAACAATTTATTGAGTGGCTGACGAACAGGAATATTATTCTTTTGACGTTGTTGTAATCCAAGAGTTACAATTTCTCGTGTTGTTTCCATATTTATACGAACTTCTGAATGCCAAAATTCTCTTTTTGATTCTGGCCATTCTACAAGATGCACACTTTCTTTATCCTCTTCATTCTTTAATTTCTGCCAAATATCTTCAGAAGCAAACGGTGCAAATGGAGCCATAAGTGTCACCAATGTTTTTAATACATAATACAATGTTTGTTTAGCCTCAACATCCCCATCCTTAAGTCTTTCACGGCTTCGACGAACATACCAAGTAGATAAGTCATCCATAAAGTCGCGAATTGCTCGAACGGGTTCTAGAAGTTTATAATTTTCCATATTTTTAGTAATCGTATCTGTAAGCTCTGACAGACGAGCAATAATCCACTTGTCCAAAGTGTTTCCTGACTCAATTTTAGTAGTTGAACTACTAAAATTTTTCTCTAGGCTTTTATCTCGATAAAGCTCGTAAAAAGCTAAAACGTTATATAGCAAATTAAAAACTTTACTATGAAGTTCCGCTACTGTCTTCTCATCAAAACTTTTAGCTTCGCCAGGTTGATTGACTCCATACATCCAAAGACGAAGGGTATCTACTCCGTATTTATGCATCATCTCCCAAGGGTCTACAATGTTGCCAAGACTCTTACTCATCTTCTTTCCATTGGCATCAAGAAGAAGCCCCAGACAAATCACATTCTTGTATGCCTTGCCCTTACCCATAAGTACACCCACAGCATGTAGTGTATAGAACCATCCACGAGTCTGATCGAGTGCTTCTGATATAAAATCAGCAGGATATAAAATCTGTTGTTCTTTATTCCCTGCCCCGTTGGAAGTACTCTTTCCTTCGGGGTCAAATGGATAATGGTCTTGTGAGAATGGCATTGTACCTGAGTCCAACCAGACATCCAGAACTTCTTTCTCTCTTTTTAAATTTCCTCCGCAACTACATACCAAGCTTATCTCATCTATAAAAGGCTTATGTAGATCAAGCTCATAATTCTCATTATGAGGAAGAGCTACAAAGTTCAATTCTCTTATCTCAGCATTTCTCAAGTATGGAGGAAAGTTTTCGTCAGTCGGTAATGTCTCGTAAGAGAAGCCTTGCACCACATGACACAGTGCACTAGTCTCCCCAGCATGACCTATGAGAAGAATATTCTTACCAGAGTATTGGCTATCTATTTCATAAATCATTTTCCCTACTCGATTAATAACTTGCGAATAACTCTCTCCGTTTGGCATCGCTTCAAATGGATGCTCCTTATACTGATTGCAATAAAATTCTTCGAAAGCTTCTCGCGACTTTCCTTGATAATCCGAACTTACATCCCATTCTTTCTCAAGATCGTTATAAATAACTTTATCCAGTGGATAGCCAATCTGCTCACAAAGAATTTTTGTTGTTTCTCTAGCTCTCTCTAGAGGGGATGCTATGATGACATCAATTTTCTCTTTAAAATTTTTAGAACTTTCTATTACTTGCTCTACCCCAAATTTTGTAAGTTTGCAATTATTAGCTTCTTCATCATTCATTACAGTCTCGCTAACATTACATTCTGCCTGTCCATGACGCATGACCCAGTACTTGTTCCCTGACTTTTTAACTTTTGACTTTAAACTTTCTAAACTACCTACAACTTCCCTATTATTACATTCCGCACAAGTCCAAATAGGTAAAGGTGTACCCCAATAACGCTCACGAGAGATAGCCCAATCCTTTATGTCTTTCAACCATTCACCGAAACGCCCTTCTTTAATATATGAAGGCTCCCAATTTATACTTTTATTTTCTTCTATCAACTGATTTTTAATTTTCGGATCTGACATCTTGATATACCAAGAATCACGAGCATAGTATATAAGTGCCGTCTTACAACGCCAGCAGTGTGGGTATGAGTGCTCATACTTTTCTTTCTTAAACAGAAGTCCTCGGTGTGCTAAATCTTTTATAATATCTACAGCCACCTCCTCGTCGCGAACAAATCGCCCTTCAAGAAAGTCTGTACCTGCTAAATACTTTCCATCAAGTCCTACCATGTGATGCTTCGGTAAGCCTACTTCATTACCCAAAGCAAAGTCATCTTGCCCATACATGACAGCCGTATGCACAACTCCTGTACCATCTTCTGTAGTTACAAAATCCGCCGAGTAAACCTTGAATGCTTTTTCAAGCTTGGGCTTCTCAGTATCTGAAATAGTATTTGAAAGATATGGATATAGAGGTTCGTATTCTAAGCGTGTAAGTATAATGTGTGGTATAGTCTCCCATGTTGAAAAATTATCCTGTTTATACTCAGAAAAAATTTTATTAGCTAATTCTTCTGCTAAAATATAAAATTCATTTCCAACTTTAACTTTAATATATTCAATATCTTTACCTATCGCTAGTGCTACGTTTCCAGGAAGAGTCCAAGGTGTCGTTGTCCAAGCAAGTATATAAGTATTATCCTGTCCTTTCACTTTAAATTTCGCATATACAGACAAATCTTTCACATCCATATACCCTTGAGCAAGTTCATGCGAGGAAAGAGTCGTACCACAACGAGGACACCAAGGCACAACCTTGTAGTCTTTATAAATCAATCCTTGTTTATCTGTTTCTTTTATAACATTCCAAACGGACTCAATATAATCATTGTGATAAGTCACGTAGGCATTCTTCTGGTCTACCCAGTAACCCATACGTTCAGTGAATTTCTCCCAGAGATCAACATACTCCCAGACACTTTCTTTGCATTCTTTATTGAACTTTGCAATTCCGTATTCTTCAATAGCTTTCTTGGAAGTTAGTCCCAACTTCTTCTCAACTTGAAGTTCAACAGGAAGTCCATGAGTATCCCAGCCACCCTTACGACGCACATGATATCCTCGCATAGTTTTATAACGAGGAATCACATCTTTGAAAGCACGAGCCTCCAAGTGGTGAATTCCCGGCTTGCCATTGGCAGTTGGAGGACCCTCGTAGAAAACATACTCACCCTTCGGAGCATCTTTCTCCAAGCTCTTTTCGAAAATTTTATTTTCTTTCCAGAATTTTAAAACTTCCTCTTCTCTTAAAGCTCCCGCTGATTTTTTGTTTTCTTCACTCATATGTTTTTTATTAATTATCTATAATAATTTATTAATTTTCTCTTTCTACATATATACGCCCCTGCGTATATATGTAATCTGTATAAAAAAACTCGTCCACGTACAACAATTACAATAATTGCTATACAAGGACGAGCTTCTATGCTTTCGCATGTAGACCGTGGTACCACCTCGTTTTTTACCCGCCGAATTGCGCGGGACTTCTCATTTAAAGGGTTCTACTTGCTTTATAAATAAAGCTTTCTTCCCAATACTTGCCCCGTTAAATTTGTTCTTTATTTAACTGGGGCGAAGAGTGATATCTCTTCTTCGTATACTTAAATAATAGCATTAAAATGATAATTTGCAAGAAAAATGATTTTGGTGTAATATCCAATCGAATTGTGTTATCAGCCATAACAGGATCCTCATGCCCTGAAAATGACGTATCTGAGTAAGGCAATGAAGGGTCTATCAATTCAGAACCCTGTGATTCGAAAGAGTTTGCAGGGTTTTTATATTACTTCATTCTGATAACACTTCTCACAATACACAATTTCAGGTCTATATGGAGCATATGAAGTTTCGAATTCATTTGTACACCCTTCTTTCATACACGACCGGTACCAGAGCTTATTGGGACCCCGAGATTTCATCCTTCTGTAATGTCTACAATCTGGGCAAAGTCTTGGAAGAGGTACATTTAACTTTTTATAAAACAAAAATTCATTCGGTATTACCCTGTAATTCTTATTACAGGACTCACATATAAATACTTCTTTTGCAACATCAAAATCTATCTCCGAGAAACTTTCTGGCATTTGGTCTACTTTCTTGGTTTCTTTATTATAAGTCCCCCTTTCTGTATCTTCCCACCTAGAACCTTGTTTTATTGCTTCATCTTTAGATAATGGAAATTGTTCATTTGCTGGGGTCTCGTTGTATCCAAAGCAAGATAAATGCTTGCCGAAGAATTGTCCATATTCTCCCTTATCTTTTAATTCACTTTTTATTTTACTTACAATTTCTTCATATTCTTCTTTCTCATATTGTTTATTTAAAATACAATAATTCTTTTTTCTCATTCCTACACACCCAAAACAATTGTTTGAATTAAAACAATACATTGAATACTCTACAAAAGAACAAGTCCAGCAAAGTGCATCACAAACCAGATTTGAATTATCAATACCTGCGTTTATAGAGTTATATATACGTGAGACATTCCTACCTGCAGTATCGCAATCCATCGTGTCTTTGGCATTTCTCCATATATGTACTCCATACTTATTATCTTCTGCATCATAACAATGGAAACACGACTGACAATTCTTGGTATTCTTCATGTATGAACCAGTTGAATTAACCACTTGCATCACTTCCGCAAATTTACGAGGTTGCTTCTTTAGAAAATCTTCATACTTTTCTTTAAACATTTTAACCCCAGAATAAGTATCAAGCATTAAATCTTTCTTTATTTGTTCGTACTCTTCTTTGCTATATGACTCATTGAAAATATAATTACTTTTATTTCGTAAATTGATACAACCAATACAATCTGTGCAACCCTTACAATCAGTCAAAAAGTAACTCGTTGTACAATCATGACACCCTTTACTATATAAAAGTTTATAAGAATTGTAACAATCATCAGACTCATAAGTAAGCTCGCATTTTGAAGCAAAAGAAGTATCCACTACATCTCTGCACTCCTGAATCCAATATGAATGTATTGAATCTTCGTTGTTTGATGATTCTATAATGAAATAGCAATTCTTATTGTCGGCTGAAATATTCGTATATTCACTGCCTGGACTACGCATATAAATAAGAGAAACCTTCGGAACAGATCTCCAAAGTTTTTCATATTGTTCAAAAAATGGAATATCTTTATCATATTCAATTCCAAAATCTTCCCCTCCCCAATTGTCACTAAACCAACAATCGTAACACCAGACTTTAAAAGATTTATTGGGCGAATACATAGATACGACATCTTTTCCACATTTATCACAAGCTCTTTTATAGAAAGCTCTTTCATTACGAAAACTTAAACGTAATTGTGCTCTACAATCTGGACATGTATCAGGAGCACATACTCTCATCTTCTCATAGAAAGAGAAATCATCCGGCTCAATAGTGAAGTCTTTCTTACAATTCTGACAATTCCTTTTTTCTTCTTTGTGTTCCATTTTTTTACTAGTTACTAGAACCTAATCACTAATTCTATAATATCTCTCTCTTGTAACAATCATCACAGTATAAATTCCACCCATCCTTTGAATCATACGTCGTTATAATACTCTTTTCACACATATTACAAATACTACTATTCATTCTATAATCCCCCAAGTATTTATATCGATCTTTAATTCTTTTTATTTGATGAATATCAGGAAGAGGAATACTATGAATTCTATAAAATTCTAACTCCGATTCTGTAATGCGGAATGGTTTTCCTGTTTCTTTACACACAAGTGCTTTGGTAAGGATATCATCTTCTACGTCATCAATATTGTCAGGAATATCTTCTGTTTTTACTAAATCCATACCCACTGCATTTGATTCAGTCTCTATTTGCCAAAGTCCGCCAATTTTCTCTACTTCTTCTTTGCTCAACGGAAATACAAAATCAGAAGTTGATCCATTGTATGCATAAGTACTAAAAGGTAACGAGAAAAAATCTCCGTATTCTCCCTTTCGTAATAATGATGATTTAATTTTATCTAATTCTTTATAATATTCTTCCTTTTCATATTGACGATTAAAAATACAGTAATTCTTATTGTCTAAACCAACACAAGCAAAACAATTATTTATATTCCTACAATTAATCAAAAGCTCTGATTCAGTAATAAACTTCGAAGCAAAGGAGAACTTCACGTTTGATGACTTGGACCCGACCGCAATGGTACTATAAAGTCTTTCAGATCCACCAGAAACTGCAGCGTCCATGGAATCATGATTTGCAATGACATTATCACAGTGTAAAACGTGTGTTGATTTTACAGTGTCAAAAACATCATGACAATCTTTTGAATCTGAAATATTTGTTCCAGACACATTATTTACTCGCTCATGTCTCTCTGCTCTAACTGGTTGTAATTTCACAAATTTCCAAAATTCTTCACTAATCTCTTTTATGGACTTTCTACTTTTTAAGTTTATATCTGAGATCTGTTTTCGATACTCTTCTTTGGTATATTGAACATTAAATATACAATTACTTTTATTTCTAAGATTCACACAACCAAAACAGTCAGTACAATTGTTGCAATCATACAGAAAGTTAGAGTCTATGCAGTTATCTGAGAAATATAAATATTTAGAGTTATAACATTTCTCACAAGAGACTATCTCATATGAATTCTCTCCAAAATGAACGAGTAACGAATCCATAACATTACGAGAATCGTTCACAGTATTGCAATACCAAAGATTCTCTGAATTCCACCCTCCACTTACATAATACCCATTCTTTAAATTTCTACCATTTATAGAATACTCACTGTTTATACTAGATGGATCTCGAATAATAGCAGGTTGAGGAACTCTCAATCTCAAATCCCAAAATTGATCTAAAAAAGTTTTTGATTCATCATAAAAAGTTCCATAAGTATTTGAGTCAAAATTTTTAATATAACTATCTAAATCATAAACTATTAGTGGAGAAACTGGTGGTACAAAAGAAATTATTTTACCCTCTTTTCCGGGAGCATTATTGTCTCTTTTGTATAAATTTATTGAGTTCACGAAAGCATAACGATTCATCCTCCTACATGTCGGACAATAGTTCGGTGTAGGTACCCGAAGCATTTTCAGGAATTCAATATCTTCCTTAGTTATATCAAATTCCCCTTCACAGTACTTGTGCTCTCCTTGCCACTTACATACACGCTTATGAGGCACCAAACTTTCAAATATCTTATCCAGAAGTGCATCAAATTGTGGGGTTTTTGTTTCCATTGTTTTAATCTAGCCACTAGAACCTAGTTACTAGAAACTAATCTTCTACATCCTATCTGGTACTTCTATACCCAGAAGCCATAGGCCATTCTTCATAGTTTGTACAAATGCTTTTATAAGATTTAAGTGATAAGCCATATATTTGTTTTCATCTACAAGTATTTGAGTATTCCCATAGAAAGTATTGAAACTACTTGCAAGCTCTATCAGATAAGTCGCTATGTGATGAGGCTGTAATGTCTCGTATGAATACTTCACAATCTCATGGAATTGATACAACATTTTTTCTAAATCTGTAATCTCTGTTGGTATTTCATCCTTACCTTCAGTATTTAAATCTTTTGCTTTATTTAAGATAGAATTCGCACGCACAGAAGTATATTGCAAATATGGCCCTGAATCTCCTTCAAAAGAAATAGATTTCTCTGAATCATATATAATGTCACTACCTAAAGATGATCTAAGTATTGAATATTTCAGAGCTGAAACACCTACAATTTCAGAAATTCGGGTTTTTTCTTCTTCGGAAATTTTACTGTCCTTCATTTTCTCTTTAACAATATCCATTGAATCTCTCAATAGAGATTCGCCCGTAATTACATTTCCTTTCCTCGAAGACATTTTACCATCAGCAAAACGCATCATGCCGTGTGTCACATGCTTCATTTTTGATTCTAAATCAGGATGAATAAGAGATATCGCCTTCTGAACCACTTTCATATACTCTCCCTGCTCTATGGCTGTTGTTGTAATTGATATATCTGGATTCTCTTTCTCAAACTTTGTAAGTGCGAGACCTATCTCTTTTGTTTCATAAGTAGGTAAACCTTGTGAATTTATAAATACACGAGTATGAAGTTTCTTGTCATAATTTTCCCCATGGAATACTATAGCACCATCTGATTCACTAAAAACTTTTGGAGCATTTGCTCGGACAATCTCCTCTCCAATAGGAGCCATCTCACTTTCAAAAAAGTAATACTCAAATTTTGTTCCTAAAATTTTATATATCTCCTCAAATGCATCAAGGGTTTCTTTTCTCCCCCAATCATAAATTTCATTTATCTTTGGATCACTTTTATCGTAAATCTTTTTATTTATCTCATCAATTTCTTTCTTAGCTTCTATCCCCTTTGGGTGTAAAGATTCATATAATGTAGCTCCTAGAGAGTAGCATTCGCCTATCCAAAGAGCATTTTTACCTTCCATTTTTTCTCCAGAGTGTATTATCCCCCAAATAGCCTTCGCTACATGTGGACCAACATCACCCTGATAATTTGCTCTTATAGTTTTTGCACCAGAAAATTCTACAACTCTAGAAATTGATTCACCAATTGCATTTGCCATTAAGTGACCTATGTGAAAAGGTTTAAAAGGATTTGGATCAGTGTATTCAACCATCACCTTCTTCCCTGATAGTAAGCTATTCTTCCCCCATTCCTCTCCTTTATTTAAAATTTCTTTTACACTCTCAGTGAAAAATTCTCGTGATAAATAGAAATTTATAAATCCTGGGCCAGCTACTTCTATCTTTTCTATTCCACCGAAGCCTTGCTTCGGTAAACCCTTTAATTCTAAGACTATTTTTTCAGCTAATTCTTTTGGATTAATTTTCTGTTGTTTAGCACATACCATAGCTACGTTCGCAGAATAATCCCCATTCTTAAAATCAGTTGGATGTTCAACAGAAAAAGAAACATCTTCATGAATTCCAAGATTTTTCAAAGCTTCTTTTATTTGTTTTTGTATTTTATCTTTCATTTACTTTATAACTTTCTACTTACTTCCTTCCAGTTGATCCAAAAGCCCCTTCCCCTCTATCTGACTCACTCAATGTATCAGTTTCCTCCAACTCTGCAATAACCACTGGCACAATAACTAGTTGCGACACTTTGTCCCCCTCTTCTACAGTATATGGCTCACTTCCAAGATTTACAAGGTGAGTATTGTATTCACCTCTATATCCAGCATCAAACACTCCTCCCATATGTATCAACCCAGCCTTAGAAATACTAGACTTATCCATCACAATTGCCGCATTCCCAACTGGGAACTCCATAGCAAAACCATGGAAGAATCTATAATGCTCCATGGGCTTGATGGTCACAGTCTCCATAGCATACAAGTCCATCCCCACATCCCCTGGGTGAGCATACTTGGGCAACTTGGCATTCTCTTTTAATTTTTTAATTTTAATATGCATACTTTGTTAACACTTATAACCATTACTAATCATATCATCAATTCCTCCACCATTTTTTACATTTTTAAATCCATTTTGCTCCATCATAGACTTGGCTATCGTTGCTCTGCTTCCTGATTCACAATATAAAATTATTTCTTCATCTTTTGGAATTTCAGGAAACTTGCCATACATCATATCCATAATATCGAAAAGTTCTGCATCCTTTATATGCCCATCGTCATACTCTTCTTTTGTCCTTACATCTATAATTCTCATATTATTTTAATACCCTCCTTACCTCTTTATAAACCATATCATGTATTTGCTCACGAGAAAGTATTTCACCTTTCTCTGAGCAACTTATTTTACTCCAGTTCGGTTGAGTCTTCGCAAGCCAGAGTGCGCTCTTGATAGAATTCTCCATAAACTTCTCGTCAGCTTCATGTACATCTTTGTTCTTCTTTAGATACTTTCTCTTCATCTGACTACTTTCTCTATCATTGAGAAGCTTCATTACAATCTGTATTGGTAAACTTAAATACAAAGTTAGATCAGGCTTAGGAATACCAAATTCTTCATACTCCATCTGATTGAGCCACTTTATGAAATTATTTCGCTTTCTCGTATCACTTATTTTGCCACCTTGATGAATCTGATTAGCAGAAACGTAACGATTGGCTACTACTATGTATCCTTCTTTGAGCCACTTTTCCATTTCAGTTTTTGACTGCCATCTGTCTGCGGCAAAAAGTACGGAAGCAATCTTCGGATGAACATTTATGAAGTTATAGTATTGCTCAGAAAGACAATGCCCAACAAAAGCTCCAAAGAAATTCTTGTAATACTCAGGAAAGTCCACAACCTTTACTTTATATCCGTCTTTTTTAAGTCTGTCAGTGAGATAATTTACTTGTGTAGCCTTTCCACTTCCATCTGTCCCGTCTATTACGATAAGCTTGCCTTTAGTTTTTTGTTTTTTCATAAGATAACCTCAATTATACCTAAAAATTACCCTATATCAAAATCCATTAAATATATACTAATTTAAAATGACACAATCTCTGCTATAGCAGAGATTGTGTCATTTTAATATTTAAGTTATAATTATGTATATGTCTATCGTAAGTGAAATTTTAGAAGAACTTTGGAATACAGAACTCAACTATAAGGGAGTTAGGGTTAATCTTTTTGGTATTCCCAGATTTAGTAAATATCCACAAAGAAGTATCCGAACAACAATGGACCGATTAAAAAAGAAAGGGATTATAGAAAAAGAGTTGGCTGGAATAGTGCTTTCTAAATACGGGAAAGAATATGTGAAAAGAAAATATGATTCACTTAAGCAATTTGAAAATCCGGGAAATCTGTCTAAGGATAGAACTTTACTTGTGATGTTTGATATACCGACAGAGAAGAAATCTCATAGAGAATGGCTACGCTGGCATTTGAAAAGGTTTAATTATGTTATGGTTCAGAAAAGCGCATGGGTAGGACCCTACCCTCTCCCAAAGGGATTCAATGAATACTTAAAAAGAATAAAACTAGATAAATGCATAAAAACTTTTAAATTAGATAAACCTTATAAGTAAACTACATGATCTTAACTAAAACAAAATCTATACAAATTCTGCCATGGCAGAATTTGTATAGATTTTGTTTTGAATTTTTGAATTTAAATTAGTTACTTTTATTCTTTGTCGTAAAAGTTTTTGCCAGTTTTGTATGAATCAATAATTAATTCACTTGGATAAAAAAGAGGTGAAGGTAGATTGTCTAATGAGTACCAATTCCACTCTCCTATTTTCTCATGATCATATGTTTTTGGTTCATTCTCTTTCCAATCAGCAAAAAGTCCGATCAAAATATCTTGACGATTTTCATGTCTACAATATGTAGAAGTAGAAAGATATTTAATATTTTCAATTTTAATTCCTGATTCTTCTAATGTTTCCCTTGTAGCACAATCTACAAAAGATTCTTGAAACTCTAAGTGCCCTCCTGGCATCGAGTACTCTCCCTGACCATGACTTCCCTTTCTTTTACCAAGAAGAATCTTGCCTTCTTTCCAGATCATTACACCTACACATGGTTTTAATTTATGTCTTTCTCCTTCTACCATAATTAATTATGTGTCTCGTTCATTTTGTTAAAATCCCAATTTCTTTCTTTGTTTGATTCAATTTTTTTAAGAACTTCCTTTTCAATATCAATACCAAAAATTCCAGCTAAATGTAAAATTCTTTGTATTGCATCACCAAGCTCTTCTTTGAAACCATCCTTGCCATCAATATTTTTATGCCTATATGCCTCATAAGCCTCAGAGACTTCTGAGTGTATTAAGGCAATTTTTTCTCCAACATTTATTTCTTCTGGTTTTGTCCCAAAACCTTTTTCTTTAGCTTGTTCTAGTATTAATGAAGTTAGCTCTCTTAAATTTAAATTTTCCATAATTATTTTTCTCCTAATTCTTTTAATGCTTCTAGCGCATAAAATTTTACATTTGGAATAATTTCAATTTTATTTAAATCATCTGATGTCATCCATTTCATCTCAACCCCTTTCTCATGTTCTAAGATTGATTCAGAAATTAAATCTGTCTTTGATTTTGCAAAATAAACAAAAACAACGTGTTCATGTTTATCGTTAACTGGATGTCTACCTAAGTATCTAGGTGGAATCAAATATTTATAATTCCTATTTTTATCATCCCCATTTAATGGACCATTTGATTCACCAATTATCTCTATATCAAGACCAACTTCTTCTTTTACTTCACGGATTGCTGCTTCAATTGGGTCCTCATCTAATTCAATATGACCACCAACAGAAAGCCAAAAACCAAGCTTATCATGAATACGTAAAAGAACCTTGTTTTTATACACAATAAAAACTTCTACGCAAAAATCAATTTTTTCATTAATATGGGGCATATTTTATTTCCCTCTCAACACCTTATCCATCCTGACTGCAAGTTTGACCATGTCGGACTCTTTCTTGCCACGGGTAGTTTCGGCACAAGTGCCTAGGCGGATACCGGAAGGATCCATAGGAGAGCGAGGGTCGCCAGGGATTGTGTTCATATTCACTATAATTCCTGCCTTTTCTAGCTTGTCACTTGCAATCTTGCCAGGAACTCCCTTCCCTTCCATCCATGTGTCCATAAGGATAAGGTGTGAGTCTGTACCGCCAGAGATAATATGCCAACCGAGCTTTTGTAATTCTTTAGCAAGAACTTTCGCGTTCTTCACGACTTGCTTGGCATACTTCTTGAATTCGGGCTTTGAAGCTTCTAGGAATGCTACAGCCGCAGCAGCGATACTGTTCTCGTGTGGGCCACCATAGAGTCCTGGGATTATCATCTTGTCTATTTTCTTATCGAATTCTCTTTCATCTTTCTTTACAAAGATTATCGCGTGTCTTGGACCACGAAGAGACTTGTGAGTTGTCGTCATGACAGAGTCTGCATATGGAAATGGAGATGGATATGCTCCACCAGCTACAAGACCTGCGAAGTGCGACATGTCAACATGAAGAAGTGCCCCTGATGCGTCGGCTATATCTCTAAACTTTTTGAAGTCTACAATTCTAGGATATGCAGTAAATCCACAGACTATAATGTCTGGCTTCTCTGCTATTGCAATTTTCTTCAATGCTTCATAGTCTATGACTTCTGTCTTCTTATCAAGTTCGTATTGTAAAGGTTTCCAAATCTTTCCTGTCATTGATGCTGGATGTCCGTGTGTAAGGTGCCCGCCTGAGGAAAGCTTCATTCCCATTATTTTCCCTCCAACTGGAACAAGTGCTGAGTAAAGTGCAAAGTTTGCTGGAGATCCTGAAAGAGGTTGGACATTTACATGCCACTCTGTAGGCTTAAGTTTGAAAAGCTTCAAAGCACGAGCAATTGCTAAATTCTCTACTTTATCTACCACCTGATTACCACCATAGTATCTTCTTCCTGGATAACCTTCGGCGTACTTATTTGTAAGTTTGGAACCAAGAGCCTTCAATACATCGTCGGAAACAATGTTCTCTGAAGCTATTAAATTCACGACACTCTTCTGACGCTTTTCCTCTTCCTTAATTAGTTTCTCTATTTGTTTATCTTTCATAATATGGTGATAAATTAGATTTGTAATAAGCTAATTTTAGCACAATAAATAAAAACTAAAAAGCGAGCCAAAATGGCTCGCTTTTTATCTTAATCAAACTTATGTTTTGTAATGTTATTTGGATCTTTCTCGTTAAAGAGAACTTCACTTCCTTCCATTACATAGACATTACGAATTGGAACTTCAATCATTTTACCCCAACAGTCTTTGCATGCCCACCAATGACCCCACAGATACAAATCAAATTGATCGCTCTTGTCAAAACCCTGCTTAATCAATTTCTTAGAAGCTCTGTATTCAGCATGATGATCCCCAGCTGCACATCCGGGACATAACCAATATTTCTTACCAGATGGAATTCCTAGAATTCTTCTGATACAATATTTTTTATGAAGATTAATTAAACCTTCACTTGTTAATGGTGCTTTATTTGCATCTTTAGAAACAACAACGCTATCTCGACCCCGAACTATTACTGCCCCAGTAGAAGACCGCTTGTCTGTTGATTCCTTACGAGCAACTTCTTTGGCTTCTTGCATAAACTTATTATCTTTAGGCACATACAATATAGTTCGTCCTTCGGGTAAATAAGGATAGACTATCTCTTTTTTTATATTTGTTTCCATAATTTGAATTGTATTATATAATAGGAATTATGACAACATTTGACACAATATATAAAAATTTAATAAAGCGAATAATGGAGGAAGGTATTGAAGAATTAAACGAAAGAACAGGTCACAAAATAAAGATATTACCCGGCTTAACTTTCCAGACTGACATCGAGAAAGATGGGTTCCCTGTATTAACATTGCGAAAGAATCCTATTAAGTCTCCCATAGCTGAACAAGTTTGGTTTATTACTGGAGACAAAGATACAGAATTTTTAAGAAAATATACAAAAATGTGGGATGAATTTATTGAAGAAGATGGCACTATAACTTCTGCATATGGTTATAGATGGCGTCATCATTTCGGAAGAGATCAACTAGACCAGCTAGTAAAACATTTGACCGAAGAACCTCACTCACGGCAAGGAGTTATTGTTACTTGGGATCCTGCTGATGATGGGTTATATGGAAAAGGATTAAAAGCAACTTATAAGAAAAATGCACCTTGCCCCTTTGCTTTCACTATTAACATAATTGGAGGAAGACTTCATCTTCATAACATAGTTCGCTCAAACGACATGATGCTTGGCTGTCCTTTTGATACATTTGGTTTTAGTCTTATGATGTGTGCCCTTGCTCAAAAGCTTGGAGTAAAGCCAGGAATATATACCCATACAATTTCGAATGCGCATATATATGACAATCATTACGAAGGAGCAAGAGAGCTTATAAAAAGAGAAAATGATCACCCTAATATATATCCCGTATTCCCTGCTGATATTTATGACCGAGCAGAGAGAAAAGATGAGACACTAGTTGATGAAATTTATCAATCTTTTAAACCATTTTTTAATCCAAGTGAACCGATAGAGGGATTAGATATAGTAAAATAATTTATGATTCTATCAATAATCTCAGCCATAGCAAATAATAATGAAATTGGAAGGAAGAATGAACTTCTATGTGATTTGCCTATCGATATGAAGCACTTCAGAGGAACAACTTCTGGACACCCAGTAATAATGGGGCAAAGAACCTTTGAATCTCTCGGAACATCTCCAGATGGTAGTCTTGGTCGCCCTCTTCCAAATAGAAGAAACATAATACTTACTCTTGATAAAAATTTCAAAAGAGAAGGAATAGAAATATATAATTCTATCGAAGATCTAGAAAAATCTTTAACTGAAACCATGGGGAAAGATGAGGAAGCATTTATCATAGGTGGAGGACAGATATATAAACTCTTCATAGACAAAGCAGATAGGTTATATATCACCCACGTAAATGCAGACTTCCCGGATGCTGATACTTTCTTCCCTGTTATAGATAAAGATAAATGGAAAATTGTCTCCGAAGATAAACACGAGAAAGATGAACAAAATATATACGATTGTAATTTTGTAATATACGAAAGAAAATAAAATAAAAATCTCCGCTAGGTTTTGCCTAGCGGAGATTTTTATTTTATTTATGGATCTATATCTGTCTTAACTCTAATAAAGACATCTTCACCATCTGGTGACTTTGTCTTTATATATTTACGGTTTTTATTTATTTCTATTTTCCTTACTAATTCTTTTTCTAAATCATAACCAAGTATTTCACACATACCAAGAAGAAAAACTGCAACATCTGCAAATTCTTCTGCTACTCCGTCTTGATTTTTATTAAACTTAGAAAATGCCTCAGAAAGTTCCTCGTATGCTCGACAAAACTCCAATGCTACATCTGTAGTATTGAAACCCTTCTCAAGCTTATTCCTCATTACTTCCTTTTGTAATTCTTTTAAATCTACCATGTTTCGTATTATATTCTATTTATTAAAAATATGCGACTACCTCAACACAAAGTACCCCAGTACCATACCTGTGAAGTTTAATATAGTGTGGGAGATAGATATTAGGACTAGATTTGGATACTTGTAGTAAATCCAAGCGAAGCCGATACCTGCCACGAAGGTCAGAGGTAGAGTAAAGAAAGCTTTGAGATAGATGATATGCATCAATGCAAACAAGGAGGCATTCAGTACGATGATGAACCATTTATTGGTAAAGACTCTTCGGAGCATGTTCATCAGGACTCCACGGAAAATTAATTCTTGAAGTACGCTAAGTGGTATGAAGAGGAGCAGGAATCGAGCATTCTTCCACCAGTTCAGCATTGGGCTACTAATCTCTATTTCTTCTACGGCGAAAAGCAAAGCTATCCCTGCTATTGTAAATAGAAGATACGGCAAGAAATGACTCTTCCAATCTTTTGTAATTCCAAAGTCTTCACTATTCCACTTTTCATAACGAGCAATACCATAAATAAAAAAGGTTATGAGAAGTAAAGCTAGAATTCGAAAGCTACTTGGTATAACCTTGTAGTAAAGAAGTAAGATCGGAATTAAGTACAAGTAAAGTATCTGCACCCAGACGAGCTCTCTTTCCTTTTTTGTATTATCCATGATTTTATTATACCCCGTAGTGAAATTTTAGACAAAATTCTACTACAGGGTTATACTAGAGTTATGGTTAAACTCAAATATATATTTATAATTGCATTACTTCTAGTATCATACTCGCCTGCCCTTGCTCTTGATATACAGTATGGAAGCATAAAGGGGTACAAAGGCAACGACGTACTCGTAGAATACTATGGCATAGGCAAGAAGAAGAATTATATTTGTAATATTGCAAACTTAAAATGTTCATCTACTAAAAAAACTATACTGGGTAAAGTAAATACATCTACCCTTAAAAGTTCTATCAAGAAAGAATTGCAAGACAAGGGGGCAACTCACACTACTCTCTCAAAGTCAGGGACTTGGCTTGCATACTATATGCCAGCTTTTGCTCCAGAGAATAAACGTTCATATATAATTCGAAATTTAAAAGACAATACAGAATATACAATATCGGAAGGTGTCTCATACTGGGATCTGATAAATGAACAGAGAAAAGTTTTCGAATTCTCTCCCGATGAGAAGACACTACTCTATATAGACGACAAAGATGACTCTACCAACTTATACAAAGTAGAATTAAACACTCTTAAAGATACAACTTTTGATAACATCAAAATAAGTACTACAGCTTACAATATTGGGACTTTCATGTTCTACGATTCTACAAGCCTCTACTACGTGGGAAACAGCAAAGAGAATCCATACAAGTGGTCACTCTATAATCTTGATATGAAAACAGGTGTAGATAAAGTGATAGAAACAGACGTATCGTACGTAGATAGTATTACCAAGATAGGGACTTCACTTCTAATAATTAAACAACAGGAAAAAGGTTACGGCCCAGAAATTTATAATGTGAAAACTAGAAAGCTTAGTAGCTTCAAGGTGCCAAATATTAAAACTAAAATATTAATTAAAAATGAAGAATATGTAAAAGTTGGAACCTCTACTGGTATAGTCATGACTCCGCCCAAATATGATGCAAAGAAGACTTACCCCGTCATGATCTGGCTTCATGGTGGACCACTAAGACAAACGAGTCTCGGCTACCATCCTTATCATAGCTACGGACTCTATGATGCCATGCTGAAATTATTGCAGAAGAACAATGTGATAGTCCTAAAGCTCGACTACAGAGGAAGCTTCGGACAAGGAAGAAGTTACTCCGAATCTATCCGAGAGTCAGTCGGCAAGGGAGATATAGATGATGTCATGGAAGCTGTAAAGTATATGAAGGACAAATATAAAGTAAGTGATGTATACCTTGCTGGTAATAGCTATGGAGGATACATGTCCTTAAGGGCTGTCGTAGAACATCCAGAGGTCTTTAAGGGTGTATTCTCTATCAATGGGGTAACAGATTGGGAAGCTCTCCTATTGAAACTAAAGACTTCAATCTTCAATACAGAATTCAACGGATTGCCAAATGATACGAACAGGAATCTTTATGATCAAGCATCTATCATAAATAAGATAGGTAATATGGGCAACCAACGAATCGAAATAATCCAAGGTGAAGCTGATCGTACTATCCCCCTTTGGCAAGCTACACTACTGGCAGGCAAGCTGAAAGATGCAGGCAAGAATGTAAACTTGGTCACCTACAAAGGCGAAGACCACGTCTTCAAAGAAAAGAAAAATATCGGTAACATCTGCGTCCGAATGTTCGGACTAATGGGAATCAAAGCAGACAAAGAATGTAGTAATTAAAATACAGATAAGTAAAGCTGTGCGAGGCCTTGCCTCGCACAGCTTTTATTTATTCGTACCTTAGAGCATCTATTGGATTAAGCTTTGATGCTCTTTGAGCTGGGTAGTATCCGAAAACAATTCCAATAAATGCAGACACTCCAAAAGCAAGTAATACAGACTTGATAGAAACTTGTGCTTGTAGTATTCCTAATTTTGTTATTACCAGAGAAACTCCCCATCCAAGGAACACCCCGATAGTTCCCCCGATAAATGTAAGCATGACGGCTTCTACTAGAAACTGTATATTCACATCCCTCCTCTTGGCTCCTATCGCCTTCCTTAGCCCTATCTCTCGAGTCCTCTCTGTGACTGAAGTCAGCATCATATTCATAATACCTATACCTCCTACAAGTAGTGAGATACCCGCTATAGCAGAAAGAAGTAATGTAAATGTTCCTGTAACAGAAGAAGCTGTAGCAATAATGTCTGCTTGATTCATTGTATTAAAATCAGCTAAAGTTGAATCTGAGATTTTATGAAGCTCCATAAGCTTAGTAGTAATGTTTGTCTGAACTTGAGTTGTAACTTCAGAATCTAACGCTTGCACACTTATAGAGTTGACATAACTATCTCCTGAAAAATATCTTTGTGCAGTAGTAATTGGTATATAAATCATATCATCAGAATTCTGGAAACCAGTACCTCCCTTTGCTTTTGTAATTCCTATTATTTTAAATTGATTATTTTTAATTTTGATAATCTGACCAATAACATCAGTGACACCTTCCCCAAATAAATCTGTAACGGTAGTTGGTCCTAAAACTGCAACTTTTGCTCCACTTTGATTATTTTGAGCTGTGATAAAATTACCCTGATCTATTTCAAGATTTCGAACAGAAGTATAGTCAGGAGTTACTCCGTCGACTGTAGTATTGGTATTTGTTCCTTTTGCTGTTACTTGATAACGTCCAGACACTTCTGCTGTCACAGCTTTAACTCCCTCAATACTCTTCAAGGCTTCTACGTCAGTAAAGGTTAAAGTCTTGGCTGAACCTCTTCCTTGGTTCACTTGCTGGCCTACACCCCTAGGTGCTCCAGGATTCACAATTATCAAATTGGAACCTATTGACTGTATCGATGCAGATATAGAATTCTGTGCACCTGTGCCTATGGCCGTCATGGCTATCACAGAAGCTATGCCTATGACAATACCAAGCATTGTAAGTCCTGAGCGAACCTTGTTGCTTGAAAGTGCCATAAATGTTTCTTCTAGTAAATCTCTTGTATTCATATATTTATACTTTTCTTTTCGTGAGTCTTATCATCACTCACGATTAGTCCATCACGAATTGTGATAATACGATCAGCATGCATGGCAACATCATGTTCATGAGTAATAAGTATAATGGTTCGACCCTGTTCTTTATTTAATTTTTGAAAAGTTCCGAGAACTATCTCTCCTGTTTTGGTATCTAAGTTTCCTGTAGGCTCATCGGCTAAAATAAGTGTTGGGTTATTCACAAGAGCCCGAGCTATAGCTACACGCTGTATCTGACCTCCAGAAAGTTGATTTGATAAATGAGAAAAATGTTCTTCGTCTAATCCAGCAGACAACAATGCTTCTTTTGCCCTCATTTCTCTTTCTGAATGAGGTACTCCATCATAAATCAAAGGTAAGACAACATTACGTAAAACAGTAGTTCGTGGAAGTAAATTAAATGACTGAAAGACAAATCCTATTTTATCTTTTCTAATATCAGCCAATTCATCATCTGATAAAATTGAAACATCCTTACCATCAAGATGGTAAGTGCCTCCTGTCGGGTTATCAAGAGCCCCTAATATATGCATAAGAGTAGATTTACCTGATCCAGAAGGCCCCATGATAGCTACAAACTCTCCATCATTTATAGAGAAACTTACCCCCTTCAAAGCCTCAAATGGCTCGCCTTCTGTCCTGTATGCTTTTTTAATATTATTTATTTCAATCATAATTCTAATGTCCAGTCACAGCTCTCATTGTTCCACTACCACCTCCTGTCCCTGTCCTCGTAGAACCACCAACAGCACCAAAAATACTTGGGGCAGAAGAAGTCGTTTTAGAAGTTGTAGAGGTAATAGTTTTAGCAACAATAATATCTCCTTCTTTTAATCCACTTAAAATTTCTGTTGAAGTATCATCCGACAAGCCAATCTTTATAGGAACTCTACTTGGTAAAGTATTAGAAGTAGAGCCTTGTTCTCCGTTAGAAGACATTAAAGGAGAACTGAACACTTCCACATAACTTACTCCTCGTCCAGTTTTAATAGCACTATTTGGAACAACAACAACGTCCTTTGTTGTATTTATTATTATTGTGGCGCTAACACTCATGCCTGGTTTAATACGAACATCATCTGTATCAAGACTAACAGAAACATTATAAGTAACCACACCTTGACTTACTGTACCAACAGAATCGATTCCTTCCACTGTACCAGTAATAGTAAGTCCATCGATGGCATCAAATGTCAAAGTAGCCTTTTGCCCAAGCTTTATCTTTGCAATATCAACCTCATTTAAAGCTATTTTAACTAATTTTTGTTTCGCTATTAAAGTTCCTATACTTCCACTTGCACTCTGACCAACTTTAGCAGTTAATGTTGCAACAATCCCATCAAAAGGAGCAGTTACAAAATAGTCTGATAGTGCATTTTGTTTCGTCTCGACATTTAATTGTGCCTGACGAATATCAAGCTCATCTGCTCCTTCGATGGTATCATTGATGGATAGAGTAATTTCTTTAATATTACTCAAATTGACAGATAAAGTATTCACATAACTATTCACGCTTGTTGACCATGCTGTTAGATTCGTCTGGGTATCGACAAATGAAGAAGAGGTATCGTCATCAAAAAAGTTTGAAGTATAATCAAAACTTGACTGAGCTAGCTTAACAGCATTCGATATCCCTTTTGCAGTATCTAGTGATTTTTCTATAAGATTATTTATATCTTCGTTGGAGTTTGAACTTGATAATGATTTATATAATAAAGATGTTGAATCCAAACTTTTCTTTATATCCCAATATGCATTTTCAGATATATCTAATCTATCTTTTCCTGTCTTACTTAATAAAATTTTATTTTTGTATCCTAAATATCCATTATTATATAAATCTCCTAACCCTACAACAATATTATTCATATCGACAATAAATGAAGGCATATTGTTCCAACTTTCTGTATACGTCTTTTTTAAAGAGTTTTCTTTCTGTAGTAGTGTTAAAGTATCTGGTTTTAAAAGTTTATCTAATGAAAGCTGTGCTGTTTCTAGTGCTATCTTTGCGTCACGAGAATCTATACTTGCTATAAGTGTACCTCTTTTTACTTCCTGTCCTACTTTAACTGGAACATAAGTAATAATCCCTGTTGCTTTAGAACTTATATCTACAGTATCTGTCGATTCTATCTGTCCACTACCTGAAACAGAAACTACAATATTACCCTTCTTTATAATACTTGTAACATATCTCGTCTCTGCATTTGTTTTACTATTAAAGACAAAGTATGTAGTAGATAAAATAATAAGCACAACAACAATACTCCATACTTTATGAGCTACTATGAATGATTTTATTTTTTGTATAAATGATAAGTTTTTCATAATTATATATTTCTTTTATTAAATTCTGGTGGTAATTCTCTACTCCTCATCGACGTCGTATTCTCAATCATTTCTTCAGGGCTGGGCATAATCCTTATTAATTTTGCTTCTATTTGACCAGATTCATTTGGATTACCAATAACAACAATATATTTATCAATAGCTAGCTTGTCCTTTGTAAGGATTTCTCTTCTTTCGAGAATACTTGTACTGTCACTTATTATTATCACTTTTTCTGTTTGATCTTTATCTAAAACTACAATATTGGGAAATTCTATCTTTATAATCTTCCCAATAGCTCCATGAGCATTTGGTAAATCCAAAAGACCACCCTTCATAAATGGAGGAACTTTACGCATTGGTCCAAAATTCCTTTCATAATTATCACCCCAATCACGACTAAATGATGCTTTCCTAAACCCTGCTATCATTCCTGCTTGAAAAACAAAAGATAATATAAAAAGTGCTCCTAAAACATATATAACCTTTTTAAAATTTTTTGAATCGACAAATTTATTTAATTTATTTTTTATTTCTTCTTTATTCATAATTAATTCTGATTTAATAATAATTGACTTTTATATTGATGGACTATTTTTTTAACAGATATAAGCATAGACAACAATAGGAATGCCGAAGCTCCTAGGCTTGCAATAGGAACTGAATCAGCAAGAGATAGTAAGTACTCCTTCCAATATAAGGCAACAGCACCGCTATCAGAAAAAGCTAGGGATACATATTCAAAGAAACCAGACAAAGCAAATTGCTCCTTCAGATAAAAAGACATGAAAACAAAACCACCTAAAGACAAAACCCCTATCAAACTATAGGACAGAGATTGCATCTTTAAATTTCTTGCCTGTTTTAATTTTATAACACGCCAAATATCATCCGAAAGCCCTGTTTCCGGATGATTATAGGCTTGTTTTAATAATTTTGATAAATTATCACTCATACACTTACGTATACGAGACTACTTTAACTTTTGGTGCAAAAGAACAAGTGCTCTCTGATGATAACTCTTCACAGTATTTAGAGGTTTATCCATTACTTCCCCTATCTCTTTGAAAGTCATGTCCTCTTGATAACGAAGTATTAGGACTTCTCTGTATTGGACTGGAGTTTCATCTAATACTTTTATTAGCATTTCTTTATCTTGTAATTTTTGATACACCTCATCTGGTAAAATTTCCTCATCTAAAACATTCTCTTCTATTAATTCTTCATCATTCAAAAAAGAAAAAGGAATAGATTTCTTCTTGCGTAAATAATCCGTAATAGAATTGCGAGCAATTGTAAAAATCCAAGTTTTAAACTGAGATTTATTTTCATCAAAATTTTTCAAATTCTTCCAAACTTTTATAAAAACTTCTTGAGTCGTATCTTTGGCTTGCTCATAACCAACAAACCTAGATGAAAAATTGTAAATGGAAGAAGTATATCTGTCTATAAGCATTTTTAAAGAAGCTTGATTTCCATCAAGATATTTTTTTATTAAAATATGATCTCCTTCCATTACACCAATATACTACTAAATACAAAATATGAAAATTAATCATTGTACCTAGGATGTTCTTCGGGTATAGAGAGTAGGTGGTTCGCATAGCGCGACATTGCAAACAATATAGATGATAGACGATTGAGATATGCAATAGTAATAGGCCCGACCTTGCGGTGACCCTCGTCTAAGACAGCTACGATTCTCCTTTCGCATCTTCTAGCTAAAGTTCTAGAGAAGTCGAGTTCGGCACTCAATATACTTCCTCCGGAAATAGTAAAAGAAGTGATAGGGGGTAAAACGTCGCTAATGCAACTAATGATGTGTTCTACTTTGGTTAGATTCTTCTTCTTGACTGTCATATCGGAACCAGCGATTTCTGCTTGAATGATGAAAAGTGTTTGCTGGATGTCGCTTAGAATATCACTGAATAGAATCTTCTTCTTAATACTTACAGGTACTTTGGACTGCTCGGTATTGGCATAAACTTTCACTAAGCCCAAGTAAGCATTGAGTTCATCGAGAGCTCCTAAGGCTTCTATAATGTTGGCACTTTTAGAAATCCGCCCCTGATCACAATGAAAGAGCGTCGTGGTCCCATTGTCCCCCCGGCCTGTATATAAGGCAGATTTATGATATTTGGTGTTTGATTGTGGCTTTTTGGGCATGAATTTATTATATCCTACCCTTAAATTCCATCAAAATTTGACTTTTACTGTATAAATGTTAATATATAAATGAACCCAAAAAGCAAAAAAATGTATTTACTAAAAATTTTAGTGCTGTATTCTGACGAAAAAAATCTTCTTAAATCAAAAGAGGAGATTGAGAATCGTCTTTTTAAAAGAGTCAAAGAGGATGAAAATATTGACATAATAGTATCTTCCTCTTTTATTAATAATGATATTGCAACTAATCCCGAGATATTGAAAGATATTGATGGAATTCTCTACACCTCTGATGTTCAGAGGAAGGACGTCGAGAAATTGACGCCAATATTAAAAGAAACTTCAAATGATATTGAATTTGCAAGAATTCGTGTCAGTCTAGTTGGTGAAACTGGTCCAATCGATTATGCTGTAAAAGATGTAATAACACTAACTAATTTCGACCTCTATCCATACATAATTAGGTATAAAAATATGGAGGTGGAAAAATTCTTTAATTAACTTTTTTTTGTTTTTAAATGTTTTTTATCATTGTTAAAAGCTAACTTATGAAAATGTTATTAGTTATTACTGGTTTTCTACAAGAAGACTTCGGGAATCGGAATGAGATTTCTAAAAAAGAATCGTCTTTTCTTTTTGAAAATAACATTGCGAATGATTGCAATGTTAAGTTCTTTCATCTTAAGCGTCAAGATCTAAGAGTCCTTGATAATCTTTTGAGGGAACATGTTTTATATAACTTGTCTGTATTTTTTACTGATGGAATATCAGAAACAGCACAAGGTATATATAAAACATATATTTCAGAAAGAAAAAGTAGTGTTACTTTCTTGGAAAAGCTACCCCGAGTTCTTGAGACTTGCTAAAAACTTGTAAATTTGAAGTCCCCAAATCTGTCTAACAGATTTGGGGACTTTATTATTTCAAGTAAAATTTATTTATGATATTTACCCACTGCTTCACTTACACTCTTGTATCCATCCTTTCGTAAAAGCTTCGCTAGGTCTCTATTGATCTTGCCTATGACACTTGGACCTTCGTATATCATGCCGGTGATCATTTGCACAAGACTTGCTCCTCTTTTGATCTTCTCATAAGCATCTTTACCTGTGAAGATTCCTCCGCATCCTATAATTATAAATCTATCTTTGTATTTCTTGTAAACTTCACTTATCAGATTATTGGAAAATTCTTCGGTAGGTTTACCGCTAAAGTTCCCCTTCCCTGCATTCTTTATTTCCGTCTGATCAAAGCAAGCATTTTCTCGATTCTTGACCAAGTTGGACATTATGACTCCTGATATCCACTTGTATTTATCTGCCACAGCAAGCAGTGCTAAAGTCTCTGCCACGCTTTTCTCGGCGTGCATTTTTATAAACAAAGGTTTGTTGATATTCAAGTATGAAAGCTTATTTAGAAGAATTGCGAATCCGACAGGATCATCGAACTTCTCTTTCAAGTTCTCAACATTTATAAGATTCGGGCAACTTATATTGAGTTCATAATAATCAAAATAATTCACCTTCAAAGCAAGCTCAAAGGAAAGGTAGACGTCATCGGCCATATCCTCTATCTTTTTATAAGCTCTATTGGTCGCACCAATACTGAGTCCTAGGGGTATAGTACCCGCCTCTTCGGACTGATGCCGCCCTCGAGGCGACTCCTTAATTTTCTTTAATACAGCCTCCATGCCCATACTTTTGAAACCTTTGTTTACAAGCAAAGACTTGGACTTGGGAAGTCGTCCGAGCATAGGTCTTGGATTGCCGGCATAAGGTAAGTGGGTTACAGTCCCAATAGTATGAAAACCGAAACCAACAGAAGGAAGTACTTCTATCAGATCAGCATCGTAGTCAAAGCCAGCCGAAAGACCGACCGGATTGGTGAAATTAATACCAGCAACTTTTGTATTTAATACAGAATCTTTGTAAGGCAAAATCTTACTAAGTAAATTTTTAGTAAAATTTATACTACCTAAAAGCCTTCCTCTCTTTAAGAAAAAGGTATGAACATCATCCGCAGGGAATTTGAAAAGTATGGGTTTAATAATTTTCTTATAGATAAATCCAATCATATACTACTCAGTATAACATTTTATTTGAAAATTATAGATATTGACGAATTAGTAATTCTAAATTCTTAATTCTTAATTCTTAATTTCTTCTACAGTACTACCTTTCTTATAAATTATTAAATCATAAGTACTAGTTGACCAAGCCTTCTGTAGTCCGTCTAATATACGCCAAGTTTCTATAACTTCTTCACTCGTTGAGAAGAGACTATGGTCACCATTGATAGCATTGAAAAGCACTTGCTCATAAGCTTCTGGAAGTGCAGTATAGTGATCCTTGAAAGAGAAATTTAGTGCATGACGACTGACTTGATGCTCATACCCCGGACGCTTGGCCCAGACAGAGAAAGATATCCCCTCGTCTGGCTGAAGTCTCAAAAGTAATTCGTTGGATTCGCGATCATTATCTTTTCTATAAAGAATTTTTATTTCTGTAAATTTGTCTTTCAGAGCTTTCCCTGTGGTAAGATTAATCTTGACTCCTTGCCACTTTGGATCACTAGAGACTAAGTCTATCGAGGCAAAAGTCTCTACCATACTGTGCGGATTCTGTACTTCTTCTCGGTAGCCATGATATTGACCACGCTTTACATGAGCTGACAATGAAGGAACGGATGGAATACTAATCTGCCTCAAAGCTTCATAACGTAAGTTGGGGACTTCTTCGATGTGCCCTTCCTCTGGAATATCCATGAGGGTCAAGGCTAGAAGCTGAAGTAAGTGACTTTGAATTAAGTCTCGAAGTGCCCCAGTCTGCTCGTAAAAGTTTGCTCGGCCTTCTATTCCGATTTCTTCGCTGACAACAATTTCAATCTTGTCAATAAAATCTTTGTTCCAAGTTTTCTTGAAAAGAGAATTCCCTTCACGGAAAACTATAATATTCTGGGCTGTTTCCTTGGCCAAGTAGTGGTCAATACGATAGATCTGCTCTCTCTTGAAATATTTATCGATATGCTCTACTAACTCCGTCGCACTTTCTAAATTAATACCAAAAGGCTTCTCAAGCAAAAGCTTGGTATTGTCCTTCTCGGCAAAACCTTCTTTCCCCAAGAATTCAATAATCGACTTGGAAGTGTTTGGGGGAACTGAAAGATAAAATAAATACTGAGCAGAAGTTCCAAACTCTCTTTCGATTTCTTCTAAACGAATTCTTAACTTTCGATAATCTTCCTCTCTCAGAAGATTCATTTCAAACATTTCCGTACTCTTCAGGAGATAATCCTTGTTGACTGTATGTTTTAACAAATTTTCTAAATTAATATCTGACTGACGAGTAACACCAATAATTCGAAAATTTGAAGGAATCATGCCAGTCATGGCAATCTGCCCGATAGCCGGAAGAAGCTTCCTCTTCGATAAATCGCCAGAGATTCCGATAATAATTAAAATTGTTGGTTGATCATTTTTCATTACTTTTATTTCTCATTTATTTTGTGTCCTCCGAAAGCATTCCTCATAGATGCGACCAACTTCGTCGCATAGTTTACAAGTCCCTTTTGAGAGTCCAGTCGAACATCAAAGGAAGACTGTATGGCCCGAGTCTCAATGTTGAATTCTTTAGCTACTTCGAGAGCCCAACGTGCCTCACCTGACTCTGTGACCTTGCCTTCTACTCCATCTTGGTTTGGATTTACTTTCATTATATCTCTTGTAAGTTCATTGAGCCATGAAGTGATAACGCTATGATGTTGCCAGACCTCACCTGCCTTGTACAAGTCTATATCTTTATATGGACCTTCCTTAAGTATATGATACCCTTCGGCCAAGCTTTGCATCATGCCGTATTCGATAGCATTGTGAACCATCTTCACATAGTGCCCCGATCCACTTTCTCCGAAGTGGGCATACATACCTTCGGGATTCTTCAATGTTTCAAGTATGGGCTTTATAATTTCAAAGGAAGCGCTATCTCCACCTACCATCATTGAGAAGCCGTTCTGATAGCCCCAGACGCCGCCCGACGTGCCTATGTCGATAAGTGTTGATCCCTGAGCCAAGACTGCTTCAGCTCTTCTCTTCGTATCACTCCATTTAGAATTCCCACCGTCAATCAGAATACTGCCGACAGGTACTAGCCTGAGCCATGTGTCTAGCTCAGCATCGACTGTATCGGATGGTATCATGAGCCAGACGATAACTTGATCAGTTCCAAAAGAAGATACAACTTCCTCTTTCGTATAAGCACCGATCATACCCAAACTTTTCATTTCATCTACTGCACCACTGCTCCTGTTGGAAGCTATGACCGTATGCCCGCCCTCGTGCAACTTGCGAGCTATCTGTGAACCCATTTTGCCTAAACCAACGATTGCTATTCTCATCCGCCTAAATTTTTTACTAAATTAACGTTTATCATTAATGATATATTAATAAAGAAAAAAGAAATTAAATTTATAATAATTAATATTTTAAAAATTTTGGTGGATTCATTCCACTTTATAATCTGTAAAAATTGTAAATAATGGAACACTCTTCAGTATTTGTGCTGGCTCTTCGTCGATAGATACGTCAGTCGCCAGCTTCTCTATTGCTGGCCATTTATTCTCTCCTACTGCGTAGAGTACTGCTTCATCGAGCATCTTGATAGTCTTCCCTGTTATGGTCATACGATCATGTAAGTCCGTCTCGTATGTGCACACCAACTCTTCGCTCTTTACCGCTTCTGTATGAGGTAGGATACCTGCAGTATGACCGTCTATACCTATCCCGAAAATTCCAATTTTATATTCTGCATTTTTCAATTCCTCTGATAAAGCTTCTCTTATATCTTCTGTCGTTTCCTTCATGTCCTTTCCAGAGAGGAATGGTATTATCTTGGCTTTCAGTATCCTAAATCCAGAATTTGTAAGCTTGAACCAATTGGATTCAGGATGTCCAAGATGACCAAATCTTTCATCACATAGTGTTACAACTAACGTCCCTGATAAGCTTATATCTATCTTGTCAGCAATTTTCACTTCTACGGGAATAGCCGAGCCACCAGAAACAAACCAGAGAACCTTCTTCCCTTGTTTTAGCTTTTCGTTTATAGATGAGGATACAAACTCCACTACCTCTTCTATGTCTTTAATTGTTTTAATATTTAAATTCATAATATATTATATTTTGCACCTCAATGTATATTATACCATTATCGTCAAACTTTAATACAAACTAAAATAAGGCCATTTTGGCCTTATTTTAGTTATATTTATCATCTGTAAACCAAAATCTCCGCTAGGCCTTGCCTAGGGGGAATCCCCCCCAGTCCGACTGGTGGGGAAATCTAATTTATAAGGATTTATAAATATCTTTTCTGTGTCCTATTGCGAATAGAATGACATTGTCACAAGATAGACGGAAGATACCTCTATAGACCCTCGTAATTCTAAAAGAGTACACATGCTCATCGGGGAATCCTTTTAACTTTTTAGTGTGAAGTTTTGAATCAAAAATATCTTTTACCAAAAGTTTTTCTTGTTCAAATAGTAAAGCTTTATCTTTCTTTGGTAAAGAAGTAACACTTTTCTTGTAATTCTTAGTTTTTAAAAGAATCATATATTATTTGAATTCTTTCAAAGACTCTTGATAAGCGGAAAGAATTTCTTTCTTGTTGATATAAGAATCCAAGCTCTCAGTGGGCATCTTAGAAATTGTTATTCCTTGGTTGATTATAAATTGTCGGAGAGATGCATTTACAACATCAGCCAAAGAAAGCCCTAAATCTCTTGCTAGATCTTGTGCTTGTAACTTTAAATCCTTCTTGGTTTTAATTAAAATTGTTGTATCCATATTCAAAAGTATATACTTTTGAATAATAGAAGTCAAGCATTCTAAGAGGATAAACACAAAGGGTCGGCGACTACTGTCGCCGACCCAAATTATGCTTTATTTTAAAGGTTAAAATATTTTAACTGATGCCATAATTTTATCAAGATCTAACAGTTCTGAATCAAGGAATTTATCCACATCAGTAGGAAATGTATAAGTAGATGGTCTTTCGTTATTTCCTAGACCAGAAAGCCTTTCTTCTATTATGTAACATTTATCTGTTGATTCGTAAAAATATTTTCTCCATTTAGATATTGAACTCATCCCACTCGTTTCTCCCCAATCAGGATCTACAAACATATAAGAGGTTCCATTTATTACCCTTTTTTGTGTTGGTGAAGTTGGTAAGTAATCACTACAACTACTTTTACGAATAGTAAAATTTATTCCTTTTGAAGTCCAAGCATCATAATGGGTTTTAAAAGGAAGACTAACTGTTATTACAGATCCTTGAGTTAAATCAGTCCTACCTAATTGCTTTTCTGTAATATTTGCTGTTGATGGATAATCAAACTCAATTCCATATTCTTTATTAGTGTATGTCTTCAGATTTGAAGTAGAAGTTGCAGAATTTATTGTAAAATAATTATCTGAATCATCGTTATACACAGCCCATTGAGGTTGTCTTCCTTCTGGCATAGGACCAGTGTATTTTTCTGTAAATACATAGTTTAAACGAATTTTAAATTTATTACCTAAAATAAACTTTTGCATATCTTTTTGCTCAGTAAGATAAATAGTCTCAATCCCATCATTAGGTGTTTGCTGTATAGCAACATTGTCAGCTACTGTAAGTGGGTTTGATTTTAATTCATTTAATATATCTATTCCTATATCAACACCCGCTGGTATATTACAGCTCTTCCATTTTACATCCACTTTCTGATTAAGAACGTATGACTCTCCCCCATTTGGAGAAACAAGAATAATCCAAGGGGTTGTATCTTTTTCACAAACAGCAGACCCTCTTGATGGAACTTGTTCTTTGTTACCAATATCTCCATCACTACTATTTGATAAAGTATTACCATCTATAATTACACCTGTATTCCACTTATCGGTACTCTTCCCTACATAATACGCTCCTCCACCAACGACCACTATACCCAAAACAATTGCCAATACTAGACCAATACCTATAATGCCTTTGTTTGTTTTCATTTGTTTTTAATTAGATTGTTAATAAATAACTATTAATATTATATACTTCTACTTTTGAAAGTACAAACCAAAATCTCCGCTAGGCCTTGCCTAGCGGAGATTTTGGTAATACATTTATCTATTTGTAAATTGACCTTGGCCCATCATTCCCATACCTCTAGCTCCTCTCTGTCCTCCTTTCATCATTGCTACTCTGTTCCTTACTCCATCTGGTGTTCTTAAACCCAGCTCTTTTCTTATAATATTTGCTTCTTTGATTTTGCCTTCTTTTGCTAGTCTCCATGCTTCAGCAAACTTTGGAAAATTCTCTCTTGTGATTAACTCATCGACTCTACCCACTTTATTCTCTACAAGATTTCTCCAGCCATCATAATCGTTGTTCAGCATAACCCTAGTCATCTCTGATTCAAATTCTTGGCTATAATTTGGCCCTTTTTTTGTATAATCTCCTTGATAAGCAAAAGTTGCACTCGATACTCCTAAGCCCAACGTTAATGCGAGTAATCCACTCATTATTAATTTATTTCTATTTTTCATAATTATAAGTATTATTTTGTTTTACACTACAAAATATATTGTTAGATTTTTAATCCATAAGTAATCGTCATTACTTACACTTATAATACGCAAGGTTTTAGTATTTTATCTCATCATACCTCTTCGCATTCCTATCCAAGGTCTTATCTCGTCTGCAATACAAATAGTCTCCATACATTTACCTATAATTTTTATTCTTTCACCTATTTCTATCTCTACCCTTCCTCGAAGGTACACATCTTGCATATTTATAATCCAAATAAAACCATCAGAATCAATAACTTCTACCTCATTGTCCATAACACGTATGATTCTACCAGAAAGGAATCCAGCTTCCGGATGAGACCAAACTTCATATCTATTGAGCATAACATGACGATAAATGGGCGCTTCGTTCTCTAAAGACTGCTCTATCAACCTACCTGTTCCAATTAGATAAAATAAAGAACCGAAAACAGTTGTAGATACCAAATAAACTCCCATGATTAAAATAAAGCCACGTCTATGCCCCAAATATGTTTTTCTATAATAATATTCTCCTAAAACAGTAAAAACAGCCAAAGAAATTAACCAAAAATAAGGTAGGGTTCTAAAAATAAAACTAAATCCAATTTTATTATACAAATCCCAATCATTATTAAATAAAGCAGACAATACAAGTGAGAAAGTAATAGCTCCAATTATAAATGAACTGGCAACTAAAACCCAGAAAAGTACTCGCTTGATACTAAAAATATTCCGTGAAATTGGTTTAATCCCCTCATCCTTTATTCTTTCTATTGCTATTTGACTTATATTTCTATTTTCCATAATATTTTTTAATAATGTTTTATTCACTATGACGACTATACACTGACTCCTATTAATTTTTCATATTCATATTTAAAAAGCTTTTTACCTCTTAATATCAAGTTCCCTACTGTACTTACTGGTTTCTTTAGAATATCGGATATCTCCACATAATCCTTCTCGTCTAGGAATCGCAAGACCAATACTTCCCTATACTTTTCGTCTAAATTTGAAAGAGCTATATCTATCGCTTTCCTATCTATAGAATTATCTACATCTTTAACCATATCAAAAACATCTCCAAATTTCTCCAAGTCTCCCTCTTCTAGATAGAGAGTTGGTCTAGCAACTTTCTTTCTTATAGCACTTACTGCTTCATTGTGAGCTATGCGATATATCCAAGAAGAAAATTTAAGACTAGGATCAAAACCATTCAAATTGTAATAAGTTTTAATAAAGACCTCCTGAAGAACATCTTCGGAGTCTTCTCGACTAAATTTTGAAATATGTGTGATGTACCGCAATAACTTTTCTTCATATCTTTTCGATAAGCAAAAAAAGTAATCAGAATCTTTCAGGGACAATCCGACTAGTTCTTCATCTGTTTTACTTTCACAAGATCGCGTATCTATCATATGATATATTGTACCCTTAATACGCAGAATATATCAATATTATCTCAAAAGAGGGGCAGACCTACGGTCTGCCCCTCTCGTTTATTAGTAAAAATCTTTTATTTAACTTCTTCTTTTGGAGTCTCTACAACCTCTGGAACTACTGGGTTCACAACAGTAGCAACTGGAGTTGGTCCTACAACACTAGACTTCACAAGCTCACGATAGAGCATGACTATCACTATCATAGCGATAGGATAAGTCACGACAATTCCAATAAATAATGCGAAAATACCAACAACAGCAAATAGACCTATTACAAAAGTCTTCCAGAAAATATACCATCCGTAACCTTTTGTAATCTCCCATGCTCCTTTTATACTCATTACTGCCCCTTGACCCTTATCAATAGACATATATATTGAAGGAAAAAGACGACTAGCAATATACATACCAGGGATAATCAATATGGCGATAACTGGAATTAAATATGGAAGGAAAACTACTCCCAGCAATAAAGATGGAAGAATAGAGATTGCTATAACTATAAACATAGGAATTATGATTATAGGAAGGATACACAATATAAGTAGTAAGTACGTCTTAAAAAAATTCCAAAACAAAGGCCAAGTAGGAAGTACTTCTCTTGAAAACGGATGAAATCCTTTACTGTCCAAAAGATTCAAATTAGCTTTAATCCCTAGATACAAAAAGAAAGTATTGATAATAAAAAATACTAACGAAACAAAAGCGTTACCATCCTTTCCTGAGAGAACACTGCTAATCGTTTGAATGATAGCTAAAACTATAACAAACAAAATTATATTCCCAAAATTCTCTTTATAAAGAGGCCATGCCTCCTTAATCTTTGCACCAACTTTAAATGTGAATGGCATAAATTTAATATAAATTATTAATATATTAATTATACCACTTTAATATGGTATAATCTACCTTATGTCGCACAAAATAGAGGGTAGCAAGTCAGTAACCGCAGCACTTTTCGGGAATGTCTTTGTGACTATTATTAAGACTATTGTAGCCGTCACTTCTGGCTCTGCCAGTATGTTTGCCGAAAGTGTACACAGTTTCGCTGATACTCTCAACCAATCTTTGTTGCTTGTAGGACTCAAAAGGTCAAAGAGGCCAGCCGACCTCTCTCGTGGATATGGATACGGTATCGAAAGATTCTTCTGGTCTCTCATATCTGCTTGTGGAATTCTATTCATAGGAGCTGGGGTCACTATATACCATTCTATTGATTCTATCCTGAAAAATGAAGGGGGTGTAACTCATGATTTTAATTATTTTACTATTATTGTACTTTGTATCGCATTCTTTGTAGAAGGAGCAACCTTGATAATTGCAATTAGAGAGCTCAAGAAAAAGCAAAAATTTTCGAAGAAAATTTTTGCTGATGCTGATCCTGTAACCCTAGCTGTCGTCTACGAAGACAGTGCCGCGGTACTTGGTGTGGTAGTTGCCCTCGTAGCTCAATTCTTGATGCATTTTACAGGGAACAATATATATGACTCCATCGGGGGAATCGTCGTCGGATTCATCCTTGGATTCTTGGCAATCATATTGATTATTAAAAATCATCAATACATTATAGGTAAATCCTTGGATCAAGAAAGAACAGATGAAGTTATAGAATTTCTATTAAAAGATCCTTGTATTGAAAATATTTCTGAATTCAAATCTGTAGCTATAGATGTAAATAAATATAAAATATATACGACAGTGGAGTGGAATGGCTCTCCCCTCTATGAAGAGATCTATGAAGCAGGAGATCTAAAAGAAGAGTTCGATAATATCAAAGATGATTTCAAAGAATTTACAAAGTTAATGTTCAAAACAACCGACAGAATTCCTAGACTCATAGGTAGCCACATAGACGAGATAGAGAAAAGAATCCGTGAAGAATTCCCGGAAATTATATATGTGGATATAGAGATTAACTAACAGAATTAATCTCTTTTATTCTTTCGTTCCTCTTTATGCTTTATACCATTCTTGAAAAGAATATTGGCTTCTTTGATAGAACTCTCAGAGTCTAGAAGCGAAGAGTAAGCTTCCTTCCAATCACCCTCTTTATCTTTCATGGTCGAATCCTCTAGATATTCCCTGGCCTTATCTATAGTTTTATGAGTATCATCCTCTGTGGATATTTCTATCTTATTTTCATTTTGATTAGTATATTTGACCTTCTCGTCTGTGTTCTCAATCAGGGACTTGACCTCTTCTTTTTTAGAATTATATTTTACTATATTTTCTTTGTTTATTTTATTTGATATTTTCTTTATCTTTTCTGCATTTACCTTGGCTGTATTTGAAATTTTATTGTCTTCCTTCTCTACTTCATTATCATTACTCTTTTTCTGCTTCTGTTTCTCCTTAATAACTGCTAGAACCTTGGCATGAGCATTCATCTCTGCACGGAAGCTAGTACTTATATCTTCTATAGTTTCTGTTGCATTAGTATCATCAACTTTTTCTAAAGCTTTATTCAAGGATATAGTATGCAGAGTCAGAAGATTATTTATCTTTTCTTCATTGGAAGAATTTAATTTACCAGCTTTTGCCAAAGTTTCGGCTTCAATCAAGCGCTTAGTAGCAAGGCCACTTTCATGTTTGGCTTTTGCTGTATTTGAAAAAGCTAAAGCTCCTTCCATAGGTTCTAGAACCTTCACCTTGATAGGATAAAGTATATTGTCTGGCAAGCTATCCTGCGAAGCAAAGACCACTCCCCCACTAGAAAGTATAATGATAAGCGGTATAACTATGTAGTATACCAACCTATTGCTTTGAAGCATTGCTACAAAAGAGAAAGTTACCCAAGGGCTTTTAATAGGTTTTGAATTACTAGTAGAAGCTTTCAAGATATTGTCAAAGACGCGCGCTTTCTCACTGTCGGTCATGACAATACTTCTAATCTCATTTATTCCATTTTTTAATTTATTATTTTCCATAACCTGCTATTTTTCTTAATTCTATAATTCCTCTATTAATCCTGACTGATACTGCATTGGCTGATATATTCAAAATCTTTCCTATCTCTCCCGGCGATAAGTCTTCGATGAATCGCAGGTACAGTGGATCTCTATAGGAAGGCTCAAGATCATTTATCTTCTCTAGTAAGTACCTACCCTCTATGCCGATCGTCAATTTATCATCTACCGTTTTTTCGTCTACTATATCATATGTGCTATCTTCCCTTTCCGACATCATACTGTCTAACGACAAACTCTTCTTCTTCCGATACCAGTCTATGATAAGACGACGTGCAACAGTAAACAAGAAGGCTTTATTATTCAAAATTTCTTTATCTGAAAGCAGGCTTTGCCATAAACGCAAGAAGGTCTCTTGTGTGATATCTAAAGCTTGTTCACGCGAAGAAACGCGAAGCAAACAGAATCGGAATATTGCATCCGATTCACTTTTATATATTGCTTCAAATGTACTCTTGGTATTTTTGTTGTTTACCTTCATATATGTAGACGTATCTCTCATGTATTTCTTACATTGTCTATATACTTAAAGTACAACAAAAACAAATAAATGTCTATGTAAGGAAAGTGTATGCTCCCTCGTCTACTCTATTGTGAGGTCGTAATTAAGTGGAATATGAATCCACCAAAACTTTCTCACAAATAAAATTATAAATAATATATTCTGTTTAATCACATATTATTTCTTGAAAATAAACATGAGTTAAATGGAAAGTTTAGGCGGATGAAAAATTATAAATCGTTAATCACTAGTTCTCTTCTCTTGGCTCTTATCATAGCTACTCCTATTGCAAGTTTTGCAGAGGGTAACGATAAAGACAAGGAGGACCGCAACGAAAAGAAGTTTAAAATCGAACAAGTTCAAAAAGATAAAGAAGATGACGAAGACAAGAAAGAAAGAGGTAATTCTTTCAATCGTGGCTTTGCCAATTGGTTTAATAAAAGAATCAATGCGAAAGCAAACGTAGAGGTCAACTTGGCACCTTCTATAGAAGGAATCACGGCACCAACCGTCCTTAAGGTTGGAGAAGTAGGCACTTGGATAGTTAAAGCATCAGATCCAAAGAATACGTCACTTAGTTATGCAGTTGATTGGGGAGACAATAATATCGTTTCTAAATCATTGTCATTACTATCACAGCAAGTATTTGTTCAAACAGGAACATTCACCCATACTTACGCAGACAAAGGTGAGTATAGAGTAATGTTTACTGTAAGTAACGAAGCTGGATTGAAAACAGTATCTTCAGTCACAGTACACGTAAGAGATACAGAGGATGTAGTGGCTCCTGTTATAAGTAACCTTAATGTAACAAATGTTAAAAGTCATAAGGCTACTATAAACTGGACAACAGATACAAAGTCCAACACAATGGTGTGGATTAGCAAGACTTCCCCTGTTGATACAAATCTAGCCAAGTATTCAAGAAAGGCTTTAGTCTTAAACCACAAAATGGAATTAAAGAAACTCGAAGCAAATACAAAATACTATGTCGTTGTCGGATCAAAGAATAAAGCTGGAATAACCAAGTCTGCTGAGATGTCATTCACAACTTTAGTATCTAATCCAGATATTACTCCTACACCTACTCCTACACCTACCCCAGATACAACTGCTCCAGTAATAAGTGCAATCACAACAAACGTTACAGGTATAAATGCTGTGGTCTCATGGACAACCAATGAGCCTGCAACATCCAATGTATTCTACTCTACAGGTACACCCGTAGATACAAATGCAATACTTACACCAAAAGTAACAGATGGAGCACTTACGACAAGTCATTCACTCAGTATTCCAAGTTTAACATCAAGCACTCTCTATCACTTTGTTATAAAGTCTCTTGATGCATCAAACAATGTAGTATTATCTAGTGAATCTACATTTGCAACTAACTAGAGTTATTAGAAGCGAAATCATATAACATAGCCGATAAAAAAACTACACGTTATGTGTAGTTTTTTTATTTATAATTAATCTTCAATTTCCTTACCACACCTAATAATTTTTATTACTCAACTGTAAAACAGAGAGAACTAGAATTAAAATACCCATACCAAAGAAAACAATTTACTGAAGAAGACGATTAGTCTTCCTCATCTTCTTCGCACACAATACTTTTTAATTTCTCTTATATCCCCGACACTCCGAACAATTTCCCTATAGCAAAAGTAATAACCATAGCAAAGACTCCTCCTAAGACAACTCTGGTGATAGCTTTCAGCTTGCTGGCACCACCAGCATGAGCACTAAGTGTCCCTGTAATAATAAGCGCAATAACGACAGCAATAAATGTAACCGGTATCTGCCATGTTGCCGGAGATATGAGTATAGCTAAGACTGGTATGATAGCTCCAGATAGGAAGGCGATTCCTGAGGCATAAGCAGCGTGGAACGGATTGGTAAGATCATCGGGATTGATACCAAGCTCAGCATCTACATGGGCAGCGAAAGCATCGTGGAGAGTTAGCTCTTTTGCTACTAACTCGGCGGTTTCTTTCGATAAACCTTTATTCTCATAAATTCCTGCAAGCTCCTCGAGCTCAGCTTCTGGTTCTGTCGCAAGCTCAAAACGCTCCTTCTCAAGTAAGGCCTTCTCAGTATCCTTCTGAGCACTGACTGATATATACTCTCCGACAGCCATAGAGAGTGCCCCCGCTACAAGACTAGCAATACCCGCGGTGAGAATAATTAACCTAGAATTTGTCGCTCCAGCAACTCCGACGATAACAGAAGAAATAGAGACTATGCCATCATTGGCACCTAAAACAGCCGCCCGAAGCCAGTTGAGCCTTGAGCTATCAGTGGCACTATGCAGTTCGTTATGTGTTCTAGGATTTCGTAATTTGATCATGAGATTAGTTGTCTCCTTCGTTATTATTTTCATCTTCGTTATCTTCAACGCCCCTTAAGTGTTCTTTGATTTGATTCTGTTCTTCCTTGAGGTCTTCTTGCTCTTTGTTGAGTTCTTCAATCTTTTGCTTCATTTCTTCCTTGATTTGCTTGGCTTCTTCTTTATCGGCATCTTTTAATTTATTTTCAAGTTCACTCTGAAGCATCTTCTTCTCATCATTGAGATCTTCCTTGTCTTCTAGAGTATTACTAAAATCTTCTAAATTCTTTATCAATTTCTTCAAGCTTTTCTTGGCTTCCTTGGCTAGATTCTTGGCTTCTACATACTTCCCTGCATCAAAGGCAGTCTTGGCTTGAGAAAGCAAGGCATCGAAGCTTTTAACTACTCCATCGGGGATTGTAATATTCCCTGCTTCTACTTCTTTCAAGAATTCCGCCTTGGCTTCTTCAGCTTCCCTTATCTTCTCTGAAGCAGATTTCTCTAGACCTAGTACTTCATCTAGGTTATCATTCTCCTCTTCTATATTGTCATCATTATCATCTTCATACTTACCTAGAAGTTCTTCTTGTGCCTTAAGGTCAGATATTTCCTTTGTTAATGATTCAACTAAGGTTGTATCTAGGGCCAAGCGAGCTTCACTAAGCTTTACTTTCAAAGCTTCTATTTGAGCTTCTATCGCATCCTTCTCAGATTTGAATACAGACTTCAGCTCCTTGTGAGCTGGGTCAAGTTCATCTGATATTTCCTTACTAAGAGCACTTGAATCCTTGCCTTCCTTCTTCTGGTCGGTAACGATGCTTGTAGCATTTGCTAGATTCTTGCCTAGTTGCTCTTCGGCTACACTAAGACCCTTGGCATTGACTCCATTTTTCTCAAGAATTACCTTTATCTCAGCAATTCTTTCCTTGGCAAATGATATTTCTAGCTTGGCTTTACTTTCAGGACTAAAGGTAAAGAGCCTTTGTAGTGCCTCGCCTAGCTTATCGAAAAAGTAAAAAGAACTTTGAGGTGTAACACCTGCTTCAGGTAAGACTACTGAATTCTCAGCTGAGACAAGAAACGGAATAAAGATTAATGACATTAAAACGATTCTAATTATTTTCATACATGTTTATATATTTATATTATTAATAATAACTTTTACTTCTTCACAATTTTATTATTTAAATTTGTAAGAATTGCAATAAATGATAGACGAGTACTCCGGGCCATACAATCGACTTCCCTATAGCAAGCATAATAGCTCCAAAAGTTACAGCCCCTTTTAAGAAATACACCAACGAACCTATGAGAGCAAGCCCATAGATACAACCTCCGCCACCATTTGATATATTATTTTTCATACATGTATATTATACTACCATTTTCTTGTGTAGCAATAATAAAACGTAAATATGACATTAAAATGAGATGAATTTACGTTTTTTAAGCGATAATTATTGCAAATCTATAGTTGATTGAATTAAAGGTGAATTAATATTGTTTTATAAATCTTACTTCATCAGATAACACTTTGCCTTCTTTAAAATCATTAAATATTTTCTCTGGTAAGAATTTTATATCTTCATCTCTACTCTTCCAGCAAATTTCAGATAGTTCAAACGCATGAGTACGATTAACATTTTCTAAATCTAAATAATCTTTACCATTTTTAACTTCAAATATAAAATCCAGACATTGTTCTGTTCCTTTTAAAATAAAATTATTTACATATAATAACCTTCCAATTTTAGGTTTAATACCCAATTCTTCAACAAGCTCTCTTTCCAAACACTCTTCTATCCCCTCATTAAAATCCAGCTTACCTCCCGGTAAACAATAAAAATTATTATGGGGCATTTTAACAAGAAGAAATTTATCATCGTGCAAAATAATACCCCTTACTGTAATTGATAATTTATTTAATTCCATAATTTTATTATACTTCTTTATTTAAATTCAAACAAAACGTCTCTGAAATTCACAATCCTATTGTTCTTATCTAGCTTAATCCCCTCCTTTTTGTACAGGGCGAACCTTTTCTTCTTATACTCATCATTTATCCAGACTTTCCCATCTGCATATACAATCCGGTGGAATGGAATATTCTTCACCCCTGCCATATGCGCCTTCCCTAAAATATTCGTAATACTCTGCGAGGCCATAGGCCCTGCCCCCGCTGCCCGCGCAATTCTACCATAAGTAGTGACTCTACCTTTTGGAATGGCTAATGCTATTTTGATAACACGGTCAGAGAAAGTAAGCATAAATTAATTAACAAAATAACAGTTAAAAACCCTGATTTAAATTAAAGCTATTAATCTAATTGGCGATTCTGTCCCATCTTTTATTTTCATTGGTAATACGAAACTTTTTGCCCCGATTGGTGGTAATTCTTTTGCGTTTGCAATGTTCTCTACGAGGTATTTATCAGCACCTAGGATTGCATTATGAACAGGAAATCCATTTGTACCAGTATCAGCAGAAAGAGTATCAATACCTATCCCTGCTATGTCTCTCTTTAAAAGAAGTTCTGCGGTAGAGACATCTACACTAGGGAATTTATGATCATTATTGTACTTTTCTCTGTCGTCCCAATATTTGTCCCAGCCAGTATAAAAAATAACAAAGCTATTTGGCTTTATTTCCCCGTGTTCTTTTTCAAATTTCTCAACAACCTCTGGTAATACTATATAATCTTCGCCTGCTTCCGCACTAACATCAATAACTATGCAGTCAGTCACCAATTCCTCTAAAGAAAGCTTGTCTATTGTCCTCCCATTTGGAATGACATGTGCAGGTGCATCCATGTGTGTTCCTATCCCTGCCCCACATTTTATTTTCTGTACACGAAATAGATTTGGAGATATACAATCTTTATAATCAGTACCAATAGACAATTCAAAACCGCAACTTCCATCCCAAGTCGGAATTTCAGACGAGAGTTGGTGAGTAAGATCTACTAATTTAAATTCTTTATTCATGATACTAGTATATCAAAATAACAGCTAAAAATCCTAGCTAGCTGGGCCACTGTTGGAAGTTATTAAAGATATAACAGGAAGAATCTTTACTATGATTTAGAATAATAAAGATATTAGACTATATAATATACCTAATATTAAAAATAAATTAATGAAAATTGCTGGGATAAAACCTAACCATAAGATCCAAGATCTTTCACCTTTTCTGTATGCAATAATACCCAAAATAAAAACTGGTATCGAAGTAATAATCTCAATCATTACAATCTTTAGTAATCTCGATACCCCTTCTATCTTCATGTCATATATATCAGGATAAATATTTTGATTTAATGGAATTGTACGCATTATCATATATGCAATAATTCCTAAAATTAAATAAACAAAAAATCCAAAAACCCACCAAGTAATTTTTAATTTAGGTAATTCTTTAAACTTACTTATTATTTGTTTTTCCATATTTCAATTATAGCAAAATAACCACCCAAAACCCTAGCTGGCTATCTAAGTAATACTGAAATCTATTTAAAAATGATCTTAATTAAAATAAGGAATCTTCCACCATATACCAGGATTAACAAAACGCAAGTTTCTATTAAGCTCTTGAATTATCTTCATTTCTTCTTCCGATAATTCAAAATCAAATACATCTATATTTTCTTTTATTCTTTCTGGTGTAGTGCTCTTTGGTATTAAAACTGTGCCCCTCTGTATACCCCAACGAATTAATACTTGTGCTGGAGACTTTTTATGGTTATTTGCAATTTCTTTGATAGTCTTATCCTCGATTAACTCTGGGAAACCTTTGTCCTTGTAATTACCAGGGGATCCAAGTGGAGAATAAGCCGTAACAACGACATTGTTGTATTTGCAAAATTCTACTAATTCAGATTGTTGTAGGTATGCATGTAGTTCTATTTGATTCACAGCAGGTTTGACTTTGGCATAAGAAATTAAATCATTCAGCATAGGTGCAGTAAAATTTGATACACCTATAGCTTTTACAAGACCTGCTTGTACAAGCTCTTCCATTGCCTCCCATGTTTCTCTAATAGAAACTTTCTCTGTGAGAAGAAAACCATTTTCATCGAGTTGTTCATTCCACCTTCCAAGTGGATTGTCTGTCGGTGTATCATTGTAAGGGATAGCTACCCCCCAGTGCATAAGGTATAGGTCTAAATATTCAAGGTTTAAATCAGCAAGAGTTCTTTCGCATGCTTTTCGTACAGATTCTTTATGATGTTCAGAATTCCAAAGCTTACTAGTAATGAAAATATCTTCCCTTTTTACTTTTCCACTTCCAAATACTTTTATAAAAGCTTCTCCGATTTCTTTTTCATTACGATATATAGCCGCACAATCGATATGACGGTAACCACTTTCTAAAAGTGAATACTCAACTGCCTCTCCTGCCTTATCTGGCGCAGACTTCCAAGTGCCAAGACCTATTATCGGCATTATGGCACCTGTATTTAAGATTAAATTTGTTTTTATTGAATTCATAATTATATTATAGGTTTAAATAATTCTATTAATTCATCTTTCTTATTCTTATCAAGTTTTGCTTCATAAAAATGATTAACAATTTCTCGTTCAGAAAAATTCTTTTTAATCCCTTCTTCAATTAATTCATCAAGTGTAACAAACATTAATTCTATTTTTTCTCCTGAATCTAAATGTGCTTCATCTATCTTTCTTAACCCTTTTGCAATAAAGGTATATACCACCCAATCAATCTTACTAGTTGGATGTTGAGCATCCCATAGAATAAATTCTTCAGCTTCATAACCACTTTCTTCCAATAGTTCTCTCTTTGCTGCAGATAATATATCTTCACCTTCGTCTACTCTTCCTCCTGTAGTTCCAATAAATGGCTCTTTGCCGGGTTGTTCCTGTTTAGTTAGAATTATTCTTCCGTCATTAAGTACAGGAAAAACAACGACGGTATCAGATCTCTTTATCTTTTCAAAAGTTTTCTTACTTCCATCAAACTGTTCTTGGTCCCAGTGATAAACATCGAACAATACACCTTGAAAAACTTTTGTAGCATGTTCTGGTATTGGTTGTTTTGATTCTGGTCTTTGAATATTCATGATTTTATTATACCAAGATAATGATTAATTGATTTCTAAAAATTCTCCTTCACTAATAATTTTTATAATACCATCAACAACTTCTATGGCTGAATTATCATCGAGTACATATACTTTATTTTTTATATCTTTAATTGCTTCTAAGATATTTTCTTTATTTCTTACAGGATGTTCATTTTTAAGATGAGGAAGTATATAAAAATTAACAAGGTTAATTCCATTTATATTTTCTGTTTTTTCTAAATCTTCTTTATATAATTTTTGTAATGTATTTAATAACAAATCTGGACTTAGTATCATACTACCAGCACTTACACCTACATATACTTTTGTTTTTAATAATTCTGGCAATATTTCCCCTAAACCAGATTTATTCATCCATTCCATTAAATGAAAAGTATTACCACCCTCAAAATACAAAACATCCGCCTCTTTTAATTGAGGTTCCCATATATTCCTTTCAATAGCAGAAATATCTACTATACTAATAGATTTTAGGTTCAAATTTTTTAGAACAATAAGATCTTTAATAAACCAGTCTTTCTTATCTCCCTTTTCTACATTTGAAGCAGTTGGAATAAAAGCCAAAGATATATCTTCTGGTTTCTTACCCACTAAATCAAAAAATGATTTCTTTATAGAATCATTTGATATCCCCGCTGATGTTAATAATAGTTTCATAATTTGATTATATACGATATTTCAAAAATTAAAGATTATCTCTAATTTTCATCCAGATATTTCCAAGCATATTCTTTCCGTCCTTATTTGGTCCTATACCCCAAAAAATATCAACTGGAGAATTCTCGATTATCTTTCTTCCTCCTGCCATCTTGAGTGCATCTTGAACATCCTCATGTTGTTTACACTTAGCTCGTAATATTTCTTCCATAATTGTTATTTTTATTTCCGCCCAATCTTTTGGCTGTTTACTTTTATTAGCTTTTGAAATTTTAAAAACTGCATATGGACTTCCAGCTAATAGAATTTTATTTGCAATATCAGGCTCTATTTCAGAAAACTTTTTCCATTGAAATGCATGCTCAGAAGTTGGAAAGTCAATTCCCCAAATATTAACTTTATGTGAAGACCAGTTATTTAATGGTTCAAAAGGAACAGTAAAAAAGTATATGCTGTCCTCTGTTTCTTTATTTAATCCTTCGCTTGAATTTGGGTACATAAATTTATAAACTAATATTACCAAACAGAAGCCTTAGTCTCAACTTCATTTTCTGGCTTCCATGATGGTGTTGTTATCAACACCATTTTTAATTTACCTTTATAATAAATTCTAGTGTTAGGCTCAATTGAAATCATATCTCCTTTTTCGACTTCTACTTCTACATCATCTAAGAAAAAAGAGCCGTTGCCTTCTAAAACAATATAAACAAAAGTTGATTTTAAATTAGAGAACTCTTCATTGTGCCCTGTTTCTGTAGAAACTAGAACAATTCCACAATCATTAACATTTGGATAAACATCTAGATTAGCCCCAAATTTCCCCTTTTTCTCTGTATCTGTGTTTTTAGTTAATTTATATTTCATAATTTTATTATATCAAAGTTCCAAAGTGATAAACAGGTACTAAAAATTTGCCTTATAAATAAAGCTTAAAAATCTTCTGGCAACTCCATATCAATAGGTAAACCCATTTGAGCCATAGGATTTTTAGTTAAGTCTTTGACGGTAAAGTTTTGATTGTTTAATAGAAACTCCTCTTGAAGTTTGAACGGTATATATATTTTATTTGAAGGAGATTTTATGTTTCTTAAATAAAGATTTCTCAGGTTGAAAGTTAATTCATCTAGTATAGTAATAATTTCTTGTGAGTTTGACTTAGACCCAGCCTCTCCGTAGCGATGTGTCAAATAACCCTCAGATAATTGGTTTAAAAAATCAACCTTATGGATATCATCAAGTATTGAGCTGAAGTATGAATCTCTATTTTTGTACTTTTCTAAAAGCTTAACAAGGTCATGTCCTTTTTCCTGCTCATGATTAAGCTTAAGAATTGCTTTTATATAAAGTTCCATAGATTGATGTGCGTTTGAACAACCAACTGGTATCCATCCATAAGCCAATGCTCTGCGTGCACTTATATAAAAACCATCTGCATTGGAAAAGAGGAATATAAATTGGAGTGTAGAATCTTTTATTAATTCAAAAGGGCTGGGCATAAAAATTTAAATGACAATCTAATATGTTTAAATCAGATTTGTTCTATCTTTAATTAGCTTTAGTGATGTTGCATATGCAATACTGAGAGGAACTCTCATTGAAACTGGCTGCAAATTAGTCTGGCCATTTGGATTTACTTGTGAAACAAGTAAATCATCTCTTCCCCAATTCATATTTCCATTAATAAAACCAACAACAGTTTTCTTGTCTTTCAAGAAAAGAGGCGCTCCACTATTACCACTTAAATTGATTGCATTAATTTTTATATGTTCATAATTCTCTCCACCAATAATTGTCGTGGGAAAAGAAGAGATAATACCTTCAGTATATGCAAATGGCGTCGTGTCATGAGTATATCCAAATTGACTTGGAAAACCACCAAACGAAACTGAATCCCCATATTTCGGGATTGATTTGATGTTTAGTTTACAAACATTTACACTCTTTTTTTCAACAGAAACTTTTAATGTAACAAGATCATAGAACTCACTAAAGTCATTAAGTTCAGCTGTTACTCTACTCCCATCATCCAACTCAATAAATACAGATGGAATTTTATTTTTATAAAAAATATTTAATCGCTCGTGTTCATTGATATGTTGAATAGTGTTAAATTCAGGCAAGCTCCTGATGTTACGCAACTCTCCACCAAAAACAACATGGAAGCAAGTTACAAACTTTTTCTTGTTTACAAAAAAACCTGAACCTGATGATTCATTACCATTACTATATCTAATAATAATTCTATAGACTCGCTCTTTTACAAATTCTCCGTGAGGTAACTTTTTTACCATATTTATATTGTACCGCCATCAGAGACTTTTACAAAGTCTATATAAAATTATATTAGCGTTTCATTGATGCTCTTCGAGCTATGCTCAAATTGGCTGCGAGACCTGGACCACGAGTACGTTTCTCGAACCTTACAGGTTCAGTACACCTTTTCCATTCGTGAGTACACTCACACGGAAAAGGTTTTCTCGTCCAGGGCGTATGTGAAGCAGTTCACATACTTCTGGCAGAAAAACTCGCTGCACTCGTTTTTGCTGCCAGACCTGGACTCGAACCAAGATAACCTCCTCCAGAGGGAGGTGTCCTACCATTAGACGATCTGGCAATGTTTATATAACTAAGCCCACAGACAAAAGCGGATGGACTGGTAATATTAAGTGACAAGAACATATTACCATAAAACGCCAAAAATTCAATTGAAAGAACCCATAGAATAAGGTAGAATGATATCCATGACAACAGAAACAAAATATGAGCCTAGGCACATAACGACAGATGATATTAAAAATGGTTGTATAACTCTGACAGGGGGCGATGGTGAGGAAACGAAGCTCTGCATGATACAGGAAGAATTCCGTGAAGGAATAGATACTGTGAAGGTACTGGGTCCTTCGGTCACTTTCTATGGCTCAGCTAGACTAAAGCCCGACCATCCTGAATACCAGAAAGTTTACAATCTAGCATATAGAATAGCAAAGGAACTAGGAGATGTAATAATTACAGGTGGAGGAGGCGGTATTATGGAAGCGGCGAACAAGGGCGCATACGATGCGAAAGTAGAATCCATAGGTATGACTATAAGGCTTCCTCGTGAGCAAGCTACGAACCCTTACGTTACAAAGGAATTGCCCTTCCACTTCTTCTTTGCTCGCCAAGTCTCCATGCAATACACAACTGAGGCTGTCGTCTATTGTGCGGGAGGTACTGGCACTATGTATGAATTCTTCGAAATGCTGACCCACCTACAGACTGGTAAAGTAGGACCAATTCCTATGATTCTATATGGTACAGAATTCTGGACTCCAATAAAGAAGATACTCGAAGAGCAGTTCGTAGAAAAGTACAAAACAATCTCCGCAAGCGATCTAGAAAGATTCATAATAACTGATGACGAAGATCAGATACTCGAAATCATAAAGTATAGTAAAGTGAGAAACGGAGAGGATGAGTTGAATTAAAAATACATAATAAAAATGTTCTCGAGCGAACACTTGCGCAGGCCGACTGGGCCGAGCAGAGCAAAATTTCAGCAGAAATTTATGCGTGGTGAGTCCGAGAATTTTTTTATGGAGTATTTTTAATTCAACTAAACTTTCTTCTTGCCTTGGCAAGCTTTTATAAACGCTGTGAATAGTGGGTGGGGGGCTAGGGGTCTAGCTTTGAATTCTGGGTGGTACTGTGTACCTAGGAAGAAGGGATGCGAGCTTGTAGGTAGCTCGGCTATCTCACAAAGGGTACCATCGGGAGAATGACCCGAGAACACCAATCCTGCGTTCTCTAAACGCTCTCTGTAAGCATTATTGACCTCATAGCGATGTCTATGACGCTCTGTGATCATGTCTGCCTTATAAGCCTTGTGTGCCACTGTACCCTTCTTTAAATGAGCTATATATGCACCAAGACGCATACTACCTCCCATATTTTTACTTTCTATTTTGGCCTTCTGGTCTTCCATGATATCTATTACTAAATTCTTCGAATTTGGGTTCACTTCACGAGTATTGGCATCTTTCAGACCAAGCACATTGCGAGCGTACTCTATAACCATCAGTTGCATACCATAGCAAAGCCCAAAGTAAGGAATCTTATTTTCTCTAGCATACCGAATAGCAGAAATGATACCTTCAATACCACTTTCACCAAATCCTCCCGGAACGATAACTCCATCGAACTTTTTCAACATAGATAATGGAATCTTCTTCGATTCAAAATCTTTGGAATTCACACAGGCAATCTCGATCCCCACTCCTGACTCATATGATGAAAACTTCAATGCTTCAAGTATAGAAATATATACATCCGAAAGGACGAAGTCACCAGAATCAAAGTACTTGCCCACTACGGCTATCTTGATCTTCTCTTTGCCATTTTTGGTCTTTGATACAAACTTTTTCCAATTTGAAAGATTGGCCGTCCTCTTAGGTAAGCTTAGGACTCTCTCGAGAGTCTCGCCCATTTTATCTTTCTCAAAGTTTAAAGGAATATCATAAATACTTTTCACATCGGGAGCAGATATGACGTTGTCTTCAGGAACATTACAGAACAATGCAATCTTCTCCTTGCGTTTCTTGTCCAAGGCAATAGGACCACGAGCTATGATAATATCGGCTTGAACTCCAGCAGAATTTAATGTACGTGAAGCATACTGAGTAGGTTTGGTCTTCATCTCTCCTAAGTTGGAAGGTACAGGCAAATAAGACACGAGTACAAAGGCAACATCGGCAGGATTCTTGGTCTTCAACATACGGGCCGCTTCTAGGAATAGAACATTCTGATACTCACCGACAGTGCCACCGATCTCTATAATTGTTATGTCCGAGCCTGTAATACGTGTAGCTTCCTTGATACGGTGAATAACCTCAAAAGGTACATCAGGAACTACTTCTACGTTCTTGCCTTTATATTCTAAATTACGTTCCTTGCGAATAACCTCCTCGTACACACGGCCAGTCGTCATGTAGTTGGTACGGCAAAGATCAACTCCCAAGAATCGCTCGTAGTTACCCATGTCCTGATCGCATTCGTCACCATCATCTAGGACAAAGACTTCGCCATGTTCTGTCGGATTCATGGTCCCTGCGTCAATGTTGATATATGGGTCAATCTTGATAGAAGTTACTTTGTGACCTCTTGCTTGCATAAGAAGACCAATAGAGGAAGCGGCTACCCCCTTCCCAACGCCAGAGATGACTCCACCAACTACAAAGATATACTTGCAGTTAGATAATTTATTCTCTAGCTTTGATACGGATGATTTCATATTTTATTTTCTTAAATACCTACTAATAGCAAAGAAGCTTGAAATACTTCCGAGCAGAACACCAGAACCAAGCATAATAACAAATAGTTGTAAGAAGTTGGACTTATAGTATTGATATAGGTTTATCCCTATAAAGTCGGTCATGTGATTCCCTAGCCAAATAGAAATAGGAATGAAGAGAAGAATCGTCAAGAGAGAAGCACAAATACCTACCAGCATACCAGAGACAATGAATGGTCCTTGGACATACTTGTGCCCTGCCCCTACTAGCTTCATGACACTAATCTCGTCTTTCGACATATATATAATGAGGCGAATAGTATTGAAAGTAATAATAATAGAAATAATGATGAGAACGAGAGATACGGCAAAGCCTAGACTCTTGGCCCCATTGATAATGGAAGTGAGCCTGTCTATGACCATCTTGTTCTGATGGTAGTCAATCTTGTCGATAATAGTTAGAGCTCCTTTGGATAGAGCGTTGTCGTTCTCGAAATACTTGGCAATGCTTTCGTATTGCGAAGGATCGTTGGCTTTAATATTGAGAGACGCACCTAGAGGATTCTCGCTGAGCTCGTCGAGAGCCTGAAGAGTTAGATAGTCGTTGGAGTGCTTGTCTTTGAAATTGGATAGAGCTTCTAGTGCTGAGGTATATGTGATACTCTTGATCTCTGGTAACTTGACCAAGGATTCTTCCACTTTCTTTATAGAAGGCTCGTCGGCCCCTGGTACAAAGTAGATAGTAACGTCTACCTTTTCTTTAATATCACTTAATGATGCATTAAGAGAAGCTTGCACAAAGATAAGTGAAGTAATGACAAAGAGAGTGATAGTCATGATCAGAATACTAGCGATGGAAGTAAAGCCACTGCGTATGAAGCTATGCCAACCTGATCGTATTATTCTTTTTGCATGAATTAACATATACTCTATTATAACATATACTTACCTTCTTTATCATCTCGGATGATGCGACCATTCTCGAGAGTTATAACACGCTTCTTTATACTATCGACTACTCCCTTGTTGTGAGTGGTTAGAATTATGGTGGTACCTAGGTCGTTGATCTTCTTAAGGATATTTATAACTTCGTTGGCATTCATGGGGTCGAGGTTACCTGTAGGCTCGTCGGCAATGATCAAGTCGGGCTGAGTAATGATAGCGCGGGCTATGGCAAGGCGTTGCTTCTCTCCTCCGGAAAGCTGGTGTGGGAAGTGGAAAGCTCTGTTTGTAAGATCTACGAGTTCAAGCACATGAGGAACGTCTTCTCTTATCTCATCGTCGCTCTTACCAGTGGCCTCCATGGCAAAGGAGATGTTCTCATAGGCGGTCTTGCCTGGAAGAAGACGGAAATCTTGGAAGACGACGCCCACCTTGCGACGAAAGTTCATAAGGTCACGCTTGGAAAGCTTGTTGATATCTGTAGATTCGAAGAAGACAGTCCCAGAAGTTGGAATCTCTTCTGCCAAGATAAGCTTGGTCAAAGTCGTCTTGCCTGCACCAGAGTGCCCGACGATGGACACGAACTCCCCTGCGGCTATAGACAGCGTTACTTCTTCAAGAGAAGAATTATCTTTGTATTTTTTTGTAACATTATCAAAGTAAATCATCAATTCATTAATTTTATCACATTTTCGCTTCTGCCTCAATAAATTCATCTATCATGCCACTTTCAAGCACGGCGTCAACATCACGTACTTCTACCTCCGTCCTATGATCCTTGACCATCTTGTAAGGATGAAGCACGTATGAGCGAATCTGGCTTCCCCATTCTATGTCGGTCGTTTTTGAAATTGAAAGTCCTGCCTTTTCTCGCTCTGCGTCAACTTCCCTTTTCCGGAAAAGCTTACCTTTGAGCATTTCTATGGCCTTCTCTCTGTTCTGTTCTTGCGAACGCTCTGTCGATACAGCCACTGATATGTTCGTGGGTAGGTGCACTACTCGTACGGCCGTCTCGCGCTTGTTTACATTCTGACCTCCGGGACCACCTGACTTTGAGAATTCGATTCTCACCTCTTCGGGAGGAATTATGATAGCGTCATTGTTCTTCTCTAACTTTGGAATAACTTCTACAAGAGAAAAGGAGGTGTGACGAAGCCCCTTGGCATTGAATGGCGAGGTACGGACAAGTCGGTGAACGCCAGATTCGTTCTTGAGTGTGCCATAAGCCCCCTTGCCTGTGATTTCGATAGATACATTCCTGTACCCCCCCAGTTCATTCTTGTTCTCATGTATAAGAGTAGCTTGCCAGCCCTTACTTTCTATATATTTTAAATACATACGAAGAAGCATAGCAGAGAAGTCCTCAGCATCGTCCCCTCCTGCACCCGAAAGAATAGAGAGAATGGCATTGCCCTTGTCATACTTGAGAGAACCTAGGAGTTCATCCTTGAGCTCTCCAATTCTTTTTATAATAGCTTGGGCCTTGACCTTATCCTCCCAGAAATTCCCTTGGGACATCTGCGATTCCAAGTCTTTTAACTCTTTCTTTATTTCTTCTGTATCCATTGCCATCCTCCCATCATACCAAAATATAAAATTTTTAGAAATTAATGAATTTTTGTGCCGAGGTTGTCGAAGTTGATGAAGGAGCGGATGGTAACTTCTATATTCTGGTCCAAGCTTGAGATTGAGTCTGGGCGAACAACGAAGGAATTGTTCTTCTCTGTGTTGGCAATGTATTCCTTGCGGGTCATTGCGTTTATTAGTTTGGCTTCAGGGTTCTTCACTGGGTTCTCTTCGTAGACTCCATCAACGTCCTTCCAGAAAGTTAGCAAAACTTTCTCATTCGTCTTCACTAGAGAGCTTGCAAACTTCCCTGCGGAGTAGTCACTACCATCAAACCCGACAACAGTATTCACCCCACTACTATCGCGCCCTATGAATCCCTGACTTATGAGGATGTCACTACCTGAAAAAAATCCTTGGAAGCCCTCTTTGATACTTAGTATCTCTGCTTCTTTGGTATTGCTATCGGTCACGACATACTCACGTGCATCGAACCATTTATTGCTAAGTCCTATATGATTGGCATAACTACTAAGTATTTGAGAGCTAGCAAGCTCGCCGAACTGTAAGACTGTCGCATAGAATTCATCTTTACTTTCTTCACTACTATAACTACTAATAACTTTCTCTAAGGTATTATAAAGACTTTCGAAATTACCTATAACTCCCTCTCGCTTTTCATCGGGGAATAATTCAAAAATAAATTCCATATGAGCTCTCTTAAACTCATTCATACAAAGCGTGGTCATGAGCTTCTTCAACTCTTCATCTATCTTCACTTCTGTCTTAATAATATAAATCAGACGAAGTAGCCTAGTGATACCATTCATAGCTGAAATGACAAAAAGCGTCTTGTGGCTCTTGAGAGAGTCCTCTTCTTGCTTGAAGAAAGATTTAACAATGTTTGTTACGAAGAACTTTCCGCCACATTTATATACTTGAGTTTGCATACTAAGAATAATTCTTCTCGTTATAGACACCTAGTAATTTACCTAAGATGGCGACAGCATTGTAAGCAGCACCGACTCGCAGATTATCCGAAGCTATGAAGAATTCGAAACACTTAGGATTATTCACATCTTGGCGGAAGCTTCTGACTATTACATAGTCCTTGCCGATCGTATCATAAGGACCAAGAGGCTCTTCGGAGTACTTTATCTGAGGAGCATTCTTCAGTATATCTATAAGCTTTTCTTCACTCTGTTCTTCCTTAAAGAAGACTCTCATCATGGCACTGTGCCCCCTAGGTACTGGCACACGATTGGACTGCGCAGAAATCTTTATGGACTTGCCTAAAATCTTTGGAACTTCAAACATCATCTTGGCTTCTTCGTCGTTGTATTTAGGAACTGTCGCACTCATAGAAGTAGCAGGAATAATGTTGCCAGCAATATTGGAAACGAAGGTAGAAATAGAAGCTTTGGCTCCGTCATTATTCTTGAGCTCTTCTTCTAAAGCTTTGGTACCTTTGTATCCAGCTCCCGAGACAGATTGCATAGCACTTACTAGAATCATATCTGCTCCTAAGTCTACAAATGGAGCAATGGCGATAGCGATCATGATGGCAACGCAGTTTGGATTGGCAATAATGCCAGAAGTCATACTCTCGTCTAAAGATGGATTGGGAATACTTGGAACGATTAGAGGTATTTCTGGTAATGTCCTCCATGCAGAAGAATTATCTATAACTATGGCTCCACTTTCTACAAACTTTGGGGCAACTTCTTTTGAAAGAGTCGCTCCTGCTGACATGATCACATAGTCTGGCTTCTTGCTTATAGCTTCCTCTACCGACATAACCCTTACGTCTTTACCCATGAAAGGAATTACCTTGCCGACAGACTTGTCTGAAGCCACAAAAAGAAGATTATTAGTATTGATATGCGGAACAATCTTTTCTGAAGCCAATATTTCAAGAACAACACCTCCCACTAGACCTGTCACACCTACGATTGCTAATTTCTTGTTTTCCATATAAATTCATTTTATCAAAGTTGGTAATTTTCCACAAATGGACAAAATTTCAATTTGTTTTAGAAAATAAGGGCTTTTTGCTATATGGCTTCATTTTTGATAGAATTTATATATTAGAAACTATTTAACTTTTTACAAATTATTATGAATATCGCTATCATCGGTTTTGGTTCTATGGGAAAGTCTCTAAAGGAAATCGCGGAGAGCCGTGGGCATAAAGTTGATATCATAATTGATAGAGTTGACCCAAAAGCTACTCATACAAATCTGACCGATGCACCACTTGAAAATGTAGACATAGTAATAGACTTCTCCTCCGCTAACTCTGTAGTGGAGAATGCTAAGGTAGTAGCCCTCGCAAAGAAAAGTCTGGTCATAGGCACGACTGGCTGGTATGCACAAATGCCCGAGATTGAGAAAATTGCCAAAGAAAATGACACTGGAATAATGTGGTCAGCCAACTTCTCTATTGGTGTAAATATGTACTATCAGATAATAGCCAAAGCAGGAGAACTTATAAACAAGTACGATGAGTACGATATATGGGGGACAGAACTTCACCACAACAACAAAGCCGACTCCCCTTCAGGCACCGCAAAAGAAATAGCCAAAATTCTCTTGGAAAAAATTGATAGGAAAGATGAAATAATCTACGACAAACTAGACAGGAAAATAAATCCAAATGAGATTCACTTCTCTTCTACTCGTGGTGGACCTGTAAACTTTAGTCACACTATAGGGTTCGACTCTGTGTCTGACACTATTACTCTTACACATAGTGCTAGAGACAGAGGTGGCTATGCACTAGGAGCGATAAAGGCTACAGAGTGGCTAGCAAATAAAAAAGGTCTATTTAATATGAATGATTTTTTAAATAATTAATATGAATAAATACAAAGGTGTGTGGACAGCAATGATAACCCCCTTCAACGAAGATGGAAGTATAGACTGGAGATCTTTCGACAATCTTGTAGAAAGACAAGTGGAAGCGAAAGTAACAGGAATCATAATCAATGGCACAACAGGAGAATCTCCTACTATAACCGACGAAGAGTGTATAGATCTGATAAAGAGAGCTAAAGAAAAAGTAGCGGATAAATGCCTGATAATGGCAGGGACTGGCACGAACAATACAAAGAAGTCAGTAGAGAAGACAAAGTCCGCAGAAGAAGCTGGAGCAGACATAGTACTACTAGTGAATCCTTACTACAACAAGCCAACACAAAATGGACTCTATCTTCACTTTAAAGCAATAGCAGAATCCACAAGTCTTCCGGTATTCTTATACAACATCAAAGGGCGCACAGGGGTAAACTTGGAAACTGATACTCTTAAAAAATTAGCAAATGAAGTCAAGAATATTGTAGGAGTGAAGGAAGCCTCTGGAGACTTGAACCAGATCAAAGCCGTCTGTGAATTAGGATTGGAAGACTTCGTGATCCTCTCTGGTGATGACAATATCACACTTGAGATTATCAAAAGTTACGGAGCCGATGGGGTCATATCCGTCGCTTCAAACATAGTACCATCCGATATGGTAAGTATGGTGGGTAGTGCTCTAAAGAAAGATTATACAAAAGCTGAAGAAGTAAATACAAAGCTAGCCGACTTATTCAAAATACTTTTTATAGAGACGAATCCAATACCAGTAAAGTATGCATCTTATAAAATGGGACTATGTCAAAACATTTACAGACTTCCAATGTGTAAAATCGGAGAAGAAAATGGAAAGCAAGTAGAAGCAGTACTTGAACAAATGAATATTATAAAATAAGTTGTTACACTTTAAATTCAAATAAAATATGGAAATAACAGGCTCAGATAAATTAAATAAAATCGGAGGCTATGCCTTTGATGAAGTCAACAAAATAGTAGCCAAGTTGAAAGAGGAAGGCGTAACTCCTATAGACTTTGGTGTGGGAGACCCCAGTGCTCCTACTCCCGAATTTGTGAGAAATGCTGTGAAAGAAGCCTTGGGTACTTATTCGAAAGCTGGCTACCCAAGCTATGTAGGACAGAAAGAATATAGGCAAGCCGTATCCAAATGGATGGAGAAAAGATTTGGAATAGAAATAAATAGTGAGACTGAAATTTGTTCAACAATCGGCTCAAAAGAAGCAGTGTTTCACTTTCCTCAAGCTTTTATAAACGATGGCGACATTGTAATACTCCCAAATCCCGGCTACCCCCCTATGAAAACTGGAACAATATTTGCAGGAGGAATACCTTACTTTGTTTCTTTGAAAGAAGAAAATAATTTCTTACTAGATTATAAGTCCATACCCGAAAACATAGCAGAAAAAGCAAAAATAATTTGGATCAATTATCCAAACTCCCCTACAGGCGTCTGTGCTAATCGAGAATACTATGAAGGCTTAATCAACTGGGCCCACAAGCACGACATAATAATAGCAGCTGACGAGGGGTGCTATATAGATATTTATTTTGAAGAAAAACCAATCTCAATACTTGAAGTTGCAAGAGAAGGTGTTATAACTTTCTATTCTTTGAGCAAGAGAAACAATATGACAGGATATAGGGTCGGATGGGTAGCAGGAGATGAAAGAATAGTAGAGAAATTTAAAAAGTTGAAAACAAATATAGACTCGGGAACGGCAGACTTTATCCAAGCTGGAGCTATCTCTGCACTCGAAGATGAAACGCATGCGAAGGAGATGAGAAACGAATATAAAGAAAAGAGAGAGGTAATGCTAGAAGCCTTCAAGCAAGTGGGTTGGACAGATTGTAAAAGTGAGGCAACTTTCTACTTGTGGCTTAAAACTCCTAAGGGTTTGAAGAGCGTAGAATTTGCTAAACAACTTTTGAGTAAAGAAGTGGCCGTAGTAGTCACTCCCGGAGCATGGATATCCGACGTAGATAAAGATGGATTTAACCCGGGAGAGAATTATGTCCGATTTGCATTAGTACCTCCTCTTCTGAAAGTCAAAGAAGCGGTAGAACGAATTAAAAAATTCTATAAATAAATTGAGTCCTTAAGGACCGTCTACAGGTGTCCATCAATACTGATGGACCTGCGTTTTTAACAATCCGAGTACAGCTTAAAAAAATGGGAGCCATCCCCGAGACTCGAACTCGGCACCTATTCATTACGAATGAATTGCTCTACCAGATGAGCTAGGATGGCTTACAACTGAGTACTTTAACGAGAAAAATCCATGATGTTGATTCTAGCTCATCTATATACATTTTTTAATCAAATCCAAACATTCTTCATAAGCATCTGCTTTACCACCAATAAATTCATTCAATCCATATTCTTCAATATTCTCACTTTCCCATAAGTCCTCCTTCCAATCATCCCTATAATTTTTTGCTAATGCTGTTATTTCTTTTTCTAATAATTGTAATTTTGTATTCATATACTATAATCTTTGATCAAATAAAATATAAAGTCAACTACTTAAGTCGGTATTTTCCAGCCTCAATAAACTCAATATAATTTTTATCTCTTAAAAATTGTAACTGCTGTCTTATTTTAGGCTTTATATTTTTATTTTCAGGATGTATAACAGCCAAATCTTTTTCAAAATCATATACATCTTGTAGTATAAACTCTTTCTTATTTAAAGCATCAATGCAGTTCATAATATCTAAAATCCAACCTTTGGCATTTGATTTTTTAACCTGTTTTAGAAATACTGTTTTCTGCCATTTTTCCAATACATCTTTTTTGTCAACCTCTTTTCCATTTTCAATATAAAAAATTTGCCCTGCTTTTGGAATTTTTGAGAATAGTATATTTGAACCAACCCAGCCAGCTCGTCTAGCACTTTCTGCGAGTGGTTTTCGCTCTTCTATAATTTCGGATACAAAAAAGTGTTTTGGAATAACAAAAAAATCATTCACATCCCACATCTTGACCATATAACCCATAAAAAAGAAATTCGGTTTTTGGAGTGAATTGATTCTCTTTACCATTTGAGAATAAGCACCCGCAGAAACTTTTTTACCGATTCTCCCCTTTTTAGATTTCAACTCAAAATCTTCCGAGCATTTTTTACAATAAAAATCTGCGACTGGCTTATTATTAACATAATCATAAATACTATTACCACAACTCGGGCAATATATTTCTCTCAATACCCAATCTTCAGTCAGTACTCGTGCTTTTTGAGAATAGCTTGTGTACTTATCAGCTATTTTCGTCTTAAAAGTTAGGTTCATACATTATTTTCCAAGCTTATCTACCTTTTTCAAGCCTTTCTTTTCATCAGATTTTAATTTTCTTTCAATTTTCTTGATATCTTCTTCTTTTGGTAACCGTTCTGGAATAATTCCACGACCAATGAGTGTTTTTCTCACGCTACGATTATTTGTAATGTGTTCCTCTGAAATAGCTTGTTCTGTTTTTAAATTTTTGCTCTTTGAATTGAAAATAGTAATCTCTGTTGCGAAATCTTTTGCTTTCAAAATAATTGTTGGCTGGAAATCAGCAAGTGCTCGACTTTCTGGAACACCAAGTCGCTTTTTCATTTCTCCTGTCGTAAATCCAAACAAGGCTTTATCTCCCTTACTTCTAATCAACCCAAAATTCTTGTCGCTACCAGTCTGCTGATAAATAACACCCGATAATTCTTTTTCAGTTTCTGTTAATTTTTGTCTAGCAGTAACTCGTTCAAATTCTTGTATTCGTTTTTCGATAATTTCAAACTTTCTTGTTTGCACTGCAAAATAATTTTGAGCAAATGCAATTTCTTCTTTGCGTGGGTCACCATTTTGAGCTATCAAGTAAGAAGCATACCTAGTAAACATTATGTCCACGATTTCTCGCTCGCTTCCTGAACCAAGTTTAACCATTTTCCCGACATCGGCAAAATGGTCAGAAACTACTTGTTTGTTATTTTCACAAGCTATTTTTGCCTTTGATATAACTTTTATAAAATTATCCCACTTATCATATCCTAAAAGCTTTTGTAAATCACGTGCAAGCCAAAACTCAATACCCTCGTCAGTCTTATGTGAATTTGATTCAAAATTACTTATATGTGATTTTATAATTTCTATCTTCATATATAAATATATCTTAACATAATTTAAATATTTTACCCAAAATGATTTGGGTTTGATTGTGGAGCCGTCGGTGGGAATCGGACCCACGGTCTCTGTCTTACCAAGACAGTGCTTTACCACTAAGCTACGACGGCTAAAACTGGCTTAATTCATACTACTATATATAACCCATATTTTCAATTTGCATAATCTGTGTTTTTAAGTATAATAGTCAAGTATAAGAAATATCTTATTAATATAGCGGGATAGAGAAATGGTATCTCGTAAGGCTCATAACCTTAAGACGGTCGTTCGATTCGACCTCCCGCAACAATTCGGTAAGTGACATACCACAAAATATGTCCATGAACCCGAAGAAGAATCTGGGTGATTATTTTGTATTATGTCGATGTAGCTCAGCTGGTTAGAGCGTGGGACTCATAAGCCCAAGGTCGGAGGTTCGAGCCCTCCCATCGACACAATAAAATGGAATTATTTTCTATTTTATGTTATGTTTTAAAAATGCAGTCGTAGCTCAACTGGTTAGAGCACCCGCCTGTCACGTGGGAGGTTGAGGGTTCAAGTCCCTTCGACTGCGCATATAGAAAAAGCCTCGAAAGAGGCTTTTTCTATTTAAATAACTCCCAGTCCTTCAAATACGTTTTGATACAGCTTTACGATTCGTCGCCCTTCGACTTGGGTCAAAGGATAGTCTAGGCCTTCGTGGGCAATCTTGTTGCGGATTAAGTGTCCGTCCCATGCATTCTGAATACTTGGATAGCCATTCAACTTTGCCTCTTCTAAAAGCTCCGACATTGTAGTCCCTACCAAGCCACGCTCTTTGAAAGTCTCTTCAAGTAGTGAGTCGGCTTCCATAATAGCCACTCGCCAGTCGGACTCATTGGGACTCTCTATCAAGGTTAAAATATACTTCCAACGTGGATTGAGAGTTCTGTCTCTTTCTTTGTCTTTCGCTAGGGCATGATTGATCTCATGCTCTATCTCTTCACGATCGAAAACTTGGATTTCATACAAACGTACAAGAGAGAATATTATTATAATAAGAGCAAGTATAGAAATAGATACGGAAATCATACCAATAATCTCCCACGTATGAGCATTAGTAATGAAAACATAAGTTGACTGCAAGGAATTGGCCAGCTTGTCGAAAACATACTCTATGTTCAAATAGGTCGGATCAAAGAGAGGCTTTTGTACGATAGTATTTATGGGAGCTGTCGGTTGCATACTTTTATCATTATACTAGTTTTTCAAAATCTTTCCCAATCGTAAAGAGGATATCTTCACGTAGATATGGAGAGGTGAACTGAATACTGAAAGGTAAACCCCCTTCTGATTTACCAGATGGAATAGCAATGGAAGGTATATCAGCTAAATTTGCAGGAGCAGAAAATAGATCTGATAAATACATACCTATTGGATCATCAAGTTTCTCCCCAATTTTGAAAGGCAAGAATGGAACAGTTGGGGTCATAAAAGTGTCAAAATCTTTAAAGAAGTTAGTTAATTCATCTTTAATCATCTGACGAACTTTCAAGGCTGAATTATAATAAGCATCATAGTAACCATGAGAAAGTATATATGTGCCCAGAAGTACACGGCGACGAGTCTCCTTGCCGAAGCCTCTCCCTCTGCTCTTCGCATATACATCATATAATTTCTCACCATCAACTTGCTTCCCATATCTTATACCATCAAAACGAGCTAGATTACTAGAAGCTTCAGCTTGCATGAGAACATGATAAACAGCAAGTGAATATTTAATAGACGGTAAGTCAACATCTATTAGTTCATATCCGGCTTTTTGTAATTTATCACAACTTTCTTCAAAATTCTTCATTACTTCCTTATCAATACCCTCCCCAGACAGGAATTTGCGCGGAATCCCAATCTTCTTTTTTATAATATTATTTTTTATAATCCTCATATTATCTGGAATAGATGTACTATCTTTTGCATCATGTGAAGATATAGTATTAAAAATTATCTCAGTATCTCTTACTGTTCTTCCTAGAGGACTAACCTGATCCAAAGAACTACCCAAGGATATTACCCCAGAACGAGAAACCATACCATAAGTAGGCTTCAACCCTACAAGTCCACAAAAGGCTGCGGGCTGTCTTATGGAACCACAAGTCTCAGTCCCCAAGGCTACAAGGGCCATATCCCCTGCTACAGAAGCAGCTGGACCACCCGAAGAACCACCTGGTACCAAAGATTCATCCAAGGGATTTCTAGTAATTCCAAATGCACTTGTCTGAGTAGAACTTCCCATGGCAAATTCGTCCATGTTTGTTCTACCAAGAAAGATTACCCCCTGTTCTTTCAACTTTTTAACAACAAAAGAATCATAAGTAGCTACATGGTTCTCAAGAATTTTTGAAGAGGCCGAAGCTACATGCCCCTCCAATAGAATATTATCTTTTAAAGAGAAAGGAATACCTGTCAAAACTGTAGCCGTACCATTCTTAAACATTTCTTCGGCTTTTTTTATTTGAACGTCTATATCGTTATAAATTTCTAGATATGCATTTATTCTTTCATTATTATTTTTGATTACTTTTAGATATTCATCTACTAATTCTCGTACAGTAAAATCACCATTTTTATAATGATTATTTGTCTTTTCTATTGTTAAATTCTTTAGGTCAATCATAGTATTTGTTTTACTTTAAGATATCCATTTTCTGTATTTGGGGCAATATCCATAATCTTGTCCGTATACTCACCACTTTTATTTGTAACAATATCTTCTCTCATAATATTGAACAAATGATAGCTCTCTGGAACTTTTGAAACTTCTCCTCTAACTCCACCCTCTGTAGCAGCTTCTTCTACCTGCCCAATATACGCCAAAATAGTATCAAAATCTTTAGCGATTTCGCCTATTTCAACCTCCTCCATATCAATACGAGCCAAATTTGCTAACTTCTTTACAACTTCTAACTGCATTTACTTAGAATAACATATTTTAAGAGTTTTTTAAAATTTAGAACATTTTTAGAAATTCTGATTCAGATAAGATTTTGACTCCTAGCTTCTTTGCATCTTCATACTTACTCCCCGGCTCTTCACCTACTAGCACATAGTCAGTCTTACTTGAGACAGAAGAAGATACCTTGCCTCCATTGTCTATTATTTTCTTCTTAGCATCTTCCCTTGATAAGGTCGGGAGTGTGCCAGTAAGAACAAATATTTTCCCAGTTAGATTACCTGTCTTCTTTTGTTCTAAAATAATTTCTACTCCATTTTCAAAAAGTTTATCTAAGAAGTGAATATTATTCTTGTCTTGAAAATAATGAAAAATACTTTCTGAAACTGCAGGCCCAATATTCCCTATATTATTTAATTCTTCTATACTGGCTTTTGATAAATTTGTAAGAGAATGAAAATGATCAGCCAAGTCACGAGCCGTCTGTTCGCCTACATGAATAATCCCAAGAGCATAGATAAATCTCCACAGAGAAATCTTTTTATGAATTTCAATAGAATTTATAATATTATCGGCTGATTTCTCTCCAAAACGATCAAGTCCTGAAAGGTCTGCTCTTTCAAGAGTAAATAAGTCTGCGCTATCACTAATAAGTCCTTCGTCTTTAAGCCTATCTAAAATTTTTGGCCCTATCTCGTAAATCTCGAATATATTTACAAAATGTTGCATACCTCTCCTGCTTCTTGCAGGGCAAAGCTTGTTCGTACAGTAATATGCTACAGAGGATGAGCCTTCTCCGAATCCTGCCTTGCGTTCTATATTAGAATTACAGACTGGACAAGCCTCTGGCATTTTGAATTTCTTTTCTTTGCCTGTCCTCATATTTACAAGTACTTCTACCACTTCCGGTATGACGTCGCCTGCTTTCTGGATAACTACAGTATCTCCGACTCTTATATCTAGACGTTCTATCTGGTCCATATTGTGGAGTGTTGCTTTTGAAATAGTTGAGCCTGCTACCAAAGTAGGGTTAAAGTGTGCAAGAGGAGTCATGACCCCTGTACGCCCTACATTGACAGTGATATCAGTCACCACTGTCGTAGCCCGCTCCGCAGGATATTTATAAGCTGTCATATAACGAGGGGCCTTCCCTACTATTCCTAAATTTTCTTGTAACTCTAATTCATCTACCAATATAGCCACACCGTCTGAACCATAAGGCAAACTTTCTCTTATTTTTCCTATCTCTTCTATAAAAGAAAATACTTCTTCTAAATTCTTAGCTTTTTTCTCGTGAGAGTCCAAAGAAAATCCTAATTCTCTTAAAAGTTTGTGTTTATCACTATGAGTTTTGATGTTTATTTCTTTGTCATCATATTTGATAGAAGCTAAATCCCAAGGGAAGAAATCTAATCTTCTCTCTTTCACAATCTTTGGGTCTAACTGTCGAAGTGACCCAGCAGCAGCATTACGAGTATTTGCAAAAGTTGGCTTACCCTCTTTTGTATTATTTTTATTTAAAACTTCCCAAACTTTTTTAGGCATTAGAACTTCTCCACGAACTTCTAAATAAGAAGGGTATGGTGATTTTAATTTAAGAGGAATACTATTTATCATCTTCAGATTTTCCGTTACATCTTCTCCTATAAATCCATCCCCCCTTGTAGAACCTTCTACAAAAATACCATTTTTATAAATAAGAGAGGCTGACAATCCATCAAACTTCACTTCACAAAAATATGAGTGCTTTTTATTTAGAAGTTTATATATACGAGTCTCCCAATCTTTTATTTCATCAAATGAAAAGGTGTCATTCATTGAGAGCATTCTTATTTCATGTTTTACTTTTTTAAATTTGTCTAAAGGTTTACCTGCTACTCTGTCTATCTTACTATCTATTTCGATAAATTCTGGATATTTAGCTTCCAAATTATGCAATTCACGAGTAAGAGACTCATATACATCATCCGTCACTTTTGGATTGTTCCTCACATGATACTCTTCTCTCAAACGAGAAATCTCCTCCCGAAGTTTCGCTATTCGGTTTTTTGCATTATTGTCCTTCATAATTAATATTTGATTAGAAGAGAGCGTTGCACGGTTCTCATATTGGTCATATTACAAATATTATATCCATCTATAATAATCGTAGTTTCTACAAAATCATCTGGACTTTCTTTTGTAATATTTGCTCGAAAACACTTATTACCACTCGTAGAAAGTGTAGAATCTGGAAACATTGTATATGTTGATGTTAATCCAGAATCAGAGGTTGTATTCATAACATAAGAATCTCCTCCACAATTAAATCCAACTTCTGGGTTACCATATGAAGGGAATAAATCGTTATTATCCGCGTACATAACACATTCTGAACCCAAGTCAGCTTCGTAGAATGCCGTCGTCGAGTCACGAGCAACTCCTGATAGGATTATCTGCTTTAAAGCTGTATTGGCAAGCCCCATAGAAATCATAGATATAATACTTATAACTACTAGTGTGAATAGTACCGCGTAGCCCTTCGAGTACTCAGGATTGCCATCTACATTATTTATTTTTATATTTCTTTTTTTCATTTTTTTAAAATCACAATACCATTAATTCTGCCAATTTAGCAGATTCATTTTTAATGTTCGAATTTTGAAAGTTGTACCATTGGGGTATTCAACTGTCACAGTTACTTCTACTTTATTTGCATCAGTACTAACCATTTTTACTTGTCTTTTAAATCTACTAGCACTCCCACTTGTGCTTGAGTAGTAACTGCCACCCTGTGCACTATCATCGTATTGCAAAGCAGAACATGGAATAGTTGAACCTCCCAAACCTTGAGTATCGGCAGTACAAGCAGAAACAAAAGTACTAGGAGTTCCAGGAGTAAAATATGAACCAATTGAAACTCCACAACCATTATTAGAGAAACAACTACTACTAGTATCTTTCCCATATGCAGTTAAAAATGCGCTCCAATTGGTAGCGTTGACTCCAGATTTTTGAAATACCATTGTATCCCTACTATTCCTTATGGCATCTACCGCTTCTTGTAAGAGATAGTTCGCGGTAAGTTCATTGTTGGCATACTTAGCCGAAGAGTAGCTTGAAACAGTGAGCCCAAGCATGGCAGAAATAGAAATGGAAAGTATAAATACGGCAACTATTGCCTCGACTATTGTAAACCCCGACACCAAATTTGGTGTTGTATTTCTATTGTGTCGCTTTATTAAATTTTTAAAAAATTGAATCTTCATATATTAAATATTATATTATCCCCCCTCTAATTTTCTGTTGAACGTTGGGACGCTATGGACTGGAGTATAAATGGTGTAGTTACTCCACCTATTGTTACGGCCCCTTTCATTATAATTCTAACACTGGGTTGGATTGTATCATTGCTGGCTGATCCCTTCACATAAAATTTCAAATCTTGTACATCCACATTATCAGCAACTATTGAAGGACAACTTGATGGCAATGAATTATCTGCACATCTTACTAAAGTATTACTAGTTCCAATTGATCTTGCTTGTTTATAATAACCTACTCTATCTGGAGCACCTGTAACTCGTTGTGGCGTAAATGCAATAACTCCACCACCTAGAGGGCAATCAGCTACACTGTTAGTAGTCATATGAACAGTTCCTGCACATTCATAATAAGTTCCTACACGCAACTCTCTCGTCATACTTTCCATTGCAAAGTTTACATTATCCATCGCTATTCGAAGTCTCTGAGCAGCCTTGGCGGAATTCGAAGAGACTATGAGTGACCCCACCCCCATAAGCATAACTATAGAGAATATAGTCGTCGCTACCATGAGTTCTATCAGCGTAAACCCCGACACCAAAATTGATGTTGTATTTTTGTTGTGTCGTTCTATTAAATGTGTAAAAAATGGAATCTTCATATATTAAGTTTAAAATTATAAATATTGAAAATACTACACAACGACATCAATTTTGGTGTGGGGGTAAATGCACTATTCTTTTTTAATATTTTTGTTCTCATATTATTGAATGCTTATCTGTCCAGTATTTTGGACTGTTATCGTTTTAGTTTTCTCATTTGTTTGCCCGTTGGATACAACAATACTTACTGAAGTAATATCGGGTTTACAACTATTCTCATCACCACTTGAGTTCCTATAGCAAAAGTGGGCACTAGATTCTGGTCGAGTAAAATAAATATCTACAGATTCTTTGTTGTTACCACTATTACCAGACCCCCCAGATACTGAAATATCTTTAATCTTATCTGTACTTGTAATGTTAAAGAATTCTATGCATTGATTTACCCCCTTACCACAATCCCCTGTTTGATTTTTGCTATATCCAGAATCACCTTTTGGCATAGAAAATATTAAGAATGATTTATCAGAACCATCTAGCCCAGAACCATTTACATTCGTAGAAAAGTGAATACCATAACTTCTGTCAAAGACCTTGGTACTACCTTCTGCTCCAAATCCATGAGCTCCTATAGCATAGCTTTGCGCCTTGCGGATAGATAAGGCTACAGTATCAGTATTGTTCTGTAAAGAAACACTGGACTTAAAGTCACCATAATTCACAAGAGTGACACTAGTGATAATAAGAAATATAGAAATAGTCACCATTAATTCAACTAAAGTAAATCCGCCGAAAATGCTATGCATATTTTTGCGGACAAGCCCACTATCTTTTATTCTTCTGTAATTCTTTTTATTCATTAATTAAATTAAAATTGAAAGAGTGATGCTAAAGAAAAGATATCTAAATTAAATAGAAAGACTATAAGGGTACTTAAGATTAAGAATGGAGCGAATGGTATTTCGGTCTTCATGGTTATTTTCTGGCGAGAGATAAACATTATAGAGAGACTCACAACTGCTCCAATCCAAAATGCCAATATAATAGAAGCCAATCCTAAAGAGGCCCCGAGCATCCAGCCGATACCAAGCATTAGCTTCGCATCACCCAAGCCCATCCACTGGCCCTTAGATACAAACCAAAGGAAAGCAAATGGCAGAGCAAGTACAGGTCCCGCAACAATGAAAGAGAGAGATGGAAGTGTAAACAAACTTCCAAACGTAGAGTGATTCACAAAGATCGAAAGGAACGAGACAAAGGCATAGACATATACGAGCTTGTCGGGGATAATCTTGTGACGAATATCGTAGACAGAGATAACTATAAGAATAGAGAAGATGAAAACAAAGAAGCTCAATAGGAATAAGTATGAAATTGGGGAGAGGGACAATACAGGTAGAAAATGATACGCGATCAAGACGAATACGATACCAGTGGCAAGCTCAACGAGTGGATACTGATGCGAAATCCTCTCAGAACAGCGACGGCATTTACCAAGCTGGAAGACATAAGAAAAGACTGGTATAAGTTCGTACCACCTGAGAGTCTGACTACAAGTCATACAAATAGACCTCCCCTTCACAATAGTCTTGCCAGTGTTGAATCGAAAAATAACAACATTCAAAAAACTCCCAATAATAGTTCCCAATAAAAATATAAAGACAAATATAAGGATATTCATAATAGAATTATACCACCCCCACAAACAAAAAACCACTATTTAAGTGGTTTTTTGTAAAAGATTTTATTAATTACAAGCACCAGTTGAAGTAGTACATACGACATCCGTCTGTCCAGCCTTGGAAGCAGTGAACTGATAAGTATCGTCAGACAATAATCCTGTCGGTATATTGTATGCCCAACCTCCAGATAAAGTAGGCCAGAAAATATCTTCATGCCCAGTTTTAACTACATTGCCAGTCACTGCATCTTGACAAACAAAGGTAGCACCAGCTGTAGGAATAGCATCTGTATATCCAGACCCTTCATCGTCTTTACACACAGAAAGAGGAGTTATGACCCCTTTCATATTTGCAATGGTTGCAGTACGTTGAGCTTTCTCTCTTGCTCCTGTTAGTGATGTAAAAATAACCGATGCTAGTATGCCAATAATAGCAATAACAACTAGCAATTCGATTAATGTAAAACCTTTATTTTTTTTCATAATTAAATTTTAGACTATTAATAATTTATATGTAATACCTTACCATCTAATCATTGTACTACAATTAAAATAAAAACTATACCTTAGTATAAGGTATAGTTTTTATTTTAAATGTAGTTATAGTAACAATACTATTAACAACCTGCACCAGCAAATGTCACCGCAGAGTGAGTGATCGTAGCTCCTGTACAAGCACCTGTAGCTCCTGCAACAACTGGAACTGTAATACTAAATGTACCAGCAGCTGTACAACTTCCACCTGCTGTAACTGTTACTGTTCCATGACGAGCAGAAGTAGCTGGTACTACTGCAGCAATCATTTGTGCATCTGTGGCAACTGTATTTCCATCACAAGTAGCGATGAGAGCTGGTTGCATACCTACAACTTCAGATTTGAAAGCTCCTGCCATTGCCTTTGTTCTTGCACTTGAAAGTGAAGTCAAAACAACTGAAGCTAATATACCAATGATTGCGATAACAACTAGCAATTCGATTAATGTAAAACCTTTATTTTTTTTCATAATTAAATTTTAGACTATTAATAATAGATAAAAACAATTCACCCACTAAACTAATATCATTATACCATAAGATATAAAAAGTCTTAAATGCTACAATTAACAACCTGCACCAGCAAATGTCACAGTAGAGTTTGTAACAGTAGCTCCTGTACAAGCACCTGTAGCTCCTGCAACAACTGGAACTGACATACTAAATGTACCATCTGCTTGACAAGTGTTTGCTGCTGTAACTGTTACTGTCCCATGACGAGCAGAAGTAGCTGGTACTATAGCAGCAACCATTTCTGCATCTGTAGCAACTGTATTTCCATCACAAGTGGCAACCCAAGTTGGTTGCATAGCTACAACTTCAGATTTGAAAGCTCCTGCCATTGCCTTTGCTCTTGCACTTGAAAGTGAAGTCAAAACAACTGAAGCTAATATACCAATGATTGCGATAACGACTAGCAATTCGATTAATGTAAAACCTTTATTTTTTTTCATGATTTATTTTCCGCTTTATGCGGATCCGCCGTTGCGGAAAATATTAATAAAACTTATAATAATTTCTTTTTTCTAAAAAGAAGCGACCTTACTTTTTAATACATATATTATATCATATCCCATTATTAAAAGCACAAGAAAGCATTACCTGTGGATAAGTTGGCAAGTAATCTTGCCAACTTATCCACAGGTTTTAATTATTAATTCTTAATTTTTAATTATCCTAAATTCCTCCGGCAATATTGTAGATTGGCATAAGAACTGAAGTAAGGAGAAGCCCGACACCCAAACCAAGAGCAATAATCATCGCGGGCTCAATCAAGCTGACGAGAGTATCTACAGCATCATTCACTTCACGTGCATAAAACTTCCCTAAAGTTTTCAAAATACTTCCGAGGGCTCCCGTCTCTTCTCCGACGCGTATCATACCTGCCATGATAGGCGGTATTTCAGGGTGAGCAGAAAAGGCATCTGAAAGAGAACTTCCGCTTTTGACCTTCTCTGTCGTATCTTTCAGTAAGTCTTCGTAAACCCTGTTCCCTACTACGACAGAAGTAAGCTCTATAGCACGTACTATAGGTATCCCCGAAGAGAGCATCGTATCCATATTGTCTGCAATACGAGAAAGATAAAGCTTGCCATAAATATTCTTAAAGATGGGTATAGAAATCTTCAAATGATCCAAATATTTCTTGCCTACATCTGACTTCGTCATCTTGTATATATACAAACCAAAAAGACAGAGGCCAATGAGGACGAACAAGCCATAATTCACAAGTAAGTTACTAATAGCAAAGACTATCTTTGTAGAGAAAGGTAGTACTTGTCCTGAATCTCTAATTATGACTTCGAGTCTCGGAATGATAAAAGTGAACATCATTATCATAACAATAACAAAGACTCCTATGACGAAGGCTGGGTAGATTAGAGCATTCTTGGTCTTGGAAGTTAGTTGATACTGACGATCAAGATAATCTGCCAAGTAAGAGAAGGTCTGAGTCAATTTACCTGACTCTTCGCCAGCCTTGACCATGTTGATGTAGAAAAGGGAGAAAGCATCAGGATGACGAGCAAGTGCCTCTGAGATAGATACCCCCGACTGGATATCAGTAGAGATCGTATCCAAGATCTTCACTAGTGCTGGATTCTCGGTATTGGTCGCTAGTAGATTGAAAGCTTTCAGAGCTGAAACTTGTGATTCGAAAAGTGTCGATATCTGCCTAGACATGATAACCACATCTTTCATCTTTACTCTCTTATCGAAAAAAGACAAATGAAAGACGCCATTCTTCACTCCTTCTTCTGCAATAGCAGAAACTATCAAGCCTCTACGCTGAAGAGACGCAATGGCAGAGTCCTTCGAAGATGCATCGATGGACCCTATCTTCTTCTCTCCTGTATTCGTGATAGCTTCATATTTAAATAACATATATTTTATAGAAGGCGTTCAAGGGCCTTAGGATTAAAGGAGTACTGGTATGCACTCTCTAGAGTTATCTCTCCCTTGGCTACAAGATCAACTAAGTAGCGATTCATATCTATCATGCCTTGCTCTGAAGAAGTCTCTATGACTGTATTGATTTCGTGAGTTCTCTTCTCGCGGATAAGGTTGGCAACGGCGTTGTTGTTTATAAGTAGTTCAAAGGCTGGAATTCTACCCCCAGTAACTCTAGGTATCAAGCGTTGAGACAGAATACCAACTAGACTAGAAGCAAGCTGAAGCCTAATCTGATCCTGCTGGTTGGCTGGGAATGAATCAATGATACGGTCAATAGTCTGAGGAGCGTTGTTCGTATGAAGAGTCGAGAAGACCAAATGCCCCGTCTCGGCAGCAGTAACAGCAGCTCCTATCGTCTCAATATTACGCATCTCACCTATAAGAATCACGTTCACATCTTCACGGAAAGCAGCTTTGAGGGCTTCAGGGAAGTCTTTGGTATCAAGCCCAATCTCACGCTGGTCAATGATAGACTTCTCTTGTGAGTAAACGTATTCAATAGGATCCTCGATAGTTATAATGTGGGTAGTGCTCTCTTTGTTGACATAATTCACCATTGTAGAAAGTGTCGTCGACTTACCTTGACCGACAGGTCCTACTACAAGGAAGAATCCTTGCTTCTTCATAGCGAAAGTTTTCAATACTGCTGGAAGATTGAGTTCTTCAAATGTCTTGGCCTTTGGGACAAGTCGCAATGCTATACAGATACCTCCTCTCTGGAAGAAGGCGTTACCTCGCAAGTGTGTCGTACCCTTGAAGGTGAAAGAGAAATCAATTTCTTTGTCTTCCATAAACTTATCTGTCTTGTCTTTGCCGAGGAGAATCTTCAAGATACTGACCATGTCGTCTTGCTTTAAAACTTCCTTGTTGGAAAGGAAAACAAGCTGACCGTTGATACGAACTGCAGGCTTTCTACCTGTACCCAAATGCAAGTCTGACCCATCTTCATGGATTAGACTGGTAAGTATTTCATCTAAAAATTTATTGTAATCCATAGTTTATTTTCTATCTTTAATAATACTTCCTACTTTATCGATGACTTCAGTCGGAGTGCTAGAAGCTTTGACAATATAGCCAGAAGCACCCAAGGCTTCTCCTCGTGCAATATCAGACGGCTGTCCACGATTGGAAAGAATTATCCTAATAGCTTCACCCGCTAGACCTTCTTCTTTCATTTTCTCCATCATTTCAAAACCATCCATTACTGGCATTACAATATCTAGAAGTATCACGTCTGGAGAAAAGCCAGAACGCAACTTACTCAAAGCTTCTTCTGGTCCAGAAGCAGTAGCTACATCAAAATTAGATTTACTAAATTTGAGTGCATACATATCCAAAAGGAAATTATCGTCATCAACAATAAGAATTTTTTTATTTGATTCCATACTTTTTATTATAATACAACTGCAATTAATTTCCTACACCCCCACACCTACTTTTTCATTGCTTTTATATTGTGCCATTAGATTACAGTATCAAACAATTTTTTATTATATTTAAACTACTATTCTTTATATATTTTAAAAAGCACAATAATGAAAAAGTAGGTGTGGGGGCTAGAAGTTATACACTTCCTTGAATGGGATTAGCCCTTTGGTACTCTTTATAATAGCATCTTCACGAATAGTCATCATGCCACGTGAACGAGCCAGCTTGTATATTTCTTGTTCTTGTGGCTTCTTCAAGATTATCTCTTGCATTTCTTTGTCAATCTTAAACATTTCATACACAGGTACACGTCCAAGCATACCAGAAGGACATTCCTTGGAAGACATGGCTTCGTATATAGAATTCCCCATATTTAACTTTGATTTGAACTCTGTTGGCAAGTCAGCAAATTGCTTGTCTATCATTATCTTTGTATTCTCATCCATGGGGATTTCTTTCTTGGAACTTGGATGTATCTTACGAGCTAGACGCTGGGCCATACAAAGGACAAGAGTCGGAGCAATCAGATAAGGATCGATACCCATATCGATAAGACGTGGAATAGCACCGACGGCACTATTCGTATGGAGTGTCGAGAAGACAAGGTGACCTGTAAGTGCCGCTTGGATGGCAAGCTCGGCTGTTTCTTTGTCGCGGATCTCTCCCACCATGATCACATCTGGGTCTTGTCTTAAGATAGAACGAAGTCCTGAAGCGAAAGTATATCCTATCTCAGGAGCAACTTGCGACTGACTGACACCCTCCATATGATACTCGACTGGATCTTCAAGTGAAACTACATTCTCTTGTTCATGATCAAGTTCGTTGATCATAGAGTATAGAGTCGTCGTCTTTCCGGATCCTGTAGGACCAGTCATTAGGATAAGTCCGTATGGCTTATCGAGTGCTTCACGGACTAGAGCAAGATTGTCAGGAGACATCTCTAGATCACTGAGAGGTTTTACACCTTTCTGTGAGTCAAGAATACGCATTACAACCTTTTCTCCATAATAAGAAGGCATTGTCGAAACACGGAAGTCAATTTTGCGTTTCTCGATATTGACCGAGAATCCTCCATCTTGTGGTTTACGCTTTTCGTCGAGTCTTAGCTTGGAGAGTATTTTGATACGGGCAATGACTCCGTTATAAACAGCAATAGGAAGAATGAGTGAGGTATGGAGTATACCATCAACACGGAAGCGAACCTTTACCTTGTCCCCTGTGTTCTCTATATGTATATCTGAAGCACCTCCCTCTACAGCATGTCTCAATATCACAGCCACAATCTTGATGATAGGAGCGTCTTCTGTAATCTTTTCTTCTTCTTTCTTTTCTAGAGAATCCTTGTCTTTGGATTTATCTTTTTGAATTTCTTCACCTGCAATGGCTATCTCTTGGTCTATTTCTGAAAGCACTGACTCGACTTCGCTTCCTAGTCCATCATACTTTTCGATAATTCTGTTGTAAGCGGAATTACTAATTAGAAACAATTTAAAAGGTTTATCAATCTTGGCTGTTATAAAGGTCAGCACATCTATCGCTTGGACGTTCTCTGGATCAATGATACCTATCTCAAGTATATCGTTATCCAAACCTATAGGTACAAAATGATAAATCTTGGCCGTTTCGACTGGGATTATCTTTAATATATTGGAATTGACCATACTGGGGTCAATATTTTTAATTGGAATGTTGAAGATAGTACCCTTAATATCAAGGATAGTTGCTTCGCTTATATGAAAGTCTTCTATGAGAGACCTCTCTATGTCTCCTTCATACTTATCATCTGCTGTTTTTACTATTTCAGGAACTTGATCTTCTCTTAAAAGACCTTTTTTCACTAATTCTTCTAAAATCATAATAATTAGTTTGTACTAAATGACATGATATCTCCAGAAGTTGCAACGCCATTTATATTTGCTGTTAAACGATAAAAGTAGGTGGTCTTAGAAAGGAGTCCTGTGACTGTTGTAGAATAGTTGCCTATCATTGAAGGGGCAATCTTGGGAGTAGTTTTACCTAGAGCATCCGTAGTCCCATACTCAAAGTAAACGTTGTTGGAGGAAGCTCCCTCAAGAGAACCATTTAAAATGGCAGACTTACTAGAAACTAGAGTGGTTAGATTGGTCTTTATTGAAATTGTTGCTTTGTTGTTAGCGATAACTTTGTCTGCAGGTGAGAATGGATTAGTACGTCCATAAGGAACTGGGTCGAGCTTTATATTGTTGTCTACGAGAAGTTTGAATGATTGATCATTAAAGATTGAGGTGTCAATCTTGATAGTTTTAAGAGCAATCAGCTTTGCGAGGAAGGCAATGTCTTCGGCCGTCTTCGCATCACCTGTACTTGATACAGGAACTCCCCCACTGGCATCGAGCGATGAAGTGATATCACCACCAGAAGAAGATGCTGATACCTTTAAGTCATTGTTGAAATACGAATAAACTCCGAGTACTAAGACTCCTATAAATGATATTATTAAAAAGTTGCTATATTTTCTATGCATATTATTTAAGCCAATAAGTTTCTACTTTTAATGAATAAGTATAAACACTTGGGTCTGCTCCTACGACTGGCTTGTCGGAGACTTCAAAAGATACTGACTTCACATCGACTAGCCTCAAGTTATATTCTAAATCTTTTAAGAAAAGAATGAAAGCTTCATATTTGCCTTCTGTCGTAAACTCAACAGGGAAAACTCCATAAGGGCGTCTGTCTATATTCTCTTCTGCTATTATCACATTGGGATCTACTGGTACATCCTTCTTTTTATTTTCAAATTTAATATCCTTTATAGGCATACCATGAAGGTTCGCGATGCGTTCTACCTCTAGAATGAACTGTATATTATTCACAGTGCTGGGAAGAAAGTTACCTAGGCGATCTTTGTCTTCTTGCTTGATCTCATTGTAAGTGGTCAGCAGAGCATCTTCCTTACTCTTAAGATCATTTGAGTTATCGATGGCCAAATTGTAAGTAGAGATATCGGATCTCAACGCTGAAACATCTTTGTAAAATTTATTGGTTCCAAAGATAAAAGTAATAATGGAAAGCAATATAAATAAAATTGGGAAAATTAGTTTCATATTATTGAGGATTACTTGTTGTTTGTAATGGGGATGTATCGGTATTGAGATTCGCATCACTTGCGGGAAGAGTTGTATCAGTAGCTCCGACTACTCCTGAAGTACTAACCTCTGGAATAGCGACAGTGTTCACAATATGATTGGAATAAGAAAGCAATGCAGGATCAACGTCAAATTCTAAATCAAATGTGACATTGTTAGACTTGTCCTTTGTAAGATTGGAAAATATAACATCTTTAAACATGGAACCCTTCTTTGTATTGAAAACATCAGCTTGAAGAGCAATGGACTTGTAGTCACGAGCAATGCCTGACATTTTGACAGAGAATACTCCGTCATTCGTACTATGATCAAACTTTGTATACTGAATAGATGAAAGAGTAAGCTCGTTCATAGTATCAAACAAAGGAGAGAGGACAATGTGACCCCCTAGAACCTGCTTTGCAACTGTAGACTTCTTGTCGTACATTTCTAAGGCAACGATTGTATCATTGTCGAAACTGCCACGCATTTTAAATAGAGTTGCAGACAAGTCTTCTTTATTCTTTTGCAAGTAATCTCTATAGAAGTATAAACCAACAGTAGCAACAACAAGAGCTATCAAGATAAATACCGTAACTACAATAGAAATACTTGTGGTCTTACCTCCTAGACTATTCGTACCACTAGCGCCATTGGGTACTATGGGCTTTTTGGGTATAAATGATGTTTGAAATGAGTTCTCCATAATTTAAAATAATTGTCTTAGAGCTAAACCAACTGCAACACTAAACTCTGGTCCACTAACTTCTAGTATGGGAGCAAGAAATGCGGGAGCTTCTGTTTTCGCAAAAGGATTGCTGTAAATTACTTCTGTATGAAAGTTAGATGTGGATTTATCAATAATTCCTTTTATGAGAGATCCGCCTCCAGCCAAAATAACTTTACTGATATTTTTATTATACTTCTTCTGATATGCAAACACAATACTATTGGCATCTGCTAAAATATATTCGACGGATAATCTAACTATGTCAGCAACCTCTTTGTTGATACTTGCATCGAGACCTACTTCTCTCTTGATCTTTTCAGCTTCAACGAAAGATATTCCCAAAGAAGAAGCAATATTCTTGGTGATATCAGCCCCACCTCTGTTCACAACATGGAAGACATGAACAACACCTTCCTCTATGATAGATATCTTTGTCTTTGAAGCACCGAAATCCATGAGAAGTATAGGGGCCAAGTCATGATAAAAGGATGATCTAATATTACTGAAAATTTCCATCTCAAAAGAATCAGATTGTATATCTGTCTTCGTTAAAATTTCTCGATACCGAGTTAGAATATCGTTGTGTATGGCGACAACTAGAACTTCAGTCTTTGCATCTAGAAGCTTTTTAGGATCTGGCTGACTGACAGTATCGTTCTCAGATGATTCTGCATCCTTAGGTAGAATGGACCAGTCGAGAGTAACCTCGGAGATAGGTACGGGGATATACTTGCGAGCTTCAAGAGGGACTACACTAGCAAGCTTGTCTTCTGCAATATTACCAGGTAACTGCAAAGTAAAGATCAAACTCGAAGAAGATGGTATAGCCACTACTCCAGTGCGGATAGTTACATTGGCTTCTTTCATTACATCCATTAGCGCACGGACAATATCGCCCGTCTGTAGATTGGTAACTTGACCTATGTCAGTATTGCCATAAGGACCAAGAGATATAGCCCCGTAAGTCTCAAGTACAGCCTTGCCTCCTTTCTTTTTTAATTGGACAACTTTAATAGCCGAAGACCCAATATCAACACCGATAATACTCTTTGTGGAATTATCAGAAGAGAAAAGCTGAGAAAAGCTAGTCGAGATAGATGATATTATATTCGTGAGTGTTTTATCCATAATTACACTATCAAGTATAACACATATATAGTAAAATTAAGAAGTGGAAAAGGTAAATTACTTTATAAAATCTGGGAAAAATTTATTATTGGAAATATTGTTCCCGTCTAGCTGTGTCGGCTGTAGTATACGGGGCCAAATCCTTTGTACTAATTGTGAACAAAACCTACGTCAGGCAGAGCGACCAACAGAGAGCAACATCTTGGCTCTTTATGATTATAGAGATCCTATAGTTAAGAAGGCTATATGGGAGTTGAAATATCACAAGACTCCCTATCTAGGGGCTAGACTGGGGGCGCTACTATATGACGCTATGCAAGAAGATATAATGGGAATACAAATATTCTCCCAAGGTTTACCCATCTACGTAGTACCTGTACCTATATCGAAAGACAAGAAGAATACTCGCGGGTACAACCAGTCAGAAATCATTGCTAGAAGTTTCTGCAACTCTGCAGAAAATAATATTTTCGAACTGAAAAATAATATCGTATCAAAAAAGTTAAATACAATTCCTCAAGCAAGACTTACAAATAGAAGCAAGCGTCTGCAAAACATTAAAGGAACGTTCGAAGTGAAAAATGGAGAGGAAATAAAAGGCAAAACAGTAATCATTATAGATGATGTCACAACGACCGGTGGCACGATGCTTGAAATGATGAAGATTTTGAAAAAATCTGGTGCCAAGAAAGTCGTCGGCTTTGCAGTGGCACATTGAGCCTCATAAAAATTCCAAAGAAAATAGCTCTCTTCAAAATCCACACATAAATCTCTGCTGAGATTTTGCTCTTCTCGGGCCTTATCTCACGATACGATTTACTAATCGGCCCTGCGAAAGGCATTTTTCAGAGACTATTTTCTTTTACATTTTTATTCCAATCAAATTTCTGTTATATTAAATACATGTCAGAACAAAAAAAGAAGAATTATTGTGCGGATTGTGGAGGAGCGCAGGTGAATCATAAATTGATATATATCTCTCTATGGCTAAGTGCCTTGATAGAACCTTGGACAAATTGGATGGAGGGTATAATACCCGAAGACAAGCTTGAGTGGATAGGACCTATACTGACGAAAGTTTTAGTATTGCTTCATTTGGGTAAGATAATACACGAGCCCGCCGAGAAAGATAGCCTACGAGCAAAAGTACTGTGGGAAGAAGCTAAAAGGCGTGGTATAGACATGAGTGAATTCCTGCTGTTTGGGATTGGTCGTGATATCTTCACCTCAAAGTTCAAGGGTGAGACTAGATTCTTTGACGTTCTCCCTCGAACTAAAGACTACAATCCAAAAGGCTTAGAATGGATGGACAACAAGAACGAAATGAAGAAACATTTCAAAAAGGCAGGAATACCTGTAGCCGATGGAGGCATAGCAAGTAGCAAGAAAGAAGCCCTTAAAATATTTAGATCTATTGAAAAGCCTGTTATAGCCAAGCCAAACTTGGGTTCAAGAAGTCGCCATACGACCACTCATATCAGGACAGAAGATGAACTTATAAAAGCTTACAAGCTAGCCCACCAACTCTCCCCTTGGGTTATGATTGAGGAAGAACTAACTGGATACGTTTTCCGTGGGACCCTCATCGGCAAAAAGTTCGTAGCATGCCTCCGTCGTGAGCCAGCTTACGTTATAGGTGACGGTGTACATAATGTAAAAGAATTAATAGACATAGAAAACAAGAATCCTCTCAGACAAGGACCTATTTTCCATCAACTAAAATTAGATGAGGAAGCAGAGAAAGAATTAAAGAATTGGGGGAAGACGAGTGATACAATTCCGAAAGATAAAGAAATAGTAACTCTAGGACAGAAGACAAGCCGAGCCGTCGGCGGTGGTATTACAGATATGACAGATATCATACACCCTGATAATGTGGCAATGTTAGAAAAAATAGCTGAAGTATTAGACGACCCACTTATAGGAGTAGACTTTATCATGAATGATGTATCTATCTCGTGGAAGGATCAGCCCAAAAGTGGAGTCATAGAGTGCAACAGTGCCCCTTTCATCGACCTCCACCACTTCCCACTTGTGGGAACTCCACGCAATGTCGCTGGCGCTCTCTGGGATATAATTTATCCGGAATCGAAATTAGTTTCTAGTGACTAGTAGCTAGGTTCTAGTTAAAATGCGTTGGCGAAGCCAACGCATTTTAACTATTGTCATCAATGGTTATCTCGGATTCTGGAGCTGTTCTCCTATCAACTTTTAAGTGAGAAATATATTTCTTCTGTACTATATAGTGTCCTAAGAATTTCTTAAAATCTTCTATATGAGCTTCTTCGCCTATTTCTACGAAGTGTGCAATGGGCTTGTCTTCTGGAGTATCTTCATAGTGTCCTCTTATCTCTCCATCTTTAAAGACTCGCAAATGATACTGCTTCTCAAAACTTTCGAGCTTACGCCAAGAGAGAACTTGCCCATTATCTTGCCAAGCCACGAAGTGGTTACCAAATCCCCATTCATCATGTAAGTGCTTTTCAAGTTCTTCGAGAGTTTTCCCTGGGGCAAGCCATCCTATATGGTAAGGCTGGCGACCCTTCTCGTGCCACATTAAATGCCATTTCAAAAGATGCTTCTGCATCCAAGGGAAGAATCTATATATGTGCTTCCATATATTTTTCTTTATAACTTGTCCTGTTGTTAAATTATCGTTTTTCATATTTTAAAACAAACTACTTGATATTAATTTTAAGAATATATTTTATAATTCTCCAGTCTTTGTGTCTGTAATTTGATTAATGACAACACTTTCTAATTTTTTTGACATAAAATTAAAAATAATAATATTCACAATAATCACTAACGTTATCAATAACCAAGTCTTATTAAATTGTGGTTTCATATGATCTACATTATACTCTAAAAATTATTTTTTCAAAATATAATACAAAGAGCGAGGGCTTCGCCCTCGCTCTTTGTATTCTTAATTAAAAAGTTATCCAGTGAGCTAAATATGCCACAAATAATACCGCAGCAAGCATTCCCAAAATATATTGATATTTAGATAATACCGCAATAGCGACTACTGCTATGATTGCCTTCACAGTACCAATAGCCAAAACCGATGCCCAAATAGTTTGTATAAATGTTTGTATTGTTTCCATAACTACATTATATCTTAAAAATAAATTTTTTAATAGTATTATACTTTCAAAGATTTCTTACCCAAGAACATAGCTTTAGCTCCCAGTGATTCTTCAATACGTAGAAGTTGATTGTACTTTGCCACTCTCTCACTTCTACAAAGTGAACCCGTCTTTATCTGCCCAGTACCTAGCCCCACCACAAAGTCAGCAATGGTAGAATCTTCTGTCTCCCCCGAGCGATGCGAGACGACAGCTGTGAATCCTGCCTTCTTTGCCATAGCTATGGCATCAATAGTTTCCGAGACTGTTCCTATTTGATTTAGTTTTATCAAGATAGAATTCCCTGCTCCTTCTTTTATACCTCTCTCAAGTCTTTTTATATTCGTTACGAAGAGGTCGTCGCCAACTATCTGAATTTTCTTGCCGAGCTTTTTCGTCATTTGATTCCATCCACTCCAGTCATCTTCTGCCAAGCCATCTTCAATAGATACTATTGGGTACTTTGCTACCCAATTCTCATAGAAGGCAATCATTTCTTCGCTCGATAGAGTCTTACCTTCTCGTGCCAATACATACTTGCCATCCTTGTAGAATTCACTAGCTGCTGCATCGATAGCAATACTTATATCTTTCCCTTGAATATACCCAGCCTTTTTAATTGCTTCTAATATTACTTCTATGGCAGATTCATTGGTAGGTAGAGATGGAGCATACCCACCTTCATCGCCAACTAATGTACTCAACTTTCTTTCTTTTAGAATTTTCTTTAATTCATGAAATACTTCTGTCCCCCATTGCAGAGCTTGCGAGAATGACTTCGCTCCCGTAGGCATAATCATGAATTCCTGAATGTCCGTAGAATTGTCAGCATGACTTCCACCATTTAAGATGTTCATCATAGGAACTGGAAGCTTTATATCTTTCGTCTTTGAAATATCTTTGAAGTATTTCCAAAGAGGCTTACTCTCTGATAGAGCCATTGCTTTAGCAAAAGCTATAGAGACTCCAAGGATTGCATTCGCTCCAAGTCTACCTTTGTTCTCCGTGCCATCAAGCTCGATCATTACCAAGTCTAAGGTTAGCTGATTCCAAACTTTACCTTTTAGCTTCTTTGCAATAATTTCATTTACATTCTTTACTGCTTTGAGAACTCCCTTCCCTCCATATCTTTTTTTATCTCCGTCACGAAGCTCAACTGCTTCATGCGATCCAGTGGAAGCTCCACTTGGTACTCCTGCACGACCAAGAGAACCATCAGAAAGTAAGACATCCACTTCCACAGTAGGATTACCTCTTGAATCCAAGATTTCACGTCCAATAATTTTTGTTATTTTTGTATCTTTTGCCATTTTTTTTATTTATTATTAATGATAATTGAGTCTTATAAGACTATTCTATCATAATTAAGTTCATTAAAAAAATAAGGTTTATTGGTATTCCAGAACTTTATTATGTGTTACTATATTAATATATGAATAAGAAAAACCTATTTTATTGGTCACTTTATGATTTTGCCAATTCGTTCGTCTTTATTAATTTTTTGCTTTATTTTTCACAGTGGCTAGTGATTGATGGAGGGTTATCTGATTTCTGGTATAACGCAATTTTTGCCATAAGCTCAGTTATATTACTATTTTCTGGTCCTACACTCGCCTCTTTTACTGATAAGTTTGGAGGGAGAAAACATTTTCTTAAATTTTCAACATTTGGGACTATCTTAGGTTATGGTTTTGCAACTCTTCTGGCATACTTGAATCAACCAATGATTTTTATCGCCATATGCTTCCTAATTGGACAATATTTTTATCAATTATCTTTTATTTTTCATAACCCTATGATTGAAGATGTGGCAGACATAAATCATAGAGCGAGAGCCTCTGGAATTTGCCAATTCTCAAATAGCTTGGGTCAATTAATGGGTCTTGTGCTTTCACTCTTTTTTTCAAAAAATAGATTGGCATCTCTCCTCCCTTCAATAATTATATTTTTCCTTCTATCTTTGCCAATTCTAATTTATTTCAAAGAACAACAAATAAGGCAGGCAAAACTTAGTATTCAATCTTTCAGTAATGGTTCTAAAGAATTTTTTAGAAAGTTAGTTATTTTCTTCTCAGTTTCAGTGGCAGTTCCAGTGCTTGTAGCATTCTTTTTCTTTAATGATGCCCTTCTAACAGCGTCAAATAATTATTCTATTTATATGGAAAGAGTTTTCTCTATCCCAGATATGACTAAAAATATTATTTTAATGACTATTCTTATAATGTCTGCTCTGGGTGGATTAACTTTTGGTAAAATTGCTGATAGAATTGGAGCATTGAAGTCCATAAAGATAATCCTTATAACTTGGATTGTGTTGTTTCCAGGTTTGGGATTAGTGAAAACTATTCCTGGTTTAATTATTTGTTCTACTATGCTTGGTTTTACAATGGGCGGAATGGTTGCCGTAGTACGCGCATATTTGAGTCAGAAACTTAAGAAAGAAGAGTTTGGTTATGGATTTTCTTTCTATACATTATTTGAAAGATTTTCAACATTTTTTGGGCCACTAACATGGGGAGGATCAATTGCAATATTTGGAACTAGTGCAACTAGCTATCGCATAACGATGATATTTATGACTGTTTATATAGTAATTGGATTTTTAGTTATACAATTCTGGAAAATAAAACAACGCTCCACAAATCTTCAAACAGAACAAACCTCTTCGATGATATAAATATAGAACCTACAACAGCATTATCGCAAGGATGGTCACTACGATTTTGTGTTTAAAATTTACCTTAATTATTTCAAGAGAAAACGAAGAGTTGAAACTAAACGGATCTTTTTATACTCAGGAGAGCCAGGATCTTTGTCTGTAATATCAAATACTCCTTGATTCCCTCTTGTAACACTTCCAACTACTGAATTTGAATTTTTAGCAAATTGTGAAGCTGTATCACGAGCATTTTTTATTGCTTCAGCAAGCATTTCTGGCTTCACGCTATTTAAGTCAGAAAATTCAAAAGATATATTATTCTGGCTTAGTACCACTCCCCTTTTAACTAAGAGCAATGTCTCATTTGATGCTGATTTAGCAAGATCAACTTTCTTTGTATATACAGAAACTTGATTATTGGAATTGTATCTAAAGGCAGAACCTTTGTATGTATCTTGATAAATATTTACAGGAGCTGCATTTATTTCACTATCTTCAAAACCTTTTTCTTTTAGAAAAGATTTAATCGTTACAATGTTTTTTTCTATATCAGAATATAGTGAATCAACTTCATTTGATTTCACTTCAAAACTCATAGACCAAATAGCCGTATCAGCTTTCACAATCTTCTCAGAAAGACCCTTTACCTCCACATATGAACCTTGCTTTGAGAAATCATGAGCTGAGATAAAAAAGGCAACAGAAATTAATATAGCAAAAGCTACAATTGATAAACTTATAAAAGCAAACTTATTTTCTTTAATATTTTCCATACATTAAGTATACCATATTTCCTGCGGAGCCGGCTGGATTCGAACCAGCGAGGGGTTTTATCCCCTGCATCTTTAGCAAAGATGTACGTTAGACCACTCTGACACGGCTCCATAATAACAATTATACCTTATCATATTTAAGATTTTTACTCAAAATTGTAATTTTATATTTAAAGATAATTATGTTAATATAATCAGAGTTAAAAGGAGGATTGGATGAGTGGTTTAAATCAACGGTTTACTAAACCGTCGTACCTTAACCGGTACCGTGAGTTCGAATCTCACATCCTCCGCAAATTATATGGTATAATTATATTATTATTTAAATAATATAAATTTATGCTTAAAGAATTCAAACAATTTTTACTTCGTGGTAATGTAGTTGACCTTGCTGTCGGTGTCGTCATTGGTGCAGCTTTCGGTACTATCGTCTCGTCCCTAGTTGCCGATATTCTCACTCCGCTTATTGGAGCTATCGCTAAAACGCCAGACTTCAATGGTCTTGTATTTACTATTAATGGTAGCAACTTCTTGTACGGACATTTTATAAATAGTCTCATCTCCTTCTTGCTGGTATCTGGCTCTGTCTTCTTCTTCGTAGTTAAGCCTATGAACTTGCTTATTGCTCGCTCTCGTTCTAAGAAGGAACTCCCTGCCGATCCTACCACCAAGAAGTGTACAGAGTGTCTAAGTGAAGTACCTATCGAAGCCAAGCGTTGCTCGCATTGTACAGAAGTCATAGCTTAATCTTCTTAAAAAGTTAAAACCTGTTATACTATATAATATGGACTCGAAAGACGATATAGAGAAAATTAAAAAAGAAAATGAGAAGTTAAAATTTATTAATGAGAATAAGTCTGACTTGGTCTCTGTATCTGCTCATCAGCTACGAACTTCCCTATCAGCTCTCAAGTGGACGTTGAAAATGTTTGACGACGGCGAGCTAGGCAATATAAACGACGAGCAAAAGAAATATATCGGGAAGGCTATAGAGAGCAACGAGCACGCTATAGATCTAGTGAACTACCTTCTGACTTTCAACAACTTAGAGGATACTTCCATGGCTTTCGACTTTAAAAAGGTTTCTATTTTAGATATTTTAGGAAAAGTTATCGACGAATTCTACGGCGAACTTAGAAATAAAAATATCAAATTGACATTTATAAAACCAGCGACAGATATACCTGATGTGAAATGCGACAAAGAAATGATTACCGTCGCAATTCAAAGCTTGATAGAAAACGCCATCAAATATAGTCAAAATAACGAAGAGATTAATATAGATTTAAAGTATGATCCCAAGAATAATGAAATTCTGATATCTATTCATGATCAAGGTATAGGTATCAAGAAAGAGGACCAGCTAAAAATATTCAATAAATTCTACCGGGCACCAAATGCAATCAAGAAGGAAACTACTGGCTCTGGACTTGGACTCTTCACAACAAAAAGCATTGTCGAAAGGCACAATGGCAAAATATGGTTTGAAAGTTCTAGAGAATCAGGAACTTCCTTCTTTATATTATTGCCCATATCTTAATCATTGTGGTATAATAACAACATATGAAGAGAGTACTTATAATAGAAGACGACGATTTCCTACAAGGACTTGAAGCCAAGAAAATATTGAACAGTGGATATGATGTTTTGTCTGCGCAAACTGGAGAAGATGCCATGAAGAAGATTCTAGAACCCAACGTAGATGTAATACTACTAGACCTACTACTTCCCAACTTCGATGGATTCGAAATTTTAAAGAAGATTAAAGAGAACGATAAGACCAAGAATATCCCCGTCATAATCTTCTCAAATTTATCTGAGAACAAAGACATAGAAAAGGCTATTAGTCTGGGGGCCACGAAGTTCATGGTCAAGTCCAACTTCTCCCTTGAAGAACTTATGGAGCAAATCAAAAAGCTAATATAAATAACACCGAGATGCCTCGGTGTTATTTTGTATGTTACAATATACATTATGAAACTAGATGACAAGATTGAGCTACATTTTCGAATTGATATAAACCAAAAGAAAGCGCTGGGACAGCTTGGACTCAAAACCTTAAAGGATCTTCTGTATCATTTCCCCTCTCGCTACAGTGATATAAGTGAGGTCAGAAATATAAACACCCTCACTGACGGCGAGAACGTTACAGTACTTGGCAATATATCAGGTCTCAAAACGAAAAAGGGTTTCAAGAGTAAGATCCCAATGGGTCAGGCAACTTTGAAAGATTTGACTGGCTCTATCAATATCATATGGTTCCACCAGCCTTACTTGGCAAAAATGCTAAAGGAAGGAGCAACCGTCCGTGTAACAGGGAAAGTATCTGAGAGTAAAACTTATGGGCTAACACTAACAAACCCAGAAATCACAAAGGAGGATATTCTGCCGATAGATATACATGATTCATTGTTTAGTAGCAAAGAAGGGGCACAGACCCAATTCGGTTTTCCAGTCTACAGAGAGTCGCGAGGTATCACTTCTAAGTGGTTCTACCATGCCATTGGAAAAATATTAAAACAAAGTTGTGTCACAAATATTGTCGACTATATACCGAGCGATATTTTAAATACCTACAAACTGCCAGCCTTGCACACGGCTCTATTCTGGATACATATGCCACAGAAGAAAGAGCATGCAGAGATAGCTCGCAAAAGATTTGCATTTGAAGAAGTCTTCTTCATCCAGCTTGCTCGCCAACAAGAGAAGAAGAAGTATCAAGAAAACTTTTCTTATAAATTGAAAATTCCTCACAAGGACGTGACGGACTTCATATCACGTTTCCCCTTCACTCCTACGAAAGCACAGACACATACAATAGATACGATACTAGAAGATTTTATAAAAGATAAGCCAATGTCTCGTCTAATCGAGGGAGACGTGGGGTCTGGTAAAACTTTCGTCGCTGCTACTGTCGCTTATGCAGTTATCAAGAATACAACTGGAACTTCACGATATGGAGACTTTGGTAACCTTCAAGTCGCGTACATGGCTCCGACCGAAGTGCTGGCAACGCAACTTTTTGAGAACTTTATAGGATACTTTGAGCACACTGGTATATCTGTCGCTCTTATGACTGGCTCTGGATGTAGGAAGTATCCTAGTAAGAGTGCGAGGTGGGAGAATGGCTCACAAGTAAAAACTTGGACGACAATTTCGAAAAGCCAACTTTTGAAATGGATTAAAAATGGAGAGATACCTATCGTGATCGGTACTCATGCTCTCATATCGAAAACTGTAGAATTCAAAGATTTAGGATTAGTTATAATAGACGAACAACACCGCTTTGGTACAAACCAAAGAATGAAACTAGTGAAGAAGCATGGCCACGCTCCACACTATTTATCCATGACGGCCACCCCTATCCCCCGTACACTCGCTCTCACTATCTACGGAGACTTGGATTTAAGTATTATCGATGAAATGCCTTTGGGGCGTAAAAAAGTAATAACCGAAATAGTTCCTGAGAATAAAAGAGGGGATTCTTATGAGAAAATAAAAAAGGAATTAGAAGCTGGTAGACAACTATACGTTATTTGTCCGAAGATAGGTGAGGAGTTCGGACAAAGTGTTTCAGGAAGCATTACGGAGGCTGTCGAGCCGAGTACTAGCAAAAATCTCAGCAGAGATTTATTGCGTGCTGACGGAAATACTTTGTCCGAACTCCGAACCGTTAATGATGAGGCAAGGCGACTTAAAAAAGATATTTTCCAAAATTACAATATCGATATCATGCACAGTAAGATGACGAAAGAAAAGAAAGAGAAAGTCATGAAGGACTTTGCGGAAAAGAAAATAGATATCCTTGTTTCTACTTCTGTAATAGAAGTAGGAGTAAATGTACCAAACGCCACAGTTATAATAATAGAAGGATCTGAACGTTTCGGGCTTGCCCAGCTTCACCAGCTCCGTGGACGAGTTATTCGTTCAAATTATCAGTCCTACTGTTACCTATTTGCCGATGCTAAAAGTAATAAGACTATAGATAGACTTAAGGCCTTGACCAAAGCTACCAATGGCTTTGAGCTTGCCGAACTCGATTTACAGCTCCGCGGAGCAGGACTCCTCTCTGGCGACAAGCAATGGGGTATTACAGACCTTGGCATGGAAGCTATCAAGAATATTAAGATGGTAGAAGCCGCCCGCACCGAAGCAATAAGAATAGTAGAGAGTGATATAGATCTAAAATCTTCCCCTCTCCTCTCCAAAACTCTCTTAGAAAAAAATCTAAAACTGCATTTTGAATAGAAATTACAATTAAGAAACGGCCGTTTCTTAATTGTAAAATTATATTTTTATAATTGTCCGTCCTCTAGGATTCGAACCTAGGACCCCAGAGGTATAAGCTCTGTGCTCTAACCAACTGAGCTAAGGACGGATTGGTTAAACTAAACATATATTACATAAAAACAGCCCAATAAGCAACCAACCCCGAAGCGAAGCTTCGGGGTTGGTTTTATTTGTTTACTTTCTACTTCACTTCTTCCTTTTTTTCGGCACTATTCCATTCGCTACTATTATCTCATTGTATTCGGCTTGTTCGAGAGTTTCTACTTCTATTAATTTACTTGCAATAGCGTCTAGAACTTTTCTCTTTTCTGTCAGAACTTGTTTTGCAACAGCAAAGGCATTATTCATGATCTTCGAGACTTCTCCATCTATAAGAGCACTGACTCTCTCAGAATACTCTTTATCATTTACCCCCTGACCGAACATTGTGCGCCCGCCATCACTCTCAAGAGCTATTGGACCTATCTCGCTACTCATCCCCCACCTTGTGACCATTGCTCGAGCTAGACTTGTCGCTACTTGAAGGTCGTTCGATGGACCTGTTGTAATATCTCCGAAGACCATTTCTTCTGCGACATATCCACCGAGTGACATTGCTATGTCATCTAGGAATTCTTTCTTGCTTTGAAGTCTTCTTTCTTCTAAAGGAAGCTTGAGTGTGTAGCCTCCAGCACTTCCACGAGAAACAATTGAAACTTTGTGAACTGGATCAGCATGAGGAAGCACAGATGCCACGAGTGCATGCCCTGCTTCATGATAAGCGGTAATTTCCTTTTCTTGTTTTGAAAGCAAGTGACTCTTCCTCTCGGGGCCCATCATTACTTTCTCAATGGAACGTACAAGGTCGAACTGGGCAATCTTCTTCCTATCTTCTCTCGCTGCAAGTATCGCTCCTTCATTCATAATAGAGAAAAGGTCAGCTCCTGAAAATCCGGGAGTCCTCTCTGCTATAACTTTCAAATTCACATCTTCGGCAAAAGGCTTCTTGCGAGAATGAATAGCGAGAATATCTTCGCGGTCTTTTCTATCAGGAAGATCTAGTAGTACTCTTCTGTCGAATCTTCCTGGGCGAAGAAGCGCTGGATCTAGCACATCACCTCTATTTGTCGCCGCCATCACTATTACCTTTTCATTGGGTTCAAATCCGTCCATCTCCACAAGTATCTGGTTCAAAGTCTGCTCACGTTCATCGTTGCCTCCTCCTACTCCTGTACCACGTACTCGCCCGACGGCATCTATTTCGTCAATAAAGACGATTGATGGTGCAGCCTTTTTGGCCATTTTGAATAAATCCCGGACGCGGGAAGCTCCCACCCCTACGAACATTTCTACAAATTCAGAACCTGAAAGATGGAAAAATGGTACTTCTGCTTCTCCTGCTACAGCTCTAGCTAGCAAGGTCTTGCCTGTACCTGGTTGCCCAGTTAGAAGTACACCCTTTGGAATTCTTGCTCCAATATCTAAAAACTTTTTAGGATTCTTTAGGAAGTCTACAATTTCTTTCAATTCTTCTTTGGCTTCTTTCGCTCCGGCGACATCTTTGAAGGTTACTTTGTTGTTCTTGTCATCTGGGTCTGTAATGCGAGCCTTGGATTGTCCGAAGGTGAAAGCTTGCATACCTTGACCTTTGGCCTGACGTGTAAGCATCCAGAATAAAAACATAATGAGGAATACTGGAAGTAAGAACGGTAGAATACTAAGTATCCAATACATGAAGCCAGACTCCGTCTTTATTTCAATCGGAGTAGAAGTAATCTGTGCCGGAGTCACTCCGTAATTGTACAAAGTCTCGGAGAGAGAACTCTCTAGCTCCTTTTTGGCTATACCTTTTGTCTTGTCCTTAAAGTCAATATTGATGTCGCCTCCTGAAACAGTAATTTTCTCAATAGTTCCATCTACAACACTTTTGGCAACGTCTGAAATAGCCATTTTCTTCACATCATCGCCCTTCTTTGTGAAAAAAGTATAAGCGACAGTAATCGCCATGAAAATAAAGATGGCAATTACTATTTGGTTCATTATATTGGGGATCTTTGGTTGGGTTGGTTTTTTGTTTGTTTTTGGGTTCATAATATATTGCATTATACACAAAATATGGCTAAATAAAAATGCTTACTGTTTAAAAAAACAATAAGCATTTTAATTAGACTTGAAAACAGTGAACTTCAGGCCAGGCTTTGGGAGTAGTTGAGTTCTTGCTCCCGTGCCTCATTGTGAAAAAACAATTGTAGTTAAAGTCATTAAATCAAATTTAAAATAAAGAGTCAATGCTCTGTTTTGATATTATTCATTATAACTGGTAACATAAGAGAATATGGCAACATATATAGACAATAGAAAAGCACACTTTAACTATAGTATAGAAGAAACATTCGAAGCTGGAATAGAGCTTTATGGTTTTGAAGTTAAAGCAATAAAAAATGGACAAGGAAGCATTACTTCGGCTTTTTGTATAATCCGTGGCGGTGAAGCTTATATTATGAATTTACACATTCCTCCATACCAACCCAACAACGTCGATCCTGCATATGATCCCGACAGAACACGAAAACTATTATTATCAAAAAAGGAGATTAAGAAACTCGCGGATAAGGATGATACGAAAGGATTGACTCTTATTCCCCTTTCATTGTATAGTAAAGGACGCTACATAAAGGTCTCTATAGCTGTCGCTCGTGGAAAGAAAGTTTTCGACAAAAGAGAAACTATCAAGAAACGGGAAACAGATAGAGAAATAAGTAGAGAGTTTAAAATAATTAAAAATTAGTAATTAATAATTAAAAATTGAAATCCAAAATTCTTAATTCATAATTATTAATTATTAATTGAAATTTTCTTTGAAAATTTCATAGGGGGATGATCGGTTTCGACAATAGGAATCATCTTATATATGCATGTAAAGTACTCAGGAATCTTTTAAAACTTCTTGGAAAAGACTAAGTGCAAACAAAGTCGCAAAAGTAAAGTCTCCATACTTCGGTATGAACAGCTTTGCTTTCGCTTTCGCCTAATTTAGGCCCGAGCGATGTCTGCCCTCTTTACATCCGATACAGAGGGTGGGCATAATTCATCGGATTACGAATTTACAACCGCTTGCTGTAAATTCCGACAATTTAAAGCTCGGTGTTTATTTTTCTTGTATGTTCTCTAGAATAAACATTTAAACCCAAGTTGAACACTCTAAACATGTAGACTTCTATAAGATTTCCCCTTGCACGCGGGTCCGATTCCCGCCATCTCCACAATATTGAAAAAACCCTTATTTTATAAGGGGTTTTTCAATATTGTGGAGATGAGCTTTGTCTCTGCAGACAAAGCGTGCGGGGAATCGGAGACCCTTTCCGTGTGAGAGTACTCACGAACGGAAAAGGTGTACTGACCCTGTAAGGGTCGATAAGTGTACTCACGGTCCCGCCTCGGGAATCGGAAGACGGAGCGCCGATTAGTAAATCGTGTCGTGAGACAAGGTACGAGTCGCACGTAAGTCATTTTACTAAATGAGGGTCGCGAGATTTTTCAACAGAAAAATACTTGTGACCGAAAGTGTATTCACGGTTCCCACCATCGCGTGTGGGAGGTGAAGACCCTGAGCTTGTGATTTTAAATTGAGATTTAAAATCACGCGAAGGATGTACAGAATCTGTAAGGTTCGATAAGTGTACTCACGGTCCCACCATCTTTTATTTTAATCGTCGACAAACTAAGTGGGCCCATTCTGCATTAATAAAAAACTGTTTTTATTATATAACAAATTACTATTTACAATTAAATTAAATAATTTATTATTAATACATATGACTAATCATGAAAAATATTACAACCTACTATTTTCTATATTAGAAAACGTAAGGCAATTAAATAATACTGCTTTAATTCTACTTAAAAATACGAAAATACCTACCGAACAAACACCAATTCCCAATCAATCAACAGCTACACATTCTCAACATTTTATTTATTTAGCACTGGAAGAACTAGGAAAATTCTTTTTAATTTTAGGAAAATATAACAATAATTTAGAAGAAATAAAATTAAAGGAAATAGGATTCTATGACCATGATGTAAAAATTAAATATTTGGGTGATTTTATTAAAAAAACACAATTACATCCAAATAGTGGACAAATATGGACTTCTGATATGCTTGCAAAAAAACTACGAATTTTAAAAGAAACTAATGTATATGTTGATTATAAAAATAACGAAATAATTAAACCTGTTCCAAAGAGAGGTGAAGGTTTTTTACAGATTTATGCAGACATTTTAAGTAATGGAATTATTCTAGCAGAATTAGCATTTCAAGAATTTAAAAATAAATAAAAACCAAAAATCCTTTAATTTCGGAATTTATTTTAAACTTTTAGATATAGCAAGGACAGTCCTTGCTATATCTCTATAATCATTTCAGATACATCCAATATCTAAAAATAGATAAGCTCCAACTTTCAACAATAAAAAACAACCCCGCATGTATAAATACACACAGGGTTGCAATTCCATTAATTTAAAAAAAATTATTCAACCGGTAATTTGGAGCCTTCTACTTCTTCTCTTACTTTTACAATTTCCTCGACGGTAATAAACTCTTTACCTTGAAGCTCATTAAGGTAATTCATGGCCTGTTTTTTTGAGTTAATCATCCCGGTGTAGCATTCTTTACAATAAATACGACCATGGTCACCACCACAGTCACACATTTTGAAGTATGCAGTTTCAACCGGTTCTTCGGGAGCATGAGCTAAATCAAGCAAAGATGAAAGAGTTTCAACCTCAGCCATTTTAGCAAGTAAACCACCCAATATACCAAAGTCACCAAGAATACCAACACTGATACTTACTTTCTTTTTCTCACTCCAAGGTAAATTATCAGCCTGAAATATCTGGTCACGAATTTCACCAAATTCACCGACTGTGATTTTTTTCTTGTTGGCAAGATCAGCTACTGCCTTAAATCCGGCTTCTTTTGATTGGAAATCAATACTTTCAGTACCATCCGCAAAAATAAACTTAAACTCGGTTCCATCTTCCGAAAATTTAATTGAATTTTTCTTTTTCATTGTGAAGAGCTTTAAAATTAGACAATTTTGTTATTTGAAAAAATTTCTTTTAGAATAGCATACTTTAAAAGAAATGTCAAACCCCCTCATTGACAACCTCTCCCAAAGTAGTAATCTACTAATAAACCCCTCTAAAGTCAAAGTCATGGAACAAGAAAAAATTGTCTCCTCTGAACAACTTTTAGAGGAAAAAAGAGATCAAAAGCACAGGGCAATGGTTAGTATTGTAACCAGAACCCTGCGACACCTCTCATTCATGGAGGAAATGAAAATATCTAATAAGACCCCAGAATTGTTTTTGGATAGTGTCTATCCAATAAAACAATTCTTCCTCATGCTGGAACCTCAATTGGTTGAATTGAGAGAAGATGATCTAGTATTGAAATATCAGCTAGATAAGTTCTTCTTTATGGTAACTAAAGATATTAATATCCCCAAGACCATGGAAGCATATAGCTTCCTTAAGTCTATAAATTACTGATTGTGTATAACACAATCAAAATCGCATTGTTATTCTACTAAGGATAACAATGCGATTTTTTATTACCCCCTTGACATATACCCCCTAGGGGTATATACTCCCAATATGAATAACAAACAAAAATTAATACGTCGTTTGAAAATTATTGAGGGGCAAGTTAGAGGTTTACAAGAAATGATTGAGAAAGATGTCTATTGTATAGACGTCATTACTCAGACATCTGCTGTGAAGCAAGGACTCTCGGGAGTAGAAGATGCTCTAATGGAAAGCCACTTAGGAACCTGCCTAGTCCACCAAATTCAAAAAGGTCAAACCAAGAAAGCTACAGAGGAGATATTGAAAGTTTACGGGCTTAAGAGAAAATAATTTATTAAATTTAAAATAAACAAAATATATGCAAAAAATTTCAACATATTTATCAGTTTCATTAATAGTTATAGCTTTTATCATCGGCATAGGAACAGGGTACTCATTTACTCCACAGTATTCCCTATCGATGTATGACAAGAGTGGTATGGACTTGGGTCGTGCAGATAAATGGATAGATCTAAGATATATCAATGCAATGATTGCTCACCACCGTGGAGCAATTCTTGTGGCTAAACAAGCAGAAATAAGTCAAAGACCAGAAATTCAAAATTTAGCAAAAGAAATACAAACAAATGAACCATTGCTAATAGAAGAATTATACCAACAGAAAAAAGACTGGTACGGGGACACAAAAAAAGTGGCAGACCCTGTAGTTCCTAATTTAGGTAACTATAATGATACTTTTGATTTAAGATTTTTGAATGCAGTTATAGCTCATCATGAAAATGGCATAGAAATGACAAAAGATATCCGAGTTAAATCAAGTCGAAATGAGGTATTAGACAATGCAAATGCTGTAGAAAAATTCTTAACGGATAGTGGCGCAATGTTAAAAGAATGGAGAAAAAATTGGTATAACAGTTAAAATATATGGAAAACAAAATCTATAAAGTAAAAGGAATGCATTGTGCAAGTTGCTCTGCAATCATAACTAAAAAAATATCCAAATTAGATGGAGTCAAAAATGTTGACGTTAATTATGCTACCGAAAAAGCAAATATTGATTTCGATGGAAGACTAATTAATTTAGATAAAATGAATGCTGAGATCGAAAAATTGGGATACACTATGTCTGATTCACATGAAAAACAAATGGACCACAGTGAACATCTTGGATTATCTATGTCTAAAAATGAAAAGGAGCAAGAATTAGCTACACAGAAAGCAAAAACACAATTTGTCTTACCTTTAGCATTATTTATATTTGTAATCATGATGTGGGATATAAGTTCTAAAACTTTCTCATTTGTACCAAATCTACCAATACAAATGGAATTATTTAATATAATATCTATGGTTCTTTCCACTGTTGTCATATTTTGGATAGGTAAGCCTTTTGTTTCTGGAGTAGCACGATTCATCAAATACAGAGTTGCAAATATGGATACGCTTATAGGGATCGGAACTCTGACTGCCTATATTTACAGCACACTGATTACCCTATTCCCCCAGATTAGAATCCTGATGAGATTACCAGAGTACACATACTTTGACGTTGTAATTGTGGTTATAGGTTTCATTACTTTAGGTAAATATTTAGAAGCTCGTTCAAAACAAAAAACTGGTGAAGCTATAGAAAAGTTACTTGAGCTTCAAGCAAAGACCGCTCTTGTAATTAGAGATGGATTGGAAGTTGAAATCCCAATTAGTGAAGTATTGATTGGAGAAATTATAATTGTAAAACCAGGAGCTAAAATTCCTGTTGATGGAAAAATAATTGAAGGCAATACTTCTATTGATGAGAGTATGATTACTGGCGAGTCTATCCCAGTAGATAAAAAAATGGGTGACATCGTCATAGGTGCCACAATTAATAAACAAGGAAATATCCAAATAGAAGCAACTAAGGTTGGCGGGGAAACAATGCTAGCTCAAATAATAAAAATGGTGGAAGAGGCACAGGGATCAAAAGCTCCTATTCAAGCTATGGCAGATAAAATATCAAGTATTTTTGTCCCTGTCGTATTAGGAATTGCATTTGTGACATTAATTATATGGCTGGTTGTCGGAATGCCAATACTAGGTCAATCTCTTGCCATATCATACGGGATACTTTCTTTCGTTGGAATACTAATCATTGCTTGTCCTTGTGCTCTCGGTCTTGCTACACCTACTGCGATTATTGTCGGTGTTGGTAAAGGTGCCCTCAATGGAATTTTAATTAAAAATGCAGAAAGTTTAGAATTATTAAGTAAAGTGGACACAGTCGTCCTAGATAAAACTGGAACAATCACAAAAGGTAAACCAGAAGTTACAGATATTATAATCCTTGATAAGATCTATTCTGAAAATGATATTTTAAAATTAGCAGGAAGCATAGAAAAGCTATCTGAACATCCTTTAGCACAAGCTATCAGTGATAGTGCTATAACTAAAAATATAACACTCATGAAAGCAAGTGATTTTATTTCTCTGGAAGGAGTAGGGGTGAAAGGAAAAATAGATGATAAGAATATTTACATTCATAGACCAGCTGTTGATGATAATAGTGAAAAATTAAAAGAACTTCAAGAACAAGGCAAAACAGTTGTAATAGTAGAAGTAGATAATAATAAAATAGGATTAATAGCATTGAGTGATACTATAAAAGATGAGGCGGTAGAAGCAATAGCAAAACTCCACAAAAGAGGGATTAAAGTTATAATGCTTACTGGGGACAACCACTCGGCTGCAGAATACATAGCAAAACAAGTTAATATTGATAGTGTATTTTCAGAAGTATTACCCAATGAAAAGAGTGGTAAAATTAAATCTCTACAGAGCGATGGTAAAATCGTGGCAATGGCTGGAGATGGTATAAACGATGCCCCAGCGCTTGTACAAGCCAATGTAGGAATAGCTATGGCCACAGGATCAGATATTGCAATAGAATCAGCAGGAATAGCATTATTAGGAGGAGATATACATAAAATTTCTCAAGCAATAGATTTATCAAAATCTACAATGAGAACTATTAGGCAAAATCTTTTCTGGGCTTTCATTTACAACATTGTTGGTATTCCTATTGCGGCAGGACTTCTCTACCCTATTTGGGGAATAATACTTAACCCAATATTTGCAGGACTTGCTATGGCATTTTCAAGTGTTTCTGTCGTTGGAAACTCGCTAAGATTAAAAACTAAGAAAATATAAATATTTATGTTAGTATAATATTATACAGATGGATTTAATATCAAATAATAAAAAATTTAGGGGGGTAATGCTTGTAATAAGTATGGTCATTTTCTTGTGGATTAGTACTTTTGGGCTACTTTACCATATGAACGCAATGAGATTTGAAGCAACAAAAAACAGTTGCTTATTCAGTAGTTCAAATGAATGTGGCATGACCTTTACTGAACATATTACTCTTTGGCAAGGAATTACAATGAGTCTACCCCAAGATATTTTTGGAATAGTAAATACCATACTTTTATTAATTACCCTAGCTCTAACATTTACTTTTTACAGAAATTCTATTCTTGAATTTTCTCGGCGTGTTTCCTCTCGATTCAGACTTTATATAAAACAACATCCTCAAATAAATCTTTTTAATTATTTGAAAGAGGTTTTTTCTAGTGGTATTCTTAATACAAAAATATACAAAGTAGCAACAATATAGTTTTGCGGATTTATCAATTTCTTTTGATTGCTTTTGATAAATGTTAACCGCAAGGCTTTTTTCTTGTTCTCTTATTAAATTAATTTCTATTAAATAAAATGAAAAAAACTATTATTGTAACTTTGGTTATTGTGCTTGGCTTGATTGGCCTTATCTGGTTTGGTAGTAAGTCGCAAACTTCTACTTCTCCTACCGTGCCTCAGACTGGAGCAAAAACTGCTTTATTTGCAGATGAAACTATGTATGATTTCGGTACTATTTCTATGAAAAAAGGAGATGCTACTAAAGATTTTATTATCACTAACCCGACAAATAATGATATGGAAATTTCCTCCATAAGTACTTCTTGTATGTGTACCAATGCATTGATTGTTCGAGCAGATGGTACTACAAAAGGTCCTTTTGGAATGGCAGGTCATGGATACCTTCCGCCTGCAAATGAAATAATTAAAGCCGGAGAAAATATTATTATTAGAGCTATTTATAATCCAAATGCTCATGGTCCTGCTGGAGTAGGATTCATTGATAGATTCATTACTCTTGTTGATAAAACAGGAAATAGTTTGTCTTTGGAAGTAAAAGCAACAGTAACACCTTAAATCTATGAAAAAAACAATAACAATTCTAATTGTCATCATTGTTGCCATATTGGGAATAATTTTCTTGAAGAATAGCCCCGAAACATCTTCATTTATTTGGAGTTTGAGCAATAGTGGCGCTTGGCTTCTGCCTCTTGTCCTTATCTCTGCCCTTCTTGACAGTGTCCACCCTTGCTCATTCTCAATTCTACTTATCACAATTGCTTTCCTATTTGGGATGCAATTAACAAGAAAGAAAATTCTTCAAGTTGGTGGTACATACATAGCAGGAATATTCATCGCTTACTTTTTGATAGGTCTCGGTATACTGAAAGTTTTACACTTATTTAACACCCCTCATTTTATGGGTAAACTTGGGGCAAGCTTACTTATAATCTTCGGTGTAATAAATATTATAAATGAGTTATTTCCTAAGTTTCCTCTTAAATTGAAAATCCCCTCTTTCTCTCACACAACGATGGGGAGATTAATGGAGAAGGCATCTTTCCCTGCAGCTTTCGGACTCGGACTCCTCGTCGGTATATGCCAATTCCCTTGTATGGGTGGACCATACCTGATGGTCATAGGTCTCTTGAAAGATCAGGTTACATATCTGACAGGTTCTGGTTATCTCATGCTTTATAATTTCATCCTTATCATTCCTCTTGTCGCTGTTCTATGGATAACCGCAAATAAAAATATTGTGGATAAAGTGCAGGAATGGAAAAAGACAAATATGAAAGGTGTAAAATTCTGGGCTGGTCTTGCAATGATTATTATTGGTATCTTAATTTTCTTTATTTAAATTTATGAAAACAACAAAACCAACAATAGATGAATTTCTAGTAAAAATAGAATCCCTTAAAGAAAAAGCAGGTGTTGATCTTTCTACAGCAGAGGATCTGAGCTTAGCTGTAATGAACCTAATCAGCTTAGAAGAACATTTCTTCTTTACAGGAGTAAAAATTAAAAAAGACGAATATTTTGATACAGCAGAAGAAATCAGAGAGCTCAGAAAAGAATTATTAAAAGAATTAATGCCAAATCACGAAGGAGAAACATGGTGTATATCAAAACACCTACTCTCTTCTACAATGAGGCTAATAGAAGTCGGCAATAAGCTTTCATCTGATGATAAGAAAGATGAAGCAAAGAAAATGTTTGAAAGAGCTTATAAGGTATATTCAATCTTTTGGGCTCTTAAATTAAAATTAATAGATGGTCAATTAATAAAAGATACAGTAAAAACAAGTTCCAACCTTGAGGACTTGGTAGGCAAACTAGCCGATTGCTGTAATGAATAAATATGGAAAACAAAATTAATAAATATCAAGTTATCCAATCAAGTATCCTAATAGTTGCCATTATTGTTTCCAGTTTTCTAGGATATGTAGTTGGAGTAAAACAAGGTACACAACAATTGGTAAAAGGGGTAAATCAAAAAAATTCTCTAGTGTCAAAATTAGAAGAGAAAGTTCTACCTTCTAAAGGGGTAGTGTTACCTATAGTATGGGGAGATCTTGGAGTAAAATTAGTAGAGGGAGGAGTTATAGATGCTGATAAATTTAAAGCTATTTATATAAATAGAGGTCAATATACAGAAGAGAATAAAAAATTACTTGAAGAAATAAATAATGGCAGAATAAAGATAACGGCTGAAAATTCAGGATATTTACTCAATCTATTCTGGGCACTAGGTCTAGCTAATAAGAATGAAATATTAGAAAAAGGTGAAATGGTTGATCCAAAATACGGTGGAGCTGGAAACTTCGCCTCTACTGGTGGTTGGACTTTAGCAAAGGGTGAGGCAATGGATCATTATAGTAAACATGCTTTCTTTACTCTTACACTAGAACAGCAAGTTCTAGTGGATAAAGTGTCTCGTGGTATTTACCGACCATGTTGTGGTAACTCAGTGAACTTTCCTGACTGCAATCACGGAATGGCAATGCTTGGACTTCTAGAATTGATGGTTTCACAAGGTGTAAGTGAACAAGAAATGTGGGAGACTGCTTTGACTGTAAATTCATATTGGTTCCCTGATACTTATCTTACAATCGCAACTTATATGAAAGATAAAGGTATAGATTGGAAAGATATCAATACAGAAGAAATACTTGGAAAAGATTTTTCAAGTTCACAAGGATTTGCAAATATTTCTGCACAAGTTATACAGCCTGAGAGTTCACAGCAACAAAAGGGAGGTGGTGGGTGTAGTGTAGGAGGTGGAGCCCCAGTACCACAGCAACAAAAACAAGTAGGATGTGGAGTATAATTATATTAGGTCGAATTATTAACAATATTATTAATTTAACATACAAAAATTTATGAAATTTGATTATACAGTAATTACAACTAAAACTTTTGATGAAGCAGTCAAAAGTGTAGAAGATGAAATCGCTAAAGCCAGTATGCGTGTCTTGTATATTCATAACGTACAAGAAACTTTAGGTGAAAAAGGTTTTCAAAGAGAATCGTTTAAGATTGTAGAATTTTGTAATGCAAAATTTGCTAATGAATTTTTAAACAAAGATATTAAAATTGGACTTTGTTTACCATGCAAAATAAATATTTACACCAAAGACGAACAAGTTTTTATTTCTGGAATGCGTCCGATTGTTTTGTCGCAATTCTTCCCACAAGCAGATTTAGGCGAGAGACCAAAAGAAATTGACCAAATTATTCAAAACATTATTAATAACGCAAAATAATTATTTCAATCTATTTAAAAAACATAAAAAATTGACTTATACCCCATAGGGGTATATAATATTTAAATACAAAAAGTAATTGTAAGGGGTTATTTTTTGTACTAAATTATATATCTAAATAGATTATTATGACTACACAAAATAAAAAATACAAATTTCATGTTCACGGTATGCACTGTAACTCATGTGTATTATTAACAGAAAGTGAAATAAATGATTTAGAAAATGTAACACATGCCAAATCAAGTCTTAAAAATAATTCTATTGAAATAGAGGGTAGCTTTGGAGATAAAACAGTAGAAGAAATTGCAAATGAATTAACTCTAATATTAAAACCTCACGGATACACTTTATCTTTAGAAAAAGAAACAAAAGACAAGAAGTGGAGTGACTTTAAAATTGCAATACCGATAGCCTTTTTATTTTTAGCGGTATTTATAATCTTGCAAAAAATAGGAATCGTCAATCTTGTAAACGTATCTAAAGTGTCATATGGTACTTCTTTCGTCATAGGAATCATTGCTTCCCTTTCGACTTGTATGGCAGTAGTTGGAGGACTTGTCCTCTCCATGTCAGCAACTTTTGCCAAAGAGGGAGACAAGATTAAACCTCAGATATTATTCCACGGAGGAAGACTCGTCTCTTTCTTTATCCTCGGTGGTGTCATAGGTGCCCTAGGTAGTGTTTTCACTTTAAATACTTCTGCTACATTTATCTTAGGAATAATAATCGGGTTAGTCATGCTTATTATGGGAATAAACCTTCTTGATATTTTCCATGGAGCCAAGAAGGCTCAAATCAGTATGCCGAAATTCATTTCCAAGAGAGCTTTCGGCATTTCAAAGATAAACCATACTCTGACTCCACTTCTAGTCGGTATTGCTACATTTTTCCTTCCTTGTGGATTTACTCAATCAATGCAAGTGTACACTCTCTCGACTGGAAGCTTTATGAATGGAGCTCTTACAATGCTTGCTTTTGCCCTTGGGACACTACCTGTGCTTGCACTTGTAAGCTTTAGCTCATTTAGTATTAAGAATAATAAGAACTCTGGTATCTTTTTCAAGTCAGCTGGACTTATCGTCGTATTGTTCGCTATAATGAATATCCTAAACAGCTTGGTCATTATAGGATTAATCAAACCAATATTTAATTTTTAAATATGAAAAATACAATCATATCAATAATAATAGCTTCCACTCTTATAATTCTCGCAATTGTTTTTACGAGTGGGAAAAAGAGTACCCCAGAACAAAACATTCAAAATGAAACTATTGTAAACAATGTCTCTATTGTGGATGGAAAACAAATAATAGAAATAAAAGCAAAAGGTGGATATACTCCAAGAGTAAGTATTGCTAAAGCTGACACCCCTACCATACTACGATTCAATACAAATGGAACTTTCGATTGCTCTTCTTCGGTCAGAATTCCGAGTATGAACATTTCAAAATTTCTTCCACAATCAGGTATCACAGATATCGACCTAGGTATACAAAAAACAGGCACCCTACAAGGCACCTGTGGTATGGGCATGTACCCATTTGAAATCGAATTTCAATAAATAATTTATATAGTTATAAATAGTCTAGCAGTCTATCACTACTTGCTCGCCGGCTATTGGTGTATAAGCATTGACGCCAAGATTGTCTTTAAGTTTTTGAGCTAGAAACATTGCAGATTTCGGCTCTCCCATAAGTAAGAATATTTTCTTCACTGTATTTGCTGTGTCTGCTACGAACTCCACAAGATGGTCTGAGTCCTTGTGTCCAGAATAGCCACTGATCATTTCGACATGAGCTTTGACATGAATATCTTCGCCCATTATGTGTAGCTTCTTTGTACCATTTTGAATAGATCGTCCGAGAGTACCTACAGACTGGTAGCCAATAAGCAGTATGGTGTTGCTGGCATAAGGCAGATAATTCTTCTCATGATGTAGTATCCTTCCGCCATTACTCATACCGCTACCAGCCATGATAATCTTGGGGTCAGGAGCATGTAAGATGGCTTTCGATTCATCGGTTGTATCAGTCATTTTTAATCCAATGAAATTAAATATCTCATCGCCTCCTCTTATTATCTTTAAGGCTGTAGGATTAAAATACTTCTCGTACTTAGTATAAATAGCGGTAAGCTTTATAGCCAAAGGAGAGTCTAAGAATATAGACATCTTGGGAATAAGATTCCACTCTACTAAAGTATTTATTTCATATAGTAATTCTTGTGTTCTCTCTAAAGAAAAAGTTGGTATTATAAGAGTGCCTTTCCTGTCATAGTTTTGCTTAATGATTTCCATTAATTTATTCTTCCTCTCATCACGGTCTTCATGATTCCTATCTCCGTAACAAGACTCCATAAACAAATAATCCACATCTTTTATCTTCTCTGTATCGCGGAGTAAAGGTGATGGCGAATTCCCTAGGTCGCCAGTGAAGACAATCTTCCTATAATTATATATTATCTCAAGCATTCCAGACCCAAGTATGTGTCCAGAATCTTTATAAGAAAATTGAAAGCCGTGATCCACGTTGAGCTTCTGTCCGTACTCTATAGTCTCCCATAGACTTAGAGCCTTCTTGATATTCTCTGGGCTATATATCTCTGCCAAGTTATGATCCTCATCACGCGAAAGTAAGTGAGCTGTATCGGCTAGCATGACTTCTGTAATCTCTTTCGTGGGAATAGTAGAGATTATCCTACCGTTGAATCCTTCAGCTATAAGCTTGGGAATACGCCCTATATGATCGATATGTCCATGAGTGATGAAGAGGATATCTATAGTGGAAGCCTCATAAGGGAATTTGTCCCAGTTTAGATCCTCGGCAACCTTTTCGCCTTGGATAAGCCCACAGTCTACCAAGAACTTCTTGCCATTCCCCTCTATCAAAAAGTTGGCACCTGTGACAGTACCAGCACCAGAACAAAATGTAACTTTCAGTTTTGTATCATTATCCATCTTTTTATTATACACGAAGTATATAAAAAGTGGAATTCAAATAGCTCTTCTCAGTCTTTGTGAAGCAGGATTGTTAAAATTATTTATCTCGTAGGGCCCCTTTGGGGTAAAGAGGAAATAATTTTAATAATCCTGCGAAACATATTACTTATAAATAAAAAATCCTTTCAAGTAAATGAAAGAATCTCTTATTAGGACTATCCGAAAGATATTACCATAGCATAACGCTAAGTGGGATTTGAGGATGAAGCAGATTTGTGAACATAATATTGTATACAGCACTGTCTCAAAACTCTATATCCCCTAAAAAATTGTTCTAGGTAATACAATTCAAATAACCCTACTTAAACTATACTCGCGAGAGTAAAGAAGCGCAAGCCCCTACTCTAAATAAAGCACACCTTTGACAGTATTTCAATAAATATACTTAATTCATATTGAAAAATCTTGTAATTTTTCCAAGTAAGGAACAATAGATTCATCATTTATATCTTCTGGTTTGATTTTAGTGTGAGAAAAAATCTGTTTTTCTATTTCAAATAAATTTTTGTTAAAGAAAATTCTTTTTTCTTCATCAAACGCATGAGGATGATCTTCATACCTTTTTTTAGCATCTAAACTATGTTCTTCTACAGACACAACACCATGAGGTGACACCCGATTGTCCACATATGCACATATTTTTTTATTGAAATCATCTTCTATTACTATTTTTTCTGCGACTGAAGCATCAATGCAATTTATAAGATCATAAATAGATGTAGATAATCCTAACTCTTTAGCAATTTCCAAACTTGCATGATGTTCATCGTTACCGTATTTAAGAATAAAATCATCTTTAACTCCTTGCCAGTATGCTGTACCTAGTGGTTCATTCCATTCTGGTCTCTGCTCAAGCTTGAACTTAATAATATTGCCCATATCATGAAGAAGACAAGCTTTGATAACACTTTCCTTATCTACTTCTACATCTAAAGCTTCACAAATCTGCATTGCCACTCCTGCCACTCGCATTTGATGCATAGCAAGCATAGGCATAATATTGTATTCTTTATATATCTCTGTAATTTTTTTCATCTCTTAGTTTTAGCATAAAACCACCCTAAGGTGGTTTTATGCTTCAGAACAAAATCTATTAAAGTCCTAAAGCTTTTACTAACTGCTTTATCAAGCCTACTACAACTGGAGGAGGAAGGAAACTATAAGAATCTACTCCTTCGTCATCTTTAACAACCCATGATTCTTCAGTTACATCTACTTTTCCTGTCTGTTCGTTATATTTATATATATAACCTGGAGTAATTTCATAATCATCTACATCATTTATGCTACTAACAGGAATAGAATTTCGAAGAAGTATTTTAGGAACTCCATGCAAAGACATTACTTGCTTAATCAATTTATCATCCAAGGTTAAACGGTCGCGAATACTTTCAATACCAGCATCGTCACCCTCCTTGCCTACCATTCTCTCTCCGTTACATTCTGGATTGTCACACTTTAGGAAATATTTACCAGTCTCTTTATCATAACCAACTTCTTTAGTTGGGAAAACTGTCAAATTTCTTGGAGCCTGACATTTAGGGCAAATGACACGATTACGCATACGTTCATCAAGAACTGATTCTGGAATATTGATAGCAATAAACAAGTCAGGGTCAAGACGATAATCTGCTAAATCTCTAAAATAAAGTGAGTATTGAACTTGATCTAGATCACGAGGGAAACCATCTATAAAGATAACTTTCCTATCAAACTTATTAATTTCTCTTTTCAATAAGGCGAGAATGAATTCGGTTGGGAGTAATACCTTTTGGTTTTTACCAACTAGGGCATCAATGGCCTCTTCTACAGAGATATATCCACGATAATGTTCCTCTAAATATTCAACGATATCTGCCTTTTTTTCAGGGTCAGCAATATCTTTATATATTTGGCGAACCAAGTCACCTACAGAAATATGTCCAATCTTGTCTGCGCCGAAAATTTCAGCCATTAATTTAGTATAAGTTCCCTTTCCTGAGTTCTTCTTACCAAGAAGATAGGCAATAAAGGTATTATCCTCTAAATACTTTTTAATTTTAGCAATTTCTGGACCTGCTTTTGCTTCAAAATAATCTTTCCTTTCCTCTGGATTTGTAAGATTAAATTTCTTAGTAACATTAGGCACTTTTGTTTTAATAATAGGGAAATCTGTTAACGGTCCTTTCATAATAATATATATAAATAATCTAATAAAGTACTGGCATTATATACTAAAAACCCATATAACACAAAATACATAGGACGGTCCTATGTATTTTGTGTATTTTTTGTTTGTTCTTCAAAGGTTAGAACTGAATATTCTTTTTCATTAATCCCATAATGTTTATAAATTTGCATAGTTGAACAACGAATATGTTCTCTCCAATTCAAATCGAGTTTAATTGCCATATTCTCAACTTCAGCCCAATTTCTTCCTTCTATTTCAAGATACGGTGGAATAAGGGGCCATTCATCAATACAAAACTCGACTTCATCTAAAGTATATTTTAATCTTTTATTTTCTTCATAAAACTTTTCGATCATTCCTATGGAAAGTAAAATGTCGGCTGTTTTATTAAAATCACTAACTATGATTTCTGTTTCATTCATTCCTAAATCGTTTAAATTTTCTCCAACTCCAAATCTTTTTTTATAAGATAAAGTAATCTGATCTCCTTCATCTCTTAATCGAAGCCATGAATGATTAGACTCTAAGCTATCGTTTGGAAAATCAAAAACTCGACGACGATAAATAATATCAAAATTTTTCTTTGCTCCCAAAGATTCTAGTTTTTCAATAATTTTTTTAATATCAATTTCTAAAAATTTTGCCTCAATTTCTTCCATAAAAAGATTATACTATACTCTGCCTTAAAAAACATATACATAGGACGGTCCTATGTGATATAATGTTTATATGGGATTAAGAAGAACTCCCCTTGTTAGAGGAGAATATTATCATATTTATAATAGAGGAGTTGAAAAAAGAGAAATCTTTTTAGATAAAGAAGATTATTTTCATTTTTTAAAACTCTTATATATTTGTAATTCAAACAAAAGTATCACCCTTCGAAATATCAGCGATAATTTTGATCGTGGAGAAACTATAGTTGATATAGGCGCTTATTGTATAATGCCTAATCATTTTCATGTACTTTGTTATGAAAAAATAGAAAATGGCATTTCTACTTTTATGAAAAAATTATCAACTGCATATGCTATGTATTTTAATAAAAAATATATAAGAACAGGAATTCTTTTCCAGGGACGATTTAAATCTGAACATGCAAATACTGATGGATATTTAAAATATTTATATGCTTATATCCATCTTAATCCTGCAAAACTAAAAAATCCAAAATGGAAAGAAGACAAAACACACAAATCAAAAGAATTACTAATCTTTGTAAAAAAATATCCATATTCTAGTTTATATGAATATCTAAATAATAAAATTAAAATTACAAACCCAGCATCATTCCCTTCTTATTTCCCAAATATTAAATCTCATATTGATGATCTCTTTCAATGGTTATCAACACAAAATACATAGGACCGTCCTATGTATTAAAGTTTTTAGTCGATATTCTCTACAATACTCGTCTTGTCGTGCCCTAATTCTTTAGCTCTTTTTACAGCTTTATTCATTAGGTAAACCCAATGATCATAATCCTTATTGTGATTTCTAGACATCCAACTGGTTAAAATTTCTTCATTTGTGTGCCATTCTAATTCAAAGTTTTCATGTTCTTCCAACTTAGTTTGCTGAGTTTTTTGACTATTTAATATAACCAACAAGCAGGTTGCGTATGCTACACGAGGAACTTGCTTGTTGCTATTGAAGTAATGCGTCAAAACCTTATCAACCTTTTCAATATGTAAATAGTCCACTAGGCCACTCTCTTCGACAAGTTCTCTCAAGACTCCCGTCTCTTCATCTTCACCTTCATCGAATCCTCCTCCAAAGAGTCCTAATACTCCATTTTTCAAATTTCTATATACAGCGTACTTTTGTGTTTGTGGATCAAAAACAACAGAGCATCCACCATCGCGACGCTCTTCCCCTTCTCTCTTTATTCCAAACTCCAAAATTTCTTCCATAATTTCTTACAAATTCCTATACTTCTCCATTATCTCTTCTTCTACTTCTTCACGAAGGCGACCGTACTTGAGGTACGATAACTCCTTGATCTTATCAACTATTTCTGTATTACCCTTTGGAGTTAGGCTCCAGTGGGAAGTCATAGAAAATGGCTTCGTCGGTGTACCATTTACCAGCATTGAGACATATGAATTGAAATTATCCAACTTCATAATATCTGTTGCTGTGAAAGTTGGCTTGAATCTTGGCTCTATGAAGCTCGCATCCTCGGTACTGATTCGATAGATAGCCATCGAACCCACGTTTCCGAAGACAGCATTCTTAATACCCTCTTCAAGTTGAGAAATATACTGGTGAGCCACAGTCAAAGACAAGCGGTACTTACGAGCTTCAGAAAGTATTGAGGCTATTGAGTCCGTCGTGACATTTTGGAATTCATCGATATATAGATAGAAGTCATTCATTTTCTGCCCATACATATCTACACGAGAAAGCGCCGCCATCTGAATCTTGCCGACAAGCAGAAGTCCTATTAGATTGGCATTTACTTCTCCAAGTCTACCTTTAGAAAGATTGATCAAAAGTATCTTTTTATTGTCCATGATCTCACGGAAGTTAAAGGCTGACTTCTCCTGAAGCACCACTGGACGCATGATGTCGTTCGATATAAAGTTGTCGAACTTGGAAGTAATGTATGGCACGAAGTTGGCAATGGACTGGTCCCCTGTTGTCTTCTCGGCATTGGCCCAGAATTCTTTGACGATTGGGTTCTTGCATTTAGCACAAAGTGCATCTCGGTATTCCTTGTTGCCAAGTATGCGCGTGATATCAAGTAAGGTTGCATGAGCTTCTGGATCATCCATGGCTAGGAAGGCACTGTTCTTGAAATATTGTTCGAACATCGGACCGCCTGAAGTCTTCATATCAAAAAGTTTATTGAAGATACTCATAAGCTCGTTGACCACGAAAGTCTTCTGTTCAGGATACTTGGGATCATACTCAAGCATGTTGAGCCCCATAGGACGAGCTGTATAAGCAGGGTCAAAGTATATGACGTCATCAATACGCTCCTTGGGTACATAACTCAAGATGTCTTGGATATCACTACCATGCGGATCAATAAAGCAACATCCCTCCCCGTTCTTAATATCCTGCGCAATCATATTCTTCAATATTGTAGTCTTACCTGTACCAGTCTGTCCTATGACGTACATATGACGCATACGATCTTCGCGACTCATACGTATCTCTGTATCCTTACCTCGGTAGCTATTGATACCCAAGAGTATCCCCTCACTGCCCATCTCAAGAGGAGCTGGGGCAAAGCCGGCCTTAGCCTGCTTGAGCTGTGAAGATACCACTCCATTGGGAAAGTGAAAGACCGTTGCAAGCTCTTTCAGATTGAGTGGCATCGAGTAATTATCAGAGAAGGTTCGATAAGAGAAATCATGAATGAGATTCATTAGAGACGAACCCGTAGGATGATTAAAATTGAAACCATTCCTGTCTGACTCGGTGAATTGATTGAAGGAGGACTCTATTTCAGAGAGTATTTGTTTGGATCTACTTTCGTCTTCTGCTGAAGCCATGATACGGATGTTGGTAGCCATGATAGTACTCTTGAGCTTCTCGCCGATGTACTCAACAGCCTTATCATTTACCTTTTTCTCTTCTTTCTTTTTAGAAGCTCCAAAAAGTAATTCGGACGCCAAATTCTTAAATTCTTTCGTGACTTGGCGAGTCATACTAGAGGCTGTACGAACCGACATCCCATTCTTCACATCAGAGTGAATGATGTGAAACTTTCTGATAATGTCTTCGTCTTCAGGACAAATAGAGAATTGAATTGCCGCTCCTTCGCCTTCCTTCTTTAACTTCGTAAAGACATTGAGAATGATATTTAAAGGATCGTGGTCGATAGCATCATAAAGCTTGATAGGATAGACTTCATGATGAGCGAGAGTAGCATAAGAGGCACTGATAGATGCATGCTCAGAGAAAATATTGTAATCATCTGGCACTTCTGTAACTTTTGCATCCAAGTTCACTCCGAGAAGTTGCTTCTCGAAAAGTTCTGCCTTATTCGTAGGTACCGCAACGTAGAATACAAAGCTATCAGATCCTTCAGAAAGAGCAATCTCTAGGGTAAAGTGATTCCTATTATAATTCTCTCTACCTTCCCCCACTGAGTGCATACCTGCATAGAATTGCTCCATGGCAGAAAGTAATTCTTTCAAACCCTTCTTTTCTTTATCGTTATCAGCTGCATCTGGAAGAGTAATTTCGAAAAGTTTCATATCTAGAGATTTGAAGAGGGGTGTACCTTCTTTAAGTCCAGGAACTTTGTGAGTTGTATACAAGTATTGAACAAGGAAACGATGGAAGTCGTCATCTAGGTGAGGATTGTTCATTTTGGCAATAACAGAAAGAACGTTGGAAATACCTTTGTCTAGTAGTATTGCAAGCATTTCTTCCATTTTGGCATCATGACCTTCTGGATGTAACCTCAAAACCAAACTTTCAACTTCTTTTTTACCCATGACTGCACTTTTATGCATTACATCTTCTGGCTCATACTTTCTGTATTCATGGATTACATCATGAGCAAGCATTTCCTTATTGGCCTCCTTGCCTTGTTCTACCAAGGCCTTCTCTTTCTCTGCGATATGCGCACGCAAAAATTCTAACTCCTCTTGTGGAGTCTTAAATTTAGGAGCATTGTTCAAATTAAATCCTTCCATATAGAAACATTATAACAACAAACGAGGAGCATAAGCAAATAAAGTAATCTTTAATTTGCTTAATGTCCGAGAGCTGTTTTTATATCGTAATCGATATATCATAAGAAACAAAAAGTGAAGTAGGATTGTTAAAATTATTTATCTCGTAGGGCTCGCCTCTCTGGGTAAAGAGGAAATAATTTTAATAATCCTACGAAACGGAGATTTTATATTTTCGTCAATATTTCTGCCTCTCCTTCAGTAATTAGAATAGTATGTTCAAAGTGAGCTGAGCGTGAACCGTCTGCTGTTTTGATAGTCCAGTCATCCGACGCACTGACAATCGAAGCCTTGCCAATATTTAGCATTGGTTCTATGGCGATAATCATTCCCGGTATAAGCTTGACCCCTTTACCCTTTTTGCCATAGTTCGGTATATATGGATCTTCGTGTATCTTCACTCCGACTCCATGTCCCGAAAGCTCTCTGACTATACCGTACTTTCTGTTTACAAAGGATTCTATGGCGTGCCCAATATCCCCGACAGTAGCACCTCCCTGCGCTGCCCAAATGCCCACCTCAAGAGCTTTCTTCGTATAATCGAGAAGTTGCTGATCCTTCTTCGAAATCTTCCCTACAGCGACAGTGACAGCATGGTCAGTAAATAGTCCCTTGTATTCAAGCCCCAAGTCTAGAGAAACAATATCGCCTTCTTTTAATATTTTCGTTTTAGTAGGAATACCGTGAACTATCTCATTATTCACTGATATGCAGATAGTAGCAGGGAAAGCCTTCGGAGCCCCTTCAGGCCTATAATTCAAAAAAGCAGGAATCCCTCCCTCTTTTATTATTAAATCATGTGCATATTTATCAAGTTCGAAAGTCGAAATACCAGGCTTTGCCTTCTTGGCAACCTTATCCAATACCCTCGCCAGTATCTTCCCCCCTTCTCTTATAATCTTTATTTGTTCTTTATTTTTTACAATAACCGTCATATATCATCATACTATCCCAAAACCTCAATATAATCAAACCAATTCTCCCAGATAGAGCTCCGGGCCCTATCTGGGAGAGTGAATTCATTTACCAATCTAAACCTATGGGTTTGAGTTGGTAAAGATTATAAAGAGATAATTCCGTTATATTTAGAACTGATTATCAAACCTTTGTACTTAGGTAAATCTACCTTATTGGCTACTTCGGTTTTTTCTGGATATGAGAAAAATATTTTTGTTTTAAAATTAATTCCCAAGAGTTCATTTCTAAATGCACATTTATCTATATCCCCAGAGAAAATTACATACTTATGGTCTTTTAGTTTATTAAAAAGTTTTATACTATATTCTTCTATGTTCTTAAATAAAATAATTCTTTCATCTAAATCTTTTATTTTATCTAGCTCTTTTATGAAGTCATCTTCGTCTCCAGTTGGAATTATTATAATATTTTCATTCATTCTGCCATTAAGCTGGTCTCTAAATAATTCTTTCGCAGGATCAAAGCCTGTAAAGAATACAATCTTTTCTCCTTGTTCAAACAACTTGGTCATAAGTGATACACTGAAAAATGAAGCTCCACTTTGCACAAAAGCCTTACCGTTTATAAACATTGGAAAATCTTCTTTATTAAAAACCACTTCCTGCTCATTTATTGATATTTTCATAAATTATTCTTCCAGATAGGGGTTGAACCCCTATCTGGGGTTATTAATACACTTCCTGTTGATAGCACTTCTCACAGTATACTATTTCTGGTCGGTCGGGAGAATATGAGGTTTCGAATTCATTAGTACAACCCTCTTTCATACAAGAGCGATGGTAAAAATGAGGTGAATTACGTAATTGCAATCTTTCATAGTGACGACAATTAGGACATAACCTAGGTAATGGAATATTCATTCTTTTACAAAAATCAACTTCTTTTTCAATAACCCTAAAAGCCCCAACACATTCATGATGACAATTTCCTTGATGAGCACATTCAATAATTTCATTTAAAATATTTTTATCTACATCTTGAATATCATCAGGAATTTCTGCATTTTTTAATGTTATTTTATAATCTTGACCTAAAGTTGAATACCATGTAAATCCTTGCTCTTTAGCAACTTGTTCTTCTAATGGAAAAAATTCATATGCTTCTGTTGCCTGATATGGCCAAGGAGATAACGATGATGGGAAAAATTCACCATACTCACCAGTTGTTTTCATATGTTCAATTATTTTTGGAATCAATTCTTCATATTTTTCTTTTGTATACTGTTTATTTAAAATACAATATTCTTTTTTACGAAGTGAAATACATCCAAACAAATTTGAACACGAGGGAAAACAAAAGAAACAATAAGTAAGATTTTTACCATTTTGAACAACTTGAGAAGAAAATTTAACATTAGATATCCCACTTCCAACAACTAATGATTCATATATAAGCTCTACATTATCTCCATAATTTGCATAATCGTAACAATCATTCACTGGACCAGTTAAAATATTTTGAATAAATTTACTATTTTCAACCTCTTTAACTCTAAAACAATTTAGAGCATTTTTGGACTCATAAATATAATCACCTAAAACAGTTAGGTTTTGCTTTCCATGAATAAATTTATGAGGATATTTTAGCCAATGTTTATATGCTTGATCTTTTAATGATTGAAAATCTTTTTCTGAACCAAAATTAAATTCTGATAATTTCTTTTTATATTCTTCTTTTGTATAAGGCTTATTAAATATATAATATGATTTATTTCGAAGTCCAATTGAAGCAATACAATTATTACAACCTATGCAATCTTTGCATAAAATTGTATCTTGGCAAATTTCACAATCAACTGAAAAGAAAGTCTTATAGCAAGAAATAGTATTTACATTACCATAACTTAATTCGCATTGATCTGTCATGTGACTATCTAAACATTCTTTTGATTTTTGATCCCAAATAAGATAAGCAGAATCTTCTGTAAAAGATGCACCACGTACCAAATAACAACCTTTGATATTATTAGAATTTGTACAATATTCGCAATCTGTAATATACATCATGGAGTGTGCAGGGAGAGGAACTGTATGTAATAATTCTTTGAATTGTTCAAAAAAAGTTTTAGAAAAATCATAATCCTTACCATATGTAGTTGGGTCCCAATCATCTGAAATCCAATAATCTCGATCATAAATTTTTACTGGACTTTCTTCGGGAAACAATGAAAAAATCTTTTTACCATTAAGACTGTCCGTTTTTTTAAATAAATGCCATCCATTTCTCCAAGACATTCGACGCTGTAAACGACAATTAGGACAGAAGGTTGGAGGAGGGACTTTAATCTTCTCATAAAAAGAAAAGTCATCAGGTTCAATAATAAAGTCTTTTTTACAGTTTTGGCAGGTCTTCGTTTGTGATTCCATAATATGATTATACTAGAATATCAGCCTAAAATATACAGAACCCAAAAGTGCCCCTAAGCAAGGCTTATAGGGGCACTCTTTATATTTTGTATTATTACTAGAACCTAGTCACTAGCCCCTAGCCCCTAGCCCCTAGAACCTAATTCTTGATCGTTGTCCCTGTAAATGCTTCCCCCTTTAGATAATTATTCAAGCCTTCTAGATTGGAACCAGACATAAATGCCACTTCCATGCCATCTTTTTCTGCCATTTCGGAAGCTATAGGATCGAATGGTGTGTTAGACCCTGGGGTCCACTTGGATGATATGAATGAGCGATATTCCTTCCATGTAAGATTCTCGAACTTCTTGGCTGTACTGTTTGTCTTTGGGTCGCTATCGTAAACATAGTCTATATTTGAAAGATTGACTATCTTCTTGGCATTAAGTTCTTTGGCTACTAAGACTGCGTCCGTATCGGTTGAACACCCTGGTTGCCATCCTGCTCCTATGATAATATCGTCATTGAACTTTGTAACGTCCCTTGGGTCTATCACTATCTGACCAGAGGTATCTTTCCCAAAGGCAAGCCTCACAAGTTGAGCATTCAACTGTGTAGAATATATACCCATCCAGTCCAAGTCTTCACTCGTAGCTTCTATGACCTTGCTGAGTGCCTCATTGTAACGTCGGCAAGTCTTACCACCACCAACAATAATCACAAACCTCTTCCCTTTCTCTACCCATTCTAAAATAATCTTTTTGAAATCTTTGATAAATTCTGGATTGGGCATGTCTGGGACAACGATTGCTCCTCCTAGTGATATAATTATTGTTTCTTTTTCTTGCATTTTATAAATAAGGTTTAATTTTGTTAATAATATCTGTCTGAATTTCTTCTATTGCTCCTTCCCCATCTATCTCAATATAAATATATCCGGGTTGATTCTTCAGATACTCTATAGAAGGAGTTACATCTTTATCATACCAGTCTAGTCTTGTCTCCGTATTCTCTTCTGTATCATCATACCTTCCTCTTCCTAGCATTCTCTTCTTGGAAGTCTCTCGTGAGACTATGAAGTCTAATATAATTACATTTTCTCGATTGAAAAATTTTAAAGCTCCATCTACCATTTCTGCCTCTTCTTTACGTCTTGGATAACCGTCTATAAACATATGGTTGTCTTGTTCTAGATTACTGAGCATCGCATTCCCCCAAAGAGATATAGTAAGAAATAATGGTTGAAGTAATCCATTTGCAGTAATATCCTTAGATAGATTGCTGGCATAAGAATTCTTTGTAAATAATTCTCGAAATCCATCGCCAGTTGAATAAGCAAACTGCTTTCGATTAGAATCTTCTTTTTCTAAATACTCTCTTAATAGTTTAAGCTGAGTACCCTTCCCGCAACCTGACCTTCCAAAAAATATAAATGTTTGTGGTTTCATATCTCTCTATTATATCCTGTAGTGAATTTTTTAACAAAAATCTACTACGGGATTATATACTAAAATTATTAATCATAAAAAAAGACCCGATTATAGGTCTTTTTTTAATACTCTCGCATGGACAGTTGTGCTTCTATCTTTTTAATCAAATCTAAAACAACAGAGACAACGATGAGAAGGGCAGTTCCTCCAATAGCAAAAGCAGAGATATCGGTAATGGCTTTCATTATGAGAGGGAGGACTGCTATCAAACCAAGGAAGACTGCACCGATAGTTGTAATGCGTGTGAGAATCTTCTCGATATATTCACGAGTAGCAGGTCCTGGACGAATCCCCGGTACAAAGGCACCATTCTTCTGTAAATTTTCTGAAAGCTGATTTGGGTCGAAAGTAACAGCTGTATAGAAGTAAGTAAATAGAAATACAAATGCGAAGTAGAATAGTGAGTATAACCAAGTGTTTGCTACAAACCATAGTAATCCATCTGATATAGATTTTAAAATATTATTCTCCATTCCAGCTAAAGCATTACCTATGAGCTGAGGGAACATAAGTATAGAAAGTGCAAAGATGATAGGGATAACTCCAGCTTGGTTGACACGTAATGGTAGATAAGTCTGAGTACCTCCTGCGACATGATCGCCACGTACTTGCTTGGCATAAGTGACTGGTATTGGCCTCTCTGCTTCTGTCATGACGACAACTCCAGCAATAATCAAAAGACCCACTGCTAGGAATAATATGTATAGAGGAAGATTGGCAATATTGAAAGTAAACATGAATTGTGCAATTTCCTTTGGAATGCTTGCCACGATACCAGCAAAGATAATAAGTGACATACCGTTACCAATACCAAATTCTGATATAAGCTCTCCTATCCACATAATGAGCATTGATCCAGCAACGATGACAGAGAGATTGGCAACCATGTTAAACATGGAAAGATCAGCTAGGATCCCCTGCTTCTTAAGCAAGAACAAAAGTGCAAATCCTTGGATGATAGCTAGAGGAACTGTGATCATACGACTAAATTGAGTGAATTTCTTGCGTCCAATCTCGCCATCTTCTTGATACATAGCTTTCAAACGAGGAGACATGATAGTCAAAAGTTGCATTATGATAGATGCAGTAATGTATGGACCAACTCCAAGCATTAGTATAGAAAGAGTTGAGAGTCCTCCACCTGAAAACATGTTTAGGACTCCTAGGAATTGGTTATTGCTGATGAAAGTCTGAAGACGAAATGCATCAATACCTGGTATTGGAATTGCAGAAAGAAATCTGAATAATACGAGTGCCCCAAGCACAAACAAGACACGATTTCGAAGTGACTTGTCTGTAAACACCATTCTTATTTTGTCGAAAACATTTTCCATTTTTATTTTATACTTCCACCAGCTTTTTCAATCTTCTCTTTGGCAGTTTTAGAAGTGATACAATCAGTAATTGTTACTTTAACTGTAATCTCTCCATTGCCCAAGATTTTAACTTTTGGCAACTTGCCTCCAACTCGGCGGACTAGGTTAGCTTCGAATAAAGTTGCTGGACTTATTATAGCACCTGTAGCGAAAACATTGAGAGAACCAACATTCACAGGGGAAGCCTTTATATCGTGTGAAGCGAAACGGTAACCACGAAGCTTTGGAATCTTCTTGATGATGTCACGCATTTGTGGACGACGCTTGTTACCTGCACGAGCTGTCTGACCCTTGCCTCCACGTCCAGAAGTCTTACCACGTGTACCTCCACGTCCTACTTGTCGTGACTTTTTATTTGGATGTTCTCTTTTTAGTGTGTGTAATTGCATAAAATTATTATTTAGTTACTTCTACTGCTATTTCCTTGGCTTCAACTTTAGCCTCTTCTTCTTGTTCTGCTATAAATGCAGCTACTTTAGGTAATGATGCTATCGCCTTTAATTGGTAAAGAGTCTTATAAGCAACTCTTGCATTGTTGAGCTTGTTCTTACTTCCTGAGTGAAGCTTGGCTGTAACATTCTTTAATCCTGCAAGGATTAGCATATCACGAACTGTACTTCCTGCTACAAGTCCCTTACCACGGTTTGGTCTGACAACAAGTTTTGAACTTGAGAACTTTGCAGAGACTTCATGAGTTATAGACATATCTTTAGTAGTCTTGATCTTGAACATATTCTTCTTGGCTTGGCGAAGAGCTTTGGCTATAGCTATGGCTGTGTCGCCTCCCTTACCTGTACCTAGTCCGATTGAGCCTTTCTTGTCACCGATAGCAAGCGCCACTGCGAAAGTCATACGACGTCCTCCAGCTACGACACGAGTAACGCGACGAATGGAGACCATCTTCTGATCAAATTCTGGCTTTGGTCTTTCAAAGAATGTTCTTGGCTTTCTTTCTCCTCCTTGACCCCCTTCACGCTTTGGGAAACGGTTACTAGATCCGAAACTTCTGTTTGGAGTGTTGGTTCTAGCGCCTGCTTGTGGACGTGGTGATGTTGGTGCTGGTGTTGTAGGTGTAGTATTTTGTTTTGGTGTTGTTGTATCCATATATAATATTAAAATTTAAGACCTGAAGCACGAGCACTATCTGCTAGAGCTTTAATACGGCCAGTGTACTTGAATCCATTGCGATCAAAGACGCAAGCCTTTATGCCTTTTGCATTTGATGCTTTAGCTATGAGAGTTCCTACGGCTACAGAGCGTTCAGTCTTGGTACCAGTCTTCACATCCATGTCTGAAGCAGAAGCAATGGTTGTACCCTTGGAATCATCAATCATTTGAGCATAAATGAAATTGTTGGAGCGGAAAACAGAAAGACGTGGAGATACAGATGTACCAAAAATCTTTGTACGAATCTTTTTCTTTAATCTTATTCTTTTGTCTAATTTTTTGTTTGCCATATATATTTTGATTATGCAGCCTTCTTACCTTGCTTACGACGAATAACTTCATCTGAATAACGAAATCCTTTACCCTTGTAAGGTTCTGGCTTTTTCATTGCCCTCACTGATGCAGTGAATGATCCTACAAGTTCCTTGTCGATACCTGTAACTGTTACATTGTTCTTCTCTGCTGTAACGGTAAGTCCTTCTGGTATTTCAACTTTCACAGGGTGTGAGAATCCAAGCGCTAGATTTAGAGCCTTGCCTACTACTTCTGACTTGAATCCAACTCCTTCTAGTATAAGCTTCTTGGTATATCCTTCGTTGACGCCTACTACCATGTTCTTCACATGAGAAGCATATGTGCCCCATAAAGCATTGACTGTTCTGTCGCCTTCCTTGTTGGGAGTAAAAGTAATTTCATTGCCGGCAATGTGAATAGTGACAGGACCTGTAAAGTCGCGAGTCAAGGTACCCTTTGGTCCTTTGGCAGAGAAAGTAGTACCAGTAAGCTTTACTTCTGTACCTGCGGGAACTATAACTGTTTGTTTTCCAATTCTACTCATATATATATTTAATTACCACATTTTAAACAATACTTCTCCTCCGACCATTTCTTTACGGGCTTGCTTGTCTGTCATGATACCTTTAGGTGTAGAAAATACTGTGATAAGGTTACCACCCTTTGTGTATCTGATATCTTTCATTCCTTTATAAACACGACGGGAGGACTTGGAAACGCGTTCTACTTCATTTACCTTTGGTGCTCCATCTACATAAGCTATTCCAAGCTCAAGAATAGGGAAACCTTTCTTTGTCTTCTTTGTAGCAGAAGTTAAATATCCTTCTTTGACAAGACATTCGGCGATTGCATACTTTATTTTAGAAAATGGAACAGTAACGAACTCGTGACTAGCACGACCTCCATTCTTTACCATATTCACCATGTTTGCTATTTGATCCATAATATTGATTGTGCCATAGGTCAGACCTAGGGTCTTTAATTTATCTTTTGTCCCTAGGTCTGACCTATGGGCCCTTATTTATCTACCAACTTGATTTACGTACCCCCGGAAGCATACCTTCGTTTGCTAATTCACGGAAGCATATACGACAAAGACCGAAGTCTCTCATATAAGCATGACCTCGTGAACAACGAAAACAACGATTTGTTTCTCGTGTACTAAATTTTGACTTTTTTAAATGTCTTGCTGTTACTGATGTTTTTGCCATAAATAAATTAACTTAAGGGTGAAAACCCTCCATAAGTAATGATATCTCGTTTATTTTCTTCCTAGTCCTTCCCTAATCTCTTTGAGACGGGCAAAGAAGGAGACAAACGGATCTAAAACTCATGTAGCCCCATACTAGCAAATGAATGAAAAGATGTCAAATTAAAAGAGAACATTGTCATAAAAAGCAATGTTCTCAGTTTTTTGTATATTATTTCTTTCTTAATACAAACCAAATACCAATAACGATACTTAGTCCATACCCCAATATAGACCCTACTAGGTTCCAATAAAAAGTAGAACCTGTTGTTATATAGCAACCATATTGGCACAACCCACCAATAATGGCGAAATCAATAACAATAATCTGGATTGATTTTCTCTTTTTCATTTTCTGGTTTTTAATAGTTTATTTATTACTTTGCAGCACTTTTTACTGCCAAAAACATTAGCGTTCCTATAACTGCATTTATTATAAAAAAGAAAAATGCATTTATGAATTTTGCATCAATTTCCTGGTGGAAAAAATAAATTCCACCGAACAAAGTTATGCAAAATATTAACACCATTAATACAGCAAGAATAGTTTTCATAATTCAATTATTTTGATTTATATTATTGTTACCTATTTCAAAAATCCTCAAAAGACTCTTGAAATAGATAACAATTTATCCGCCGAAGAGGCCGAATTAGCCAAAAAGCTATATAAATCAACTAAAAACCAAAAATATCAAAGAACTTAATACTCGTATAGTATAGCATATTTGAGTCAATTTGTCAATGATTTTTAAGGCACATTCAACCTCATTATCCAGTCCTAAGCCACGCTTAGGACTGATACTTAAAACTAGCGACTGCCCCTGTTACCGAAGCCTTGCTTCGGTAAACCTTTATTTTTAAAGGATTTAATCTCAATTTTAGACAAAAAAATCAGCACTTATACCATAACGATACAAGTGCCTCATTTCTTAGATTTAAATTTTACTTAATGGAAACATCTCTCAAAAGCTCTTTTTCAACCTTCCTCTTTTTTTTATCAAGACCCAAAATAGTGATTTCACTATTCTTAGAAGTAAAATTATACTTTTTATACTTCCCATGAAATTCCTGCTTTTCGGTAAGGTAATAGAACCCACCATTCTTAATTTTCCAAAAAGAAACTGTTACATTTTTGTGCTCAATAATTTTTGCTGGACTTAATACCAGCATTGTCTTCGTCAGCTCTCTAAAAATTCTTTCAGATTTTTTAGCACTAACTAACAAAGATAGCAAAAACAACACAACGATAATCATTACTCGCTTTTTCATAGTCTTTGGTTTTAAATTTATATATATACTTCCATTTTATAAGAAATTTGTCAAAGATTTTTATATCACAAAAATACCCCCTTTCGGGAGTATTTTAAAGTAATTTGTCTTACGCTTTCTTAAATGGTACACCTATCAGCTCAAAGAATTCTGTGGCTTCGGCTTTGGTCTTGGCTGTGGTTACAAGTGTAACTCCCATTCCGAATACGTCTTTCAATTCTTCGTCACCTGTTTCAGGGAAGATAGTATGCTCCTTGATACTCATAGTTAGGTTACCGATATTGTCCACAATCTTTCTTTCAATACCACGGAAGTCCTTTGTACGAGGGATAGCTACGTTTATAAGCTTGTCTAGGAATCCATACATACGAGCTCCTCGAAGAGTTACCATGACTCCTACAGGGTCTCCAATACGAATCTTGAAGGATGCTATAGACTTCTTTGCACTCTTGGTAGCAGGCTTCTGGCCGGTAATCTTGGCAATACGTTCAATAACCATCTTGTTGTGATCCTTGTTGCGCTTTAGTCCTGAACCTGTGCCTGAAGCTACTATCACCTTTACAAGGTGAGGAGCAGCCATGACATTCTTGTAGCCATACTTGGCCTTAAGTGTACTATATGCTTTCTTTTCTTTTTGTTTTACTGTTTCCATTTTGTTTTGTGTTCGAATTATTAATTATTAATTATTAATTCTTAATTACTCTAGTCTTTCTTAGCAACATTTGATACGTGTATAGGCATTGCAATCTCAAGAATCTGACTCTGATCGCCCTTACCTTTTGCTTTATGGGCCTTCTTTCTCACGTTTACACCTTCCACAACAACCTTGTTTTCACTTGGCATAGCTTTGACAACCTTGCCACTTTTGCCTTTGTTGCTACCTGCGATAACTATTACATTGTCTCCTTTCTTTATTTTCATATATTTATCCGCCTAAATTTTAATACTAATACTTATGCCCTCCGTTGAAATTTTGTGAAAAATTTTGGCGGATTTATATAACTTCTTGGGCTAATGAAATAATCTTTTGGTAACCCCTTTCAGCAAGCTCACGAGGGATAGGTCCGAATACGCGTCCACCCTTTGGATCCTGCTTGTCTTTTTCCAAGATTACAACAGCGTTGTCGTCAAAACGAATATATGAACCATCCTTACGGCGATATGACTTTACAGTACGGACTACGACAGCTTGGCAGACATCCTTTTTCTTCACACCCTTGCGAGGCTCAGCAATCTTGACTGAGATGATAACTTTGTCTCCAATACCTGCATAACGGCGTTTTGATGCGCCAAGTACCTTGAAAACCTTTCCGACTTTTCCGCCGGCGTTATCTGTGATATTTACTACTGTTCCGTCTTGTATCATATAATATTAACTAATTACTTTAAAATGTTTATCCTTTGATATTGGTCTGACTTCTTCTATTTCTACTACGTCGCCTACCTTCTTGGCATTGTCGGCATCGTGAGCTTTGTAGTTCTTGGTCTTCTTGATACGCTTACCGTACTTCTTGTGCTCAACAAAGCGAGTAACTTCTACGACAACAGTCTTGTCCATCTTGTCTGAGACAACTACTCCCTTGAGAACTTTATTTGATTTTTTAATTTTTGCTTCCATATTTTTTAAATTATCGTGCTACGATACAAGTTGTTACTGGTAATTTGGTTCCAGCCTTACGGAGAGCTTCTTTGGCTACTGCTTCCGTAACCCCATCTACTTCAAACAATACTCGGCCTGGGCGAACGTCTAGACAGTATCCCTGAGGATCTCCTTTTCCTTTTCCCATTCCTACTTCTGCAGGCTTGGCTGTAAAAGGTCTGTCAGGAAAGATGCGAATCCACATACGGCCAGTCTTACCAATTGTTCTAGATACTACCTTACGAGCTGATTCTATCTGATTTGAACGGACACGTCCACCTGCTGTGGCCTTAAGTCCAAATGATCCGAAAGCTATGGTAATACCACGTGTATCTGGAGTGACTTTCGTCATATCCGTCCTACCTGTCTGCCATTTTCTAAATTTTACTTTTTTTGGTGTTAACATAAAATTTTATTGTTTATTATTCTTACTTCCAGTTGCTCCGCCTTCAGCCGAGAAAACTTCTCCACGATATATCCAGACCTTAATACCGATATCTCCATAACTCATATGAGCCTTCTCACGAGCAAAGTCAACGTCAGCACGGAAAGTTTGCAAGGGAATAGAACCACGCTTGATCTGCTCACTACGTGCGATTTCAGCACCTCCTAGACGGCCTCCAAGGTAGATACGAGCTCCTTTAACTCCACGAGCAGTCATAACCTTCTCAATAGTCTGCTTCATAACACGACGGAATGGTAGACGCTTCTCAAGGCCTTCAGCAATCATACAAGCGACGATAGCTGCGTCTGCATCTGGGTTTGCAACTTCTACTATATCAAATTTGAAATCTTCAGGAATTATAACGCCACGTTTCTTCATAGTAGAAACAAGGTCTGCCTTAAGCTTACTTGCTCCATCTCCACCACGGCCGATTATCATACCTGGGCGTGAAGTAAATACCATGACTTTTGTAGCTTTTACACCTCTGTCAATTTCTACACGAGAAACATAGAATCCACGAAGCTTCTTCATGAGGAACTCACGGATAACAACATCACTCTTGAGTAAGTCTTTGTATTTCTTGTCAGCAAACCAGCGTGATTTCCAATCACGGAGTGTTACTAGTCTATGTGCATATGGATGGACAACTTTTGACATATAAATTAATTTTCTGCTTTAACTTCTGGTTTTTTTGTTACCTTCGACTTCTTTACTACTTTTTCCTTTTTCTCTACTTTGTCTGTTTTTGAAACTTTCTTTGCTTTCTTTTCAACTGTTTTCTCTATAAGGGTAAGCATTATATGACTGGTACGCTTGTTGATACGTGAAGCTGATCCACGAGCACGTGGCATACTGCGCTTCATAACTATGCCTTTGTTTACAGTTACGTTCTCAACATATAAATTTTCAGGTGATATTCCTGAGTTCTTTGCATTTGCTACTGCAGAAGCCAACAACTGTTCTATTGGACCTGATGCTCTTCTTGGTAATGCTTTCAACTGAGTAAAAGCCTGTGCAACCCTATTGCCTTTGATTAAGTCTGCTACAAGGCGAACCTTGCGAGGAGACTGTCTGTAATTTTTTAAAAATGCTTTCATATAAGTTTATTACTTCTTCTTGGTATCTGTTGCGGCTTTGGCTGATTTGGATGCGGTAATCTCGGCTTCTTTCTTCTTGGCTTCTAGTTCTTTCTGCATCTTACCTCCGTGTCTGACGAACTTGCGTGTTAGTGAGAATTCTCCAAGTCTGTGTCCCACCATATCTTCACTGACGAGTACTTCTACATGAACCTTGCCATTGTGGACTCCAAATACGAAGCCTACCATTTCAGGGGAGATCACACATGCTCGTGACCATGTCTTAATAACGCCTGTTTCTAGAGGTTTCTTTCCAGCAATTTTTTTCAAAAGCCTTTCGTCTACATATGGTCCTTTTTTAAGTGATCTTGTCATTTGGTTTTGTATCTACAATATAAATAAGCTCCTTTGAGCTCGTTGGTTCATACTAGCAAATGAAAGAATATATGTCAAATTCAAATTTTTGGAATTAGATTAAAACACCAAAGCTATTACTTTAGGTCCAAAGATTAAGAGCCCTATAACCCCTGCTACAATAGTAGCAATAGAAACAGCCCCAGCAGCTACATCTTTAGTATCTCTAGCATACGGATGGTAGTTTGGGCTGGTAAGATCTATGTCTATCTCTATTGCTGTGTTAAATGCTTCAGCAATTACAACTAGTCCAATAGCGAGTATAACTACTGCCCACTCAACAGAAGATAAAGAAAAAACAAAACCCATATATATAGCTAAAATTGCAAAGAATAGATGTATCCATAAATTATGAGTTGTCTTAATAAAAACTCCCAACCCACGAAGACCATGATTAGTGCTTTTGAAACGAGAAATAATTGAAAACCTCTTTTTCTCTGATATTTTTTCCATGTTTGTATTATATACTCAAAAATGCAAAAGAAAAACCTTGGTCATAAAACGATCAAGGTTTTCTGATTAAATTTATTCCCCGGTTTAAAAGAACACCAAAACTTTTATTTTCCGGGCAGGAATCTATTTTACGGAAAACTCCCACAACGTTTGGCCTTTTATTGTTATGAAAGACCGAAATCTATTACTTTTTCATAGGCAACAATTATTTTTTAAATAAAAAATCTTCAGACTTTCTGTCTGGAGAGGTAAAATGGATTTCTTTACTTCTTGCAAATAACTTTGGAGATATACGTCCTAAGACAATCCCCAAACAAAAAATAATTATATCCCAATAATTAAACGGGGTATAAATAAAAATATAAAATACAATACAAACCACAAATATTAAAATAATTTTCATAGCGCTAGGTATTATTGGTTTATTTTTTTCAATTTCATTCTAAGCTTATAGTTTATACACAATTTGTCAATACAACAAAAAATTCCCTTTCGGGAATTTTTTGTTGATAGAGATTTTTGTTTTTTAAACTTAAGCTTTCTTTGACTTTCCAACTTTTCTTCGAGAAACAATCCACATGTTTGAATATTTCTTTGGAGTACGAGTCTTCTGGCCTTTTCCTGATGGCTTACCCCACATAGTCTTGGCACGGCGTAGACCTCTTCCTTGGCGTCCTTCACCTCCACCGTGTGGGTGGTCTACTGGGTTCATGGCTGTACCACGAACTGTAGGGCGAATTCCTTTCCAGCGAGAGCGTCCTGCTTTACCAAAGTTTTGAAGCTTGAATTCACTGTTTGAAACTTCACCGATAGATGCCCAAGCATTTTCTGAAACTTTGCGTACTTCTGTAGAAGGCATTTTGACGTTGGTATATCCAAGGTCATTCGCGACTACTTGTCCGAAGGTTCCAGCTCCGCGAGCAAGCTTTCCTCCGTTACCTGGCTTAATTTCTACATTGTAAACAAATGTTCCAACTGGTATTAGCTTAAGAGGTAAACGATTCCCAACTGTTAGAGGAGCTTTCTCGGAAACGATAAACTTGTCTCCAACTTTAACTGTTTTAGGTATCACTACGTATCTCTTCTCTCCGTCTGCATAAACTGCGATACCGATAAAGGCATTGCGGTTTGGATCGTATTCGATAGAAGCTATCTTGGCAGGAATGTCGTGCTTGTTGTACATGAAGTCTATCTCTCTGTAAAGTCTCTTGTGTCCACCCCCTTTATGTCGAGTAGTTATACGTCCCTGATTGTTACGTCCGACAGATCTTTTGAAACCATGAGTTAAAGCTTTCAAGGGCTCACTTGTAGTTAAAACTTTTCTGTAAGTAACGGTAGTCTGGTGACGCTTTGATGGTGTTGTAGGTTTGTATGTTTTCATATTATGCAATTGCTATCTTATCACCCTTCTTCAAATATACGACCGCTTTCTTCCCTCCCTTTTTCGTTCCAATTATTCCACGACGAACTACTGTCTTTGAAGTAATCTTGGTAGTAGAAACTCGCAAAGGAGTAACTCCGTAGATAAGCTTGATAGCTTTCTTAATCTCATTCTTGGTAGCATTATCGGTCACATTGAAAGTATAAATTCCTTTCTCTGCGCCTAGTGCTGCCTTTTCTGTAATGCGAGGACTCTTGATCAAAGGGTGGGTCTTTGCTTTTTTACTATCAACTACCTCTTCTTTTGTATTCTTTTTTGTTTTTGTTGTTGCCATATAATATTATTTTTTTTCTGTTTTGCCACCTAGGAATGCGACACTTTCAGTTGGCTGTGAAATAATAATATATCGGTAAGCTAGCAAATCAACAGGATTCATGTTGCGAACCTCATCGATCTCTACTGTAGGAATATTTGCAAAACTCTTCTTAAGAACGTCTCCCTTTGCAGGAACTGAAATGTAAGTATTTGGCTTCTTGCCTCCTACCATTCTTTCAAATCCTTTGATACCGCTCAAATCTTTCATGACAGCTACTGCGTCTTTCGTCTTAATAGCCTTAAGATTCAATTCTTCTACAAAGATTAGCTGGCCCTTTCTTAGCTTCTCTGAGAGAACAGTGTAGAGAGCTTTTGCTTTCATTTTCTTGTTTATTTTCTGATCGTAAACTTTGTCATTTCTTGGTCCATGGGTGACTCCTCCACCTTTCCAGATTGGAGAACGTGTTGAACCATGACGAGCTCGTCCTGTACCTTTCTGTTTCCATGGCTTCTTACCTCCTCCGCGAACTTCTCCACGTGTCTTTGTATGAGCAACTGGTGTGCGAGCATTGGCTTGCATAGCAGTCACTACTTGGTGAACCAAGTCACCATTCCAAGGAACACCAAAGATTGATTCTGGGAGTTCAAATTTGCCTACGGACTTACCTTTTTGGTTATATATTTGTGTTTCCATATAATTTAGCCCTAAACTTATAGTCGGGCGATCAATAGTAATTGATTTAGCCGATTATTTCTACGAGCGTTCCGCGTCTTCCTGGAATCGCACCTTTAATAAGTAATTGGTTATTTTCGACATCAACACCAACAATTTCCAAATTTCTAACTGTAATACGGTCGCTACCCATACGGCCTCCCATGCGCATTCCCTTTGGAACTTTGTTGCGGAGACCTCCACCGATAGAACCGGGTTCACGTTCTGAGTGCTTCTGTCCGTGTGAACGTGGTCCTCCATGGAATCCATGACGCTTCACAACGCCTTGGAAACCTTTTCCTTTTGAAATACCTGTAACAGTTACAATGTCTCCCTTTTTAAATGCGGAAACTGTGATTCTGTCACCTGTGGCCATTTCTTCAATGTCTCGGAATTCACGAAGATGCTTGAAAGCACCTTCACCCTCTACTGTGCTATCGCTACTTTTTGCGGATTTGATATGTCCAAGATGTGCCTTTGTCGCACGATTTTCTTTCTGTTCTTCGAAGGCTACTTGCACTGCTACATAGCCATCGACATCAGGGCTTTTCATTTGAGTGACGACAATAGGTCCAGCAGAAATAACTGTAGTTGGAACTACTTGTCCATCATCTAGAAAGCACTGCATCATATGCTGTTTTTTACCAAGGATAAATTTCATATTAGTATATAGGGTATAGTGTAAAGCGTATAGGGGGTGAAATTCAAAATCACTGTTCCCTTTACTCTATTCACTGTTCCCTTGTTAATCTACATCATCTTCACGTCGATATCAACACCAGATGGTAGAGATAAGCTTGTGAGAGCTTCAATAGTCTTAGGATTTGGATTCAGGATGTCAATAACGCGTTTATGTATTCTGATTTCGAATTGTTCACGAGCATTCTTAAACACAAAAGATGCTCTGTTGACTGTGTATTTCTTAATTTCGGTAGGAAGTGGAATTGGTCCGACAATCTTTGCATCGTAGCGAAGAGCGGTATCAATAATCTGCTTGACGGATGCGTCAAGAATCTTATTCTCGTATGCTCTTACGCGTATACGAAGCTGGACAACTGCGTCTTCTTTCCCCTTCTTTGTTTTTGCTACACCTACTGGTGCATTTGTCTTTGTTGTCATAGTAATTTAGTGTATAGGGTACAGTACAAAGCGTATAGAGAAGATTCAAAATCACTATTCCCTTTACTCTATTCGCTATTCCCTTCTTGCTATTTAATGATCTTTGTTACAACACCAGCACCAACTGTTTTACCTCCTTCACGGATAGCAAAGTGCATAGTTTCTTCAAGAGCAACTGGGGTTACAAGTTTAACTCCTAGTTTAACTGTATCTCCTGGCATAACCATTTCTACTCCGGCTGGTAATGTAGACTCACCTGTAACGTCTGTTGTACGGATATAGAACTGAGGCTTGTATCCTGTGAAGAATGGTGTGTGACGTCCTCCTTCTTCCTTTTTCAAAATGTAAACTTCACATTCGAATTCTGAGTGAGGAGTAACTGTTCCTGGCTTTACTAGAACTTGTCCACGAGTTACATCTTCCTTCTTGATTCCACGGATAAGGATTCCAGCATTATCGCCAGCCATACCTTGCTTCAAATTTTTGTTGAACATTTCAATACCAGTAACTGTTGTCTTGGCTGTATCTTTAATACCAACGATTTCAACATCTTCACCAACATTGATAACTCCACGTTCGATCTTACCAGTCACAACTGTTCCACGTCCTTCGATTGAGAATATATCCTCAATAGGCATTAGGAATGGCTTTGTAACATCACGTTCTGGAACTGGAATATAAGTATCAAGAGCATTTACAAGGTCAAGGATCTTAGTTGCCCATTCATTTGTATTGTCAGCTGATTCAAGAGCCTTAAGAGCTGAACCACGGATAACTGGAGCATTTGCACCATCAAATCCTTGCTTTGTAAGAAGTTCACGAACTTCTTCTTCAACTAGTTCAAGCATATCAGGATCATCAACCATGTCGCACTTGTTTAGGAATACGATAATCTTAGGAACGTTCACTTGCTTTGCTAGAAGGATGTGCTCACGTGTCTGTGGCATAACTCCGTCTGTAGCAGCAACTACGATAACTGCACCGTCCATTTGAGCGGCACCTGTAATCATGTTCTTAATATAGTCGGCGTGTCCTGGAGCATCGATGTGAGCGTAGTGACGTGTTGGTGTCCAGTACTCATTGTGAGAAAGAGCGATCGTGATACCACGAGCCTTTTCTTCAGGAGCTGAGTCGATTTGATCGACACCTTTAATCTTCGCACCATATTCACCACCTTGTCTTGCTAAAATCTGCAAAATAGCCGCGGTTAGTGTAGTTTTCCCATGATCGACGTGACCAATAGTACCTACGTTTACGTGAGGCTTATCTCTTTTAAATTCTTCTGCCATATGAATTATTGGTTGATAAACGTAACAAAGTATACGAGAACCTTACTTTATTATATTTACCAACATAAATTATTAATAAATGTTTCGTTTCAAACGAAACTACGCAAAAATTGCGATTGACTCTCATCGTAGCAAATATAAGAATAATGTCAACCTCCACACCTACTTTTTCATTATTGTGTTTTTAACTATAAAAAATCAATAAAATAAACAATATTTATATATTAAATATCTCAAAAAAATATAATAGTGACACAATAAAAACTATGAAAAAGTGGGTGTGGGGGTCAAATGCCCGACGCCTACGGCGTCGGGCATTTGTATTTATTGCCTCATTCCCTAATTTTCTATATATATCGGATCTATATTCCCTACTTTAATTTCAGGGCATAGGAAAGGAAGAGAATCTATTCCCCCCTTACTACAAACTATACTATATCTTACTGTCTTTGCAGGCCAAAGAGTCTTGTTTCCTGATGAAGAACCCGTCCCTCCCAATAAATCTGTAGTAGAGCTACCAGCATACATCTCACAAGATGTAGCATCTGTCGAAGTCCAAGCTACATTCACAGAATCACCTGAATTTATCTTAGTATTATTTGGAGTACAAGAAGTAACAACCGGCGAAGTTGATACTACTGGTGGAGTTGTAAATTGTTTAATTAATCCCCAACCATGACCCAAAGAATTTGCGGCGAAAGCCCGAACATTATAAGTAGTGTTAGGTAATAATAAAGAATAGTTACTAGCAAAATTTCCCATACCTGCACCATCTATTTTTCTAAGCATAAGGTTCTCAGGGTCATTAGGTGCTACATCCCAAGCTACTCCTCTTACAAGGACTGACAGTCCTCCACTATTTGTAACATTACCCCCCAGTATTGCACTAGTTGAAGTTACACTTGTAGGAACTGAAGTTGTAACTGTTGGAACGGTATTGAATCCACTACATGCACTTGCTACTGTTCCAGACACTAAAGATGATGAAGCAGAATCCCCTGAAGCATTAGTGGCTTTAACTGTGTATGAATGAGTTGAATCAAGAGCAAGACCATCATCAGACCCACGACATGTACCATCTGAACAATTATTGTAAGACGCTAGAGTAGAAGCCATTATAGGAGTTGCACTTCCATCTTTATAAACTTTATAATTTGTTGCACCTGTTGATGGTGTCCAGGCTAGGTTCAACCAAGAATTATTACAAGCACTGGGTGATACAGTAAGGTTTGTTGGGGTGGGTGGTGGGGTACAACCTGATACTAGTTTTGAAATTGTTGCAGTCCCAGAAGTTCCATTTGGTCCCATCGCTGTAAGATTATACGTATAAGTATTCCCTACAGTAAGTCCAGAATCTACAAAAGAATTTGCTGGGCCTGTATATCTAGGAGCACCAACACCAACTCTAAACAATTGATAAGTAGTAGCGGTTGGAACAAGATCCCATGATAAAGATAAGGACGTACTTCCACAAGCACTTTGAACTGCTTGAAAGTTTGTAGGAGTAGCAGTCTGATTAGATACAATCACATCAGTCCAAGAACTACAGTTATCATTTTCATTGGCAACTGATCCTTCGTTGATAGTTCCACTGTTTCCAGAAGAACTTTTGTCTGCACAAGCTCGTACTGAATATGTTCCTGCTGTTATAAATTTATGAGTAGTTTGAGCAACTGTAGCTGGACCTGTCCCACCGACAGCAAGTGCTGTCATAGAAGAAGAAGGCTTATCAGTTATAGTAGAAGTAGCAGGACAAATTCCTGCCTGAGAAGCAGTAGAACATATTTGGAAAAAATTGTTAAAACTTGCACCAGTTGAAGCTGTACCCTCATTTGAGATTGTAGAAGAGAATGTTGTGTCAACATTCAACATTGCCCAATTTGGAGTTGGAGCAGAAGCCTTAAGATTAGGATAAGGAGTTGCTAGTGTTTTGAAAGTTCCATTAGAAGATACTGATCCATTAGTAGAATAAGTGAGTCCTTTATCATTCTCAGCTTTTCCACGGAAATAATAAGTAGTATTGGGAGTTAGTCCTGTAGCATCAAAGAAGAAAGTGCCCATGCCTGTGCCCGCTGAATAACAACTTGTAGAATTAAGTGCAAGTCCATAACAAATAGATCTGGAAACAGGAGGGTCATTGCCATCTGAAGTAACATTAGCAGATAGTCTTGCAGAAGTAGATGTAATGTTAGTAGCTGGCTCTATAAGGAGTATAGAAGGAGGAAATGTACCTGCATTAAACGTTACAATACAAGTCTTACTTGAATCCATAGTTACTTGGCCATTAGCACAATTAGCTGACCAACTACTAAATGCATAACCTGAACCAGCAGACTGGGCAAGAGTAACTGAAGTTCCTGAAGGATATGATCCTGTACAATCAGCTCCACACGAGATAGCCCCAACAGTAGGAATATCAGATGTCACCGTCCCCGTCCCTACCTTAGTTATAGTGAGAGTATAATTAGTTGCTGCACCAAACGTTGCGGTACAATTTTTATTGGCATTATTATTGGCACTCATGGTAACAGTACCAAGTGACCCACAGTCTCCACCCCAGACTACTGTAGGTGAATTAGCTGTTATAGAAACTGCTCCTGTATTTAGAGGATATGTCTCGGTACAAGTAAGGGTTCCAGCTCCACAAACCTTACCAGTATCAAAAGTTATTATCCCAGTATTAGCCCCTGCCCCCAACTTTGTAACAGTAAGAATAGGATTTGGAGTCACGGTTACTGTTACCTTACTTCCTCCGTTTGTAGCACTAACAGAAGAAATACCTGTGATGAAAAATGCAAGGAGAATAAATAAAAATATTTTTATGGTTTTCATATACAAATTATAAAATAATGCTAAGCATTAATTAATTGATAAAAATACAAACTGTTTGATGTAAATTACTCCCCAAATTATACCACATAACACTTTATTTATGAACATAGCGTTTAATCCTCCAAAGCAAATATGCATTTAAAGCGTTTCAAATCTAAAAGTTGAACTAGAAATCCCAAAAAGTTATCCACAACATTATAATTTGTGATCCTCAAAATCAACTCCTGATAAAAAATAATGGTGGTTGTCCCCCCATTTCCCTTTTCCATTATTAAATCATTGAGTATTGTTTTTTTTAATATTTTTAAGATTTATTAGAGCAGAAATCATAAATGCCATTCCTGCTATAACACCCAAATATCTACCTAAACTATCTTCCCCTGTTAAAACCAAAGATACATTAATTACTATCATCAGAATACCACCAACCAAAACTAAAGTGTAGATATTTTTCTTTTTATTATCCATATATAAAAAATTAATTATTATACTAGTATTATACACCAGTAAAATAAAAAATTCTAGAAACAATGGTGGCTGACCCCAATTATCTTGATAAATTTATTTTTAAAATAGGGTACAAATGGATCTATGTATAGGGGGAAATTTAAGCTGTTTTTAGCTCGCTAAATTATTAGTGGATTACCAATTGGTAATCCACTTTTTGTTTTAAAAATAAGTATTGCTTAGTTATATATTAGTAGTAAAAAAACCACAATTAATCAATAATTGTGGTTTTAATCTTTAAGAACAAGTAAGCTTCTTTCAATCAATAGCTTCATGACATCTTTTTCCCAGTTATATTTGGAAATAAATTCTGGTATAGTCATAAGTTTTCTTTCAAAAGAATCCGACTTGGGAACAAATTCATCTAGTACGCAATCCTTTGAAGCATAGAAAAGCATTACTTTATCTTTTCCTTCAAATTGAATTGTGGCGTAAGGCTTAGCATTACCAATAATGGTATTTGACTCTTCATAAGTTTCTCTTTTAAGAGCATCTAGTAAACTAGGGTCTGTTTTATTAACGTGACCACCTGGTATATCCCAACCTCTTTCATTTCTTGCTGTAATTATTTGACCGTCAAAATATCCAACGAGAAATACAGCACTAACATTCTCAGGGTCTGGTAAAGAATTTTCATCAATGAAAAGAATTTTCACATTTTTTACTAATACCTTCTCTTCCTTAATTATTACTTCGTTTCCATTTGAAATCATATGTACAATAATACCATCTTTTAGAGAAATTAATAAAAATCTATTATCTATTGCTATCTATCCTTTATTTAAATTATCAATTATAATAAAACTATATGGAAAAAGAAAACAAAATCTGCCAAAATTGTAAAAAAGACTTTACAATCGAATCAGAGGATTTTATATTTTACGATAAAATAAAAGTTCCAGTACCAACTTTTTGTCCAGAATGTAGATCTATTCGTCGATTATTATGGAGAAATGAACACACACTATATAGAAGAATATGTAATTTATGTCAAAAACAAATTATATCTATTTACTCACAAGAATACCCTGGGTTGGTCTACTGTAACAAATGCTTGCATTCTGATAAATGGGATTCTAATAATCAAAAAGAATATGATTTTTCGATACCATTCTTTATCCAATTTAAAGAATTAATAAACTCCACACCACTATTAGCATTAAATATTTTTAATTCTGAAAATTGTCAATACAATAATCATATGAGTAATTGTAAGGACTGTTATTTATGTTTTCGAGTTCATAATTCCAAGAATATGCTCTATACTTATCGCGCAAAACCATGTAACGATTGCACAGACTGCATGGGGGTATTTAATTCTAGTTGGCTTTATTCATGTATTGAGTGCATAGATTCAAATAATTCTAAATATTTAGAATTTTGTAGTGGATGTATTGAATCTTTGTTTTTGTATGACTGCCGAAATTGTATGTCTTGCTATATGTGCTCAAATTTACGTAATAAACAATACTGCTTTATGAATGAGCAATTAACCAAAGAAGAATACCTAAAAAGAATAAGTGAAATTGATTTTGGGTCACGAAACACTACAAACAAACTCTTTTTGAAATTTGAAAATATAAAAGCAAATGCGATAAGAAAATATGCGCTGATAACCAATTCAAGTAACGTTACAGGGGACAACATTAGAAATTCTGAAAACTGCTATCAATGCTTCGATGTTGCTGATATTAAAAATGGAGCATATTTACTTGAAGTATTACACTCATCTCGAGATTCATATGATGCAATCGGAGGTGGAATGAATGAGCTAGTGTATGAATTTGGTGGAGTCTCTTGTAATAATGCTAAGTTCTGTTTAGATGTCTCTGAGTCAAGAAACATTGAATATTGCCAATACAGTGAAAATAATCATGATTTATTTGGTTGTGTAGGATTAAAACATAAAGAATACTGTATTTTAAACAAGCAATACACAAAAGAAGAATACGAATTACTTCTCCCAAAAATAATTAATCATATGAATAATATGCCTTATATCTCAAAAGATAATGTTATATATAAATATGGTGAATTTTTCCCAGAAGAATTATCCCCATTTGCATACAATGAATCATATGCACAAAATTTTTTCCCTTTAACTAAGAAACAAGCATTCGATACAAAAACAGGTTGGCACGAACAAGAAAAAAGAAACTATCCATTAACAATTGACTCTTCCAATTTAGAAGATAATATTTCCAATGTTACTAAAAATATTTTGGAAGAAACAATTGGTTGCGATCATAGAGGGGAATGTCAAGAAAACAATAGTGAATGTAAAGCAATCTGTATTTCTGCTTTTAAAATAACTCCTGAAGAACTTCAATTCTATAAAAAAATGAACATACCATTGCCAACATTATGCCCTAATTGTAGACAACACAAAAGACTATTGCAAAAAAACCCCATAAAGCTATGGCACCGTCAGTGTATGTGCAGTACAAAACACACTCATCATAAGGATGAACGCTGTGACATAAAATTCGAAACTATATATTCTCCAGATAAATCAGAAATAGTCTATTGTTCAAAATGTTATCAACAGGAAATATATTAAAAACTTATCATTAAGATAACGCTACATAGTTCAGCCAAGATAAGTATCTCTCGTCTTCTCCATGGACTGCATGCTGATAGGCTAATTTAATTTCTTTTACTATTGGACCTTCTTCTTTATTATTTAAAATATATTCATTGATTTTTGATATTGCATTTACTTCAGATGCAGTACCAGTAAAAAATGCTTCAGTAAATGTGGGTATTTCATCTATGGAAATATTTTTTTCAATTACTTCATAACCAAGATCGTTTGCGATACGCATTATACTTGCACGAGTAAAACCAGAAAGAATAGCATTCTCATTTGGGGTGTATAAAACTTTATCTTTCACAAAGAAAATATTTTCACCAGCACCCTCAGCAATATACCCATTTTCATCAAGAAATAATGCCTTTTCAAAACCATCTCTTTTAGCATCCAACAGGGCCAAAATAGAATTGGCATAATTACCTGATATTTTTGCAGTCATATCGCTCAAATTAGAACTCATTCTAATATATGGCGATACTTTGACAGTAACTGTTTCTCTGGGAAGATATTTCCCCCATTGCCATGTTGCTATAGCAAAATGAATCGGGGTATCATCAGTCGGCAAAAGATCCATTTTTTCTCCATAAAATATAATTGGTCGTATGTAGCATTCATTATAATTATTTTGTTTTATTAAATTAATTATCGCAATCATTATATCGTTTTCTGAATATGGAATGGTCATTCCCATTATTTTGGCAGAATGAAATAAATGATGTATATGATCTTTCAGACGAAAAACTGCGGGCCCTTTTGGAGTAAAATAACAACGAATCCCCTCAAAAACACCAGAACCATAGAATAGGCTGTGTGTTAACAATGGAATTCGAGCATCAGCGAGATCCATTACTTTTCCATCAAACCATATTTTTTTAGACAATGTTTCTGCTTTCATATATTTATTAATTAAAAATAAAATATTAGATATTAACCTGATAACCATCAGTATTACCTTGATGAAGCTTGGGATATGCTAGAGAATAAAGTTCCGCTGATTCTTTCTTTGTCAGTGTTTTATCAGGGTGTCTAAGAATAATACGAACAAGCACATTATCTTGACCTTCTTTTGCTCCAAGTCTTTCCTTTGCAATTGGTTGCAACTTATCATAAGAAGTTCTTTCTAGTATCTTAACCTCTTCTAATAAATCCGCCTTTTCTCCAAAGACATTTTTTATAGCTTCACATATATCTTCCTCGGAGTCATTTTTATTAACACAATATGACATATCACGTGCTATTGCTGGCTGATTAGAGACATTTTCAAACTTTCTCATATTAGTCATTTGTTTGATAACACGAGGATCTGTAGAACGTATTAGTCTAATGTCTGGTAAATTTTTCCGAGCCATAATCAATCTCTCAACGCCCATACCAAGAGCAAGTCCAGAATATTGATCTGGATCAATACCAGAATTCCTTAATACGTCTGGATGAGCAAGACCTGCTTCTAAAACTTCTATTTCTTTCCCATCAACTTTTGCATAAACTTCAATGCCGTCAATAGTATAAGGGTGCTTTGCTTCATAAACAATCATTTCAGCTTCTGGACAAGCTGCCTCAAAAACAGTATTAGCTAAATCTAATAAATCTTTTCTCGTAACTTTTCCATATTTTTTACTATCTTGAAGCGTCCAAACATCAATTTGATGAAAAACATCCAAATGTTTAGGGTCAATAACATCACGCCTATACACTAAACCTGGAAGAACAAAGGTTGAACGATCTATATTTTTTTGTAATTTTTCAAATGTTGATGGAATTAAAGCAGACGTATGCGTTCTAAGAACATGATTACCATCTACATATCTTGTATAAGTTGAGGAACGCCCAGGATTTCCAGGAGAGAATAACAGGCTATCAAAATTATCTTTTGCATCAACTTTAGGATCTGATCTCACAACATGAATATCTGGAAAGTGATACTTATTTAACTTTTCAATAACTTGATCATATATTCTACCAATAATATTTCTTTCTTGGCCTTCTTCTGTTGGTAAAGTTAAATCTTTAATAGAAAGAAGTTTTTCGATCGTTTCAGGAGAGGAAATTTCAAACTTGAGTTGCATAGGTAGCTCTGGATTTTCTTTTGAAATTTCTGTCTTCGCTCTTTCAAGTGCGCTAATATAAGGAGTTTTTTCAGACTTATCTTGATATTTTTCCATATTTATATAATACCACACATATTCATTGTTGCAAATACTTCTATTATAGATTATATTTATAAATATTATGGATAAAAAAATTTATAAAGAAGTTTTAAGTGAAGTAGAGAAAATAAATTCTCCATTTGTTTCTAAGCAAGGAGAAAATATATACATAATAACAGGAGATCTTTTTAATAAAGTTATAAAATTTTTTCCACCCCATCTCAAAGATAAAACAGCATCAGTTCCACTTTCAAGTTTGTATTCTGTTTTTTTTCATAAACAAACTAACGGATTAGTTGTAGTCAACAAGGGCGCTTCCCTACTATCGAGAAGTGTTCTGAGTGGAAGATATATGGTTATACGTCATATAGGATTTGTAGTATATCTCCCTAACCAAGGAATAGAAATTATTGATGTTGGGGTTGCAGGTAATTTACATAAAAGTAAATTTACCATCTTGCGACCAGAATCAGCATGCTCACCAGGCTTTATGTTTGGATCACAACGTTGTAATTGTTACGATCAATGGACATTGTCAAAAGAATTAGCACACGAATATAATTTAATTACAAAGCCGAACCTATCTTCAGTTGAACTTGAAAAATTTCTAACTTCTGAAATGTTTTTAGATGAGAATAATAATCTAACATCAAAATCAGATGGGCAAGCATTTATAATGGCACACTTTACATCACAAAACGGAATGGGTAGTGGTGTCATAGAAAATAGTTTCGTTCCTGACTTAACCGCAAATGCTTTTATTCGACATAGAGGTGAATATTCTGCTGAACAAATTCATAAAGTATCAGTTGCGGGAGGATTTGAATCACTAGGAATAAAACCCGACCCAAGAAAATTAAATAGCGGACTTTCTTTTAGATTAATATCTACTGTTCTTGATTATCTTAATGCCCCTAAAAAAATTGTTGCCTTAACAAATAATACTGATAAAATAAATGCCTTAAATAATTCTGGTTATGAAGTTCAAAGACTTCAATTGGTTGCTAGGGCTGGAGATGGATGCGAAATAGAAATAGATGATCGACGAAACGAATTCGGACATTTAATCCCTGAAAACATATGTGTCTCTTGGGAAGAAGAGCTTGTTAGGCTAAAGAGTGAAATAAATTCATTATTATAATAATAAATTATATGAAAAAAAAAGTTAATATTGCAATTATTGGTGGTTCGGGGTACTGGTCCGACAGAAATCATAATAAAAATATACTGGAATTAAAAGATGAACTTACAATTCAACTTACCGCAATTGTTGATCCTATCGACCCTAGAACTGTCAATATTAATAATAATACAATAAAACTTTGTACTATCGATAATACCGTATGGATAAACCCTAAAGATTTTAAAAATACAGATGAAATTATTAAAAATCTTAAAGAAAAACTAGATGTTAATCTTGTAATTATCGCATCAAACCCTTGCGCACATTTTGAATATGGTATTAGTTGCTTGAAATATGGAATAAATGTCATATGTGATAAACCAATAATTAGCAACTATAATGCCTCAACAAGTATAGCTGCCGCTTCCCATATCCGAGAACAATATAATGAACTTCTTGAAGCTTATTATAGAGCTAGAAGACAATATCCGAATTTAATGTTCCATTCGATTTTGAGAAGACGATCACTTGAGTCATTTACAAAAGTGGCTAACGAATTAAATAAGGTATACAAAAAAACAAAAGCCGGAATAAACAATATGACTATGTTGATTAATGGTGGAGTATGTAAACTACCAGCAGAGTTAAGTAACCCAGGGGCTCACGGATATCTTGATGGAGTAGGATCACTATCTCATTCCGCATATCACTACATTGATGCTATAGCTTGGTTTGTTTCTATGGCACCAGGAAAAACAGTTGAAATTGTTCCAAAACTTAATTACATAACTAGGATTAATGACTATTTAGATTCTGAAACTTATACAAGTATTGTAAGTATTATAAATGCTAGTCAAGACTCTTTATTAAAACCAAAGCTTTCAAAAGAAACATTGGGGTGTGAACTTAATGTAGGGTTTACATTTATTATGAACAATAAAGAAAATATTCAGGTTGGTATAATATCTCTTCTTTTCAATCATATAAGTTTTACCACCAGAATTAATAATTATGATAAATCAGTTCGAGAGCCAGGAGACCACAAAGGTGGAGGAAGAATGTCTCAGTCTTTTATTGATGTTCACCAAGAAGGTTTACAAAACTGGCAGATAATGAAAAACAATGTGGCATTAGGTGATAACACAATTTTACTCCAAGGAAGAAGACACCCATCCATAGAGGGAGTTGGTTTTGAATGTAAAAATTACGAAAATGCATACGATACTGGTATCAGTATGAAGGAATTATTAGCACATGCAATTAAATACATAGCGGAAGAAAAAGATTTAATTGGTCATTCTGTAATAAGAGAACTCCCAGAAGAAAGACTAGCTATTGATATTTACACCTCTTGTTATGAATTAATTGCCAGAGAATACAATAGCGAGCCTCTTCAAGTCCCAGGAATAAAAATATAATCAATGAATAAATAGGTAATTTAAATATATTAATTTAAACATGAAAACTTCATTGAATAAAGAAAAAAAATATCAAAAAGAAATTCTAAAATTTAAGGGAGAAAAGTGGAATTTTATAAAGGAGCGTATGTTAACAAATAGTAAAATATATAAATCTATTGATGGTTTAAAGTACTTACATATTGGTAATAATAAGAATATTAAGAAAGAAGCTTTGTGTATAAAAAAAATAAAAAGATTAGGATTCCCTATTCCTGAATTACTTGAATATGATAAAACAAAAAAACAGAGCTATTATATTGAAAAATCTGCTGGGGATAAATCTTTTGGAGATAAATTTTATAAAGAATACTTCTCGCAGTCAAAAATAAATTCTAATACACTGGAATCCATGTGTGATGTAGTATGTCTTTTTTTGAGGTCACAAATTAGATCTTCTGATTATTTTAACTCAAAATATGACTTGAGAAAAAATATAATGCTAAAAAATATATTAGTGGAAAATCCTGATTTAAATCATATAAAAGTAGAATTATGTGTTTCAAAAATAGAAAATAGGTTATATTCACTACCAACTACTTTTTCCCACGGAGATTTAACACCGCGTAATATATTTGAAAATGGAATTATAGATATTGAATTTAATTCAATTATGCCTGTCGGTTATGACGTACTTACCCTACCGATAATGGAACGTTTTTGGGGCTTCAAAAAAAACAAAAATGAAACATATGAAAATTTTTATTTAAGCGAAAAACAAATCTCTCATTATTTTAAAAGAATAGAAGCTGAAGCTAAAATAAATGGAATTAAAGATTTTTTAACTTTTAGAAATGACTTCATTTTGCTTAAGGCTATATGGTCACTTGCCAATGAAAAATATTCCGCAAAAAAATCTGGAGATACATCTAAATTAAATTTTCGTAAAAAAATTTTAATTTATTGTATAGACAAATATTTAAACAATGAAATGATTGAAACAAAAAAATTTAAAACATTTATTACTATATAAGTATTATTAGCCTAGCTAATATAATTATTTCTTTAATTAAGAGATAGTGCTATCATGAAACTATTGTTAATTGGTAAAATATTATTAAGAAAAAATAAATAATCTCCATATGATTAAAATATCAAAAAAAATAAAAAACCTGTTTTATGACCCAGAAACAGATTCTATTGCTTCTTTATTGCGAGATATCAAAAAAACACATTTAAAATTACTAAAAAAAACTGATTTAGTAAAAGGAACATTAATAAAAAGCTCAATAAATGACAAAGACTTGATTGATAATTTTAAAATCCCGGAAAAAAGTCTAGATAGTAAATATATATCATCAACCATTTCTAATTTGTTTGATGGTGTTTCTAGATGGCATTTTCCTAATACAATGTATAATGCTGCCCCTCCCCCACTACTTCCAACTGTAATTACTAAAATGATCACTTCTTTATATAATCCCAATTTAGCACTCTATTCAGCATCTGGTAAAAGTCTTTTAACTGAACAAAAAGTAATAAAAGCAATCGCAGAATATGTTGGATGGAACCGAGAAAGTGCAGGGGGTGTCTTTACATGGGGAGGAAAAGCAACAACTATGTATGGAATTAAGTTTGGAATAAAAAATTGTTCTCCAAATTCTGCCGCACAAGGTATAAAAGAAGATATAATTGTATTGTCTACTAAAGTAGGGCATCCTTCTCATATATCTGATTCTGAGTGGCTAGGGATAGGCTCGTCAAATGTCGTCAGGTTGGGGGTAGATGAAAATTCTCAAGTTAATCTTAATGAAATGGAGGAAATAATTAGAAAAGCAGTAAAAGAAAAAAAGAAAATTGCCACTATTATTATTTCAGGAGGAACAACAAACGATATGGTAGTTGATACCATTGATGATGTAGTTAATTTAAGAGATAAAATTACAAAAGAACTTGAATTAGAATATAAACCTCATATTCACGTAGATACAGTCGTAGCATTTCCCTGGATATTCTTTAAAGACTATGAATTTGAAAAAAATCCTCTAAATATAGAAAAAAGAGCATTAGCCAGAATTTCAAAAATAAAAACGAACCTAAAAAATCTTCATATGGCTGATTCTTTTGGTGTTGATTTTCATAAAATGGGTTTCTGTCCTTATATATCTAGTGTTTTTATGATAAAAGATAAAATGGCTCTATCTAACGTTAAAAATGCTTATAACTGGCCATTCTTATATTCAATGGAAAATTCAAGACCAGCTGATGGCCCAAACTCTGCCTTTATGGCACTTAGTGTACTGGGGGTAGAGGGTTTCCAAATTTTAATAGGACATCTCACTGAGATTGCAGTACATTTACAAGATGAAATAAATGCAACAGAGGATTTTGAAGTTATAAATAAAACAGGGCTCGGTACTGCTGTTATGTTTATACCACGCATCCCTAAACACATAACAATTAGTACTCCAGAAGAAGAGGTAATTATGCGTAATTCGTATACTATGGCTTTTATAGAAAAGCTGGCAGACTTAGGAAATCCTTTTTATATTGATAAAATACCGAGTGATTCAACTGGGGGAAATTCATTCCCTTATACATCTTTAAAAGCATATATAATGTCACCTTATTCGAGCAAAAAATCAAATATTGAATTTGTATCATTTATGATTAAAATAAAAAAAGAAATTGATCAAAATTTTAATTTCAAAGATAAATCATTTTATGTAGAAGAAGAACATCCCTTAAAAAACAACTAAAATATGTAGATATAATAAATGGGGCTACAGACATTGTCCATAGCCCCATTGAGTGATTCAATTAATTAATAAATAGGTAAATTACATATACCCTCTATCTCCTTCGTTGAGTTTTGGGTAAAGACGTTGCATCCATTCATTAACGACAGCTTTGGGTAAAGAACTTTCTAACGAACGGAAAGTTAGTACAACAACTACATTTTTTTGGTGTGGCTGAATACCAAGGTTAATCCTGGCTTTTTCTGGAAGTTGATCATAAGAAGTTTCAGAATATTCTATATTCTCTATAAACACAGAATCTGAGCCTAATTCATCCTTAATTTCTTCACAAATATCTTCTTCGGTTTTTTCAACAGAAGCAGAATATGAAAGTACTCTCTTGGTAGCGGGCTGATTAGAAACAACAACAAATTTTTCAAGATTTGTCATCTGGCCCTTTATCCTAATATCCTCTGACCTTAAAACACGAATATCATCAATCCCTTTTAGAATCATGACGAGCCGATCCAATCCCATACCAAGAGCAAGCCCAGAGTATTCTTCAGGATCAAGTCCAGCGTTTTTCAGAATAGTCGGGTGAACTTCTCCACATTCAAGAAGTTCTAGCCAATTACCATTCACAAAAATTTCAATTTCAAGCCCATTTATCGTATAGGGGTGTTCAACTTCATTCGCCCGATATTCATATCCTGGAATAACATTATCCAAAATAGTCTCAACAAAACGAATTAAATCTGACCTATCGAAAAGTGGCAATCCTCGTTTGATTCGCCAAACATCCATTTGATGAGGTTCTCCGCAATGATTTTTATCTACGACATCACGACGATAACACATCCCTGGAACTAATAATATTGTGTCAGTAATATTATTAGAAGATTTTTTGAGCCATCTTGGAATAGCACATGAGGTGTGAGTACGTAAAATAGTATCTTCTGTCACATACCTTGTATACCGAGAAGATCTACCTGCATTGTCCAAAGGGAAAAGAAGATCATCAAAATTTTCTTTCAATGAGACTTCAGGACCAGAACGAACCTCCTCAATAGTTGTTTCGGGGTAAGTTTTTTCAAAAGCCTGTTTTACATTATCAATAATGATATTGATAGCGTGAACCCCATTATCAGGGTCAGTAAGATCTAAAATTGCCAAAGACGATGCTAGTCGTTCTGGCGACATAATTTCTTGTTTCATGATTATCCTCCTTTTACATTAGTGTTATGTTATTGTTTTTTCTTACTAAATTCAATAAAACCTATTACGTAATACCTATTATTTATTAATATTTAAAGAACAATTATCTATATGAGTTCTATAGAACTTAAAAAAATAATACATCAAAACATGTTGTATGTCAAAACAGCCGTATAGGCTCAATGACTTGAACGCAACCTAAAAAATCTACTTCGGGAAAGCAAATTCTCAAATCTTTTGTAGAATATAAAATGTATTGGAGGGGAGAAAAAAGTAAATAAAACGAATTCGCTCTGAAAAACAAAACACCATTCCAACCGAAGTTAGAATGGCATTATATCGCATGCATTATAAATGCAATGTGTATTAGAGAAAGATTACTTCTTGTATCCATGATTACCATAGATTTGCGTAACCTTCTGGTTCAACTCATTAATATATGAAATATTTAATTTTTCATTACTTATTTTTTCAAGCTTACATTGCCTGCCTCCATAAGTGAGTATAGCGGGAGATTTACTCCTATCAAGACTCCAATTCCTGTTATAGAGATTACCATTTTTTAATGCAGTACTTGTTCCATCAGAAGAAAAGTTTAAAATTTCTTCATTGGTTGAATCCCAGCGATTTAAATCTATATAAACAGAATCAAGGTCCCATATAACATTCAATATAGGCCATAAAAGAGAGTCTTTTTCAGTAGATACACTTACCACCTGGTCGGTGACACTAGCCACGGAAAAAGAATTAGAGGATGGAGTTAAGATAACTCCATTAGCTAGGATATTACTTAATACATACCCATCTTTCAGGATATAAGTAAAAGTAACCTTTTCCCCCCTTTGAGCCACAGCTCTCAAGGGTACAACATTTACGCCGGAGTCAATGGAAACATCCACAACGTAAACTTCTTCTCCTCCGCCATTGGAGAAAAGAAAATCGCATCCTGTTAAAAGCAACATGGCCAGGATTAAAAAAATAAATTTTCTCATATATTTATTATTTTAAAGTTTACAGTTTCAATCTAATTATGGCTTATCACCACAATATTGTCAATGTGTAAAGTGCATAATAGGTGGATAACTTTTGCCTTATATTTTAAGCATTATTACTAAAAAGCACTCAATTTATTGAGTGCTTTTTAGGGTTTTATGAGAATTATTGACTAAATGAACAGCTATTACCTCCTGAGTCTGTTACGCCAATATTGGTAAGTCCAGCATAGGGAGTAGAAGCATGATCAATAACTGTATAGTTATAGTTACCATCATTTACTGCTCCTACCAGTACTCTACCTGTAGAATATGGTGTATTCAGATACGGACCTGTTTGGTACTGACTAGTACTAGTACAGTGATCCAATTTATAATAAGTATAGGTAGGAGGGGTAGTCGTTACCCCATCATCACAATCTACATTATATGTAGTGGTAGTATTTGGACCTATAGAAAAATCTATTTGACCAAAAGAAGTTCCTGCTGTAGTTGGTGTTCCGTTTGGAGGTAGAGTACAAACAACATTACTATTAAATCCTTTAGCTTCCCAACTTAATCTTATCGGAGTTCCTGGAGCAATAGCTTGTGTGGTAGTCTTACTGGCATCTTGAGGAATTGGTATTGATGGATCAGAAGTCTTAAAAACTTTAATGTCAACTGTTGGAGCAATAACGTTGAAGGAAATATTGCTCTCTGCTGTAGCATAATTATATGTGATAGTTGAAGTTGCATCAGCAGTTTTTACATATTTGCCAGTATCAAACAATCCACTAACACTCATATATGAAGTATAAGTGCCATTATTATTGTGTTGGTAATAGCTGATTGTCGGACTATTACATTCTTTTGTCAATACATATTGGCAAAGACCGTAAGCTGTTGGAATATTGTTTGTCGTTGAACCTATATAAGCACTCAGATAGAAAGTGGTATTGTAAGTCCCATTTGTAGAAGGAATAGAAAATGTTCCCGTCTTAGTATTTGTAACAGAAAGGTCTCTGCTACGATAGTAGATCTGGTCACGCAAAGCCGATGCATCAGGAACAGAAGATTGCACTGTACCAGCACTCAAAGCTCCCGAAGAAGAATTACGAATCTCTCCAGTTGCTCGAACACTGTCAGTTGGGTAATAGTAAGTTGATTTATCTATAGAAATAACTGCATAATTATTGTATCCTACTGACACTGTTGCTCCCGCTGCTGATGCCTTGCCAGCTGGCATGAATCCAAAGACAGCAATAAGTAGGAAGAAGAATATCATAGCCATAGGGGTACTACTATCTGTAGGATTTGAAGTGTTTGTGGGGTTAGTAGGAGGAATATTCTTTTTCTTCATGTAAGTATAGAGAATGATAATGACGAGAAGAGCAAGAATAATGAGAATATAGAATGTATTGGAATTTGACTTAGGTTCTGATGTTGTCTTCACGTTGAATTCTTTCTGGTCGAGGACTGTGCCTTTGTCGTCTGTCAAAGTCACTATAATCTTTGGATCAATACACTTGGACTTGATAGAGAAAGTTAAGTCTACTTTGGGGGAAACTTGGTCAGTGAGAGCTTGTGTCTGTTCTTTAGCACAAGACTTACCCTTACCATTTTGTACTTCTACTTTTGCACTAATAGCTGAAGCTGTCGAAGCACCAAAGCGAATTCCGGAAGAATCAGCAGAAGGAGTATATACGAAGGAGACTAATGCATTCTCTCCCCCTTTGTAATAATCTTTATCCAAAGAAACACTTTGAATTGTGGCGCTATTACCACGAAGGACATAGTGAGTGGTAACTCCGTTGGAATTGGAATCTTTAGTATTTAGAGAGAAGGATACATCATAAGCTTGAGGGGTTGTTGCCTTTGGCAATGTGACAGATACGGACTTGCTTTCTCCAGCCTTGAAAGTAATAGCAGTACTATCTCCTCCAGTCGCTTGGGTTACATCTCCATACGAAGAACGGTAACGAGTTTCGTAGGTGGGAGTGGCTGTAAGAGAAGTACTGGAAAGATTCTGCGCTGTACAAGTAAGCTTGAGGCTTTCTTCGGGTTTGATATCTACTCCTTGACTTAAGCTATAGGTGGCATTACTCTTCTCTCCTATTACCTTAAGAGAGCAAGTCTCAGGTAGAATATCTATACCAGAAGTCGTAGACTTAAGAGTTACCTTACCAACTTTTACTATTCCAAAAGGGAAACCACTAGTATTCTGACTTGTGAGCATTAGAGTATATGAGCCAGAAAGAGAGGTCGGGGCTGTATAGGTAATTTCCTTCTTGATTGTGGTGTTTGGGTTTAAGGTTAGAGATTCATCATAAATCTTCTCATCCATAATGAATTGACCTTCCTGGCTTTCCTTGACTAGCTTGACTCCGTATTTGACTCCAGTCTGTAAGCCTTCACCATTTGAGATAGAAAAGGAAATATTGAAGACACCATCCTTCTGAGAAACAATCTTTGCATCATCAATACCTACCATCGCTAAGACCACTGGTGTGACAGGGGTAGACTTGACCGTAGGAGTTGCTCCAAAGACAGGGGAAATAATAAATAATGAGGAGAAAACAAATAGAATAGAAAAGAAGAAAGAAAACTTGAATAAATTTTTCATAATAATAAATAGTTCATATGTTAATAATAAATACTATGAATATTATACCATGTGTGGAGTTGACTAATCAATACTCTTGCGGTAACATTCTATATGTAAGGCCTGTTCACAAAACCGGGCTTTTATTTTTACCAGATGTCGAATCTGGCAAAACACAATTTAGCCCGCCTTTCGGCGGATAAATACAATTTAATAGCTAGTAAAACTTAATAATTAGGTATTTATTTTTTAGCTAGAACCTAGAAACTAGAACCTAGAAACTAATTTATGTTAGATTTAAAAACAATGAAGTCGGCCCTAGAGCAACTCGAGCAGGAAAGGAAAATTCCTCGCGAGAAGATTATTGACGCGATCGAGCAAGCCCTCGCAGCCGCTTACAAGAAAGATTATGGTAAAAAGGGCCAGATCATTCGCAACAAGATAGATATAGAAACGGGTGAGATGGAATTCTACCAAGTCAAGATAGTCGTCGACGAGTCTCTCGTGCGAATGACGAAAGAAGACGACGAGGAAGAAGAAATAGCCGAAGACGACGATCGTGTACGCTTCAACGAAGAGCACCACATCCTCCTCGAAGATGCCAAGAAGATCAAGAGCAATGTGAAGTTAGAAGAAGAAATGGTCTTCCCTCTTGATAACAAAGATGACTATGGACGTATTGCCGCACAGACTGCCAAGCAAGTCATTATTCAGAAGATTCGTGAAGCAGAAAGAAGTGCAATAGTAGACGAATATGGAAGTAAAGAAGGAGAAATTATAAATGGAACTGTAGAGAAGGTAGAGAGAGGTATTGTCTATATCGACTTCAATCGTGCGACAGGTATCATCCTTCCCGAAGAACAAATCCCCGGAGAATTCTACAGACAAGGAGAGAGAATCAAGGCTTATCTATATTCTGTCGAAGAAACTCCTCGCGGAGTGAACCTCAAGCTCTCTCGTACTCATCCTCAACTTATCGAGGGACTCTTCGCAATGGAAGCTCCTGAAATAGCCGGTGGTGTAGTCGAGATCAAGTCTATAGCTCGTGAGGCTGGCGCTCGATCCAAGATAGCCGTCTACTCCAACGATGAACACGTTGATCCAGTTGGATCATGCGTCGGACAGAAAGGGGTCCGCGTATCTACTGTCATGAACGAACTTAATGGTGAGAAGATAGACATTATTCCTTGGTCTGCCGACCCTGCTACATATATAGCTAGTGCTATCTCTCCAGCCAATGTTCTCAACATCCAAGTATTCGAGCAAGAACACAAAGCTTCTATCGAAGTAGCAGTAGATCAGCTCTCACTTGCTATCGGCAAGGGAGGACAAAATGTAAGACTTGCTGCTAAACTTACAGGATGGAGGATTGACATCAAGGGTATGGAGGCAACAGGTGATGCAAGTAAAGAATTAAGTGAAGAAGATATTTTAGATGGTGGTATCGTCGATGACGGAACGGACGAAAAGTAATTAGTAGGAAGTAAATCGCGAAGCAAAATTATTAAAATTATTTATCTCGTAGGGCCCCTTTGGGGTAAAGAGGAAATAATTTTAATAATTTGCGAAGCGATTGGATATTAGTTCTACGTAAATTTTATTAATAATTTAAATATAATAAACATATGAATCCATTTATTATTTTTGCTCTTATAAGTTCTATAATAGCAATCGTATACGGTTTATTTTTAATCAGGGTTGTATTAAAGAAAGGTACAGGTGACGCCAAGATGCAGGCTATAGCCAAGGCTATCCAAGAAGGTGCCAGCGCATACTTGAATCGCCAGTACAAAACAATCGGAATTATCGCAGTCATACTTTTCCTTATCATCGGCTTCGTGCCAATGCTAGGGTGGATGATGGCTATAAGCTTTATCTTCGGAGCAATCCTTTCTGCTCTTGCAGGATATATTGGTATGAACGTTTCAGTTCGTGCTAATGTCCGTACTACAGAAGAAGCAAAGAAGGGCCTCAAAGAAGCTCTTTCTCTTGCTTTCAAAGGAGGTACAGTCACAGGACTCTTGGTTGTTGGACTTGCTTTACTTGGAGTCACAGTTTTCTACATAATTGCAGAAAAATTTGTCGGAGCTGGTGCTGTAAAGTCTCTTATCGGACTTTCATTTGGAGCAAGTTTGATATCAGTCTTCGCTCGTCTTGGAGGAGGAATATTTACAAAAGCTGCTGACGTCGGAGCTGATCTTGTCGGTAAAGTTGAAGCTGGAATCCCAGAAGATGACCCTCGTAACCCTGCAGTTATCGCCGACAATGTAGGAGACAATGTCGGAGACTGTGCAGGTATGGCCGCAGACTTGTTTGAAACATATGCCGTGACTTCAGTGGCAACAATGCTTCTAGGTTCTCTTATGTTCGCAAGCTTTGGAAACGCAATCATCTACCCTCTAGCAATAGGTGGAGTAGCAATAATCTCTTCAATTATCGGTACATGGTTTGTAACACTTGGAAAAAGTAAGAATATCATGGGTGCTTTGTATAAAGGTTTGATCGGTGCAGGAATTCTCTCTGCTATCGGTTTCTATCCTATTACAAAATGGCTTATGACAGACAATGGACTTTACTCTGTAAATGCACTATATATAAGTGCCTTGGTAGGTATCGCCGTTACAGCATTGATCATAGTTATCACTGAGTACTATACTTCGACAGCTTACTCTCCTGTGAAGTCTATTGCGCAAGCTTCTGTCTCTGGACATGGCACAAACGTTATTCAAGGACTTGCCGTATCTATGAAGTCTACAGCCTTCCCTCTTCTTACTATTGTCGCTGGTATTTTGATTTCTTATAATTTCGCTGGTCTATATGGTATAGCCATCGCTGCTATGTCGATGCTTTCATTAACAGGAATCATCGTTGCTATTGATTCATTTGGTCCTATTACTGACAATGCCGGTGGTATTGCAGAAATGGCAGGTCTCCCAGAATCTGTTCGTGATGTTACCGATCCTCTTGATGCAGTTGGCAATACTACAAAAGCTGTTACTAAAGGTTATGCTATTGGATCAGCCGGACTCGCTGCACTCGTCCTCTTCGCTTCTTACACCCAAGAATTCGCAGACCTCGGACACGTTTTGAAATTTGATCTAGGTAATCCTATGGTTATCGCTGGGCTACTTATCGGAGGACTCCTTCCTTACTACTTCTCAGCATTATGTATGGAAGCTGTAGGGAAAGCCGCCGGGAAAGTTGTCGAAGAAGTTCGCAGACAATTCCGCGAAATCAAAGGTATCATGGATGGTACAGGCAAGCCTGACTATGCTACATGCGTAGACATCGTAACTACTGGTGCTCTCAAGCAAATGATTCTTCCAGCAGTTATCGCCGTTGTATCCCCTATTCTTGTCGGGTTCATCCTTGGACCAGAAGCACTAGGTGGACTTCTAGTCGGTTCAATCATTACAGGAATCTTCCTAGCAATCTCTATGACTTCAGGTGGTGGAGCATGGGACAATGCAAAGAAATATATAGAACTTGGCAATCATGGTGGTAAAGGTAGTGATGCTCACAAGGCAGCCGTTACTGGTGACACTGTTGGTGACCCTTACAAAGACACCGCAGGTCCTGCTATCAACCCAATGATTAAAATCTTAAACATCATTGCCTTGATCCTCGTTCCAATCTTGGTTGCATTCTGGTTTTAATTAAAAATTAGAATTGTAATACAAATTAAATCAGCCCCGAGCGAAGCTCGGGGCTGATTTGTATTAATCCAATTTTTTATTCCACTACAACCTTTGGCATTTTCTTTCTAAAGATAATAAATCCAAGAATAATTAAAATAATTATTACTAATGTTGGGTGGATTGGTGAAAAGATCACTGCCATCTCCCAAAGTGAAATCCATTGTGCGGATACGTATCCATTTACTGTTTCTATATTGTCTGTAAATTTATCATCTTGCTTGTTAGCATTACCAAGATTAGCGTTTGCATTACTTATCAAATCGTCTAAATTCTTTTTCTGAATTGAATAATTTTTATTCTCTTGATTGATATTTTGTGTCTGATTTGTCTGTTGCTCTACCAAAGAAGCTCCCTGCTGATTGAAAGAAACATTTATTTCATTTGGCTTTAGTAATGCTATGTTTGCGCGAACTTTTGCAAGATCTCCATTGATTCTAGCTAATTCTTTATTCATAGAATTAATGGCTTTTGTGTGACTAGCAATAAGAGTATCTCTTTGACTAGTTAGACTACTTAGTGAAGTTGAGGCATCGAGTATCTGCCCTTCTATCCCCTGCTTCTCAGTTAAAAGATTTTGGGAAGAAATACTTTCTGTATAAAGTTTCTTGTGAGTTATACTTTCCACCTCATCTTTAAATGCATCAAACTTACTTTTTGCAACAACGAAGCGAACTCGTCCGTATTTTTCAGAACTACTAAATTCATCGACTCTTCCATCCGATCCTTTAACAATATTTTTAACTTCTGTAACTACATCAGAGACATCTCTTGTTTTAATTATAGAGCTATAAGAAGTTTTCAAAAATTCTCTTGTGTCTTTGATTGAAGCGTCCTGATCTGGATATCTGTAATAATCATATGAATTTGAGTTCATCATTTTAGCTGAAGATGATCCACTTGGAAGCATCGGCACAGAAGACTCCGTGCTACCTACACTAAAAGTATTACTCACTACAGACATAACACCCCAGCCAATAATTAAAACTATAACTATTAGAACAGCACCCCATATTAATTTCTTTTTAGAAATTTTTATAACCTTTCTTTCTACTATTTTATTTTCTTCCATAAATAAATTATGTTTATTAATAATAAATTAAAACCAAACAAGTTAGAACAAAACTAAAGATATTATACAACTTATCGTCATTTAAGTATATTTGAGAGCTTTTTGACAAAAAGGCTTTTGCCATATAAACTAGGTTCATTATGGTAAAAACAACAATTAAAAAATTAGAAAAAAGTGAGGTTGAAATTACAGGCGTTTTAGAATGGGTAGAGTTTGAAGCATATGAAGCTAAGGCTCTCGAAAGAATCGGCGAAAGAATGGAACTCCCAGGCTTCCGTAAGGGCAAGGCTCCTGCCACAATCATTAAAGAAAACGTACAAGAAATGCCTCTTCTAGAAGAAATGGCGGAGGTGGCCTTGCAAGAGAATTATATAAAAATAATTGAAGAGAACAAGATTGATGCTATCGGCCGTCCTCAAATAGCTATTACCAAAATAGCGAAAGGTTCAGACTTAGAATTCAAAATCACAACAGCCGTCTTGCCCGAAATGAAGCTTCCTAATTACAAGAAAATTGCCGGGAAAGAAAATTCAAAAGAAGAAAATAAGAAGGAAGTTGTCGTTGAAGAAGCAGACGTAGAGAAAGTTATAAAAGATCTTCGCAAGATGCGCGCAGAGCAAAATAAGAATAAAGATCACGAAGGTCATGAGAATATGACAGAGGAAGAGCATGCTGCCCTCCACGCTGCGACAGAAGACACTCCTGAAAGTGAATGGCCAGAATGGAACGATGAATTTGCTAAAACATTTGGAGATTTCAAAACTGCCGATGAATTAAAAGAAAAAATCAAATCAAATATTAAAACAGAAAAAACTATTGAGCAGAAAGACAAAGTTCGTCTTTCTATCGTCGAAGAGCTTGTGAAACAAACAGAAGGAGAAATTCCAGAAATATTGATTCAAAGTGAAACAGACAAAATGCTCTACAAGCTTGAAGCCGATATCACCAATATTGGATTTAAAGTTGAAGATTACTTAAAACAAATCAATAAAACAGAAGCAGACTTAAGAGGAGAATGGCGTGCTGATGCAGAAAAACGTGCGAAACTCCAAATGATCATCCACACAATTTCAGAAAAAGAAAATCTTAAACCAACAGAAGAAGAAATCGAAGCAGATGTTGTAAAAATCACAGAAATGTACAAAGACGCCGACCCATCCCGCGCCCGCGCTTACGTAGAACAAATGCTAGAAAATGAAAAAGTATTTCACTTTTTAGAACAACAGTAGAAATAGTTCCACAAGATTATTAAAATTTTCCCCGCTTTACCCAGAGTACTGGGCTCCGACACGGATAAAAATTTCAACAATCTTGCTTCACTTAATATTTAATATGTTATAATAAATATATGTTAATCCCAACCGTAATAGAAAAGTCACAGTTCGGAGAAAGAGCCTACGATATATACTCTCGCCTTTTGAACGATCGTATTATATTCCTTGGTGGGCCAATAGACGACCACACTGCCAACTTAATCATTGCCCAACTCCTTTACTTGGACAATGCTGATTCCAAGAAAGATATTAGCCTTTATATCAATTCCCCCGGTGGCTCAGTTACCGCTGGACTTGCAATTATAGATACTATGAACTTTATCAAGAGTGACGTTTCCACTATCTGTGTCGGTATCGCCGCTTCCATGGGAGCACTTATACTTTCATCTGGTAAGAAAGGCAAGAGATTCTCTCTTCCTAATTCTGAAGTTATGATTCACCAAGTCATGGGTGGTACAGAAGGCCAAGCCAGTGACATTGCTATCAATGCCAAGCACATCCTCCGCACCAAAGACACTCTCAATAAAATCCTCGCACAAAATACCAGCAAGAAGATGGACCAAGTCGAGAAAGATTCTGACCGCGACTACTGGATGACAAGCGATGAAGCCAAGAAGTATGGAATCGTCGACGACATCATTTCAAAACCAAAAACAGGAAAATAATAAAATGGTTTTTTAGAAAAAGTCGAAAGATAGTTCTTGAAGAGGGGCCGGCGGAGGCTGTCGAGCCGAGCAATGAGCAAATTTCTAGCAAGAAATTATGCGGACCCTCTGAGAGAAGCTATCTTTCGACTTTTTTATAATTTTACTTCAGGCCTAGACAAAAGTCCCATTTTGGAGTATATTGAGGATATCGAAATTTAAAAGTTTTTATTTACATGTTCGCTTTTTTAATGCAGTTACGACATCTATTTTATTTATGAACCAAATGCCTGAATCAAAATTCCGTTCTAAACTAATCATACTTGTTCAATTTTAATCCTTTAAATAATAGGGTTTAATCCTGTGTTGTAAAAGCGACAAAAAGTCGCCATGAGTATAACATTAATAATCATATCCGCAGCTGCCCTACTTGTAGGAGTTGGTGTCGGGTATTATTTGCGTCTCATTGTCTCACTTGGTCAGAAAGGTTCTATGGAACTTGAAATCAAGAAGGTAATGCTGTCTGCAAAGGAGGATGCCCAGAAGATTGTAGATGAGGCCAAGAAGAAGGGAGAAGCCCATCTAGCTGAAGTCAACAAAGAAACAAAGGTCAAAGAAGAAGAATGGAAGCACACAGAGAATCGTCTTATCAAGAAAGATGAACTCCTAGATGCTCGCCAAACTGAAATAGATAAAGAAGTAGAAAAGATAAAAGTAAAGGTAGAAGAAGTAAAGAAGATTAAGGAGCGTGTCGATGGCATGGAAGCAGAGAAAGAAAAAGAGCTTGAGAAAGTTGCTCGCCTTTCTGTCGACGAAGCCAAGGAAATTCTTTTCAAAGATATTGAAGAAAAGTATGAGGAGGACTTACTCATCCGTATGCAAAAGATGGAAAGTTCCAACGCCGAGAAGCTTGATCGTCGTGCCAAGGATATTCTTTCGGCAAGTATCAACCGTCTAGCATCTTCTACTGCCAGTGAAATGATGACTACATCGGTCAACATTCCCAACGATGATATTAAAGGAAAGATTATAGGTAAAGAAGGCCGAAACATCCGTGCGTTTGAGAAGGCTTCGGGCGTAGAGCTTATTATTGACGAGACTCCGGGTGCTATCGTCATATCATCCTTTGATCCAGTACGCCGTCAGGTTGCTCGCCTAGCGCTTGAGAACCTTATACTAGACGGACGTATTCAGCCTGCCAAGATTGAGGAAGTCGTAGCTAAAGCCCAAGAAGATATCAATAAAATTATTAAAGACAAGGGTGACCAAGCTGTATACGAGTGTGGCATCTTTAACCTAGACCCTCGTATTAGTGCTATTGTCGGACGTTTATACTTCCGTACATCATATGGGCAGAACGTTCTCCAACACTCTATAGAAATGGCTCACATAGCCGGAATGCTTGCTGAGGAACTCGGTGCGGACGTCCAGATAGCCAAGGCTGGAGCACTCGTCCACGATATAGGTAAAGCTCTCGACCACGAAGTACAAGGTACCCATATAGACATAGGTATCCGAATCCTTCAGAAGTTCAAGGCCGACCCTAGGATTATCGTAGCTATGAAGAGTCACCACGACGATACTCCTCATGAATCTATTGAAGCTGTAATAGTTCAGACTGCCGACCATATCTCAGGAGGTCGCCCAGGAGCAAGACGCGACAGTGTCGAGAACTATATCAAGCGCCTACAAGAGCTAGAAGCACTCGCAACAAGCTTTGAAGGAGTAGAAAAGTCTTATGCTCTGTCAGCTGGCCGTGAAATCCGCATATTCGTTACCCCAGAGAGAGTTGGCGACGTCGCTGCTAAAGAAATGGCTCGTGAAATCGCCAAGAAGATAGAGCAAGAGCTCACTTACCCAGGCGAAATCCGCGTCACAGTTATCCGCGAAAACAGAATTATCGAATACGCAAGATAAATAAATAGTAAAAAGTAGAAGGTAGAAAGTTAAAAATGCATAAAACGGCTTGCCCGCACACCCATTTTGCTGTAGCTTTTTTGTTCTGCCGACAGAATATTTACTTATTTTTGTATTTATTACCTAATATATAGAGTATTATTATTCGTTGTATTGAAAAAGCAGAATAACAGCAAAATGGGTGTGGGGGCTTGTTTTAAAATAACCTTGGTATATAATAGTATTACTCCTATTCAATAGGAACCGTTTGCAAACGGTCGAATATTATTCAACTAGCATTCATATTCTTTTAGAAATAAAATTGTATGAAACTAAAATAAATGAATAAACAAGCTTTAGTAGAATTAGTTCACGAAAAAATCGGCGGTACAAAAGTACAAGCAGAAGAAGTAGTGAATTCAATGTTTGATGCTATCGTTGCAACTTTGAAAAAAGGAGGCGAAGTATCAATTGCAGGAATCGGAATCTTTTCAGTAAAGGCACGTGCAGCCCGCATGGCTCGCAATCCTAAGACTGGAGAGCAAGTTAAAGTTGCTGCAACAACCGTTCCAAAGTTTAGAGCAGCAAAAGCTCTTAAGGACGCTGTTAAGTAAAAGATTAATATCTTTTATCTCAACTTCGCTCAGACGTCATGAATGAGAATACTCATTCATACGATCATCGCTTGTTGTGAAAATATTTAAATTGTTTACACAATTTTTTATATAAAAGAAAAACCACTCGATTCTATCTAGAGTGGTTTTTCTATTGTAAAAAAATAGCGTAGTAAGATTGTTAAAATTATTTATCTCGTAGGGCCCCTTTGGGGTAAAGAGGAAATAATTTTAATAATCTTGCGAAGCTTTTTTACAAATATATTTAAAAAAATTATTCTATCAACAGCAATGCAAGCATTGAAAATACTCCGAGCATTATAATACAAAGCTGAATTATAGAATGCTTAATATCTTTCGTTTTGTGTAATTCTGGAATTAAGTCCGCAACAGCTATATATATAAACCCTCCTGCAGCAATAGGAATAAAGATTGACGCTACACCATCTACAATATTTCCAAAAATGAAAACAATCATCAAGCCTAATATAGAAGCGAGAGCGGAAAGAAAGTTGAGCCAGAGTGCTCTTTTCTTCGTATAACCTGCATGAATAAGAACAGCGAAGTCCCCTATCTCCTGTGGAATCTCGTGTAAAACAACAGCAATAGTTGTCGCAATTCCTACATGAGGACTGACAAGGAAACTAGCTCCAATAATTGCTCCGTCTATAAGGTTATGAAATCCATCGGTAAATAAAACTAACTTCCCTACTGGATGTATGTGCTCTTCATCTTTATCTTCTCCGTGATGGTGCCAGTGGATAAATTTTTCAATTACGAAAAATAGTAAAATACCAGCAATAACTAAAATGCTAGATAAATTTGATCCTAGATTACCATTGAAAGCTTCGGGAATAATATGAATGAATGCATCTCCAAGCAAAGCTCCTATGGCCAAGCTTATAAAAAAGTTAATATACTTTCTTAAGACTTCTTCTTTAAGAGAAAGTGAGAAAACTCCTACCAGTGATACGAGACTTACAACGAGAACACTTATAAAGGCATACAGATAATTTATTGTCATAGGATGATTATAGCAGAGAATATAAAAATTGTAATTATTACAAAATATGCTAATATAAGATAGTTATATCGGGGTGTAGTATATCGGTAGTATCTATGTTTTGGGAACATAAGGGCCGGGTTCGATTCCCGGCACCCCGACACGGTTTTTTAGTTAAATGTTTGCGGGATTAGTTTATCGGTAAAATAACAGTTTTCCAAACTGTGGTGAAGGGTTCGACTCCCTTATCCCGCACAATATGAAAAAACACCCTCTAAAGGTGTTTTTTCATATTGTGCGGGATAGCAAGCCAACTGCTTGGCTTGCGTAAGGGAGGCGAAAAGCTTTTCGTTTTTCGGTATTAACCGAAACGAAAAGGTATACTGTTCTCGTAGAGAAAGACTCCACCAATCACGCGCCGTAGGGCGAGACTTCACTTATATACTGTCCTCGTAGAGGAAGACTTCCCTTTTTAAAGTATTATATTCTCCATCACTTTCACCCTCGCCTTCCTGTGCTCAATATCTAAATACACAACAAGCAGATCAAACTGCCACTCAATATGTCCCATTCTTTTACTTATAAGATACGTCTCTACTACCCTTCTTAATCTTTTAAGTTTCCAAGGGTGCATATTCTCTTCGGGTCTATTTGTTACTGTTTCACCTGAAACAGTATCCAAACTTGAAACACTCTTGGACTTAACTTCTATAAAATATCTCTTCTCTTCTTTCTGAGCGATTATATCTATTTCCCCCCATTTCTTTGTATAATTCCTTTCTAATATAGAAAATCCATGTTTCATGAGAAACGTGCAGGCGACTTCTTCCCCCAATTGCCCTATTTTCTGAGAATTTGAAGTAAAATTCTTCATAAGTGTTTCACGTGGCACACTTTTCTGTCCATAACAGACAAATCATGCCCTTAATCTAATGTATTTTATATTACACCCTTATTTAACAACATATAAATGTTAATGCTCACAACATGTCTCTAAAAATAATATATATAATTAATGTCTTTTATGAACAATACACACATGGTTATACACATATATCTTAATTTTCAAGGCTTTTCAGTGTGTATAAGGGACGCATAAAGGTCATTTTATAAGCACGATGAATTTATTTATTTTGTGCGGATACTGGGAATCGGACCCAGATTTCGTCTTTGGCAAAGACGTATTTTACCACTAAATTATACCCGCGAATTTAAAATTCTAGCCGAGAAGACAATTCCAACCATTTTAAAATTTTCTTCTTAACTACAACAATACTCGATATTATACTAATTCCAACTCCATATTGCAACTTTTTTGTTTTTTCTTTACCTTTAATAACTTGAGTTTTATGAAAATTAGAAATAGAGATACCCACTTCACCTGACCACTTATTCGTGCATTCATTGGGATCTAAGTCTGGATATATAATTAATGCAATCTTTATATTTTCCTTTGTAATATATAGGTATTTCTCTGCAAATTTTATAAATATCTTATGTATATAAAATTCAGAATTACTAACTCTACTCATATTGTTACTTCTTTTATCTCCTTCTCCTGCATAAATCATTAATCCTGCTATAAATAAAGGGTCTTTTATAAAGATTTGAAACTCTTTCTCTGCTTCTATTTCTACTTGTTTATATTTATCTGCAAGCATTCTACTTCTGCCTATATGCAATAATTCCAAACGCTCTGTACTTAATTTAATATTTTTAGTTATATTATTTCTTTTAATATGTGTTGACCATTCTTCATTTCTAAACCAGTCACACAAAGTACTTCTTGATATATTAATCTCATCTTGAATTTCTCTATATGATTTGCCGTCTCTTCTTAATTTGAATACTAAGTCTTTGTCCTGTCTCATACTAGTACAGTATACCACAGTGGTTCTGCTTTGAAAAGTAATTAAATAGTGTATAATAAATGTATTAATAATTAATAATTAATAATGCACTCATGGTGAAATGGATATCACGACAGTCTTCGGAACTGTTATTGGGGGTTCGAATCCCTCTGGGTGCACAAATAGTTTCATATGAAACAAAAAAATATACAAATAGATGAGTCAAAAATTCCTGATTATGTTACACGTGTAACAAACACACTCGAAAATGCTGGATTCGAGGCTTTTATTGTGGGTGGCTGTGTTCGTGATCTTATTTTGGGCAAAGAGCCGAAAGATTGGGATATCACTACAAATGCCAAGCCCGAAGAAATAATCCCTTTATTTGAAAAGACTATATATGAAAACAAATTTGGGACAGTTGGAGTTTGTATGCCCGTTGCAGATGTTACACCCGCCGACGGATTACCTGTTGCGGACATGCATGAAACAGATAATAACATTACACATGAAACAAAGTACTATATTTTAGAGGTGACTCCATATAGAACTGAAGCAAAATATAGCGATTTCCGTCATCCAGACGAAGTACAGTTTAGTGATAACATAGAAGATGATTTAAAAAGACGAGACTTCACCATCAACGCTATGGCCTATAATATATCTAAAGGACATATTATTGACCTTTATAAAGGACAAGAAGATATAAAGGACAAAGTTATAAGAGCAGTAGGAAGCCCGAACGACCGCTTCCAAGAAGATGCCTTGCGCATGCTTCGAGCCATCAGATTCGGAACTACTTTAAATTTTGCCGTTTCATATGAAACAATGCAGGCTATATCTGATAATTCCAATCTTATTAAAAACATATCAATGGAAAGAATCCGTGACGAATTCACTAAAATTATAATGTCTGACAATCCCATGACTGGAGTTGGCTTACTTCAAAAGCTTGGTTTACTAGAGTACATTATTCCTGAATTAGAAGAGGGTATAGGCTGTGAACAAAAAGGTGCACATATATATGACGTATGGGAACACTTGCTTCACGCCCTTGAACACGCTGGGAGCAAGAATTGGCCCTTAGAAATAAGACTTTCTGCCTTGTTTCATGACATTGGAAAGCCTCGAACTAGACGCTACGATGCTACAAAAAATGGAGGGAAGGGAAAGTATACATTCTTTGGTCATGAGGTAGTAGGATTTAAAATGACAAAAATGATAATGGAGAGATTAAAATATCCAAAAGATATAACTGAAAAAGTACTGAGTTTCACAAGATATCATATGTTCTTCTCAGACACAGATAAAATAAAACTTTCAGCGGTTAGAAGAATAGTCCAAAATGTAGGGAGAGAAAATATTTGGGATCTTATGAAAGTTCGCGAATGTGACAGGGTAGGAATGAAAAAAGCAGAAGCTCCACATAGACTTCGTAAATATCATGCCATGATAGAGGAAGTTCTCCATGATCCTATCTCTGTAAGCCAACTAGCTATAGACGGTAAATATATGATAGAAACGTTACATGTGAAACCAGGGCCAAGAATGGGTTGGATACTAAGTGCCTTACTTGAAGAGGTCCTAGATGATCCAACCAAGAATACAGAAGAACACCTATCAGAACTAGTAAAATCAATGGAAATACTAGGGAACAATGAGCTAAAGGCTCTTGGTGAAAGAGGCAAAGAAAAACGAGACGAACTAGAACAAGAAGAAATCAAGAAGTTACACATGAAACACGGGGTATAATAAAATAGCTGATAAAATCAGCTATTTTATTAATTTAAATTTTTTGAGCAATAATAAACAATTTAGTGAAATTAATTTCATCACCCTTTGATTTTCTTTTATATTCTTTTATTATCTTAAAACCATTTTCTTTTAAAAGGTTATTTATTTCACTGGAAGATATTATGTTTAAAAATAAATTTCTCTTGTGATCAAAGGGTTCATTTATAAAAATTTCATCAGATTGACCTGATTGCAATGCTATATATAATAAACCTTTATCATTGAGAATTTTATTGAAATTCCTTAAGATTCCTGGTATTTCTTTTTTAATAATGTGAATAAGAGAATATGAAGCAATAATTCCATCAAATTTTCCATGCAATTTAATTTTTCTCATATCTCCTAAGTGAAAATCTATTAGAGGATAATTATGCTTAGCAATTTTGAGCATTTCTTTCGATAAATCTATGCCCACAGGGAAAAATCCTTTTGATTTAGCAAACCCTGAATCTGTTCCAACCCCACAACCGACATCTAAAATTTTCCCTTTCTTCGGAAGAAGTTTCAAAAAAATTTCTATATAACTAGTGGGTTTTAAAAATGTTTTAGCATAATCTTTTGCTATTACATTGTATATATCTACTACATTTTCTTTTTTTACTAACATAACTTTATCTTACAATTATATGATAAATAATTCAATTATAATCAAAAACTCTGCATAAAATACAGAGTTTGAAGATTTAGTATATACAGCTAATAAGCTGTCCGTCAGATTTTAAATATTTTCCTTTTAATTTCACCCTTGAAAAATCAATATATTCTCTAAGTGAATGAAAATAATTTAGAAACGGCTCAAGTTTCGTCTTATAAAGAAAGTTCTTGATTTGGTTTTTGCTCATATTAACAGAGTAAAATCCAAATCTAACACCAGATTCGATAGCGTCTTTCGCAAAAAATGCCATTTTACTAAAATCCTCTGCAGTAGGGCCATGTGAAATGTCAAAACCTATTCTTATAAAGACGTTCACGTGAGAAAGTTTTGTTAGAAGTTCATAATAATTATCTCTACCAATAAAATATCCATTAGTTTCAATAATTATTAGTAATTCCTTGTTAATAGCTGGAACAACAAAGCTCTCAAACCAATTATTAATTGTCGTTATTTCTCCTCCTCTCAAGACGACAATCTCACCAGCCACCAGTTCATATAGATTGTTCAAATAAATATCCAAATTTAATTTTCTTTGTACCCCGTGAAAAGGGCAATTGCCGCAATCTAAGTTACAAAAGAATGTCGTTTCAACAATAAGATCTGCAGTTTTGTAAACATCAATTTCTGCTAAGTTTTTCATTGTTTTTTAATTTAATTGGTTAATCGGGGCTTCTAGAATCGCCCCGTGTAACCAATCAAATTATTTTTTAGGGAGCTTAATTTAAATGCAGTATAGTAAATTGTAAGCATATTGTCAAGCTTTATCGTCTATTTTATGCTTAATTATAAGGATATTTTTGTATTACTATAATTTCTGTCGGTCTATATTGACAACAAAAATATGAATGTATATAATGATAAACATGAAAAAAGTATTGCGACCAGAAACAGAAAAGGCTCTACTGGAGGCTGGATTTTCTGACAAAGAAATAGCTGTTTATGTAGCCCTTTTGTCGCTAGGGAAGGGTATCGTCACTAAAATTGCTAGAACTGCATCTATAAGTAGAACAACTACTTATGATGTATTGGATAATTTATCACAAAAAGGATTAGTGAAAATTTCTGGTAAGGAACCAAAGCAGGAATATGTGGCTGAATCACCAGAAAGATTGGAAAAGTTTCTAAGTGAAGAAATTGAAATAAAAAACAATAGTTTAAATAAAGTGAAGTACATTATTCCAGAACTTTTTTCTATTTATAACACCAAAGAAATTCCTCGTGTTCGATATTATGAGGGAATTGATGGATTGAAAAGAGCACTTGAAGATACTTTATCAAAAGGTGACACAGAAATCCTGGCATCAGGCGGAGCTGAAGATATGTTTGAAGCTGTTGGGGAAGGATATTCTAGAGAATATTTTCGAAAAAGGGTAGAAAAAAATATTAGTATAAGAGGGATTGCCTCTGGTGATTCAGGAACAATGAAAGTCGCTGAAAGAAATATGGAGGAATTGAGAGAAATATTGATAGTGCCCAATGATAAGTTTCATTTTTCTGTGGAAACGAATATTTATAATGATAAAGTTTTAAATATCTCTTGGAAAGAAAAGTTTGCCGTAATGATTGAGAGTAAAGAAATCGCCGATGCTCAGAAGAAAGTATTTGAACTGGCTTGGATAGGGGCAAGGGAAATGGGGAGGAAATAAAAAAAACAAGCAGGGCATCCGAAGATACACCTGCTGTTTCACTAATTACTTCTCCTTTAACCAACAATTAAAAAATGATTTTTTGAGAGGCCCTCAAGCCTACTCGGTATTCAGTATTTCAATTTAATTGTACAGTAAATCAAAGTATTATGTCAAGCATTATTGGGCAATGATCAGAACCCATATATTCTGTAAGGGTTTTAAAAGATTTTACATTTTTCATGAAAGACTGGTTGGTGAAGAAGTAGTCTATACGCCAGCCGACGTTTCTATCGCGAGAGCGAGTCTTCTGATCCCAGTATGTATACACATCCTTCTTGTCGGGATTCAAATTCCTGAAAATATCTACCCAGCCATTATTTACAAGCTCATCCATCCAAGCTCTTTCTATAGGAAGGAAGCCTGTATTCTCTTCGTTGGCCTTTGGTCGAGCTAAGTCGATAGCTTCGTGAGCAGTATTCACATCTCCACAAAAAATAACGTCGTAACTTTTCTTCTTTAATTTATTTATAAACAATAAAAATGCATCATAGAATTCAAGCTTGTATTTAAGTCTTTCTGGTCCAGTACCTGCATTGGGGAAGTAGCCTGTGATAACAACAAGCTTCTTACCTTGCCCGTCCGAAGGATTAGGGTAATACAGAACAAGTAAGCGCCCCTCATCGTCAAACTTGGGAATACCTATACCATATTCTACTTTTAATGGCTTTTCTTTTGTATACATAGCCACTCCACTGTAGCCTTTTCTACCTTTTGAATGTGAAAAATACGAATGATAGCCTTTTAAATTTCTTGTTTTTTCATCAAGCTGGTCTATTTCACATTTAGTCTCTTGAAAACAAACAATATCTGGATTATTAAAAGCGAAAAGGGGAGTGAAATTCCCTTGTTTTACCGTTGCTCGCAGTCCATTGGTATTCCATGAAATTATTTTCATAGATGTATTTTAACACGAAATACAAATGTTCTCGAGCGAACCCTTACGGAGGCCGACGGGCCGAGTACGAGCAAAATTTTCAGTAGAAAATTATTGTGTGGTGAGTCCGAGAATATTTGTATGGAGTGTTTATTAATTCGAATGAAACTTCTTGTGTACATCTCGAAGTTGCTTGTCTGTAATATGCGTATATATCTGAGTTGTGGCAATGTTGGCGTGGCCGAGCATCATTTGCACAGAGCGAATGTCGGCTCCATTGGAGAGTAAGTCCGTGGCAAACGAGTGACGAATCACGTGCGGGGTAACTTTCTTAGATATTCCAGCTTTTATAGCATAATACTTCACGATTCTCTCTATAGAACGAGGGGTTAATCTGCCATCCTTTCCGGCGGGTGAATTACTTTTTCCACTATTCCTAGAATACTGTATAAAAAGAGGCTCATCTAAGTCCTTTCTATTCTTTAGATACTCCCGTATTGCATCCTTGGCAGAGTTTGATAAGAAGACTACTCGCACCTTTTCACCCTTTCCTCGTATAGAGAATTCATCTTTCGATAAATCCAAGTCTCTATTGAGCGAACAAAGCTCTGAAAGACGAAGGCCTGTAGAAAAGAATAATTCTAAAATAGCCTTATCTCGCAATACTTTTAAATTCCCATAGGTCAGACCTATGGACTCTATACTTTTACTTTTTGCCCCTAGGTCCGACCTAGGGGAAGATTCGGGAGCTTTTAAAAGTCTATTCAATTCATCAGTAGAAATAAGGTCGAGCGAACGCTCTTTTATCTTGGCTAAGTCTATCCTGTCAGGAGCGAGGGAAGTGATAGACCTCTTCATAAGGTATTTAAGGAAAGACCGAAGTGCTATAAGATGATAATTCTGGGTATTTTTCTTAAGCGTTCCTGACTGTTGCCCACGAACCTTCACTCCAGGCTGACGATTAAGGAAAAGGCGGAATTCACGAATCTTGTCATCGGTAATATCACTGGGATCACTTATTTTAGCAAATTCAAAGAATCGACTTATATAGTGATCGTAGTTATTTACAGTCTTCAGACTATTTCCTTTCTCTATTTCTACATGCTCAAGGAATTCTCTTTTTAATTGTTCAAGTTGTGTACTCATATTAATGTCGTAAAATAATTATACCACAAACAGCGCCTTGCCCCCACACCTACTTTTTTATAGCTTTTAAATTGTGCCACCATTTTATCAAAAATAGTATATTTTTAAGTATAGTCTACATTACTTTTAAGATAAATCCACAAAAAGCACAATAATAAAAAAGTGGGTGTGGGGGCTTGCATTTCTTCACAACTTGTGCTAATATACGCACACGATGTTAACAACAAAGAAAAAGCAAAATATTATAAAGAAGAATCAGCTTCATGATAAAGACACAGGAAGTCCTGAGGTTCAGATTGCCGTTTTAAGTAAAAGAATCGACGAATTGGCTGACCATCTTAAAATTCACAAGAAAGACAACCATTCTCGCCGTGGACTTATCAAAATGGTAGCAGACCGCCGAACACACCTTAAATATCTAGAAAGAACAGACAAATCTCGTCACGAAAAAGAAGTTAAAAAAATAAAAGCTTAACAAAATCCTCTGACTTCGGTCAGAGTTTTTTGTTTCAAGATAGAGTATAATAGTGAAGTAAGTAAGCGTAAGTAAAAATAGTCTCTGAGAAGGGGCCGGCGGAGGTCGACGGACCGAGCAATGAGCAAATTTCTAGCAAGAAATTATGCGGACCCTTCGAGGAGAGCTATTTTTACTGAAGCAATATACATAGGTCGATTTTTAATAAAATAATTTAAATAATAAAAAATAAAACATGAGTATAATAAAACATAAAGAGCAAAGGGTAGGGGTTTTTATAGACACATCGAACCTATACCACTCTGCTAAAAATTTATATAAAAGAAAAGTAAACTTTGGTGCAGTTTTGAAAGATGCAGTCGCAGGTCGCAAACTTGTGCGTGCTATCGCATACGTCATTACAAGTGAAGGCGGTGAAGAGAAGAACTTTTTCGACGCCCTAACAAAACTTGGAATAGAAACTAAAACGAAAGAATTACAAATTTTCTCTGGTGGTGCCAAGAAGGGGGACTGGGATGTAGGTATCTCTGTCGACGCCATGAAGATGGCTCCCAAGCTTGACGCTGTCGTCCTCGTCGCTGGTGATGGAGACTTCGTACCACTTGTAGAATACTTACAAAGTACATCTGGAGTCCAAGTCGAAGTAGTATCGTTTGGAAAAAGTTCTTCTATGAAGTTGAAGGACCAAGCCGACGACTTCCTAGACCTTTCAGCAAATCCAAGAAAGTATCTAATATATTAAAATGAGTAAAGGCCTGATAACAATTGTTATCAGGCCTTTAGGTTTTGATTGATTGTGCACTTTTCATTTTTGGGGAAATTTAGGAAAGTAGATTAATCTAATTCCGGGATTCCATTTAAAGAACGGATTTTTTGCGATTTCTTCCGTATATTTATGCCAATCATTTAAATTCTCATCGTCATAAAAAAAATAAGTCAGTGCTGGTAATCCATGTTGATTTAGATGATGAGCAAGATAAAATCTGTCTCTATTAAGAGACTCTAAGAATGACGAGGACATAACATGAGTAAACTCTTCGTTGCTCATTAATGCGGTTGGTACTCGCTCTTCAATTTCACCAAAGTTCATTCTTCCTTCTAGGGAATACTCTGATGGTTGAAAAGACATTGTGGTGTTCTCGATCATGGTTACAGGAATACCCCCACCGACTGCTAACACAGAGACATTTTGATTTGTTTTCATGTGGTTAAATTTAAAAGTTTATTTAACTATATAATAGCAAAAACTCATTGTCAATTGGTGATATTTTTGCTAATATGAGCTCATTAATAGAATTAATTTGTTAGCCTCCGGACAATTAGAGTTGAAGCCATAAGTGAGTTAATTATGGATTTCAAAACTAGAGTCTGGAGACTAGCTTCACCCTAAATATTAAATTTAGTAAATGATTTAATATCGGGGAAACAACATTATGCAAAGTAAAGAATATGAAGTAGAGATCGGTGGCAAGAAAATTGTCGCAATGTTTTCTGATTTAGCCGACCAAGCCAATGGTTCTGTAATATTAAAAAGTGAGGGAACTGTCGTCATGGCGACGGCCGTCATATCCAAAGATGGAAGTAAGAATTTGGGATTCTTCAATCTAACAGTCGAGTACCTAGAGAAATTCTACGCCACTGGCAAGATTCTCGGAGGTCAGTACAACAAGCGTGAGGGCCGTCCTAGTGACCAAGCCATTCTCGCCGCTCGTATGATTGACCGAACCATTCGTCCACTCTTCGACCAACATATTAAAAATGCTGTACAAGTTATCATTACAGTCATAGCCGTAGGCAACACTGATCCGAAAGCTCTCGGAATAAATGCCGCCTCAATAGCTCTGCACATGTCAGACATTCCATGGAACGGACCCATCGGTGCAGTGCAAATAAGTAAGACAAAAGAAGATGGAACCCTAAAAGTAAACCACTACATTCCAAGTGGAGATGAAGCTGTATATGAACTCGACTTGCTTGTGTGTGGAAAAGATAAAACTATAAACATGATTGAAGCCATGTCTTTTGAATTAAGTGAAGACGAAATGGGAAAGTGCTTTGACCTTGCTTCAACTGAAATTACCAAATGGGAGGACTTCCAAAAGAAACTTTATGCTGACTTCGGCAAAGAAAAACTTTCATTCATTAAAACAAAAATTGACGAAGACATTACTGCTATCTTCAATGAGAAAGTGAAGCCACTTCTGGATGAGAAACTTTTCAGTCGTGATAGCAAGAAGGTTTCATATGAAGTAGAAGCACTCTGGAAAGATATATTGAAGGAAAAGTATAAAGACAGTGAAGATGATAAGAAGATTGATGCAGCAGAAGATTATCTCCATCATTATCTAGACTCCATGTTTCACAAAATGGCATTGGAGAAGGGAGCACGTGCAGACGGAAGAGCTATAGATGAAGTTCGCCAACTTTATGCCAAGGCAGGAGGTATCTCGGAGGTGTTGCACGGTTCTGGAATATTCTACCGAGGAGAAACTCACGTACTTTCAGTGCTTGCACTTGGTGGCCCAGAAGATATGCAAACAGTTCAAGGTATGGAATCAGAGTCTAAGAAGCGTTTCATGCATCACTACAACTTCCCTCCATACTCAGGTGGAGAGACAGGACGTGTCGGGGGATTGAACAGAAGAGAAATGGGTCATGGGTTCCTAGTGGAGAAAGCTCTCACTCCTGTTATTCCAGAGAAAATAAATTTCCCTTATACTATTCGCGTAGTCTCAGAATCTACGGCCTCGAACGGTTCTACTTCGCAAGCTTCTATCTGTGCTACAACTCTTGCACTTATGGATGGAGGAGTGCCTATCAAGACTCCTGTCGCTGGTATCTCAATAGGTCTAATGGCTGATGAAAAAGATGTTAATAAATATGTTCTACTAACTGATATTCAAGGACCAGAAGATCACTATGGTGACATGGACTTCAAAGTTGCGGGAACAAAGGACGGTATCACTGCTATCCAGCTCGATGTGAAAGTTGATGGAGTACAAATTAAAATTCTTAAGGAGGCCTTACTTCGCGCAAAAACTGCTCGTATGCAAATCTTGGAAACTATTACAAAGGAAATAGTAGCTCCTCGTGCAAATATTTCTCCTAATGCTCCGAAGATTTTAACTGTGAAGATTAAGAAGGATCAGATAGGTATGGTCATCGGCCCTGGAGGTAAGAACATAAATGAAATTCGCGAGAAGACAAATACAGAGATCACGATAGAAGAAGATGGAACAGTCTTCGTTACTGGCAAGAATGGCGGAGCAGAAGAAGCTGTCAAAATAATTGAAGAAATGACTCACGAATACAAAGTAGGAGACACAGCCGAAGGAGTAGTAGTGAAGCTTATGGACTTTGGGGCTTTCGTACGTATCGGACATGATACAGAAGGTCTAGTCCACGTATCTGAAGTTGCTCCATTCCGTGTAGAGAAAGTTTCTGATATCATTAAGGAAGGAGACAGAGTACCTGTGAAAATAATCAAGGTAGATGAGAGAGGTAGACTCAACTTCTCTATCAAAGAAGCCAACAAAGATTTCTTCAAACCAAAAGCATAATAAAAAATAAAAGAATGGATGACAATAAACCAAAAATAAATACCGGAGGAGAATTGAAAACTCTAAGGACGTACATGACTGATATGGCCGACAGTGTTCGTGCCAATGAAGTCTCGGTCATTAAAGTTGCTCTGGCAGAACAAAATAAAAAAGAGACAGAGGAACTGTACAGAAAAGTAGAAGGTACTCCTACAAAGAAAATATTTTGGTTTATTGGTGGGCTCATTCTTATCGGTGTTGCCATCTACGGTTCATACTACCTCCTACAATTAAAAGCAAAAATCAATACGATTGAGAAGGTAGTAAAGGTGGAGTCACTCATATCGAGCGATGAGATATCTGGCATAGTCTTGGCCGACAACGACCAACTAATAGAGAAAATACAAAATGTAGAGCAAGAAAAAAGTTCCTCAAGTGTAAATGGTTCCATCAAGTTCATTCCTATTTCAAAAATGGTAAATGGGGTAGAGGAAAGTCTAAGTACGGTTGATATTTTCTCAAGATTAAAATTCACCGCACCTTCATCTTTAGTTCGCTCTCTGTCTGACTCGTACATGATAGGGACTTACAACAAAGATTCCACGTCGAAACTTTTCTTTATCTTTCAAAGTAAAGACTATGAGTACAGCTACGCAGGAATGCTGGAGTGGGAGAATACACTAGAAAATGATATGACTGATTTATTTGGACTCAACAATACAGATCTAGGAGAAGTATCTATGGATGGAGATAAATGGAAAGATATAATTATAAACAACAAAGACGCTAGAGTCTTGGTGGATGTGAAGGGTAGACCAATACTTTACTATCTATTTGTAGACAAGAGTAGTATCCTCATAGCTGATAGTGATATAGTGATTAAAGAATTAATTGGGAGATTATTAACGAAAAACAATAGCCCATTATAGTTTGCCCTTTAGTAGATTAATGATAAAATAATAATATGAATACAGATATATACAAAACAAAATTAGAAGAAGAGAAGAAGCTTCTAGAAGAGGAACTCAAGACTATGGGCAAGGTTGATAAAACGGGCGATTGGGAAGCAACTCCTGAAAGTGAGATCAAGGCTCAAGACGTCGAAGACGAAGGCGACATGGCCGACCGAGCAGAAGACTATGAAGAACGTTCCAGTACTCTCTCTGTCTTGGAATCAAGATTGGGCGATGTGAATCGTGCTCTTTCGCTTATCGAAAACGGACAATACGGAATCTGTGAAATTTGCAAGAATAAAATAGAGGAAGTACGTTTAGAAGTGAATCCAAGTGCTCGCACATGTGAGACATGTATGAAAAAAGTTATTTAGCTTTTACGCTCCAAATTATAATATAATTTGGAGCGTAAATTTTTTATGTCATTTTCAAGGATATACTCAGCACAAACACATCTCCTAAAAGGCAAGATTGTCACAGTTGAAGTAGATATTACAAAGAACACTTTGCATTCTTTTACTTTAGTTGGTTTGCCCGACAAGGCCGTCGATGAGTCCAAGGACCGCATGAGCTCCGCTCTGAAAAATTCTGGATACAAATCTCCTAAAAATCAACAACAAAAAATAGTGATTTCTCTTTCTCCAGCAGATTTAAAAAAAGAGGGTCCGTATTTTGATTTAGCTATTGCTTTGGCTTACTTACTTTCTGCAGAAGAAATAAATTTTGATGGAGAAGGACGAATATTCTTGGGTGAACTTTCTTTAAATGGAGAGCTCCGACCCATAAAGGGAGCCTTGCCACTTACAGAAGTTGCCAAAAAGCTTGGATTCAAAGAAATATTCTTACCAATAGAGAATGCAGAGGAATCAGCTCTTGTAGATGGTATTACAATATACGGGGTTAAAAATTTAAAAGAAGTTATAGACCATATTTATATTCCTAAAAAAGACAGGAAGGGAAATTTGATAGAAAAGGAACGTCCCAAAATATCCCCATTCCCTAAAACCGAAATTATTCACAAAGAAAAAGTAAACAACATAGACTTCTCTGATATAAAAGGACAAGAAGGTGCCAAGAGAGGACTTGAGATAGCAGCCAGTGGTGGACACAACATCGCAATGTCAGGACCACCCGGAACAGGGAAGACAATGCTGGCCAGAGTCTTCTCACATATACTTCCAGATTTAGATAAGGATGACTGCTTAGAAATTACTGGTATACACTCTATAGTAGGGCTACTCGAGGATGCAATAATTACAGATCCACCTTTTCGTGCCCCTCACCATACAGCAAGCTATGTATCGATGATTGGAGGAGGAGCAAATCCTAAGCCTGGGGAAGTGACCCTTGCTCATAGAGGGGTACTTTTCCTCGATGAATTTCCTGAGTTTGAAAAGAGAGTACTAGAATCTCTCCGCCAACCACTCGAGGACAATATCGTATCTATCTCACGCGCTCGAGGGTCTGCTATTTTTCCTTCTAACTTTATTCTTGTTGCTGCTATGAATCCTTGCCCTTGTGGTAATAAGGGTAACAAGCAGAAAGCTTGCATTTGTAAACAAGGCGACCTAGATAGATACAAAAGAAAACTTTCAGGACCTATCATGGATCGTATAGATATCTGGGTTAATGTTCAGAATGTCGACTACGAGAAACTTTCATCTGTTGTTCAAGAAGGAGAAAAGACAAACACCATAAAACAAAGGGTGAAAAATGCTCGAGACATACAACTAAAAAGATATAAAAGCTCTCCTAGGAAGATAAGTACTAACAGCGAAATGAATGTCAAAGAATTAAATATCTACGCACCACTCGACGAAGAAACCAAGAAGCTTCTAAACCAAAGTGCTGAACGATTACAACTTTCAGCCAGAGCCTATCATAGAACAATCAAACTAGCTCGAACCATTGCCGATCTAGAGGGAAGTGAAGAAATCAAACAATCCCACATTCTAGAAGCATTGCAATATCGCCCCAGAGAGATGAGTTAGAAAGTATTTGTCTCATAATAAACAATAAAATATTAATAAACCAAGTGTAACACTTTGCAACGGCCGTTTGTAAGTGTTACACTATAGAAATGAAGAAAAAGGCTCAAAATAATAAAACTACGTTTAAAAAAGAAAATCTTAAACAAGGAGCTCAAACCTTGGGTAATATACTACTTGCGGGTATAGCTATCGCTGGGATAGTAGGTGTCGCTACTGTCGCTCCAAATGCAATGCAATTGGTGAAATATTTTATACCAGAAGATGACATCAAGCGTCATTATAAATATAGGGCAAACCATAGTCTAAAAAAATTAATTACAGATGGTTATATTCAAGAAAAAATAGTAAACGGAAGAAAAACATTTTCACTAACAAATAAAGGAAAATTAAGATATGAATCTCTTAAAGAAAAGAGGGTAACTAGATGGGATGGAAAGTGGAGACTTGTATCTTTTGATGTTTATGAAAAGAACAGAAACAAAAGAGACTTACTACGAAAAGAATTACAATCATATGGGTTTCAAATGATTCATCAAAGCACGTGGGCATATCCATATCCTTGTGATGAATATATTGCTTTACTAAAATCAGATTTATCTTTTGGTAAGAATGTTCAGTACATGCTTGTAGAATACTTGGATATGCACATGGAATTAAAAAGACTTTTTGATTTATAAAAGTCCTAGACTTATATATAATTTATTCAAAATTACTACTTGCAACACTTACAAACGGCCGTTTGTAAGTGTTGCAAGTGGGCAAACACAATAAATGGGGTAAATAGTCATTATCTTATATTTCTTTATCTAATCTTTTGGCTTCAGCCCAAGAGAGCTCGTAGATCTTCTTCATAGCGTCGGCGATTTCGGCACTTTCTATAATGATTCCAAGTTTCTCTCTCCAAGAAGCAATCATGACTTTGTTGTTATAAATATTTATTTCAGGATGAAATCCAAATTCTTTATTTGGAATAATTAAAGACTCACGCATTTCTTCATTATCTAAGCTTGATCTATTTCTTGCTTCAGGTGATTCAGGGAATATTGCTCTTATCTTTATTCCTTTCTTTGCTCTTCTTTTATAATACTCAGGAAAATATAAAGGAAGTGTTGATTCAACATCTTCAACACTAGCATATGCTAATATATCTCCTTGAGAAGTTAGTGTATCCTCGTAGACTTTTTGTAATCCATCTTTACCTTCATAAAACAAAACCTTGGGTCTTTCAATTACATTATGTATTGATTTTAATTCTGGAATTATCTTCCTTGCTTCATTTATGAACTTTTGATCTTCTTCTATTTTATTTTGTAAAAGTTTTTCTATTTGATTAGGAGATTCGGCAACATATTCTTGCTTGGGTTCTTTCCCTGATACTTTCACTAGCTCTTTTGCTGATAGGGAAGCAAGCACGTGATAGCCAGTAGGACGATTAATTCCTGCCTTTCTTGAGATCTGTGTAACCGTTCCTTTTCCAAGAGAAAGTAATGCCAAATATACCACAACTTCCTTCTCGGAGAATCCTATATATTCGAGACTTTTCTTTATATCTAAATTTTCGTTTTCCATACATTAAGTATATATTAAAGCATAGTAATTTGTCAATACATGCGAACAAAATAATATATATTTTAATTTATCTATATTTTATAAATACATATTTTTATTATTTTGATAATATTACTTGACAATATATTTCAATTACTCCATACTATAAATAAATTAAATCATTCAACCATGAAAAAAATTGTAAAGGGAATTAATGAATTCCGCCAAGAAGCTACAGAAGCTTTTCTTGCTTATCAAGAGTGTAAATACGACTTGAGTAAAATTACCCCGTTATCAACAGGATACTTCCCATTATCTTTCAGAAATGAAAATTGTTACATCGGAGAGATACAGCTGGAAGAAACATCTTATGTATGTGATGCGATTGTCCCAAATTTTGAGATTTCTAATGTTATCTTGGAAGCTGAGAAAATATTAGATGGTAGTCGATTTATATGGAGAGTTATTCTAAAGGTAAATTTTTTTGGTTTATGTCTGTGTGTTTACCACACAAGTCAAAAACATTCATATTATGTTGGTGTTCCAAATAATTTTAGTCCGGTCTTCAGAATAATATCAAAAGAAGATAACCCAAAAATTAAAAGAATGGACAATATGATTTGTGCTTACTAATTTTTAGACCAGAGGGGTAATTCCTCCTCTGCTTTATAAAGTTAATAAAAAGTGTATTATTATAAATATAACTAAATACTAATTTATGACAAAAGAAAATTGTAAAACTTGTGAGAAGGAGTTTGTGATAAGGGATGAAGATCTTGTTTTTTATGAACAAATGAAAACTGTTCCTCCTTTATATTGCCCAGAGTGTAGAATGGCGAGGCGTTTAATGTTTCGTAATGAAAGAACTTTATATAAAAGAACTTGTGATTTATGTAAAAAGGATATGGTTACACTTTACACTCCCGAATCACCATATGTTGTTTACTGTAGTAAATGTTGGTGGAGTGATAATTGGAACCCAAAAGAGTTTGCGTTAGATTATAATCCCAATAAAAAATTCTTTGATCAATATAAAGAATTGCAACTAAAAGTTCCACGTTTAGGAATAATGGAAATCCAAAATGTAAGAAGTGAATACACAAATGGTTCAGCAGAAAATAAAGATTGCTATTTGGTTTTTGCTTCTGATTTTAATGAAGATTGTTTATACGGAAGACTTATGCAAAGAAATAAACAGTCGATGGATTGTGCTTTCCTACACGAATCAGAGCTTTGTTATGAGTGTATAGATTGCCGAAAATGTTTCAAGTGTATGTATTCTCTACAATGCCAAGATTCTACTGATTTATTGTTTTGTTATAATCTAAAAAATTCAAACAATTGTATTTTCTGCACAAATGGAAGAAATCTTTCAAATGCAATATTAAATATAAAATATACAAAAGAAGAATATGAAAAGAAAAAGACAGAAATATTAAAAAATTACGAAAGTATTGAACAGGCTAAAAAAGAATTTGAAGAATTAAAAAGTAAAACTATTAAAAAATTCGCGACCCAGACGAAATGTCACAATGTCACTGGAGATTATTTACACAACTGCCAAGAAGGAGTGAGATTATTTGATACATATGATGCAAAAAATTGTTCCTATATGAAAGATATTGATGGTGCAATAGATAGTATGGATTGTAACAATGCTTATGATAAACCAGAGTTTATATATAATGTAATGGGGGCATTACAAGGAAGTAAGTTAAAAAATTCTGCTTTTGTCTTCTATTGTAATGAAATTGAATACTGTGATAATTGTCATCATCTATCAAATGGTATTGGCTGTATTTCTGTACGAAAGGGGAATTACATGATTTTCAATAAAGAATATTCCAAAGAAGAATATATGGAGTTGAAAGAAAAAATAGAAGAACAGTTTAAAAAAGAAGGAATATTGGGACAATTCTTTTCACCTGAAGTTGCACCATTCGCTTATAATGAATCCTTAATTCATGATTTCTTTCCTCTATCTAAAGATGAAGCAATTAAAAGGGGTTACAAATGGCAAGACAAAACTACTGGAACCTTTGGTAAAGAAACGATTAAAAAAGGAGAAATTTCTAACTCTGTAAACGATGTCAATGAAAATATTTTAGATGAAGTATTGATTTGTGAATCATGTAACAAAAATTATAAAATAGTTGAAGCTGAATTAACTTTTTATAAAAAAATGGGGCTTCCTATTCCTCATAAAGATTTTGAATGTAGACATGAAGATAGAATGAGGAAAAGAAACGGAATGAAATTGTATCATAGATCTTGTATGAAAGAAGGATGTGAAAATGAGTTTGAAACAACTTACAGCCCAGACAAAAAAGATGTCATATATTGTGAGAATTGCTATCAGAAGGAAATATATTGAGTAATTAATAATTAATAATTAATAATGTAATATTAAAATGCCTCGGCGTCGCCGAGACATTTTAATTCGTAATTATTAATTATTAATTATTAATTATACCTATCTCTTCTTTGCTGAATAAGGAGCGGTAGCGGGAGTGAAGACGGGGGGATTGAGGTTTACTTTTTTCTTCTTTACAACGGGCTTTTTCTTTACTACGGCTTTTTTCACGGGAGCTTTCTTTACTGTAGTGGCCTGTTTTGTAACTGTAGGCTTTGGTGCCCCTGTATTTTCCTTTGCTAAAACTACAGAAGCAGGAAGAGCTTGTTGTGCCGTTGCCAAAACCTTACTTTCTTCTTTCTTTTTACTCAAGTAACCATCAGAAGCTAAAACGCCAAAAGAAGAAGCTGTCGCTACAAAAATTAAAATTATTAAAACAATTGTTTTTTGTTTCATAAACTATAATTCGATACTATAACCCATTGCTATTTTTAGGTAAATTGCGATATGGATTTGACTTACCACCTCGGTATCCTATGTGTACATGGTTACCTGTGGATCTACCTGTCGAACCGACATACCCTATGACGTCTCCCTTCTTCACCACTTCTCCGGCACTTGCTGCCACTTTACTCATATGACCGAAGATAGCTTGTGCTCCATCATCAAAGTCCACAACTACGTAGAGTCCATATCCTCCATTATAACCAGAACCGTCAGCAATGAGAACCTTACCATCCTGAATAGCATATATAGGAGTACCCTTTGGAGCAGCAAAGTCGTAAGCATTATCATCGTGAAGCTTCTGTGACACTCTACCGACACCCTTGGGGAATGGCCAAATATAATCACCGGTAATGCCATTACCGCTAGATATTTGTTCTGGGCTGGCTTGAGATTTCTCTGTCTTCTCTTCTGTTCCTATTGATACCTTTACCTCTGTTTGATCCTTCTCTTCTTTGACAATAGGGCGAGGGGTCTCTACCTTCTTCACGACAGTACCACCTGGAACTATGATCTTGTCGCCAATCTTTAAATTCTTGTCTGTAATATCGTTGTATTCAGAGATATCTTTAGCATCTGCTTTATAAGCTTTAGCAATTGAGGATATAGTATCGCCCTTTTTAACGGTATAAGGCACGCCATCTACAGGAAGAATTGTGAGTATTTGCCCTACTTTTAAAGCGTTATTTTTAATATCTGTATTGGCATAAAGGATAGTATTCTTGGATATACCGAATTTACTTGCTACTCCCCCTATGGTGTCTCCCTTCACAACTGTATACGTAGTAATCTTATCAGACGAAGATATGTATGAGTTAATTTCTCCATCTGTCCCTTGTAAATCATCTGGAACAAGAGCTCCATCTTCAGTCATAGGGACAGTACTGCCCGCCTTCATACTTTTCATATCTGGATTGATAGAGGTCTCTAAAAGAGGAACATTTTGAGAATTTGGAACGAAGTCCTTGCTGTTGTTATTTGTCTCTTCTATCGCCTGAGCCTTTGACCCAACTACACTTGCCATAAGATCACTAAAAAAGCCAGCATTGGCCACTGTAGGCACGCTAGCTATAAGAGGAATTATGAGGGCTAAAGTATAAGCCTTAATAGTATAAGACTTGAGAAACAACGATATTTTCATCTTTTGACTAGTTTGCGGAGGCAAGTCATCAATAGAATCTTTTGAGTTTTGTTTTAATTGCATAATTAGGTGGGACACTCGGTATGGCCTTATAAATAAAGCATTTCTTCTGTTTCAGGACATAGAGTAAAGTCGATATAAACTCTATACATATAAGGGTAACCCATGTGGGGTAGATAGTCAACCTGTTTATACACAGAGATATACAGGGACACAAAGACCCGAATTAGCAAGCATGATGATTGACATATCCGTCTTATTATGATATAATACACGCAAATGAACGTGAGCAATCCAAGTGCTAAGTATTAATCCAACAATCGACCCTACGGGAGCCGATAAGGAGTTAATCAAGCAACGACAGACCTCGCAATCATAAAAATTGAAAATTAAATATTATGAAGCACGTTTTTTTAATGATCGTTTTGACGATTAGTTTCGCCAGCTGTTTTGGTTCAGTAAGAATTAAACCTTATGCTCCAGACCCATATTCATGGGAAGAACACCAGGCCGCCAACCTTTGGAAAAGAAGCGAACCCCTCAACCGGGAACTTCTGAAATGGAACAAGGGTTACATTTACCCTGGGGATTGGCTTTTACTGGCCTACCCACAAAAGGGTGATAGCCTTTGGGCGCCTGTCCAGCAAGGAGATTATCCCCTGAAAGTTTCAAAAAGAGTTGTTGTAGAACAACCCCAAAGAGAAAACTATTCAGATGACGATAGTGCCATCTGGACAAATGATGTTAAACCATCGGTCCTTGCCAAATTGTGGCAGGATTTGAGGCAAGAACTAAAAAAAATGCCTTGGTATTTTTGGATTTTGATCTGGTTTTTGGGTGGAGGTTTGATATACATCATCATTTCTGAAAAGATGAGAAATTCTGACCCTGTAACTGCCGGACCTCCACAAATTCCTGGAGGAGTTAGAGATGAAGACATTGAAGCAGTCGTTTTGAGCCGCCACCCAGGAGCTCAAATACTGTCTAAGACAAAAGGTAGACTTTTTGGGAAGGGAACCCCGCACTACAACTTCAGGAGAATTTCTTTAAGAGCTTTTCTTAACAGAATCTTCCGTAAGACTTTCAATGGAACAGTGGGATACCAGATGGATATTCTTACTCCAACAGGACAAAGAATGCTGGTACAAACTCTTATGGGTTGCGGGAATGAAATTAGGATGAATGGAAAATTCATGACAGGATTAACTTTTATTCCTGACACAGAACAACCGGAAGCTTTCAGGTCAGTCCCAGAAAAAAAGGTGATAAATCTTTCCCCAAAAAATGAACTGACCCTAGCAATGAACGAGCAATCGGCGCTGGTTACCAGGTTTATGAAAAGCGAACTGCCCTTTAAAATCACAACAACAGTTGTGACCTCAGAAGGTGGTAGCGTCACAACTGTGATTGAGGCGAACCGAAATCAACAAAAAAACGAATCTTCTCAGGAAAAGAAGAATTAAAAAATCTTCAATTTCTAAAACTTTAATCGAAAGATGCCGTTACAACTTGTTTGTAACGGCTCTTTTTAATTATATTTTGAAACTGAACATACTAGCATAGGTATTGACAGATAGTATTGACTTATTGCATAATAAAAAGACAGGAAACTTAAAGTCTGGTAGAATATTAATATTAATAAAAAAGTGAATATTATGGACAATTTTTTTGCAAAACATAACACTAATGAAGAAAACCCCTCAGCCAAAAATGGTGGCCAAACAGTGAACCCAACAGAAGAAAACAATCCTATTGAAAAAGAATTACCATTGGGATTAGAAACAGAAGTTTCCGCCCCTTTATCCAAAAAGATAGATGAATATGACGAAAAGCTAAAAACAGCACGAAAACACAATCCATCTAGAAGGAAATTAAAGTCCATACTCAATAACCTGAAATCTATTCAAAAATTAGCAATTTTTGGATTTGAATCTGGTCAAAAGGAAGTAAAAGATAGTCCAGAAAATATAAAAGCAGAGCTGTTAGAAAAAATAGCTAATTTATCTGAGGCAGAAGATTTGAAGGAACTTTCTGAAATTCTGAAAAAGAAGCTGGGGATAAATGAACTAGAAAAAATAGATCAAGAAGATAAAAAATTATCAAATAACAACGATACAATATTATTAAATGTTTCAACGTCAAAAAATATGGAAGATAAAAAAATAAGAGCTACAGAAAAAACAAAAGCAACCAATGCCGAGAACAAAAAGTCTAAAATTTTAACATCTATTGAATCGGCTAGAGAGGAATTGATTGAAAAATTATACGACACTTCTTTACTTAATTATAAAAAAATTAACTCAATAAAGAATGTATTATGGCAACTAGAAAAAGTTAGGGATGAATTAATTGAGAATAATCTATCAAACATAACTTCAATTAATATAGACGAATTGCCAGATGATATTAATAAACAAGATATATCAAATATTAATAATCTACTTGTCGGACGTAAGACAAAAACAGAGAATAAAACTACAAATAAGATATTGGTTGATTCTGCAAGGGAAGAAGTTTTGAGTGCATTTCCTTCTGTTGAAACACCAGCTACAGTAGAAGAAACTCCAACTGCGACAAATAAAATTAAATCTTTCGGTAGTATAACAGGGGGTCGCCCTGTATTCTATACAGAAGAGGAATTAAAAGAATTAAATGAAAAAAATACAGAAACATCACAGGGGACTATACCTAAAAAGGAAAGTTGGTGGGGGAAAATAGGGCATAAAACTTTCGAGTTCTTTACAAAGAAGCCTACAGTAAATCCAGAAAACCCAATTAACTTCATGGCTCCAACTGGAAGCCTTCCTGCTTCTCCTGACCAAAAGATAAATACACCTCCAGAAAAGAAGAAAGTTGCCACAGAAATAGAGGAAGAGAAAGAAACTGAAAACCCAATTAACTTCATGGCTCCAACTGGAAGTCAGCCATTCTTTCCTAGTGAGAAAGAAGGAATAACCTTGCCACCAGAAAATAAGAATACTTCGAAAGTAAATGAGGGAACTGAAAACCCAATTAATTTTCTGGCTCCAACTGGAAGTCATCCATTCTTTTATAATGATCAAGAGGGAATAACTTTACCACCAGAAAATAAAGGTAGTGAAAATGAAGCGGGTAATAAAGAAACTGAAAACCCAATTAACTTCATGGCTCCAACTGGAAGTCAGCCGTTTCTATACAACAAAGAAGCACCCGTCCAAACTGATGAAACTGAAACAATAAAAGACCAAAAAATACCTTGGAGTGCTAAATCCATAATGTCTAGCTTATACAAAGGTATTGATAGTATTCCAGTAGTAAATAGGCTTGTTGCAAAAACAGGTATTGCTTATAATCAATTTTTTATAGATAGGAAAGAAGAAAAATCTGTAAATCTTAAAGACAAAATGGATACTTTAGATTTAGACCTAAAAAATCTAAGTGGAGCAAAATCAAAGATACAAACTGTTATAGGAAATCTAAAAGATCATGGTGAAGTTGGATATAACTCATTCCTATTAGAAATAAAAAGAATTGAAGAGCAAGAAAGGAAAATTGCAAACAAGAAAGATACACTTCAGACTAGGATTGAGACAAGGGAAAATTCAATAAAACTTTATGTAAACAAAAGAGACTCTATTGCAGATAAGATGATAAATAAATATAATGAGAAACTTTCTCCAATAGAAGAAAATCTCAAAAATTTAGAAACAGAAAAAGATATATTGGATATTTACAGACTTGGCAAAGAAGCAGAAATAGAAGAGATACAGGAAAAAACAAACTTCTTGATAAAACAAAAAGAATTAGTAATGGAAAGTCTCTTGTTGCGGGGGATTCCGGCTGAAAGAGCAAATGGCCACAAATCTATGAAAAAATTCAATAAAGAATTATCTTCTATGAAGAATACAATATCGGATATAAAACACAATCTTGCAAGGAGAGAAACTGCAATAAATGACAAAATTGAAAAAGCTGATAAAAAAGCAAACCCTTATAGAGACCGCAGAAATGAATTCATACGTGTCACAAATAGAAAACCTATAAAAATAGAACTAAATGAGAGAGTTAATTTGAATGAAAACACCAACAGAGAAGAAATGGTAGTACACACAAGAAAAGACGAAGAGGAAATCGAGTCTAAAGAAAACACATCTTCTAAGATCGATATGGGAAGTGATTATTCAGGATATGAAAATAATCCTAAAATGTTTGAAGCAATTACAGAATTCAATAAGTATGTGAAATCAATAAGCTCTGATACTTCGTTATTAATAGATGAAGAAAAAATATTTAAGATAATAAATCAAGAAACGAGAGTTACTACAAATAAATTAAAAGAAATTATCTTGGCTTACTACAAATTTACAAAGGTCCCAGAAAGTAAGTATAAAAACTTAGTAGATAATATTAAATAATTATTTTATGACAACAAATAAAAATGACGATGAGATAATAGAAGAGGAGATGAAAGATTTACTTGAGAAGTTAGATCAGACTGGGAGTGATGTCCAGAATCTATCGAGGGAAACATCTAAGGGTTTTGATGAAATTGAAAATAGAGTTGATCAGAATGTAAAAGAAATTGATGCAGGTTTATCTGATCTAGATAAGTCAGAAAAGGAAACAGAAGAGGAAATGGAAAAACTTGTATTAGAACGGGCAAAAGAAGTAGAAAAGGAAGAGGCAGAGGATAAAGAAGAATAAAAATGTTACAATGAATGAATGCAATATATTGATTCATTAAATGACAAGCAAAAAGAGGCAGTCCTGTATACGGATGGGCCTCTTTTGATAGTGGCGGGGGCGGGGGCGGGGAGGACGAAAACTATAACTCACAGGATAATACACGTGATACATGAGGGGGTGAATCCTTCTTCGATATTGGCAGTCACTTTCACGAACAAAGCGGCAAAAGAAATGCGGGATAGAGTCATGACACTACTAGAAGATAAAGTTCATGGGGTTAGTCAGCCATTTAACCATGCAGGGGTACCATTCGTATCTACCTTTCACTCTCTAGGAGTCCACATTATAAAAGAGAATGCCCACCTAATAGGATTGACGAAGCATTTCGCAATTATCGACGAGAGTGATGCTGTATCTATTATTAAAGATGTGATGAAAGAGCACGATATAGATCCAAAGCAACATGAACCAAGGAAGATTAAAAGTATAATATCGAAAGCAAAAGGCGACTTCGTAACTCTCGAAAGCTACAGGGCCAACGTCAAAAGTAGTATTCAAAGCATTGTTGCTTTAATCTGGGGAGGATATGAAGCGAGACTTAAAAAGGAAAAGGGTCTAGACTTCGATGATCTACTTTTGGAATCCGTTTTGATTTTGAGAAAGTTTCCAGAGGTTAAAAATAAATATCAAGAAAGATGGCAGTACGTGCACATAGACGAGTACCAAGATACCAACGAAGTTCAATACGAGATGACAAAGCTTCTGGTCGGGAAAGAAGAAAATATTTGTGTAGTAGGGGATACAGATCAAAATATTTATAGTTGGAGAGGAGCCAATATAAAGAACATGCTTCACTTTGAGAAAGATTATCCGAACGCAAAGATAGTCATGCTTGAGCAGAATTATCGTTCAACGGGGAAAATAATTGAAGCAGCAAATAATGTGATAGAGAAGAATCAATACCGAGTACCTAAAACTTTATTTACTAAAAATGTGGATGGCGAGCAGATAGTGGTCTGCGAAGCATACGACGAAGTCAGCGAAGCAGACTTCGTTGCTAGAGAGATAGATGAACTCCTAAAGAAAAATAAACCTGAGGATATAGCTATACTTTATAGGGCGAATTTTCAATCGCGTGTGCTAGAAGAAGCTCTTCTTTCTAGACAAATACCCTACCAAGTACTGGGGGTGAAATTCTTTGAAAGAAAAGAAATCAAAGACATTCTCTCTTATGTTAAAGCCAGTTTAAATAAAGAAAGCCTAAGTGATATCAAAAGAATTATAAATACACCAGCGAGGGGGATAGGGAAAGTAACACTAACGAAAATATTTGCAGGACTCTCTGCAGAACTTCCAGCTGGAATGCAAATTAAAATAAATAAATTCTATGCATTACTCGAAGATATTCACGAGTATATAGATACACACAAGCCATCGGAAATAGTAAAATACATAATTGAGAAAAGTGGATTAGAAGAGGAACTTTCGCATGGCACAAATGAAGAAATGGAGAGGCTTGAAAACATGAAAGAGCTGGTGACACTCGCAATAAAATATGATGCACAAGACGATGGAATAGAGAAACTACTTGAAGATGCATCGCTCTCTAGCGACCAAGATAGTCTGATACCAAGCGAGAAAAATAAAAAGAACGGAGTGAGACTTATGACTGTGCATGCATCGAAAGGACTTGAGTTCAAATACGTGTTCGTGACAGGATTGGAGCAAGATCTCTTTCCACATGCTCGTACTGGTACTGGTACAAAAGAAGATAAAGAGGAAGAGCGCCGTCTCTTCTATGTGGCTCTCACTCGTGCCGAGAAAAAATTGTATTTAACTTATGCATCACTTCGTACAATCTTCGGTATGAAGCAAGTAAACACTCCAAGTGAATTCATTTACGACATCCCCGCACACCTTACAGACTTCACACAAAGTTACTCGAGGGGAGGGGAGAAAATTGTTTATCTTTAAAATAAAAAAAACATTACGCAAAAATTATTCTCGGACTCACCACACAATAAAATTCTGCTGAATTTTTTGCTCGCACTCGGTCCGTCGACCTGCGTGAGGGTTCGCTCGAGAACATTTTTTACTACATGTTTTTAGAAAACGTAAACAAATAGTCTTATCAGAGGGGCCGGCGGAGGTCGACGGACCGAGCAATGAGCAAATTTCTAGCAAGAAATTATGCGGACCCTCTGAGAAGAGCTATTTGTTGGAGTTTTTAGTATACTAATACAATAATATGATTCACAAAGCGAAAAAATCTTTAGGTCTAAATAAATTTTCAGTAGAAAATTTATCGCCCGATTTTTCTTCCCATAGGGCCAAGAAAAATTTAGGGCAGAATTTCTTGAAGTCTAAAGAGGCACTTTTCAAGATGTGTGAGGCTGGGGGAGTGAGTGATAAGGACGTGATAGTGGAAATAGGCCCCGGGAAGGGAGCCCTGACTGAGAAACTACTAGAAAAGGCTTATAAAGTAATAGCTATAGAGAAAGACCGTGATTTAATCGATATTTTAAAGGATAAGTTCGCAAATGAGATAAAAAATGGCCCTAATTTGTCCAACAAGACAAACGGGCAATGTAAATTAACCCTTTTAAATGAAGATATATTGGGCTTTGACCCTGCAAAACATGGACTAAAAGAAGGTGGATACAAAATAATTGCCAATATCCCTTATAATATAACGGGCTCTATTATAAGAAGATTCCTATCTGAAGTAAATAAGCCTATAACTATGACCCTTTTGGTACAAAAGGAGGTGGCTGAACGAATTGTAGCTAGAGATGGCAAAGAAAGCATCCTTTCCTTGAGTGTGAAAGCGTATGGAATGCCTTCATATATAATGAAAGTTCATAAGAGATTCTTCTCCCCCTCGCCCAAGGTGGACTCAGCGATAGTCTCTATAAATGATATTTCCGGCAAACTTTTCAAAGACAAATCGACAGAAGAGTCATTCTTCACTCTCATAAAGGCAGGATTTGCTCATAAAAGAAAAGTCCTCAGGAAAAATTTAGAAGACATTAACATTAAGGAAGTCGAACCCTCCTCTTCGGCAGGTAAACTTCCTAAGATAGATGAAATATTTAAAAAATTAGGAATAAATCCCAAAGCTAGAGCAGAAGACGTGCCGTTCTCAAAATGGGTAGAAATGAATGACTATTTTAGAGAATTAATCTAAAATAATCTAGGATATTTTGTATTTAAATAGTATAATAAAAGTGTAAATGGATAGTAAATATTTACCAAGTAGAATTTTCGTGATTCGTATAGTAGTTATTCTCTTAATAATAGGAGTTGTTTTCGGTGTGATTAAAATAGTGAAATATTTTAAGAATAAACCAAATAGCAAAACTCCTGTGAAAGTCTTAGTAAAAGATATTGTTCAAAAAGACAGTAATAGTAATGGCATTGCCGACTGGGAAGAGTACCTTTGGGGACTTAACCCAAGTAAAAATGGCCCAGAGAATAAGGAGTTTATTATGGCTAAAAGGAAAACACTAGCCGAAAATAACAACACTTTATCTCCTCAAAATAATGAGGCAAAAGAAAATGAACAGTTGTCTAAGGAACTTTTCTCTGTAGTTATGTCCCTCATGCAGTCAGGAAATCTATCTGAAGAATCTATTTCTGAAGTTTCGAAAACTATAGGCTCAAAAATTGAAGTGGAGCAAATACCAGACATATACACAAAAAATATGTTAATAATAAACAATAAAGAAGATGGAGATATTGCCTATTTCCAAGCATTTAAAGACTTAAATGAAAAGTATAAAGATGCCGACTTGGGGGGAGAGCTGACTATAATTGCCCAAGGAATAGAAAAAAATGATCCACAAGCCTTATACATAGCAACAACCATTGCTTCATCTTATAGATCTTTTGGAAAAGAGTTAATTAAAATTCCTGTACCAGAATATCTATCAGAAGGAAACTTAAATTTGGCTAACGATTACGAAAAAGTGTCCCAATCCTTGGAAGGGATGCTAAAGATTCTAGATAATCCACTGATAGGGATGAGGGCTCTCCTTAGTTATAAAAAGTATACAGACAAGATAATGACAGATCTTGAAAATATTTCTAGCAATTTAGATTAAACATTGTTATACTATAAAGAGTAATTATTATATCCATGAAAAAACAAGTAGTACAAAAAATAATACTATCGCTAATAATTTTCACACTAGTTACTCCGTACATATATCAGTCTTCTAAAGCAGAAGCTGCTAAAATAGAGTGGGATAATCCAAGTAAAAATGGTAATCCTTATAAAATACAATTGACTGATACTTTAAATGGTAAATTACTTACCGACGTTGTTTCTTGTACAGGGTTGGTGGATTCAGGTGTAAAGGCTGTAACAACTTTTTCTTCTGATTTATTAAAAAAAGCCGTTATAAATAAATTAAAAAAACAAAAAACAAAAACTTGTGAGCTTGCTAAAAAGGGAGCAATTTCTGCAGTGGCTGGTGCTGTAAACCTAAGTTTAACCGATATAATAAAACAGGTTAAATGTGAGGTTGATCCTACAACGGGGATTACAAATGTAAGTGACACTGCTTCTCAAGCAAAACAGCAAGAAATATTAAACCAATCATTAAAAGAACAAAAGAGAAAAGAATGTTTAAATGGTATTGCCATAACACTTGCTAAAAACCAACTAGCTGCTATGACTAAGTATACAATGAACTGGGTAAACTCTGGATTTGAAGGAGACCCTATGTATGTCCGTAATATTGATACATTCATGGGAAGAATGACAGACGACATTCTTATGAAAGAACTTAATATGTTCAAGGGTCAGCCACAATACTACCCATATGGTAACAGCTTCTACCGTAGTACAATCCTTGGTAATATTGCTAGAGGTAATTTTAAAGAATCAATGAAGCAAAACTTGTCCAATTATTTGGGATCAGGTGGACTTGGTAATGATGCGGCAAACGTAGTTGATAGATATACAAATAATTTCGGGGAAGGTGGGTGGAATGCATGGCTTGCCTTTACTCAATACCCTCAGAATAATTATTTAGGATATACACTAAAGACAACAGAGTATATAGCTGACAAACAAAATACCCAAGTTCAAAATACCAAAGAAGAATTGCAACAGAACAACGGTTTCCTGTCACAGAAAAAATGTGTTGTTTATGGAACTACAGAAAAAGCTGCTCAGAGAAATTCGGAAAAGGAACAAGCCCAAGCATCACTAGCGAGAAAATTGGAGGTTAGAAATAGTCTACAGAGTGCTATGTATACAGCATGCAAAATTGTGACGAATCCTGAGTGTAAAGGAGCAAATACCAACTTTCAGATAGCAGACAATGATTATGGTGAGGAGTTCGCTCTATATGCTAAAAAGTATAGCGAGACAGATGGAGCCACACAAGGGCAAGATAGTAAGAATTGTACTAAATGGGAAACAGTTACTCCGGGAAGTGTCATAGCAGGGAAAATAAACACATACTTGAACTCAGAAGTAACACAACTAGAACTCGTAAATGGAGTAAATGATTTCTTGTCAGGAATATTTGACTCGTTGATATCAACACTCCGAAACGAAGGTCTTTCAAGTATATCTTCTATCAATAATTCTAAGGGGGGTACTGGTTATAATAGTCCTATATATACCGATCCTAAAACAGGAGAAACATTGACTTCAAGTAATTATACAAATGAGTCTGTGGATTTAACAAAGGATCTAGGAAATACTTACATACATGATAAGTTGGCTTATAAAGGACTTTGGAATGCTAAAACAAATACACCAAAACTATTCATGGATACGGGTATTACAAACTCATATTATACTGTGTCTGTTGCTGGAAATACAGAAATAATTAAAAATGGATACAATGGCTGGGAAGAAGGAGACAGAGCCTTCTTTGATGGAACAAATTGGCAAAATTGGAAAAAGGGAGAATTAAACCCTATAAAGACTCGTGGGACTGTTCAAACTCAACAAGACTATTTGATTGCAGCTAGAGAAGTATTAACCATATTACCAGGAATTATGCCGAAGCTAGGGGAGCTTGACTATTGTATTCCTGGACCAAACCCTGGCTGGCAATTGAACACAAGCGAGACATCTGACGCATTTATGGCTTATGTGGACGGGCTTGATACTGACTATACTCCTTCAGGAGGATTCCTTGGTGCCAGAGATTATACAGAAATAAAATCTCCAGACCAAAACTCAGAAATAGTTAAAACATATCAAAAAATGTTTGAAAGCCCAATAGATAAAACATTTAGTATTGCAAACATCTGGAGTAAGGTATTAAATACTTACCCTTATTCTTCAATCATGTATACAGATACACTAAGAGAGACAGGTCTGGGATGGAAGGGGACATATCGTGAGGGAGGAGCTAAATACTCAAGATCAGAAGAAGCTATAGGGGTGGTAACAGACTTAAAAGATAAAATCTTAAACGATTTAAATTTATTCCAGACAAAATACAATACTGAAATAAACAAAATATATGGACCAAATAGTTTAATGCAAAAAGAATTTTTAGAAAATGAAAGTACCAATGAATTAACCCTAAATCCTGCCTTTTTAGAAGTGTCTAAACCGGGGTTAAACATAACAAAAGATATAACTTCTTATAATGATACAATTAAAGAAGCAACCGATACATACACAGAAGACATAGTTACCGCAAATATAAATATCAAAAAGTTGAACCTAATAAAGGATCGTGTAAGTCAGATAATTGTAGATGCTCAGAAAAGACGAGACGTAAATCGCGAAAGAATAATTAAAGAATACAACGAAACAAATAACACAAATATTACCCGTGCAGAATATGATAAATGTGCAAAAGAAGAAAATGTTTCATTCTATGAAGACACAGAGGTCCTAAAAAGCGGCACGACTGGAACAGAAAGATGTAGTGATGGAATAGACAATGATTTGGATGGATTAGTAGATGCACAAGATCCAGATTGTTGAGCCACAACAACCGTAACAGCCTAAAGAGGGAAGAGTAAAAATAAGTTATCTGATTAAATTATTAAATTAAATTGTATTTTATGGAAAATAACCCTAAAAAAAGTAAAGCATTCATAATAACATTCATACTGATATTGATACTTTTGATAGCAGGTTATTATATATACAAGAATAGAACTCAAATGTTTGATGCGAAGGGGTCTACTTCTATGAGCAAAATATTCTCGCCACTTCTAGGCACTTCTAAGACTAAAGAAGTAAAGGTTATAGAAGATCCAAATACAAAAATAACTACAACTCCAATAGTTCCTAAGAAGACTGGAGTAGTGATCACAGATGTAAACGGCAATAAGATGGTCCTATCCGAAGCAGGTGAAATACTCAAGAAAGGCGACGTACTATATATAGCAGGCTTCAACAAGAACGACCAACCAATAGTCATGAAGGCCATAGCCAATGACAAGAACAAGTCTCTGGTCTTCGGAGTGGCAGGCGAAGACATGAATAAAGGAGCCCTAGGCAACGTAATTATAGAAGGAATACTTACTGGAGTCCCTACCAATAGGAAGGAGGGTACCCTCTGGGTAGCCAAGAATACTCTCTTCCTAAGTGACAAGGTATATGGAGGGATGACGAAGAACTCGCCAAAGGCTCCTTCGTATATAGTACCTGTCGGAAGTGTTATAAAGGTAGATCCAAAGAATGGGTCTATAAGAATAGGAGGCTTGAATGATACTCTAACTGCCAACCTAGAGAAATTAAATCTACTACTTTTAAGTAATTCAAACATGCAACTTATAAATGCTGTTATTAGTGATCTTCGTGACTACTGGAGTTCTATATTTGGTAACGGACTCTTTGGAAATATTGACTATACAAGTGGTGGAAACATAACCCCCGGTACACCCCCTATAAATCCTATCAATATTCCAGCTGGTAATAATATAGGCGGTACTAATGTAGGTGGTGCTAACTATACTACAACTGGTAGTAATACAGAATGTTCAGATAAGATTGATAATGATGGGGATGGTCTGATAGATGAGGCTGATTCAAATTGTCATATCAGTGGAGACCTCGCTAAGGCTTATGTACCACTTCATAATTCGGAGTCAACTTCACCTGTAGACCCAAATGCTGATAAAATAACTGATGACAATTCTTGTAAAATAATAGAACAGAATCCTTTAACCTTCACCTCTGCAGAAAAAAAAGAGCTCGATGATCTATTGCGTAAATATTATTTAATTGCTTCTACTCTAAAAACAAAAAATGATATAAATCTTGTGTATGCTGAGATAGCACAATATAGAGCATTTATTGAACAAATAACTGATCTTACAAATCAATGTTATACTGAATTAAAATCCCCAAATTATACTGGACCAAAGACACAGTACGGAAATCCTTGGTATAAATATGATAGCAGAGGGTCTTATCTTGCAAATAGTTTGAATTCAACTTGTAAGTACGAGAGCTCAACTACGAGTGGAAGTGGGTCCAGAAGAGGTGGAACTACCACTTCCGGATCAGCAAATGATCCTTATTGTGAGCCAACAGTTGGAGCCAATGGTGATACCCGCCCAGAAAGATATAATTTCTGGAATATTCCAGCATTTAATTCACCAGTTGACTTGAGAGATTTCGAAATACTTTTGAATGTGTGGTAAGTAGTGAGTAGTAATAGAAAAAAATAGTAAGTGGTATGTAAAATAATAATGAAAAGAATTTTATCTTCTATTTTAATATCGTTCGTTATCCTCGCAAACTTCCTTGCGCCTTTTAGTGTAGGATGGAGTGACAAAAATAAACTCCCAAACATAGAAATAAAACAACAAAAGGCTGAGGCTGAATATAATTATGGATTAAAAGTAACTCCAACATTAGGAAACACATATATTAATCTTGGAATAGAATTAATTGAGGGAACAGCAACTGGTGATTATGCTACTATTGTTACAACATCTAGTACTGCCAAACTTGAGCTTAGAGCAACAGTATTACTAAATGATGAAAAGATAACTGATGATACTGCTAGTAATTTGGGTTCAGATAACAAAAAAACAGCCCTTAATTTAGATGGGCTAGAATCTGGAAAACCATATAAAACAAAAATTGAATTAGTAGAAGTTTTGAATAGTTTTTCTGCAAGTGGAATGCCGGGTTATGCTGGTAAAACTTCTAAAACATTATATGAAAAAATAATTGACACCCCCACAATAGAAGAAGGGGAACAAGCTGTAGTAAAAGAAGGAATAGACATAAGTGGAAAGAGTGATACACTAAAAACTCCTGTAGATAATCCCGACAACATGCCAGATTGTTCAATAGTACCAGCAAAAATAATGGGGTGTATTGCACAAGGTTTCTATTATGTACTTTTCATGCCAACTTCATATCTTTTTGCATTGGCTGGAACCTTCTTTGATAGTACTTTTGCATATTCAGTCCAAGATACTTCCTATAGATCTGCTTTCGTAGTGCAAGGATGGGGACTTGTAAGAGACTTTTGTAATCTATTCTTCATATTTATACTTTTATATGTTGCATTTTCTACAATATTAAATGTTCACAATTTTAATACAAAACAAATAATAATAAATGTAGTAGTTATAGGATTATTCATAAACTTCAGTCTCTTTGCTACTCAACTTATAATAGACGCATCAAATATAACTGCGAGGGTATTCTACAATTCAGATGCAATAAAAATTACAGAAAATGGGGCAAACGGAGTTACAGAAGCTACCCCCGGCTTGGTGGTAGGTGAAGGTGGAGTTATACCTCTTTCTGCTGCCTTAGTAAACAAAGTTAATCCACAAAATTTAATTCTTCACTCTAAAGAAGTAAATAATATTCCAGACAAAGAAGGAAGAGCTAAATCCAATGCAGATGCAGCTGAAAATCTAGGGGCTGGATCATTTATACTAATAGTAATAATAGCTTCAGCTGTAAATATAGTAGGAATCATTGTTTTCCTGTCTGTAGGGCTTATGTTCATAGCTCGAGTCATAGGACTCTGGCTAGCTATGATAATGGCCCCACTGGCATTCTTCACTTATATACTTCCTGAACAAATGGCAGGAATCAAAATGATTGGATGGAAGAACTGGTGGCCAGAAACTTTCAAGCTGGCATTCCTAGCTCCAGTCTTCATGTTCTTCATGTATATAATACTCAAATTCTTGAGCTTGGACTTGATAGCAGATGTATCAAATAAAACTATTTCAAAAGACGGATTAGGATTCTTTGTGGCCACTCTTATTCCTTTCGCATTCATAATGATACTCATGTTAAAAGCAAAAGGAATTGCAAAAGATATGTCTGGAGAACTCGGACAGCAAATTACCGGAGGTGTAGCAGCCGCAGGCGGAATGCTTCTAGGTGGCGCAGCTTTGAGTACTGCTTTCTTAGGAAGAAAGATAGTTGGTCAAGGTTTAGCTAAGGCCTCAAAAGGAGATACTGCTTCTCAACAATATATGGATCCAGCCAAAAGAGCCAATATGAATATACTTAGAAAAAGTCTTGGTTTTGTTGGTTCTGGTTTTGGTACTGGATATGGAATAAATAAGGTTCATGATTATACTGGTGGACAATTAAACAAAAAACAAAAAACAATCGAAGAAATTGACCATGCAAGACATACTGTTGATTCTGTTAAAGACAAAAGGTATAAAGATATTGAGTGGTCAAGACTTTCTAATACACAGCAACAAAATGTAAGGGGTGATTTCGTGAAAGAAAATAAGAGTAAGTGGGCACAAGATGAAGAAGACGCATATCGAAAATCAAAGAAATATAATGATAAAAAGGCACTAACGCCTACTGAGATAGCAGAACTAAGAGATCGTGTAACAGCTAGAGCAAATAAAGAATTTGATCATGAAATAAAACTGTCTACAACAAAAGTTAAGGGGCTTAACAGGGCAATTTCACAAATTAATACAGGAAGTATGGATATAAGAAAGCTATCTGAAATAAAATCTGATAAAAGGGAAGGATTCTTTACTAAAATGCCAGTTGCTCTTACTGCCGCTATTGCTATGGGGATGCGAACAGGAATAAAAAGTAGTGGTTTAAGTGGGGGATCAATAAAGGTGGAGGGAAATTTTATGAAAGATTTAACAAACACAATCAGCGATTCATTAAAGCAAGCAAAAGTTAATGTTGATATTAGCCATGTTGGAGAAACAAAAAGTAGTGCAGACCCACACGCAGGAGGACATCATTAGTTTTAAGTAATAAGTAGAGTATAGTAAGAAAATTAGAATATAAAAAATATGGACCAAACAGAATTACAAGAAAAAATAGTGTTATACTACCAAAAGCTTCCAGAGGAAACTAAGGTACTTTTTGCTGGAATGTCTTGGCTTGAAACTCTTAAGGAAATAGATACAAAGTACTCTCTAAACGATGCTCAAATAGAAACCCTAGGGACAGAGACAACAATACTCCTCCTTGGAATAATAAGTCTAGAAGATTACGTGCAAACTATAAAGGATGAAATAAAACTTGAAGGCACAGGAACAGATAATATGCTAGATGAAATAGGAGATAAAATATTGAAAGACATAGCGCCTCTTCTGTATGAATCTTATGAAAAGAATGTGATGGAACTAGAAAAAGAGAATGTAAGTACTGATACTGTTCCTCTTCCACCTTATGCAGAAAAGAAACAAGCAGTAGAACCAAAAGTAAATCCTATCATTAATTCTGCATATTCTCACAATAATGAGACAGATATGTACAGGGAGCATGGAATAGATGTGATATCCAACGACTATCCACAGACTACAAAAATGGACATACTTAAAAAGCAGGAAGAATTACAAGAAGAAAAGCATAATGATAATTCAAACATAATAGCCAATAAGCTTTTCAATAATACTGCGAGTCAAAAGGTTGTGACAGATTATTCTATTCCAAAGGTTAATCCTCTTCTCAACAACAATTCCTTGCCACAAGGTGGAATATCTACAAAGCCTCATGATCCATATCATGAGGAAATATAAAAATGCAATTTAAAGTACCACAATTTATAGATATAGAAGATAAGATATTTGGTCCTTTCACCTTTCGCCAATTCGCGTACCTTATAGGTGGAGGGGGGATAGTATACGTCTTGTACAGACTACTGCCATTCTGGATCAGTATCTTCCTCATACTTCCCATCATAGGCCTGACTATATGCCTAGTCTTTGTAAAGATAAATACTAAACCTTTCGAATACTACCTAGAAGCGGCATTTACTTACTTCATATCTAGTAAGCTTTATATCTGGAAGCAAAGATTGGTCAAAAAGAGTGACAAGCTAGAAGAGGTAAGTGCCCTTACAACAATGTCCAACGTACCCATGCTGACAGAGAATAAACTCAAGGATTTATCGTGGAGCTTAGATATTCAAGACAAGAAAGATAATAAAATAATTAATAGTTAAGAATTAATAATTAATAATGAAGGGGAATAATATTATAAGGGAAAAAAGTTATAGTTTTAGTCTTAAAATTATTAAGATATATCAAGAATTAACTCAAGAAAAGAAGGAATTCATACTATCAAAACAATTAATTCGTTCTGGTACATCTATAGGTGCAAATATCGAAGAATCAACAGGTGCCCAGTCTAAAAATGACTTCATCGCTAAATTGAGTATCTCGTACAAAGAAACATGGGAAACTCTTTATTGGTTAAGACTTTTGACCGATAGTGGTTTCCTTAATAAGAAACAGTCTGATATTCTTATTTTTGACTGCGAAGAGTTACTTAAAATACTAGGAGCCATACTAAAAACCTCCAAATCCTAGGGTTTCATTATTAATTATTCAATGTGTGATATAATAAAAAGGTAATTAAAGTGTTTTGATTTATGTTTCTAAATTATTAATTATTAATTCTTAATTATTAATTACTTACCTATGGCAATAGACGCAAAAGCGGCACAAAGTTTCGTACCAATAAAAGAAGTTCGCAATGGAGTCATCGTACTGAAGGATGGGGGGCTTCGAGCCGTCCTTATCGCTTCATCTATCAACCTTTCACTTAAGGCCTCCGATGAGCAAGTCGCTATTATCAACCAATTCCAAAACTTCCTAAACGGGCTAGATTTCCCCACACAGATAGTCATACAATCTAGACGTCTCGATATACGACCATACCTACTCATGCTTGATGGTCGCCTCAAAGAACAAACAGAACCACTTCTAAAAATTCAAACCAAGGAGTACATAGACTTCATTAAATCTTTCACCGATGAAGTAAATATTATGACCAAGACCTTCTTTGTTGTCGTACCTTATAGTTCAAGTGTCATTAATGCTAAGAGTGGATTAATGGATAGTATTCTAAGTGGTGGCACTCAAAAGAAGCCAGTGGACGACAGCAAGAAGGCTGTGGACTTGGCAACCTTTGAAGAGAAGCGTAGCCAGCTCGAACAGAGAACCAACGTCATTATAAGTGGACTAAGTGGCATAGGAATACGAAGTAGTGTACTGAAGACAGACGAAGTTGTAGAACTTTTCTATAAAACATTCAACCCAGGAGATATTAGTCAGGGAATAAAATTACAATAAAACAAAATGTCATTATTTTCATCAATATTTAAAAAAGGGGATGATAAAAAGCCACAGGGTCAAGTGATGCCTGTCTTGCCTACGGAAATATACAAGGCGGCAAATCTGGAACTCCAAGACGTCATTGCTCCTTCGGCTCTACAAATAACTCCAAAAGGTATTAACCTTGGGGACAAGATAGCACGAACCTTCTTCGTTATTTCCTATCCTCGATACTTAACCGACAACTGGTTCTCACCGATTGTGAACCTCGACAAAGTCTTCGATGTATCTATATTCATCCACCCTATTGAAACTGCAGATATATTGAGATCATTCCAAAAGAAGGTAGCTGAGGTTCAAAGTCAGATATCTGTACGAGAGGCGAAGGGTCTAGTACGTGACCCAATGCTCGATACTGCCTATCAAGACTTAGAAGGACTTCGCGATAACTTGATGCAGGCTCAGGAGAAAATGTTTGACGTAGGACTATATATTACAGTCTATGCCGACAACGAGAACGACATGTTCAAAATAGAAAGTGAGATCAAGTCCCTTCTTGACTCCAAGCTTGTATATATAAAGCCCGCTCTCTTCCAGCAAGACGAAGGGTTCAAGAGCGTCATACCACTTGGTATGGACGTGCTGGGTATACACCAGAAGCTCAACACTGAGCCACTTTCTAGTCTCTTCCCATTTGTGTCTTTCGACCTTACTTCTGATAAGGGAATTCTATATGGGGTAAACAGACACAATAGTAGTCTTATCATCTTTGATAGATTCTCTCTACCAAACTACAACTCCATTACTTTCGCAACAGCTGGAGCTGGTAAGTCGTATGCAACCAAGCTTGAGATTATTCGTACACTCATGTTCGATGCAGAAGTCATAGTCATAGACCCCGAAAGAGAGTATGAATACCTAGCAGAAGCAATAGGGGGTAGATACTTCAATATTTCACTTTCTTCCGATCACCACATCAACCCTTTCGACCTTCCTATCCCTAGACCAGATGAAACTGCGGCTGATGTACTTCGTGCCAATACTATTAATCTTGTAGGACTCTTCCGCATAATGCTAGGAGGACTGACTCCTGAAGAAGATTCTATAATCGACAGAGCTATTACCGAGACTTATGCCTTGAAAGATATAACAGCCGAATCCAACTTTGCCAACATTGAGCCACCACTACTTTCAGACTTTGAAGTCGTACTGGCAGGAATGGATGGAAGTAACTCCCTTATACAACGTCTTACCAAGTATACTCACGGTTCTTGGGCTTCGTTTATAAACAAACCTTCCAATGTAGATATCAATCGCAAATTCGTCGTCTTCTCTGTTCGAGATATGGAGGACGAGCTTAAACCTGTGGCTATGTATATAGTTACTCACTTCATATGGAATGCTGTCCGCAAGACTCTTAAGAAGAGACTCTTAGTCGTTGACGAGGCTTGGTGGATGATGAAGTCAGAAGACACAGCTTCGTTCCTATACTCTATTGCCAAGAGAGGGCGTAAATACTATCTAGGACTTGCCACTATTACTCAGGACGTAGGAGACTTCATGAAGAGTCCTTATGGAGTGCCTATTGTGACCAACTCTTCTATTCAACTTCTACTTAAACAGTCGCCGGCCACTATCGACGTCCTTCAGAAGACTTTCAACCTGACAGATGAGGAGAAGTACTTGCTTCTGGAAGCCAATGTGGGAGAGGGTATCTTCTTCGCAGGACTAAAGCACGTCGCAGTGAAGACTATTGCCTCGTATACAGAAGACCAGATCATTACCTCTGATCCTTCGCAAATCTTGGCCATTAGAAAAGCCAAGGATGATCTTGAAATGGCGGGAGGAAAGTAAGTTGTGGATATAGTATCTCTATCGTATAATATAAAGAGATAATGATGAATAATAAATTCATAAAAATTTTAGGAATAATTATGGTAATAAGCATACTTTCTATGCCATCTTTTTCTTTGGCTGAATCTGAAATATCTATACGTGAAAGTGACATAGATGTACAAATGTGGCCAGAAATTCCAGAGCCTTATCAAGATGTAAACATAAAGCTAGTAAGTTATGCTACAGACTTAAACAAGGCAATCATTGAATGGAGAGTGGGCTCAAATATAGTACTTTCTGGATATGGAAAAATAAACTATTCAATGAAAGCTCCGGGCCCAAATATAACTACAAATATTATATTATCTATAACTCCAGTAAATTCTATTAGTAAAATAATAAAACAAATTGTAGTACAACCCTCAGATATAGAGGTACTATGGGAAGCAGTTGATGGGTATACGCCACCTTTCTATAAGGGTAAGTCTTTAATATCAAAGGAGGGAACTATAAAATTGGTAGCAATACCAAACTCTTCAACTATTAAAAGCGGTAGGGGAAATATTTCATACAAATGGATGAGGGACGACGCAACAGTAGAAGAGGTATCGGGATATAACAAAGATTCATATATATTTGAAAATAATGTCCTCAAATCAAATGAGACTATAAACTTAACTGCTTCTTCTGTAGACGGATCATATAATGCAAATAAAAATTTAGATATACCTATATACTCTCCTAAGGTATTATTCTACAAAAAGTCTCCTACAGAGGGAGTGCAGTATAATAAAGTACTAGATAGTAATACAATCTTTACAGGAGACGAAATGACTATAGTGGCAGAGCCCTACTTCTTGGCAATAAAAGGGAATGAAAATTTGTTTAATTATACTTGGAATATAAATGGCGATCCTATAAAAACTCCCTCAAAGAAAACAGAGCTTACTATTCGCCCAACAGCAAGAGGAGGGTATGCCAATATTGACGTGACTTTGGAAAATGTTAACAAGATTTTCCAAAAAGTTTCTGGGGCATTAAAATTAACACTATAATACTTGTCCCGTTAGAAGTCTTGATTATTATGAGAACAAACATAAACATGAAAGAATACAAAAAAACAACAAAAAAATTATTAAATACCTCTTCTAATGGGATGAAAAAAATCTTTTCTAAAATAATAATATCCTTTGTTTTGTTTAGTTTTATTATTCCTTTGTCAATAAATTTAAATAGGAGTGAAGTTTTGGCGGCTGAAACTTGGTATTATACAAGGTTAGGTGATATAGGATACACTGAAAGGGTAAATTCCATAGATTATGCAATGGAATCTGATTGTCTAAAAGATCTTAAAAGCGTTCATTCAAGTCGAGAACCTAGTACTGTTTGTTATAAAAAAAATGTCGTTGTTCAAACAGAGAATAATACAGAAGGAACATATTGGTTTAGGGACATGGATAATGCCTTCAGGGGAACATTAGGCCCGCTTAAACTTCCCGGTTTTACAACATCACAAGAATGTGAGAATGCAAAAAATACATATTGGGGTCCAAATTCTAATAATGCCGCCAGTAAATTACCTTGTTATTTAATATCTAGTGAACAGGTACTTTTAAATTTTGAGCTCGAAAAACAAAAAAACGCAAAAATGCCAGGTGATGATTCTGTGCCAATCACTCCCAAAATCGGAGCAACGGAAAATAATAATATTTACAAAATGCTAGTACCTCTGCCGGGGATTACTTGTATGGATAATACGGGTAAAGATCCAAGCTGTATCGGAAACAATGTAGGGACGTATTTAAATTTTATCTTCAAATTTGGTATTGGACTATGTGCAGCGCTTGCAGTAGTCATGCTTATAATCTACGGTATTACATATATGGGGGATGAATCAATCTTTGGTAAGACTGAGGCAAAGAAGAAAATGTTTGGAGCTATCATAGGGCTTATAATTGCAATAGGTGGCTGGGCACTTCTAAACACAATCAACCCAGACCTGACGGGGAAGAATGGATTGGTAATCGATTCGGTAGAGGTTAAAGCTCGTACAGATGATCCTGATTTTATTCAAAACATTTCTTCTCTTGATACAAAAAATGTAACTGCATTAAGTTTTAGTGATCCATTATTTAAAGGATATTTAGCTCATCAACAAGGACCTGCAGGTGCTGCTGCTATTATTTGGGCTACAAGCAAGGGATTGAATGAGGTTCCAAGTGATAATCCTTTCACAAACTCACCTGTAAATACAAATATGAAGAGTAATTTCCCTGCAACAGATGCAACTAAAGTAATAGGTACTTCTGTTTTAACCCCAGCAAACTTCTTAAGATACTGGTCGTTAAAAACAGCCGCAGCAAAAGCAAAAACTGGTCCAATTTTCCCCGCTATTGAGGCTGCATTAAAAAAAGTTTCTTCTGAGACAGGGGTACCTCTGGAGACTCTGGTGGCAATCTGTCGAATAGAATCTGCTGCTGGCTGTACAAACGAAAGCTCTATAACAAAATCAAATGGTAGCTTTCAGGGATTATTTCAAATAGGTAGTGCGGCGTGGAATGATTATGGAAATAAAAATGGAAATATACTTGACCCATATGAAAACGCACTTGCCGCAGCTAAATACTACAAATCTAATCTTCAATCTATACAAAATTTATTATCAAAAAATAGCTAATTAATAAATGCCCAGAAAAACAAAAATTATTTTAATATCAGTGTTCATATTTGTTATAGCAGTTTTGCTTGGTGTTTATTTCTATAACAAAAGTAAAACTCCAAATACTGTGGATCCAAATGCAGGCTTCTACCAAAAGTTCAATCCATTTGGAACAAGCACCAAGGTAGATAATGGGGGAGATACTACAAATACAACTACTGATAATGTAGACACAACCCTAAAAGTGAATTCAAGATTTCACAAACTCACAGACTTCGCAGTAGCTGGAGCAACATCATTCGAAGACACAAGGGATGAGGCTACAGTACCATCTCTACGCTACGTAGAGCGTGCTACAGGCCATGTATACCAAATGTACCTCGATACAAAAGTTACTGGCAAGATATCAAACTCTACAATCCCTGGAGTATATGAAACTATATTCGACGGTAAGGCCAACTCGGTCATCTATAGATATGCATCAGAAGACAACAAGTCTATTACGAGCTTCCTTGCCACTCTCGGAGGGAAGAGTAGCTTCCTGAATTCAAACATACTAGAAGTTGCTTTGTCTCCTGACAAAAGTAAGTTCTTCTCTGTTATAGAAACCACAAATGGAGTCATAGGGGTCACAAAGTCTTTCGAAGAGACTAAGACTAGCCAAGTCTTCACCTCAGCTTTCTCTGAGTGGCTACCACAGTGGGCGACAACTGGTAATATATATCTGACAACCAAACCTTCATACTTGGTAGAGGGAAGTGTGTTCAACTTAAATATTGCAAATGGAACACTTTCAAAGATTCTAGGTAGAGTGCAAGGACTTACAACTCTAGCCAACAAAGATGGTACATCATTGCTTTATGGAGCATCGCTAGACAATGGCCCAAGGCTCAATATTTTCAATATTAAGAATCATACGTCAGAAGACCTAGGTAAATATGGGCTTCCTGAGAAGTGTGTCTGGAGTAGCGACAATATAAATGTCTACTGTGCTGTACCCAATACAATAGTAGGGAACCAGTACCCCGACTCTTGGTACCAAGGAGTTATATCTTTCGATGACTTCTTCGTTAAAATAAATACAGTTACTAAAGAATCTGCAACTCTAGCTAATTCGAAGGATGAAGTACCTGTAGATGGTACAAATCTATTCTTGAACAAAGATGAGAGTAAATTATTCTTTATAAATAAGAAAGACTCCACTTTATGGAGTCTTGACCTCTAATTGTTTATATCTCCTACATATTTTATTACTACTCTTCTGCTTGGGCCGTATCCTTCGGACTCAGTTTTAATATCGGGAATACCTTCTAAAAACATATGTATAATGCGACGTTCGTTGGCAGGCATGGGGTCTACTTCTATGTTACTCTTGAAATACTTGGCACGTTCAGCCATCATGTGTGCAATATTCTTCAATCCATCAAATCTTTTCTTTTGATAACCATTCACGTCAACAAAAATATTGGATAGCTCGGTCTCTTGTCCTACCGCTTTCTCTACAATTTTTCTAACAAGATGATTGAGGGATCTTAGTGTTTCTCCTTCGCGTCCAATCATGAATCTGGAGTCGGGGGTCTCTATCATACACCAGAGCATATTACCCTCAAGAGCTATCTCAAGCTTGGAGATAGTACAAGCTGTGTGCTTGAAAATATCTTCTATTGTGGATTTAATTATTGCTTCATTCATATATTTAATTAATTATTCTCTAATGATCTTCGAATGTACCATTCTTGAATTATAGTGAATATATTACTTATAACAAAATATAATGCAACTGCAGCAGAAATTTGCCATGAAATGAAAACAATAAATATAGGCAATATGTACTTGATGTTGGTCTGCATGCTTCCCGAAAGTTCATCTTGAAAGCTTTTGACTTCTGGTGTTGCCCCAGCAGGAATAACTTCAACCTTTGGTTGAACAGGGGAGGCAAGGTAGCCTTGGATAAATTGAGTAATACCGGCTAGAATGGCTAGCACAAGGCTCTTGCCACCAAGCTCAATAAGTCCCAAGAAGTTGGTATTCATAGCTGTAGGCTTGGCTATGAAGGTATATATGGCACCTGTATCAAGAGATAGCCCCTTAAGAAATACATAATACAATGCAAAGATAACTGGAAGCTGTATAAGTACGACAATACATCCTGAAAAGGGATTGGTGCCGTATTTCTTGTATAATTCAAAGGTTTTCTTGGCTTGTTCCTCTTTGTTTGGGAAGTCTTTCTTTATCTGCTTGATCTCGGGTTCCATCTTCTTCATAAGTATCTGGCTCTTTATAGACTTCTTGGTCAAGGGAGCAAGGGCAAGCTTTATAAGGATAGTAACTAGTATAATAGCAAAACCAACATCACCAAAAGTGACATTGTTTATAATAAAAATAAGGATATTATAAATTGGCTGATAAAAAATAGAATTCCATATTGCTGACATTCACCTATTGTAGCATAATAATTAATAATTAAAAATTAATAATTAATAATGTAAAAAACCTAAGCAAAGCTTAGGTTTTTAGTGTATTGTGTTTAAATTATTAATTATTAATTATTAATTAATTTAGTGGATCATAGTGCTTCTTCTGCCAAGGGTGACACCTGAGAATTCTTCTGAAACCCTTATAAATGCCTATAATTGAGCCGTATTTAATAATTGCTTCCTTTGTATATTCTGAACATGTAGGAAGAAAAACACATGAACTATGTGACCTGAGGGGAATCTTCTGATAGAGATTTATAAGCTTAATAAATACTTTTTTCATGTATATTTATATAATCTTGGCTTTCTTGAGTATTAAGTCTATATCCTTCTTGATATCAATAGAGCTTGCTATTAGAGCTTCTTTCTTGTAGAAAAGTATGCCGGCACATGACTTCAAGTCATATGAACGAAGGATATTATAGCCTTTTCTACGTAGGGAGTTCCTTTTTACGGCTGTTTTCGCGATCTTTTTAGGAGCAACCACAGCGTACTGGGGGGTATCTTGCTTAAGATAGCGCAAAATAAAAAACGAGCCAGAAACGACACTTCCTTTATCCATGATATTCTGGAAGACACTTCTAGTAACTCGCTTTTTCTTTGGGAGCATAGTAGTGTTACTTTGCAATAGAAACCTTGGCACGACCCTTCTGGCGACGTGCTTTAGTGACCTTTTTACCGCCGGGAGTTTTCGCACGAACTAAGAATCCATGAGTTTTAGCTCTTTTTCTTTTATTTGGTTGATATGTTTGAGACATATGCAAAATATATACTATATTTGACAAAAATGCAATATAGACTCAAAACATATCCACATGTTATTAACAGCTTAATTAAGACTTTCAATTATTGTGTTTTTTAAAACACAGGTATAATGGGAAACATGAACACAAAAGAACTCTGGGAAAAGTGCCTTTCTGAGGTAGAACTAAGCATATCAAAAGCCAACTTTACAACTTGGTTTAAAAATACATCTATCGTTAGAGAAGAGGCGGGAACACTTTATGTGGGAGTTCCAAACGAATTTGTAAAAGACTGGCTATACAACAAGTTCCATAAGTTAATATTGAAAACAATAATAGGCCACGAAGAGGGAGTAAGAAGTATAGAATATATAATCCACAAGAATGATAGCTCTCCTAAAAATATTGAAAATACTATCCTAAAACAAGTTAATATTAATAAAGAACTTCCTTTAAGTGATCTATATTTAAACAAAGACGATAACCTAAATCCAAAATACAACTTCAACTCATTTGTCGTTGGTCCTTTCAATGAACTTGCGTATGCTGTGGCCCAAGCGATCATAACAAACCCCGGACAGAATTACAATCCATTCTTCGTTTATGGTGGTACAGGACTCGGCAAGACACATATGATCCAAGCAATAGGTAATACTATTAAAATAAAACACCCACACAAGAAGATCTACTACGTCTCTCTAGAACGTTTTGCTATCGACTATATAAATTCAATTGCCAATAAAAACCCAAACTCTTTCAAAGAAAAGTATAGGAAGTATGATGTCATCATTATGGACGATATACAATTTATATCTGGTAAAGACAAAACACAAGAAGAACTCTTCCATCTTTTCAATACCTTATACGAAAACAACAAGCAAATAATCTTCTCCTCTGATAAACACCCTAACTTCATTCAGGGATTAGAAGATAGACTTCAATCTAGGTTCGCTTCTGGTATGACTGTCCAGATAGTAGAGCCAGACTATGAATCCAGAGTTGCAATTATAAAGGCCAAATTTGAATCTACTAATTGTATTATAGAAAACGACATAGTTTCCTATTTGGCAGAGATACTGGAAGGGAATATTCGTGAATTGGAAGGGAGTTTAAACACTATTATCTGCCAGTCTCAACTTAAAAATAAGTCTTTATCTTTAAGTGAAATAAAGCTTCTTATTAAGAACAATATCAAACCTAAAAAGACTGTAGCTATCAAGGATGTGGTGTCTGTAATAGCCAACCATTATGGAATATCTGACGAAATAATATATGAGAAGACTCGCAGGAAAGAAATAGTGAAAGCAAGACAAGTAGCAATGTATATACTTCGTGAGGATTTCAACATCTCATATCCACTCATAGGTAGTAAACTGGGGGGAAGAGACCATACAACAGCCATACACTCGCACTTAAAAATTAAAGAAGAATTAAAAACAGACCCCGCCCTCTTACAAGAAATAGAAAAGATAAGAATAATGTTCAAGTAAATAATAAGGGTGTGGAAAAGATGTGTTTAAAGAAATTAAAAATGTGGACAACTTGATGGATAAATATAAAAGTAATTTTTATTAGAAAATAACAAAAATAAAGAAATAAGAAAATTAAAAACAAGATATATAAAATAAAGACATAAAAGTAATCCACATATTCACATATATAATAGTAATAATAGATTATATTAATAGATTAATAACAAATACACTATGAAGTTAGAATGCTCAATAGAAAAAATTAAAAATGCACTCATGATAGTAGATAGAATAACTGGTAAGAATCTTACCCTTCCTGTACTGGGATCAGTTCTATGGGTAGCAACAGGTAAGACTCTTAAACTCCGTGCCACAAATCTAAATATAGGTATAGAAATGGAAGTGCCAGCTAAAATAGAAAAAGAAGGGGTTGTAGCTATAAGAAGTGATATACTCTCGTCTCTATTCTCAGTTCTTTCTGGAGATTCCTTTGTAACTTTTGAACTAGTAAATGACAACTTGTCTGTAAAAACAAAATCAAATACTATAATCTTGAAAAGTATTCCAAACGATGATTTCCCTACAATTCCACTCATAGAAGGTGAAGTTCTAAACATACCAGCTAAAAAATTCATAGAAGGAGTTAAGTCTGTATATTATAGTGCTTCTATATCAGATATAAAGCCTGAGATAGGAAGCGTCTATATATATCCAGAAGACGACATGCTTGTGTTTGTGGCGACTGACTCTTTCCGACTTGCAGAAAAGAAGGTGAAAATAAAACAAAAACTTTCTTTTAATGGGATACTTATACCATTTAAAAACACAGTTGAGATTATTAAGGTCTTGGATGGAGTAGATGGAGATATAAAGATAACATTACAAAAGAATCAAATTTCTTTCTCTTCAGACAATATATATCTAACATCTAGAATTATAGATGGAGCATTCCCTGACTATAAACAAATAGTGCCCAAAGGAGGAACTACAGAAGTGACACTCTTGAAGCAAGACTTTCTTTCATCTTTAAAAGTATCAAACATATTCTCTGATAAATTCAATCAAATTACTTTCAATATTAAACCTTCCGAAAAAGTTTTTGAAATAGAAGCAAAGAATACAGATATAGGAGAAAATATAACATTCCTAGCGTCAGCACTCTCGGGGGAGAATGTAACTCTTAACTTCAACTACAAATATATAGTAGACTGCTTCCCATCTATATCTACTGATTCACTTGTACTTGAGTTTAATGGTAGTAATAGGCCTATGATACTGAGACCTATTGGAGATTCCTCGTTTATGTATTTGGTAATGCCAATGAATAGATAATGTTCCATAGGTCGGACCTAGGGACAAAAATTTAAAACACAAAAGACCCTAGGTCCGACCTATGGCCCTTAATATTATGGATTACAATCATATAAAAAATTATTTAGAAAAGTTTAAAAACCTCCTTTTTACCAAAGAAGAAATATATCAAATAGTTTCTAGGGCAATAGAAGACAATATACATCTTAAAATTGAAACCAAAAATATACAAATAAAACCACCTTTTTTATACATAAAAGCCTCTCCATTAGTTCGTAATGAGATAATGATAAATAAAGAAAAAATCCTGAAAGATATATTACTCTTATCTCCTCAAAGTAATTTAAAAGATATAAGATAATTAATAATTAATAATTATAAATACCTTAATTAATTGCCAAATTAGTTGTTGTTTCTCCGGAATTGCCATTTATATCATATCCAACTACACGAATAGTATTGCTATTTGTAATATCGGGAATATCTCTCGGGATAAAAGAAACAAAATAGGGGGCATTTTTTAATGTTTTTAAATATGTACTATTTATAAACACATCAATTTTTTTAATCTGGGTTTGCCCTGTTGAGCTGACGACAAAATTAATATCACTATCTTTAGTATAAGAGATCCCAGAAATACCATTGATTGATAATACTGGCTTACTTTGAATAGTAGTATTTGTATAATTTATAATTGGATTATTTTGCGCTGAGATGATACCATACTTGGCGTAATTATTAGCCCACCACTTTTGTACTCCATACTCCCAGTTGGTGTATTGTGAGTCGCTCGTTCTACCACCAGAAGTGCCACTATTTAATGGATGCTCCTTGTCTAGCCAATACAAAATAGTATGAACATTGGTGACAGAAACTTCTTGTCCACCACTTGGCATAAATGTAGCTCCTCCTTGCCAAAAACCACGAAGGACAGGAGGAATGGAAGTATCTATAGGGTCTGGCTTTTCAAAATATTCTACTGGCTTGTCTTTCAAACCTTCTGACATTACAGCGTTCCATATAGGCCCAGCAAGGGCTGCACCACCCTTTCCCATCGGTTCGTTATTATTGTTACCAACCCAAACCCCAACAGCAAGGGAGGGTGTGTATCCAATTGTCCATGCATCCTTGTTATCATTTGTCGTTCCTGTCTTCACTGCCACTTCTCTTCCTGGGATATTTAAAATAGAGTTAGCTCTAAAAGTAGGAGCACGAGCTGCATCATCTGAGAGAATGTCTGATAGGATGTTTGTAGTGTTTGGATTTAGAACTTGGTACTGTCTGTCTTCATACTTTTCTAAAACATTTCCATTTGAATCTTCAATACTTAGAATCTCGTTGTATGGGTGACGAATACCACCTGTGGCGAAGACACCATAAGCAGAAGTCATATCAAGTAGAGTCGTTTCCCCACCCCCGATAACAAGAGAAAGTCCATATCGAGTAGGGTCTGTAAGTGTAGTAATACCAAGGTCGTTTGCCATTTTTAAAGAATCTTTAATACCAACTAAATAAAGGAGCTTAACAGCAACTACGTTTATTGATTGTGCCAGAGCCTGCTTTAGTGTTAATGGGCCCCTGTTGTCGTTATCATAATTGCTTGGAGTATAACAAGTTGCACTTTTGTGCCCTGCCAAAGGCTTGCCTGTAGGATCACAAGAAGCATTGAATTCAGTTTTAACATCAAACAGGGTTGTATCGGCTGTATAACCCTTCTCAAAAGCTGCAGCGTAGACGATAGGCTTAAATGAAGATCCTGGCTGACGTGAAGCTGTCGTGACATTGAAGTTGCCATCGACGGTCTTGTCGAAATAATTCCTTGAGCCTACCATGGCCAATATCTGGCCAGTCTTGGGGTCTATCACTACAATAGCAGCATTTTTACCTTTCCAATTCTTTTCATTTTCTTTTGATTTTTCTAAAGCTATTTCCTCGGATTTTTTTTGAAGATTATAATCAAGAGTTGTAATAACTTTCAACCCACCATCTTCAAGTGCATTTATACCATACTTATTTTCTAAATAATCTTTTACAAAGAAGACAAAGTGAGGGGCAGCGATATTCATAGGTCGTTCAGGCTGGAAGACGACAACTTCATTTTTTGCTTTTGTATAAGTATTCTCATCTATGAACTTGAGGTCTAGCATTCTTTTCAAGACTAGATTCTTTCTCTCGTCCAACCTATCCTTGTTCTTTCTATATGGAGAATAATAAGTTGGACCATTGGGAATCGCCGCCATATAAGCCGACTCAGCTAAAGTTAATTCCAAAGGCTTCTTATCGAAGAAGGCTTTAGATGCTTCTTCGACACCATAAATATTTCCACCATAAGGAGCTTCGTTCAAATATAGGGTGAGGATGTCATTTTTACTCATAATCTTCTCAAGCTTGATAGCCAAGATCCACTCCTTCATCTTTCTTTTGATAGTTACTTCAGAAGTGAGTAAAGTATTCTTGATAAGTTGCTGGGTTATAGTTGAACCTCCTGTAACCCTTTTACCTGTAAGTTTTGCCCAAATAGTTCCACGAATAATTGAACTTATGCGGATTCCTTTGTGTTGGTAGAATTCTCCGTCTTCTATGGCAACTGTGGCGTTCTTGATATTGGTGCCTATCTCTTCGTAAGGTATAACGGTTCTCTTGATATTGTCGTGGACATTGTATAAGAGGATCTCGCCAGTACGGTCGTATATCTTCGTTGAACTCTGTATCTTTCTTTCAGTAAAGAGCTTAAAGTCTGGTAATTCCAAGGTACTAACCCACACAACAACAAGCCCAGTCAATATTATTCCAACCCCAATTAATAAAAATAATGCGTTTTTAAGTATTTTTAATGACATAAATGAATGTTTCTTCATATCTCAATATCATATCATAAATACGGACAAAGAGATTAAGATGTGATAATATAAGGATATGAACAAAGTAATAGTAGATGAAAAGAAAATAGATGAATTGCTAACTAGGGGGATTTCTTTTATTTATCCAACCAAAGAATTCTTAGAGAATAAAATTAAAAAAGGAGAAAAACTTACAATATACTTAGGCATAGATCCGACTGGACCAACTCTTCACTTGGGGCACGCTATTCCTATTAAAAAATTAAGTGAATTTCAAAAAGCTGGACACCAGATAATACTTCTCATGGGTGACTTCACAGCCATGATAGGAGACCCTACTGATAAAGGTGCTGCCCGTAAACAACTTACTCACAAAGAAGTAACGTCTAATTTAAAAAATTATAAAAAACAAGCCAGTAGTCTGATATCTTTTACGGGCAAGAATCCTGCTAAAATTACATTTAATTCTACATGGTTAGGAAAAATGAATTTTGAAAAAGTTATATCACTTGCTTCTAATATGACCGTTCAACAAATGCTTGAGCGTGATATGTTTGAGAAAAGAATGAAAGAAGGTAAACCAATATATCTTCATGAATTTCTGTACCCACTTATGCAGGGGTATGATTCTGTCGCTATGGATGTAGACGGGGAGATTGGTGGCAACGACCAGACCTTCAATATGCTTTGTGGACGTGATCTTATGAAAACAATGAAGAATAAAGAGAAGTTTGTAATAACAATGAAGCTTCTTGAAGATAACTCTGGTAAAAAAATGGGTAAAACAGAGGGTAATATGATAGCTCTTTCTGATTCACCAGAGGAAATGTATGGAAAAGTTATGAGTTGGACTGATGGGATGATAATTCCGGGGTTTGAACTTTGTACAAATATACCAACTTTTGAAATAGAAAAAATGTCTAAGGACATACATTCAAATCTAGTTAACCCTAAAGATTTAAAAATACGTCTTGCTCGAGAAATAGTTACAACTTTTCATAATGAAAAAAAAGCTAAAGAAGCACAAGAGAAATGGGAAAACACTTTTTCTAAAAAAGAAATTCCAGAAGACGTACAAGAAATAAATGCAAAGAAAGGTGAACCCTTGATAGACGTATTGCTAAATAATAAGATTGTAACTTCTAAGAGTGACTTTCGTAGGCTAGTGGACGAAAAAGCAATTACAAACTTAGATACAGATGAAAAAGTTTCATCGCATACAGAAGTTGCTATAGAGGGGGTCTATAGAATAGGGAAGAAAAGATTTTGTAAAATAGTAATTAGTTAAATTAAAATGTGCGAGGCCTTGCCTCGCACATTTTAATTATTAGTATTCAGAGCCATCGAGTCCTGCGAATTCCTCGAGTTCTTCATCGTCTTCACCTCCAAGAATATCATCATCACCTAGAAGGTCGTCATCTGCTAAAATAGGGTCATCTAAGTCATCGTCAGTTGCCAGTAGGTCAACTTCATCTTCGTTTATATCTACATCACCTACTATTTCTTCGTCATCTTTATAACTCATAATTTAATTAAAATTTAAAAACATATTATAATAATTATTTGTATCAAAATATAAATTTCTTTGCAATAGGCAAAGGGCTGTGGAAAACCCCCACACCCACTTTTTTATTGCTTATATATTGTGCCATTCTTTATAAGATGTAAAATAGTCTTATTAATATAGTTAATATTGTTTTTTTACTTAAAATTACAATAAGCACAATTATAAAAAAGTAGGTGTGGGGGAAAACCCCCTACCAAGACCTATTTATATTTTAAGTCGAATTTCTCACAAGCTAGGCAGGTCAAGCCTATAGCAATAGCATCAAGTTCATCATCTGACTTTGTAACCTTCTCCATTTCTATAAGCTTAGGAACCATGGACATAACTCCTTCCTTGGAAGATTTGCCATAACCTGTGACCGCTATCTTGATTTGGGGAGGAGTGTATTCAAAAATTTTAAGTCCATTCTTGGATGCGGTGTATATCATAACCCCACGAGCTTCTGATACCCCCATAACAGTCTTCTGGTTGGTTGTGAAGTAAAGCTTCTCAATAGCCAAGGCTTCGGGCTTCCACTTTTTTATAATTCTTTCAAGTTCAACTCCTATGAGAGTGAGTCTTTCGTGGAAAGGAATCTTTGTAGAGGTTTTAAAACACTCCGAATATACCAGAAGGTGTTTTGGCTTTAGTGTTTTGTCGAGGATGGCTACCCCGACTCTTTCAAATCCTGGATCAATTGCAAGTATTCTCATTAGTGTATAAATTTTTTTTCATTAAAATAGCTCTTCTCAGAGGGTCCGCATAATTTCTTGCTAAAAATTTGCTCATTGCTCGGTCCGTCGACCTCCGCCGGCCCCTCTGATAAGACTATTTTAACTACAAAAATTGAATCTAATTATTTATAAAATCAAACCCCAAGTGCTCGTAACCCTTCTTGGTGACTGTTCTGCCACGGCTTGTACGTTCGAGGAGGCCTAGTTGTATAAGATATGGCTCGATAACTTCCTCGATGGTGGCTTCTTCTTCGCTCGTGGCGGCGGAAATAGTTTTGAGTCCTACTGGGCCACCATTGAACTTGTTGATGATTACCTCTAGCACTCTTCTGTCGGAAGAGTTGAGACCAATCTCATCTATTTCGAGCAAGGCCAGGGCCTTCTTCACTGCGTCTTTTGAGAGGGGAAGCTTGTGGACTTGAGCATAGTCACGACAACGTTTCAGAAAGTAGTTGGCAGTACGAGGGGTAAAGCGAGCACGCTTTGCGACTTCGTCCAAAGCTTCATCTTCAAGTTCTACTCCGAGAATTTTCGCTGAGCGTGCCAGAATCTTTTTGATTTCATCATGAGTATAAAACTCTAAACGGAAAACTCCACCAGAAAAACGAGAGCGAAGAGGTGAAGAGAGGAGGGCGATACGAGTAGTAGCAGCGATGAGGGTGAAGGGAGGAAGCTCGAGCTGGATAGTACGAGCAGAAGGTCCCTTGCCAATGATGATATCAAGCACGCCTGACTCCATGGCAGGGTAGAGAACTTCCTCAACCATTTTATTGAGTCTGTGAATCTCATCAATAAAGACAATATCACCAGGGGCCAAGTTCGTAAGTATAGAAGCGAGGTCGCCAACTTTCTCAATAGCGGGCCCTGAAGTAATCTTGATCTGTCGGCGTGTTTCTTTGGCTATAAGGTGAGCTAAAGTAGTCTTGCCAAGGCCAGGAGGGCCATAGAAAAGGATATGCTCGGCAGGATGAGACCTCTCTTCGGCAGCAGTTAGGAGAATCTTCAGATTGGCCTTGATATTTTCTTGGCCAATGTAGTCTTCCCACACACTTGGACGCAGTGTTTGGTCTAAAAAGCCCTCATCTTTGGTTGTTGTTTCTTTACTTGACATTATTTTCTTAGTATGCTATACTCTCCACAGAAATTTGATACGTTTAATTATAGCATTTTCGCGAAGAGAACATAAATCTCTAAGCAATCGGCCCCGTGCTCTATATATGTGCATAGGACGTCTTGGTTTATATTTATATTTACTGTGGCTATCCTGTAATCATATGTTACTTTGCTAGCGCATGCTTCCAAAGGATTGTTTAGAGATTTATGTTTTTTTAATTTTACCCGCACACTCAACATGCCGTAGCTTTTTTGTTCTGCCTACAGAATTTTTATTTAAAATTTATATTTTTTACTTAATATAATAAGAGTATTATTATATTTTATTTTGAAAAAGCAGAATAACGGCATATTGAGTGTGCGGGTTTATTCCTCACTCATATCTACCACTCCTGCGACTTCGTCGTAGTCTGTGATACCTTTCAATATTTTCACTAGGCCATCTTCGGCCATGGTGAGAGAGACTTGATTGCGAGCGACTGCCTTGATCTCTCTTTCGCTTGGATTCTTGGTAATTATTTCTTCTATTTTCTCATCATTATAAATAGCTTCAAAGATACCTATTTGTCCTTTGTATCCAGTATTGTTGCATTCTAGGCATCCGACGGGAGTATAAATTTTAAATGGACTACCTGTATCAATATCATAGTCTGCCCAATTTTTGCCATGCGTTTCTGCATCTTTTATTATTTTATTTATTATAATTGATTCTTCATTACTGATTTCTTTTTCTTTTTTACAATGAACACAAAGTCTGCGTACTAGTCGCTGAGCTATAGATAAAGACAAAGCAGAGACTAGAATCTTGGGATTCACATCAAGATCAATAAGACGAGGAATAACTCCAGCGGCGTTGTTCGTATGTAAGGTGGAGAAGACTAGGTGACCCGTAAGAGCAGACTCGACGGCAATCTTGGCAGTCTCGCTATCGCGGATTTCTCCCACCATGATAACGTCGGGGTCCTGACGAAGAGAAGAACGCAAACCTTCGAGGAAGGTATAACCCTTCTCATCATCTGTCTGGGTCTGAGTAATGCCGGGGAGGTGATACTCGATAGGGTCTTCGATAGTTATAATCTTGATTTCTGTGGAGTAAATCTTTTGCAAGAAAGAGTAGAGGGTTGTCGTCTTACCGGATCCTGTAGGACCAGTTAGAAGGATCATACCGTTGGGCTTCTTGATCTCTCGCATAAATACTTCATAGAGCTTAGGCTCAATACCCATGTCTTCGAGTTTAACCCTTATAGACTTTGGATTAAGAATTCTCATAACGATAGACTCGCCATAAGCTCCAGGAATAAGAGAAACACGAAGAGAGATTTCATCTTCGCCAAGATAAATACTGAAACGCCCGTCTTGAGCTATAGAATTGGAAGTAATCTTCAGTCCAGAAATAAGCTTGATACGAGAATTTATAAATTTATGTGCAGCAGGAGGGATTTCCATAACTTCATGGAGGATACCATCGAGACGGAAACGAAGACGGACAGTATTCTCCTCGGGTTCGAAGTGAAGGTCAGAAGCATTGATAGCAATAGCTCCAGCAAGAGCAACTTCGAGGATGTGGGAAGTGGTATGGATGTTGTCCTTCTCTATGGCAAGAATTGCTTGCTTGATATCTTCGATATTCTTAATACCTGCCATTATCTTTTTCAAAGATTCTCCAGAGATGGCGATGGTACCTGACTTAGACTCTTCAGCGAAAGATATTTCCTTGTATCTATCCCAAGCTTTCTCTAGGCTTGCAAGGGATGCCATGTAGAAATGGGGGATATACTGACGATCCTCAAAATACTTTTTAAGATTTTCTAACTTGTCTGGCTGAGGAGAGCGAACAGCGACGTGAACGTCCTTGCCTAGAAGTTTAAAAGATGCGACTTCTAATTCTCTGGCCTCTTTCTCAACTATAAGACGAAGAGCATCGTTCTCTATAGGCATACCAGAGAGGTGAATAGGAGGCACACCATAGCGAACTTCTGCGAGTGCATCTACCAAGTCTTCCTCTTCTTGCTTTCTTAGGTCTGTAAGATTTTTCTTTTGCTTATCATCATCAAATATTAGTGACATATGGATATATTATAGCTTATAAATCCTTTAATACCAATATCAATTTCCCCAAACGAGCTATAATAGAGGCCTTCTAGTGGGGTTGACAATTAGCCTTGTATATGCTATCATATAGACAAATGTTGAGATTAGTATTGTTTTATTTATTTCTCAGATTCTAGTGTCTGTGAGACAAATAAAACAATACTAAAGCTCAAAACAATGAAAAAAGTTATAGCATTTTTCGTAATCATTATGCTTGTAGCCAGTTTTGGCTCGCAGATGGTGTTTTCTCAACCGAAGAAAGAAAAAGTTTATGGGACCATCAATTATGATGGTTTCCACGCAGTACAAACTGGTGCTTTATGGTCAAAAAGACCAGAAGCTAAGGAAATTTTTGAAGGAAGAATTCCGAAAGGAATTCAAGAGATCAAAACATTTGAAGCGGATTATATACTTACCTTTGTTAAGGGTGAGCATAATTCACTAGATGGTAATTTTCTTATTTTTCCTGAAGGAGAAGTAATATACAAAAAAGAGGGTAGATGGTATTCCTCTCGTTGTGCAAACGAGCTCGCCTATTGGAGAAAACTAGATGAAGTTGAATTCGTAGAAAAGACAGTTGAAGTTGAAAAACCTCAACCTGCTCCTGCACCAGCCCCTGTTCCTCCTGTTGAAATCAGAGATACTGTCGTTAGCACGACATATATCGAAGAAAACAACATTGTAAGAAGTAATTACTACGAAGACGATATTTACTATCGTCCACCCATGCTAAGCTATTGGATAACACCAATTTTAGCAGGGGGCTATTACGGTCAATCACAAATGGTTGACCAACGGACTTATAATAACTATAGTTCACAGACAAATAATTATATTTGTGAACGTAGTAAAACAAGACCGGAACACCCCCAACCAAAACCAGAAGCACCTCATGCCTCTGGGCCAGGAGGAAGAGGTGATGAAGGCAATCATTCTTCAGGACCAGGTGGTCGTGGAGATGGTGCAACAGATGATGGAAATCACGCTGGAGGTCCTGGTGGAAATGGAAATGGCAATAACACCACTGGTCCTGGAGGCAGAAGTTCTATGAGTAGGAACTCCGGGAGAATTTCCCCAATTTCTGATGTGTCATTGAAAGCTGCTTCTACTAATAATAGGGGCACTACCTCGAGATCCAACTATTCAGCTGGAAATTCAAGGACTAACTATTCAGGAAATTCAAGACAATCCTATAGTGGTAGAACTGGTTCAAATTACAGAGCCAACTACAACTCAGGAGCTTCTAGAACTTCATCGGCAAACTATCGCCCTTCTTATAACAGTGCCAGTAGGTCATCCTATGCTTCTGCTTCAAGACCATCTAATAATTCAAGACAGTCTTCAGGTGGAGGTGGATATAATGGAGGTTCTCGTAGTTCATCCACGGGACGCCGTTAATAAATTTAATAATTTGCTCTTTTAATGCTTCAAAATAATTTGGTGAAAAGTTTTTTTACAAAAACTTTTCACCTCGTATTTAAGTCTTTAACTTACAAAAAAAGTTGAAGGTTTAAATTGTAAAAATAATTATTAACAATAATATGAAAAATTATATGAAAAAAATAATAATAGCAGGCTTCGCTTTCATACTTCTTTTTACAGGAGTAAAAAGTGCTTTAGCCTCAGGTCCATTTAATGGACAATCAGGTGACTGCCCCAGTATTGCTATAGGTAACTATACAACAGGGGTGGGTATTGGCGATGGCCAATGGAATTGCTGGACAAGGCAATCTGTTTCGGCATTAGCAGGAGAAACTATAAACGTAGCTCTCTTTTATCACAATAATACTTCTAGTCCTTTGACTAATGTTGAGGCTTCTTTATCTCAATCATCTTCGGGACCAGCATACAATTACTCATTTACAGGGACTATGTATTCAGATCAAGGAAGTACAACACTTGGCACTGTCAATTTGAGTTTGAATAGTAATCAGACACTTACATATAGTTCTGCGCACTGGATGAAAGATAAATATGCTATTGATAGTGACACCGACTCAGGAATGCTTTATGGACAGGATGGCAGTGTTATGAAAAATGGGGGAAGGATTAAACTTGGCAGTGTGCCATCTGGGTGGACTGACTATGGGTACATTGTTGTTGTTTTTAAAGTTGGAAATGCTGTTGATAATATTTGCCGTGATACTTCTGCAATTAATTATCTCGCTCATGAAAAATGTATTTACCCTCAGATACGATGTTTAGATACATCAGCCACTAACTATCTTGCTTATAGTTCATGCGTATACCCACAAGTAAGATGTCTAGACACCTCAGCAAGTAACTATCTAAGTTACAGTTCATGTATTTACCCACAAATACGATGTCTTGATACAACAGCTACCAACTACCTTGCTTATAGTTCATGTATTTATCCTCAAGTAAGATGTCTAGATACATCTGCAAGCAACTACTTAGCTTACAGCTCATGTATTTATCCTCAAATA